>Ga0308160_10000011_pt1 | contig 714011 bp, 649 predicted proteins | sample PhyFR1_FD_201036 | JGI IMG/M metagenome (GOLD analysis project Ga0308160, IMG submission 201036) | Phyllosphere microbial communities from UC Gill Tract Community Farm, Albany, California, United States - DLSLF.R1 | ecosystem: Host-associated > Plants > Phyllosphere > Unclassified | place... | reverse complement strand
TTAAGAATCCATGTCCTTGAGTGCCCACACAGATTGTCTGATAAATTGTTAAAGAGCAGTTGCGACGCGCTTTAGCGCTGTGTCGCGAGGTCCCGTATATTACGTTTTCCTCGTTCAGAGTCAAGCGTTTATTTTGCTTTTCTCTGCCGGTCATTCCCGGAGGAAGACCTTCTGACCCGCCGGCCTGTAAGCCGTTGTTCCGTGTCAGTGGAGGCGCATTATAGGGAGTTATTCCGGGCTGACAAGTCTAAAATACAAAAAACTTATCAACCGCTCAGTTTTCATACAAAACACCTTAGAAAGGCGCATTTTCGCCTGGTTTTTAAACAAAAACGAGCCCCGCAGGGCTCGTTTTTATGGTTTTGTGAATTACTGCACGGCAACAATTTGCTCGTCTTTCACAACCAACTGGATTGTTTTGCCCGGAATCAGCTCGCCGGACAGAATTTGCTGTGCCAGCGGGTTTTCAATCTGCTGCTGGATAGCACGTTTCAAAGGACGCGCACCATATACCGGGTCAAACCCATTAGCGCTGAGCAATTTCAACGCTTCATCGGAGATATGGACATCGTAGCCCCGATCTTCCAGACGCTGATACAGACGTTGCAACTGGATCTTCGCAATAGACGCAATATGGTTTTCACCCAGCGGATGGAAGACCACCACTTCATCAATACGGTTGACGAATTCCGGACGGAAGTTCTGGCTAACCACGCCCAGCACTACATCCTTCATATGACCATAATCCAGTTCGCCAAAACGTTCCTGAATCAGATCGGAACCCAGGTTCGAGGTCATGATAACCACCGTGTTACGGAAGTCGACCGTACGCCCCTGCCCGTCCGTCAGACGTCCGTCGTCAAGCACCTGCAGTAAGATGTTAAACACATCCGGATGCGCCTTCTCTATTTCATCCAGCAGGATGACAGAGTAAGGACGGCGACGAACTGCCTCGGTTAAGTAACCGCCTTCTTCATAACCGACATATCCCGGAGGCGCACCGACCAGACGTGACACCGAGTGTTTTTCCATAAACTCGGACATATCGATGCGCACCATCGCGTCATCGCTGTCGAACATAAAGTTAGCCAGCGTTTTACACAGTTCGGTTTTACCCACCCCGGTCGGACCGAGGAAGAGGAACGAACCTATCGGGCGATTCGGATCTGATAACCCGGCGCGGCTACGACGAATCGCGTTAGATACGGCTTCAACAGCTTCGTTCTGACCGATAACGCGCCCGTGCAGCTCCTGCTCCATACGCAGTAACTTGTCACGCTCACCTTCAAGCATTCTGGCCACCGGGATGCCGGTCCAGCGAGCCAGCACTTCTGCGATTTCCGCGTCCGTAACTTTGTTACGCAGCAGACGCATGGTTTTGCCTTCTGACTGCGTAGCGGCTTCGAGCTGTTTCTCAAGCTCCGGAATTTTACCGTACTGAAGTTCAGACATCCGCGCCAGGTCGCCAACACGACGCGCCTGTTCGATGGCGATTTTCGCCTGCTCCAGTTCCGACTTAATGGTCTGCGTGCCCGAGAGCGAGGCTTTCTCCGCTTTCCACTCTTCTTCCAGTTCAGAATACTGGCGCTCTTTATCAGACAGTTCGTCGTTCAGCATCTCGAGACGTTTTTTACTGGCTTCATCAGACTCTTTCAGCAGCGCCTGCTGTTCCAGTTTCAGCTGGATGATACGCCGGTCGAGACGATCCAGCTCTTCGGGCTTAGAGTCGATCTGCATACGGATGCTGGATGCCGCTTCATCGATCAGGTCGATGGCTTTATCCGGCAACTGGCGATCGGCAATATAACGGTGCGACAGGGTCGCCGCGGCGACAATGGCCGGGTCCGTGATCTGCACATGGTGATGCAGCTCATAGCGTTCTTTCAGACCACGCAGGATCGCGATGGTATCTTCAACAGAAGGTTCAGCAACGAACACTTTCTGGAAACGACGCTCCAGGGCGGCATCTTTTTCGATGTACTGACGGTACTCATCAAGCGTGGTCGCCCCCACGCAGTGCAGTTCACCGCGTGCAAGCGCCGGTTTCAGCATGTTCCCGGCATCCATTGCACCGTCAGCTTTACCTGCGCCCACCATCGTATGCAGCTCATCAATAAACAGGATCACATTACCTTCCTGTTTTGACAGATCGTTAAGTACCCCTTTCAGGCGCTCTTCGAACTCACCGCGATATTTCGCGCCCGCCACCAGCGACCCCATATCCAGCGCCAGTACGCGGCGGCCTTTCAGCCCCTCCGGTACTTCACCGTTTACGATACGCTGTGCCAGCCCTTCAACAATGGCGGTTTTACCGACGCCAGGCTCACCGATCAGCACCGGGTTGTTTTTGGTACGACGTTGTAACACCTGGATGGTACGGCGGATCTCTTCGTCACGACCAATCACCGGATCAAGTTTGCCTTGTTCCGCACGCTCGGTCAGATCCACGGTAAATTTTTTCAGGGCCTGACGTTGGTCTTCTGCCCCCTGGTCGTTCACGCTATCACCCCCGCGCATTTGTTCGATTGCCTGCGTTACGTTAGCGGTATTCGCGCCAGCGGCTTTCAGTAAGTCGGCCAGCGTACCGCGCGACTCAAGCGCCGCCAGAACAAACAGTTCTGATGAAATAAAATTGTCGCCGCGCTTTTGCGCCAGTTTGTCGCACAGGTTCAACACGCGAACCAGATCCTGCGAGGGCTGTACATCGCCGCCGGTGCCTTCTACCTGCGGTAAACGGCTTAGCGCCTGCTCAATTGCGGTGCGCAGCTGGCCAGCATTGACGCCAGCAGAGGTTAGTAAAGGACGTACCGATCCCCCTTCCTGATTAAGCAAGGCGCTCATAAGATGAAGTGGTTCGATAAATTGATTGTCTTGCCCCAGCGCCAGAGACTGGGCATCGGCAAGAGCAAGCTGGAATTTGTTGGTAAGACGATCCAGACGCATAACTCCTCCCATAAGAAACAGGTCAAATTTGCTACTGGAGATTAAATGAGGTCATCCCTCAATTATTCAAGGTTAATGACCTGAATAATATGGAAAGAAAATCACACGCACTGGATCGTCTTGATTCTTTAGGTTATCTCAGCCAAATGAAACTTGCCATACGCCCGGTGGTCTTGTCGCGGCGATATGAGTAAAATTCGTTCGTTTCTGTGAAGGTACACCGGTCACCGCCGAAGATCTGACTAACCCCTGCGCGCGCCAGACGTTGACGCGCCAGCTGGTAGATATCGGCCAGATACTTTTCACCGCGGGCGACAAAAGCGACATCCGCATTCGGATCTTCCGCCATGAATGCCTCACGGACTTCCGGCCCCACTTCAAACGCCTGCGGACCAATCGCCGGGCCAAGCCAGGCCATAATGTTTTCCGGGCTGTCCGCAAAACTGGCGACGGTATTCTCAAGCACACCGGCACACAGGCCACGCCAGCCGGCATGGGCTGCCGCCACTTCCGTTCCGGCGCGGTTACAGAACAACACCGGCAGACAATCCGCCGTCATCACGGCACACACGGTGCCAGGCGTATTGCTGTATGACGCATCTGCACGTTTTGAGGCATACGGCCCGCCGTCCAGACGCAGCACTACGTCACCATGTACCTGTTCAAGCCAGACCGGTTTTGATGGCAAACCGCCTGCCGCGAACAACCGCTGACGATTCTCCTCGACATGCTCCGGGTTATCACCGCAATGCGCGCCCAGGTTCAGTGAGTGCCAGGGTGCCAGGCTCACGCCGCCAGTGCGGGTTGAACTGCAGGCGGCCACGCCCTCAGGCTGCGGCCATTGCGGGATAATCAGTTGTGTCATAGCCAGTCCACACTGTCCTTATGGATCTGGAAGTCTGCGCGCATTGCTTCGATCAAATCAACCATATCCTGTGGGATCGGCGCATGCCATTCCATTTCGATACCGGTAATCGGGTGATAAAGACGCAGCATGGTAGCGTGCAGTGCCTGACGGTCAAACTGACGCAGCGCGGCAATGAATTCATCCGACGCGCCTTTCGGCGGACGCGGACGGCCACCGTACAGCTGATCGCCCACCAGCGGATGGGTGATATGCGACATATGCACACGGATCTGGTGTGTGCGTCCGGTTTCCAGACGCAGACGCAGACGCGTGTGCACACGGAAGTGTTCCATGATGCGATAATGCGTCACCGCGGGTTTCCCCATTGGATGCACAGACATATGCGTGCGTTTGGTCGGGTGGCGGCTGATCGGCTCTTCCACAGTACCGCCTGCCGTCATATGCCCAATCGCAACCGCTTCATATTCACGGGTGATCTCACGCAGCTGCAGCGACTCCACGAGACGCGTTTGCGCAGGTACGGTCTTCGCAACCACCATCAGGCCGGTAGTATCTTTATCCAGACGGTGCACGATGCCGGCGCGGGGAACATCAACAATGGGCGGATAATAATGCAGCAGTGCGTTGAGCACGGTGCCGTCCGGATTCCCTGCTCCCGGGTGAACCACCAGGTCGCGCGGCTTATTGATCACCAGAATGTCATCATCTTCATAGACGATGGTCAGCGGAATATCCTGCGGCTCAAAACGCGCTTCTTCTTCGATTTCAGCATTGATGGTGACGCGTTCGCCCCCCAATACTTTTTCTTTTGGTGTGCTACACACCTTACCGTTAACCTCGACGCGGTGGTCAAGGATCCATTCTTTTATTCGCGATCGCGAATAATCAGGGAACATTTCGGCCAATGCTTGATCTAAGCGTTGACCGAGTTGATTTTCGGACACCGTTGCGGTGAGTTGTACTAGTTGTGCCATAGACAGCTTCTTCGTTAACCTTGGGTTTTTACGGCTTTGCCGTTTAATATAGTGTGCTATTGTAGCTGGTCTTAATCGGGAGCAGGAACAGAGAATCCTCCCGCATAAACATTTTGAGGAAAGTCAAAACGTCATGACGCGCATGAAATATCTGGTGGCAGCCGCCACGCTGAGCCTGGCTTTGGTGGGTTGCTCCGGTTCAAAGGAAGAGGTGCCTGATAATCCGCCTAATGAAATCTACGCGACTGCTCAGCAAAAGCTGCAGGACGGTAACTGGAAACAAGCAATAACGCAACTGGAAGCGCTGGATAACCGCTATCCGTTTGGCCCATATTCCCAGCAAGTGCAACTGGATCTGATCTATGCGTATTACAAAAACGCCGATCTGCCGCTGGCTCAGGCTGCGATCGATCGTTTCATGCGTCTGAACCCGACTCATCCAAACATTGATTACGTCATGTACATGCGCGGCCTGACCGATATGGCGCTGGATGACAGTGCGTTACAGGGCTTCTTCGGCGTTGACCGTAGCGACCGCGATCCGCAGCACGCGCGTGATGCATTTAATGACTTCTCAAAACTGGTGCGCAGCTACCCGAACAGCCAGTATGTCACGGATGCCACCAAACGTCTGGTATTCCTGAAAGATCGTCTGGCGAAGTATGAATACTCGGTTGCGAAGTATTATACCGATCGTGGCGCATGGGTTGCGGTAGTAAACCGCGTTGAAGGTATGCTGCGTGATTATCCGGACACGCAGGCAACACGCGATGCCTTACCGCTGATGGAAAATGCCTACCGCAAGCTGCAGCTGAATGCGCAGGCGGATAAAGTGGCGAAAATCATTGCCGCTAATAGCAGCAACACCTGATTTTCCTCTACAACGTAAAACGGCAGCTCCAGTGAGCTGCCGTTTTTTTATGCGTTTAACCTGTCGATTAAGCCACTTTCCGCTCAGGTCATCCAGTCAACTATGACCGTAAATTACCACTTCAACAAGGTAAAAATCGTCGGTTCCTGTCCTGACTCACAAAAAGTCTTCGTTGACAAAAAGTGACGAAATAATGTGATTTGAATCACACATTTTGACGTTTTGCGAGGTATGCTTGTTAATACCAAGACGGAAAGACAAGAGGTAACATCTATGACAATGAACATTACCAGCAAGCAAATGGAAATTACTCCGGCAATTCGCCAGCATGTCACAGACCGTCTCGCCAAACTGGATAAATGGCAAACACACCTGATTAACCCACATATCATTCTCTCTAAAGAGCCGCAGGGCTTCACCGCGGATGCCACCATCAATACACCTAACGGGCATCTGGTCGCCAGTGCGAAGCATGAAGATATGTACACCGCCATTAACGATTTGATCAACAAGCTGGAACGGCAGCTCAATAAAGTGCAACACAAAGGTGAAGCGCGTCGTGCCACCACCTCGGTGAAAGACGCTAACTTCGTTGAAGTGGAAGAAGAAGAAGAGTAATCCTTTACATTGAGTGTATCGCCAACGCGCCTTCGGGCGCGTTTTTTATTGACAGGGTGAAAACAGTACGGTTACTTTACTCAGACACTTGTTCAGGATCGCACCATGAAACATGTCCCGTTTTTCTTCGCATTCTTTTTTACCTTCCCCTGACCGGGAGGCGTTTCGTCGTGTGATAAAGAATGCGAAGACGAACAACAAGGCCTCCCACACCGGGGGGCCTTTTTTATTGATAACAATAAAAAAGGCAACACTATGACACCGGAAAACCCGTTACTGGATCTGCGCGTGAAGATCAGCGCCCTCGACGAACAGTTACTGACGTTGCTGGCAGAACGCCGCCTGCTTGCCGTGGAAGTCGGTAAAGCGAAGCTGGCTTCACATCGCCCGGTTCGCGACATCGATCGTGAGCGCGATTTACTGGAACGCCTGATTACGCTTGGGAAAGCGCACCATCTGGATGCGCACTACATCACCCGCCTGTTCCAGCTGATCATCGAAGATTCTGTGCTGACGCAGCAAGCGCTGCTTCAGCAGCACCTCAATCAAACCAATCCGCACTCGGCGCGCATCGCCTTTCTTGGCCCTAAAGGGTCATATTCGCATCTGGCGGCACGTCAGTATGCTGCCCGCCATTTCGAACAGTTCATCGAAAGCGGCTGCGCGAAGTTCCACGACATCTTTAATCAGGTGGAGACCGGCCAGGCAGATTACGCCGTCGTGCCGATTGAAAACACCAGTTCCGGTGCCATTAACGATGTCTACGATCTGTTGCAGCACACCAGTTTATCTATCGTGGCGGAAATGACGGTGCCTATCGATCACTGCGTGTTAGTTTCCGGCACATCCAGCCTTGATCAGATCCAGACGGTTTACAGTCATCCACAGCCGTTCCAGCAGTGCAGCCAGTTTTTGAACCGCTATCCACACTGGAAAATTGAGTATTGCGAAAGTACCTCTGCCGCGATGGAACGGGTCGCTCAGGCGCAATCACCGCATGTAGCGGCGCTGGGCAGTGAAGCGGGTGGCGGGCTGTACGGCTTACAGGTACTGGAACGTAATCTGGCAAACCAGACGCAAAACATTACGCGTTTTATCGTTCTGGCCCGCAAAGCGGTGAAGGTTTCCGATCAGGTGCCGGCGAAAACCACGCTGCTCATCGCCACCGGTCAGCAGGCTGGTGCGCTGGTAGAAGCCCTGTTGGTATTGCGTAATCACAATCTGATCATGACCAAGCTGGAATCCCGCCCGATTTACGGCAACCCGTGGGAAGAGATGTTTTATCTGGATATTCAGGCCAACGTCGAATCCGCCGCCATGCAAAAAGCCCTGCACGAACTGAGCGAGATCACCCGCTCAATGAAAGTGCTGGGCTGTTATCCGGGGGAAAACGTCGTACCGGTTGAACCGGCTTAACGTTCGACGAACAAGGACTTTTTCATGCCTGCCACGTTCACCGGCAGGGTGAAAATGGCCCCGGAAAGCGGATATTGCGCCGTTTCCTCCGGGGTCATGTTTTCCCGGGTGGTGGTAATAAACAGCGTTTTCATGTCCGGGCCACCAAAACAGACCATCGTCGGACAGCGTACCGGCAGACGATACTCCTCCAGCTGCTCCCCTTGAGGTGAAAAACGCGCGATACGCCAGCCATCATAGAGCGCACTCCAGTAGCCCCCCTCGACGTCCACCGCTGCGCCATCCGGCATCCCTTCCCCGTCAGCAAAGCGACGCAGAACCTCGCGTTGCCCCGGCTCGCCGTCGGCGTCCAGCGGCGTGCGGTAGATGACCTGCTGCGGCGTGTCCGACGTGAGCATCCACTTGCCGTCAGGGCTAAAGGCCAGCCCGTTGGCGCCCTTAATGTCGCACTGGATCACCTTCGGTGTCAGATCGTTGTCGATGCGCATCAGCTGTGCGCCGTTATAGTCCCCCGGCCCCCAGAACGTCCCGGCGTAGAAACGTCCACGCGGATCAGTACCGCCGTCGTTAAAGCGCGCCAGCTGTGGGTTGGACGGGTTGTCACAGATTTTATTGGTCAGCAGCCCACGTTTATCGGCGAGCCATATCGCATTGCGCATAGCGACAATAAAGCCGCCCTTCTCGCGTAGCGCAAAACAACCCACCTCTTCCGGGAAGCGCAGCACGGTATGCTCGCCGCTTGCCAGATGATAGCGATGGATTTCACCTTCAATAATATCGGCCCAGTAAAGCGCCTGCTCCGCCTCACTCCAGGTCGGGCATTCCGGCAGATGGCCGGTATAATCAAACAGCGGTTGCGGTTCAGCCATAGCAAATCCCTTCTCATAAAAAAAGCCAGCGGATCACCCGCTGGCTTCAAGTATATGCAGCTTTTCAGTTATTGACGGCTGTCATTCGCCTGGCGCAGCAATACACGGCTTTCACTCTGGAAACGCTCAGCGTAATCGCCGAACCAGTGCTCCACCTTACGGAAACTGTCGATAAACGCCTGCTTGTTGCCCTGCTCCAGCAAGCCAATCGCCTCGCCAAAACGCTGGTAATAACGTTTGATCAGCGCCAGATTATTTTCTGACGACATAATAATGTCGGCATACAGCTGCGGATCCTGGGCAAAGAGTCGCCCGACCATCGCCAGCTCCAGCCGGTAAATCGGCGAGGAGAGCGCCAGCAGCTGTTCAAGCTGGACGTTTTCTTCCGCCAGATGCAGACCGTAAGCAAAGGTAGCGAAGTGACGCAGCGCCTGGATAAACGCCATGTGCTGATCGTGCTCTACCGCGCTGATGCGGTGCAGCCGGGCGCCCCATACCTGGATCTGTTCCAGGAACCACTGGTAGGCTTCCGGTTGGCGACCATCGCAGTACACCACCACCTGTTTGGCAAGGCTGCCGCTGTCCGGCCCGAACATCGGGTGCAGACCCAGCACCGGACCTTTATGCGCTGTCAGCATCGCCTGCAACGGCCCGCTTTTTACCGACGCCAGATCCACCAGAATGCAGTCATCCGGCAACGGCGGCAGTTTAGCAATAATGGATTCCGTCACGTGAATAGGCACACTGACGATCACCATGCCCGCATCCGCCACCAGTGAATCGGCGCGCGCCCAGTCTTCTTTTTCCAGAATGCGCACTTCATAGCCAGAAAGCTGGAGCATTTTCTCAAACAGACGCCCCATCTGCCCGCCACCGCCGACGATCACCACCGGGCGCAGCGTCGGATGCAGCGTCTTAAAGCCTTTGTCATTTTCGCTGGAATAGGATTCCCGCATCACGCGGCGCAGTACGTCTTCAATCAGATCCGGCGGCACGCCCAGCGCCTGCGCTTCTTTCCTGCGCGAGGCCAGCATAGAGGCTTCGCGCTCCGGAACGTAAATCGGCAAACCGTACTTACTTTTGACTTCGCCCACTTCGGCGACCAGCGCCAGGCGGCGCGCCAGCAGATCCAGCAACGCCTGATCCACTTCATCAATTTGATCGCGCAATGCGGTCAATTCTGCAACCATAACAACCTCTTAAGCGTGACGCGTCGCCAGATGAGCGCGAAGGTCCTTGTCGATCTCGCGCAGCAGCGCCTCGGTCGTTTCCCAACTGATGCAGGCATCAGTAACGGAAACGCCGTACTTCATTTCGCTGTGCGGCTGCTCGGATGACTGATTACCTTCGTGAATGTTGCTTTCAATCATCAGACCAATAATCGAACGGTTGCCGTCTTTAATCTGTGCAACGACAGACTCCGCAACCGCTGGCTGGCGACGGTAATCTTTATTGGAATTACCATGACTGCAATCTACCATCAGCGACGGCTTCAGTCCCGCCTGCGTCATCTCTTTTTCACACTGCGCCACGTCCGCCGGGCTGTAGTTTGGCGCTTTGCCGCCGCGGAGGATCACATGCCCGTCCGGGTTGCCCTGCGTTTGTAACAGGCAAACCTGTCCCGCCTGATTGATACCAACAAATCGATGCGGCATGGCCGCGGCGCGCATGGCGTTGATTGCCGTCGCCAGGCTGCCATCGGTGCCGTTTTTAAAGCCTACCGGCATGGACAAACCTGAGGCCATTTCGCGGTGCGTTTGAGATTCGGTGGTACGTGCGCCTATCGCCGACCAGCTGAACAGATCGCCCAGGTACTGCGGACTGTTCGGATCCAGTGCTTCGGTCGCCAGCGGCAGGCCCATACCGACCAGCTCCACCAGCAGACGACGCGCAATCTTCAGGCCAGCTTCCACATCAAACGAGCCATCCATGTGCGGATCGTTAATCAGCCCCTTCCAGCCAACGGTGGTACGGGGTTTTTCAAAATAGACGCGCATCACCAGATAGAGGCTATCGCTGACCTCTGCGGCAAGGGCTTTAAACCGACGCGCATATTCAATCGCGGCCTCCGGATCGTGAATGGAGCACGGACCACAAACCACCAGCAGACGCGGATCGCGCCCGGCAATAATGTCAGACAGGGTCTGACGGGATTGCTCGATTTGCGCCTGTTGTTCCGCCGTCAGCGGGAATTCCGCTTTCAGTTGATCGGGCGTGATTAATACGTGTTCGTCGGTAATATGTACGTTGTTCAGCGCGTCTTTTTGCATGATGGCGATCCTGTATAGCTCGTTTGCGATAGTGTCTCGTTGTGAGAGTGGTTTAACGATACCACACTTGGTAAACATTTCAATCCATATTACGTACACAATACTTTACAACTGGTGATTTTTAGCCATTTTATTCGCTATTAACTGTAAACATAACAATACACAGCTATATAAAGCGTTATCCAGGCTACGCTTAAACAAATTACAGGAGAGCCTAATGAAAACAGGAATAGTTCTGCTTTTACCCCTTTTAGTGGCCGGCTGCGCTGTCGAGCCTTACAGCCACGCCCCCACCTGGACGGGGACGGACTGGTACAGCGCCGGTAAAGAAGATGCCATGTCCGGCGCGGTGATGAAAAGTAATGAGACCCTGGCTATCGATCACAACAGCAACGAGATTAATCGGCCGCGCTATTTGCGGGGCTACGCAGATGGCCTGAAAAAAATCTGTCAGGATGATTTCCTCTACGCCTGGGGCCGCGCCGGGAAAATTTATCCGGCAGGTTGTGATACCCTGGAAAATGCCGGCACTTATCGTGCGTACTGGCAAAAGGGTATGGAAGAAGGATCCCGCGACAGCTTACTGAATTAACGCTTCACTTCGCGAATTTGTGAATACGGCAGGATAAGCACTTTCTTAAGTTCGTTATAATTCCCTCACAGAAACACGGTTTTTAGCAAAATCCGTGTCCTGCTGCGCAGGTATTTGAGTCGTGCGGGGGAATGAATATGAATACGGATCTTTCACGCCCGACGTTCACACGAACGGTTCGACGTATCACCCAAACCAGCATCATCATCAGCATGGCGCTGGTCTGGTTGTTGCTTTCCGCCGTCGGTGTGCTGGTGTTCACTCTCCTGCCCGACGCCTTCTCCCCTGCGGTGCAGGATCACCTTCCCCGCGCCATTATACTGACGCTTGGCGTCGTGACCGGGTGCATGATTTTCGCCTGCGCGCTGGCGCTGGTGATCGACCGCTACCGGCATAACGACGTTACTGCTGCCCTGCACGATCTCGCCCTGGCGATCCATGACGTGCGCATCCTGCGACACTTTTCCCGCCGCGTGGCCGCCACGCCGGTAAAAGCCTTCCATCCGCTGATACGGGATCTCAACGGTCTGCTGGATGAAGTGGAAGAGTGGCAGCTAAGCCTGCAGGCAAAAAATGCCCGTCTGATGCGCACCGCACTGCACGATCCGCTCACCGGTCTACCCAACCGCGCCGCCTTCCGCCACGCGGTCAGCCGTGTTATGCAGGACAACGTCGCCCGCCGCAGCGCCGCACTACTGTTTATTGATGGCGATAATTTTCGCGCGATTAACGAGGCCTGGGGTCATGCCGCCGGGGACAGCGTACTGATTGAGGTGGCAAAAAGACTGACCGTCACGGGCGGTAAGTCAGAGAGGATTTTCCGCCTTGCCGGCGATCAATTTGTCCTGATCCTTTCAGAAATTAACACGGAACATGATGTGCAGCGCCTCGCCACGACGTTCTCCGGGCGACTGTTGCGACCATTCGGGCTGCCTGATGGCAGCACCGCTGCCATCACCTTTCGCATCAGCTATGCCCTCACCTGCGAGCATGAGACCAGCGAGACCCTGCTGGATCTCGCCGGGAAAAACCGACACGCACTGTGGCAGCGGCATTCAAACGCGCCCTGATTTAGCGGGGCGATCCGGCATGATGCAGCACGCTGGCCTTACGCCAGCGCAGCACATCCACGATCAGAAATAGCAGCAGGCTGACGCCCAGCACCGGTAACGCCAGCGCCAGCAGCAATGCCACAATGCTGACGCCAGTACGCCCGACGACAGGCAGCGCCAGCCAGCTTTGCACCAGCGTCTGCACCGGGCTGATGCTTGCCCCGGCAGGCCTGCGCAGCCACCAGAGCCGGTAGCCCATAACAATCATCACGCACAGCGCAAGGCCAAAGGCGATCAGCACCAGCTGATTGGGTAACCCGAACAGGACGCCCATATGGAAATCCACGCCCCAGCGGGTCAGTTTCGCCATCAGCGGGAAATCATCAAAGCGCGTGTTGTCGATGACGTGCATATCGCTGCCATCCACCGCGACAGCATCCACCTGAGTCGGCCAGCCCCGGTCGATTTCCGTAACCGTCCAGGCGCTGTTCGCATCCCGCGGCGGGCGGATCTCAAGTTTTGCCGCGTTAATTCCCGCCCCCCGCGCAGCCTGCAATACTTCATCAAATAGTACCGTATCACCAGTGCTGGCGGGCATTTCCATTCCATGATGATGACCCTGATGTTCCGCATGAGGATCAACCGCCTGCGCCGGGCCGTGCAGTTGCGTATTGACCTGCGGCGTCATCCAGCCGAAGGCGGCACGCATCTTATCGACATTGCCTCCTGCCCACTGTGACCAGGTCAGGCCAGTAGCGGAAAAGAGCAGCATCCCTGCCAGCAGGATCCAGCCGAGCGTAACATGTACCCGACGGGTGTTCTGGAACGTATTATTCAGGCGACGTTTCGGGCGAGTATAAAACCACAGCACAATACCGCCCAGCGCCGCCACCCACATCCAGGATGCCGCCAGCTCGCTGTATAGCCGCCCGGTGTCGCCAAGCAGCAGCGAGCGATGTGCATAGTCAATAATTTGTCGTAACGGCAGAATGCCGCTGGTGCCGTATACCGTATGATCCCCTTTTACCGCCAGCGTCACCGGATCGATAAAAATTGCCCGGTGCTCCGACACGCCAAGGGCTGGATCGGCAAACATAACGCGGGTGGTTTCCGCGTTCGCCAGTCCCGGGCGTACCGCATGCAGGCGCAGGTGGCCGCCTGTCACCTGTTCCGCCAGCGCAATCTGCTCCGCCAGCGAGTGTCGTTCGCCGCTGGCAGCGCCATAAAGCGTATCGGCATAAAACAGGTTTTCCAGTTGTGGCGTGGCCACATAAAGCGTTCCGGTGAGGGCCGCCACAAAGATAAAGGGCCCGACAAACAGACCAATGTAGAAATGCAGACGCCGCAGCAGGTTTAACCATGCCGCGCGAGGGGTGCAGGTAGTCATACTTTTCCTTACTCAAAGCAAAGGTTCGCCTTGTGCACAAGCACAGGCTTAACGGGTTTTAACAGGAAAAAGCAGACTGACGCGGCGGCGCGCGGGTTTGCGGGTAAAGCCAGGGGATAAAACGCCATACCCGCACGGGGGGCGGAAGTGGCGCAATGTGGATCCGCGTCAGGGTTGCGCAAAGCAGCAACACCGCCAGCAGGATCAGGCCAGGGACATGCGCCAGCAGCACGCAGTAGCCACAGGCTTCTGCATGATCGAGCGGCATAACAACGGGGGCGCTGTCGTGGTGTTCGGTCATCATGCTCATGTCATGATGCATACCCGGCATGGTCGCCATCGGATCTTTTTGCAGGCTGACAGAGATAAGGGGCGCCACCAGGATCAGCAAAATAGCAAACAGGGCGAGCCATGCTGCTTTGCGCGTAATACTGATGTGATGAAATGCGCTGTATCCCACTACCCCTCCGCATGCGAGGCGTCATTGTAAACGATTTATTGGTATTTGGTTAATCCGGCGGGCAACCTGAAGACACAGAAAGGATAAAAAAAGGGCCGACCCGCAGGTCAGCCCTTTTCTGATGGGATGTCGCGAAAGCGATATCTTAGTTAAGACGCTCTTTGATACGAGCAGACTTACCAGTGCGCTCACGCAGGTAGTACAGTTTAGCTTTACGTACAGCACCACGACGTTTAACAGCAATGCTGTCAACAACAGGAGAGTGAGTCTGGAATACACGCTCAACGCCTTCGCCGTTGGAAATTTTACGAACAGTGAATGCAGAGTGCAGACCGCGGTTACGAATAGCGATAACCACGCCCTCGAATGCCTGCAGACGTTTTTTGGAACCTTCAACAACCCATACTTTCACTTCCACGGTGTCACCCGGACGGAAGGAAGGTACGTCCTGCTTCATCTGCTCTTGTTCAATTTGCTTAATAATGTTGCTCATAATTTAATCTCTTATCCTGGGTAAACTGATATTTGGGGGCTTACGCCTGCCCATCATGTTTATGTTGCTGTTGTGCGTGCTCTTTTTGAAACTCCGCCAGCAACTTTGCTTGCTCTTCAGTCAGAGCCAGGTTTTCCAGAAGTTCAGGTCTTCTAAGCCAGGTACGGCCCAACGACTGTTTCAGACGCCAGCGACGTATCTCGGCATGGTTCCCCGACAGCAATACCGCCGGTACTTCCATCCCTTCTAACACTTCAGGACGGGTATAGTGCGGGCAGTCCAGCAATCCATCGGCAAATGAATCTTCAGTTGCCGACGCTTCATGTCCCAGTACCCCCGGAATAAACCGGGAAACGGAGTCAATCAATGTCATTGCGGGTAACTCTCCACCGCTGAGAACGTAATCACCGATTGACCATTCTTCGTCAATTTCGGTTTTGATTACGCGCTCATCTATCCCTTCGTAGCGGCCACACACCAGAATCAACTTCTGATGCGTTGCCAGCTCGCTGACGCCCGCTTGATCAAGCTTGCGTCCCTGAGGTGACAGATAAATCACCTTTGCGCCTTCACCCGCCGCGGCTTTCGCTGCGTGGATGGCGTCCCGCAAGGGTTGTACCATCATCAGCATCCCCGGTCCGCCGCCGTAAGGACGTTCGTCCACGGTACGGTGCCGGTCATGAGCGAAATCACGAGGACTCCAGCTCTGGATGCTCAGCAGGCCATTTTTTACAGCCCGGCCAGTTACCCCGTAATCAGTAATCGCACGGAACATTTCAGGAAACAGGCTAACGATACCAATAAACACGCGCCAATCCCCTTAGCACCGACTTTTACTATTTATCCGGAGGTTTTAAAAACCAGGATCCCAATCTACTTCAATGGTTTGAGTAGTGAGATCGACATTCTTGATAACCTGCCCATCGAGGAACGGAACCAGCCGCTCCTTGATACCAAATGCATCTTTCAGGTTTGCCTTGATGACGAGAACGTCATTCGAGCCGGTTTCCATCATATCGATGACTTTACCCAGCGCGTACCCTTCGGTGGTCACTACCTGGCAGCCAATAAGGTCTTTCCAGTAGTAGTCGCCATCGGTGAGGGCCGGCAACTGCGAGGTATCTACCATAATTTCGCAATTAGTCAGTAGATTCGCGCTATCACGATCGTCAACGCCTTTCAGCTTGATGATCAGATCCTGATTGTGGTGCTTCCAGCCTTCCAGCTGTACCTGCTCCCACTGACCCGCCTTCTGGATAAACCAGGGCTGATAGTCAAAAATGCTTTCGGCGTCTTCGGTGGAGGAAAACACTCTGAGCCAACCACGAATACCGTAGGAAGAACCCATTTTGCCCAGTACTACCGGTTCAACAGGGACTTTTGCGGTGAGTTGCTTGCTCATCATGACCACCGTGACAGATTAAGCTGCTTTTTTAGCTTCTTTGATCAGCGCAGAAACGCGATCAGAGATAGTTGCGCCCTGGCCAACCCAATGCTCGATGCGGTTCAGATCCAGGCGAACGCCTTCTTCTTTTTCGCTGGCGATCGGGTTGAAGAAACCAACGCGCTCGATGAAGCGACCGTTACGTGCATTACGGCTGTCAGTAACAACAACCTGGTAGAACGGACGCTTTTTCGCGCCGTGACGTGCTAAACGAATAGTTACCATAACATCCTCTTGTGTGAATAAAACACCGGGCCCCCTCGAGGGACGGAGCCCGGTGTTATATTAAAAGCCCGAAAATTTTACTGATTTCTGGGGAAATTGCAATCAGCATCTTGCCGCAGAGCATTAAACGAGCACACCCCGGCGTCAAAATGGCAAACAAGCCAGGCCGGGATATTTATCTGCCAGGGAAGCCTGGGGGCATCATTCCCTTCATCCCGCGCATCATCTTCGCCATTCCGCCTTTCTTCATCTTCTTCATCATGCGCTGCATGTCGTCGAACTGCTTCAGCAGACGGTTAACATCCTGTACCTGCATCCCGCAACCGGCCGCGATACGACGTTTGCGTGAACCTTTGATGATTTCTGGCTTAGCGCGCTCTTTCAGCGTCATCGAGTTGATGATCGCTTCCATACGCACCAGCACTTTGTCGTCCATTTGCGATTTGACGTTGTCCGGGATCTGACCCATGCCCGGCAGTTTGCCCATCAGGCTCGCCATACCGCCCATGTTTTTCATCTGGCGCAGCTGCTCCAGGAAGTCGGTCAGATCGAAGCCGTCGCCTTTTTTCAGTTTGGTCGCCAGCTTTTCAGCCTGCGCGCGATCAACTTTGCTTTCGATATCTTCGATCAGCGACAGCACATCGCCCATGCCAAGAATACGTGACGCGATACGATCCGGGTGGAACGGCTCCAGCGCTTCGGTTTTCTCGCCAACGCCGAGGAATTTAATCGGCTTACCGGTGATGTGACGGATAGAGAGCGCCGCACCGCCGCGGGCATCGCCGTCCACTTTGGTCAGCACCACGCCGGTCAGCGGCAGCGCTTCGTTGAAGGCTTTCGCGGTATTCGCCGCATCCTGACCGGTCATGGCATCGACCACAAACAGCGTTTCCACCGGCTTAATGGCGGCGTGAACCTGTTTGATTTCGTCCATCATGGCTTCATCGACGTGCAGACGACCGGCGGTATCCACCAGCAGCACATCGTAGAATTTCAGCTTCGCTTCTTTCAGCGCCGCATTAACGATGTCCAGCGGTTTCTGCGCCACGTCAGACGGGAAGAAATCCACGCCAACCTGTTCGGCAAGGGTCTCCAGCTGTTTGATCGCCGCCGGGCGATACACGTCCGCCGACACCACCAGCACTTTCTTCTTGTGCTTCTCACGCAGGAATTTACCCAGCTTACCGACGCTGGTGGTTTTACCCGCCCCCTGCAGACCCGCCATCAGCACGACAGCTGGCGGCTGGGCGGCCAGATTAAGCACCTGGTTTTCTTCACCCATCGCCGCAACCAGCTCACCGCGCACGATTTTGATGAACTCCTGACCGGGGGTCAGGCTTTTATTCACATCCTGGCCAACCGATTTTTCTTTTACGCGGTTGATGAAATCGCGTACAACCGGCAGGGCAACGTCCGCCTCGAGCAGCGCCATGCGCACTTCGCGGAGCGTTTCTTTGATGTTTTCTTCGGTGAGGCGTCCACGGCCACTGATGTTGCGCAACGTGCGCGACAAACGATCGGTTAAATTATCAAACATTGTCTCTCGCCTGAGTCAGAAACGTTGGCCGCCTGAAGCGACACATACATACAATTTTGCCGCAGTATAACATGAAGCCGCCTTTGTTGTGATGCAACGGTTGGAGCCAACGTCACCTGACGCTATACTGCTTTTCTTTCTCTACTAGCCACTATCGACACTTATATGCCCGTTTTTGCACTGATTGCACTCATTGCCTACTCCATCAGCCTGGCGCTGATTATTCCCGGTTTGCTGCAAAAAAACAGTGGATGGCGGCGCATGGCTATCGTCTCAGCCGTCATCGCATTAGTCAGTCACGCCGTTGCCCTTGAAGCGCGTATTTTCCCGCCGGGCGAAGGCGGTCAGAATCTGAGCCTGTTAAACGTCGGCTCGCTGGTCAGCCTGATGATTTGTACGGTGATGACCATCGTTGCCTCAAAAAATCGCGGCTGGCTGCTGCTGCCCATCGTCTATGCCTTTGCGCTGATCAACCTGGCCTTTGCCATTTTCGTTCCTAACGAATACATCACGCATCTGGAAACTACGCCCGGCATGATGGTGCATATCGGCCTCTCGCTGTTCTCTTATGCGACGCTGATCATTGCCGCCATGTACGCCCTGCAACTGGCGTGGATCGATTACCAGTTAAAGAACAAACGCCTCGCCTTTAGCAGCGAAATGCCGCCGCTGATGAGCATTGAGCGTAAAATGTTTCATATCACCCAGATCGGCGTCGTACTGCTGACCCTGACCCTGTGCACCGGGCTGTTCTACATGCACAACCTGTTCAGCATGGAAAATATCGACAAAGCCGTGCTGTCGATCATCGCCTGGTTCCTCTACATCGTGCTGCTGTGGGGCCATTATCATGAAGGCTGGCGCGGACGCCGCGTCGTCTGGTTCAACGTGACGGGCGCAGGTATTCTGACGCTCGCCTATTTCGGCAGCCGCGTTTTACAACAGCTGGCAGGCTAAGAAACAAAGGATCTCCCCCTGGAACATATATCAACCACCACGCTCATCATTACGCTGATTATCATGGTGATCGTCTCGGCGTATTTCTCCGGTTCTGAAACCGGCATGATGACGCTGAACCGCTACCGGCTGCGTCACCTGGCAAAACAGGGCAACCGTGCGGCAAAGCGCGTTGAAAAACTGCTGCGTAAGCCGGATCGCTTAATCAGCCTGGTGCTGATCGGCAATAACCTCGTCAATATCCTCGCCTCGGCAATCGGCACTATCGTCGGCATGCGCCTGTACGGTAACGCCGGCGTCGCCATCGCCACCGGTGTCTTAACCTTTGTGGTGCTGGTGTTTGCAGAAGTCTTGCCAAAGACCATCGCCGCGCTCTATCCGGAAAAAGTCGCCTTCCCGAGCAGCTTCCTGCTTGGCCCGCTGCAAATCATCATGATGCCGCTGGTGTGGCTGTTAAATATGGTGACGCGTCTGTTGATGCGTATGGTGGGCATTAAGGCGGATGTCGTGGTGAGCGGCGCGCTCAGCAAAGACGAACTGCGCACTATCGTGAACGAATCCCGCTCGCAAATTTCCCGCCGCAATCAGGATATGCTGCTGTCGGTACTGGACCTGGAGAAGGTCAGCGTCAACGACATCATGGTGCCGCGCAATGACATCGTCGGGATCGACATCAACGATGACTGGAAGTCGATTGTCCGCCAGCTAACCCACTCGCCCCATGGCCGCATCGTGCTCTGGCGGGATTCGCCGGACAACGCCATCAGCATGCTGCGCGTGCGCGAAGCCTATCGCCTGATGACCGAGAAAAACGAGTTTACCAAAGAGGTGATGCTCCGCGCGGCGGATGAAATCTACTACATCCCCGAAGGCACGCCGCTGAGCATTCAACTGGTCAAATTCCAGCGTAATAAAAAGAAAGTGGGCCTGGTGGTTAACGAATATGGCGATATTCAGGGCCTGCTGACCGTGGAAGATATTCTGGAAGAGATCGTTGGTGACTTTACCACCTCAATGTCGCCGACGCTGGCGGAGGAAGTCACGCCGCAGAACGACGGCTCGGTGATCATCGATGGCACCGCCAACGTGCGTGAACTCAACAAGGCGTTTAACTGGCACTTACCGGAAGAAGAAGCGCGTACGGTGAATGGCATGCTGCTGGAAGCGCTGGAAGAGATCCCGGCGATCGGCACGCGGGTGCGTATCGGGCAGTATGATATTGATATTCTGGACGTGCAGGAAAATATGATTAAACAGGTGCAGGTGATCCCGGTGAAACCGCTGCGGGAAAGCGTCGGCGGATAAACAGGCCGGATCTGGCGGAAATAACAGGCCGGGTAAGGCATAAGCCTTTACCCGGCACTAAAAACGCCGCTTATGCTTTCGCTTTAGCGACGGTGACCATCGCCGCACGAAGCGTACGACCGTTCAGCGTATAGCCTTTTTGCATCACGCCCAGCACATTACCGGCAGCAACCTCATCGGATTCCACCATCGCAATGGCCTGATGCACGTTAGGATCCAGCGGGACGTTAGTCTCAGCCACCACTCCCACGCCGAATTTACCCACCACATCCAGCATCGATTTCATCGTCAGCTCAATGCCTTCGACCATCGGGGCCAGATCAGGGTTGGATTTATCGGCCACTTCCAGCGCACGATCCAGGCTGTCGACCACCGGCAGCAGTTCGTTGATAAACTTCTCAAGCGCAAATTTATGCGCCTTCTCAACGTCCAGCTCGGTGCGGCGGCGCAGGTTTTCCATTTCCGCTTTGATACGCAGCACACCTTCGCGCTCGCGATTTTGCGCTTCGACTAATTGCGCTTCGAGGTTCGCAATCTGTTCATCGCGCGGATCCACCTGCTCAGCAGACGCATCGGACTCGGTCGCCTCGATCTCATCATGCTGTTCCGTGATAATTTCTTCCGGGGCTTGCCCCTCAGGCGTTTTCTGTTCTTTACTGCTCATGAATTTCTCCGCGTTTTTTTGCATTCATCTCGCTAACTTCGCTTATTATGGGGATATGTTTCCGGGATTCAAGGGAAGCAGCAAGATTGTCATCATCATCCGGCACAAGGATCTCCAGAAAATGAATAATCATTTCAAGTGTATTGGTATTGTGGGTCATCCGCGTCACCCTACCGCCCTCACCACACATGAAATGCTCTATCGCTGGCTGTGCGGCAATGGCTACGATGTCATTGTTGAGCAGCAGATTGCCCAGGAACTTCGTCTCAAAAATGTGAAGACGGGCACACTTGCCGATATTGGTCAGCAGGCAGATCTGGCGGTCGTGGTAGGGGGTGACGGCAATATGCTGGGGGCAGCGCGCACCCTGGCTCGCTATGATATCAGCGTCATCGGCATCAACCGTGGCAACCTCGGATTCTTAACCGATCTCGATCCGGACAACGCTCAACAGCAGCTGGCTGACGTATTAGAAGGCCATTACATCGCGGAAAAACGCTTCTTGCTGGAGGCGCAGGTCTGCCAGCAGGACTGCCAGAAGCGCATCAGCACGGCCATTAACGAAGTGGTGCTGCATCCGGGTAAAGTGGCGCACATGATTGAATTCGAAGTCTATATCGATGAAGTGTTCGCTTTCTCCCAGCGCTCCGACGGCTTGATTATATCCACGCCCACCGGCTCGACCGCCTATTCCCTCTCCGCGGGTGGCCCTATTCTGACGCCGCAACTGGATGCTATTACGCTGGTGCCGATGTTCCCGCATACGCTGTCGGCAAGACCGCTGGTGATCAACAGCAGCAGCACTATTCGCCTGCGCTTCTCACATCGCCGCAACGATCTGGAAATCAGCTGCGACAGCCAGATAGCCCTGCCCATCCAGGAGGGGGAAGATGTGCTGATCCGCCGCTGTGACTACCATCTCAACCTGATCCATCCAAAAGATTACAACTATTTCAACACATTAAGTTCCAAACTCGGCTGGTCAAAAAAATTGTTCTAATTTCAGCGTCAGGGCTTTACTGTATATAAAACCAGTTTATACTGTACGAAAACACAGTTATGGTTTTTCATACAGGAAAGCAACTATGTTGGCACAACTGACCATCAGCAACTTTGCAATCGTACGTGAGCTTGAAATTGATTTTCACAGCGGGATGACCGCCATCACCGGGGAAACCGGTGCCGGTAAGTCTATTGCTATTGATGCGCTCGGTCTGTGCCTCGGCGGTCGCGCCGACGCCGACATGGTGCGTACCGACGCCTCGCGCGCCGATCTCTGCGCCCGCTTCTCCCTCAAAGATACTCCCGCCGCGCTGCGCTGGCTTGAAGCCAATCAGCTTGAAGATGGACGTGAGTGTTTACTTCGCCGCGTCATCAGCAGCGACGGACGTTCTCGTGGCTTTATCAACGGCACGGCTGTGCCGCTCTCTCAGTTGCGCGAACTCGGGCAACTGCTGATCCAGATCCACGGCCAGCACGCCCACCAGCTGTTAATTAAACCTGAACATCAAAAATCCCTGCTCGACGGATATGCCGGTGAGTCGGCGCTGATGCAGCAGATGGCGGAACACTACCGTCTGTGGAACGTAAGCTGCCGCGAACTGGCGCAGCATCAGCAACTTAGCCAGGAGCGCAGCGCGCGCGCTGAACTGCTGCACTATCAGCTGAAAGAGCTGAACGAATTTAACCCGCAGGCAGGCGAGTTTGAGCAGATCGACGAAGAGTACAAACGCCTGGCAAACAGCGGTCAGCTGCTGAGCACCAGCCAGAGTGCGCTTAATCTGCTGGCGGACGATGACGATGCCAACCTGCAAAGCCAGCTGTACACCGCGCGTCAGTGGGTGACGGAGCTGGCGGGCATGGATCCCAAACTCTCCGGCGTGCTGGATATGCTGGAAGAAGCTGCGATCCAGATCAGCGAAGCCAGCGAAGAGCTGCGCCATTACTGCGAGCGTCTTGACCTCGATCCAAACCGTCTGTTTGAACTGGAACAGCGCATCGCGAAGTACATTTCGCTGGCGCGTAAACATCACATCAGCCCGGAAGAGCTGGCACAGTTCCATCAGGATCTGCTGAACGAACAGCAACTGCTGGACGATCAGGCCGACTCGCAGGAAACCCTGTCGCTGGCGGTGCAGAAACACCATCAGCAGGCACTGGCTACCGCGCAGTTGCTGCATGCTGAACGCATGAAGTACGCACAGGAGCTGGGCGGGTTAATTACTGAAAGTATGCACTCACTTTCGATGCCGCACGGCGTGTTTAACATCGACGTCAGCTTTGATGACCGTCACTTAACGCAGGAAGGCGCGGATCGCATTGAGTTCCGGGTGACCACTAACCCTGGCCAGCCGTTACAGCCGATTTCGAAAGTCGCTTCCGGCGGCGAACTGTCGCGTATTGCGCTGGCAATCCAGGTGATCACCGCGCGTAAAATGGAAACCCCGGCGCTGATTTTCGATGAAGTGGACGTGGGTATCAGCGGCCCGACCGCCGCCGTAGTCGGCAAACTGCTGCGCCAGTTGGGCGAATCCACGCAGGTAATGTGCGTCACGCACCTGCCGCAGGTGGCCGGTTGCGGGCATCATCACTTCTACGTCAGTAAAGAGACGGACGGTGCCATGACCGAAACGCATATGCAGCCGCTGGACAAACGCGCTCGCCTGCAAGAGCTGGCGCGTCTGCTGGGCGGCAGCGAAGTCACCCGTAATACACTGGCAAACGCTAAAGAACTGCTGGCAGCGTAAACTTTTTCAGTAATTCAGAGTCATAGTGAAGCAGAAAATTGCCGTAAGACCGGATACTGATACACAAACACTTTCAGGCAGCCGACATTGAGGCAGCCTGAAGGATGAAGTGTCCTTAAACAATAGCATTCAGGTTGCATCAAGGCGGCAAGTTAACGAATCCCCGGGAGCATAGTTCACTATGTGACTGGGGTGAGTGAACGCAGCCAACGACGAGGCAGCCTGAAGGATGAAGTGTATAAAGGTTTTAATGTGACTAAAGGTCTATTATCATCGGCATATTACCAATGAGCCGCGTACTGCTCTGGCCCGAAAAGGAATAAAATCACTATGCGCTGTAAAATGCTGACTGCTGCCGCAGCGGTTCTTCTGATGTTGACCGCAGGTTGTTCCACTCTGGAGCGAGTGGTTTACCGTCCTGATATTAATCAGGGCAACTACCTGGCACCTAACGACGTATCTAAAATCCGTATCGGTATGACGCAACAGCAGGTTGCTTACGCACTCGGTACGCCGATGGTGACCGATCCGTTCGGGACTAACACCTGGTTCTACGTCTTCCGTCAGCAACCCGGCCATGAAGATGTCACACAGCAAACCCTGACGCTGACCTTCAACAGCAACGGCGTACTGACCAACATCGATAACAAGCCTGCATTAACCTCTAAGTAAGGCTTGCAGAAAGCAAAAAAGGTGCTCATGAGCACCTTTTTTTATGGCTGACGTATCGCCTTTACTTGTCGTTATCGGCGCTTTTTTCTGCCCGCTTACGGCGCAGCTCTTTCGGATCGGCAATCAGTGGGCGGTAAATTTCCACGCGATCGCCGTCATGCAGCTCGTCCCCAGGCTTCACCGGACGGCTGTAAATACCGACTTTGTTCTTCGTCAGCGAAATATCCGAACGCAGTTCCAGCAGCCCGGAGGCGCGGATGGCTTCTTCAACCGTCGCGCCTGCATTGAGCGTCACGCGCTGCAGATACTGCTTTTCCGGCAGCGCATAGGCGACTTCCACCACGATTTTACCCGGCACTGTAAACCTCTTTAGCGCGATGGGTAAAGGCCTGCACCATATTCATCGCCAGCTCTTTAAAGATGCGACCAAACGCCAGTTCAATGAGCTTATTGGTGAATTCAAAATCAAGCTGAAACTCGACCTGACACGCTTCCGGGCTGAGCGGCGTAAACTTCCAGCCGCCCATCAGCTTCTTAAAGGGACCATCAACCAGGTGCATCAAAATGCTTTGATTGCTGGTCAATGTATTACGTGTGGTAAACGTTTTACTGATACCGGCTTTGGAGACATCCACGGCGGCAGTCATCTGCGTCGGGCCGGACTCCAGCACGCGGCTGCCGGTGCAGCCCGGCAAAAACTCCGGATAGGACTTCACATCGTTTACTAACTGATACATCTGCTCTGCGCTGTAAGGCACTAACGCAGATCGGCTAATCTGAGGCATAGCGTTTTCCTGGGATCTACACCTTATAAATAATAACATCTCCCTCCCAGGAAAGGAAAACGCTTAGCCGCAACTCGTGCTAATATAACGCGTTACACCTCGCAGGACGGAATGGGGTGTTTTTATAACATCAGATTACCTATACTGAGCGGCATTATGACCAAGAAAAAAGCACACAAACCTGGCTCAGCCACCATCGCGCTCAACAAGCGCGCCCGCCATGAATATTTTATCGAAGATGAATTTGAAGCGGGTCTGGCCTTACAGGGCTGGGAAGTAAAATCACTGCGCGCCGGTAAAGCAAACATCAGCGACAGCTACGTCATCCTGATCGATGGCGAAGCGTTCCTGTTCGGCGCAAACTTTACGCCGATGGCCGTTGCCTCCACGCACGTGGTCTGTGATCCCACCCGCACCCGTAAACTGCTGCTGAACCAGCGCGAGCTGGACACGCTGTATGGTCGCATTAACCGCGATGGCTATACCGTGGTGGCGCTGTCGCTGTACTGGAAGAACGCCTGGTGCAAAGTGAAAATCGGCGTGGCGAAAGGTAAGAAACAGCACGACAAGCGTAACGATGTGAAAGATAAAGAGTGGGCAGTGGATAAAGCCCGCATTATGAAACACGCCGGTCGCTAACCCCTGCCCTTATCCCGGTCCTCTCCCCAGGGAGAGGACATTTCCTGGCGCCTTCGTTACCGTTCCCGCAACGCCTCATTGACCTTGTTCAGCGGTTTGATCAGATAATCCATCACCGATTTCTGCCCGGTCTTGATCTCCACGTTCGCCACCATGCCCGGTAAAATCGGGAAGCTTTTGCCGCTTTTGTTATGCAACTCGGCTTTCGAGGTCCGCACATACACCCGGTAGTAGAACTGGTCCCGCTTCACTTCGTCCTGCAGAGTATCCGGCGACACCACTTCCACCTTGCCGGTTAAATCCCCGTAGATCGACGAATCATAGGCCGTCACCTTCACGGTTGCCGGCAGACCGGGGCGGATATAGGCAATATCACGCGGATTAATGCGCGTCTCCACCAGCAGCTGATCTTCCAGCGGTACGATCTCCATCAGCTTGCCGCCAGGTTGCAGTACGCCGCCGACGGTGGTCACCTGAATGTCTTTCACGATGCCGCGCACCGGTGAAAACAGCGAGGCGCGATCCACCTGATCCGCCTTGCCGGACATCACCTGGATCTGCGCGTCCAGATCGGCGTTATTTTTTACCTGCTCCTCACGCGCCCGCACCGCAAACTGGTTACGGGCGTCGTCGATTTTGCCCTGCAATTCCGCGGCCTGTCGTTGCAGGCGGATCACCTCCACCTGGCTTGCCGCCCCTTTTGCCACCAGCGGCTGCGTCAGACGTAGCTCCGACATCACCAGTTGATACGTTTTTTGCAGGTTCGCCACCGTCTCATTAAGATTGCGCCGCCGTGATTCATACAGCTGCCGCTCACGGGCGACCAGATCCGGCTCGCGCATTGACTCGGCGCTAAAACGCAGCGGCTCGCCGGTCAACTCGGAACGCAGACGTTCGCTGGAGGCGCGCAGCGTGCGCACCCTGGAGGCCGCCTCACCATAGTTAGACTGAAAACGGGTTGGATCGAGTCGCGCCAGTAGCTGCCCGCGCTCGACAATATCCCCCTCTTTCACCAGCAGGCCGTTGACGATACCGCCGTCGAGGCTGTCGATCACCTGCGCATGGCTGGACGGGGTGATTTTGCCCGTGCCCACCGTCACTTCATCCAGCACCGCCCACCAGGCCCAGACGACAAAAAACAGCAGTCCGATCAGCGTCAGCCAGATCACGGAGGAGTAGAAGCGGCCCTGGCGCGCCAGATCGTCCTGCATACTTAATTGACTCATGGCATACTCCTTATGCGACTGACGAGACGCTGCTGTTACGCACCGCCTGTTTTATCAGCGAATCGCGCGGCCCGTCGGCAACGATTTTGCCGTTCTCCATCACCACAATGCGGTCGACCAGATTCAGCAGCGCCGGGCGATGCGTCACCAGCACCAGTGTGCGACCGGTCAGCCACTGAGAAAGCTGGCGGATCACCCAGGCTTCCAGCTGCTCATCCATTGACGCGGTGGGTTCATCCATCAGCACGATCTGCGGATTACGCACGATCAGGCGGCTGAGCAGCACCATTTGCCGCTGCCCGCCGGACAGCCCGCGCCCGCCCTCATTGATCAGGCGGTCCAGACTGGCGGCATCCTGTTGCACCATGCCAATCGCCCCGCTGATACGCAGCGCCTGGATCAGCTCCGCTTCCGTCGCATGGGGATGACCGAGCATCAGGTTCTGGCGCAGTGTGCCGAAAAACAGCCGTGAATCCTGAGACAGATAGCCGAGCTGGCGACGCACATCGTTGGGGTCGATATGCGCCATATCCACGCCGTCAATAATCACTTTGCCCTTGCTGGCCTGCGCCTGACCGGAGAGCAGTTTCAGCAACGTTGATTTCCCCGCCCCCGTTTTACCGAGGATCGCCACGCGCTCCCCTGGCTTGATGGTCAGTTCCGGGATCTGCACCGCCTGCTCACCCTTCTCCACATCGTAGCTGTACTGCACCTGCTGCATTTGGAAATGCCCGGCCAGTACCGGGCAGTGCGCCATTTTTTCGCCTGCGGTTTTATCCAGCGGTTTTTTCAGCAGATCGTTCAGGCCGTTCATCGCCGTCTTCGCGTGCTGCCAGCGGGAAAACACCATGGTGAGCTGCATCAGCGGCGCGATAGTACGCGACGACAGCAGGCTACAGGCCACCAGCGTGCCGGTGGTGATATTGCCCTCCATTACCAGATAGCAGCCAAACACCAGCATGCCCGCGTAGGTGATTTGCTGCACGGTGGAGGCCCAGCCGCTGAGGCGTGCGCCCCATACGCGCTGCTTCATGCCGATCCCCGCCCCCACCGCATGGGTGTGCTCCCACTGGCGCTGGAAATACGGCTCGGCCTGAAGCGCTTTAATGTCTTCGACGCCTTCGATGGACTCCACCAGCACCGCATTACGAATGGCGCTTTCGCGCATCCCCTCTTTCGCCAGTTTCGCCATCGGCCACTGCACGAGGATGCCGGGGATGACAATCAGCGGAATGGCAATCAGCGGGATCGCCACCAGCGGACCGCCCACCAGCGCCATAATGGCGAGGAACAGCAGCACGAACGGAATATCCATCGCCGCGCCGACGGTGGTGGAGGTGAGCAGTTCGCGCACCTGATCGATTTCACGCAGCTGGGAAATAAACGAACCGGTGGATTTGGGTCGCGCATCGTTTTTGATCGCCAGCGCCCGGGCAAAAAACAGCGACGAGACACTCAGATCGATATGCTTGCCCATGATGTCCGACACATGGGTACGGGCAAGGCGGATGAAAAACTCCAGCATGGCGGCGAATAATACGCCGATGAACAGCACCCACAGCGTCGGGATCGACTGGGCCGGGATCACCCGGTCATACACCTGCATGGAGAACAGGATCCCCGCCAGCGCCAGCACATTACCAAGCAGAGAGGCGAGCGCGATCTCCGACAACTTGCGTCCGCTATGGCGAAAGTGCCGCCAGAACCAGTGCGCTTCCCAGGGTTTAGTGAAATCATCAATGCGCGCATCGCGACCGCGGGCGGCGATGCCGAGCATCACCACTTCCGGCTTCACGCGGGTGAGCAGCGTTTCCAGCGGCTCTTCGCGCACCAGATCGCCGCCTTCTGACAGCCAGTAGGTCGCCAGCCCCTCGGCATCAATGGACTCCAGCAGCATTAACTCCCCGTACTCCAGCTGGACGATCACCGGCAGGTTTTGCGCATTCCAGCGCATCCGCGCCAGCGGCACCGTGCGCACTTGTAATCCCATCAGGCCACTTAAACGCTCCAGCCGGGCGCTCTGCGGCAGCGCTTCAAACCAGCGCATTTGCTGGCGCACGGCGGGGGCGTCGGCAGGCAGACCGAAACGTCCTGCCGCGCGCACCATGACATTGATCCAGCTTTCGGTATCAGGCTCTTGCATTACTGCTCCTTAAAGTGAAGGCAGGGTATCGCCAATCGTGCGGCTGCGTTCAATGCCCAGCATATCCAGCAGATTGTCTGCGGCCCCGGCGTAACGGACGGCGGCGTCCCAGGCGTCATAGCGCGCAGTGATCGAGGCCGTATCTGCCTGAAAGACATCCTGTTCAATGCTCAGCAGATCGTTGAGGCTGCGTTTGCTGAGGCGATACTCATCGCGGTACACCTCGCGGGCGCGATCGGCGCTGAGGAATTGCGCATCCCCCGCCCGCTGGCGCTGCTGCGCCCCGGTGAGATCCGCCCAGGCAGTGGCAGCACGCTGATTCATCTCCAGCTTGCTGGCCTCGACCTGGGCGCGGGCGTTGGCGCGATCGCCTTCTGCCGCATCCACCCGCGCACTGACCGCGCCGCCCTGATACAGGGGCGCATCCACCACCAGTTGCACCTGGTCATCCCAGTAGCTGCTGTTTTCATTCTGATAGCGGGTTCGCCCTGCCTGCACGGAGACCGTCGGCCAGTGCTGCGCCTGCACTTGACGAATGCGCTGTTCCGCCGCCAGCTGTTTTGACTGGGCGCTGCGCACGGCGTTGCTCCGCTCGTAAGGCAGCGATTTGAGGGTGATTTTTTGCTTCATCAGATCGTCGGGCAGATCCGGCAGCGAGTCAGCCACCACGCCGGTCAGCACGCTCAGCGCCGCCTGAGCGGAGCGGGTCTGGGCCTCATATTGCGCAAGCGTCGCGTTCAGCCCGGCAATGCGCGTCTGCGCCTGTAAGACGTCGGACTGAGAACTCAGCCCGGCCTGGGCGCGCAGATCGGCCATCTCCTGTACCGCCTGCAACGAGGTGATATTTTTTCGCGCCGCGTCCGCCAGCGCCTGATAACGCTTGACCTGCAAATAGGTTTGCAGCGTCTCCATGCCGACTTCATTCAGCGAATGGTAGAGATCATACCGGTAAGCATCTGACAGCTCGTGCTGCTCATCAATGCTGCCGCCGGTTTTGCCAAAGTCGTAAATCAGCTGTTTTAAACTGACGCCCCCCGCGCCGTTGCTGCTCAGCGAGCCTGCCGAATCCGTCCGGTGTGAACGTCCGACGTTCCCCTGGAGCGAGACCTGTGGAAACCACGCGCTTTCCGCTTCGGAAAGATTGGCCTTCCCCACCTGAATTTGCGCCGCCGCCTGGGCAATCTTGGGATTGCGGGCGAAGGCGCGCAGGATGGCCTCTTTGATGGTCAGCTGCGCCTGAAGCTGTTCGCCGGGTGCGGTCTGCCACTGATATTCGTCAGCCCAGGCTGGCAGTATCGCTGTTGCGGGCACGGCCAGCAGTAACAGCCCTATCGTTGCTAATTTCATGGTTCCACCTTTGGCTGCCCGTGGTGATATTTTACGTTCCCTCGCCTCGTCCCTGAGGCCGCGATCCGGTCATCAGACCATATTGACGTGCAGCCCTTGCTGCACCAGTACATCGCCTAAGGTGTTGCTTTGTGAACTGTTGTGGTAGATGTCGAACTGCATGCCATCCACCTCCCGATGCCCGCTGACCGACCAGATATCGCTGTTGCCCTGCACCAGGTTAACGCGATCACCCGAACTGCCTTTGATGATCAAATCGTCTTCCGGCTTATCAGTGACCGTCAGCGCCTCATGCACATCCAGCGTGATGCTGTTGGTGCCCGATTTGCCCAGATCGATGATCTCGATGTTATGCACACGGGTAGCGGCATCGATGAGGTTGAGCACCATATCGACTCCGTCCAGGTGCAGCGTATCGGTCCCCGCACCGCCGTCGATAGCCACAAAGCCCAGCGTGGCGAGGTGGATGGTGTCGTTGCCTGCGCTGCCCTGTACGCTGTCGCCGCTGACTTCGGTACCATCCGCCAGCGTGATGCTGACGCCGCCAATGGTGTAGGCGCTCTCCTCCGTGGTCTGGGTGGTGTTGCTCTCCGTTTCGCGGGTGGCGGCGGTGGCCGTGCGCGCAGTCAGGGTGCTGGCCGGTGCGCCGCTGTTTTCCTCTACGGTGTTGATGCTGTCGGAATGCAGCACAAAGCTGGATTCATCCACCGCCATCGCCATCAGGGTGGCAGGCGGCGTGGTGGAGATGATATTCCCGCCAAGGCCGACGTTCAGATAGCCGGTGTTGCCCGCTTCATCAGTGGCGTACAGGTTAACCGCGCTGGTCAGCGACAGCAGGTTCAGGATGTTCAGCCCAAGGAAGAGCGTTGTGGACCAGTTACCGTTGGCGTCGGTGACCGCAGTGGTGCTGACCGTGCCGTTCAGCAGTGACAGATGCACCACCGAGTTCGGCGCCAGGTTGCGCGATCCGCCGCTCAGCGTCAGCCCTTTGGTTAACAGGGTCAGCGGGTTGAGGGTGGCCAGCGCGTTCCACGACAGTTCCGGCGTGCTGAGTTTCACCGTGACATCCGCGCTGGTGCTGTTGGTGTTACCCACTTTATCGATAACCGAGACGCCCACTTTCAGCGCCCCGCCGGTCAGCCCTTTCAGGATGGTGCTGTTGACCGGCAACGACCAGCTGCCGTCGGCATTCACCGTGGCGTTATAACTGGTGCCGCCCAGCGACACCACCACGCGGGAGCCGTCGGTGATCCCCCCGTTGATGCGACCGGAAATCGTCTGCGTACCGTTCGACTCCGCGACGTTGAGGAAGCCGTCGTTACCGAACAGCGAGGTAAGCGAAATGGTTGGCAAACTATGGGTAATGACGTTCAGCAATCCACTGGTGCCCGCCACGTTGCCCGCCGGGTTTGTCACCGAAGCGTTCACCGTCAGCGTACCGTCGAGCAGCGCGCTGAGATCGGTTTTCGGCACCGAGACCGACCAGTTGCCATCAGCCCCGACCAGCGCCTGATAGACCTTGCCGCCCAGCGTCACATTCACCAGCGAACCTGCCGCGTTGGTAGACGAACCGGTGATCACCTGGGCACTGAGAATATCGGCGGCGCTCAGGCCACCGTCGCCAAACAGCGAATTGATGACCAGCGTCGGCGCCTGCTGGATCGCCACCAGCAGATTTTTGCTGTCGCTGGCGACGTTACCCGCCACGTCACGCGCGGTCACCCCGACTGAGAGCGTACCGTCAGTCAGCCCCTGCAGGGTGGCAGTCGGCAGCGGTAAACGCCAGCTGCCGTCGCTGCCAACGGTGGTGTTAAAGGTCAGGCCGCCGAGGGTAACGGTCAGGGCAGTGCCTGCCGCCAGATTAGTGGTGGTGCCGTTAAGCACCTGCGCGCCCAGCAGATCCGACAGGCTCAGGTTGCCGTCGCCAAACGGTGTATTCAGACTGACGGTCGGCAGCGCGTTAACGATGGCGTTCACCAGTTGGGAGCCGGTGCCCTGGTTGCCCACGTCATCACGCACGCTGGCGCTGACGGTGACATTACCGTCGGCTAATCCTTTCAGAACCGCAGACGGAACGCTTACCGACCAGGTGCCGTTGTTGATGGTGCCGGTCAGCGTGGCGCTGCCGACGCGCACGGTGACGGTACCGCTGGCAAGGCTGGTGACGCCGCTGATCGTCTGCGCCACATCCGCTTCGGCACGGCTCAGATAGCCATCGCCGCCAAACAGCGTCCCGAGGTTAACCCCCACCGTCGGCAGGTTGGTCAGCCCGACTTTGATCGCCGGGCCGTTGCTGGTGGTGGTGTTGCCGTCCGGCGTCTGAATAGTAACGACTGGCGTCAGCGTACCGTCTGCCAGGGTGGCGAGATCCGCCGGGCTGACGTTAATACTGAAGGTGCCGTTACCCGCCACCACGCCGGCAAAAACTTTACTGCCCAGTTGCACGCTCACGGTGGAGCCTGCCGGTGCCTGCCCGACGCTACCGGTAATGGTCTGCGTCAGCAGCGCATCGGCGGCGTTCAGCAGTCCGTCGCCAAACAGCGTGACGGCGTTCAGCACCGGCGGCAGCAGATTAAGAGCGACGTTTGTGCCTACCGCCGCGTTATTGCCGTACTGATCGGTCGCCTCGACGCTCACCGCCACGTTGCCGGTGCCCAGCCCCTGAAGCACGGATTTCACCGCGTCCGGCAGCGCAATCGACCATTTCCCGTTGCCATCCACATTGGTGGTGAAAGCGGTGGTATCGCCGACTTTAATGCTCAGGGTACGACCATTCAGCCCGGTCGCAGTGCCGCTGATCACGCCGTTCAGCAGTTCCGGAATACTCAGCACGCCATCGCCAAACAGCGGGTCGAGCACAATGGCAGGCTGGGTTTTCACAGCGACGGTGATGTTAGCGGTGTCGTTAACGACGTTACCGAATTTATCGGTCACGCTGACCGCAAGGCCGACGGTACCATCCGGCAGCGCGCCGAGTAACGACGGCGGCAGGGTGGCGATCCAGTTGCCCAGCGCATCCTGAGTCCCCTGAATGGTCCGTCCGGCAATGGTAACCACCACGCCCGCAACGTTCGCCGCGTTGCCCAGTCCCAGCGATACCACCTGGCTGGCAGTGCTGTCGACAAGGTTGATAACGTTATCTGCCGCCACCGTAATGTTATTGATCACCGGCAGATCGGTCAGCGCCGTGCCGACATTGATCAGCTGGTTAGTGGAGTTGCCGTAAATATCGGTCACGTCCACCTGTAATTGCAGGGTTTGCTGCGTCAGCCCGACCCACAGGTCTGGCGGCAACTGGATGCTGAATTTGCCATCAGCGCCCACTTCGGTCGTCGGAATAGTCGTGCTCACCCCGGCGATGGTTACTTTCACCGTTGCCCCGCGATAGTCGCCGCTGACCTGCCCGGTCACCAGCTGCGTGACCAGCGATTCCGCGACGTTCAGCACGCCATCGGTGCCGAACACGTCGTTAACCAGTACGCCGAGGCCCTGGTTCAGGGCGACGTTCAGCCCGACATTATTGCTGGAGGTATTCCCCGCCGCATCGGTAGAGGTGATGTTGATCACCTGTGCGCCGTCGCTGAGGGTACGCAGATCCAGTTCCGGGAAGGTGTAGCTCCAGTTACCGTTGCTATCGACCGTACTGCTCCAGCTGAGTGGCCCGAGGGTGACCTTGACGGTGTTACCCGGTTCGCCGCGCCCTTCCACCAGCAGGCCAGTACCGGCTGCCACCGTGTTAAGTACCGGCGGCAGGCTGAGGGCATTGACCTCCAGCAGCGGGCCATCGCGATCGACACTGATGCTCCTGCCGTCCAGCGCCTGGTTCCCCGCCGCATCGCTCAGTTGCGCAACTACCGGACTACTGCCCGGCGGCAGCGCGGCGACATCTGCCTGCGGCACCACCACAGACCAGCTGCCGTCGGCATTGACCACCGCATAGTAGGTTTTGTTGTTCATGGTCACCGACACCGAGCGTCCGGCTTCGGACAGGCTGGCGGTGCCGCTGAGGGTCAGCGACGAACCGCTTTCCGCGGCGTTGATGACGTCATCACCGGAGACCGGATTAAGGGTCACCGTCGGCAGGACAGTATCTACCTGCACCACTACCGACGAGGCGGTATTCGGCGCGGTCTGGCTGGTGGCTTCGAGAGTGTAACTCCCCTGATCCGGGAAGGCGCTGGTCGGCAGCGTGGTTGTCCAGGCGCCGTTGCCGTCTACCGTCGCGGTACCGACAAGTGCGCCGTTCACCGTGATGTTCAGCACGGTGCCCGCCGGATACCCATTGCTCTGGCCACTGACCGCAAGCGTCGGCGCAGCATTGAACTCGCTGGCGTTAATGACGTTATCCCCTGCTACCGGATTAACCGTCACGCTGAAGGCTGGCGGTACGGTATCGATGGTGACATTCACCGGCCCGCTGCTGGCCGGATTCCCGGCAGTATCGCTCACCGTCGCCACCAGCGTGGTGCTGCCGTTAGCCAGCGTTGCCATTTGCAGCGGGGTTAATTGCAGCGCCCAGGTATTGCCCGGCTGTACCGTAGTGGTAAAGGTCTGGCCTGCGAGGGTGACCGTAATGGTACGTCCCACCTCCACGTTGCTGGTGGTACCGGTAAGGGTTTGCAACTGCTGGCTTTCCGTCCAGTCGAGATCGCTGTTGCCAAACGGCGCATTCACCGAAATGGTCGGCTGGTTAAGGGCGATCACCACCGGCGTGCTGGTGCTGCCAGTGTTAAACGCATTGTCGGTCACGGTGACCGCCACGCTCTGCTCACCGCGCGCGACGCCGGTCCAGCTGTTGCTGTCCAGCGCCAGCGTCCAGGTTTTGTTTTGTGGATCAACGGTAGCGGTAAAGGCTTTACCGCCGATAGTCACCTGCACCGTCGTGGCCGCCGGATCGCGTGATTCAAATTTGCCGGAGAGCGTCATCGGCGTGTCGGATTCACTGATATTCAGATAACCATCGCCAAACACCGGCGTCTCGATCGAGACGGTCGGAGCGGTAAAGGCCACATCGAAAGTCACGTCGGCAGTTTGCACGTTACCGTACTGATCTTCTGCGCGCACAATAATGGCGTGAGGATCGTTAGGATCCAGTCCCTGTAGCGTCCCGGCAGGCAGGGAGACGGACCACTGGCCGTTGGTATCGACATCTGCGATATAGGTCACGCCGTCTACATCAATAGTGACGGTGACAAACTGACCGCCACCGCCGAGGCCGGTAGTGCCGGTCAGGGTCAGCGGCCCTGCCGCCTCGCTAATATTCAGGGTGTTGTCGCCGCCAAATAAATCCGTCACGCTCGGCGTCGGCAGCGCCAGCTGCGGCACAAAGGTCTGCGTAGCAGAGTCGCTGTTGCCGTAGGCATCGGTGACGGTGACCACCACGGTCTGCGTCTGGCCGCTGGTTAAGCCGGTTAACGCCGACGGCGGCAGCGTCACGCTCCACTGGCCGTTGGCATCCACCGTCGCGCTAGTATTGTATGGCACGCCGTTCAGGGTGACGGTGACCGTCTGCCCGGCACCGATGGCACCGGAACTGCCGCGCAGCACCTGGCCTGCGGTCGCTTCCGGGTTGTTCAGCACGCCATCGGTAAACAGCGTGCCTAACGTAAAGTCCGGCACATTATTAATGACGGCCTGGAAATTCCCCTCGCCGGACACCACGTTCCCCGCCGTATCGGTAACGATAATTTTCACCGGGATCGTGCCGTCCGGCAGCGCCCCGAGCGTGCCGGCACTGACCGGTAAGGTCCACTGACCGTTGGCGTCAATATTGGCACTGGCAATGGTGATCAGCGGGCCGTTATTAATGCTCACCTGGATAGTCTGAATACTGGCTTTATCGAGGCCGGTGGTTCCGCTAAGCGCGCTGTCGACTACTTCACTGCTAATCAACACGCCATCACCGAACGCGGTATTCAGCGCCGGGGTCGGTAGCGCGTCGGTGCGCACGTCGAAGTCCACCGACGGGCTGGTGGCGGTGTTGCCGGCTTTATCGGTGACCGTCACCGCCAGGGTGTAGTCGCCATTGTTCAGGCTTTGCAATACGTCAGACGGCAACTGCACCGTCCAGTTACCGTTGTTATCCACGGCACCACTAACCGTGATCGGGCTGGCCAAATCGCCGCCGTCAAGGGTGATACTCACGGTCTGACCACCGCCGCTAAGGCCGGTGGAACCGGTGAGGATCTGCCCGGTACTGGCTTCCAGCTGGTTAAGGGTGCCATCGGTAAATGGCGCGGTCGGCAGCGTGGCGATCGGGGTGTCGATCACCACTTCGATCCCCAGATTGCCGCTTGCCGGATTTCCGAAGGCGTCGCCAGCGCTGGCGGTAATGGTGTACGGGCCATCCGCAAACTGCGCAAAGGTGCCAGCCGGCAGGGTCGCCGTCCAGCCTCCGCCGCTGACCACGGTGGCGGTGCCGATCTGTACCGTACCGATAAACAGCGCGATGGTCGCCCCTACCGGCAGGCCAGTAGACGTCCCGGTGATCTGGCTCTGCCCGGCGGCTTCAATCGTGTTCACCATGCCGTCGCTCAGCACCAGCGAATTATTGATGGTGATGGTCGGCAGCGTCGTGTTGCCAACGTTAATCGGCAACGGCTGGCTGGCAACGTTACCGTCCGGATCCGTAGCGGTCAGGGTCAGCGAGGACACGCCCTGCGGCAGCGCCTGCAACTCTTCAGCCGGAATGGCAATGCTCCAGTTCCCCGCCTGGTCGGCGCGGGTTTCAATAAAGGTGCCGTTGATCGCAAGGGATACGATGGAGCCTGGCGTGGTGGTGCCGCTCAGGGTCTGCGCGGTGGCGGATTCGCTGATGTTGATCAGCCCATCGGACAGGAAACTGCTGTTCAGGTTGATGTCCGGCCCGACGGTATCGACGCGCACCTGCTGGGTGTTGCTCGCCGGGTTATTGGCGACATCGCTGGCGGTTGCGGTCACGGTATAGGTTTGATCTGTCAGTCCGCTGACCACATTTGCAGGCACCAGTACTGACCACGTGCCGTCAGCGCCCACGGTACCGGTATAGCTACCGCCGCCCGGTGTCAGAGTGATGGTGACCACGGCCCCCTGCGCCAGCCCGGTCGACGTACCGGTCACCGGAACAGCATTGCCGCTTTCCGCATCGTTGATCACGTTATCGTCCGCCACGCTGTCGATGGTGATCGTCGGCTGGCTGGCCGGTTGCGCAATAAAGGTGACATTCTGCGTAGCGTCATCGACGTTGCCCGCCGCATCGCTGACGGTAACGAGGATCGGCTGCACGCCGTCCTGCACGGCGGCCAGGGCGTTAGCCGGGATCGACACGCTCCAGCTGCCATCGGGCTGTACGGTGGTCGGATAGCCGATACCGTTCAGCGTGACGGTCACCGTCTGCCCGGCTTCGACGTTCACCGTTGAGCCGGAAACCACCAGCGGCGTGCCAGCTTCGCTGGCGTTGACGTAGTTATCCGTTGAAATGCTGTTCATCGTCACCTGCGGCGCATTCACCGGCGAGGCGTCGAGGGTAAAGGTCGGTTTCTGGGTGGAGATGTTGCCCGCGCTGTCGGTAGCCACCACCGTCATGCTGACCGGACCATCCGGGATACCGTTCAGCGCCCCGGCAGGCAGCGTGACGCTCCAGTCGCCATTCGCCTGGATCAGCGCGTTATAGATCTGGCCGTTGATCTGCACCACCACGGTTTGCGGCTGCGCCGGATCGTAAGGGGTGGCGCTGCCGGTGATCACCATCGGGCCTGCCGCTTCGGCGGCATTAACAATGCCGTCCCCACCGACCGCACCCACGGTGAGCACCGGCGGGGTTTTATCCACCACAATGCTGCTTTCCAGCACCGCCGGGTTACCCACCACATCGGTGGTGGTGATCACCACCGGCACGGTACCGTCCGCTAAGGTGTTCAGCACCGTTGACGGTACGTTCACCGACCAGTTGCCGTTAGCATCGACGGTGGCGGTCAGCGTCTGCGCCTGCGCACCGGAACCGATCTGCACCTGGACTTGCTGACCGGCACCGCTGACGCCGGTCGAGCCGCTCAGGGTACCGCCCGCCGACGCTTCACTGGCGTTCATAATGCCATCGGTAAAGGGCAGGTTCATGGACACCACAGGCAGGTCATGGGTGATAATAGTGAACACATGGCTGCTGTTGACGATGGTACCGTCGCTCTCCTGCGCTGATACCGCCAGCGTGACGTTGCCATCGCTGATGGCGCGCGCGTCTTCTGCCGGAATGGTGAGGCTCCACGCCCCGCCAGTGCCAACGGCGGTTTCATAAAGCTTACCGTTCAGGGTCACGGTGACCGGTGTACCCTCCGCCAGCCCCACCGAACTGCCGCTGATAAGCAGGCCATTGCTGATATCGCTGACGCTTACCCGGTCATCGCCGGTAAGCGGTGAAACGGAAATGGCGCTGACGGTGGAATCCACGCTAAACGGACGGCTGGCGCTGGTGCTGTTGCCTGCCGCATCGCTGACCTGCACAACCAGCGCGTAGTTGCCGTCCAGCAGCCCCGCCAGATCGCCCTGCGGAATAGTGACCTGCCATTTACCGTCGGTACCGACCGTGCCTGTCCAGCTGGACGCGCCCTGGGTAACGGTGACCGTCTGGCCCGCTTCGACGTTAAAGACTTTACCGGTCAGGGTAATGGTTTCGCCGCGTTCGGCGGCGTCAATAACGTTATCACCCGCTACCGGATCGATAGTCAGCAGCGGCTGTTTTTGCGGATCGATGCGTACGCTGATGTTATGGCTGGCGGTGGTGCTGTTTTGCGCCGCATCGGTCACCGTTACGGTAAAGGTCGCCTGGCCGTCCGGCAGCGCCTGCAATGCTGACGAGGGAATACCCACCGACCAGACGCCGTTCGCGCCGGTAGTGGTGTTATAGGTCTGCCCGTTGAGCACTATCGTTACCGGCTGCCCTGCCCCTGCGCCGCTGGCGACGCCGGAAAGCGTCTGGGTTGCCCCGGCTTCTGCCAGGTTCAGAATATCGTTAGCAGCAAACGGATCGAAGCTCAGCACCGGCGGCACAACGTCGATATTGACGTTGATCGGCGCGCTGGTGTCGGTATTGCCCGCGATATCGGTGACCGTCACCGTGACCGGCAGCGGCGAATTTGCATTGGTTAAGCCGTTGAGCGCGCCGGACGGGATAGTCACGCTCCACTGCCCGTTCTCGTTGACCGTGCCGGTATAAGTATTACCGCCAAGATTGACGCTCACCGTCTGCCCCGGCCCGGCCACACCGGTGTCGCCAGTAATCGTCTGGTTTTGCTGAATTTCGCTGCCGTTCAGTACGCCATCGCCAAACAGTGGATCGTTGCTCGCCTGCGGCAGTGCATTAAGGATCAGGTTAACGGTATGGATGTCGCTTACCGTCACGCCATTGACTACCGCCGTGGCCGTCACGGTCAGCGGGCCATCCACAGAACCGGACAGCGCGCCGGGTGCCAGCGCAATACTCCAGTTGCCGTTCGCATCGACAAAACCTTTATAGGTGGTGTCGTTTACCAGCACCTGCACTTCGGTATTCAGCGGCAGCCCGGCGCTGGTACCGCTGATGGTGACCACGCCCGCCGCTTCCTGTACGCCGATATAGTCATTGCCGGAGACAATACTGATTGCTACAGCCGTCGAGGCGCTCTCGACCGTTACCGTATAGGTGTCGTTCGCCGTCTGCCCGTAAATATCGGTAATGCTCACCTGCGCCGTATTCACCCCCGGCGTCAGTTGATGGAGGCTGCCAGACGGGATCAACATCGTCCAGCTGCCGTCGCTGGCGACCACTGAATGCCAGCTGTTTCCGCCAAGGGTTACCGTCACCCGACTGCCCGGCTCGGCATCGGTAGTGGTACCGCGTAACAGCTGATCGGTTTTGATTTCCGCCGCATCCAGCCCGTTATTTCCGGCGAAAGAGGTGACGGTGGCGGTCGGCTGCGTGGTTTTGACGTTAATGGTCTGCTCAACCACGCGCGCGTTACCGGCGGCGTCAGTGAGCGTAACCGTCGCCACGTTCGCGCCGTTCACCAGTTGCTGGAGATCGGCTGACGGCAGCGTAATGCTCCAGTTACCGTCGCTGCCCACCGTTGTGGTGTACGTTTTGTTATTCAGCACCACGGTGATCGGCTGACCGGCCTCATTCATCGACGAGATACCGCTCAGCGCCTGTGCCGTGTTCAAATCCTCAACGCCCAGACGCCCGTCACCGGAGATCGGCAGCACCGCCAGATCCGGTGCCAGCGTATCGACAATGGCGCTGGCCGGCAGCGTTGCGTTATTACCGGCGGCATCCGAGGCGTTAACGATCATCGACACCGAACCCTGTGGCAGGGTCTGTAAATCGGCAGGCGGTACGGTGATCGCCCAGTTACCGTCGCTGTCGACGGTAGCGGTGTAGGTTTTCCCCCCCAGCAGCACCGAGACTTTCTGTCCGGCACCGCTGATGCCGGTGTTACCGCTGATCGCCTGCGGGATGTCGCGCTCAGCGGCGCTGAGGATCCCATCCACAAATGGCGTGGAGAGTGTCGGCTGCGGCACATGGTTGATCGCCACGTGCAGAATATGTTCGTCGGACGCGCTCTGGGTGCCGAGCGTGACGGTCGCGGTGATTTGACGCGGACCGTCTTTCAGCTCCGCCAGATCGGCGACCGGGATCACGGCGCTCCAGTAGCCCGCGTTATCCACCACGGCGGTGTAGGTTTTACCGTTAAATTCCACCAGCACCGTTACCGCCGGACCAACCACGGTGGTCACACCGCGCACCTCCAGCGGCTGCGTCGCTTCGGCAGCGTTGAGATAGTCATCGGTTGAGACAATCGCGATGGCGATACCGCTCTGCGCGGTATCCACCGTAATCGGATGATTGCTGGTAATGGTCTGGTTATTTTTATCCACCACGCTGACGGTGATAGTACCAGGGCCATTGCCCAGCGCCAGCAGATCGCCTGATGGCAGCGTCACGCTCCAGCTACCATCCCCCTGCACCACCGCATACCAGGTCTGCCCGCCGAGCGTTATGGTGACCGTCTGACCGGCAGCGATGTTTTCCGTGGTGCCTGAGAGGACTTGATCAAGCTGGATCTCCGCACTGTTAAGGACATCATCACCGGTCAGTGGGTTAACGGTGATGATCGGTGCGGTCAGGTTGACCGTAAAATCGCTGCTGCTGGTGGTAACGTTACCCGCCAGATCGGTGATTTCGTAGGTGATGGTGTAGCTATTGCCATCGGCAAGCACCTGCAGATCCGCCAGCGGGATCGAGGTTTGCCAGTTGCCGCTGCTGTCGACAACCGCACTGTAGGTTTTACCGTTAAGGGTGATTAAGACAGTGCTACCTTCGTCAGCCGCTTCAGAGTAGCCACGCAGGATCTTATCGCCGTTAAGCTGGGAGCTGTCGAAAATACGGTTGGGCACAAATTCGACCAGATCCAGCGCGGGCGGGATGGTATCAACTATGACCGGCATGGCGGCTTCAAGAGCGGTCCCGCGGTTATCCACCAGACGCACTCGCAGTAAGCTCTGGCCCTGTGAAAAGCTTTGCAGGACTTCCGGCGGAAAGACTAAGGCCCAGGAGCCATCATCATTGACCGTGGTAGTCCAGACGCTGTCGCCCCACATGACGGTAATCAGGCAACCGGCATTTTCAGCCTGGGTTGAGCCACTCAGAACCTGACTGAGCGATACCGTTTCCAGATTGAGCAGGTTATCTTCCGTTAGCGGATCTACCGTCAGGGTTGATTCGACTGGCGGCGCAGTGCCACCACCGTCCGGCGGCGTAGTACCACCACCATCAGGCGGGGTTGTGCCACCGCCATCGGGCGGGGTTGTGCCGCCACCATCCGGTGGCGTAGGACTACCGCCATCACCCGGTGGTGTGGTGCCTCCGTCCGGCGGCGTGGTACCGCCATTGTTATTATCATTATCACTCCCACCGCCGCCCCCGCCGCCAGATGCCGCGGCGACGCCCACGATACCGCCTACCGCCGCCAGTCCGCCCAGCACGGCCAGCGCTGAAATACCGCCTGCGCCGATCAAGGAACCGACCGCAACATCGGCCATCGCCGGCACTATCGCCTCGGCAGTGAGCGGCCCGGCCTCTGACGCGAACGGGAACACGGCCTGATGCGCGCCGAGATTGTCCTCAAACACCAGTTGGCTGTGCAGGCCATTTTCATCCAGGAAAAAGAACTTCTGATAGCGTACCGTCGAGCCATCTTTCATATGGACGATCAGGTCATTTCCTTCGCGCTCGTAAAAATTTACCGAGGCGGGAGAAGCATTTACGCGCACCACACTTGTCTGCGAGAGATTAACGACGCGATCCGCATTTTGCGGATATTCCATCACCACATCGCCGGTTTTCTGATTTATAATATCCACGGATCCTGGAAGGCCATTTTTCGGCGCCATATTATATTCCTCTTGCAGCAAGTGCCTGTTATTACGCACCTGTCGAATTTATTTTGGATAAGCCAATGGCAGCCAAAGTTATCTGGCAGAATTGAGCTCGGGTAAGATTTGGGAGCGTTTTATGAGGTAATACCTTGATATTTATTGGTTTCGATGTTTCATCCATTGCAGAACTACGAAAATCATCTGTTTAAAATATATAATGACTTTTCCCAAATTGGCAAATTCTAATATCACAAATTTATACATATTTTTTTCTTTAAGAGAATATATCCTGACGTACTTAAATAAAGGTTAAGCAGTACTTAAATGAAATCATCCGTGATTACTTTAAATTCATATAATGTAAGTTGATTGTAAATTTAAATCAGGATATATCATGTATTATTTTATTTTCAATTAATCTTTGTTTTTAATTTTTTATATTCAGGGGTGCTTCAGACAAATGAAGTGACGCTTACACATCACGCATCACACATCACGCGCTGTTCACACTTTGAGCAAACGCGCGCCACACGTCAGTTGCAGGCATATGGACTGGTGTGCCGTGTCAAAAATCTGTTATACTGTGTTCAACACATTGGGGCTGATTCTGGATTCGACGGGATTTGCGAAACCCAAGGTGCATGCCGAGGGGCGGTTTGCCTCGTAAAAAGCCGCAAAAAAATAGTCGCAAACGACGAAAACTACGCTTTAGCAGCTTAATAACCTGCTAAGAGCCCTCTCTCCCTAGCCTCCGCTCTTAGGACGGGGATCAAGAGAGGTCAAACCCAAAAGAGATCGCGTGGATGCCCTGCCTGGGGTTGAAGCGTTAAAACTAATCAGGCTAGTTTGTCAGTGGCGTGTCTGTTCGCAGCTGGCAGGTGAATGTAAAGACAGACTAAGCATGTAGTACCGAGGATGTAGGAATTTCGGACGCGGGTTCAACTCCCGCCAGCTCCACCAAATAAACATGGACAGTGGCAGGACTGAGGCTTTAAAACCAATAAGTTAGCCACTTACCCGGACAGCGACCAGACGCAGAAGGGACAAAAAAGGATACGCAAAGGAGCCGCGGCTCCCAAGTGTCAAAAAGCCCGCACAAGCGGGCTTTTTTGTGTGCACAAGATAGTATTTCTAAAATTCCTCAGATACATATAGCAGCATACTATTTCACTTAACAAATGGAAGATACATGCTCGTCATAAGGAGACGATTGTAAGTTTTACCGAGAACCCACCAACCCTAACCATCGCATCTCATTATTGGCGAACTCATAAAAAGCTCTCTTTCAAGCATGATGAAAGATCTCAAAAGCCCCACAGATAGTAACGCACCAAAACTTACGGAAACCCGACTGAGCAAAGTCCGTTAGTTAGTGCTTTTTAAACGAGATTATACCGTGGCGGCGGTGGCTTACCCCTTTCACTGGCCTAAAAAAAAATGACAATATCAAGCAAAGAGCTGCATCTCTTTGTAAATCTCTTTAGTAAGCGCAGTTTCAGATTACGGACGGCAAGAGGAAGGATTGCATACAAGAAAATTCTCGCGAATAAGCTGCATAAACGGTAATGCAAAAAAAAGTGGCAGGGGACATCATCTCCTGCCGACTAAGACACAACTACGGCACATGAACCTTGGCTGGTTCGCCTTATAATTTATTATTATAGCTTATGAAACTTAAGAAAACGTATAGTATGAGAAAGATTAGTGAGATAGTGCGCATATATACAAATCTATAAAATACTATCAGAGTTATTTGGAGGCTTAGTGTTGCATTTACATTTTACCGACCTAATATTATATGGTTATTCTTTTTAAGCAGAGGAGGGGTATACATGAAGCAGGAAACAAAAGTAAAGAATCGAAAAGATGACCAAAAAAGTCAACGACGTAATGACAATAAGCAATCTGATTGTAAGAACCAGCACAAGGCTCCCCCCGACGGGGCGGCTGTAAGAAAGGAACCGGGAGTTGAATAAATAATCATCAAACAAATGAATACCTTATCAATATAAGCAGTCCCCACCCATGCTTATTTAGGTGTGCAACTATAATTTACAGAGAGTTTCTGAGAAAAGTACCTATGTATAGTTACTTTTAACAGATAGGGTTACATGTTTATCTTAGATATAATTAAAATTGCACTAAAAATAACAACTTCACAAAAGCGGCGATCCCAATATCGCTTTCGGGATCACCGCTGATGGCTCTTTGACGTTTACATATTAGTTAAGGTAAATGCACTTCGCATTTTAACTTTAACATTTTTGGGCTAGTAAATAGCTACTCGGATTTTCTTCCGCCGCCATGGCTGTTATGACCGCCTTTTTTACCAGCTTCAGATGCTTTTTGTGGATCGTTTTTAAAGTTCCCACCACTATTTTGACCACCTTTACGTCCTGCTTCAGATGCCTTTTCTTTATCTTCTGCGAAATTACCTGAACCGCCGCGATGCTCAGCCATATATATCTCCTCTTTAGATAAGAATTTAACTGCAAGATTAACAATAGGTCATTAACCATACGTTAACATACTCAAATATAGTTCAGCATCATGAGAAAACAAGCAAAAACCCTCGAGAAATACTAAGACTATTCCTATAATGTAATTTCATGTTTAACAGAATAATTGAAGCTATAATTTTTCACATAAGGTAGTACTCTTATGCAGGGCTATTTCCGGCTTCGCTAAAAATCACTCAACAGCCAACTCAAAGGTGACGTATGAATATCTGGTTTATTCATGCTGGTGGCAAAGTTAACCAGCCGTTTTGTCTGTTTAAATTCGGTGACCGTATTTACTTATTGTTACGAGGCGGCGGGACGGTATCAAAGCCTTTGACATGGCTGGAAAAAGAGAGGAGATTTTTTCGTCGTATATAATATATCCCTCATGCGCTTCAGTTATTGCCGCCCCCGTTTCGGGCGACTATTTTAAATGCGTAAGCACGCCTGTGAGGGATGCGACCGTCTCTGGATTTTGTTCACCTGGGTTTACAGATTCGAGAGTCCTAGCAATATCGCAAATTTCCGCAGGAAGAGGTATTCGGTTGAACGTAAATAAGCAGGGCGTCAGTATGAGAGTAGCGTCACATATTTTCGCATTAACAGATCGAAAAAGTTATCCATTGCATGCAGATAAACAACATGTAAGAGCATGAATTCTGATGAATTACGCCCTCCAGAGTACTTGAGGTAAGCTAATAAAATGAAAGTTCATCATCTTAATTGCGGGTGTATGTGCCCTGTCGGCGGAGCCTTACTTGATGGTTTCAGTAAGGGTATTTATGCACATCTGGTATGTCACTGCCTACTCATTGAAACTGACCAGCACGGCCTGGTACTGGTAGATACTGGGTTCGGACGGGATGATATCCACCAGCCAGAAAAGAGGCTGTCAGGCTTTTTCCGGCTGCTGAATAATATTCAAAGACGGGAATCGCTGACGGCCCGTTCGCGCATAGAAGCGCTAGGGTTCAGCGTAAAAGATGTGCGTCATATCATTCTTACGCACCTTGATTTTGACCACGCGGGTGGTCTTACAGATTTTCCTGATGCGCGTATACACCTGCTACATTCAGAAATTAATACCGCACAGCGCAGGCACAGCTGGCTGGCCCGTGAGCGCTATCGCCCCGGACAGTGGAGCGGTATGTCTGGCTGGACAGGCTATCAGCCCCAGGGTGAAAAATGGTACGGCTTCGAGGCGGTTACGGCGCTGCAGGGATTACCACCAGAAATACTGCTTATACCCCTGCCGGGTCATACCCAAGGTCATGCAGGCATTGCAGTAAGCCAGCCACAGGGATGGCTGCTGCATGGAGGTGACGCCTGGTTTTATCGGGGCGAAATGGATCTGCAGAATCCCCACTGTCCACCCGGCCTGCGTTTTTACCAGTGGATGATGGCGATGGATAACGGAGCCAGGCATCAAACCCAACAACAATTACGGGCATTGTTCAGAAGCTGTAATCAGGAAATCACATTCTTTTGCAGCCATGATGCAAAAGAATTAAATGCTTTAAGCTCGTTTAGCGAAACCGGTCAGACATTCTGAATTTTCCTTGCGCCCCTGTTGAACGCTTTTTCTGATACCTTCTTCCGCGAAAATACTCTTCAAGATAAGGAAGTAGTTCAAGCAGAATTATGCCAGAAAAGATCACAACGATATACGTAACGGGCAACGGATCGGCACGCAAGCTTATATCAAAACTTGCAGCAACGTCACTTAGGCCAAAAAGTGAAAGGAATTCATTCCAGTGACGGGAAATAATTAATAACAATGCCATCAGGGGAAGCATTTCAAGGAAACTATGAATATGCTGCTCCAGCGGAGTAATGTTACGGGCAGTGGCAGCATAGCTGACATCCCACAGGGCTGTCATTTCGTGCAGAAAAAACATCACAATCATAAAGGCGATGATCAGAGCGTTTACTTCAAGGAATAAGGCTGCAAGCAGGGGTAAACTCATCTCAAGGAACATCAGCATGTGAATCAAGGTTTCTTTTACACCCGTTGTGCGTTCGATCCCCGTAGCGCGATGGCAAAGCCAGTCGCAAAAACCGGCTATCAGCCAGACCGGCAGGATGAACCAGAGCAGTATAAGCATTTGAGAATCAGCGTCATGCATATTTCTTTCCCGTTTTTAGCCACATAGTAAATTTCAAGTTTAGTACAATTGTATGGAGGTAACCCGCTGGTTCTAGATATTACTGAATGACACGTCCCGAGTTTGAAAAATTATATAAAATGTGCAAACTTTATGATTCAGCTTAGCCCGATAAGGAGACGAGATATGATAACAACCGTGCAGGAATGTATAGATTTTTGCTATGAATGTGCTGCTGCCTGTGATTATTGTGCTACTTCATGCCTAAGTGAACCTGATATTGACATGATGAGAAATTGCATAAAAACTGACATTGAATGTTCCGCGATATGTCGTCTCGCTGCCCAACTGATGAGTCTGGATAGCGAATATCAGAAGCAACAATGCAGAATTTGCGCGGATATTTGTAGAGCGTGTGCTGAGGAGTGCTCCAGACACGAGCATGAACATTGCAAAAAATGCGCGGAGGCCTGTCGGCGGTGCGCTGATTCCTGCCTGAAAATGTTAGCCTGAGCCTGATCTGTACCGCCGATAGCTCAGCAGGAAAGAGCAACTGTCTTCTTGGCAGTGCGTCCGAGGTTCAAGTCCTCGTCGGCGGACCAGTCAATTATCAATAGCTAGACCGCCTATGCCTATGGAAGGTACTGTATATATGTTTTAATGTCCGATTATGGCTCACGCCCGCTTTTGGCTGTTTCGTACCGTGGCGGGTAAAATAAGTATGCTGGTGCGTTAGCAAATAGGAATAAGACAATCTGCAGGTAAATGCTTAACAAAAAGTGTAGTCCGGAATATTTTCAAGCTGTCCTGACTACAACCGCAACTGGCCCATCACCCACATACTGGGTGCCAGTTCCCTTGAAACTTTAGATAAATTCAAGTCGATGCTTACTATTGACCAGTTAATCGAGGCTGCTGACAGTAAAAAAACAATAATAAAATCACGGCCACCGCGCCTAGTTTTTACTACCTTTCTTTTCTAATGTAACGGCTTCCTACTCCAACTACGCACTACTTCCGCAGCATCTCTGTTTGCCATTTTTCCTGTTATACTGCTTGATTCGCGTTGATTCTGCTGAAGTTGCCTAATCAGACTTTCTCTGGTAATCGTCACGTTGCCAGCCATCAAATCCTTAACAGCCATACCAATTGCATAATGGATCGGGCCCGACTTGTCTTTGCTCATAGCACCACCTTATCTAATGAGGTTCAGAACCTGACGAAGAAGACTATTCTAAGCTTCTCTGGGCTCATTACCTAAGCAAACAATACAGTATGGAGACAGATCAATATAGGCTACAACATTCAGTTTACAAGTCGACTAAACTAAATCAATAAGAACCTGACAACTAAAAACAGTTATAATTGAAATTGCTTTAGTATGTTTATCAACGATTATTTTTCTATCGTGTTTACAGAAAATATCAGTGCTAAAAACGGGATTGAGTCTGTTTAGAAGCCGGGAATTTCTTGTACAACGTACACACTGCGACGTCATAGATTATTGCCACCTGCTTTCTGTCCATTCCGTTCTCTATAAGCCTCCCCGCCTGCGCCCACTGCTCTGCTGAAAGTTTCGGCCTACGGCCACCGATGCGGCCCTTTGCGCGAGCAACCGCCAGCCCGGCACGGGTTCGCTCAACTATAAGCTCTCTTTCCATTTCCGCCAGCGCTGACATGATGTGAAATATGAAGCGTCCCATCGGGCTGGACGTGTCAATACTGTCTGTGAGGCTGCGAAAATGAACCCCACGCTGGAGGAACTCATCCACTAACAAAACCAGATTGCGCATGCTACGCCCCAGGCGGTCCAGCTTCCAGACCACCAGAGTATCGCCCTCTTTTAACTCCCTAAGCACCCTTTTTAGGGCTGGACGATTAGCAACAGTACCGCTCATTTTATCTTCGAAAATCTGCTCACATCCTGCGCTTTCTAGTGCCTGCCGCTGCAGAGCAGTGTTTTGGTCATTTGTTGATACCTTGGCATAGCCAATTTGCATATTTTTCACCCGATAAATCTTGCCAAAAAATCAGGTGAAGTTATCTGCATGGTATTTGAAGAGCAATCTCTCAAACCTCGGTTTAGCCGCATCCGGAATGAATACTGACATTACATCGGCAACAGGCCTCACGACTACGATCATGCGTGATCAGTGGGTACCTGATAAGGCGTTAATCGTTACGCTGGATGCTGGATCTAACGTTTCTTATAACAATAAAGCTGTTACTGCGAAAACCATGCACAACGGTCTGACGATGTACACCTCTTTCTGTTACTCCATTGGGGCCGACGGAACAGCAACAAATTCAGGGCCAGCCTTGATTTCAACTGACGGAAATAATTATACGAAATACTGGAAATTCCAGAATGGTTCCGGTGCTATCACTTCTCATGCAGGAACCTTTACCCCCGGTGTTTCTGATATTCGCGTTAAAAATGAAAAAAGGGTGATTACTGAACAGGAGGCGATTGCATTTATCAGTGAGTGGGAATCTATCGTTTATTCACTGAAGTGGACCCCCGATGCAATGAGAGTGGGTTTTCGGGCGCAGGATATTTATGAGCGGTTCCCCGAACTCATAGAACGGTCGCCGCTGATGGATGTTGATGGAGGCGGTATGATCGAGGACGGCATGATTGTTAATGTTGCTGAAACAGCGGCGGCTTATCTTGTTCCGGTAGTGCAGCAATTACTTCGCAGGCTCAAACAACTGGAAGAAAAATAAAAAAGTAAACTATCGCACACGTTCCCCTCAAAGATTGACTTTCAAAAGAACCATTGCATTGTAAAAGTGTGCGATAGAAAATTCTTATTAACTACTGTTTCTTTAATAGTCTTTCAATTTTAGCTTCCATTTCCTCAATCTTGTTTCCCATGAATACCATAGCGCAGGCCATGTCAGCTAAAATAACATTTGTATCAAGAGCTAATGTATCATCTTGATAATCAACAATTACTGAGGTTGGTGTCTCTGCTTCTTCTTTATCACTATTTTTCATTACCGTTTCGATAATGGGATTCCCAGGAACCAACTTAACATACTCCAGATCGATTTTAGCTAGATCCTGAGCAATTAAACCATATCGCTGAATTTCAGATCCTTTATATTTGAATGATGTAGGCATCCATTTCATGACACGGTCATAGCTTTCCTTGCCTTTTGTATATTCAATGTCTTTCTTTATATCTCGGTCTGAATTTGCTGCTTTTTGAAATATATAATTCCCTTCTAAATTTGCGCCTTGCCCCCATGTGGAAATGTCACCGTTATGTGTAAAAATAAATGCTCTGTGATAAATATTATCACCTAAAATCTTTATAGCGGCGCTCGCCCAGGTTGTGGCGCCATTTGCAATTGCTCCGAAGGCGGTATGAGTTTGATAACCGCCCGTAGCAATTGAACCACCAGATACTATTGGCGACCATCCACCATCATTACCTCTAACTATATTTGCAAAGAAAGGAACATTACTAGGCTCGCTTTCTCCACCCCATCCAGTTTGACCGCAATTACCACGAAAACCACGTTCCCCTGCATAGAAGTTCAGACCATTAGAGTTACGAATACCTGTAAGATCACCATCTTCTGATATCTGCACATAATTATTTTTCGCGTTACCGGCTGTATGGATAGTGGTTTTGTGAACTCCTGATTGTGTTTCGTGATAAAAACGACTACTCCCGGCAACGCTTGAATCAGTTGCTAACTGATTAAGCGTTAAGATGCCAGAGTTAGGTCCCACAAATCTGAGATCCAGGTTCGTAAAAGTCACACCATCTGATTTTCCTAAACCGAGGTTTGTGCGAGCGCCTGCCGCATCACTTGAACCGGTACCGCCGTCTTTAACTGCCAGCGCGCCATTGCTCCCTTTTTGCAGCAACTTACCCATCGCAGGAATGATTACGCTCTGGCCGTTGATGGTGACTGTTACATTCTGGTTGGCGTTCGTAGTGGCAAAGGCCTCCCAGGCTCCGATATTTTCATCATATTCGTTAATGAGCTGGGAGATGCTTTGTGCAAGGCCATCAACTGACAGGCTGTCCGTAACCAGAATACCGTAACGCTGGCCGCTAACAGCCGGTGATGCTGCAGGCGTAACGGTCAGGGAAGTGGCGCTGTTAATGGCCGTTATCTGAACGAGCTGCACCGGGTTGGATGCCACAATCAGAGTCTGGCCGATATGGATCTGACTGGACGGCGAAGTGAAGCTGGTCCCGTTCCCTGTAACCGTATTCCCGCTGAAAGAGATTGTACCTGCGTTATAAATCATATTTTCTCCGGACAATAAAAAACCCACCGAAGCGGGTTGTGTATGCAATGTTGTGTAAGACGGATTAAACCAGCCCGAGCGCATAGGGGTAGTACTGGTCGTAGATACTGCAGTCTATGTAACCGACATAGCCACGAATAGCCCATGGCTTTACTGCATCGGCCTCTTGTCCTGAGATTATGCGGCTTGAAAACACGTTCGCTATCGTCGCCTGCCACACCCCGTTTTTATATCCGGCGGCAGAACAACTGGAGTTCAGATAGCCGCCGCTTTTTGGCGATGCCGGATCAGCGGGTATAAAGACGACGGATGTCACGCCAGGTGTCACCGCCAGCGGCGTTGCCGATTCGAGATCGCCGGTCATCAGTCCCATATTGAGCGGCAGGCAGTTACTGTGCCAGACCAGCGTCCCGTCCCGGTAAACAAAAAAGCCCCAGTCCGGGATGTTCACCAGATAGTTTGAGAAAACGTAAATTCGGCACCCGGTCTGGTTTATTCCGGAGGCATTGAACGAGAATGCATGGTACCCACCGGAATTCACCACCGAATAAACGGATGTCGATAACCGCCCGTCGGCGTTCGGCAGCCGGTGAAACGTGACGATTTTATTGCTGACAGGGATCCGTGTCTGAATTAGCTGGCCGCCGGGCGGCACGTCTATGACGTCAACCAGACAGAACGGGACGAAATCCGGAGCCAGCTTTACCGTCTTGTTACCATAGGCGTCATATGAATACAGCGACTGGCCGAAATAGCTGCTGTCGGTACCAGTATTTGGCGTAGCCAGCACGACCAGTCGGACCGGAGTCGCCACGCTCCATGAAACGATATTCCCGGACACGGTTACCTGATACGGGTTATTGGTGGGAAGCGCGGAAACAGCCGTTTCGATTATCAGGCTGGCCTGGTAAGTACACCCGGCCGGGTAAGTTCTGCTTCCCGATCCGGAGATGTCGATAACGTCCATCACATAGTTGACCGCCATCGAGTTAATGGCATCAAAGCTGGTTCCAGCGATAAATGTCTGCATTACACTCTCTGCCCCATAACGGCTGCCAGGCGACCGTACTGGTCATACGAAATGATCCGGTTATTTGTAATAACCAGCCTGCCCTGGCCTGCTACCCCACCGTTTATCTCGATGGTCCCGTTTTTATCTATCCGCCATCCCAGGGTACCGACGACATAGTTTGATGACTGAATGTATGCGCCAATTTTCGCATTGGTGATCGTGCCATCCTGAATGAACGTTTCCCGGATGAAGGTCTGCCCGTTCTGAATAACGAATGGCAGCGATACAACGGCACCGGCCTGCGTGGTAACAGCAAAACGGTCTGCCAGAAAAATTACCTGTGATTGCATGCCGCCAGGTGTATTTTGTACCCCTATGCCCATACCTGCAGCGTAATACTGGCCGTTAGCGGCAACGCCAACTTTGATGTTATACATCGCGTTGAGATTGCCGTTTACATCTGCCACCGCCTGCGCTGTCTGGTTGATGGCAGCGGTCTGCCCGTTCACCGTCACCGTCAGAGAGTTAATCTTCGTGGCGGATGCCTGGGTAAAGTCAGCCAGCGTTTCCGTCAGGTCAGTCGCGTTCGAAACATTGCCACCCGCTGACGCATCAAGCGTCACCAGCGCGCGTGCAACCGCCTGGCTGGTATCCGCGATGGTGGTGTCGATGCGATCAATTTTTGCGACATTGCCGTTATTGGTGGCAGTCTGGGAACGGCGGGAAGTCACCTGCACCAGGCTGTTCTGGATCACGGCAATTGATGAGTTTTTGACACCGCCGGTCATGCCGTCCATCGAAACGGAAATTTCGTCGATTTTTACGGCGGCCTGTGCCAGCCCGTCAGCGTTCTCCTGAATGGCCAGCGCCTGCTGCTCCAGTTCGTCGGCGTTCTGTTTGATGTCGTTGGCCATCCCGGCAATTTTTTCATTACTGTCCACGGCGCTTTCTATCAGATCCTTGAACGTCCCGGACTCTTTGATCTCATCCAGGATCACGTCAGTAATGTCAGAAACATCAATACTGGCCTGACCGCGCACCCAGTCGGTATAACCCGACTCGTTACCGGTCCTGTCCACCAGCTGCGCGCGATACCAGAAAATCTGCCCTGCCTTCAGGCCCATCTGCTGATATTTACGGGCAGGATACGGCACATCTGCCAGCAATATCGCATCGTCTTCGCTACCGGTCAGGCTGTACTGAATTTCAGTTTTCAGCGTGTCTTCCGTGTTCTCCGGGAATCCCCAGTTCAGCTCAATGCCAAACACCACATTTTCGGACGCGATAAAGCCCACTGGCTTCGGCGGATTCCCTACCTTGCCCGTCAGCGTTTTTTCTTCCGAATAGCCCCAGCCGGATGAAATCTCAGCGGCATTAATGGCGCGTACGCGCACCAGATAGCGTCCGGCATAAATACCCGGTACGTCGAAGGACGTGGTGGAACTGCGCGGCACGTTGATCCAGTTCCCGTCATTGCGGCGCCACTGCGCTTCATAGGCGATAGCGTTCTGCGCCTGATCCCAGCTCACACGCATGGTTTCCACGCTGATATTTTGCTGTACCACCGAGAAGGAGCTGATCACGATATTCGCTGGCGGCGACTGGTTACCCGGCGGGATGACACTTACCGGGCGCTGGTCAATGATGGCACCGGTATCGATGCGGGCGTACTTATCCGGATCGTGCCATGCCCCCGCAATGGAAAACGTGCCATCGTTATTGTCCTTCACGCTCAGAACGCGATACTGCTGAGCATAGAGCTCGTCAGACTCAACCACCCAGACAGCCTCCGCCTGTGGCGTCTCGCTGTAAGCGGTTGTGACCGTGATGGCCTTACCATTCACCGCCTGAATGGTGCGACTCTGCGATGCGCCGGAAGGCAGGTTCAGGATGAGGCGGTCGCCGGCAGCGGCATCTGCTTCACGGTCAAGGGTAATAACCCTGCCATTTACGGCGCTGATACGCCCGCCCATGACTTTACCGGAGAGCATCTCGTCAGCCACGGCAATGATGTACCCGGGTTGCGGAATGTTCCCGTCCAGGCCGACATCGAACGAAACGATGCGATCCTTATTGTTGGTGAGGATGCCCCAACGACCTTTCCGGTTCGCCTCCGACTGCCGGGTGCAGCCGATGGCGGTCATTTCCAGCTGGTTGAAGCCATACCGTGCCACCAGCGACTGCTCAAACACCGGTTCCATCGCGTCTGCATAGGCGTTAGCCGGATCGGACCAGGATACCAGCGCCGTGGTGTAGCGTGTCTTTGTCGTGCTGCTTGAATAGGTGAACCGGCCATCAATCACGTTAGCGCGCGTGTAGCTGTAATCCACATCACGCGGCATGTCCGCCAGTGCAACGATCTGATCGCCGCCCCAGTAGGTCATGCCACGGAAGATGGCAGCAAAGTCACGCAGTACCGTATACGCTTCATTTCTGTCCTGCACATAAACGTTACAGGTATAGCGTGGCTCGGTGCCGCTGCCGCCTTTCCCGTCCGGTACCGGCTGATCGCAGTATTGCGCTACCTGGTAAAGTGTCCACTTATCGATATTCGCCGCGGTCAGGCGATCACCCAGCCCGAAACGGTCAGTCACCACCAGATCGTAAAAAATCCAGGCAGGGTTATCCGTCCACGCCCATTTAAAAGAGCCGGTCCATGTGCCGCTGTAACTGCGGGTTTCAGGATCGTAGGTGTCAGGAACGCGAATAACGCGGCCGCGCGGCTCGCAGGCGATCTGCGGAATGGAGCCGTTAAACTGGCTCGAGTCGAATTCAATGTACAGCAGCGCGGTGTTGGGATAGCGCAACTTGGCATCGATCACCTCGGTGAAGCTCTGCAGCGTCATCGTGTCGCCGATCTTCGCACTGTTTGCGTCAGCGGTGAGCTTGCGCAGACGAATAGTCCACGTGCTACCGGCCTGAGGTAAATCGATACGGTGGCTGCGCTCGTAACCTGACGTAGTTTTCCCGGTCACACTGGTATTAAGCACCGTCTTCCATGTGCCGCCGTCAGTCTGCAGATCAATTGCATAATTGATGGAGTAGCCCACCAAATCGCCGTCGTTTTCCTGCTTATACAATGAGGGCCACTTCAGGCGCAGTCGAACAGCAGAAAGCTGGGTATTGGTAAATGTCCGGGTCCATGCTGTGGCGCTTGATACTTCGGTACCCACACTGATTTCGTTCTCGGTACCGGGAATACCCTGAATGTATTTCTGTGCCTGAGTGCCGGGGCGAAACTCCCAGGTCACACCGCTGAAGTTCTGGGAGCCGTCAGCATTCTCGATCGCGGTACCATCAAGGTAGATGTCTTTGCCGGTTAACTGCCCTGAGAACTCCCCCTCTCCGAGAGCGATTAATATTTTCGCCTTCGCAACAGACTGGAGATCGTCAGGCTGTTCTGTAGGCGTGCGGGATTTAGAGCCACCGCCTTTGCGGCCCCGTATAGCGGTTGCGTTTACCATATTTCGCCCATAAAAAAAGCCACCCGAAGGTGGCCTGAATGAAAGGTTAAAGTTTACTGCTGATCTTCGACATAAATACCGGCAGAAATAATGGCACCGCCGATGCGGCGCTTACCGTAGAGAAGCGGGACCGGGTATCCCTGCGCTGCTGTGTTCGTTACGCCGCCGAACGCATAAGAGGCGCGGTTATCTGCATCCTGTTTGCTGGCCAGCCCAGCCGGCTGAGGGGAAAGCATTTGGATGACGCCACCTGCCATAAGTCCAATGCCAGCAGTTACCATCCCGCTACCGATTACCCCCCCCACGCCGGTCCACGAGGTCATGATACCGACAACCGCGCCTACCACTACAAGCACAGCGCCAAGAATTGTCTGCATCGCGCCCGCTTTTTTACTTCCGATAATTACGGGAACAAGTCGAATAATATCCTCTGTAACTGGGTAACCAAGATCATCTTCACCTATATTTTTCTTTCCCTTAAAAACCGCATAAGTAAGCCCCCGACGATCACTGGTTATCATAAACTTCTCAAACCCATTGATAGTTGCTGCTAAAGCTCTTGTAGCCTCATGAACAGTACTAATCAATCGATAATGGGTTTTACCAAATGTCTTACCTAAGATGCCCCCAAGTTCGATTTTAACCATGCTTTCGCTCATGCTTACTCCATAAAAAAAGGCCGCCTAGGCGACCTCGGTTTTGACGAACGTTTTACTTAACTTGCCACATCCGATACTGACCTGCAGCTCCGGTTTCTGTTTGGTATTCTTGATAATGGCCGTCAGCGATAATACTTAAAGATTTTCGCCATTCAGTTAACGCGCATTTGAATCTTACTGAAAGCTTATGATTGCCATTTGTTAAGTAAACATCTACATATTGATTTTGCTGTAACCCTGCCACTTCTTTTTCATCAACTTTCAAAACTAATGGACAGTTGTCACCCAACCCCGATCCAGAAAATTGCTGGATACGATGTACCCTTACTTTAGTAGCGCCAGTCTTGTTATTTAAAAGGGATGAATCATAAATAATGCTAGCTGCCTCATAAGTTTTTGATGCGCATCCAGATAATGCGAAGATAATGAAAACCAAAAATATTCTTTTCATATCTTTACCTTGATTATTTATATGATGATTGTGTAACAACTTTTTTACCATCAGGTTCAGAACATGAAACCATAATCACCCCATCGTTAGTCCAGATTTTTACGATGTATAAGACCCCAGTATTCACAACTTCTTGTGCCGGGTAATTGCCAGAAATTTGGCTATAAACGCTGTAAGTATCTTGCTTGCATCGCTCAAATGGCACCGACTCACTGCTCATTGTGATCGGTGATTCCTGTTCTGGGTAGCTTCCAGATGCGGCCATAGAGTTTAATTGCTCTTTTGTATACGTATTTGATGCAGCAACGCCAAAGGAAGCCACTATAAGCAATGCCAAAACTAACTTCTTCATATCCCTATCCTATCAGTAACATTTTCTCACATCCTATCAGGAAGTGATCACTTATCAACCGATGAGGTGCAATGTTGCGAGGGGTTGCATACAGAAAACCCGCCGGAGCGGGTTTGGTATTCGATGCAGTAATTAGCGCGTCGAGTTAGAAGAGCTTTCGAAGTTCGATGTTATTTACAGCCTTCCATGCCTCAGCGGGCCAGGACTTCACGCTCCCATAGGTTTCATCCGGTACATCTTTAGGGTGCATGCCATTAGCGGCGCACCATTTCTTCATCGGCCAGTGACTGAATGACTTACCAGTGACGCGCTGAACGGCTTTGATCGTCGCATGGTTTTTGCACTCCCCTAACTTATCAGCCAATGCGTTGGCCTTGCGCTTCTCGGCTGAAGCTGTAGCCATTGCCGTAGCTTCGCGTTTTTCTCCGATCCATGCTTTTGTTTCGATGGCCTGATCGCGCTCCATGGCAATCATTTCCTTTTCTGTTTCAGCCTGTACTAGAGCCAGAAGAGCTTCCTTGTAATTCCCCGGGAGAGTGTGGCGCTGGACTTTTTCTTCCAGCCTGTAAATGTGTTTAATTACCGTCATACGCAACACTGCGCTGTAGCCAGTAAGAAGACACTCGACGTGCGGTTTATCCAAGCGGAAGTGAGAAACATAACCGCGAGAATCGCAAGTTACATCCACGCCATCAGCAAGCTTAACCGTATGATTTTTCTTATGGTCCAAATCTGGGCCATCTTTATCAATGCCGTACAAATCACGAAGCATCTCCCAAATATCACGGATAACATGCTTGTGCTCCTTTTTGGTGAGCTTCGCAATCTCGCGGCTTGACATGGTGACATGCGATTTGTGGTCTGCTATCTTTAATGCAGTCATATACGTTCCTATACGTTTGTAGACTTCAGATGCCGCCAGCTCCACACTGGCGGTTTTTCTTTGCGCCATCCCATACGCCTATCAGTTCAACTCCCTCTTCGGAAGACCGCCTATAGCAGACCCGATGTTCTTGCCGTTAAAAGTAACGTTTGCTCCCCGCTGCACGGTCTGGTTATTGATTACGTTGCTCAGACTATCCATGAGGCGGCGAGCCAGATTCAGTTCCTTCTGCATTTCAATAAATTGCTTTGTGATACCGTACATCGCGTAGATGCGAATTTTTGCACCCATCACGTCATAACCGTCTTTTTCCAATGCATCTAAAAGCTCAAGCTCAGGCGCTCTGTTTTTTTCGTCCAGAATGACACGGGGTGTCATCCAGGCGTTGCCAAATTTACGATCATGGGGGTCGGCTGTTTCGACCGGGAAATTGTAATTTGCACGGCGCTTAATGGGAGATGCGCTTACCTCTTTGTCCATCACATCCAACGCCCAACGGCGGAATTCTTTAGCAACTGGAGTGTCAGCGAACATCGCTACCAGGTGCGCTCCACGCAGTGAGAAGCAACGAACCATCATATCGACATCACCAGTTTTCCTAACGACCCTCAACTTGAGGGTCGTTGTCATCGCTTCAGAAAACTCATCAGCGTTACGAGTGTAAAGCTGTGAAACTGCATCTGATTTTTTGTACTGTAACGCCTTCGCTAGCTCTGACGCCGTCAGCCAAATTTGCTTTTCGTGAACTACAGGATTGAAAACTGTACTGTGGAAAGCTAACTCTTTCTTCGCTATACTTTTCATGTCGATATTTCCTACGCTGGATTTGTTCGATAAGAGGCCCTGGCTATCGCAAGTAGCTGGGGCTTCGTCGTTTTTACGCTTTGATAAAACCATCTTCTTTTAAGCTCCGCTCAATACGCTTGATAACTTCGCTGTTCAGCGAGCGCCCCTCTTCTTTTGCTGCCTTTTTAATGATCTCTTTCAAATGCTCTGGGAAGCGGATGCCTGTTGGCGGGATATTGCGCGTTTGTTCCATATGGCCTCAAGTGGTTACATGATGTAGTCACACAAATACTACATGATGTAGCTATCCTGTCAAATAAATTTTGACTACATTATGAAGCCATGTTCAGTCTGCTCTGGAAACACTATGAAAGGCGCAAGTCTCATCGCACCATTCGGCTTACGTATGCCGGAAGAACTTAAGGAAAAAATCGCAGAGAGAGCCAAAGTTAACGGTCGCTCCATGAATGCTGAGGTTGTGCATATACTTCAAGAGGCGGTTGACGGCCGGATAAATCCTATAGCTGATGATGACGAAATTGAAAGAGTCTACGTTGAGATTCTGTCCCTTGACCCCAGAGAAATGAGTCAAGACGACTTTGACGCTAATAACGAAAAACTTGATTGGCTTATTGATGCTTTTATGAAGCGAATATCAGAAGACACGCAGAGATTTCAGTCTGCACTCCGCTTTAAGTCCCAAACAAAAGAGCTCCTTACCAGACAAATTCACCAGCAGGTTCTGCAGCAGGCTGATTACCCAAGCCCGAGCAAAATCTCAGAGAGCAACAAAAAAAAATAGTTTCATGATATAAAAAAGTATCATTAAGTAGCTCATCAATCTGTTAAAGAGCACCTGCTGGGGTCATTAAAGATCCATTTGATGCGAAAAGAAATGTTCTCGATGAAATATTACCCTTAGGGTAATAATCTTGTACTAAATAGCATTTATATAAAATTAAGCCCAACAGAGTGGCATCTGACAAACTTCTACGGAGAGAGCAATGTCCGAATCCAAAGCAATTTTCATCATCGTCTGGGTATTCACTTTCTTTCCTAGCTACAGGATGGCGAGGAAAGCAGGCTTTGGCTGGCCGATGGCTATCATCCTGTCCATACCGGTGATCCATTACATCTCGCTGTACTTCTTCGCCTTCAAAAAGTGGCCCGCCTTGCCGAATGCGTAACAAAAAGCCCACCTGAGTGGGCTACATTAATCCTTTGTACCGAAGCACCTTCATTGTCCGCTCTTGCCAGTAGCCGCCATAAGGTACGCGCTGGCTCAGGTGTCCGTACAGATGGTGCAGCAGCATGTTGCCTTCCAGCAGAATGCCTGCGTGATTCCACTTATCGGACTGGACCTGCATGATGACCATGTCGCCGGGTTGTGGCGGGCCGTCAAACTCACGAAAGCCGCACTCATACCAGCAGTCCTGATAGAAGTTGTCAGGATAGTCGTTTTCCCACCACGGGTAATCCACCCGGTAATCGTGCAACTCGATCCCGTGCGTCTGCCGGAAATAGCTCATCACCAGCCCCCAGCAATCGTACACGCCGAGGACAAACGGCCGCTCGATTAGCGGGATTTCTCCCCGCGGCATGATGGTTCGCAGATCACCTTCCGGCCAGCTGACGATGTGCCATGGCAGGCCGTTAAGGTCACACTGGGCTTTATCCGTTTCGCTCGGCTGTGTGGTTGCATCGGGATGACTGTGAACGACGGCTGTCACCGTTCCCCAGTCTTCCGCCGCAGCGTAATCTTCCGGCGACAGGTGAAAGTGTTCATTCGGCTCGGTAGCAAGGTTACGGCAGGGAAAATAGCGCTCTACCCGGCTCTTCTGCGCCACCACGCCGCAGCACTCGCGCGGATACTCAGCTTCAGCATGCGCCATAATGGCATCAATGGTTTTCTGACGCATATCAGCTCCTGATCAAAGACGTGCCCGGGAAGCCACCAAACGAAAGTTCGTTATTTTCGCCGAACCGAAGTTTGCAGGCCGTCAGGGTTCCGTTGCATTCGTCCAGCGAAGGATCGCTTACCGGATTGTTGTTTTTGTCGAAATAGCGCGTCCCGGCATAGTCGCACCCGTCACCGGTGCGGTACTTATTCCGGATGCACCAGTTGCACAGAGAATGGAGCTGGCGTGTGGGGATCATCAGCCCCTGCAGATCCATCGGGCTGGAGAGCGTGAATTCAACCACTTCGTCGGTTTCACTGCTCTTTGCATCGATGTAAAAAACTTTCAACTTCTCCTGCGTCGGATCGGCAGTGGCATTGCCGCCGGTAAAGTTTTTCGCATCGAGATATTTACCCAGGGTGTCATGGATCGTCACCTTCGCCTGCAGCATATCGTCATAGGCAAGACAAAGCGCCGTGATGGAGCTGTCGAGGTTAGCGACCGATAATTTCGGTTGCGCGCTGCTGCCACTGGTAGAAGCCTCGATCCCTTCAATCTGGCAGGGCCAGGCTTTGTATTCCTCGCCCTGCCACCAGATTGATTTCGCCGGCAGCTTATTTTCATCCCCACCAGCAGCGGTTATTTCCGCCTCAGTGTGAGCAAGGCTGTAGCTGTGAAAGCGCAGCACCTCGCCTGTACCGAAGGCGGTACCATCCACCTCGAAGAGCCTGACCTCGTCGCCAGGCTCAAGCTTCTGATAATCTGCGTTAAGACTCATGGTCGGAATGCCTGTATGAATGTCGCTTCAAGGTTGAACTTGCCGGCACCAAGACCGGTTGGTTTATAGGTTTCGCAACGATAAAGGCCCAGTTGCTCCAGCGGCGGCTTCCACTGAAACGCCCTGGTACCGCCGTGCCTGTCGAGAAATGCCTTTATGGCTAAGATATAGGACTCGCTGCCGGTGAAATTAAGCGTCCATTGCTGGTATCTGGGGTTTAGCCCGTCACCTGACACCTGCTCATATCCATCGCCAAACTGGGCTTTCCTTGTTCTGTAAGTCGTGTCGGCTTCAGCATTGACGCGCGGGCACCATGAGAAAGTTTCAATAGCCATTATTACCGGCCTCCTCGTGTCGCATTCCAGATGTCTCCGCCTGGCTTGATGTCCCGCATGAGATTTTGTTTGTACCGCTGATCCACAAACCGACCGATTTCAGCGCCGAACTGCTCCAGACCCGCTGAGGTTTTGGTAGACGTGTTGCCATTGCCGTCAATGGTGATATAGACCTGTGGAGCGGAAGATGCCGTCTGACCACCGCCGCCAACTGCACGAACGCCGAGGGAACCATCCGGCGCACGGGTTAACGGCATGATGGCTTCTGGACCAGCCTCGCCCATGATCCCGGCCCCGCCTTTTGCAAAAGCAAACACGGTCGGGTTCCTGACAATCCCGTTACTGAAGGCGCTCAAGGAAGGCGAATCGTAAACTCCCCCCTTAGCGTTAAACTGGAAGTTAGATCCATAGCTGGATACCGCAGTGCCCGTGCTGGCTGCCGCGCCAGCACCACCACCGCCGAAATAGCTGGCCACGCCACCAACCAAAGAGCCAAACAAGCCCGAGCTGGATGAACCACCGCCCATCGCGCTTACCACCGCCATCTGCAGCGCCACCTTTTCAATGATCTGCAGGACGGAGACGCCCCAGGCTTTCCAGCTGACTTTATTGCCTTCCAGCATTGATGTTACGTTACTGAAAGCGCTGTCCATGGTGGTCTTGACTCCATCTGCAACGGTACCGGATACGTTGCTGATTTCGTCGAACCAGTTGGCATATCCGCGTGATACCCCGGACATCCAGTCAGACTCCGCCGCTGCGATAGCCTTATATTTTTTGTCGAGAGCATCAAGAGCAGCGGCTCGTTGGGCTATGGCTTCGGTGCCACCATCTGTTTTGGCAAAAACACGGTCAATCTGCTGAGTTTCATCGAACCGGCTTCGCTGGCGATCACTCATGCCTGCGGTGTCAGTCGTGAGCGTTGCCTCGTCCCTGAACTTCCTGGCTGCGTCTGTTAAATCCTTCAGTGCGTCAGCCTGTTCACGCTGCTTACGAACGTTCTCATCTGCCTTCTGGTTCCACTTTGCCAGCTCGGCTGACGCTGCCTGAATAGCGCGGCGCTGCTCGTCGGTCCATTTAGTCCCGGCCTGATGCGAGGCGGCGTAGAGTTCTGAGGCTTTTTCACCTTCTGTTGCGCGCACACGTTGCACGTCAATGGCCACGCTCAGATCGGCCATTTTTCGGGAATACTGCTCAGCGGTACTCGTCGCTTCGCGCTCAGCTTTACTCTGTGCATTAGAGGCGGCCGTTGAAGCCTTTTTGGCCTCGGCTGACGCCGCATCCTTTTTGGCAGCCTGATCCTTGTTGTAGATGTACTGGGTATACAGCGCGCCGGTTAGCTTCAGATCTTCTGCTTCGTAGACGTGCTGCTGATGGAGTTTCTCTAAACCGCTGAGGCTGGCCAGCTCGTTATCGCGGCGTGAACGCTCCAGCGCGGTTTGTTGCTGGGGCGTTGCGTTAACCAGAGAAACAACGGGACCGGCATACTGCGGCGGCTTCGCGCCAGCGGTCGCCGACATTGACCGGTTGAGCAGGTCATAGGCGCCTTTCAGAATGGAGACGGCACCAGCCTGTTCGATAGCCTTTTGGGTTGCCAGATCGCTGGCATCATTCACCAGCTTCTGCGTCTGCCCTACCTTTGCGGCGGTCTGTTCGCGCTGATACTCAAGCTGGTTTAGCTTATCGGTCAGCTCGACGTTTTTGGCCGTAATGTCAGCCTGATCCATAAACGTGTTGATCAGGGTCAGCGTCGGGTTTCGGTTGTAATCCTGCTGGATCTTGTCCATCGCCCTGAGGCTGTCTTTAACCTTCGCGATCTGAGAATCCAGATCGGCCAGGTCCTGCTTCTGAGCCTGTAATGAAGAACGGGCATCGGCAGCAGTTGAGCGAAGACCAAGCACCGACATTTTTTGTAGCTTTGCGTTGATCTCGTCAAGATTATTGGCAAAGCCCACCGCCTCCCGGTGTACCTGCTGCGTGTGCTGATACAGGCCGTACATCGCCGCGCCGGCACCAATAATTACTCCCGGCCACCCGCCGAGAATGCCCAGTACGCCGCTACCCAGCCGTGACATAACCGAGGCGGTATTGGTGAGATTGTTAACGGCAGAAGCCCGGCCAGCAAGAGCGGTATTAAGCGAGGCCTGCGCGGCGGCAAGATTCCGCTCTGCAACAATCTGTGCCTCAATGCTCGTCGCCGCTGCGCGTGCCTGTTGTGCCCGGTAAACCGCCTGGCGGCCAGCCGCTACGCTGACCTGAGCACCGCGAACCTGCGCCTGCGCCAGTGCAACTTCTGCGGCCGCGTTGGCGAGTACCGCGCGCGTAGACTGGCCCACGCTGCCGACCATGTTGCCAAAGTAACGGGCCAGACCTACGCCCACCAGCAGCCCCGCGGTATTAGCCACATCGTCAATATTCGTCGCCAGCCCATCCAGAATACCGGAAAGCGTGGAAGATGCGCCGACGGCATCGTTAGCACCACCGACCCAGGCAAGAAAGGCGTTCTGCACTTTCTGTGCAGATCCGCTTATAGAGGCCGGGAGGGTGTCAAATTCTTTGCGCAGTATCTCCACGTTGGTCAGCAGCGGGACGATCTTGTTTGTCGTCAGCTCGCCGTTGTTTGCCATATTGCGCAGACCGCCAACGGTGGTACCAAGGCCGTCCGCCAGCAATTTCGCCAGGCGGCCGCCGTTCTCCATGATGGAGTTAAATTCCTCACCACGCAGGACACCTGATCCGAGCGCCTGGCTCAACTGGGTGATCACCGAGCTGGCCTCTTCCGTGCTGGCGCCAGATAATTTCAGGGAAGTAGCAACGGTTTCGGTCACCTTTGCCACGTCTGAGGAGGCATAGCCAGCGTCCCGCAAAGACTGGGCGATACGACTGTAAAGGTTGCTGTTTGCTTCGAGTGATGTACCGGTGCGCTGGCTGATCTCCATGAGCACGCGCTGGGAGTGCGCGTAATCTTCACTCGAAGACGACGCCAGGCGCAGGCGGCCGTTAAGCTGGTTCCAGGTGTCCGCATAAGCAATTAGCTGATTGGTTGCAAATGCCCCCGCCCAGGCCCCGGCAAGTTCTGTCGCTGAGGATCGTACTGATGCCAGTTGGGAATTTAGTTCTGCAAGAGATCGCTGAGTTTCACGCGTGGCCGCTGCAGCTTTTTTCCCGCCCTGCTCCATAGTGCGGTAATAATCCGTTCCCATACGGGACGCTCTGGCGATCTCAGTCTGGAAAGAAGATGAGTTCGCCGAAATTTTGATGATTAGCTCGCGCAGCGTTGCCATATTTCACCCATAAAAAAGCCCGCAGCCGCGGGCGTCAAAGACTGGACATCCATTCTTCAAGTTCAGAGACATCAGCGCCTTCTTCCTGCTCACCCCATTTCAGCATCACATCAGGGATAGTGAATTTCCCACCCTGAGAGTTCAGGGTTGCAACAGAGATCTGCGCCGCCTGCGCATCGGCGCGCCAGTCGCCAATGGGGCTGATGCGATCGAACTCGATCCACATCTTCAGCTCACTGGCGGTGATGGTCTGGCGTAGTTCGTGGAGGGTGCGCCCCAGCCGGAGCGCCAGCGACATCAGAAAGAAGGTCAGCGGCTTCTTTACGGCTTTCCCGCTTCTTCCTGACTCATTCCGAGGTTGAGAGCCTGTGCCAGAAGGCGGGAGTGGACCGGGCCATAAATTTTAGAAACCTGCTCCTGATCATCATCGCTGAAAACGCGATCGCCGTTTTCATCCAGCAGAACGTCAATGAAGAGAACGACATCGGCCTCTTTGTTACGCAGGAACTTCTCCGCCTCAGTCAGCTTCGGTGCCTCTTCCCCTTCGGCCAGTTGCGGATTAACGATTTCCCGGAATTTCACCCAGGCATCCCCGGACGGTTCGCGCAAAGTGACCTGGGCACCGTCCCACTCGGGCACGGTAACACCCGGCTTTGTGCGGTAGGCTTTCGATGCAGTAAGCGCCACGTTGCGTAATGAATTCTGTGATGTTCTTTGCGCCATTTCATTTTTCTCTTGTTACATGGTCTGATGGATAAAAAAGCGGCCGAAGCCGCTCAGGAACCAGATGCGTAAATGCGCTTAGGCTTGCCGCGAACACGCAGCGAATAGGTCGCACCAACAACCGAAGAGGTTGCCGCAGACCAGGAACTCTGACGAACTTCCACCAGCACATAAAAACCGTTGCCTGACGGGAACACCACGCGCAGCGCGCGCAGTTCGTCATTTTCGTAAGCGGTCTGAAGTGCTTCCTGTGCTGCTTCATCACCAACCCAGTTACGGTTGATGCTCATTTCAGCAGGCGCGGCGAGGCCGTTGGTTTGCTCCTGTTCAGTTGAGCACAGCGTGGTAACGTCGATGTCACCCTTCTGGCCGCCGGTAAAGGTGATTTCCTTCGTCGCACAGGCCGCTTCCAGCCAGGTAATTCCGGCGCCCGGAAAAGTGGGGGATGTAAAATCCGCAGCTGTTACAGGCGCATCGGAGACGGCAACAGTCATTCCCTTTGTGACTTCATATTTACTGCTCATGATTTCTCCAGATAAAAAAAAGACCGCCGGAGCGGTCTGTGACGGTGAGCGAGCCTAAACGATTACTCGAAATTCAAGCGTGGCCCGGTGATAGTGCAGATCAGGCTCATAGCCTGGCGTCTTAACGATGTTTTCTGGTTTCAGTACCTGCAGGGCATCCAGCGCCATATTCCTGATCGTGCGGGCTTCGGTGATTGTGCGGGAATAGACATCAACCTGAACCGAAACAGCCGACTCAGCCTGACCACAAAGAACGTCAGCGGCCACATCAGTGATGATCGAGAAAATTACCCACGGCGGCGATACAGAAGGATTCCCGTCACTGCTGAGCGGGGCAACGTAGGGATAAACCTGCCCTCCGGCCAGCGGCGCCAGCAGAGGATAAAGATCGTCTTCCGTCATTTTCTTAATGTCTCGTCAATGGCCTGGTTCATGCGTCTGAATGCCACCTCCGTCGCCTGCTCCTGGCGAACATCAAACGCGGGACGAATGAAAGGATGCGGCGGCATGTTAACGGTTCCCATTTCGACGAAGCGCCAGTAAAAGGCGTTTCTCGGGTTATTCGCCTTCATCGTGTTATCGCTGTTGCCGGTGCTCGGGTTGACACCACGAATATGAACGCCGGAAGAAATTTCTCCGCGGCGCCGTGAGCGCTGAGTGAGGACAACCACGTTTTTCTTCAGTTTCCCGCTCCGCTCAGGCGCACGTGCGATCACCTCCTCCTTAAGCACTTCGGCCCCGGCGCGCGTGGCATCACGAAGAACTTTGTTATTTTCAGCACGGCTAAGCGCCTCCAGATCTTTGGAGATATTATTCAATCCGGAAAAATCGAGGCTCGTCTCAATCATTTTTCGGCCCCCTGCTTGCAAAGGATTTCCAGCAGCACGCAACGGCTATCGGGAATAGCCGGGCCGACAACATTCAAAATCGCCCCCTTGTACGCCCCACTGAGCACTTTAAGCCGCGATGAAGCGGTTATATCCCGCCTGAAACGTACCCAGATACGGACTGTTGCGGGTGCAGATTCCGCTCCAGAAGAAATTTGTTCTCGACCACTGATACCCTTCACTTCGGCCCAGATGGTTTTTCCTTCCTCCCACTTATCTATCGGTTGTCCAGTAGAATCCCGGCTTGAAGTGAAATTCAGGATAGTGATTCGGTCACGCAGTCGTCCTGCCTGCATAGAGCCTCCTCGCTACAAGATAGTTGGCCGTCGAAGATCGTAGATAAGCATCGTGACGGAATACGGAAGTTCACCCTGCTTAAGTTTGTCCTCCTCCTCTCCGCCCCGGTTGCGGTCCAGCCAGCCCAGCAGCATTAGCAGAGCCGTCTGGGTCCGATGCAGAGGTTCGCCTTCAATCAAATCTCCGCTGGGTTTGACGATTTGGTCGCGGCTTCCCTGAACGTAAGCGAGAATAGCAGCGCTGCCAGCCTGAATTTTCATGGTCAGATCGGCATTGCCGGCGTCCTCATCGGCGTCAATGCGCAGGTGCTCTTTCGCCTGTTCAAGAGTGACAAGTTCAATCACGTTTTATCCCTCCCGTCCCGACCGCGCTTGGTCGCGAGCGTCCAGCCTTTTGAGCCAGTTTCGCCAGGCTTGTCCTGTGTCTGTTCGTCGCAGTGCCAGAGCGAACCGCCCCACGTTACCGTATCGCCAGGCCGGTACTCATGGCCGGATTTGAACACGCCCTTATAAATCATGACCGACACGTCAAACGTTTTGGTTTCGCTGCTGCCGCTTGTCCGGTTAACCGTCAAGGTGAAACAACGCTGATCGGAGCGTTCAATTTCCACGCCTGCCACACCATCAACTACACATTCCCAGCCGCGCATGCCGTGCGTTTTCTCGTAGGATCGCCAGAGGCCGCCTTTATGTGTTGCATAAGAGCCGCGCGGGTAACTTTTCCCTTCGTCAATGGATGGTAGGATTTCGAGCGCCAGCGCGTCGCGGCCATCTTCCCCGTCCCTGCCGGGCTCAGCCGGAGGGATAGCAGCGACAGCCTCGCCTAAGAGCGCTTTTACATCAGGCAATACCGGCATTGCCGCAGCAACGAGTTCCTCCAGCATCGGCTTCACATCTTCGGCAGTAACGCTTTTCCCGTCCTGCGGAACAGGGATAGAACGGAACGCATTACTCACCGCCTCATCCACCGCCTGCTTCAGCAACGCCGGATCATAATCTTTACCGTCTTTTGGTGTCGGTATAGCACTGAACGCTTTATCGACCATCTCCTGCAGCATCGGCTGAACGTCGTCTGGCGTCAGACTTTTGCCATCCTGTGGAGGCGGGACAGCGCCGACCGCTTCCCTTACCAAAGAGGCAATGTCTGGCAACTGAGGTAATTCTGGTGTGGAAAGTTCCGCCACAGCGCTTGCCACCATGGCGGAAAAGTCAGGCGATGGACTGTCTTTTATTTCTGCGATGGCTTCGGCAAGCTGGCTCAGCTTGTTTTCAAAGGACTCGCTTTGCGCCTGAAGGCTTCTGCTGAATCCCTCACGAATTTCAGTGAGCACCTGACCAAATTCCTCACCCAGTACCTTTATCAGGGATAATTCGCGTTCGTTCATTTGATAAGTAATCCTCTGATCATGGCTTTGGCCGCTGACTTCTCTGCATCAGACAGCGCCTTACCTTCATCACTGGCTGTTGATGGCGGCGATGACTGGCTGGCTTTACCGAAGGGATCGTCTGACGCATCACGGCGAGCCAGTGCGCCCAGACTAAAGTTCTGCTGTTGCAGGTATAGCTCATCGCCGCCAGTGACCGGAGGCAGATTTTCACTGCGCCGGGCCTCATTCGGGGTGAGAATAGTGTTTTTTACACCTTCCCCCAGCGTTTTGATCCGGCGTTCGCTGTCCATACGCAGAAGCGCGCTCACATCAAACTCGGTACCGGTATCGCCTTCCAGTTCAAACGCTTCATCCAGCAGCAACTCGATCGACTCAATCAGCGTCTGCAGGCACTGTGAGTAATACTGCTGCTCCAGTGCCTCGATGTTGTCGTAAGAGGGAAGCTCACCAATTCCGGCTTTGTATGCCGGGACATGAAATGCCGAGCAAACGATTTTGGCTGACATCTGAAGCTGCTCAACCACCTTCGCATCATCAGCAGACATAGAGACCGGATTGTACTTGGCACCATTGCTCAGCAGGCCTGTTTTACCTGCATTCTCACCTGTATAGCCCGTATCCCAGTTCGCTTTAAGGACGCGCGCGTTCTCCTCGGTGATGTTGCCAGGCACCTCGATCACACCGCTCGGCTTACTACCGTTGCGGAAGAAGAAAGCTGAGTTTTGCTGAATATGATGGCCCTGCATCGCAGCCAGCCCGGCAGCGTAGATGGGTGAAAGTCCTACAAGCGGATGAAACAGACAGTTGAAGCGGTCATGAATAACCTCACGCGCCGGCACGGTTACGGATGATTCCACGCCCGACAAGTTGTCAGGGTTAATCTGGTAAAAAACGGAACCGTCGTCCGCCACCAGTGGTGTCACTTTGTTCCAGTCCAGAATGCGAAGCTCTGTGATTTCGCCACGGGTATTACGGATCTTTAGGGCGACAGTGTTACCGTGGCAAAGCTTCGAGTTAAGCCAGCACTCAAAAAACTGAATGCGGTTCTGAAATGCATTGGGCCGTCTGTAAATCGCTGCCGCTTTACCGCTACTGCTTTCTTTCCAGATACCGTTTGAGTCACGGCGCATCATTCGCAGCGGCATCTTGGCAATATCACTGGCAATAAGCGATATGCAGGAAAACACAGCGTGGAAGGAAAGCACGATGTTCTGATTAATTTCGAGGTTACGCTGCCACGCACCGGCAAAGGGTTCACGGACAAAACTTAACAGTGAGGTCCATGCTCCCTGGCTGGCGGGTTGTTGCAGCGCCTTTGCTTTTCGCCTTAAAGGATTCCACATCAGCCGTCACCCGCGTTATTTTTCTTTTTCCCGCCACCAGCCCGTCTCGCACCGGTGTACTCAGCTTTACTCAGGAGTACCAGCACCCTTGCGCACTGGTCATCCACGGTTTTTTTATCACCGGGCATGGAGTCATGCGTGCGTTGCAGATATCTGATTTTTGCCATGCAATATGGCGGGGTTTCCCCCGCCCTCCGGAGTTGATTAGCTGGTCTGGGTGGTGCCGTAGTTCACGCCGGAGATTACCGCAACGGCAGCCGTACGGCGGCGCTTCCAGTTGATCCAGCGCTCGGCGCGGATAGCCACGCTGTTGGTCTGGAACATGGAAACCAGCTCAGTACCCGTGCCGTTTACGCTGTCCCCGGTCGGTTCGCTCTGCATTTCGAGTGACGCTTCACGTGACATATCCACCGCCACGCCACCGTCGTCCGCCAGATAAATATCAGGCGCGTTGAGGAGCGTAAGGTTGGTACCAGCGTACTGGGAAACAATCGCCGGAAGTCCCTGGTAGGTGCCGCCCAGCAGTGTCATTTCCGGGTACATCTTCTGCCCCAGCGCGTTTTTCTTCATAGACAGCGCCAGCGCGTTAGTGCTGGACATAATCCACACCCCGCCAGTTGGCTGCAGGTTCGCCGCGACAAACTGAGCGAATGCGGCTTCTGCGTCTGCATCCGGATCGCCGGTAGAAGGAATGGCTGAAATACCGTTAGTTACTGAGGCCGGAGAGACGTTTGCGACTTCTGCCTTTGCTGGATTGATGAAGTCAGTATCGAGACGCGCAATAACAGCTTCAGCCAGCGCGTTACGCACCAGCGCGTCCGCCGCCGGGTTAGAGAAACGGATCAGTTCGTCGGTCAGCACCGCGATGGCGGCCACTTTCGCAAAGCTGAAGGTGATCGATTCGAAATCAAACTTCGTCAGCGGCTTCGCCTTACCCTGACCTACCCAGTTGGCTGAACCGCCGGAAGTCTGCGCCGGAATGCGGATATTAAATGGCACCCGGCGCAGCGCCGGGATATTACCCTGTCCGAAGCGGCCAATAATTGTCTGCGGACGCAGAAATTCCACGAAGTCCTGAGCATATTCCTGATATTCAACCAGCGAGCCAGCCCAGGTTGGATCGGTGGTTGTGCCTGCGCCGACGGCTGCTTTGAGGACGTGATGCAGTTTCGAATCATCCGGGTACTGTTTACGGGCGATTTCCAGCGCCTCGGAGCGGCTGCCGTTCGCAGCGGCCAGCGCCTTAGCAAAGCGCGCAAACGCGATCCCCTTTTCCAGCTTCTGCTCAACGCGGATGATGCCCGGAGCGCTGGTCGTCACCACATTAATATCACCACTGGCGGCTTTGCTGACTGGTCTGGCTGTCTGGGCCATGCTGGATTCCATGTCGCGCAGGCGTTTCAGGTGCGCATCCACGGATTTAATTTCAGCGGAGGTGTTGTCGTAGCCCTCTTCTTCTTCACTGTCCAGGGTACGGCCGTCTTCGGCAGCCTTGGACATAATGTCAGAGAGGGAAGCCGCCAGCGCCGCACGCTTCGCTTCAAAGCTTTTGATCTGTTCTGCGATATTCATCGGGTCGTTTCCTTTTTTGATATTGGTTTTGTGTGCTGTAGCGCCAGCGGATTGAGTTGCTTTAACCACCGGTTTCTCATTGCCTGCCGCGGCGAGTAACTGGCGGTCGAAAGATTTAACGGTATTGATCGAGCATTCGGCATTTGCCGGAATGGTCACTGCCGATACTTCCAGAAGATCCCAGGACAAAAAGCGGATACCGCCTTCATCCAGAAAGGAGTATTCGATCGGGCGAAAGCCGATAGAGAGCCCACGAACCAGCCCGGCTTTAATGGATGCCCAGGCCTCATCGAGGCGGGCCACTAACTGGGAAGGCATATCAGGGGTTGGCTTCACCAGTTTTGCAGTGATTTCCAGCCCGCCCTTCACCATTTTTGGGGTGCAGGTGCCGATAGGTTGTGAGCGGTCATGCTGCCAGAGGAACGGGGTGTCGCTGCGAAATTTTGCCCCCTCCGGCTCCATAATGTCCCCGTCACGGTCAGGCGATGGCGTGGAGGCGATGCCGGTAATAACCCGCGCATCCTCGTTTACTGCCTTCACCGTCATGAGGGTGCATGCGCGATTAAGCGTCATTTAGCTGCCTCCTGAAACGAAAAAACCCGCCGGAGCGGGTCGTTAACTGACGTAACTGTCATATGAAAAGTACCTGGTAGTCCTGCTTTTTCGCCTCAGGGTTAAGGGCCATCAGCGAGACAGCGTTAAACAGCGCCATCAGCGGGTCAATCTTGCCCTTACCGCTGGCCTGTTTGGTGATGAGAATGGCGTTACCCTTCGGCTCAACCCTGGCATTACCCACGCACCAGGCCATCAGTGGCTGTCCGGCATGGATCAGCACTCCCTCGGCAAGCTTGCGCTCTGTGGTTTTAATCGCACCGCCGAGACGCCAGCCCTGACTCACGCCCACCACCGCATCGGCGGGAATGTCCGCCTCAATCAGCGCGTCGAGAATTTGTCCGACCCCTGACGGGTCAATGCCTATCTTGTCCAGCAGCTCAGCGACGTGGATCCGGCTGACATAATCCGCCACTTCTTCGGTATCCTGACCGACGCGCTTCACAATGGTAAGGTCGCCGGCTTTCACGAAATCGTTGAATCTTGACTCTTCACTTTTGCGACGTCTGATCGCTATTTCATGCGCCCAGGCATGACACCAGCACAGCCATTCGCGCGTTTCCGCGTCACGCCCGATAGCTGAAAAGCCAAGCAGATCATCAAGCCCGCCCCCGTCTATACCGACAGTGATGACCTCGGCGCGACGCAGTAGATCTTCAAAACTCACGCGCTGCGCCTGCTGCTCCCAGAAATCAACCCCCGCCCAGCGGTCGGTTCGCAGGTTCAGGCCGATCTCAATGTTGAGGTGCTTCGCCAGAAACTGCTGCAGCGTACCGTCAGTTTTTGCCTGGTTCTTGCGGAGATTGTCGGCTATCCATTCGGGGCTGACGGACAGGCCGATGTTGGGGTTGGTGATATAGAAATTTTCAGGTGCAAGATAGGCCTTACTCTCGATCATGCTCTCCGGGTACTCATAAAGAATGCCCAGCGTTTTCGGATCGATGATTTTACCGTCGCGCACATCGCGCCAGTAATCGAGACGTTCTTTAAACACGCCTGCCGGTGGTTCATCACTCTGCGTGGTGAGGTAGATAACCCATCCTTCATTACGAGATACCTGTCCGCCAAGTGCTTCCATAAACATGGCTTCAGCGTTAGCGCGCTTACCGAACAACCAGAGTTCGTCCACGAGGATGCGCCCGGACTTTTTACCGGACACAGTGTCGGTATCCGCGGCCACAACTTTTAATGTGTTGCGCGTCACCCGGTGAGTAATGGTACGGATATGATCCTGTATCTGGAACATATCCGACAGTTCCTCGTCGGCGCGGATCATGCCGGCTGCAGGCTTGAAGCTGTTATCGGCGACTTCCTTGGTTGGTGCCAGGATCAGGTGCTCCTCGTCCTCGCGCCAGCAAAGGATTAACGCGGTCAGCATAATGCCCGCCGCAATGGTCGATTTGGTGTTCTTCTTGGAAATCAGCAGCCCGTACTCCCGGATCAACTGGTTTCCCGTATCAGCCTCATAACCGCCGAAGATGGCTTTCACGAAGTCAAACACCCAGGCCTCAGAGCACTCACCGAACGTGGGTTTGCCCGGCAGGTCGGAAACACGCAGTTCACGGAAAATGCCCAGCGCCTGCTCTGCCTGGTCAGGAAAGATTGGCGGCGGAATAATGGACTCTCCGGCAACCAGATGGGATTCCCAGTCGGGGCATGCTGTTGTCCACTGTGCCATGATTTACCCTCCCTTATTATTCACCACCAGTTTTGGCGGCGCCATGGATCCAAACTTGCTGGCACCCGCGGCAACCTTCGCGGCGGCATTTCGCGCCTCTTTTTTCCCTGTTTCCCCCTTTTTAGGGTGAATGTAGGGCAGCATGGCCTTCGCAGCATCTTTGCGTACATCAATTTCTTCTGTGGCATCGTTCATCACGGACATCAGAAATTTGAGTGGATCATCAAAAGCACCCGATGTTGGGTGAGATTCCGGTACCGGGATTCGTTCCGTGTTGTTTACTGCTGGGGTATAAACATTTCTCCGGCAGGCAGGTTCATCGTCTGTCTGAATGACCTCTCTCTTTTTTCTGTCGATAAAGGCGATGACTTCCGGGTCTTTTGCCAGCTGCGAACCCTTTGAGCGCGCGGATTTCTCTGAATAACCCGCCTGAATTGCCGCACCTTTCTGAGACATACCGGACATCAGCGCCACCGCGAATTTCCGCTTCTGCGCTGTTAACATGTTTATACCCTCCAGAGGGGAATTTTTTCTGTGCGTGAGAGGGGGTGCGGTGTCCAGCGCGAGCGGCGTTTATAACCGGTCATACCCCCCCCGGTTGTTGAGAATGGATCTCAATCAAATGATAATAATTTCAAATGCAGCTATTCTCATCTGCATGCGACATGCTTTGTCATCTGGTTCAAAGTGCTATGAAACCATTACCCTGATCGCCTTCCGGCACGGCATGTTTCACCGCTTCTTCATCAGGCTGACTTGCCGCCGCTTCGCGCGCAGACTTCCCGGCATGGCACTCTACGCAGAGCGTCCACAGATTACGTTCTGAGTTGTCACCACCGAACTGAAGCGCGATGCGGTGATCCAGCTCACTCTCGTGCAGGTCAACAGCACGTGAACACATGCAGCATCGTCCTCCATCACGCACCCAGATTCGACGCTTAAGGCCGACACGGGCACTTCCGCTGATGCGTCGTTGCTCACCGTATACAGGCTTTATGCGGCTCGTATCGATAACCTTCAGGCGTGGCTTTAATGTGGTCAGCTTAGCCATGTAACCTCCATGCACGCCTGCGCTCGTGGCGCGGCTGGCGGTCAGGGTGCTTCTCTACCGGATCACCATCAGCATGATCCACCAGCGAGAAGCACGGATAAATCACCGGGCCACCGCAGGCATCGCCCACAGCATAATCAGCAGGCTTACCCGCGTCCCAGCGCGCGAGGATCTTCAGAATAAGCTTGGGGGGTACGCTGTAGCACACAGCGTGCACCAGGCGCTGCATAGTGATGTGCTCGGCCCTGTCCCGATCGGCAGTGATAAGCTTCGTTGCTATCTCCAGTTGATACTGCGGCGGCCGGCCGGTACCGAGATAAAAGCTCAGCATGTCGTCAGGGAAACGGGCCAGCCAATCGAGCACCTTTTCGGTGAAGCCATGCACCAGAAGCGCATCGTCTTCCAGCACCACTACCCGGCAAGGTTGCTCAGCGGCCCATTCGATAGCGCGCCGGTGATTCCAGTTCGCTCCGTGATTCCCCTCATCGATAAGGAGGTGGGCACCAAGTTCGCAAGCCAGCAATGCAGCCGAGGCAAAACGAGCATGATGACCAACAACTACAAACTTAATTCCCATCGACGTTTACCTTTGGCTTTGGCCTACAGTCGCTACAGAATTTGAAAGGAGGCTTAACTTTTATTCCGCAACGGTGGCATTCAAAAGGGTTTCGGGGGCTACGGGGGGCGAAAACAATAATCAAGATGGCCATTACGGTAAGGGTAAAGAAAATCACCGTTCCCATTACTACCTCACTTGTGCATCCACCAAGCGTATTCTTTGCCAATACCATCAGTCTTAAAAACTGTATGGATAGCAGGACCGGTGACAATACGATCGCCAAACGATTTTGCGACGATGCCATAAGCGATCATGTCCCCCACCGCGGCGCCAGCCTGTTCTTTCTTCCAGAAACGATAACTCTCGATTCGGTAGTAGAGGCGGATGATGCCATGGGCGAATGCCATCACATCTGCGCGAGTTCCACCCAGAAGCCCGGCATTGAGCATCACATCATTACGATGCTGATCGAGAAACTCCTGATAAATGCGCTCCGGATGATTCCGCTTTGCCCAGGCGTCGGCGTATGTCTTCGGTTCTGAACCGACATAAACCTTGCCGGGCTGCATTTCATCCCACGGCGCGCGAAGCATTTCGACATCAGTACCATCGGTGCACCAGACCAACCTATACTCCGGGTGATCGCGCAGGTGCTGCCAGATGTGCAACCAGCGCCGGAAGTAGACGTTCATCTTTACATCAGGAACCCGGCATAGTTCAACGTCAGCCGGGGCCGTCTGCAGTTCATCCACCAGCGCGATACGCCCACACTCTCGAAGCGAAGCGGCCCATTTAGCCAGCATGTCAGGCGAGGCCGTCAGTTTAGTAGCACGCTGCGGGTCAGGCTGACTGGTGAGCAGCGTTGTGATTACCACGTCGCGTTGCTGCCTGTATTCGGCGTAACCGGTGTAGCCGTTGTCACGCCTCTCGTTGTGAATACGAACATTGCGCTTTACCTGCTCTTCACGATCCGGACGCGGTACCGAACGTTCAACCTGCTCGTGTTCGTCCAGTGAATGAATGAGCTTATCCGAGCCAACCACATCGGCGAACGCCCATGTCGTCAGCCCTGCATTGTGTATGCGCAGGGCAAGGTCACTATGCTCATACATGCCGCGTCCGTAGACCGAATCGAATCCGCCAACCTTCTCAATAGCGCTGCGATGGTAATACAGCATCACACCGCGCTGCCCGGTATAAGCTACATGCCGATCGTCACGGTAAAGGACCGCGAGATCATTCAGCTTGCGTGGGCCAGCCAGATCGAGGAACTGGTAAGCCAAGTGCGGTTCGGGGGATTCGATGTAAGGCAGGTGCCAGTTATCGGCAACAGGCCAGGCGTCATCGTCCCACAGAAAAAGGTGCTCACATCCGGCATCCATCAGAGCAGAAAGACTGGCGTTCTTCGAGGCAACAATGCCGAGTGATGTTTCATGACGAAGCAGCTGCACGCCGTCGGGCACTACCGCAGCAGATCTTGAACCATCATCAATAATAACCACCAGCGCGCCGGCTGGCAGATGCTTCATGTGCTGTTCGAGAGCTCTCTTCAGAACGTCTGCACGCTGGTGTGTCGTTATTGCAATGCCGATCCGCAATGAATGTACGCTGGCGGGTGCATACGGGACACCATCAATAGTGACCTGCATATTTACTCCAATAAAAAAGCCACTGGCAAATGCCCGTGGCTCGCAATTTTAATATTTAAGGCTTTGTCGAATTGGCATTCGCCTCGCTTATGGGATATTTCCCATGCCAAATGCTTAAGATAAGTTTAGATTGAGGATATAAAGAATATGCTTTGCATACACTCATGATAATATCGAGTTTCCTGCTCATGAGGGTTTATTTTTTTGACATATCAAAAATCTCTATCTATTAAAATCACGATCGATTTTAAGGATATGACAAAAGCCAGCGTCGAATTTTCACTCGTCAAAATAGTTACAAAAGAGTATTGGCTGCCTCAACTATCTCGTGCGAGTTTAGCTCTCTATCTGCGGCAACGTAGATCTCAATATGAGGGCCAGCTACTAAATGAATGCCGGCAAACATAATCTTCAAATTAGCTTCTCTTCCGCAACTGTATTCTCGATTTATGAGTGTTGCACCGTCTACCACATCTTCTACGACTGCGGGTAGTGAATTGAAAAACACTAGTACTTTTTTCATAAAGCAAAAGCCTATTTGAGGAGAAAAGGCCACGCATTGCGTGGCCTTTGTTTAAGCTTACCTGGACTTATGTACAGTTAAACACAGGAGCCACCTGGTGCATCCCCGCGCGGCCAGCTAACCGGGCTCTGTAACTAGTGTTAACTTGAAAACAGAACTTACATCAATCATAGCATTTAATAGGTTTAACCAATCCAACAAACACTTACGATCGCCAAAACCGATTAATATAGGGAATATATCCTCTTTTCGATACCATATAGCGCAAAAGCGATATATAAAACCACAAAATACTACTTAAATTAGATTTAAATTTTAAAATTTTGAAAACATATGGAATAAAAATCCATTTTTTGATGATTAAACTAAAAAATCCGTTAGAGGATGATAGTTTTTTTTCAAAAAATTCTTACCTATGCTTGAACCTTTTTCGTTCCGTTCAACGGACTGAGATTTTGTGATTAAAGTATTTTCGAGAGCTCACATAAGCGTCTGTTCAAAAGATCAAACTAGAAGTAGAAATTATCCTTAGGGGTAGATAGTGCTGCTGTTGTGCTTATGTCTGATAAATACCATAACGAGGAATAAATATTTCTTGTGCATTTTTCCACCGCTTACGCTTGTTGTATCATAGTAACACGCCATACTCGGTGCTCTGCCAGCCCAGGGGTAGAATCACAATGTCTGAACGTTGTTGTCATAATTATAAAAAAGTCTCATGATCTTTTCTGACTAGCCCTCCAGATGGAGGTTTTTTTATCTCAGATACTGCGTTTTGATATAGTCCTGTCAGTAAACAACCTGCTTCGTTACTGTTTCGATTCGATTCTGAGGGAAAAATAATTGTGTTCGTAATAGTCAACTTTAACAAGCCACCACTTTCTTGTTAGGCATACATTAGTAACCCATCACCGCAATAAACCTTTTCAAAGACCAAGAGTGGTGATGAAGTCGCAGAGATTACTACTATCAGGATCATCAATTTAATGAATCGGCAACAGTGAATTTGTGATTAGTTAAAGTTGTCTGCTCCTGCTATAACATTCTTGAAGGATACTACTTATCACATGAAACATCTTTTTACTGGCAGCTACGATGTCGCTGCTGCCACTTTTTATTTAAGCTCCCCCAGAATCTTGCCCCAGTATCACCTCAGTTAACACACTGACTCTTGATGTAATCCTGCAGATACTTCACTTGCCCGGTGATAGTTCCGATTGCGTCCCGGAGACGCCAATAATCCCGTTCAGCATCCCCTGTAAGTTTGGGGGTGGTAGCATCGCCCAGGCCGCTGGCGAGGGACGTTCCGTTTCTGGAGCAGGTGGCGTTGAGCTGCAACCGACGCTTACCAGCAGCAACATCGCGTTCAAACTGAGCAATAGTGGCTTTCGCATTTTCCAGTTCTCTGGTGTATTTGGCATCGAGCGCGGCCACGTCACGCTGGCGCATACGCATGTCGATAATCGTGTCTTTCGCCAGGCTAAGTGCGCTGGTGGCCTTGTCACGCTGATCTTTGTAGGCATTAGCGTTATCGCGGTAGTGGTAAACTAAAAACGCCTGCGCACCTATCACTGCGGCAACCAGCAAGGGCAGCCAGAGCTTTTTCCCCAGCGTTGTGAATGTTTCGATCATGATGTTGCCTCGCTGACTTTGCCACCAGCAGCTTTGAACCTGGCGATCAGGTTATCGGCCTTATGTTCGAACTGGCCGTAACCCGCCCCGGGAAGAGATGCCCAGATATTGCTGCAACGGTCGATGGCCTGACGAATATCACCCTTATCAATGAGCGGTAGCGCTCCACGCTCTTTTATTTGCTGCAGTGCCACTGCATCCTGGCTGGCAGGGGAGAAATCATTCAGGCCGAGCTGTATGCGGTACGCATCCCAGTAGCGGGACAGGAGCTGATAACGACCGGCGGCCGTGGATTTTAGTTTCGGGTTAAGCGTAACCAGTTTGCGGGGGTGATCCGCATAGCTGGTAAACAGCGTACCACCCACAATCACGTCATAACCACGATTGCGGGTGGGTTGTCCAGGCTTGTCGGTACCTTCTGACCAGGCCAGCATATCCAGAAACGCTTTGCGCTGCGTATTTAATGTCTGCATCACTCTGGCCTCAGAACGTAGAACAGCCGCGCCACATTACCCCGTGCCCTGAACACGGCGGCGCAGATGATTAAGTTGATGGTGACGGTTGCCCAGTGGGCGTGGAAATAGAAATCGAACAAGAAGCGGAACGGCACCGAGGCATACGCCAGGATGATCAGGTACGCCAGCCAGGACGCCCACCAGTTATGTTTTCCGCCCGGCTTACGGAACATCATCAGGCGCAGAACAATCGCGGTGCATGTCATTACGTTGGTCAGCACCAGAGGATCACTTATTACCATTGGTTCCTCCTCTCCACCTTTGCAATAACGTCAGCGGGTCCTGCTCGCTGAAAAACGTGAGTGTCTTGATAGCAACGGCGGACAGGAGCACCGCGCCCAGTGCATCAAGCGGCTTGTCGTTGTAACTGGTCATGCTTGCGAGCCAGGAGCCCACCAGCCCGGAACCATATACTCCGGCAAAATAGGAAACGATGAAGTATGCAGATCGGCGGAAAATCGTCAGGTCTGCTGCAGTGGCCACGTAGAAAACGGCACCAGCGAACGCGCCGAACACGACACCATAATCAGTGCCGGTCAGCAATCCATAAACGCTGGCCCCCGTTAATGCACTCGCAGCTGCAACAGATCCGGATACAGGTTCGGACATTTAGCCCCCTCGTCATTGCTGTGGATCCTCTCAGATGAGGGGAAATAAAAAAGGCCCGCTCGTAAGAGCAGGCCTATAAGAAAACAATTAGGTGCGGTGCCGGGTGCCTCCCGGTGAGCCTGCGCCAGTACGCAGAACCCGCGATGCATATGTGCATATCCTGGATCGCCCCACCGCACAGGGGGATTCACCACATCAATACATTAATTCGAATTCATCATCTTAGTCAATGGTCAGCCATCAAGGACTCGCCCCCAAATCGCATAGGCAGAAACTCCTTGCTCATGCCAGTTGAGCTAATAGCGGATAAAAAAAGACCAGCGATTGGGGCGCTGGTCAAGGATGAGAGGTGGCCGCTACTATTGTAACTGTCTCATCATAAAAAGTACTGCCATGTGTACTCTTTTATTCGTTTTGAATAATAGCCAGCGACCGAGTTTGATGAAAATAACATAATGAAATTTTTTCTAAAATCTCACTTTTATCACAATTTGTGAAAGGCACCTGCGGGTGCCCTTTACAAAGTGTTATTTGCTGGCTTTAACAAGCGGCCAGAGTAATACGATAGCTCCAGCCACCAGCACGCCGTCTGCCAGGATCGACATCATTTTTCCCGTGAAGTCGATCGCCACCACCAGGAACAGCAGTACCGCAGCGGCTGCCCAGCGGAGCTTACCGATCACAGGTACTGATCCAGCGGCAACTGAAGCGCCTGCGCGATTTTCTTCAGCTGCACCTCTTCTTCCTCACCGATCCCATCATGATCGGCAATGTCCAGGCAGAGGCAGAGAACATTAACGGCATCGTCAGTACCAGCCACCTCTGCCAGTTCACGCAGTGCCTGGGCATTAGCAGAACGCGGCGATGCTTCGTAACGCGCGCGAATGTTGCTGCTCATCTGCGCGATCTCACCGGCGAACGGCGCGAATACTGGTAATGCTGAGATGGTTTTCTCCAGCACGGCGATTTCTTTCGCATCACAGATACCGTCTGCATATGCTATGGAGTAAGCGCCCCACACAGTAGCTTCGACCGCATCGCGATTTTCCATTTTCTTTACTTCGACAACGGCTTTACGGGCTTTCTTTTTGAAGATACCAAACATGGTGACTTTCCTTTTAGGGGATGAGCCAGCGCTCAGAAATGGTCGGCCCACAGAGAGGGTCACACCGACCATCACTCTGGCTCACCTCTGAAAGGCTCTGTGGTTGAAGTGCGCCGAGCGTGGCGCGGAGAATTGCTGGCATAAAAAAACCCGCTCGGAAGCGGGTTTAGTAACGCTGGATATATAACGCCCATCGTTGGAAAAAGCCTAACCGCATTTTCCGAATTTTGCAAGCATTGTGTAGCTAAAATTCAAAATAATGCTTCTATCTTGTTACTTTGCGTAAAAGTTTCTCCGCATAAGCTTCTTCCTGCCAGCACTTTGTTACCAGCTTATCGATGACTTCAGCATAACCGCTATACCACTGGTGTTTTGTCAAATCCGGCACCAGTCGTTCCACAACCGCGCGGGCCAAGCTGGTGGGAACACGACTGAAGCGGTGACCATTGCAGCGACCGCAGATCTTCTGCACTGGCACGCCATGCAGCTTGGTACGCTTCTCATCAAGCACGATACCTTTACCTTTACAACCGCGGCAGGCGGTGCTGACCTCTCCTTTCCCGTTGCAGTGTTCGCACAGTTCCTCTACCACTTCTTGTTTTACCTTCGCTTCAACGCCTCTCACACCGGGATGCTTTACGACGTCCTGAAGGGAACGGCGAACACCCTCCCCGCTACAGTGTTCACACACAACTTTACTGGCGGCAGATCGGGAATAATCAGCGTACGCGAACCGGACCAGACAGCCGACGATTTCATGCCGTGCTTTATCGCTAAGCTTATTCAGCACAGGGTTTCTCAGCGCCAGCGCGTAATTAAACAGGCCTTCTATAGCAGGCTGTGGATCCTGGATCCCCATTTTGGCTAAGAAGAGATTAAATCCGAGTGAAGCCTGAGCCTGAACAAAGCCCTGGGCGGCCATCACATCGGTGATCGTCAGCGCGTCTCCGCCGGTGGCTGGCGTCTCGTCGTTCAGCTTCGGTGATTTCGGGGAATAAAATTTAGATAATGATTCGAGGTTCATCGCGGTCTCCACTCCGTTTACGCCAGTACGCCGATCGCCAGCGCGCGGTCTAATGTCTTCAACAGCAGCTCGGGCTGCGTGCCATATTTTTCTTCAAACGCCTTCATGTCAGCGTGCAACTCGTCGTGATGCGCTCTGCACAGCGGTATCACGAACAGGTCATGCGCTTTGGTGCCCATTCCGCCCTGACCGTAGCCAATGACGTGATGGGGATCGTCAGCAGGACTGCTACAGCAGGCGCACGGCTGCGCCTTTACCCACCTGGTGTATTTCTCGTTCTCCCAGCGCTTACGCTTCGGGCGTCGCATAAAGGATTCCGGCGAATCCGGATCGATACGCAGTGCCAGCACCTGCTTCGCCTTTTCCTCAATGATGCTGGTGGCCGCCGGCGCCGGTACCAGCTCGCTTTCGCGATACACCGACGGCATGGTCGCCACCGGCAGGCGCAACGCGTGGCGCGCCAGCTCTTCGGGAATAACGTCAGCCAGATCGTTACGCACCAGCCACCAGCACAACTCCGGGATCGTCAGCTGGTGGGTATCATCAAAGCCCAGAGCCATTCGTACGAACTCAATGATCCACTGCGCCAGGTTCGTCCGGGCGATGCCCGCCAGGCGCTCGGTAGACTGGCCTCGCAGTGTGTTATCGCAGTGCCAGCAGACGCGGATCACGCCGGGCGCATGATGAAATGCCGTCACGTTTTCCATGTGATAGGTGCCGTGCGGATACTGACATTCACCGCCGCGCATCAGCCAGTTTTCCAGCCCAGACATGCCGCCGGCGCGCGCGATCACCTTCTCGTTTTCAAACACCGGTACCAGCATCGGATCTTCTGCCAGCGGCTGCGCGGCGGGCGGGATTTGCCCGGACGGTAACCCGGCCAGACGTTCCGGTTCGTTCTCCAGCAACATGCGCCCGCGGCTGAAGTGCGCCAGCAACTCTGCTCCGGGACGGAACATCACCACACCAAGCTCCCGGACAACGACCGGTTTGAGCAGTGCCCTCATGCCGCTTTTCCTTTCGCCAGATGTTCAGCCCATAGGCCGCCGATCCACTTGATGCCTTTTGCCGTAAAGCGCGCTTGGCTGAATGCGTGATTGGTGGTTGCTGAAGTGCCGGTTTTAACTTCGAACCGACCGAGATCGATATGCTGATGATGAGGTGTCAGCGTGCCCGCCAGCCGGTACATAATGTTGTTATCGATGAGGAACAGGCGGAACTCTGGCTCTTTGGCACCGAGCAATTTCGCCACCTGACGGAACGACATGGATCCGCTGGCAGTACAGTAGCGATCTACAAACTCCACCTTCGGCGCCGCAGCGGCCAGCTCTGCCGTCAGCTTCTGCTTTTGCTCTGCCAGATCCGCAGCGAGGCGAAGCGCATCAGGCAGAGATTGTGGCACAGGGATTTGCTGCGTCTGTTCGAGCTCCTGCCAGCGGTCAACCAGACGCGCGGTAAATTCGGGCGACAGCTGCGCCACAACGACATAACTGTCACGCTTGTTCACCAGGTAAACGGATACCGTCTGATTGAGGTGATTTTTAACATCCGCCAGTGGCGGAAGTTGAATAATGCTTCGCTCAGCCAGGCGTTCGATTGATCGCTTAACATCGTCGTGGCGAGACTCCACCAGATCGGCAATTTCACGGCTGGACATCGTCAGCGCGCTGGTTACGTTGATTAACTCGTTCATGCTCTTCTCCACTTATTCGGCGACTGCACTCGCCACGGTTTCAAATTTGCTGATCGTGATTTCTACCCTTCCCTTCTTTATCACTGGCCCCCATTCCACCAGCATACGTTTTACCTGGCTGTCGTCCTCCCATACACCAGCGTGCGTCAGCGCGTCGAACAGCGCTTTGTTGTAGTTATCGATGTCCCGGCGGCGGGCGTCCGGCGGGTACAGCATGATTTCAACCGCAGCGGCTTCCGCTGACGGCTTAGGTAAGCGGCGCAACTGCTCAATGATCGCCGCGCAGGCATCGCTTTGATATTTGCGCCCGGAGGCGCTGATGAGATGGCGCCCGGCCAGCGGCCCCTTATTCGGGGCGCGCCAGTAGGTGTTAACACTCGGCGGGAATGGCAGCGTCAGTTTCATACGGCAACTCCGCGCATTTCGAGGAAGGCGATCGCTTCTTCCCGGGCATCTTTCTCGCCAGCCACCAGCGAGCGCAGTAATGAGATAGCTACATCCTCTGCGCTCTCGCTGTTAATCGAGATGCCCCGGCTTACACCCGGCACCAGGGTGATCACGCCTTTACGCTGGAGTGCGCGCAACATGTCAGTGGCCGCGTTCGGTGAGGATGCCCCCATAAGGTCGGCAACTTCTTTCTGCGAAGGCGGGTAGCCGTGCGTTTTCTGGAAAGCCACCAGCAGATCGAGCACTTCGCGCTGGCGAACGGTTAAAGGTTTATTTCCCACTGCTCATCCCTCCGAGAACTGCAACGATGTCATTTGCGGTTTCACGCGTGCTGCTTTTGCTGGATATTGAACGGCGGGCGCGAACGTGATGCATCGCAAAGCCATGCTGCGCGTAAAGCTCGGTGATACGTGGTGCGCTGGAGTTACTGATCACAACTGCGGCGCCACGCTGGTGGGCGGCAACGCAACACTCTGCCAGCGCGACCTGATCGTCCCAGTTAAATCCGCCAGGAGCGTAGTTCGTGAAACCGTTGGTGCCTGGTAAAGGCTCGTAAGGTGGATCGCAGTAAACGACATCACCCTCACCAGCAAGCGACAGTGTGCGGCGGTAACCCGCGCTCATGAATACGCAGTTATGCGCCAGCGCTGTAAACGCCTCGATCTCCTTTTCCGGGAAATACGGATTAGGGTACTTACCCCAACCGACGTTAAATTTACCTGCGAGGTTGTACCGGATCAGCCCGTTAAAGCAGTGGCGATTCAGGTACAGGAAAGCGGCGGCGCGCTCCGGCCCGCCCAGCAGCTGCGCGTTGAACTCGTCAGCAACAGCGGTATAACCTTCAGCGCTGTTCATAAAGCCAAACAGCAGGCGGGCATGCCGTAGCACGGCCTCCGGCGCCACGGCCAGCATCTGATAGAGGTGGATCAGGTCCGCATTAACGTCCGCCAGCAGGAAGGAACTGTGCTTAACGGAGTTGATGAACACGGAACCGCCACCCACAAACGGCTCAATCAGTCGCAACCCGGCAGGGATCAGACGATCAATATCAGGCAGTTGATGGTATTTGCCACCAGCCCATTTCAGGAACGGACGCTGCCAGGTGCGTGAAGCTGACGCTGCTGATTCACTCATCCCCGGAACCCCTCAGGAATCTGCGAGTAATCGACGTTGTCATAGCTGGAACGGGCCACCATGGTGCTGACCCATTGCCCGTTTTCACGAACCGGGCGCCCGGCTTTTTCCCAGCTCGCCGCCGCCTGCAGATACGCCGGGAATTTTGTCGGCTGAAACAGAGTGGTAGGACGAAGGTATTCTGCCATTTTCAGGTCCTCGCCCCACTTCGCTGTGCTGTAGTCAACGACCAGCACCAGCTCGTCACGGGTAAAACCCTCACTCAGCCGGGCACGAATGTTCTCCAGGGAGGATTTGCAGACCTGGTACCGGGATCCGGTTTTCTGGTTCAGGTGGGTTAAAACCTGTTTGGCCTGATCAGTGATTAAAACTTCACGGTCGGGTTGCCCTGCAACCTGACAAGAGGGTTTTGGTTTTACTTGTGGATCTGTAGTTGATTTTACTGACGGATCCCCACCAGATTCTGACGGGTCAAAACTGCCGCCAGCGCTGTTTTTTGACGCCTCAAATTTTGAGGGGTCAGATTTTGATGCATCAGATTTTGATGCATCAGATTTTGATGCGTCAGAATTTGACGGGTCAGAATCTGACAGGTGAGAGAATGCAGCGGCCTGGAGCTTTGCCACGTTCAACTGATAGACGTTCGACGCGTTGCGGTTTCCCTGACGGCGCTGTTTGCGCGAAAGCCAGTTGTCTTTTTCCAGTTGCGCGATCGCAGTACGCACGGTGCTTTCACCCGCACCAATCTGACGGGCTATGGTGCCGATGGAAGGCCAGCTGATACCCTCGTCGTTACTGAAGTCAGCCAGTCGGGCCATAATCGCCACGCTGGAGAGCTTCATGCCTGAAGCGGCGCATGCATCCCAGACGTAGCCGGTTAATTTAGTGCTCATGATCGCCCTCTATTTCCCTGAACTTTCGCTGGAACTGTTCGAGCGGGCTGAAACATTCGCCGTACTCATAACCTTTTCGCAGATAGATAACGCGCCGGGTTTCTGGCTCCCATCTGATGACCTGGACGGGAATGCCGTGGTGGTCTTTGAACCATCGGTTGAGTTCACGCATAAAGCTTTCGCCCTCCGGTAATACACACCCACGATTGCCCGCGCGCGGCTGTGGTTACACGCCACCCAGCGGTTTGATATTCTGCGTTCATACCGAAACAGCGGCTGTCCCGGCACCGGGATCATCCGCAGTTGCGGTAAGCGGCAAATAGCCGTTAAACTGTTCATGCGTTAGTTCTCCACACGTTTACGAAACGCCACGGCGCCCGGAGCTGCACACTCGCGGGCGTCACTCTTTTCTGGCGCACAGAAAATCCGATACAGCAGCGTCAAATGCTCCTGCCACTTCGCCATAACCTGATAACTGTTCTCTTCGATTTGAGCGCGTTCCGCCTGGTCAATGACACCGTCAGCTGTCGCTTTGCGAACGTATGACGAGTGCTTGCCGATCCACTCGATGGATTCCATCAGACGTTGATTAATATCGGCGTTATCCACGTCTTCAATTTCCACCAGCGGTACATTCACGCTATTCGACTGGCGAGAAACGGCATCGGCGATGAATTTCTTACCGCTCGCCTGCTGGAGGACCATTGCCCAGCCCATCGGGAAGATCTGATCGCCACCTGCACGCAGACGGTTGAACAATGCATCTTCTGTTACGCCCAGCCATTCAGCTGCTTCGGCGTAACCGCCAGGAAGTTCTGATATGGTTTTTTTGATGGCGGTCACCAGCCATGCAGGCTGCTTTTCTACCTGCCAGTGTTTGTTATCCACGGTTAACCCCTTAATACTGTGGTTACTTTTGTTAGTGCTGAAGGTTATAGTTTCGGGTAGATGTCAGGTCGTAAATCAGATTTGGTAATTGCACCTGCAGTGATTTCTTCGAGCTTTTTGGCAAGCGCGAAACCTGCCTTTTTGTAGCCATTAAAAACCAAGCGCAGATACCCAGGAGTAGACTTGACGCTTTCCGCTAATTCCCACTGCTGCTCTTTGGATAAAGAGTCCCAATACTCTTTCATAATATGTACCTCCTGTGTACATATTACACGAATAAAATGAACCCACAAGGTACTTGTACCCATAAGGTACACAATGTTTAATTCTGGGATGAAAACGATTCAAGAAATTAGGCGGTTAAACGCCCGAAAACTGCGTGATGGTGTAGGTGGAAATACTTATTTCGCTACCATGATCGACAGAGAACCCACCCAGACCAGCAGGTTCATGGGGGAAGGTGCGTCTAAAAATATCGGCGATGCAATGGCTCGCCATATTGAAAAGTGCTTTGATTTGCCGTTAGGTTGGTTGGATCAGGAGCATCAAACTACTAACGTCGCAAAAAACCCTGATGTATCAGACACTAATAGGAATATTACATTAGTTCCGGTTATTTCCTGGGTGCAGGCAGGAGCATGGACGGAAGCTGGCTTTGCTGAGGTCGATTTGAGCAGCGTAGAAACTTATCCGTGCCCTGTGCCGTGCGGACGCATGACGTATATATTGCGTGTTATTGGGGACTCAATGATCGATGAGTACCGTCCGGGAGATATGATTTTTGTAGATCCTGAGATCCCGGCAAGTCATGGTGATGATGTCATTGCGCTTATGCATGATTCCGGCGAGACGACGTTTAAGAGGTTGATCGAGGATGGCGGCAATAAGTATCTGAAAGCATTGAATCAAAGTTGGCCCGAACCATATATTAAGATTGACGGTAATTGCTCCATCATTGGCACAGTTATTTTCTCAGGTAAGCCTCGAAGATACTTACAGAAAGCGTAATGTGATTCCGAAACCCGCTGAAGCGGGTTTTTTTATGCTTGACAATGTACCACCAAGGTACATAATGTACCTGAAAGCAACAGCGAACAGGCAGGACGCCCACGAAGTAGCCGCCGGTGGCGTATGAATGACCGGATGATTCGCAAGCAGGAAGTTTCGGGAGGGGTTGCGGTTTGGAGTGACTACCAAATCAAAGCGCTCACCTGGTGAACACGGTCCCGTCCAACCCACGGGCACCAGCTACGGAATACCGTAGGGTTGCCGACTAGTCATCGGCACCCCGCCCGAAACTCCCTGTGATCCAAAAAAATAAAACGTGGTAGTTGCTTGGCGGCGTCTGATCTTATTTTCCCGTGAGGACGCCGCACTTTTTTACACAACTGAAAGCGCGCTCCATTCACTCCTCTTAGTGTCTGGTCGTTAATGCAAACTCCGCGGAGCGCGCTTCCAGTTGTGTGGAGAACTTACCAGGCGGTTGCAGCCGCCCGCTTCACTAAGTGCCCTGCCCGGGTGCTTATTAAAGCGAAGCCCTTTAAATCATCGCCAGCTGGCGAGGGATTCCTGTAACCAAAATTCGACGCGGTGCAGCGCGAAATAACACGGAGAACTAACGATGTCCTTTATTCAAACCCTGAGCGGGAAGCATTTTGATTACCTGAACGCGCAAACAGACGATGTTGATATTGAGGACATCGCCACTGCCCTGTCCAATATTTGCCGCTTTGCCGGTCACCTGCCGGAGTTTTACAGCGTGGCGCAGCACTCCGTTCTGTGCAGCCAGATAGTGCCGCAGGAATACGCCTTTGAAGCACTGATGCATGACGCCGCTGAAGCGTATTGCCAGGACATCCCCGCGCCGCTAAAAAGGCTGCTTCCAGACTACCGCCGGATAGAAACGCTCGTTGATGATCTCATCCGCTCTAAGTTCGGGTTGCCCCTGCATCAGTCCGACCTGATCAAATATGCAGATCTCACCATGCTGGCGACCGAACGCCGCGATCTGGAGCTTGATGATGGTACGCCCTGGCTGATCCTTGAGGGCATTCCCGCGTCTGATCTGATTCAGGTTGTTCCACTCCGCCCGGGACAAGCCTATGGCCTGTTCATGAAGCGCTTCAATGAACTGAGCGAGGCGCGCCAATGAAAGAGCAACTGGCAAAAATGACCATCATTGAGCTGGTCAGAACGGCGCACAGCTACTCCACCAGCATCAAGCAGACCGGCGTTTATTCTGAACTGGTACGGGAAATGGCCTCTCGGTTGGAGGCGCTAAATTTGGCGCACATAGGTGCGATTACTGCACTGAGTAGCACAGAAAAGGATCGCGATCAGCTGGCCTCTGAGAACGTATCTTTGAAAGACGAAAATGAGTATATCCGTAATCGTTTTAAAGAGACTGACCGCTTATTTGGGAAAAACATTTTGGTTATGCAGGCGGCGATCATCGATTGGCGTGCAACCAGTGATGCAAAGAACGGCATGGCGTGGATCTTCAATACCCTGCTTGGCCCAGGCGAATTACCTGATGAGGCGGAAAAAGACGCACAGGAATATTTCGACCGCAAATATGCGCCAATCGATGCAGAGCTAATGGAGCTTTACGGTTGGTTTTTGGATCGTCAAAAGCGTTTGAAAGCAAAGCAGACCGCTGAAACAAGCATCTTGCAAGCCGAAGGGAAATAAGGATGGCCAAATCACGCATGAAATACATGCTCCGCGCATGGAATAAAGAGCTGAAATTGCCGGATTGGGACATGGGGAACCGTAAACACCGCAAATCGTGCGCCCGTGATTTTGCCGGGGCCAGCGTCGAAGGAAACGAGCCGATCACCTGTCAGGCGGATGCGGATGATCAGCTGGCAGAAGAACTGACTTACTGGGGAGAGTGAGTATGCGCAACACAACCGTAAAGCTGTATTTGAATAAAACAGCCTGTACGCTGTTGAAGAGTGAGAAATAAGCATGACTCAACTGACCAATTTAAATATCAATGCCGTCTCTGAATTAAAGCCGGGCTACACGCTGGGCGCGGCTGATGTAGCGCTGTTGCAGGAAATGGCCCGCCTCCTGCTGGCTGCCGAAGCGCAGGAGCCGGTAGCCTGGACAGACGCTCAGGAGCTGCGCGACGTAGAACAACACGGATGCGGGTATCTGTTCACCGTGAATCCTATCACGCCCAACGCAGACCCGCGCCGCGTCATTAAGCTATATGCCGAACCACAGACCGTCGCGTTGCCTGATGACATACCGCCTCATGTACTGGATGCGATAAGCGATATGTGCGATGGCGGTTTCGACGCGCAAGGTATATGGGATTTATGCCGCGCCGCCATGCTCAACGCCTCACAGGAGCCAACCAAATGAACCACTTAATGATTGACCTCGAAACCATGGGCAACAAGCCCACGGCCCCAATCATCGCGATTGGTGCTGTTTTTTTTGAACCCTCTACCGGCGAGCTGGGACCGGAATACTTTGCCGTTGCTGATCTGGAGTCGTCTATGGTTTTTGACGCGATTGCCGACCCCAGCACTATTTTGTGGTGGTTGAAGCAAAGCGCTGAAGCGCGAGCGGCAATAACCAGTGACAACCGGGTTCACATCACCAATGCCATCGGCGGGCTTGTTCGACTGATTGATGATCATTGCGTTCCGGACAGCCTGCAGGTTTGGGGGAACGGGGCAACTTTCGATAACGTCATTCTGAGGGCGACCTTTGAGCGCCACGGTTTTCACTGCCCCTGGCAGTTTTGGAATGATCGAGACGTGAGAACGATGGTGGAGCTTGGGCGCGCGGTGGGCTTCAACCCGCGATACGAAATACCTTTTGAAGGCGTTTTGCATAATGCCCTGGCTGATGCCCGGCATCAGGCAAAGTACGTTTCGGCAATCTGGCAACTGTTAATTCCTGCCACCAGCCAATAATGTTAAACGCCCGGGTGCAGCCGGGCTAAGTGGAGAAAACTATGCTGAACCTCGATTGTGTACCAATCTCGACTTATTGCAAAGAAACTGGCGAGTCGCCTGAGGCCATAAACAAGCGTATACAGCGTGGCGTTTGGCTGGAAGGTGTTCAGGTGCTGAAAGTGGAAGGCGTTAAGGAAAGATGGATAGATCTTAGTGAGGTCGCTAAATGGGCAAGACAGAATCGCCAAAACTTCCGCGCGGCGTGACCGTAAGGAAACACAGCCAGGGAGAGACGATAAATATAACTTTCACATACAAAGGGGTTAAGTGTCGTGAACCCCTTTCCAATCTGGAAGTGAACAGTAAAAACCTCAAATATGCCGAGCGGACACTGGGCGAAATCCACAATAAAATTGAGCGCGGTACCTTCGTATATGCTGAGTATTTTCCGCGATCAGCACGATTAAAAATATTCGGTAATGCTGCTGCCGGTAAGACTGTCAAAATGTACCTTGATGAATACATTAGCATATGTGAGACGCGAAAATTATCACCTTCTACGATCGGTGGTTATAAAAAATGCCGGAGTGCACTGGCTGCCTTACATTCATTCCCGACCAGTGAGTTGACTCCAGCTGCGATGAAAGCATGGATACAAAGCCGGACAACAACTCTGAAAACCATACGCAATCAGCTGTCGTTCCTGCGTTCTGCGCTTGATGAAGCCGTTACCGATGGCGTACTGCAAATTAACCCGGTATCTCTGGTAACCGCATCGCGCTACCAAAGTGATAAAACAAGTGCTGACAGCGATTACATTGTCGATCCGCTTTCCCCCGCAGAGGTGGATGCTCTTTTGTCTGCCGCTGGCAACAAGCAATGGGAAAATCTGTTTATGTTCGCCATTCAGACGGGGTTACGCAGCTCAGAACTCTGCTCACTGCGCTGGCGCGATATCGACTTTATCGGCAAAACGGCCCACGTGCAGAGCGCGAGCGTTGTCGGCGTTATTAAGGGAACCAAAACAAAAGCTGGAACTCGTAAAGTCGAGCTCAACGATTCGGCTATGGCGGTACTCGCGTCCCAGAAGACCTTCACATTTATGAAAGACGCAACCATCTTTGAGGATCCGAAAACAAATAAGCCATGGGCGAGCGCCGATGCAATACGAAAAAAAGCATGGGTGCCCACTTTACGTAAGGCGGGGATCCGGTACCGAAATCCGTACCAGACCCGTCATACTTTTGCGACTCGTCACATCAGCCAGGGGGCTAACCTTTTCTGGCTCGCTGGACAGATGGGGCATAAAGGTCCCGAGATGCTTTTCAGGCATTACGGATCCTATCTGAAGGAGTACGACGGCAACACCGAGAAAAGACCAAAGCTGGTCAGTGGCGGGACGTAAAAGGAGCCGTGAAGGAGCCGCGTAAAAATAAGCGGAATATAAAATATTATCTTTCAGTCTTTTATAAAAAAACGGACACGGGTTCAACTCCCGCCAGCCCACCAAAATTCTTTGTCGATGGTCACCAGAGCCTGAGATGAAGTCCTGAAAGCCCGTAAGGCATCAGCCCTGCGGGCTTTTTTGTGTCTGTCGTTGTCCGAGACGATCCGCCTGAATCCAGTAAAAATTGGTACACGTTTAGGTACACGCTATACTGTGGTCCATTAAACGTGTACCAATTATGGAAGGAATCCAGACATGGCGCGCATCACACGCCCCCTAACTAACAACGAAATTCTAAAAGCTAAACCCCGCGATAAAGACTTCACACTTCATGATGGTGACGGTCTATTCTTACTTGTCAAAACCTCCGGTAAAAAACTCTGGCGCTTCCGTTATCAACGACCGGGAAGCAGCAGCCGAACAAATTTGAGCCTCGGCTCATACCCTGCCCTTACACTGACAGCAGCTCGTAAGATACGCGACCAGCACTTAACCACGCTCGCGCAAGGCATGGATCCACAACAGCAACAGGAGCAAGCGTCAGAACAACGCCAGATTAAGTTAGACAGCATTTTTTCAACCGTGGCTGCTAACTGGTTCCAGATAAAAAGCAGAAGTGTCACAGAGGATTATGCAAAGGATATTTGGCGTTCTTTAGATAAAAACGTGTTCCCGGCAATCGGTGCGATACCCGTTCAGGAGATAAAGGCCAGAACGATTGTTGAGGCACTCGAGCCAATCAAAGCACGAGGGGCACTGGAGAGAGTTCGCCACCTGGTACAACGTATTAACGAAATAATGATTTATGCGGTTAATACTGATCTGATTGATGCAAACCCGGCATCAGGTGTCGGAATGGCATTCGAGAAACCTAAAAAGCAAGATATGCCGACACTGCGGCCAGAAGAATTGCCGAAGCTAATGCGCTCTTTGATGATGTCGAATCTCTCTGTTTCTACTCGCTGCCTGATTGAATAGTAACTCTTGACGCTCGTTCGCTCTTCTGAGGCTTCTGGTGCACGATAGGAAGAGATCGATCTAGATGCAAAGTTATGGACTATTCCGGTAGAGAGGATGAAAGCAAAATGACAACACATTATTCCTTTATCACCTCAGGCATTGGACATTCTTGAAGTAATGAAACCTATCAGTGCCCATCGTGAACACATTTTCCCAAGTAGAAATGACCCTAAAAAACCAATGAATAGCCAAACCGCAAACGCTGCGTTGAAACGAATTGGATATGGAGGGAAACTTGTTGCACATGGCCTACGCTCTATTGCAAGCACAGCTATGAATGAAGCCGGTTTCAATGCGGATGTTATTGAAGCAGCTTTAGCTCATTGCGATAAAAACGAAGTAAGACGTGCTTACAATCGTTCAAGTTACTTACTCAAAAGAATAGAGTTAATGAATTGGTGGGGAGAAAGCATTCATGAGAATAGTATCGCTAAACAATTACGGTAATCATTAATCATGCAAAATATAATCAATGACATCGACTTAGCATTAAAGGATGGAATACTTGGCTTCAATAATATAATTGAGGTTACCGAAGTTTTCTCATTATCATCTGGTAATAAAATCAACAATATTTTAACGCTAATGGTTGCTGAAAATATCAACAAACCGGCCGCCACTGGAGAAACTTTCTTAACACATAGACTGATTTCTATCAACCAACTTAAGAACTGGCGATTTGGTATTAAAAGATATTATATTGAAATTGATGAACTCGTTCGCAAATTAGAAATTTTAACTCAAGATGGAATCTGGGATGCAAATCAAAGCGAAATTACTAATCTAAAAAAAATAGATAAGTATTTTGTCTCGCCTAATTCATATGAGTTAGTATCAATTAATAATATATTAAAAAATAATTTCCATAATGGAAGTTATGTTTTTGAATGGTTCGATTTCGACAAAGAAAACCATCAAGAATTATTATCATCTCCTCAAGCATTAAAAAGACTATCTGATAGTATAAATGAAGTTCTACCTATATCCATTGCAAGTGTTTCAGATAGAATAGGGAATTTTTTACTGCAAATACCTAGCACTATTTTAATGGCTCGTTTTGGGCTAGAAAAACAAAATGAAATATACTCATTAAATTGTAGTATAGCTTGGCATAAAAATGCTCACAAAAGGGATCTGATAATAAATTGTCACTTAAGTGAAAATGATAACATCTGCGAAGGTTACTATACTAAAATTCTAAAAAGTGATGAATCTAATCTTTCATTACCAATAGTAAACAAACGTGCTCATATTGGTACTATCTGGGATCCAGAAAATAACTTTATACTAGCAAGAACCAGACCATCGGCCTTCATATCTCCTAATGCAAGAATTACAACTACAGTTTCAACATTTAAAGAAAGAGTTTTAACGAACAATGGAACATCTAAAGTAATTAGTGTATTAAAGCCAGAAAATAATGCAAATAAACCTCACCACGCAAAACCTATCATTAACTGGACGAAAAAAAGGATTTATGAAAATAGCAGCGCCGAGTTAAAGCAAAGCCGTAATTTTGTTCAATACAATTCAAAAGGAATTAATAAAAGCCAATCAAAAAGCGAAGCTCTTGAGGATTTGGTTTATTTAATCAACAAATATGGACAACGTGCAGTCTGGTTATGGGATCCTTATTTAAGCTTTCAAGATATATTCGACACATTATTAATGAACAAACACTCAGACTCCATTATGAAAGCAATTAGCTCATTAGAGTTGCCACCGGATTCAAATGAATTTCCGTCACGAGAAATTTATGAATCAAAGGCACTTCAGACCATAAAAGAATATAACAAAAGCTTTAATGCCTTACCTTTAGAGACAATTAAGACTTTAAATTTAGAGTTTAGATGTAAAACAGGAAGCAATGGATGGAGCTTTCATGACAGATTTATTATTTTCCCATCAACTGATTATCATTCGAATACTTTAGCTTGGTCTTTAGGTACATCAATCAACTCATTTGGCACGAGTCACCATATATTACAAAAAGTACAGGATGCGCAATTGATCGCTAATGCTTTCTTGGAGTTATGGGACTCTTTATCAGGAAATGATTGTTTAGTATGGAGAAATAGCAATGTTTAATAACTGGGAACAATTTCGTAGTTCAGTTAAAAATACTCTTGCTATGATTGACCACATGAGTCATGATAATGGCTATCGCGATTATAAAAAAATTGTCGAAAATTCAGAAGTTTATTTTCTACTCGATTATTCGAACAATAAGCACCATTCTAACAACCACAACCAGCATATAATTTATGAATTAAAGGAAATATTTGAAGAATACGAAAACTGGTCACCAATACTTATTTTAATCAGCCATCTCAAGAACCCTGAGTTCATTATCTCCAAGATTATTGATAAAACATCACCTAATGCTTATGTTTTAAATCAAGCCCGCACTTGCATAATTAATTACTATATACCGAGGGAATTTAGCGAACACTATTCTGAACGTTTCAAAACAAAAGACTTAGATATATCCACACTTCATTCTCCTCATGAGACTGAAATTATTGGTCGACAATTAAGTTATTACAATGATCTTCTACCTGACATAATACCTAACGATGTCAGGATTTCATTATATGTTCTAGCTGAATATAATTGCGAGATGCTTAACGATGTTTTATCTAGTTCAATAAATATCATCAAGACATACTGCCTTTCATCTTGCATTAGCATGGAAAAATCAATCAAACTAGTAAACTCATCTAATGCAACGCATGTTTCAAAAACTTTGACATTTTACATTTTCAACAATACAAACACAAATAAGAAAAACATTGAGATTAACAACCATCATTTGGTTAAATTGTTTGAAACGCTTTACAAAAAAGGGGAGTTTGGCTATTGGATGAAATATATAAATACATATCCCTGTAGATTCCCCAACCTACAAACATATTTAGGGGAAGCTTTAGCCCTCATCAATTCTCCAGAAGCACTGGAGTTATACATTGACTCAATTAAACCTCATAATAATGACTTAGACCGCTCTCACACAAACTCCAGAGAATTAGTGGCACAATGCTTAACAATATTCAAGCAAAATTCCACTTCAGCCTTACAATTATTTTGTTGGGATAAGGCATTTATTGCATGGAGCAAATGGAATTTTGGCCTTAATACAAATGATTTATTATTTTCCGTTTCATCATCAGAGTTAGACTATCCTGTAATACAATACTTTCTGTACAACACCACTGAAATAGAGAGAGAACAATTCATTGATGATATATGGGGAAAATTATCATCCACTGATAATATATGGCATGAATCACAATCACAGCAAGTTAGCTACTATTACAGATGTGCATCTACTCTACAATTACCTTTGCATGCAAAATTAAAAAAAGAAAAGAATGATTCAAAAGTAGATCTTTTTTTACGATTTGACCTTGAGATTTCAAAATATTACCAGCTGCTCTTTGGAGTTTAATACGTTTGCGCGCAATGCTCTCCCCGCCACGCCTGCCCGCTTAGGGGGGCGCTTTTAATGCAGGTGCATGACCGGCCTCAGGGCGCGCCAGTGCTGGCGCTGGCGGAGGATTCTGTGTCGGTAAAACGCATGCAAAACCATGCACCTTATGCATGCATGGCTTTTATACGTAAAAATGGCGGGATTTTCGGGGATTTTTAAGCGGACTACGGCACGGCCAGTTCTGCACGGCGGCGGGTGTAATTCAGGCTCTGTGCAGGCGTGAATTTTTCTCGACTATCATCCCGCGAAGCCTCGTCAGGCCTGAATCCGATAGCCATTAAAATGCCATTATACTGCGCCTAATAATTAATTTTTTCACCGGCGGCCAGCCAGCGCTGTAGCGCCTCGCGCAGATAGTCGACCGAGTGCTGCATGGCGCAGCGCTGAATCGCGGAATGTTGCCCGGAATAATTCATCAGTACAGGAGCAAGGGTGGCAGCCTACTCCGCGCCGTGCGCATGCATAAAATCATTCATACGGTTACGGATACTGATGCGCTGCACTCCCTTATGTAAACGAATATAGCGACCGGCAGCTTGGTTAATTTATCACTGTCTCACGTCGATAATCTCACGCCGCGTTTTAAGGCTGTGACGGATATCGACAAGCTGTTCGCAGTATGCATGTTCGGCCTGCATCAGTTCATCCCTGCGAGTAAGCCAAACGAATTTGTTTGCCTGACAGGCCTCAAAGACTTCCTGTAGCGACAGTGTGGCCACGTATGAATCGCCAGAATCTATCAAACACCTCAGTGGCATTTAAGATAGCTTAGAGAGAGGTGCCCATGAATGGAGCTTGGTGAATGACTGCATTAAGAATGTTGGGCCGGTTTCTTCCACTGAGAAGGCATGGATCAGGCGATCAGATGCCACGAATATGAAAAACAATATTATCAGTGACTGGGATGTGCCCAACTTATCCGAGGCTATTCAGTCTCCCCCTGACTCTCCGTTTTCGCTAACACCATTACCCTCTCAGCCCCTCCACCGCACTGCCGGAAAGCGTCAAAACCGATTTCAGGCTGGTCTCGATGCTCTCGATGATGTCTTCTCGTGGACCACTCCGCCAGCCTTCACTTGCGTAGAAATCGTCAAGCACGCTGTTCATTTGTTCTTCGCTCTCAAAAGCACGGATAAGGTAATAGCTGTCCGCGTCGTGCAGCGAGTTGCCATAGGCAACGATATCAATACCGTTCCGGGCATGGAGCGGCACACTGACGTCACGCATGACCTGATGAAACGCGTCACCCGTCCCTTTTTTCAGGGTGTATTGCAGTATTTCGACGATCCTGTTCTTCATCGCTTCTCCATCGTTGACCCTATGAAATTCTTGCCATGACGCTAACGTATTCGGCACGTCAAAGGAAGCGGAGAAGCGCTGAAGCCGATGCGTTCACATCACGCCCGCTCACAAACCACACCCCGCTAACACCCACCCTACCGACAGCAAATCCGCGCTGCCGCCGGGGCTTAAGTTCCTGTCGATCAGCGCCCGGTCCATCGTCACCAGCGCATGATAATCCCAGCCGGTAGCCAGTAATCTCTGCGCATAATCCTGCACATAGCCCAGCCCGTCGATACCGCCGCGCGCGACAAGATTGCTGTCCGGATTTATCGCCATCAGGCGTAGCAGCAAGTCGTGAAGCTGTTGACCGTTCCATGCCGAAAGCGCCTTACGCACCGTGGCAAAGCCGCTTTCCGCCTCGCCGCGTGCGCCGGTTAACCCATAGTGCTGATACTGGCGCTCGCCTGCGGTCGCCTGGCCGCTGCGCCCTGCCAGCTCACGCGCCACCAGCCCGCGCGTGATATGACTGACTTCACTGCAAAGACGTTCCGAGGATACCGTAGCCACACGCCCGGCGGCGAAACAGAGCAGGCCGAGGGCAAATATGCCGCCTTTGTGCGTGTTCACGCCGCCCGTTGCGGCATACATCGCCTGCTCACAGGCGATACCCATCGGGCGGATCAGGCGCAGTTGCTCAGCGGCAGGTTTATCCGCATGGGTGTTACCCAGCTCAGCGAAACGCGGAAACCACGGCGTGATGGCGGTGATACTGCGGGCAAACAGCGCGTGATCCATGTCGCGATGCGCGCCGTTGCTAAGCTTATCCACCAGCCCTGGCTTTGGCGTCAGCTCCAGCTCCTGCCACAGCGCTTCTGTCGCAAGCTCCGGCACATCCGCCTTACGCGGTTCAGTCGCGGGCAAACCAGTCATCAATCATCTTCTCCACGCGAGCCACCACCTGTTCAACAGGATGATGTCGTGAACGGGAACAGGCATGCGCTGGCGCGTCGCAAATCAGGCAGCGACGCTGTTGCGCCCCGAGAGACTGACGGCCAACGTGGCCGTGTTGCAAAGAGATCACATCCAGATCCCATAATCGGCCAAGTGGATGGGTGTGTTCCAGCTCAGCACAATGGGCTTTGATCTCAGCGGCATGATGCGCCACGCACCACAGCGCTTCGGGTCCGGTCGGGAGCCAGAGTACCTGGCGATCCAGTACCTGCCAGCGGTATTCCCACAGCAGTTGATCGCACATCTGTAACGCCACGCCCATGGTATTGCGGTAACGCAGGCTGTCTTTGATGGCCCCCGGCGTCACCAGGGTGAGAGAAATTACCGGTTGTTGATAGTGCGTCAGCCAGTCAGCCTGGCGTGCTGCGCGGCGCTCTTTCGCCGCCAGCAGCGTCTCCAGGCTGACACCCGTCCGCACGGGTGTCGCAATGGTCATGGTTACTCCTTCACCTGTCGCACGGTGTCGATCACGCTGCCGTCGCGGTAGCGGATCACACCAACAATTTTGTCGGTAAATTCAATCGGTTTTGGTACGCCGGTCAGTGAGATGGCCCGCTCAAAAAGCGCGTGGATATCGACAATCTTTAGCCCGGCATCTGTTAGCCGCGTGCGGATCTCCGGGCGGGCCGGGTTAACCGCGATGCCGTGATCGGTCACCAGCACGTCAATGCTCTCCCCCGGCGTCAGGCGCGTGGTCACCCGTTTCACCACCGTCGGGATGCGGCTGCGCAGTAGAGGGGCCACCACAATGGTCAAATTAGCCGCGGCGGCGACATCACAGTGCCCGCCGGACGCGCCGCGCATCACCCCGTCGGAACCGGTGATCACGTTAACGTTAAAATCGACGTCGATTTCCAGCGCGCTGAGGATCACCACATCGAGCTGATCACAGCATGCGGCTTTGCTGCCGGGGTTGGCGTAGACGTTGGTGGAAATCTCCACGTGATTCGGGTTGCGTGCCAGCGAGGCGGCGGCCTGGCCGTCAAAGCACTGGGTATCGAGCAGCGTCTCAATCAGCCCTTTTTCGTGCAGATCCACCAGGCTGCCAGTGATGCCCCCCAGCGCAAAACGTGCCTTCACGCCGCTGCGCTCCATCTTCTCTTCCATAAAGCGGGTGCAGGCGGTGGCCGCCGCGCCAGAGCCGGTCTGCATCGAGAAGCCCGTTCTGAAATAACCCGAGTGCTCAATTACCTCTGCCGCGTAGCGGGCGATCATCAGTTCGCGCGGATTGCTGGTGACGCGCGCTGCGCCGACGCTGATTTTCGCCGGATCGCCCACGCTCGGCACCTGCACGATGTAATCCACCTGATCCTGCACCAGGCTGGCGGGCATATTGGGGAATGGCACCAGTTCTTCGGTCAGCAGTACCACGGTGCGGGCGAAGTGTGCATCCACCATCGCATAACCCAACGAACCGCAGCAGGATTTGCCGTGCGTGCCGTTGGCATTACCAAATTCATCGCTGCACGGCACGCCAAGAAAGGCCACGTCGATATTCAGTTCGCCGTCCTGCAAGAGTTTGACACGTCCGCCATGGGAGTGAATTTGCACCGGCTCGTCCATCAGTCCGTGAGAGATGGCCTCCGCCAGCTTACCCCGCATGCCCGAGGTGTAAATGCGGGTGATAACGCCACATTGAATATGTTCGATTAACGCGTCGTTACAGGTCATCAACGAGCTGGAGGCCAGCGTCAGGTTTTTAAAACCCATGCGGGCCAGCAGGGCCACGACGGTGTTGATCACCCGATCGCCTTCACGAAACGCGTGATGGAAAGAGATGGTCATGCCGTCTTGTAAGCCGCTGCGTATTACTGCCTCTTCGAGGGAAGCGCACAGTTTGCGGTGGTGCTTAGCATCGCTGTCCGCCAGCCACGGCGTCATGCTGTGCGCCGTATCAAAGGGTTTCAGATCCCGCAGATGAGGAAAATTTACGTGGAGCAGTTCTGTCTGATTCATTATTTCATCCTTAACGGCGCACGCCGGAGGCCGCCGCGCGTTCCAGCACGACCTGCGCGTGGTGAATAATCGGTGCGTCAACCATTTTGCCGTTGAGCGACACCACGCCCAGGCCATTACGTTCGCCCTCTTCTGCCGCGTCGATCACCCGTCTGGCGTGATCCACTTCCTGCGGGGTCGGTGCATAGGCGTTATGGAGCAGATCGATCTGACGCGGGTTGATCAGCGATTTACCGTTAAAACCCATCTTGCGGATCACATCGACCTCGCGCAGAAAACCGGCTTCGTCGTTGACGTCTGACCACACCACATCGAAGGCGTCGATGCCTGCGGCGCGGGCGGCATGGAGCACGGCGCAGCGGGCATAAAACAGTTCGGTGCCGTCGCCGCGTTCGGTCTGCATATCCATCACATAGTCAAAGGCGGCCAGCGCGATGCCGATTAAGCGCGGGGAACTGCGGGCAATGGCCACGGCGTTAATCACGCCAATCGCAGATTCAATCGCCGCCATTACGCGGGTGGAACCCGGCTCGCGACCGCACTCGCGCTCGATGCGCGCCAGGTGCCCTTCCAGTTCGTCGATGTCATCCGGTGTATCGGTTTTCGGCAGACGGATCACGTCAACCCCGGCGCGTACCGCGGCTTCCAGATCCAGCAACCCAAAGGGTGTGCTCAGCGGGTTAATGCGTACTACGGTTTCGATATCCTGATACATCGGGTGCTGCAAGGCGTGGAACACCAGCAGACGGGCGGTGTCTTTCTCGCGCAGGGCGACCGCGTCTTCCAGGTCGAACATGATGGAGTCGGGACGATAGATAAACGCGGTGGAGAGCATGGCGGCGTTCGCGCCCGGCAGGAACAGCATACTGCGACGGAGTTTGCTCATTTCAGCGCCTCCCAGTGCATGGCCTGCTCATCGGCGGCACGCAGGAGCGCGCTTTGCAGGCGTGCGCGGATCACACAGTCCAGCGCGCCTTTGTCTTCGATCATGATTAATCCCTGCCGCACGTTCATGGCGCGCAATGTCTCGTCCACTACCTGGCGGATCTGCTCGCCAAACTGCTTGATCACTTCACTGTGGATGACTATCTCCAGCTCGCCGTCGGCGGGGGCGATTTTCACCATCAGGTCGCTGGACTCCTGGGTACCGGCCAGCGCCTCCCTTACAATTTTCATGATAAATTCCTGATCGTTATGCAACTTCAGCACGCGCACGATAGTGCGTTTCGAGATGCGCGAAGGTGGAGTCCGGGACAATGTCCCGGATCCGGGAAAACTGCTCTGTTTTAAGTAAACGGCGCACTTCAGACGCCGAAATGGCGCTCCCCGTGGCCTTAAGGCGCGGCATTTCCACCACCTCAATATGTGAGGCGAGCAACTCATGCAGCGTCTGGTTGTACTGGCGGGTGATATCGCAGAACGGCTCCGAGCCAATAAAGCGGTGAGTGATACCGAGCGCGGGCGCGATAAAGTCGCGAAAAATCAGCACGTCGATTTCACTCCACGCCTGCTGCACTTTGCCGCTCTCCTTCAGGAAGTAGGCCGGAAAGGTGGCGCGGGAGATGATGTACGCTGAGCCTTCATGCACGGTGACGTTCGGCAGATGGGCCACCCCGGCGCGTACCATTGCCAGCCGGGCGGTGAACGGAAAGAACGAAGCATCTTCACGCACCACAAACAGATGCAGCCAGTCACACTGTCGCGCTGCCTGCTCCACCAGATGACGATGCCCGAGGGTGAACGGATTAGCATTCATCACAATCCCCCCCGTTGTCCCGCCGCCCTTGCGCTGTGTGCGCAGCGAGCGGCAATACCGGGCGATACCCTGCGGCGTGTTCTCCATCAGCACCGCATTGTTACCGCTGCGGGCAATCGGCCAGAAACCACTGCGGCCAAACCGTTCCTCATTGCACGGACGCGTACAAAGAAAGAGATGAAAATGACCGCGCGCCAGGGCTGCATGTTCAACCTCTGCCAGCAAACGCGCGCTCAGGTTTTCGCCACGTAGCCGCTCGTCTACCGCCACACATTTGATGACGTTGGCGGCAAGCCCGGCGCACCCCACCAGTTGCGTCCCTGACCAGGCTTCGACAAACAGGGTGATATCGTTATCCATGCCCAGACCGCTGTCCGCCAGCAGATAGCGGATCTGGCTCATACGTTCCGGATGTTTCGCCACCAGCGTGTGCCGAAAATCAATTGTGGGTTGCGATTGCATACCGCCGCCTTACTTAGTGTGCTGCCGCAAGCCCGGTGGCTGGCGCTTCCATGATGACGTTACTCAGATGACCGATATGCTCGATCTCCACCTCAATGCGATCGCCCGCTTTCATAAACAGCGGCGGATTACGCTTTTTACCCACGCCGCCAGGGGAGCCGGTAATAATCACGTCCCCCGGGCTGAGGCGTGTGAAGGTGCTGATGTACTCGATCAACTCCGCGACCTTGTGGATCATGCTGCTGGTGTTGTCTTCCTGCACCATGCGTCCGTTCAGCCAGGTGCGGATCGCTAACTGATGCGGGTCCGGGATCTCATCGGCGGTTGCCATCCACGGGCCAAACGCACCGGTCTGTCGCCAGTTTTTACCTGCCGTAAACCAGGTGTGCTGCCAGTCACGCGCCGAACCGTCCATGTAGCAGCTGTAACCCGCCACGTGGCTCAGGGCAGTGTCACGGCTGATATTCTCGCCGCCTTTGCCGATGATCACCGCCAGCTCACCTTCATAATCAAATTCACTGGAATGGCGGGGCTTTAACACCGGTTCATTATGGCCGGTCTGCGAATCCGGAAAGCGGACAAACAGCGTCGGTGCCGGGTTGTGCTGGTCAAACTCCTGACGCTTCGCGGCGTAGTTCATGCCAACGCAGAGAATTTTCTCCGGCTGCTCAATCACCGGTAAAAAGGTGATGGCTTCCATCGGCACATCCACGGCATCGTTGAGAAAGCGCGTGGCCTCCACCATGCCGTTACCCTGGAGCAGCGCCTTCAGGTCGCGGTAGCGATCCCCTAACCGGCGACCTAAATTCACCACGCCATCGGCTTTGACGATGCCGTAGCTGCGTTGACCTTGATAGATAAAGCTTGCGAGTTTCATTGTTCTTTCCTGAAAACTTAAACGAGGAAGTTGCCCAGAATCAGCAGCGAGATGGAGACGTTAATTGCCCCGCCGATACGGGTAGCGATCTGGGCGAAGGGCATCAGGCTCATGCGGTTGCCTGCGGTGAGGATCGCCACGTCACCGGTGCCGCCCTGGCCGCTCTGGCAGCAGGAAACGATGGCGACATCAATCGGGTGCATACCAATCTTTTTACCGACGAGGAAACCGGTGGCCACCAGCGCAGAGACGGTACTGACGATCACCAGCAGGTTGCTGACGGTGAAGGCATTGACCAGTTCCTGCCACGGCGTGATGGCCACGCCGACGGCGAACAGGATCGGGTAGGTCACTGAAGTCTGAAAGAATTTGTACACCACCTGCGAACCTTCCAGCAGACGGGGGGATGCGCCGTTACACAGTTTGACCAGCACCGCCATAAACAGCATGCCGACCGGGGCTGGCAGACCGATCAGCTTATGACCGAGCATACCCAGCATATAGAGCAGCACCGCCAGCAGCGCACCGGAGGCAATGGTCGTCACGTCCGTCTTGCCGGAGAACGCAGGTTGCGCAGAGGAGGTATCCGCATTGGCGCGGTTTGGCATCAGCTGGCCTTCACCGGTCAGATGCGGGTAGCGTTTACCGAGCTGGTTCAGGCAGCCGGAGATAATGATCGCCGTCAGGCCACCGAGCATCACCATAGGCAGCACGCGACCAAGCGCCACGCCCTGATCCATATGCAGCAAAGTGGCGTAACCAATAGACAGCGGGATCGCCCCTTCCCCGACGCCACCGGCCATAATCGGCAGAATAATGAAGAAGAAGATCTGGAACGGCTCAAGACCGAGCGCAAGACCCACGCCCATACCCACCAGCATGCCAACGATTTCGCCGCACAGCATCGGGAAGAAAATACGCAGGAAGCCCTGGATCAACACGGTACGGTTCATGCTCATGATGCTGCCGACGATAATGCAGCAGATATAGAGATAAAGAATGTTGGTGGATTTATAGAATTTGGTGGTGGACTCCACTACCACGTCCGGCAGCAGGCCGTAATAGACCATCGCCGAGGGGATGAAAGTGGCGCAGATCGCGGCGGCACCGAGCTTACCGACGATGGGTAAGCGCTTACCAAACTCGCCGCAGGCAAAGCCAAAGAAAGCCAGCGTGGCAACCATCACCACGATATCGCTGGGCAGTTTGCCGCCCATGCAGTCAATCGCGATGAGCGCGCCGGCTAACACGAACAGCGGTAACGGAATGATCCCGACTTTCCAGGTATCCATAATATTCCACCAGCGTTCTTTGATGGAGGGTCGCTGAATATCAATCGGGTCGTGGGTAACAGAGAAAGAATCGTCAGTTGTGCTCATAATAAGCCCCTTCTGGTTATTTTGTGCATTCAGCTTAGAGACACAAAGGCTTACTTTATGTGAGGAGACACATATTAAAAGTGAAGTTTTAATGGCACCTATGGTTTTAATGGTTTCTTTTATTTAATGTGATTAACACCTTATTTATTGCCGTGGTTTTTATGGTTTCTTTTCATTGATGAACATACGAATAACATTTTTAATTTCGCACCAGGACAATTCTTCTTTCGCAGAAAAACTTTGCAGATAGCGCTGTGCAAGGGATCACAACTTTTCGGCAAAGCGGGCGTCAGTGCTGAACAAAAGATGATATATTGCTCAATCTCTTTGATTCCATGCGTGATAGTGATGAAAGTATCGTTTCAGATAAAGTTATTTATTTCGCTGGTGGCTTTTTTCTCAGTGCTCTTTGCATTGCTGGGTGGATATTATTATTTCGACGTCGGCAGGCAGCTATATCAGGAAATGAGTGCGCGCGCAAAAATACAGGCAGAAGAAATTGCGCTTATCCCCTCTCTGCGTCAGGAAGTCGAGCAGAAGGATATCCCGTCCATTCAGGCACTCATGCAGAAAATAGCCGCTCGCAGCGATGCGAGCTTTATTGTCATTGGCGATAATAAAGGGCTTCATCTGTTTCATTCCGTTTTTGCCGACCGGGTGGGAAAAACGCTGGTCGGCGGCGATAACGCCGAGGTCTTACAGGGCAAAAGCACCACCACGATCCGCAAGGGCGGGCTGGGCATTTCGCTACGCAGCAAAGCGCCCATTTTTAACACTGCCGGGCAGGTGGTGGGGATTGTCTCGGTGGGCTATCTCACCAGCTATCTGGACACCATCACCGTCAATAAAGTGGTGAACATCCTGATCGCCGCCGTGCTGTTGCTGATCGCCCTGTTTATCTTCTCCTGGTTTTTCACCCACAGTATTAAGAAACAGATCTTCTCCCTCGAGCCACGGGAAATAGGCCTGCTGGTGCGCCAGCAAAAAGCCATGATGGAATCCATCTACGAAGGGGTGATCGCCATTGATAACAACCTGCGGATTGAAGTGATCAACCAGGCCGCAAGGAAACTGCTGGGCTTAAGCCAGCCTGCGCGCGAACTCCGTGGACAACCCATCGGCCAGGTGATCGAACCGATGCCATTCTTCACTATGCAAACCATGCTGGTAAAAGACACCCATGATGAGATCTGCCGCTTTAACGATCTTACCGTGATTGCCAGCCGGGTGCGGATCATGCTGGAAAACTCATTACAGGGCTGGGTGATCACCTTCCGCGATCGCAATGAAATTGATTCCCTCAGCGCCCAGCTCAGCCAGGTAAAACGCTATGTCGATAACCTGCGCATCATGCGCCATGAACAGCTTAACCGCATGACAACGCTGTCCGGTCTGCTGCATATGGGGCGCTATGACGAGGCCATCGGTTACATTCAGGCGCAGTCTGAACATGCGCAGGAGCTGCTGGATTTCATCTCCTCACGCTTTCGCTCGCCAACGCTGTGTGGCCTGCTGTTAGGTAAAGCAGCCCGGGCGCGTGAGAAAGGCGTAGCGCTGAATTTCGATCCCGCCTGCCGAATGGATAAACCCTTCCTGCCCCTGTCGGAAGCGGAATTGATTTCCATCATCGGCAACTTACTGGATAACGCCATCGAAGCGACACAGCGTTCCCCGCTCCCGCATGAGCCGGTAGACGTGCTGATCAAGCTGAACGAGCAGGAGCTGATCGTGGAAGTGGCCGATCAGGGGCAAGGCATTAAACCGGAGATCCGTGATCGGATCTTTGAACGCGGGATCACCACCAAAACGCGCGGCGATCACGGCATTGGCCTGTATCTGATTGAAAGCTATGTCACCCAGGCTGGCGGCACCATTGAAATTGCCGATAACACGCCGCGCGGCGCTATTTTCTCACTGTTCATTCCCACCGCGGGAACGGCCCGCCGCCCGGCACAGGAACTGGAAGATACCGACTATGCAACATGAACTTATCGACGTATTGATTGTTGAAGACGAGAACGAACTGGCGCAACTGCACGCGGAACTGATCAACAAACACCCGCGCCTGCGTCTGGTGGGTATCGCCTCCTCGCTGGCTGATGCCCAGGCGCAGCTGGAGCGTAAACAGCCAAAGCTGTTGCTGCTGGACAACTATCTGCCCGACGGTAAAGGCATCACGCTTATCAGCAATCCTATGCTGGCGCGCGCCAACTGCTCAGTGATTTTTATTACTGCGGCGAGCGACATGAACACCTGTAGCCTCGCCATTCGCAACGGCGCCTTTGACTACATTCTCAAACCCGTCTCCTGGAAACGTCTCAGCCAGTCGCTTGAGCGCTTTGTGCTGTTCGCAGAGCAACAACGGGTATGGAAAATTGTCGATCAGCAGAACGTCGATTCCCTCTACCAGCTCCAGGCAAAAAACTACCGCCAGGAGAACGGCAGCAAAGGCATCGAAGAGAATACCCTCGCGCGGGTGCAGGCCCTGTTTAATGACCAGGCTGCGACGCACTGTTTTTCGGTGGACGACGTGGTGAACGAAACAGGCCTGAGTAAAACCACCACGCGGCGTTATCTGGAACACTGCGTGGAGGCCGGTTTTCTTACCGTTGAAATGCTGTACGGAAAAATTGGACACCCCAGAAGGATGTACAAGCGAAACGCCGTCTGAGTGCCATCACACCTCAGGATCAGAGCTGGGTGGTGTAATTCCCCGGCACCCAGCGATAGCCCTGACCGTCACGCTGCACATGGCCTAAGCCGGGAAAAGAGATATGCGCAGCCGCCACCCAGTAGCCCTGATCCGCGGCCTGCCTGAGTATGCGTTCCCGTGTGCTGACAGCCTGCTGTTGGTTGACGTCAAAATGGATAGCCACGTCAGGATCGGGCATTTGCACCGCTTTCGCGTGGATGATGTCTCCCCACAGCACCAGCGTCTGGCCTTCACTTTCCACGCGATAAAGCACGCTGCCCGGCGTATGCCCTGCCGTTGATTCTGCCCGTATACCGCCCGGAAGCGTGGCGGGTGCGAGGAACGTTTTCAGCCGACCCGCGTTGATCACCGGGCGAAGGGTGCGCTCAGATTCCGCAAAGGTATGCGCCTGGCTGGCCTCCACCCGATTGACGTTCGCCGGGTTCAGCCAGAAATCGACATCCCGTTTATCCACGAACACCTCGGCTTTCGGAAACGCCGGTTTGCCCGCGCGCGAAACGCCGCCCGAGTGATCCGCATGAATATGGGTCAGCAGCACAGTATCAATCGTCTCCGCCGGATAACCGGCCGCAGCCAGATTGGTCAGCAGGTGTCCGCCATTGCGCCCGAAGAGTTCACCGGCACCGGTATCCACCAGAACGCGTTTTTTACCATCATCAATAACGTAGGCGTTAATGGACGTCTCGGCCTGCGGCGTCAGCGCATCCCTGGCCATTGCCTCGCGCAGCTTTTCCGGGGAGATGTGGGTCAGCAGCGTGTTCAGGGGAACCGTCACCGTGCCGTCGGAGACGGCGGTAATGCGCAGTTTGCCCAGCGTCATCCTGTAATAGCCCGGTGCCTGTTGATCCCGCGCGGCTGTTTGTTCTGCGGCCAGCAGCGGGCTGGAAACGAGCAGTGAAGCGACCAGCGTCAGTAAAATTTTCATCAAAAACCTTCCTAAAACGTATCACCAGAACCTGGTCCACAGTATCCTCAGGCAATAAACATCACTCAAATTGATTAGCGTAATGTTCACTATCAGAGAAAATGATTTTCATCGTATCGACCTGAATTTGTTGACGGTGCTGCTGGTGTTGAAGCGCGAAGGCAGCGTGTCCCGCGCGGCAGAAAAGCTGCATCTTGGTCAACCTGCGGTCAGCAATGCGCTGGTGCGCTTACGCGCCATGTTTGACGATCCGCTGTTTGTGCGCACCGCACGCGGTATGGAGCCAACCCCGCGGGCCGAGGCATTAATCGCGGCTCTTGGCCCGTTAATGGAACAGATGCAGGATGTACTTTTCCAGCCCGCGACATTTACGCCAGCAGAGGCCACACACGTGTTTCGTCTGGGGATGAGCGACTGGGTTGAGCGCTGGCTGATGCCGGAATTGCAGGCGCGTATCATCCGCGATGCGCCGGGCGTCACGTTGCAGATCACGGCCAGCGATCCCTTCCGGGATGCGGAACTCGTTGCGCACGGGGAGATAGATCTTGCCATTTCAGTTGGCGGGACTGCCCCCGCCTCGCTGCGACGGGAGAGGATTGTCTCACACCGCTTTTGTACCTGCTGGCACCCTGAGCAGCTCTCGCTGCCCGCGCCGCTGTCGCTGGAGGATTACGTGGCGCAGGCTCATATGCTGGTGTCCTATCGCGGGGCGAGCTGGAGCGCTATCGATGACCGCCTGGCGGCGCTCGGGAAAGCGCGTTCGATCCGCTATGTGACGCCGCATTTTTCGTCTCTCCCGCCCTTGCTCTCGCGCATACCGGCATTAGCGACCGTTCCCGCCGGGCTGGCCGACGACTGGGTGGCGCATTATGGTTTAGCGTGCAGCCCCGTTCCGGTGGAAACCCCGGAAATAGCCCTTTCGCTGCTGTGGCATAAGCGCCACGACAATGATAAACCGCTGAACTGGTTACGGGAGATGACAGGTAAGGTGATGGCAGATCTTACGTCAGCCGTTGCGTAAGATCTGCGGCAAACAGCGCCTTTACTGCTTCACCCACACCAGCTGATCCACGCGGAAGCCCAGCGCGCGTGCGGTATTCAGATAGTCCTGCTTCACCGATTCCGGCAGGGTTGGCGTACGTGAGAGGATCCACAGGTAGTCACGGTTCGGGCCGCTGACCAGCGCGTACTGGTAGTTATCATCCAGCTTGATGACGTTGTAACCGCCATAGAACGGGCCAAAGAACGACACTTTCAGCGCGGCGGTGGTCGGCTCGCCGGTAAAGTACGCTTTCCCTTCGCTCTCGCTCCACTCTTTCTTCACCGGATCGTAACCCCGATTGAGCACGCGGATCCCGCCGTCGCTGCGCTTGCCATAATCGGCAGTGACCTGCTCCAGCCCACGCTCGAAGCGATTTTCCAGACGAGCCACTTCGTACCATTTACCGAGATAGCGGCTGGCGTCAAAGCCACTGATTGGCTGCACGCCTTTCGGCGGCGTCGGCGATTTACAGGCGACCAGCGTCAGTGCAATAGCCACACCCGTCACAACAGGCCATAACTTCATGAGAACTCCTTTTATCTGCTTACGTACCTGAAAGTTTAGTGTAACGCGCAAATTATGCCCTGTTATCAACTGGTTGTTTGATAATTAAAATATCCTTTGCAAGGAAACATATAGAAACATTTATTTTGTAAGCTTAAGAATGTTTATTAAAGCGGCCTCGACACAGGGGTGTGAGTCGTTATCCTTAGCGCGTGGGATAGAGAATCATCCTAAATACGGTAAGGAGAATTTACTTAAATGGAATGGTTTGTTAAACAGGCACTTGCGTGTCCTCAAACAGGTACGGCTTTTGCGGCGGTATCCTGTATGCGAAATTTGAACCTCATCTTATGGTATCGCGGCGATTACTTTTTGCACAAGGGCAATACTATATCAACCACGCCAGTTGGTATCACCGCTAATGACCGTAAACGCGATATTAATATCATTCATGCATTTCCCTTCTCACCCTCGTTGTGGGCCTCCTTCAGCAATAATATCCAGTGTCCCGGTAATAACGATCCCTTTATTGACGGCTGTTCTAAAAGACCCCATTGTCGTTTTAAAAACTGTCCCTATGGTGCCATGAAGGAAAATAATTTACAGGCTGGCCTCTGAACCAGGATTTTATGATCTGCCTGTATAAAGAGTCATTTGCGACCGTGTAAATCCGCACTTTAAAGTGTGATTCACGTTGAGCAAAAACCGTCTTAAATCGCTGCTTATTTGCTGTATTTCGCTGTTTTATCCCTTCCCTACCAGATTTGGGGATGGTTCTGGGCCGCAATGGTCGGGCCTTTAGGATTAATCCCCCTTTTCATCAGACGCCAATTTTTAAACAATTTTACATATCTTCACATTGCCTCCTTTTTCTATTACACAGCGCGGAAGTCCGATGAATTCGTCACACAAAATAGCGATAATAATATCGGCTGTCAGCAGCCTGCCTGTTCCTTTTTCTGCTCTGGCTGCCGAGCCGGATGATCAATTTATTATTCAGCAACAGCGTCAGCGAGCGATTGAGCAACAGCTCACGCCGCCGGTGCCGGACGTGCGTTTATCGGAACCCTCTTCCGGGTATGGGCGGATTGATTTTCCCACCGAAACGCCCTGCTTTGCCATTCAGCGCGTTGAAATAAGCGGCAAAGATGCGCTGCCGCGCTGGTTGCCGTTACAGCATATCGCCAGTCAGGCAGAAGGCCGCTGCCTGGGCGGTAAAGGTATTAACCTGCTGATGAGTACCCTGCAAAACCGCATCGTCGATCACGGCTGGATCACCACCCGCGTGCTGGCCCCGTCACAGGATCTGAAAAGCGGCACCCTGAAGCTGGCGCTGGTGCCGGGCAATATTCGCCATGTAAAACTGACCGACGACAGCGATGACTATATTCAGCTCTACAGCGCCTTCCCGGCGCACGAGGGCAAGCTGCTGGATCTGCGCGACATTGAACAGGGGCTGGAAAACTTACAGCGTCTGCCTACGGTCGAGGCGAACATGGAGATCGTCCCCGGTGAAAAACCCGGTGAGAGCGATGTGGTGATCACCCGTAAGCAATCGAAAATGTGGCGTCTGGGCCTGTCGCTGGATGATTCCGGCACCGAAACGACGGGCCGTTACCAGGGCGGCGCAACCCTGTCGCTGGATAACCCCTTCTCGCTGAGCGATCTGCTGTACGTCTCTGCCAGTCACGATCTGGATAATAAAGGCGGCAAAGGCAGTAAGAACTATACCGGACACTATTCCGTCCCCTTCGGTTACTGGATGCTGGGTATTACCGGCAGCGATTACGATTACCACCAGACGGTTGCCGGTGATAACGCCGATTACCGCTACAGCGGCAAAAGTAAAAACCTCAACGTGCAGTTAAGCCGCGTCCTGCACCGCAGCGGCTCGCAGAAAACCTCCTTCACCTATGAGGTGATGGGCCGCGAAACCCGTAGCTATATTGATGACACCGAAGTGGGCGTGCAGCGTCGGCAGACGGCGGCATGGCGCGCCGGTTTACAGCACCGCCATTACATCGGTCAGGCTACCCTGGACGCCGGGATCAGCTATCAGCGTGGCACCCGCTGGTTTGGCGCGCAGCCAGCGCCGGAGGAATATGTGGGTGAAGCGACCGCACTGAGCAAAATCATTCAGCTTAGCGCCGGGCTGGATCTGCCGTTCGAGCTTGGCTCACAGCATTTCCGCTACAACGTGCAATATCAGCGCCAGTCGAGCAACACCCCGCTGACGCCGCAGGAGCAGTTCGCCATCGGCAACCGCTGGACGGTTCGCGGCTTTGACGGCGAGCGCACGCTGAGCGCCAGCCACGGCTGGTATGTACGCAACGACATTGCCTGGCGCACGCCGGTCCCTAATCAGGAACTTTATCTCGGCGCTGACTACGGCGAAGTGGGCGGTTACAGCTCAGAACCGCTGATCGGCAAACATCTGGCAGGCGGCGTGGTCGGTCTGCGCGGTAGCGCGTTTAACACCGGCTATGACCTGTTCGCCGGGCGCCCCTTCTCGAAACCGGACGGGTTCCGCACCAGTTCCGCCACTCTCGGGTTTAACCTGAACTGGAGCTGGTAATGCGCGTCGGAGAATACGACATCAAAGCGCCGCTGCTGCTCGGCGGCGAAGAGAACGAAGCGGAAGTGCTCGGCGCGAGCGTCTGGCTGTGGATGCACTCCCCGCTGCACCGGGATGCACCGCTGCACGCCCTGCCGACGCTGCTGCTGCCGATCATCAAACGCCGCCAGTACGTGCTGGTGGCGAAAGACGAACAGCCGATTTTCTTTTTCAGCTGGGCCTGGCTCGATCCGGAGTCAGAAGCCCGCTACCTCACGCGCCCGGCCATTGAAATGCGCGATGAAGACTGGGCCTCTGGCGATCGTATGTGGTGTATCGACTGGATCGCCCCTTTTGGCCATACCGCGGCGATGGGCAGCCTGATGCGCCGCGATCTCTTACCCGATCATTGTCTGCGCGCCCTGCATCATCGGGGTCAACAGCTCGGCAAACGCGTGGTGATGCTGCACGGCAACCACGTCAGCCGCGAACAAGCACAAGCCTGGCAGCACGCCCACCCGCTCAGCGTCAATCTGCCGGAAGTTTTTAAAGGAATGCACCATGAATAAGAACCTGTACCGCATCGTTTTCAACAAAGCACGCGGCATGCTGATGGTGGTGGCAGACATCGCCCGCTCAGGCCGCGCGGGTTCTTCCCGTTCTTCCGGCATCGGTCATAATCACAGCCGTCTTGTCGGCAAAGTCAGCGCGCTGAGCTTCAGCCTGTGGCTGGCGATGGGCGTGGTGCACACGGCGCAGGCGGACATTATTGCCGACGCCGGTGCGCCGAAAAACCAGCAGCCGACGGTGCTCAACAGCGCGAACGGCACCACGCAGGTCAATATCCAGACGCCATCGGCGGCGGGCGTCTCGCGCAATAATTACAGCAAATTCGACGTCAGCCAGCAGGGGGCGATCCTTAATAACTCCCATAAAAATGTGCAGACGCAGCTCGGCGGCATGGTGACCGGCAACCCGTGGCTGGCGAAAGGCGAAGCGAAGATCATCCTTAACGAAGTCAACTCCCGGGATCCGAGTAAGCTGAACGGCATGATCGAAGTCGCCGGGCAAAAAGCCCAGGTGGTCATCGCCAACCCGGCGGGTATTACCTGTAGCGGCTGCGGCTTTATCAATACCAATCGCGCCACCCTGACCACCGGCCAGGCGCAGATGAACAACGGCAACCTGACCGGCTATAACGTTGAGCGCGGTGAAGTGGTGGTGGATGGCGCAGGCATGGACACCTCCGGCGCGGATTACACCGACATCATCGCCCGTTCAGTGAAAGTTAACGCCGGGCTGTGGGCTAAAGATCTGAAAGTCACCACCGGGCGCAACCAGGTGGATGCCGCGCACGAACAGATCAGCAAAGGCAGCGACGATGCCGCCACCCGTCCGCAGCTGGCGGTGGATGTCTCCAGCCTCGGCGGTATGTACGCCGGTAAGATCCGCATGGTCGGCACCGAACAGGGCGTCGGCGTGCGTAACGCCGGGGCTATTGGCGCGCAGGCCGGTACCGTTACCCTGACCGCTGACGGGCGCATCGAAAACAGCGGCGTCACCCGCGGCAGTGAAAACGTCGCCGTCCAGACGGCAGGCGAATTCAGCAACAGCGGTGTCCTGACCGCCGGCAATAATGTCCAGGTTCGTGCCGCCTCCCTCACCAGCAGCAAAAACAGCGTGCTGGCGGCCGGGGTGAATAACGACGGTAAACTGGTGGATACCGGTGATTTGCAGCTCGATACCAGTGGACAACTGACCGCAGGCGGGCAGACGCTGGCGGGCGGCAACCTCAGCGCACGCGGCCAGGGCGTGGACGTCAGCGGCGGCCAGACCCAGGCAAAACGCGTGCTACTGGATGGCGGCGCGGGGGATCTGAACACGCAAAACGCCCAGGTTAACGCCACTGAACTCACCGCGCGTACCGGTAAACTGCTCAACAATAACGGCGGCAGCCTGAGCGCCGACACCGTGACGGTAAACGCGGGCAGCCTGTCGAACCAGAAAGGTAAACTGATCCAGGCCGGCAGCGGCACCCTTGCCGTGACGCTGCCGGGCAGCATTGATAACCAGCAGGGGCAAATTGCCGCCAACGGCAACGTACAGCTGGGCGCGCAGTCCATTGATAACACCGGCGGTCAGGTGCTGGCGGTGGCAGGCAACGCCAGCCTTGATGCCGGGACGATCACTAACCAGGACGGTCTCATCTCCGCTTCGGCGGGCGATGGGGATATTCGTAGTGCCCAGGCGCTGAACAACACCCGTGGCCGTATCGAAGCGGCGAAAACCCAGCGTATTTCTGCCGCCGGGCTGGATAACCAGCAAGGGGTGATTGTCGCTGACGGCGCGACGCTTGCGCTCAACAACGGCACGTTTAACAACCAGTCTGGCTCGCTGCTGTCGCACGGGACGCTGGATCTCACTAGCGGCGCGATCAATAACCAGAGCGGCTTCCTCGCCAGCGGCGGCAACTTTACGCTCACCGGCGGCGATATTGATAATACCGGCGGCCAGCTCGGTTCTGAACAGGCGCTGGATGCGCGTTTTGCCACCCTCAAAAACCAGAACGGCTCGCTGAAATCCGGCGACATCATGACCCTCAACGGCGGCACGCTGGACAACCGCAACGGGGTAACAGGCGCGGGCAAAGCGCTGACGCTCAATGCGGATCAGGTGCAAAACCAGCAAGGTACGCTGGTGAGCGGCGATGCGGCGACCATTAACGCCGCCACCCTGAGCAATCAGGGCGGTCAACTGGCGGCGCAACAGGCGCTGACCCTTGACGGCACCACCCTGAATAATGATAACGGCGGTCTCATCCAGAGCGGCGAGGCGCTGCGTATCAGTGCCGATAACCTCAGCAACCGCAACAGCGGCGATAAAGGCGGCCTCACCAGTCTTGGCGATATGACGCTGGCAGCAGGCACGTTTGATAACAGCGGCGGCGTGGCGCTGGCGGGTAAAACCGTCGATTTCAGTGGCACGACGCTGGATAACCGCGACGGGCAACTGGTCGCGACCGACGGCCTGACCCTCTCCCCCACCGCGTCCCTGAATAACGCCGCCGGTCTGATGCAGGGCAACGGCGTCAACGTTACTACCCGCGATTTGAACAACGCCGGTGGTACGCTGAACAGCCTCGGGGCGATGACGATTACCGGCGACGGGCTGAACAACGCGGGCGGTACGCTGGCGGCGAAAGGCGATGCCGATATCACGGCCGGAACGCTCAATAACCAGAACGGTGGCCGGGTGATCGGCGAGGGTGCCACCCGTCTGCACAGCAATGATCAGCAAAACAGCGGCGGGCAGATCCAGTCGGTAGGCGATCTGCTGCTCGACAGCGCGGGCGGCGTAGTGAACAACGTCTCGGGGCTGATCCGCGGCGGCAAAGCCGTGACCGTCAATGCTGTTAATTTTCTCAACCAGAACACGCTGGGTGACAATCAGGGGCTGGAAGGTCAGCGCGTGGCGCTCAACACCGGCAGCCTGAATAACCAGAGCGGCAGTATTCTGGCCGATGACGCCCTCACTGTGCGTAATAATGGCGAGCTGAATAACAACGCGGGGGCGCTGGCCTCCTCCGGCCTGCTGGATCTGGGCGGCAACGGGCTGCAACTGCGCAACCAGGGCGGTACAGCGAAAGCCGGTAAACAGCTGACGGTAAACGCAGGCTATATCGACGGCAGCGGTCAGTTACTGTCGCTGGGCGATATGACGCTCAACAGCGGGCAGTCGCTGGATAACAGCGGCACCATCGCCGCCAACGGCAACGCTGCCGTGACCACCGCGGGCGATCTGACCAACAGCGGCAAACTGCTGGCAGGCGGCGCGCTGGACGTGCAAAGCGGCAATATCAACAATACCGCCAGCGGTGAAATCACCGCCGGACGCAATACCCTCAACGCGCAGGGTACGCTGGATAACCGCGGCCTGATCGATGGGCGCATTACCCGCCTCAATGCCGGAACGCTGAATAATATCGGCACTGGCCGTATTTACGGCGATGCGGTGGGCGTCAATGCCGGGACCTTTAATAACCTGACGGAAAACGGCACGGCGGCTACGCTGGCCGGACGCGAGCGTGTCGATCTGGGCGTGCAAACGCTTAATAACCGCGATCATGCGCTGATCTACAGCGCGGGTGATATGGCGATTGGCGGCGCGCTGGATGATAAAGGGGTGGCAACCGGCCGCGCGGGTACGATCAATAACCACAGCTCCACCATCGAATCTGCTGGCAACATGGCGATCAACGCCGGACAGATCAACAACATCAACGATCACTTCTCCACCGAGCTGGTGACCGTATCGCAAGGTGATCTCACCGAGTACCAGCACACCGGATCGACCAACCGCTGGAAGGCTGGCGATGAAGGTGTCTATGTCGATCGCAACTCTGCTGATGGCCTGTTTAACCTCAATACACCAGAGCGTAGCGGACGCGGTAACGACAGCTTCAACCAGTACGATTTCACCCGCACGGTGGAAGAGACGCGCATCAAAGAGAGCGATCCGGCGAAGATCCTCGCGGGCGGCAATCTGACCATTACCGGCGATCAGCTGTTCAACGACAACAGCCAGATCGTCGCAGGCGGCACGCTCAACATTGACGGTGTGACCAGCGTGAAAAACGATGCGGTGACCGGCGAACGCCATACCACCGACGTCGGTATCGTCACCTACTATCACCGCATTCGTCACAAAGGCAGCGACGAACAGGGCGACGACAGAACCGCCTATGTTCCGCCAACGGCTATCCAGGCGATCACCCTCAGACCCGGCCAGCTGGTGAGCAACGGCAGCGTACAGGGCAGCAATCTCACCCTGAACCCGATGCAGACGCCGGGCACCGACGTCACCATTGCGCGGGCGAATCTGGTGAACGCAGGCGTAAACGATGCCGGTCATGCGCCGTGGCAGCAGACCGTCTCGCCGGGAGAACCGGTCACGCCGCCTGCTGGTCAACAGTTTGAAGTGAACCCGGCGCAGGGGGCGATCCGTATTATCGGTGCCAACACCACGCTGCCGGACAACAGCCTGTTTAAAGTAAACCCGTCGGCGGACGTGCCGTACCTGGTGGAAACCGATCCGCGTTTCACCAATGAGCGCCAGTGGCTCGGCAGCGACTATATGCAAAACGCCTTCACCAATAACGGCGACAACACCATCAAGCGTCTGGGCGATGGCTACTACGAGCAGCGTCTGGTGCGTGAGCAGGTTGTCGGTATTACTGGCCAGCGCTACCTCGACGGCTACAGCAATGACGAGGAACAGTTTAAGGCGCTGATGGATAAGGGCATCACCTTTGGCAAACAGTACTCGCTGAAACTGGGCGTCGCGCTGACGCCGGAACAGATGGCGCTGCTGACTGGCGATATTGTCTGGCTGGTGAATACCCGCGTGCAAATGCCGGACGGCTCTATGCAGAACGTGCTGATCCCGCAGGTATACGCGAAAGTGAAACCGGGTGACATCGACGGTTCCGGGGCGCTGATCGCCGGTAATAACGTCTCGATGAAGCTCAATGGCGATCTGTTTAACTCCGGCACCATTGCCGGACGCCGCGTGCTGCAACTCGACGCCGATAACATCACCAACCAGACGGGCCTGATCCAGGGCGCAGATGTGCGCCTCAATGCCCGCCGCGATATTAACAGTATCGACGGGGCTATCGTCGGCAACGACACCCTGCTGGCGAATGCAGGCCGCGATATTAACGTCACCAGTACGGTGAGAAGCGCCGACAGTGCCAGCGGTGAGAACAGCTTCACCCGCACCACCATCAACAGCGTCTCCGGCATTTACGTGCAGGGAGATGACGGCAAACTGGCGTTGCAGTCCGGGCGTGACATTACCCTGACCGGCGCGCAGGTGATCGCCAGCGGCGAAAACGGCAAGGCACAGCTGGTGGCCGGGCGCGATCTGAATCTCGATACCGTCACGACCGCGCGCGGCGATAAGCTGGTGTGGAATGCGGACAACACCCTGACGCAGAGCAGCCGCGATCAGACCGGCAGCCAGGTGAGTGCCTCCGGCGGCGTGGTGATGGGCGCGGGTAATGACATTAACGCCCGCGGCGCGGCGGTGAAAACCGACGGTGCGCTGGCCATGCGTGCTGGTCACGACGTCAACATCGAAGGTGTGCTCAACGACAGTACGCTGGACGAGCGGCATAAAGTGGTGGGCGGCAACGGCTGGCTGTCAAAAACCACCACCACCACCCGCGACACCGTTGATAAACAACAGGTACAGGGCAGCGAACTGAGCGCGGGATCGGTAAACATCGCCGCGGGCAACAACCTGACCGTGGCAGGCAGCAGCGTCGTCGGCACTAACGACGTGGCACTGCGCGCAGGCAACAATCTGACCCTCACCACGATGGGCGGCCGCAACGACGAAACGCACCTCAAGCAGGAGAAAAAATCCGGCCTGTTAAGCTCCGGCGGCATCGGCTTTACCGTCGGCTCGCGCAAGGAAACTACCGAGCAGGCGAGCCAGGCGAAGGCCGGTCAGGGATCGATGGTCGGCAGCCTGCAAGGGGATACCGTGCTGATCGCCGGCAACGACTACCGTCAGACGGGCAGCAGCGTCGCCTCGCCAAACGGCAATGTCGGTATTCAGGGTAAAAACGTCACTATCGAAGCGGCACAGGATACCTACGCTTCGCAGTACAAACGTACTGTTGAGCAGAAAGGCTTTACGCTGGCGGTAAACGTGCCGGTGGTGCAGGCGCTGCAAAGCGTTATCAACACCACGCAGACCGTTGGCAAGAGTAATGACGATCGCATCAATATGCTGGCCGCCGCCAACGCCGCGTGGGACAGCGCGCGGGCTGCGAGCACCATGATGAACGCTGCGCAGGGTGTGATGGATAACGGCACGCAGGCGTTAGCGCAGAACGTCAGCGTGTCCCTGACCTACGGTCAGAGCAAGCAGACCAATACCGAAGACACCACCAGCACCAGCGCGCTCGCCAGTAAAGTGAACGCCGGGAAACAAGCGGTGGTGGTGGCGACCGGCGGCGAGAAATCCGACATTAATATCATCGGCTCCGACGTCAGCGGCAAACAGGGCACCACGCTGTTTGCGGATAACGACGTTAATATCGTTGCCGCCCAGCAGGAACGTCACTCCCGTAGCGACAATAAATCCAGCGGCTGGAACGCAGGCGTGGCGGTGAGCTACGGCCAGGGCGGCGCCTCCTTCGGCGTCACCGCGGGCGCCAATAAAGGCAAAGGCTATGGTAACGGCGACGACGTTTACTGGCGCAACAGCCATGTCGGCGATCTGGATGGTTTCACCTCTATCACCAGCGGCGGCACTACGACGCTACGCGGCGGCCAGGTGCTGGGCAAAGGCGTAGATATTACGGCGGAAAACCTGAATATCGAAAGCCTCCAGGATACCTCGCGCTACGAGGGCAAACAGAAAGACATGGGCGGCCAGGTCACCGTCGGCTTTGGTTTCTCCGCGTCGGGCAACTATAGCCAGTCGAAGGTTAATGCTGATTACGCCTCGGTGCAGGAGCAGTCCGGCGTCTTTGCGGGTGAAAACGGCTATAACATCAACGTGAAAGATCATACCGACCTGAAAGGCGGGCTGATCACCTCAAGCGAAAGCGCTGAACTGGCAGGCAGAAACCAGCTCAGCACCGGCACCCTGAGCTGGAGCGATATCAATAACCGTTCCGAATACGAAGGCAACGGCTTTGGCATTGGCGGCTCTATGAGCATGAATACCGATCTGGGCCTGGGCGATCATGCTACCCGTCAGAGCAACAAAACCGTCACCACCGAAGAGGGCTACCACGTTCCGGCAAACGGTTATGCCTCGCTGGATAAGAACGTCAGCTTTGGTATCGGACATGACAGCGACAGTGAAAGCTCGGTTACCCGCAGCGGTATCAACACCAGCAATATCACCCTTACCCGCCCTGCCGACCAGCAGCAGGCCGTGGAAGGCGTTAAAACCGACATCACCACGGAAACCGCCGCCGCGAACTCCGGTAAGCTTGCAAACAACTTCGATAAAGACAAGGTGTTGAAAGAGCTGAACTTGCAGGTAAAAGTGACGCGCGATTTCAAAGAGAATGCCAACAACCAGATTAATTCTTATCTGGATGGTAAGCAGGCGGCGGCGCGCGCTGATTTGCAGGCGGCAATCAAGTCTGGCGATGTTGAAAAACGCGATGCCGCGCTGGCAGAAGTCTATAAACTCCAGTATCAGCGTCGCTTCCTGCAAACGCTGGTGGGCGTGGTAGCCGGGTCGCCGGACGCAGCTATTACCCAGGGGACACTGGTACTGGCCGCGACGAAGATGCGTGAAGAGACGGCCAAAAACTCGCTTATCTTCCCGGGGATCAAACAGGAAGGTAGCGACACGACCTTGTTGAGCAACGTCTCCGCCGAGAGTGGCGCCTGGGACGGCCTGAAACTCGGTGGCGTGCGTGTTGGGCTGGATATCATTTGTGGCAGCGACAACGGGCGCTGTAAAACACAGGTTGATGCTCAGGGGAACCCGATCAAAGATGCCAAAGGCGTGCCGTTACTGGAATATGATCCAGCCGGAAGGGTAAGTTACAAAGGCGATGACAAACACCCTACCCTTGCCTCACTGCTGAAAGATGAAGAGGTAGCCGGCGGCTTGTATGGCTATACCGGTGGCCTTCAGGGCGACGAAGGGCGGTTTGGTGATACCCATTATGCGCCGGGTAGCCTTAAAGGCGATTTCTTCGATACCGCCGTCGAAAGTTTTGCCGGAACACATGATTACATTGGCGGTCAGGTACCGGGCTTCTATGATGAGACCGGTAATACGTCCCGTGACCGTAGTCCCTTTACCAATGTGGCCTCTGAAGTCTGGACCGTCGCAGCCATTCCGCAGGCCGCGCCTTTTGCATTAAGTGAAGTTGCGCCGCCAGAATTACTGGAACTCATTTTTGCGACCAGCAAATAAGGAATTGTCATGATCAAGAAACTCGCGTTTATCGCCTGCATGTTTAGCTTAACCGGTTGTGTGGTCGCCGATATGGACTCTTCTAACTACGACTATGTGCCGTGGATTAAATTGTTCCAGAAACCTGACGCCGCCGGGCGCACTAACGTGCAGCAACGCAAAACCGATCTGTACGCCTGCGGCGTTAACCCAAAAGCGAATCTTGACGATCCGCACTGGAGCCTGAACGGTTCCTATGCGGGCGAAACGTCTGAACAGTTCAATGCGCGACGCAATAAAGTGCTGAGCTGTATGAAAGGCAAGGGCTATAAGGTTTACAGTTTTGATGAATGTGGCCCACTGAAAGCCCCGACCGGGTTATGCACAAACTAATGGCGATCCGGCATCTTGCATGCCTGGCCGCCGCAGGGCTGATGCTTACAGGGTGCGTTGTTGGAGATATGGATTCCAGCAATTACACCTCTTTTCCCTATGCGCATACCATTCAGAAACCGGGCCAGCTCGGGCATACCGACGTCGCGCAGCGCACTCAGGATCTCTATAGCTGCGGCCTGGATAAAAACATCCCTCCAGATGAATTTAGCCGGAATTATGTTCATCCAGGTGAAAGTCTGGAGCAGCATAAAAATCGTATCGAAAAGATTGAAAGTTGCATGCAGAGCAAAGGCTACGTACTGCTGGATTACGGTGACTGCGGTCCGTTAAAAGCTCCGACAGGAAAATGTAATTAGCCATGCTGAATAAAGCCGTACTGTTACTCTGTGCTCTGCTTACCGGTTGCGTGGCGGCGGATCTTGATTCATCCAATTTCCGCCACCCGCCCTATGCACATACTATTCAGAAACCGGGCCAGCTCGGGCATACCGACGTCGCGCAACGTACGCGGGATCTCTACAGCTGCGGGCTGGATAAAAATATTGCGCCGGATGATTTCAGTCGCAACCAACTCCGTCCTGGCGAAACCTCAGAGGGGCATACTAAGCGAATCAGCAGGCTTGAAAGCTGCATGCAAAGCAAAGGCTATATCTTGCAGGACTTCGATAAGTGCGGCCCGCTGAAAGCCCCGACAGGAAAATGTAATTAACCATGCTGAACAAAACCGTGCTGTTACTGTGCAGCCTGCTGACCAGTTGCGTGGTGCCGAATATGGACTCAAGCAATTATACGACCGTCCCTTATATGCAGATCTTCCAGAAAAAAGGGCAGCATGGTCATACCGATCGGGCGCAACGAACACGGGATATTCACGCTTGTGACGTACCTGAAAACGAAAACCCTGATTCACCTGCCTGGCAACGTGTTGGCGTCGCGCCGGGGGAAACCGTGGATCAGGCATTAGCCCGTGCGCATAAAATTGAACAATGTATGCGGGATAAAGGGTACGACACGCTTAATATTACAGAATGCGGTCCGCTGAAAGCCCCGACGGGAGAATGTAATTAAATACATGCCGAAAAGATGTCTGTTATTTCTGTGTTGCCAACTGACGGGCTGCGTGGTGCCGAATATGGACTCAAGTAATTATACGAGTGTCCCTTATGTGCAGCTCTTTCAGAAAAAAGGGTTCTACGGTCATACTGACCGGGAGGAACGAAGACGCGATCTCTATGACTGTGGAGTCCCGGCAGATGTCAATCCGGACTCGCCTCGCTGGCATCGTGTCGGGGTAAAAGAGAACGAAACCGTGGAACAGGCATTAGCCCGTGCGCATAAACTTGAACAATGTATGCGCGATAAAGGATATGACACCCTTGAATTCTCAGAATGCGGCCCGCTGAAAGCCCCGACAGGACAATGTAATTAACGCTTCCTCGCTTATAAGCGCGCTTTTCTGGCCCAACGCCACCGTTGGGCCTGATTATCCAGCGACTGTATTCAGATTTTCACAAATACCGCGTGGCCGTTCAGGGTATCGGTGAAAATACGATCCCTGCGCTGCTAAATACCAGAGCATCACCATGAAACGGGCTAATTCTGCGCCCGATCCAGTCCCATCCTTACTCTCCTGCTTTCACCAGATTTTTCGCCATCACGATTTGCCCGCGTCCGCGCTCTTTTGCGAGATAGAGCGCCAGATCGGCGGTGCGGATCAGGTTATCGGCGCGGGCGTGTACCGGCCAGGTTGCGATGCCGATAGAAACTGACACCGGGCCGATATCCTGAGATTCATAGATGATCGACTGTGACGAGATAGCCATCAGCAGTTTGCTGGCGACGGTCTGTGCCTGGGCTTCGTTCATTTCCGGCAGGATCACGAGGAACTCTTCCCCGCCGTAGCGAAATGCCATGCCGCGCTCGTTTAACGCATGCTGTATCACCTGCGCGATTTCCCGCAGCACCTGATCGCCCGCTTCATGCCCGTAAGTATCATTGAGACGCTTGAAGTGATCGATATCGAGCATCAGACAACTGAGCACGCTTTTTTTCGCTTCGGCGCGGCCAAGCAGCGTACGCAGAGTTTCTTCCAGATGATAACGATTGTGCAGCCCGGTGAGAGAGTCATACATCGCCCGCTCGGTCAGCGTGTCGCGCAGCTTCTGGTTAGCCAGCGACAGCGCCAGGGTTTCGGCGATCAGTTCAAGATAGGTGTAAGGCGGCTCTTTCTCCGGCGCACGATTCTCAAAGGTCAGCAGACCGATGATATTGTTTTGCGCAATTAACGGCACGCAGATCGCCTTGCCGGCGATGTCAGGCGCTAAATGCTCGCAGGGCACATCCACCGTATCCCGCGCCGGGCTGTGAAGCTGCCCGCGTTTGAGCGCCCAGCAGTGATCCGGTGTAAAGGGCGTGTCGTCACCGGAGGGCGACAGCCAGCTGGTCATGCACACCATGCGGTTAGCGCGCCGGTCAAGCATATACAGCCGTCCGCTCATGTCGGGGATGATTTGCGGTACGAACAGCGCGACCACTTTCAGAATGCTGTCGCGGGTGTCGCAGCCCTGGAGCCGCTGCGTCATGCGCGCCAGCAGATTACGCGTCACCCAGTCGACGTCGCGCTCGCGCTCCAGCCGCTGCCGTGCCAGGCCGTTTTCACGGAAGATACGGATCGCCTGCGCCATGTCGCCGATTTCATCCACCTGCGCCAGCACCGGCGCTTCGACATCGTAATCCTGAGAGGCGAGACGGTTTACCACGTCGCTGAGCGTCACCACCGGGCGCAGAATGCGGTGCTTGATAATAAAGCCCAGCACAAACAGGAATAGTAGCGCGGTGAGCGCGACCATGATTTCCGACAGGGAGCGCAGCCACTGGGATTTTTTGGTGGCCTCGCCGATCGCGACCTGCGCCCGCTGATCCAGCAGTTGCCGGAAGTGATCGAAGCGATACTGCGCCTGATCGAGCTGATGCTCGTAATCGGCGCTGAAGACAATTTTCATCCCTTCCGCCGCCGCGCCCCGTTCCACTGCCGCCAGCGCCGCCTGCTGCTCATCCTCCAGCGCTTTGATCACCACCATCCCGTCCCGTAACAGCAGCAGTTCATCCGGCGAGGCGCCAACATCTTTCACGGCGACCAGGTGTTTTTCCAGCTCCCGCTCTTCCGCAAATCCGGCTTTCAGCTGCTGGATCTCCTCAGCATCAGGATTAATGACGATGGAGCGCGCCAGTTCGCTTAAGGCGAAAGCTTCGGTTTCAATTTCTTCGGTGAGTTTATCCAGCACATAGCGCTGCTCTACGGCCTTACGCTCCGTGCGATCGGCGCTGGACGCCATAAACAGCGCTACACCAGAGGCGAGCGTCAAAATAACCGTCGCGACATAGGCGACATTAGTAATAGTTGCAATACGCACAAAGTACCCTTAAGGCCACCAGAGGGGTGAAATCAGAGTATAGCAATGACAAAAAAGTAGCGCTGCGCAAATGAAATGAGGCGCTGGGTCAAATGAGTGATATATTTTCACGCATTAAACCAAGGAGATGCTATGTCGGAATTTGATGTCATTGCTCAGGATCTGCTGGCGAAGGCGCAGGCAGAAGAGCAGGATCAGCAGGCGCGGGACAGAGCGCTGCTGGACAGCGTGCTGGCGATCTACGGACAAAAATATGTGGCCGAGCAGCTGCGTAAACTGGGCAAAAATGACTGGAGCCGGGAAACCCTCAACCGCTGGGTGAACGGCAAATGTGCGCCCAAATCCCTGACCAGCAGTGAAGAAGCGTTGCTGCGTAAGATGTTGCCTTCCCCCCCTGCCCATCATCCCGACTATGCGTTCCGTTTTATCGATTTATTCGCCGGTATTGGCGGCATCAGACAGGGTTTTGACGCCATCGGCGGCCAGTGCGTGTTCACCAGCGAGTGGAACAAAAACGCGGTGCGCACTTACAAAGCCAACTGGTATAACGACGAGGCGGCGCACACCTTTAACAGCGACATCCGGGAAGTGACCCTGAGCGATAACCCTGAGGTCACCGAAGCGCAGGCCTACGCGCATATTGACCGCACCATTCCCGATCATGACGTGCTGCTCGCCGGTTTTCCCTGCCAGCCGTTCAGCCTCGCGGGCGTCAGCAAGAAGAACGCGCTGGGCCGCGCCCACGGTTTTGAATGTGAAGCACAGGGCACGCTGTTCTTTGACGTGGCGCGCATCATCAAAGCCAAACAGCCAGCGATTTTTGTCCTCGAAAACGTCAAAAACCTGAAGAGCCACGATAAGGGCAAAACCTTCAGCGTGATCATGGAGACGCTGGACGAGCTGGGCTACGAAGTGGCAGATGCCGCAGTGAGTGGCAAAGACGACCCGAAAATCATCGACGGCAGGCATTTTTTACCCCAGCACCGCGAGCGCATTGTGCTGGTGGGTTTTCGCCGCGACCTGAACATTCACAGCAATTTTACCCTGCGTGACATCAAACGCTTTTATCCGGCGCAGCGTCCTACCTTCGGCGAGCTGCTGGATCCGGTGGTCGACAGCAAATATGTGCTGTCAGAAAAGCTGTGGGATTTCCTCTATCGCTACGCCAAAAAGCATCAGGCGAAGGGCAACGGATTTGGCTTCGGACTGGTGGATCCCACGCGCCCGGACGTGGTGACCCGCACGCTGTCCGCGCGCTATCACAAAGATGGCTCGGAGATCCTCGTCGATCGCGGCTGGGATCATGCGCTGGGCGAAACCGCCTTTGCCGATCCGGCGAATCAGGCGCGCCGTCCTCGCCGCCTGACGCCGGTAGAGTGCGCCCGGCTGATGGGCTTTGAAACCCCCGGCGGACGCCCGTTCCGCATTCCGGTATCTGATACGCAGGCCTACCGCCAGTTCGGCAATTCCGTGGTCGTGCCGGTGTTCGCCGCGGTAGCCCGTTTACTGGAGCCGTATATCGCCCGCGCCGTTGCGCAGCGCACCGCCGATTAAGCTTATCCGCCCCGGATCTCCGCCGGGGCTAATTTTTATGCACATGTTAACTAAATGTGCGTAAAGATCCCCCTGCCGCCGTCGATAACTCTTATGCACTTGCAGATCACTTATGGACGGCTGTCATGCTTAAAAATATTAAAGTCATCACCGGGATCATCCTCGCGCTCTCCATTTTCTGCATCCTGCAGGTGGTGACGGGTGGGTTGTTCTATTCTGCGGTTGATAACGATCGCAGCAACTTTCAACAATATGGCGTACTGAACGCACAGCAGGAAAATCTTAGCGACAGTGTGAACACCCTTGTCAAAACCCGCGTCACTGTGACCCGCGTTGCGATCCGTTTTCTCAAAAATCAGCGCGATCCGGCCTCACTGGCAGCCATCGATAAATTGCTGACCACGGCGGGCGAGTCACTCAGTAAATCAGAAGGCTTTTTCAACAGTTATAAAAGCACTGAACGTATCGGCGGGCAGAATGAAGCGGTTGCCGCGCTGATGGAGAAAAACTGGCGTCAGATGCACGATGTGTTGCAGATGTCGATCCAGTATCTGAAAGCCAATAATTATGAGGCCTACGGCAATCTGGATGCGCAGCAGGCGCAGGATGAGATGGAAACCGCGTATGCTCAGTGGCGTGCGGAAAACAATGGTCTGCTGAAAGCTGCGGCCGCACAGAATCAGCACAGCTTTAGCCAGATGCAATGGACGCTGGGGGCGATTTTGCTGGTGATGATTGCAGTGTTTGTGGTGATCTGGCTGGGCCTGCAACACATGTTGCTCAAACCGTTGCAGGACATGCTGGCGCATATCCGTGCGATCGCCGGCGGCGATCTGACCCGTCAGATTGACGCACAGGGGCGCAATGAAATGAGCCAGCTGGCCGGTGGTCTGCATGAGATGCAGCAATCGCTGGTATCCACCGTCAGTGCAGTGCGCAGCAGTTCCGACTCGATCTACACCGGTGCGGGAGAGATCTCCTCCGGGAATAACGATCTCTCCTCGCGTACCGAACAGCAGGCGGCGTCGCTGGAAGAAACCGCAGCCAGCATGGAGCAACTGACGGCGACGGTGAAACAGAACACCGATAACGCCCGTCAGGCCGCTCAACTGGCCCGTACGGCATCGGAAACTGCCGATCGTGGCGGTCAGGTGGTCACCAACGTGGTGCGCACCATGAACGACATTGCCGACAGTTCTCAGCAGATCGTGCAGATCACCAGCGTGATTGACGGTATCGCCTTCCAGACTAATATTCTCGCCCTTAACGCGGCGGTAGAAGCAGCGCGTGCCGGGGAACAGGGTCGCGGATTTGCGGTAGTGGCGGGTGAAGTGCGTACGCTGGCCAGCCGCAGTGCCAGCGCCGCTAAAGAGATCAAAGCGCTGATTGAGAAATCCGTCAGCCGTGTGGATACCGGCTCGTCACAGGTTGCCGAAGCGGGTGAAACGATGAAAGAGATCGTCAATGCCGTTACGCGCGTAACCGACATCATGGGTGAGATCGCCTCGGCGTCGGATGAACAGAGTCGCGGCATTGAGCAGGTAAGCCTGGCCGTATCGCAGATGGACAGCGTCACGCAGCAGAACGCCGCGCTGGTGCAGGAATCCGCCACCGCCGCAGCGGCACTGGAAGAGCAGGCCGATCAGTTGCGTCAGGCTGTGGCCGTGTTTCAGGTGAACGACACGCTGCGTCGCCCGGTTACCCCAGCGGCAAAAGCGAAAACCACGCTGCGCCCGGCGGTAGCGACGGCAAGTGCGGGTGACGGGAACTGGGAAACGTTTTAAGCGTTACGCAAGACTGGCGGGCAGGAAGCCCTGCCCGCCGGAAAGAAAGGTTAGTTACGTGACTGCACCCAGAACGCATGGATAAGACCGGGGATATAACCCAGCAGCGTCAGGATAATGTTCAGAATAAAGGCCCAGCCGAAGCCTTTCCCCAGCAATACGCCCAATGGCGGAAGAATAATGGTAATAACAATACGCCAGAAACCCATAACTACTCCCTTGCAAGCAAAATCCAGGTTATTGTAAAAAAAGACAATTTCTTTTTAAGCGTAGTCATTGTGGCGGCTATCGCCAGTTTCGTCTTATGCTTTTACTCTGCTTTACGCAGTCATACTATTCATGAAGGAGTGCAATTATGTTTTCAGCAGGCGATCTGGTACAACCGCGTATGGGCGGCCCCAAACTGAAAGTTATCGAAGTAAACGACGATCAAATCGTGGCGGTACGCGTCAATGATGAACAGGGTGAAAAGTTCACGCTAAAAGCCGTGGACGTCACGCCGTATAAAGAAGACGGCGATTTCGGCGTCTGTTAAGCAGCCTGTTTCCATCCTGCGGTGAGCTTACTCACCGCCTTTTTTTCAAGCCTCTGATTCGAAAGCCATTTAACCCACTCCCCGCGCAAAATAACGCAGCGCTAAGCAATCGTCCTTCCACAGAGTATTTTATTTACAAAAGCGCGACAAATAAAAATTAATCGCTAATTGTGCGTTTACAGGTAGCGATATACTCTATCTGTGACAAACAACTCCCTTCATTACGCTGGCTGCATCGGCGAATAACACGATATTATTTCCTTACAGGAGCGTTAACATGTTCTCTCCACAGTCACGCCTGCGTCACGCCGTGGCCGACACCTTTGCCATGGTGGTCTACTGTTCGGTGGTGAACATGTTGATTGAGGTTTTCCTGTCGGGCATGAGCTTTGAGCAGTCGCTCTCGTCACGTCTGGTGGCGATCCCGGTCAACATCCTGATTGCCTGGCCCTACGGCCTGTACCGCGATGCGATTATGCGCATGGCGCGTCGCTATACACCGTCGGGCTGGATGAAAAATCTGGCAGATATTGCGGCCTATGTGACCTTTCAGTCACCGGTTTACGTGGCGATTTTGCTGACGGTGGGCGCAGACTGGCAGCAGATTGTCGCGGCGGTGAGTTCGAATATCGTGGTGTCGATGCTGATGGGTGCGGCCTACGGCTACTTCCTTGATTACTGCCGTCGCTTGTTCAGAGTGAGCCATTACCATCAGGCAAAAGCCTGATGGCAGGCGACAGGCTCAGGCCCGTCGCCATATCTGCATTCAATATCAAGCCGCTGCAAGCTTCAGTTAAAATAATAGTTTTATTCTCCATACCAGGAATCTGAATATGAAATATTACCAGGCAAATAACGCACTGTTATTTTAGTTGATCGGAATCCTATGATTTCATTCATATTCGACTGAATAGCGCCGGGAGCATACGCATGACCGAAATTATAGGAGCTGATACCCACCTCATCCATAATTACATTGAATGTTTCAACCTCTATCCCGGCAGGAGATGTTTCATAGTATTTAAACTCAGCTTTTTTAAAACGTTTGCTTTGGCAAACTGCAATGAACAAAAACGGAGTTAATTTGTCGATCTCTTTACGGAATGTGAAGGGTTCATGCTGACGCGAACCACTAAAACGCCCTGTGAAATTATCCATCCCCTGAAAAACGCCAAATTGTGAAGTTGACACTTCGGTAGCCCCGACGCGTCCATGCGCTTCACAAGCTCCTTGCATCAAAACACCATTTTCGTCGTAAAGAAACATATAAGCGGGTAATGACATAATTAATTTCCTTATTAATTAGAGTAAGCCTTTGTGTATACGATAGGGGAATCATCCGTAATAAATGGAACCGTATAATTAACATCATCTAATTCGTAGTAAAGCGTATACTCCATATAGGAATCAAGATTTAATTTAAAACAATATGGCGTTCGTACATTTACTGTTTCTGAAACCACCAAATCTCTCTCGGCATAATGATTATCAAGTGTTCTTGCGTCTAAAGCATATCCTGAGAGGTTTTTCCCACCCGATGAAGATATACAAATAGAACTTCTATTGATAGAGGCATCACCGGGATGCAGGGCAATTTGATGCTCCCAGCAACAGGCTGAAAGCATAAAAGGGTATAGCAATAATAAACTTTTCAATTTGGAAACCTCCCCATTATTCTTTCGTATTCAGATAAGAGTTTACATGCAGGAATTTTAGGATTGTAATCAAGTAGATTATGAGCAGAATTATGAGAGAACCCGTGGTATTTTAAAAGCCAGTAATCAGATACAATACTGGCTTGTTGTTCCATTGAATAATCAGATAGACGATATTTATCTAGCTTGTAGTGATAGTCAGTTACACCAGAAATCAGACCTCTCATAATAACATTCATACCTCGTTCTTTTTGCCATACATGCATAAGCTCATGCATAAAAATATGTTTTAAAGATAAATCTGATCTAGAAAAATCATCCTTATAAAGCTCTTGTTCAAACCATATTTCTCCGGTCGGCGTCATAGCAGTGTGGTTTTCCTGCATGTCAAATGGCAAAAAACTACCGTGATGGATCCAGACTTTTTCATAATGGATACTATGACCATATAATTGCTGGGCTAAATGTATTTCTCCTGCACGCATGACCCGCAAACCGTTCCTTTGTATATGCGGAAACGCTACAGGAGAAAACTTTAGCGGTTGAAACTTAATTGTCATAAATATAAAGTCCCTTTCGCATTCGCCTCGTGAATATTTTTAAATATAAATCAAACAATAAAATACGCTTAATAGCGTTTCGAAACTTGCTTTACATCACATTTAAAAAAGAAGGGGATTATTTTGAGAAGTAACCAATGAATGACCTAACAAAACGAGCAGCAGATACTCGTCCAGAGCTGAAATTAATGCACACAGTTTCAACTTTTAACGGGCATGAAACAAAAAAAGATCGAAATGCTCTTTGCTCCGGTGCAAATATGCACGACTTTCAATGAAGGGATATAATACTGGCACTATTATCTATGAGGGTAAAAAAAACTGACCACCAGCGTGAACATTGAATCGTGATAGTGGTCACTGCAATATCTTAAAGGCCCGTATTTTCCTGAGCCTTCAGTTTATTGGAAGCATTAAAAGAAAACACATTATGCCGTTTCGCCAAACAGCCCTGACAGAAAACGCTCCAGCGCCATCCGCGAGCTAAAGCCGTGGGGAATGCCGTAATGCTCCTGCGCATCGCCGCCCAGGTAGAGCGGGAAATGCTGATAGTGATCGCACATTTTGATCTCCGAGGCGGGTTCCGCAAGGGACAAACTGCGCTCTTTAAGCGTGGGATGGATAATTAACGCGGTACGTCCCATTCGCGCTTCGCGATTCACGTACACATAATCATCGCCGCGACGGTAACCGTAGGTTTTATTCGTAGCGACATCCATCGTAAATCCCGCTTTCTCAAGAACGCGTGCCACCTCATCGGGTCGTAAATACATATTTTTTCCTCGTCATCATCAACTGCCCCGCAACCTTACAGTAATGAGCATCGGCAGTGCTTTCGGAAAAGTCCATAAAGGGCGGTGTTTCCCGCGATCCGCTTCAAAGGCGAATTTTGTGAGCTACACTGATAATGAAAACGAAAACAAGGGAGGATCATATGTTTAGCAGACCGAACCGCAGAGAAGTGGATGAAGGCGTTCAGGACATCAACGACGATGTTAGCCGTTTAGCGGATAGCCTGGAAAGCGTGCTGAAGTCCTGGGGCAGCGATGTGAAAGACGATGCCGATGGCGCACGTCGTAAAGCGCAGGCACTGTTAAAAGAAACCCGCGCCAGAATGCAAGGCCGCACCCGCGTTAAGCAGGCAGCCTGTGATGTGGTCAGCAGCGCGGATGCTTTCGTTAAAGATAAACCATGGTCCAGCGTAGGTGCAGCAGCAGCAGTCGGGATTTTCCTCGGCGCGCTCCTGAGCACGCGTCGCTAGTCTATCAATGCCCCGTGAGCCACGCTCATGGGGCGTTTTGTATTGCCCGGCGTAATTTTTCTGCCAGCTGTTCTGCCATGTTTGCCGACGCAACGTTAGTAAAACTGGCGATGAGACCCCTTCTGGTTTCCCCCTCCAGTTGCCATGCGCTTAATGCCTGTACTGCCAGCCCGGCCTGATTTGCCCGTGCCGCCATTTCACGATCGTCACCTTCCACCGCCATCACCAGATGAATACCGCCCAGTTGCGCCACCACGTCAAGACCTTGCTTTCTGAGCGCCGTTTCCAGCCAGTCCCGTCGTCGGGCGTACTGCTGACGCATGTTTTTCAGATGCCGCCAGAAATGGCCCTGCGAGATAAAATCCGCCAGCGTCAGCTGTACCAGTCCGGGAACGGTGCAGGGTAACATCGCCGCCTGCTGGCGAAATGCCTCAATATGCGGCGCGGGCACCACGATCCAGCCGGTACGGATCGCAGGAAAGAGTGATTTACTGAAGGTCCCGGCGTAGATCACCCGCTGCGGCGCGTCGAGGCTTTTCAGCGGGGGCAGCGGTTTGCCGTGATAGCGAAACTCACTGTCGTAATCATCTTCGATGATCCACGCCTCGCGGTGCGCCGCCCAGTCCAGCAACTGCCGACGGCGCGGCAACGACAGCGCCACGCCGAGCGGGCTTTGGTGCGCGGGCGTCAGCAACACGAAACGCGCCTGCGGGTGTAATGCCCGGGCGGCGTCGATATTTATGCCGTTCTCATCTACCGGCACCGGCAACAGCGTCACCTGCTCGCGGGCGATCACCGGGCGGATCAGCGGAAAGCCCGGATCTTCCACCCACATGCCATCGCCGGCACTGGCGAGGGTGCGCAGGATCAGCGTCATCGACAGGGCGTAGCTGGCGGTGATAAAAATCTGCTCCGGGACGCAGTCGATACTGCGGGAAAAACGCAGGTAATCGACGATGGCCTGTCGCAACAGCCACTCCCCCGCGACCTCTCCCGGTCCGAGATCGTAGCGCGTCTGGGTGCGCAGCCGCCGCCCCATTAATCGCGCCCACAGTGCTCGAGGGAAAAGATCCAGCGCCGGTAATCCCATCTGGAACGGCTGCGGGATCTTGTCGCTGCCCTCGGCCGTAAAGGGCGATGGCGTGGCGTTGCCCGGCGTGACGGTCTCGGCGACAAAACTTCCCGCCTGCCCGCGCCGCTCCACCCAACCCTGCGCCACCAGCTCGGCATAGGCGTGCTCGACGGTGGCGCGCGACACACCGTTCTCCTGCGCGAACGTGCGACTCGACGGCAGCCGCGCACCTGGCGCAAGTTCACCGGCGGCAATAGAGGTCTTCAGTAAGCGGGCTATTTGCTGGTAGCGGGCATTCATTATGGTCTGCTTTTTTAGTTAAAATATGGCTCTCTGGTACAGACCATTATAGTGCTACCTTCTCGTCATCTAAACGAGGAGATGACCATGACTGATTTACGCCAGCCCTATTCCGAACTCAGCCCTGAGGCTTACAACGGCCTTGTCCAGACCAGCCAGGCGCTGGAGCGCAGCGCCACGGACAAACCGCTGCTGGAACTGGTTTATTTACGCGTGTCGCAGATCAACGGCTGCGCGTTTTGTCTGGAGATGCACAGCAAAGCGCTGCGCAAAACCGGCACTCCCCAGAGCAAGCTTGATGCGCTGGCAGGCTGGCATATCAGCTCGCATTTCAGTGCGAAAGAAAAAGCCGCGCTGGCCTGGGCGGAGTCGTTGACGCATATCGCCACCACCCACGCGGGTGATGACGTTTATCAGCCCATGCTGGAACATTTTAGCGCGCAGGAAATCAGCGATCTGACCTTTGCCGTGAGCCTGATGAATGCCTTTAACCGTCTTGCCATCGCTATGCGCATGTAATTCAGCGATAAAAAATCCCTCCCCCGCTGAGCGCATCAGCGGGCGGTCCATGTCCTGAAAATTCCTGGATATTGTGTGGTTGATAATTTTTATAACTACATCTAGTATTTCCTTAAGCAAGTGACACACAACCCGACGCGATTTTCCGCGTCGTATCGCTATCTTAGATGGAAATACGAATCATGCGCATTACTATTTACACTCGAAATGACTGTGTGCAGTGCCATGCCACCAAACGCGCCATGGAAAGCCGTGGCGTCACCTTCGATATGGTCAATGTAGATCTGGTGCCTGATGCCGCGGATGAACTTCGCGCGCTGGGATTTCGCCAGTTACCGGTGGTGATCGCCGGTGACACCAGCTGGTCCGGCTTTCGCCCGGACATGATCAATCGCCTGGCCTGCGAACCCCGCGTCGCCAGCGCATGAGTACCCTCGTCTACTTCTCCAGCAGCTCGGAAAACACGCACCGCTTTATCACGCGCCTGGGGCTGCCGGCGGTGCGTATTCCGCTTAATGAGCGTGAGCGCATCCAGGTAGACGAGCCTTATATCCTTGTGGTGCCGAGCTATGGCGGCGGCGGAACCGCAGGCGCGGTGGCGCGTCAGGTGATCCGCTTTTTAAACGATCCGCACAACCGGGCGTTGATCCGCGGCGTGATTGCCGCCGGGAACCGCAATTTTGGCGAGGCTTATGGCCGTGCGGGGGATGTCATCGCGCAGAAATGCAGCGTACCGCATCTGTACCGTTTTGAGCTGATGGGTACGCCGCGTGACATCTTAAATGTGCGAAAAGGAGTGAGCGAATTTTGGCAACGACAACCGCAGAACGCGTAATGCAGGCCTCCACGGACTATCACGCGCTGAACGCCATGCTGAATCTGTACGATAGCGCTGGCCGTATCCAGTTTGAAAAAGATCATCAGGCGGTGGACGCGTTCTATCACGCCCACGTGCTGCCCAATACCGTGGCTTTCGCCGATCAGCATACCCGTCTGAACTATCTGGTGGCGGAGGGGTATTACGATGACAGCGTGCTGGCGCGTTACGATCGCGCCTTCGTGATCGGCCTGTTTGAGACGGCGCACGCCAGCGGTTTTCGTTTCCAGACCTTCCTGGGGGCCTGGAAGTATTACACCAGCTACACGCTAAAAACCTTCGACGGCAAACGCTACCTGGAACACTTTGAGGATCGGGTAGTGATGGTGGCGCTGACGCTGGCACAGGGTGATGAGCAACTCGCGCAGCAACTGACGCAGGAAATTCTCGCTGGCCGCTTTCAGCCTGCGACGCCGACTTTTCTCAACTGCGGCAAAATGCAGCGCGGTGAGCTGGTCTCCTGCTTCCTGCTGCGTATCGAAGACAATATGGAGTCGATTGGCCGGGCGGTGAATTCCGCGCTGCAACTTTCCAAACGCGGCGGCGGCGTGGCGTTTTTGCTCTCTAACCTGCGGGAAGCGGGCGCGCCGATTAAGCGTATTGAAAACCAGTCCTCCGGCGTTATTCCGGTGATGAAAATGCTGGAAGATGCGTTCTCGTATGCCAATCAGCTCGGCGCGCGCCAGGGCGCAGGGGCGGTCTATCTGCACGCCCATCACCCGGATATTCTGCGTTTTCTGGATACTAAACGGGAAAACGCTGATGAAAAAATTCGTATTAAAACCCTTTCCCTTGGCGTGGTGATCCCGGATATCACCTTCCAGCTTGCGAAAGACAATGCGCAGATGGCGCTGTTTTCGCCCTACGACGTGGCGCGTATTTACGGCAAGCCGTTCGGGGATGTGGCGATCAGCGAGCACTATCATGAGATGGTGGCCGACGATCGTATTCGTAAAACGTACATCAATGCGCGCGATTTCTTCCAGTTGCTGGCAGAGATCCAGTTCGAGTCCGGTTACCCGTACATCATGTATGAAGACACGGTTAACCGCGCTAACCCGATTGCCGGGCGCATCAACATGAGCAATCTGTGCTCGGAGATTTTGCAGGTCAACAGCGCGTCGGAATACGATGAAAACCTGGATTACGCGCAGACCGGTCGGGATATCTCCTGCAATCTGGGCTCGCTAAATATCGCCCATACCATGGACTCGCCCGATTTTGGCCGCACGGTGGAAACCGCGGTGCGTGGCCTGACGGCGGTGTCAGACATGAGCCATATCCGCTCAGTGCCGTCGATTGAAAACGGCAATGCCGCGTCACACGCCATCGGCCTCGGGCAGATGAACCTGCATGGCTATCTGGCGCGGGAAGGCATTTTGTACGGCAGCGAAGAAGGCATTGATTTCACCAATCTCTATTTTTACACCATCACCTGGCACGCCCTGAACACTTCGATGATGATCGCCCGCGAGCGGGGCCAGCGCTTTGCCGGTTTTGAACACTCGCGCTATGCCAGCGGCGAGTACTTCACGCCCTATCTGGAAGAAACCTGGCAGCCGAAAACCGAAAAAGTACGCGCGCTGTTTGCCCGCGCGGGCATTGCGCTGCCGACACGCGCCATGTGGCAGCAGTTGCGGGAAGATGTGATGCGTCACGGGATCTATAACCAGAATTTGCAGGCGGTACCGCCAACCGGATCGATCTCCTACATCAACCATGCCACCTCCAGCATTCATCCGATTGTGTCGAAAATCGAGATCCGCAAAGAGGGTAAGACCGGGCGGGTGTACTACCCCGCTCCCTTTATGACTAACGACAATCTGGCGATGTATCAGGATGCTTATGAGATCGGGCCGGAAAAAATCATTGATACCTATGCCGCCGCCACGCGCCATGTCGATCAAGGGCTGTCGCTGACGCTGTTCTTCCCGGATACCGCCACCACGCGGGATATTAACCGCGCACAGATTTACGCCTGGAAGAAAGGCATCAAGACGCTGTATTACATTCGCCTGCGCCAGCTGGCGCTGGAAGGCACCGAAATTGAAGGCTGCGTGTCATGCGCGCTGTAAGGAGAAAAGGATGAACCGTTTATCCCGCGTCAGTGCGGTTAACTGGAACAAAATCCAGGATGATAAAGATCTGGACGTGTGGAACCGCCTGACCAGCAATTTCTGGCTGCCGGAAAAAGTCCCGCTGTCCAACGACATCCCCGCCTGGCAGTCGCTGAGCCACACCGAGCAGCAGCTGACTATCCGCGTATTCACCGGCCTGACGCTGCTCGACACCATCCAGAATACCGTGGGCGCGCCCGCGCTGATGGCCGATGCGCTGACGCCCCATGAAGAAGCGGTGCTGTCGAACGTCAGCTTTATGGAGGCGGTACACGCCCGCTCCTACAGCTCGATTTTCTCGACGCTTTGCCAGACCAAAGACGTCGACGCCGCCTATGCCTGGAGCGAGGAAAATGCCCCGCTGCAACGTAAAGCGCAGCTGATCCTCGAACAGTACGCCGCCGACGCGCCGCTGAAAAAGAAAATCGCCAGCGTCTTTCTGGAGTCGTTCCTGTTTTATTCCGGCTTCTGGCTACCGATGTATTTTTCCAGCCGTGGCAAGCTGACCAACACCGCCGATCTTATCCGTCTGATCATCCGCGATGAAGCGGTACACGGGTATTATATTGGGTATAAGTATCAGAAGGGACTGGAAAAAGTGGATGAGTCCCAGCGCGAGGCGTTAAAGCTGTTTGCGCTGGATCTGCTGATGGATCTCTATGACAACGAGCTGGCTTATACCGCCGATCTCTACGGCGGCACCGGTCTTGAAGCGGATGTGCAGGCGTTCCTGTGTTACAACGCCAACAAGGCGCTGATGAACCTCGGCTATGAGGCGCTGTTCCCGCCGGAAATGGCCGACGTGAATCCGGCGATCCTCGCGGCGCTGTCCCCCAACGGCGATGAAAACCATGATTTTTTCTCCGGTTCAGGTTCGTCTTATGTAATGGGCAAAGCGGTGGAAACCACCGACGAAGACTGGGATTTTTAATCTGCTTTTATCCGGGAAATAGTGGCATATTTCCCGGATAGATATTTCCCGCAGATAGCCAATTCATCACACCATTATTTCCCCATATCCTATACTGTTTTTTGCTAATGCCTTTCACCTGTAGTCCGAATTTTCAGGTGCCATTCTGCTGCCCATTCGAAAAAAATATCACTTTTTGTGACATGCTCTCAGCCCTTATATCATGGGAAATGCCGCCAGATGAGCTTCGGCAATTTCCGTGCCAGTTGACACTTGAGGGTTGTCTCAGAATCTGAGTATGTTAGGGTATAGCCCGCTCATTATTTCCATCAGGAACTGTATTGATATAAATAAATAACGGGAACTCATTTATTGCATGGCAATTAAACTCGAAATCAAAAATCTCTATAAAATATTTGGTGAGCATCCACAGCGAGCTTTCAAATATATCGAAAAAGGATTTTCGAAAGAACAGATACTGGAAAAAACAGGGCTATCGCTTGGTGTCATTGACGCCAGTCTGGCCATTGAAGAAGGCGAGATTTTCGTCATCATGGGGTTATCTGGATCAGGTAAATCGACCATGGTTCGCCTTCTCAATCGCCTGATTGAACCCACCCGTGGACAGGTACTGATTGACGGCGAAGATATCGCCAAAATATCAGATGCCGCTCTCCGTGAGGTGCGCAGGAAAAAGATTGCGATGGTCTTTCAGTCATTTGCGCTGATGCCCCACATGACGGTGCTGGATAATACCGCTTTCGGCATGGAATTAGCCGGCGTACCGGCAGCCGAACGCCAGACCAAAGCGCTGGACGCGTTGCGTCAGGTGGGACTGGAAAATTATGCGCATTCGTATCCGGATGAACTCTCTGGCGGTATGCGTCAGCGTGTTGGCCTGGCGCGCGCATTAGCCATTAACCCTGATATTTTATTAATGGATGAGGCCTTCTCGGCGCTCGATCCGCTTATCCGCACGGAAATGCAGGATGAGCTGGTAAAATTACAGGCGAAACATCAGCGTACCATCGTCTTTATTTCCCACGATCTCGATGAAGCGATGCGTATCGGCGATCGCATTGCCATTATGCAAAATGGCAAAGTGGTGCAGGTCGGCACGCCCGATGAAATTCTCAATAATCCGGCCAATGATTATGTCCGCACCTTCTTCCGCGGCGTGGATATTAGCCAGGTGTTCAGCGCCAAAGATATTGCCCGTCGTAGCCAGGCTGGCCTGATCCGTAAAACGCCAGGCTTTGGTCCTCGTTCGGCATTGAAATTATTGCAGGACGAAGATCGTGATTACGGTTACGTCATTGAGCGCGGAAATAAATTTGTCGGCATTGTCTCGATCGATTCCCTGAAATCGGCGTTAAGCCAGAACCTGGGTATCGATGCGGCGTTACTGGACTCCCCCGCTGCGGTGGACGCCGAAACGCCGCTCAGCGAACTGCTCTCCCATGTCGGTCAGGCGCCCTGCGCCGTACCGGTAGTGGGTGATGAGCAACAGTATATGGGCAGCATTTCCAAAGGTGGGCTGCTCAAGGCTTTAGATCGCGATGGGGTGAACAATGGCTGATCAATCTAATCCGTGGGGCAGCGAACCGGCTGCCGACAGCGCCGCACAGTCCGCAGATGCATGGGGTAGCCCATCAGGCGCGCCTGCCGATAGCGGCAGTGCAGACTGGCTTTCCAGCGCACCGCCTGCGCCGGAGCATTTCAATATTATGGATCCGTTCCATAAGACGCTGATCCCGCTCGACAGCTGGGTGACGCAGGGGATCGACTGGGTGGTGGTGCATTTCCGCCCGCTGTTCCAGGGCATTCGCGTGCCGGTGGATTATATCCTCAGCGCCTTCCAGCAACTGCTGCTGGGTATGCCCGCGCCGGTGGCGATTGTCATTTTCGCGCTGATTGCCTGGCAGATGTCGAGCCTCAGCATGGGCGTGGCAACGCTGATTTCATTAGTCGCCATCGGGGCCATCGGGGCCTGGTCGCAGGCGATGATCACCCTGGCGCTGGTACTGACCGCGCTGCTGTTCTGTATGATCATCGGTCTGCCGCTTGGGATTTGGCTGGCGCGCAGCCAGCGGGCGGCGAAGATCATTCGTCCGCTGCTCGATGCCATGCAGACCACACCGGCGTTTGTTTATCTGGTGCCCATCGTCATGCTGTTCGGGATCGGCAACGTGCCGGGCGTGGTAGTGACGATTATCTTCGCCCTGCCGCCCATTGTGCGTCTGACGATCCTCGGCATTAACCAGGTTCCGGCGGATCTGATCGAAGCCTCACGCTCCTTTGGTGCCAGCCCGCGACAATTGCTGTTCAAAGTTCAGCTGCCGCTGGCGATGCCGACCATCATGGCGGGCGTTAACCAGACGCTGATGCTGGCGCTTTCGATGGTGGTGATCGCTTCGATGATCGCCGTTGGCGGGCTGGGTCAGATGGTGCTGCGCGGTATTGGCCGTCTCGATATGGGACTGGCCACCGTGGGCGGCGTCGGGATCGTCATTCTCGCCATTATTCTTGACCGTCTGACCCAGGCCGTGGGTCGCGACTCCCGCAGTCGTGGCAACCGCCGCTGGTATCAGACCGGCCCGCTGGGTCTGCTGACCCGTCCGTTCAGTAAGTGATCTTTTCGCCCGGCGGCGTTGCGCTTGCCGGGCCAACATAACATTTAGCTTGAGGAACAACGATGCGACAGAATGTAATCATTGCCACAGCGTTTGCCAGCCTTGTCTCCACCAGCGCTTTCGCCGCCGATCTGCCGGGTAAAGGCATTACCGTGCAGCCGATCCAGAGCACCATCTCCGAAGAAACCTTTCAGACGCAGCTGGTAAGCCGCGCGCTGGAAAAGCTCGGCTATACCGTGAATAAGCCAAGCGAAGTGGATTACAACGTTGGCTACACCTCTATTGCCTCGGGTGATGCCACCTTTACCGCCGTTAACTGGCAGCCGCTGCACGACGATATGTATGCCGCAGCGGGCGGCGATAAGAAGTTCTACCGCGAAGGGGTGTTTGTTACCGGTGCGGCCCAGGGTTATCTGATCGACAAGAAAACCGCCGAAAAATACCACATCACCAATATTGAACAGCTAAAAGATCCGAAGATCGCGAAGCTGTTCGACAGCAATGGCGATGGCAAAGCCGACATGATGGGCTGCACGCCTGGCTGGGGCTGTGAAGCGGTGATTAACCATCAGAACGAGGCCTACAAACTGGCCGATACTGTCACCGTGAACCACGGTAACTATTCGGCGATGATGGCGGACACCATTGCACGCTTTAAAGAAGGCAAACCGGTGCTCTATTACACCTGGACGCCGTACTGGGTGAGCGACGTACTGAAACCGGGTAAAGATGTGGTGTGGTTGCAGGTGCCGTTCTCCTCCCTGCCGGGCGAGCAGAAAGACATTGATACCAAACTGCCGAACGGCATGAACTATGGCTTCCCGGTTAACACCATGCACATTGTGGCGAACAAAGCCTGGGCGGAAAAAAACCCGGCGGCGGCGAAGCTGTTCTCGGTAATGAAACTGCCGCTGGCTGACATCAATGCGCAGAACGCGATGATGCATGCCGGTAAAGCCTCGGAAGCCGATATTAACGGTCACGTCGATGGCTGGATCAAAGCCCACCAGCAGCAGTTTGACGGCTGGGTGAAAGAAGCGCTGGCAGCGCAGAAGTAAGTGTGATTCTCCCTCACCCCGGCCCTCTCCTGATGGGAGAGGGTTAGGGTGAGGGGTGCCTTTAACCGCACGTTCGGACACCTAACAATTCCCCAACAATCCCCCAATTCGTTATCATTGATTTCTGGCAAGAAAACCACTCAACTAACGACTTCAATAATAATGAAAAAATCCACCCAAACCCTCAGCCCGGCCTTGATCGTGCTGATGTCCGTCGCGACCGGTCTCGCCGTCGCCAGCAACTACTATGCGCAACCGCTGCTTGATACCATCGCCCGCGCCTTTTCCCTCACCCCAAACCAGGCCGGATTTATCGTTACCGCCGCGCAGCTTGGCTATGCGGTCGGCCTGATGTTTCTGGTACCGCTCGGCGATATGTTTGAGCGCCGCACGCTGATTGTGCTGATGACCCTGCTCTCCACCTGCGGGTTGCTGATCACCGCCACCAGCCACTCGGCAGGGATGATGATCTTCGGCACAGCGCTGACCGGGCTGTTCTCGGTGGTGGCGCAGATCCTGGTGCCGCTCGCCGCCACCCTCGCCTCGCCGGAAAAGCGCGGCAAAGTGGTAGGCACTATCATGAGCGGGCTGCTGCTGGGAATTTTGCTGGCGCGTACGGTTTCCGGCCTGCTGGCGGGACTTGGCGGCTGGCGTACCGTCTATTGGGTGGCGAGCGCCTTAATGCTGGTGATGGCGCTGGCACTGTGGCGCGGCCTGCCGAAAGTGAAGCAGGATAACCATCTCAACTATTTTCAGCTTCTCGGCTCAATATTTTCCCTCTTCACCCGCGATTCGCTGCTGCGTACCCGCGCGGTGCTCGGCTGCCTGACCTTTGCCAACTTCAGCATTCTCTGGACGTCGATGGCCTTTCTGCTCGCTTCGCCGCCGTTTAACTATTCCGAAGGCGTGATCGGCTTGTTTGGCCTCGCCGGGGCCGCAGGGGCGTTGGGCGCGCGGCCTGCGGGCGGCATGGCGGATAAAGGCAAAGCGCATATCACGACCACTACCGGGCTACTGTTGCTGTTGCTCTCCTGGGTGGCGATCTGGTTTGGGCACAGCTCTGCCATCGCATTAATCATCGGTATCCTGGTGCTGGATCTGACCGTCCAGGGGGTGCATATCACCAACCAGACGGTGATCTATCTGGTGAAACCAGACGCGCGTAACCGTCTGACGGCAGGCTATATGACCAGCTACTTTATTGGCGGCGCGGCAGGCTCTCTGATTTCCGCCGCGGCCTGGCAGCACGCGGGCTGGGCGGGTGTCTGTGTGGCGGGCAGTGTGATGGCGTTACTGAATCTGCTGGTCTGGTGGCTGGGCTACCATCGTCAGGACCGGATTCAGCGCGCCTAAAACTATTCTTAAAACTAATCACTTAAGGAAAATAATACATTTACATTATTTGTCACCGCCGTTACTATATCGGCTGTAATTAATGAGGTCATATTGAGATGGAAAGTTCGTTCACGCCCATTGAGCAAATGCTGAAGTTCCGTGCCAGTCGTTATGAAGATTTTCCGTTTCAGGAAATTCTGCTGACGCGTTTGTGTATGCACATGCAGGGCAAGCTGCTGGATAACCGCAACAAAATGCTGAAAGCGCAGGGGATCAACGAAACGTTGTTCATGGCGTTAATCACCCTTGAGTCGCAGGAAAACCATAGCATTCAGCCTTCCGAGCTGAGCTGTGCGCTGGGTTCGTCGCGCACCAATGCCACTCGTATTGCCGATGAACTGGAAAAACGCGGCTGGATCGAGCGCCGTGAAAGTGATAACGACCGTCGTTGTCTGCATCTGCAATTGACCGATAAAGGTCACGAATTTTTGCGTCAGGTTTTACCCCCGCAGCATAACTGTCTGCACCAGCTCTGGTCTTCTCTGAGTGCTTCCGAGAAAGAGCAACTTGAGCAAATTACCCGTAAGCTGTTGAACCGCCTCGACCAAATGGACGAAGAAGACGTCATTCTTGAGGCGCTGCGCTAATACGGCGAGTAGCTCTGACATCCTGATTAAATAAGAAATCCACCAGGCCAGCATTTTAATGCTGGCTTTTTGGTGAACAGGTCGGCGTTGCCGAATAAATAAAAAGATCGTGGAGAACACACATGAGCGCAAATGCGGAGACTCAAACCCCGCAGCAACCGGTCAACAAAAAAGGCAAACGTAAAGGTGCCCTGATTGTTCTGACCTTGCTCTTTATTATTATTGCTGTGGCATACGGGATTTACTGGTTCATGGTACTGCGTCACGTCGAAGAAACCGACGATGCGTATGTGGCTGGCAACCAGGTGCAGATTATGGCGCAGGTATCGGGTAGCGTGACGAAAGTCTGGCATGACAACACCGATTATGTAAAACAGGGCGACGTGCTGGTGACCCTCGATCCGACGGATGCCCAGCAGGCGTTTGAAAAAGCGCAGACCCAGTTGGCCTCCAGCGTGCGTCAGACCCGCCAGCTGATGATCAACAGTCGTCAGTATCAGGCTAACATCGAAGTGAAAAAAACCGCCCTCGCCCAGGCGCAGAGCGATTTGAATCGTCGTGTGCCGCTGGGCAGCGCGAACCTGATTGGTCGCGAAGAGCTGCAACACTCCCGTGATGCGGTCGCCAGCGCGCAGGCGCAGCTTGATGTGGCAGTGCAGCAATATAATGCTAACCAGGCGATGATCCTCGGCACTCGCCTTGAAGATCAGCCGGCAGTGCAACAGGCTGCCACTGAAGTGCGTAACGCGTGGCTTGCGCTGCAACGTACCAAAATCGTCAGCCCGATTTCCGGCTATGTTTCCCGCCGTGCCGTGCAGCCTGGCGCGCAAATTAGCCCGACCACCGCGCTGATGGCCGTGGTGCCGGCAACCGGTTTGTGGGTGGATGCGAACTTTAAAGAGACGCAGCTGGCGCATATGCGTATTGGCCAGACGGCGACGGTGATCAGTGATTTCTACGGCGACGAGGTGAAGTACACCGGTAAGGTGGTCGGCCTGGATATGGGTACTGGTAGCGCCTTCTCGCTGCTGCCCGCGCAAAACGCCACCGGTAACTGGATCAAAGTGGTTCAGCGTCTGCCGGTACGTATTGAGCTGGATGCGAAACAGCTCGCCGATCACCCGCTGCGCATTGGTCTTTCTTCGCTGGTGACGGTGGATACCACCAACCGCGACGGCCAGGTACTGGCAAGCCAGGCGCGCAGTACGCCAGCGTATGAAAGTAATGCGCGGGAAATCAGCCTGGAGCCGGTGAATACCCTGATCAATAACATCGTTCAGGCCAACGCGGGTTAATCCTGAGGTGAGTGCTATGCAGCAGCGTAAACCGCTGGAGGGCGCGCAACTGGTCATTATGACCATTGCGCTGTCCCTTGCGACCTTCATGCAGGTGCTGGACTCCACCATTGCGAACGTGGCGATCCCGACCATCGCCGGTAACCTGGGCGCGTCACTGAGCCAGGGCACCTGGGTCATCACGTCGTTTGGTGTGGCGAATGCCATCTCCATCCCGATCACCGGCTGGCTGGCGAAGCGCGTCGGCGAGGTGCGACTCTTTTTATGGTCCACCGTCGCCTTTGCTATCGCCTCCTGGGCGTGCGGGGTGTCGAGCAGCCTGAACATGCTGATTTTCTTCCGCGTGATCCAGGGGATTGTCGCAGGTCCGCTGATCCCGCTGTCGCAGAGTCTGTTACTGAGCAACTATCCCCCCGCCAAACGATCGGTGGCGCTGGCGCTGTGGTCGATGACAGTGATCGTCGCGCCGATTTGCGGGCCGATCCTCGGTGGCTATATCAGCGATAACTATCACTGGGGCTGGATCTTCTTTATCAACGTGCCTATTGGTCTGGTGGTGGTGCTGATGGCGGCGCAGGCGCTACGGGGACGCGAAACCCGCACCGAGCAGCGGCGCATTGACGGCGTGGGCCTGGCGTTGCTGATCGTCGGTATCGGCAGCCTGCAGGTGATGCTCGACCAGGGTAAAGAGCTGGACTGGTTTAACTCCACCGAGATTATCGTCCTGACGGTGGTCGCCGTGGTGTCCCTTAGCTTCCTGATCGTCTGGGAGCTGACGGATGACCATCCGATTGTCGATCTCTCGTTGTTCAAGTCGCGTAACTTTACCATCGGCTGTCTGTGTATCAGCCTTGCCTATATGCTCTACTTCGGCGCAATCGTGTTGCTGCCGCAGCTGTTGCAGGAGGTATACGGCTACACGGCAACCTGGGCGGGGCTGGCGTCCGCGCCGGTCGGCATTATCCCGGTGATCCTGTCGCCCATTATCGGCCGCTTTGCTCATAAGCTGGATATGCGCCGTCTGGTGACCTTCAGCTTCATCATGTATGCGGTGTGCTTCTACTGGCGCGCGTATACCTTTGAGCCGGGCATGGACTTTGGCGCGTCGGCGTGGCCGCAGTTTATTCAGGGCTTTGCGGTCGCCTGCTTCTTTATGCCGCTGACGACCATTACGCTCTCCGGTCTGCCGCCTGAACGGCTGGCGGCGGCGTCGAGTTTGTCGAACTTTACGCGAACGCTGGCAGGGTCAATTGGGACGTCGATTACCACGACGCTGTGGACCAGCCGTGAGTCGATGCATCATGCGCAGCTGACCGAGTCGGTGAATCCCTATAATGCGAACACCCAGCAAATTTATGGGCAGCTTGAGGGAATGGGCATGTCGCAGCAGCAGGCGTCCGGGTGGATCGCCCAGCAGATCACTAACCAGGGGCTGATTATTTCGGCGAATGAGATTTTCTGGATCTCCGCCGGGATTTTCCTTCTGCTGTTAAGCCTGGTGTGGTTTGCCAGACCGCCGTTCGGTGCCGGTGGCGGCGGTGGCGCGCATTGATGTTGTTTTGTTTTGTGCGGTTTTGCCCGGCGGCGCGTTGCTTGCCGGGCCTACAGGATATTGCCGTCCCGTCGTTTCCGTAGGCCGGGTAAGCGTAGCGCCACCCGGCAAAATAAGCGCCACCCGGCAAATAAAAAAGCCAGTTCATCTGAACTGGCTTTTTTTATACGTCACTGACCGAAAACTAGATGTGCAGTTCCTGCAGTTTTTCTTTCGGCAGCGCCAGCTCGTCGTTGCTGTTCACACGCACGTCGCGATCGAGAATATGACGCGCGATTTCCTGCGCTTCTTCCAGCGAGTGCATCTGGTAGGTGCCGCACTGATAGACGTTCAGTTCCGGGATCTGGTTCTGCTCTTTCACCTTCAGCACGTCGGCCATCGCCGCTTTCCAGGCATCCGCCACGCGCTGCTCGTCCGGCGTACCAATCAGGCTCATGTAGAAACCGGTGCGGCAGCCCATCGGGGAAATGTCGATGATCTCAACGCCGTTACCGTTCAGGTGATCGCGCATGAAACCGGCAAACAGGTGCTCCAGGGTGTGGATACCTTTTTCCGGCATTACTTCCTGGTTCGGAATGCAAAAGCGCAGATCGAAAACGGTAATGGTGTCGCCATGCGGCGTGTTCATGGTCTTGGCAACGCGAACAGCAGGCGCTTCCATACGGGTATGATCGACAGTGAAACTATCCAACAATGGCATCTTGTCACCTCCGGAGTGATTTTTTTTAAAATAAACGGAACTCTTCGAACAACCGCGAGTCTGAATATATGAAAGACGCGCATTTGTTATCATCATCCCTGTTTTCAGAGATGAATATTTGGCCACAGAAATGTGGCCTTTTTCTTTTGTATCAGGCGTGTCGTGCCAGCAGTGCTTCAAACGACTCCGTATCTGCCGCTTCCACTTCCCGCTGCCGCGCCCACGATGCATCATGCTCTTTGCTGAAATCTTCTTCTTTGAGAATTTCCAGCGGCTCCTCACGCAGCATATCGCGATACTGCGCAGCCAGTGATTTACCCGTGCCGCCAATCCCGTTATCAATCATCGAACGCAGAATACGCGCCGAGAAGGTCAGTTCAGGATCGTCAAAGCTGGCGACCAGTTCATCACATACTTTCGCATACGCATCACCGCCGTCAATACCATCGAGGGTTTGCGCGACGCGTTTCAGATCGTGGAACAAATCTTTGCCGACCTGCGCCAGCGGGTACTGCGCTGTTTCACAGCCGATACCCAGCGTCAGGCCAGGCTTACGCCCTTCAAGGATGACGCGGTTCCAGTTGGTACGCGTACACAGCAACTCGTCGCTGCTCATCTCCGGCGCATCCGCCAGCACGCACCAGACCATAAACAGGTCAAGGAAGCGCACCTGTTGCTCATCCACGCCAATCGGTGAGAACGGGTTGATGTCCAGCGAGCGCACTTCAATGTATTCAATGCCGCCACACAGTAAGGCATCCGACGGCGTTTCCCCGCTGCGGGTGACGCGTTTCGGGCGGATCGGCGCATAAAGCTCGTTTTCGATCTGCAAAATGTTGGTGTTGATTTGCAGATGCTTGCCGTCTTTCGTCAGACCCAGCTTCGCATACTCTTCAGACGGCGTTTTGATCGCCCTTTTCAGCGCCGCCACGTACTCGTTCAGCTCGTTAAAGGTGATACCGAGGTTGCTCTGGGACTTATTGGTGTAGCCGAGGTCGCTTAAACGCAGCGATGTGGCATACGGCAGATAGTACATGCCGTTATCGGTTTTCTCGAACGGCAACGATGTCGGCTTACCCTGCAGGAACGACGGGCAAATCGCCGGTGACGCGCCAAACAGGTACGGGATCACCCAGCCGAAACGGTAGTAGTTGCGGATCAGACGGAAATATCCCGCCGAAATCGCCTCTTTATCCGTTTCACCGCATTTTGCCTGCCAGAAGGCCATCGGCAGCGAGAAATTGTAATGCACGCCGGAAATGGTCTGCATCAGCGCACCGTAACGGTTTTTCAACCCTTCACGGTAGAGCGTTTTCAGGCGACCTATATTTGAGCTGCCATACTGCGCCAGTTCGATGTCCTGCCCGTTCTCAATGTAACAGGGCATACTCAACGGCCATAGCCGTTCATCGCCAAGATGACGCACGGTATAGCGATGAACATCGCGCATGATCGTCAGCATATGATCAATATCGCCATCGACCGGAGTAATAAACTCCAGCAACGCTTCCGCGAAATCAGTCGTGATCCATTTATGTGTCAGCGCTGAACCGAGCTGCTCCGGATGTCCGGTAGTCGCCAGACTGCCATCTGCATTAACGCGCAGCGTTTCGCGCTCCAGCCCGCGCTGGATCCCCTTCAGTGCCTGAGGGTGGTTTTCCAGCCAGGACAGCGCCTGTGATACGTCCGGGATCAAATTGACCTCCCGCCTGTCGAAATCATTTCTACACAGCATAATTGTAATGGTTGACGATTTAAGGCCAGCAATGCAATTAGTGCCACCACGTCATGCCCTGAAGCGTTGCGAAAGCGATAACAACATAGCGCAACGCCTTGCCAAGGCATAAAAAAAAGATAACTGGCCCCCACGAGATGCGCATCCATCCCGCCAGCAGGCACAGCAAATCACCAATAACAGGCATCCAGCTCAATAATAGCGCGGCTGCGCCATAACGATTGAGAAAACCTGTGGCTTTTTCCTGCCAGCGTGAGGTTTTACGCAGCGGAAAGAAGCGACCAAGGATAACGTTAGTCAGCCCTCCAAGGCTATTACCCATTGTTGCTATTAATACCAGCAGCCAGGGCTGACTCACGCCAGAAAGAAGTAAGGCGACCAGCAGCACCTCAGAATTGCCCGGTAATAACGTGGCGCTGAGAAAACTGCTGGCAAACAATGAGAAGAGTGACAGACCGTCACTCACAATACGCGCACGTCCACAACGTCCATGCCAGCCGCACGTGCTGCCTGAATGCCGAAATCAGCGTCTTCAAACACCACGCACTCGGTGGGTGGAACGCCCATCAGCTCGGCACAGCGTAAAAAGGTGTCCGGGGCAGGTTTATGATGCGTGACGTGATCGGCGGCGACCACGGCGCTAAAATAGTGCCGCAGGCCCAGATGGGTAAGTAATGCTTCGGCAATCGCGCTTTCGCTGCCGGTACCGACAGACATCGGACGACGGCCATGCCACGCTTTAACCACCTCAACCAGCGGCAACGGACGCACGCCATCGAGCAGCATAGACTTCACCGCAGCGGTTTTTTCCTGCGCCAGCAGATGCGGATCAAGATCGGCCTGATTATATTCGATAACAGACTGCGCGATACGCCAGGTCGGAGAGCCGTTAAGGGCAATCATCGCCTGCAAATCATAGCGCAGCCCGTAGCGACCAAGAACGTCGTCCCAGGCTTTACGGTGCGTAGGTTCCGTATCCAGGATGGTGCCATCCATATCAAAAATTAGTCCACTGTAACGTTCGTACATCGCGTTCTCACAACCGGATAACAGAAGGATACTGTAACGTAAACAAGGATTTTTGTCGCTGGCAGCGCAAGGAGAATATTGGGAAATTTTTAGACTGATGGGATACGAAGTATGGTGCATCCGGGAGGATTCGAACCTCCGACCGCTCGGTTCGTAGCCGAGTACTCTATCCAGCTGAGCTACGGATGCATCGGGAATTGCTAAGGTACTGCTGATTCAGTGTCACTCATCATGCCGCAACACTGACGAAGATGGTGCATCCGGGAGGATTCGAACCTCCGACCGCTCGGTTCGTAGCCGAGTACTCTATCCAGCTGAGCTACGGATGCATCGGGAATTACTAAGGTACTGCCTTGACTGTTACTGAAACAATCAAAAGAGATGGTGCATCCGGGAGGATTCGAACCTCCGACCGCTCGGTTCGTAGCCGAGTACTCTATCCAGCTGAGCTACGGATGCATCGGAATTACTAAGGTACTGCTGACTCAATGTCACTCATCATGCCGCAACACTGATGAAGATGGTGCATCCGGGAGGATTCGAACCTCCGACCGCTCGGTTCGTAGCCGAGTACTCTATCCAGCTGAGCTACGGATGCAAAATGGCGGTGAGGCGGGGATTCGAACCCCGGATGCAGCTTTTGACCGCATACTCCCTTAGCAGGGGAGCGCCTTCAGCCTCTCGGCCACCTCACCACACGCCTCTTGCGAGTGCTTCGAAGAACTTGTTTCTGCTCATCGTCGCTGCGTGGCGCACATATTACTTTCTGGGACTTATAAGTCAAACAATTTTTCCTACCCCTGAATCGATTGCACACTTCGCAGGCAATTAGGCGGTAAAAAGCCCAAAAAGGATGTTTTATCAGCAGATTTTATCCGCCTTTGACGGTGAAGCTGGCAGGCGTCATACGTACCCGTATCGATAAAAAAGAAGGAAAAGCGAAAGAATTTGAACGTGCGAAGGGAAAAGGAAATATCAGTGTCACGAAAAAGGAGGAGTATTACAGGGACGAACCGCGCCTCGCCGGGAGGCGAGACGCGATAATATCAATAGCTGGACTGTTGCGATTTTTCAGCCTGGATACGCTGGTAGATTTCTTCACGGTGAACAGACACTTCTTTAGGAGCATTGACCCCAATACGTACCTGGTTGCCCTTAACGCCTAAAACAGTCACAGTGACCTCATCCCCAATCATGAGGGTCTCACCAACTCGACGAGTCAGAATCAGCATTCTTTGCTCCTTGAAAGATTAAAAGAGTCGGGTCTCTCTGTATCCCGGCATTATCCATCATATAACGTCAAAAAAGTACGTGATGACAAACCTCTGAAGCGACAGCTATCACCACTATTACTTTCTGTTAAACGTAAGTTTAGCCGATCTACACAACTTCAACCTGACTTTATCGTTATCAAAAGCGTAGTGGCAAAAATGCCACAACCTGAGTCATGGCATTTGCCTGCGCTTTTTCGTTATTTACAGCTTCGCACTTACCCAGCCTTTAACGCTGGCCAGTGCTGCGGGAAGCGCTGACGCATCAGTACCGCCGGCTTGCGCCATATCCGGTCGACCGCCCCCTTTGCCCCCCACTTGTTGGGCTACCATTCCTACCAGTTCCCCTGCTTTCACGCGGTCGGTCACATCCTTAGACACACCCGCAATCAGAGAAACCTTACCCTCTGCAACCGTAGCCAGCACGATTATAGTAGAACCTAACTGATTCTTCAGATCGTCGACCATGGTACGCAGCATCTTCGGCTCAACGCCAGCCAGCTCACTCACCAGCAGCTTCACGCCATTGATTTCTTCGGCTTTGCCGGACAAGCTTGCGCTCTCCAGGGCAGCCTGTTGTTCTTTCAGGTGCTGCAATTCTTTTTCAAGCTGACGCGTTTTATCCAGCACGCTGCGCACTTTCTCGCCCAGGTTCTGGCTGTCGCCCTTCAGCAACTGCGCGATGTCATGTAGCTGGTCGCTTTCAGCATGCAGGCTGGCAATCGCGCCTTCGCCGGTTACCGCTTCGATACGACGCACACCTGCGGCAGTGCCTGATTCAGACACAATGCGGAACAGGCCAATATCACCGGTACGTGAAGCGTGAGTCCCGCCGCACAGCTCGGTTGAGAAATCTCCCATGCTCAGCACGCGCACGTGGTCATCATATTTCTCGCCGAACAGCGCCATTGCGCCCTTCGCGCGCGCGGCTTCAAGTTCCATGATATTGGTTTCGATCGGCAGGTTACGGCGGATTTGCGCGTTCACCAGATCTTCGACCGCACGGATCTCGGACGGTTTCATCGCTTCGAAATGCGAGAAGTCAAAGCGCAGGATCTTATCGTTAACCAGCGAGCCTTTCTGCGCCACATGCGTACCCAGTACTTCGCGCAGTGCAGCGTGCATCAGGTGCGTCGCCGAGTGGTTCAGACGGATACGTGCGCGGCGTGCTTCATCAACTTCCGCTTTTACGCCATCGCCCACCTTCAGCACACCGGACGCCAGTTTGCCCTGGTGACCAATCGCCTGACCGTACTTCTGCGTATCGCTTACGGTAAAGGTGAAGCCATTACCTTTCAGCTCGCCCTTATCGCCAACCTGACCGCCGGATTCAGCGTAGAAAGGCGTTTTATCCAGCACCACTACCGCGTCCTGACCGGCCGCGAGGGTATCCACCGCTTTACCGTCCACAAAGAGCGCGGTCACTTTCGCCGTCAGTTCCAGACTGTCGTAGCCTTTGAATTCTGTGCTGCCATCAACGCGGATCATCGCATTGTAGTCAGCACCAAAACCGCTGGATTCACGCGCGCGACGGCGCTGCTCTTCCATTGCGGCTTCGAACCCCGCTTCGTCAACTTTCAGATTACGCTCGCGGCACACATCGGCGGTTAAATCCACCGGGAAGCCGTAGGTATCGTACAGACGGAAGGCCGTTTCACCGTCCAGCGTATCGCCGGTCAGCTTCGACAGCTCTTCGTCCAGCAGCGCCAGACCACGCTCCAGCGTACGCGCAAACTGCTCTTCTTCGGTTTTCAGTACCTGCTCAACCTGCGCCTGCTGGCGTTGCAGATCTTCACCTGCCGCGCCCATCACCGCGATCAGCGGACCCACGAGTTTGTAGAAGAAGGTGTCTTTCGCGCCCAGCATGTTGCCGTGACGAACTGCGCGACGAATGATGCGGCGCAGCACGTAGCCACGGTTTTCATTCGACGGGAGTACGCCATCCGCAATCAGGAAGGCACAGGAGCGAATATGGTCGGCAATCACGCGCAGCGATTTGTTGCTCAAATCCGTCGCGCCGGTTACGTTTGCGACAGCTGCGATGAGCTTGCTGAACAGATCGATATCGTAGTTAGAATTCACATGCTGCAGTACCGCGGCGATGCGCTCAAGCCCCATCCCGGTATCCACAGACGGCTTCGGCAACGGTTCCATGGTGCCATCGGCCTGGCGATTGAACTGCATAAAGACGATGTTCCAGATCTCAATGTAGCGGTCACCGTCTTCTTCCGGGCTGCCCGGAGGGCCACCCCAGATGTGATCGCCATGATCGTAGAAAATCTCGGTGCACGGGCCGCATGGACCGGTGTCACCCATCTGCCAGAAGTTATCAGAAGCGTAAGGTGCGCCTTTGTTATCACCAATGCGGATGATACGTTCGCGCGGAATGCCGACTTCTTTTTCCCAGATGTCGTACGCTTCGTCGTCAGTCGCGTACACGGTCACCCACAAACGCTCTTTCGGCAGGGCAAACCAGTTTTCACCGGTCAGCAGTTCCCATGCGAACTGAATGGCTTCGTGTTTAAAGTAATCGCCGAAGCTGAAGTTACCCAGCATTTCGAAGAAAGTATGGTGACGTGCGGTGTAACCGACGTTTTCCAGGTCGTTGTGTTTACCGCCCGCACGCACGCAGCGCTGCGAGGTGGTCGCGCGGGAATAATTACGCTTGTCGAGACCAAGGAACACGTCCTTGAACTGGTTCATCCCGGCGTTGGTAAACAGCAGAGTCGGGTCGTTATTTGGTACCAGGGAGCTGCTGGCAACTACCTGGTGGCCCTTACTATGGAAAAAATCGAGAAACGCCTGACGGATCTCAGCGGTGCTCTTGCTCATAATTATCCTGGAATCAAGCTAACGTATTATCGTAGCCAGCAGTTGACGGCTTACGGACCGCCGCCAACTACCGGAAAAAGTGGGAATAAGATAAGTTTTCTTTACTGCGAAGTAAAATCCCGTATGCAGTCAATCATCAAAATTTCGCCACAACGCCTGAATATCTTCCATCATAAAGCCGCGGTACATCAGAAATCGCTGTACTTTCACTTTATCGGCAAATGCCGTGGGCAGCGGCTCGCCATATTTACGGTACGCCTGCTCGCGGGCCATCGCCGTCCAGTCAATGTCGCATTCCCGCATTGCTGCCTGCGCCGCTTCGCGGCCAATGCCTTTCTGGTTGAGTTCCTGACTGATGCGCGAAGGGCCGTAACCTTTGCGGCCCCGGCTGGCAATAAACTGGCGGGCAAAACGATCATCATCAAGGTAGCGGTTTTCAAAGCACCAGTTGACGACGTTATTAATATCGTCTTCGCTGGCATCCACCGGTTCCGGCCCGGTTTTGGTCATAATGGGGGCGGTGAGTTTGCGGCGAAACTCCTGTTCGCTGTGGTCGCGCATGGCGAGGATACGCATCGCCCGATCCAGTAACCGGGCGTAGGCAGAACGACGGGGCGTAGTATCAGAATCAGACATAGCACACCTGCTGGGATGAAATAGCAAAAGGGCTGCATAAGCAGCCCTTTTTATCGGTTACATAAGATTATCAGAAATCTTCGTTGCCTTCTTTGGCATGTTCATCGTTGTCATCAACGGTGAAATCAGGCTTGGAATCAGGATTACTGAGCAGGGTGTCACGCACCTTCTTCTCAATTTCCTTCGCCGTTTCCGGGTTCTCTTTCAGCCAGGTCGTTGCGTTCGCTTTACCCTGACCAATCTTCTCACCGTTATAGCTGTACCATGCACCGGCTTTCTCGATGAACTTCTCTTTCACGCCCAGGTCAACCAGCTCGCCGTAGAAGTTAATCCCTTCGCCGTAGAGGATCTGGAACTCGGCCTGTTTGAACGGCGCGGCGATCTTGTTCTTCACAACCTTCACGCGGGTTTCACTGCCCACCACGTTATCGCCCTCTTTCACCGCACCAATACGGCGAATATCGAGACGCACAGAGGCGTAGAATTTCAGCGCGTTACCGCCGGTGGTGGTTTCCGGGTTACCGAACATCACACCAATTTTCATACGGATCTGGTTGATGAAGATCAGCAGCGTGTTGGACTGTTTCAGGTTACCCGCCAGCTTACGCATGGCCTGGCTCATCATACGTGCCGCGAGGCCCATGTGAGAGTCACCGATTTCGCCTTCGATTTCGGCTTTCGGGGTCAGCGCGGCAACGGAGTCAACCACCAGCACGTCTACAGCACCTGAACGCGCCAGCGCGTCACAGATTTCCAGCGCCTGCTCACCGGTATCCGGCTGAGAACACAGCAGGTTATCAATATCCACACCCAGCTTACGTGCGTAGACAGGGTCCAGCGCATGCTCGGCATCGATAAAGGCACAGGTTTTACCCTGGCGCTGTGCTGCGGCAATCACCTGCAGCGTTAAGGTGGTTTTACCTGAGGATTCCGGCCCGTAGATTTCTACGATACGGCCCATCGGCAAGCCGCCTGCGCCCAGTGCAATGTCTAAAGAAAGCGAACCGGTGGAGATAGTTTCCACATCCATGGAACGGTCTTCACCCAGGCGCATGATGGAGCCTTTACCGAATTGCTTTTCGATCTGGCCCAGTGCTGCCGCCAACGCTTTCTGTTTGTTTTCGTCGATAGCCATTATTACTCCTGTCATGCCGGGTAAAGCAGGTGGTGCTCAACCGGGAATTCTTAACTGTTGCGGCAATTATACTGTATGCTCATACAGTATCAAGTGTTTTGTAGAAATTGTTGCCATAGTGTTTGCAGGGCATACGCCGTGGCCTGACGCCGCACGTTTTCGCGGTCGCCGCTAAAGCATTCACAGCGGGTGATGCCCTCGCCTGCGGCGCTGGCAAAGCCAAACCACACGGTGCCGACAGGCTTGGTGGCCGTGCCGCCATCCGGTCCGGCGATGCCGCTGATGGAAATCGCATAGTCTGCGCGGGCGGCTTTGATCGCGCCAATGGCCATCTCAACCACCACCGGCTCGCTCACCGCACCATGCTGTTCCAGCGTGGTGGGTTTGACGCCGATCATCTGCGATTTTGCCTCATTACTGTAAGTGACAAATCCCCGCTCAAACCAGGCGGAGCTGCCGGCAATATCGGTGATGACTTTCGCCACCCAGCCGCCAGTACAGGATTCAGCCGTGGTCACGGTCGCCCCGCGCGCGTTTAACGCCTGCCCGATGCGCTCGCTCAAATGCATCAATTCACTGTCTGTCATCATGACTCCCGTAAGTGAATAAAAACATGGCAGACAAGATAGCATCTTCTCATCAAAGGTGGGGGCGAGAGGTCGATTTTACGAGGGGGCTTCAGAAAAAAGGCCAGCGGGCGCTGGCCTTTATCGTGATTACTTAATACGCGCCAACGCCACCGTCTGGCCAAGCTGCCAGACCGCCATCGCATAGTGCGTGCTGTGGTTGTAGCGGGTAATCGCGTAGAAGTTAGGTAAGCCGTACCAGTATTCATAGCCGGTGCCGACATCCAGACGCAACAAACTCGCTTCCTGATGATCGCCCAGCGATTGTTGCGGCGTTAAGCCTGCCGCCGCCAGCTGCGCAATGCTGTATTTGGTTTTGAAGCCGTTTGCCAGCCCCGGTGCCTGGCCATTCGCAGGTACCGCCACCAGGTCGCCTTTCACCCAGCCATGCTCTTTGAAGTAGTTTGCCACACTGCCGATGGCATCCACCGGATCCCACAGGTTGATGTGCCCGTCGCCATTAAAATCAACGGCATACTCTTTATAAGAGGACGGCATAAACTGGCCGTAGCCCATTGCGCCCGCAAAAGAACCTTTCAAATCGAGCGGATCGTCGCTTTCATCGCGCGCCATCAACAGGAAGGTTTCCAGCTCAGAGGAGAAATAGGCGGCCCGGCGCGGATAGGCGAATGACAGGGTTGCCAGCGCATCCAGGATGCGGGTTTTACCCATCACGCGGCCCCAGCGGGTTTCCACACCGATAATGCCGACGATGATTTCCGGCGGCACGCCATACACCTGCCACGCGCGATTCAGCGCATCTTCATACTGATCCCAGAACGCCACGCCGTTTTGCACGTTATCCGGCGTGATGAACTGTTTGCGATAGCGCAGCCACGCGCCGGTTGGCCCTGTCGGCACGCTGGCGGTCGGTGCCTGGCGATCCATCAGACGCAGCACGGAATCGAGGCGCTTCGCCTGCGAGAGGATCTCGTGCAGCTGCTGACGGTCAAAACCGTGTTTGCTCACCATCATATCGATGAACTGTTCAGCCGCCGGGTTGTTGGCAAAATCGCCGGCCGGATTGAGCATATTATGCTGCGGCTCCAGCAGGAATCCACCGGACGGCGGCGTGCCCGCTGTGGCGGGCGCCTGAGAGGTTTTTGGTTTACTGCTACAGGCAGAAAGCAGGACCAGCACAGGTAAAAGAGCTGCGTAACGACGCTTAAACATGGGGCATCCATATAAACATAACGAATTCGGCGAGAGGGAATTATGGTAAAGCATCTTCCTCTTCACAAGGAAGCGGCAAAGAGAAGTCCAGGCAACATAATCCTTCCGCTCGTTAAAACCTTGCAAAATGAACGTTAAAATCCCCTCCACCTCGCAAAATCTTTCATTTTGATTAATTTATCTTTCACAATGAGATCTATTTAACACTTTTAAACCTTTCAAAGTGATTATTATTAGCGCCACAAAAGACCCAACCCTGGAGGAGAGAGAAATGATCGAAACCATCACGCACGGTGCCGAGTGGTTTATCGGGCTGTTTCAGAAAGGTGGCGAGGTATTTACCAGCATGGTGACGGGCATTTTGCCGTTGCTGATCAGTTTGCTGGTGATCATGAACGCGCTGATTAATTTTATCGGTCAGCAACGTATTGAAAGACTGGCACAACGTTGCGCCGGTAATCCCGTAACGCGTTATCTGCTGTTGCCGCTGGTCGGCACCTTTGTATTCTGCAATCCGATGACGCTCAGCCTTGGCCGTTTTATGCCGGAAAAATATAAACCGAGCTACTACGCCGCCGCGTCCTATAGCTGCCACTCAATGAACGGCCTGTTCCCGCACATCAACCCCGGCGAGCTGTTTGTCTATCTGGGTATCGCCAGCGGTCTTACCACGCTGGGTCTCCCCCTCGGTCCATTGGCGGTGAGCTACCTGCTGGTCGGCCTGGTCACCAACTTCTTTCGCGGCTGGGTCACTGACCTCACCACCGCCATTTTTGAGAAGAAAATGGGTATTCAACTGGAGCAAACCGTCCGCCTGGCAGGAGCAACATCATGACGCGCATTGTGATTGAAAAAGGCACCGGCGGCTGGGGCGGCCCGCTGATGATTGATACCACCACGCCGAAAAAAATCGTCTATATCACCGCCGGAACGCGCCCGGCGATCGTCGACACGCTGGCGCAACTCACCGGCTGGCAGGCGGTGGACGGTTTCAAGGAGGGTGAACCGCCGGAAGAAGAGATCGGCGTGGCAGTGATCGACTGCGGCGGCACGCTGCGCTGCGGGATCTACCCGAAACGCCGTATCCCGACGGTGAATATCCACGCCACCGGCAAGTCCGGCCCGCTGGCGCAATACATCACCGAGGACATTTACGTCTCCGGCGTCAAAGTGGAGAACATCCGCCACGAGCAGGCGACGACGCCAAATCCCGCGCCGCGGGATTATGACACCAGCAAGAAGATCACCGAGCAGAGCGACGGCCTGCTGGCGAAGGTCGGTATGGGGATGGGCTCGGCAGTGGCAGTGCTGTTTCAGGCCGGGCGCGACACCATTGATACGGTGCTGAAAACCATCCTGCCATTTATGGCGTTCGTGGCGGCGCTGATCGGCATCATCATGGCGTCGGGGCTGGGGGACTGGATCGCCCACGGCCTGGCTCCGCTCGCCAGCCAGCCGCTGGGACTGGTCACGCTGGCGTTGATCTGCTCTTTCCCGCTGCTGTCACCGTTCCTCGGTCCCGGTGCTGTGATCGCGCAGGTGATTGGCGTATTGATCGGTGTGCAAATTGGCCTCGGACATATCCCGCCGCATCTGGCCCTGCCCGCCCTATTCGCGATTAACGCCCAGGCGGCGTGCGACTTCATTCCGGTCGGCCTGTCGCTGGCTGAAGCGCGCCAGGACACGGTACGCGTCGGTGTCCCTTCCGTGCTGGTCAGCCGCTTTCTTACCGGTGCGCCCACCGTGCTCATCGCCTGGTTTGTTTCAGGTTTCATCTATCAATAAGAGGTCATACACGATGTCCGTGATCTACCAGACCACCATCACCCATATCGGCGACAGTGCAGCAGAGGCGCTGGACGAGCAGATGCTGATCACCTTTCGCGAGGGTGCGCCTGCCGACATTCAGGCCTTCTGTTTCATTCATTGCCACGGCGACATGCACGGCAGCCTGCAACCCGGCGCGGTGTTCGAGCTGGGCGCGCAACGCTATCCCGTGACCGCCGTGGGCGCGGTGGCCGAAGCAAACCTGCGCGAGCTGGGCCATATCACCCTGCGGTTTGACGGGGAACGTGAGGCGGAATATCCCGGTACGGTGCACGTCGCCGGGCCGGTACCCTCGGCGATCCAGCCGGGCTGCATCTTAAAATTTACTGCGTAGTTGAGGAGAAAAGTATGGATCAGGTTGCCGTTGTCATTGGCGGAGGACAAACCTTAGGGGCGTTCCTGTGCCGTGGGCTGGCCGCAGAGGGTTATCGCGTTGCTGTGGTGGACATTCAGAGTGATAAAGCCGCCAGCATCGCACAGCAGATCAATGCCGAGTTCGGCGAAGGTAAGGCGTATGGTTTCGGGGCCGATGCCACCAGCGAACAGAGCGTGCTGGCGCTCTCAAGAGGCGTGGACGAGATTTTTGGTCGCGTGGATTTGCTGGTGTACAGCGCGGGGATCGCCAAAGCAGCGTTTATCAGTGACGTCGAACTGGGGGATTTTGATCGCTCATTGCAGGTAAATCTGGTGGGTTATTTCCTCTGCGCCCGGGAGTTTTCGCGCCTGATGATCCGCGACGGCGTCGCCGGACGCATCATCCAGATCAACTCGAAATCCGGCAAAGTGGGCAGCAAGCACAACTCCGGCTACAGCGCCGCCAAGTTTGGCGGCGTGGGGCTGACCCAGTCACTGGCACTGGATCTGGCGGAATACGGCATCACCGTGCATTCGCTGATGCTCGGCAACCTGCTGAAATCACCGATGTTCCAGTCGCTGATCCCGCAATATGCCAGCAAGCTCGGCATTCCCGCCGAAAACGTGGAGCAGCACTATATAGATAAGGTCCCGCTCAGGCGCGGTTGCGATTATCAGGATGTGCTCAATCTGCTGCTGTTTTACGCCAGCCCGAAAGCCTCTTACTGCACCGGGCAGTCGATAAATATCACCGGCGGTCAGGTGATGTTCTGAGTTCATTCCCCGGTGGCGCTGCGCTTACCGGGGCTACCTCCCGGCATGAAAGGATAAAATCGTAGGCCGGGTAAGGCGTAGCCGCCACCCGGCATGAAAGGGTTAAACTCGCAGGCCGCGTAAGGCGCAGCCGCCACCCGGCAATTAAGGAGTCACTATGGTAATGACACTCATCACCCTCGCCGCCATCGCCTGGATCGTTCAGCTGGCGCTGGGCGGCTGGCAGATCCGCCAGTTTAACCGCGCCTTTGAGCAGCTGTGCCAGCGTGGCCGGGTCGGTGTTGGACGCGCGGGTGGACGTTTCCAGCCCCGCGTGATCATCGCCGTTGCACTGGATGAGCAGCTGCGTGTGACGGACAGCTTATTGATGAAAGGACTGACGGTCTTCACCAGACCGTTAAAAATTGCCGCGCTCACTGGCAAACATCTTGATGAATTACACCCTGATGTGATCTTTCCCCATGATCCGCGCTGTCAGAATGCTCTATCATTAGCGCTTAAAATGAAACATGGATAATTTCGTTGTGAACGCTTTTAGCTTGCGGAAGAATGTCGCAATGAAGCGTGGTGTCATATAAAGTTAATGAATAATTTTAATATAAATTATATCTATCTTCGATATCTGTTAATTTATATTTTCTGTAAATTACAAACAGTCAAATAAATAAAGCGTATCGTCCTTCTGCTTTCTCTGGAAAGGAATAAACGATATGTCATGGAATAAGTACGAAGCTGTTTCTTACGCCCGCAGACATGCGCATCAAAAAAGTGGCGGGCATTGTGCACGGGCAGTTGCCGCTGCCATTCGCGCAGGCGGCGTAAAAATTGAAGGTGCAGACGCCAAAGATTTTGGACGCGTCCTGGAAAGGGCTGGCTTTACTAAAGTTTATGGCACAGCGATTGAAGGTGATGTTGCGATAATTGACGCATTGCCCGGGGCCCATCAGTATGGACACGCCTGTATTTATGATGGTTCAGGAACATGGTATTCGGATTTCGTTCAGCGCAGTCTGTACCCAGGACCACGCTACAGGGAACTGCAACCAAAAATAACAATTTACAGGCATTACTAATATGAAAAAATTACTGTTCCTGGCTCTTATGTCATCTTCGGCTATAGCAAATTCTAACGATCCCGTCACACAGGCTGTAAATTTTAATAGCTGGTATGTTAATCAAATTGCTCAGGATAAATCCCCCGTTAATGATGACCAGAAAATTGATAATTATGTAACAACTGAAACGCTGCAAAAGCTAAGGCGTACTCAAGATCCCGCTTATGATGATGAAGAGTTCTACGAAGCAGATTTATTCCTGAAAGCTCAGGATATAGGTGATGACTGGCCACAAAATGTCTCTGCTATTGCAGGTGATACCGATCCCGTGTGCGTAAATGTCTATATTGCTTTTGGAAAGAAGCAGGATCATATCGTCATTGATTGCATGGTGAAGGAAAAGGACATCTGGAAAGTGCAGTCCGTCGCAAATGTAAATTTTTCTCGCAACCTCAACAATAAGTAGTCAATACAAAGGTTCCGCTGATTGGGGTAGTAGACCCACCAGCTGAGTAGCCACGATACACGTACCGCTGACAAAATTGCAGAAATTACACCCTGATGTGATCTTTCCCCATGATCCGCGCTGTCAGAATGCTCTATCATTAGCGCTTAAAATGAAACATGGGTAATTTCGTTGTGAACGCTTTTAGCTTGCGAAATTATCATTTCGCACTTTCACGCAGGATCCACGCTTATGAAACCACGTCAGCGCCAGGCCGCTATTCTCGAACATCTGCATCAGCGGGGTAAATGTTCGGTCGATGAACTGGCGCAGCAGTTTGATACCACCGGCACCACCATCCGCAAAGATCTGGTGATCCTCGAACATGCCGGTACCGTGATCCGCACCTATGGCGGCGTCGTGCTGAACAAAGACGATGCGGATCCCCCTATCGATCATAAAGCGCTGATCAACACCACTCAGAAAGCGCGCATTGCCGAAACGGCGGTGGGATTTATTCACGATGGTGATTCGCTGATCCTCGACGCAGGCAGTACGGTGCTGCAAATGGTGCCCCTGCTCAGCCATTTCAATAACATCACGGTGATGACCAACAGCCTGCATATCGTTAACGCTCTGTCAGAGCTGGACAACGAGCAGACCATTTTGATGCCGGGCGGCACCTTCCGTAAAAAATCCGCCTCCTTCCACGGTCAACTGGCGGAGAACGCTTTTGAACATTTCAGCTTCGATAAGCTGTTTATGGGAACCGATGGCATCGATCTCAGTGCGGGCGTCACCACCTTTAACGAAGTATTCACCGTCAGCAAAGCCATGTGTAACGCGGCCAGGGAAGTGATCCTGATGGCCGACTCGTCAAAGTTTGGTCGCAAAAGCCCGAATATCGTCTGTAGCCTGGAGAGCGTGGACAAACTGATCACCGACGCGGGGATTTCTGATGAATTCCGCGCGGCATTAGAAGACAAAGGAATCGACGTGATTATTGCCGGAGAGAGTCATGAGTGAACAGCTGTTAAATACCGCCCGTCAGACCCTGTTGCTGGAATTACAGGAAGCGAGCCGTCTGCCGGAACGCCTGGGGGATGACTTCGTCCGCGCCGCCAGCGCCATTCTGCACTGTGAAGGCAAAGTGATTGTCTCCGGCATCGGTAAATCCGGGCACATTGGTAAAAAGATTGCCGCCACCCTCGCCAGCACCGGTACCCCGGCGTTTTTTGTGCACCCGGCGGAAGCGCTGCACGGCGACCTGGGCATGATTGAAAGCCGCGACCTTCTGCTGTTTATCTCCTATTCCGGCACCGCAAAAGAGCTGGATCTGATTATTCCGCGGCTGGAAGAAAAAGGCGTCGCGCTGCTGGCGATGACCGGTAAATCCCGCTCTCCGCTGGCGCTGGCCGCCAAAGCCTGGCTGGATATTTCGGTGGAGCGTGAGGCCTGCCCGATGCACCTTGCGCCGACCTCCAGCACCGTCAATACGCTGATGATGGGCGATGCGCTGGCGATGGCGGTGATGCAGGCGCGCGGTTTTAACGAAGAGGATTTCGCCCGCTCGCATCCGGCGGGGGCGCTGGGCGCGCGACTGCTTAATAAGGTGCATCACCTGATGCGTACCGACGACGCCCTGCCACAGGTGCAACTGGATACCAGCGTGATGGACGCCATGCTTGAGTTGAGCCGCACCGGGCTGGGACTGGTAGCGGTGTGCGACAGCGCGCAGAAAGTGCAGGGGGTGTTTACCGATGGCGACCTGCGCCGCTGGCTGGTGGGCGGCGGCACGCTGGACGCCGCGGTACGTGACGCCATGACGCCGGGCGGCGTCACCCTACAGGCGCAGAGCCGCGCCATTGATGCCAAAGAGATCCTGATGAAGCGTAAAATCGCCGCCGCCCCGGTCGTGGATGAAAACGGCGTGCTCACCGGCGCGATTAACTTACAGGACTTCTACCAGGCGGGCATTCTCTAGCCCTTCAGCCCCAGACGCTTCGCCAGCCGGTGCAGGTTGGCGACGTCCATCTCCAGCGCCCGCGCGCTTGCCGCCCAGTTATGGTCATGAGCGCGCAGGGCATTCTCAATCAGCTGGCGCTGAAAATCCTCCGTTGCCGTACGCAGGTTCAGCGCGACCTCGTTCACCGGCACGCTGATTGCGGGCTGAGTTGCAGGCGCGGCCTCATCGCTGAAAGCAAAGTGATGCGCTTCCAGCACCACCTCCTCTCCTGCCCGCGTCGCCCGCGCCAGCACCACCGCGCGATGAATGGCATGTTCCAGCTCGCGCACGTTGCCGGGCCAGCCGTAGGCCAGCAGCTGTGCCCGCGCGCCGGGGCTTAGCACCACCTGCGTCAGCCCCAGCCGCATCCGGCACTGCTCGCAGAAATAGCCCGCCAGCAGGATCACGTCCTCGCCCCGCTCCCGCAGCGGCGGCACAAACAGCGGAAAAACGCTCAGGCGGTGGAACAGATCGGCGCGAAAACGCCCCGCCAGCACTTCTTCACGCAGATCGCGATTCGTGGCGGCCAGCACCCGCACATCCACCCGCAGGCTGCGGTCATCCCCGACGCGCTGAATATCGCCGTACTGCAATACGCGCAGCAGCTTCGCCTGTAATGCCAGCGACAGCTCGCCGATCTCATCGAGGAACAGCGTGCCGTTATCGGCCATTTCAAACTTACCGCTGCGGTTGCTGATCGCGCCGGTAAAAGCCCCTTTCACATGGCCGAACAGTTCGCTTTCGGCGACGCTTTCCGGTAGCGCCGCGCAGTTTAAATAGACCAGCGCATTCACTGCCCGTGGCGATCCGCTGTGGATCGCTTTCGCTACCAGCTCTTTGCCAGTGCCGGTTTCGCCGCTGATCAGCACGTTGAGATCCGAGGCGGCAACGATATCGATCTCTTTTTTCAGCTGCTGCATCGCCGGGGCAAGGCCGATCATCTCCTGCCCGCGCTCCGGCGTGAAGTTGCTCTCACCGGCAGGCAGCACGTTCTGACTTTCCAGCTGGGCTATCAGCAGTGCGTTATTCAGCGCCCCGGCCACCAGCGCGGCGATCAGACGCAGCGCCTCGTCGCTGAAGCCGTCGAACTGATCCGGCTCCATGCCGTCAAGGGTCAGCGCGCCAATCAACTTCTGCCCGGCAAACAGCGGCAGGCCCAGACAGGCGTGCACTTTCAGGCTCTCCTGACCGGGGATCAAGCCATCGTAAGGATCGGGCAGATCGCTGTCTGCGGGAAAGCGCACCACATCCCCGGCGCGGGCAATCGCCTCCAGACGTGGGTGTCCGGCAAGGGAAAAGCGTCGCCCAAGTACATCCTGCGCCAGCCCGTCGATGGCCAGCGGAATAAACTGGTGCGCCTCATAGCGCAGCAGCGCCGAGGCGTCGCAACCCAACACCTGGCGCAGCGTGGCGATCAGCCGGGAAAAGCGATCCTGATGACCGATATCGCTTTGCAGTTCAATGGCGATTTTCGCCAGCGCTTCCACGGAAAAACGCATATCTACCTCACAGTCATTTTGACAATGCATAGTGTCATATTGACCATAAAAAGCATAGTCATTTTGACAAACCGCTTTTACCAAAAACCTATCAAACCATTGATTTTAAATAAAATAAAAAAGTGGCACGCATCTTGATATAGCTCAGTCATCTTTCTCAAATTCAGCGTGGCTGAGGTTAATATGACTATTCATGTAAAAAATAATATTCACTGGGTGGGACAACGTGACTGGGAAGTGCGCGATTTTCATGGCACCGAATACAAAACCCTGCGCGGCAGCAGCTATAACAGCTATCTGATCCGCGAAGAGAAAAACGTGCTCATCGACACCGTTGACCACAAATTCAGCCGGGAATTCGTGCAGAACCTGCGCGGTGAAATCGATCTGGCAGATATTGATTACATCATCATCAACCATGCGGAAGAAGACCACGCGGGTGCGCTGACCGAGCTGATGTCCTGCATCCCGGATACGCCGATTTACTGCACCAATAACGCTATTGATTCCATCAACGGGCATCATCATCATCCGGAGTGGAACTTTAACGTGGTGAAAACCGGCGACACGCTGGACATCGGTAACGGCAAACAGCTGATCTTCGTTGAAACCCCGATGCTGCACTGGCCGGACAGCATGATGACCTACATGACCGGCGACGCGGTGCTGTTCAGTAACGATGCCTTTGGTCAGCACTATTGCGATGAACACCTGTTCAATGACGAAGTGGATCAGGTGGAACTGTTTGAGCAGTGCCAGCGTTACTACGCCAACATCCTGACGCCGTTCAGCCGCCTGGTGACGCCGAAAATCACCGAAATCCTCGGGTTCAATCTGCCGGTGGATATGATCGCCACCTCCCATGGTGTGGTATGGCGTGATAACCCGACGCAAATCGTTGAGCTGTACCTGAAATGGGCGGCGGATTATCAGGAAGATCGCATCACCATTTTCTACGACACCATGTCGAACAATACCCGCATGATGGCCGACGCCATCGCCCAGGGCATCACCGAAGTGGACCCCCGCGTGGCGGTGAAAATCTTCAACGTCGCCCGCAGCGATAAAAACGAAGTGCTGACCAACGTGTTCCGCTCCAAAGGCGTGCTGGTGGGCACCTCTACCATGAATAACGTGATGATGCCGAAAATCGCCGGGCTGGTGGAAGAGATAACCGGGCTGCGCTTTCGTAATAAACGTGCCAGCGCCTTTGGTTCTCATGGCTGGAGCGGCGGCGCGGTGGATCGCCTGTCCACCCGTTTACAGGATGCCGGTTTTGAAATGTCACTCAGCCTGAAAGCCAAATGGCGTCCGGATATTGATGCGCTGGAAATCTGCCGCCAGCACGGTCGTGATATTGCCCGTCAGTGGGCGCTTACCCCGCTGCCTGCTGTCGTGGCTCCGGCGGTTGAACCGCAGGAGGAAAGCGTCTGCGCCCCTGCCGCCGCTGACCTCGGCCCGTGCATGCAGTGCAGCGTCTGCCAGTGGATCTACGATCCGGCCACCGGTGAACCGATGCAGGATGTCGCCCCGGGCACGCCGTGGGACGAGGTGCCGGACAACTTCCTGTGCCCGGAATGCTCACTCGGTAAAGACGTGTTTGATGTGCTGGCAGTGGAGGCAAAATGAATCACGGTATCGTCATTATTGGTTCGGGCTTCGCCGCCCGACAGCTGGTAAAAAATATCCGCAAACAGGACGCGCAGGTTCCGGTCACGCTGATTGCCGCTGACAGCATGGACGAATACAACAAACCAGACCTCAGCCACGTGATCAGCCTCGGCCAGTCGGCTGAGGATCTCACCCGCCAGTCGGCGGGGGAGTTTGCGGAACAGTTTAATTTGCGTCTGTTCCCGCAGACACGGGTGACGGAAATCGACCCCACCCACCACTGCGTTAAAAGCCAGCAGCGGGAATGGTTTTACGACAAGCTGGTGCTGGCGACAGGGGCCTCGGCCTTTGTGCCGCCGGTGCCGGGCAACGAACTGATGCTGACGCTGAACAGTCAGCAGGAGTATCAGGCGTGCGGCGCGACCCTGCGCGATGCGCAGCGCGTATTGATCGTCGGCGGCGGGCTGATTGGCTCTGAGCTGGCGATGGATTTTAACCGCGCCGGTAAAACGGTGACGCTGGTGGATACCGCCGCCAGCGTGCTCGCCTCGCTGATGCCGCCGGAAGTGAGCAGCCGCCTGCAACATCGCCTGACGGAAAGCGGTGTGCATCTGCTGCTGAAGTCGCAACTGCTTGGGCTGGAATCTACCGCTGGCGGTATTCAGGCCCGCTTTGATCGCGATCGTACCCTTGAGGTGGATGCGGTGGTCGCCGCCACCGGCCTGCAACCGCAGACGGCGCTGGCGCATCAGGCGGGTATCGCCATCAGACGCGGCATCGTGGTCGACAGCCAGTTGCGCACCAGCATCGGGGATATTTATGCGCTGGGCGACTGCGCGGAGATCAACGGCAAGCTACTGCCGTTCCTGCAACCGATCCAGATCTGCGCGATGTGGCTGGCGAAGACGTTGCTGGGTCAGCAGGCAACATTGTCGCTGCCGCCGATGCTGGTGAAAGTGAAGACGCCGGATCTGCCGCTGCATCTGGCGGGAGAGACGCAGCGCGGGGATCTGCACTGGCAGATCGAAGCGCGGCCGGACGGGATGGTGGCGAAGGGGTTTGAGGGGGAGAAGTTGTGTGCGTTTGTGGTGAGTGAAGACCGGATGAAGGAGGCGTTTGGGTTGCTGAAGGCGCTGAACGCGTAACGGTTTGTTTGTTGTTCGGTGGAATGTTCCGTTTGGTGGAGTGTTCCGTTCACTTTGCGTTTCGTGTCAGGCGTGACGCCGCTGACGGTGAACGTGCTAAGGGGGCCACCGCGGCCCCCTTAGCAATCCCCGCGGCCCCGCACCGAAACCGGTGCTGCGCACTGCGCTCACCTCCCGCCCGTCTGCCCGCGGTCGGCTCGATTCGGCCTCCTGCCTCATTTCGCCTCTGGCCGCCATCCCTGGCGGCCAGCCCTTGTCATCCGGCCTCCGGCTCGCCGGTTTCAGCGGGGACTCAACCCCTCGCGTCATTATCGCTTTTTTTATATAGCGACTGAGTGGCGTTAGTTTTTTTGAACTTACAGGAACCGCAATGTCGGGTTTATAAAATAATCTGGAAGTGTGCGCGCTCTGTGCGCCAAGTGTTAAAGCCGTTCGTCAGAGCAGAAAAGAGCGCACCCCCCACAGCCCCCATTACATCAAACGTGCAGCGGCAATAACCCCCTGCCCAAAGGCGATCCCCCCATCCCCCGCCGGTAACCCCTGCGGAAACAGCAACCGGAAATCCGTCAGATAATGCCGTAAGCGCGCCACCAGCAGCCGGTTGTGCATCACCCCGCCGCCAAAGCATAACGTCGTGATCCCCCGCCCCTGCGCTTCGCGCCGCATCAGCGCTGCCAGCCCTTTAGCCAGCGCATCATGAAACGCCCAGGCTTTCTCGCCTGCCGTAGCGTCCCACCTGAGCCAGGTCTGCCAGAAATCCGTTAAATCATGCGGCTGCAACTGCACCGGATGATCCACACCGGAACATTCGCTTGCCAGCGCCTCCAGCTGACACGCCGCCTCGCCCTCGTAACTCAGGCTTTCCGGGGCGCAGCCCAGTGCGCAGGCCACGGCGTCAAACAGCCGTCCGCACGATGACGCGCGCGGAGACTGGATCCCCTGCGCTATCGCCCGTGCCAGCAGCGGCCAGTTTTTATCCTGTAACACATGGGTTTGCGGATAACGCTGCCAGTCCGGCACAAAGGCGAGGCAGTGCGCCAGCAGGTTGCGCCACGGCTGTCTTGCCGCCAGATCGCCGCCGGGCAGCGCTACCGCCGGTAACCCGCCGAGGTGCTCGCATTCGCGGTAGTTCACCCGCAGGCACTCCCCGCCCCATAGCTGACCATTCTCGCCCATGCCGATACCGTCGAGGATCAGCGCGATGACATCGCCGCCATCCCGCGGCCAGCGGTGTTCAGCCAAACAGGCCGCCGCGTGGGCATGATGGTGCAGAACGTGGCTCACCGGCAGACCCAGCGCCTCGCCCCACTGGGTTGAACGATAACCGGGGTGGACGTCACACACCGCCTGCTGTGGGGTGAAGTCGTAGATTTTCTGCATCAGTGCGAGGGCGGCGCGCCACTGGGTTTCTACCCCGTCCTCGGTCAGATCGCCAAAATGCTGGCTCAGCACCGCCCGATCGCCACGCAGCAGGCAAAAAGTATTTTTCATGTCCGCGCCCAGACAGAGCAGCGGCGGCACGGCGTCAAAGCCCGGCGGCAGCGGCAGCGCGTCCGGTACAAAGCCACGCGCCCGGCGCAGCATCTCGCCGCTGGCGCGCATCACCGAGTCGTCCATACGCTGCACGATGTCGCGGTTATGCAGCAAAAAGCCGTCGGCAATACCCGCCAGGTCACTGAGCGCCTGGTCGTTGGTAAGCGCGGGTGGCCTGCCGCTGAGATTACCGGAGGTCATCACCAGCGGACGATCCAGCGCCTGCATTAGCAGATGCTGGAGCGGGCTGGCGGGCCACATCACGCCGACCTCCGGCAACGACGGCGCGATGGCCTCGCACAATGCCGGCAGCGCGCTTTTCGCCACCAGCACAATAGGCGCGGCGGCGGATTGCAGGTGCGCTGCGGCCGTCTCACAGCAGCCATAAGGGATCATCACCGCCAGCGGTTTTACCGGACGGCGTTTACGTTCCCGTAGCCGTCTCACCGCCTGCGGGTTTTGCGCGTCAACGGCGAGATGAAAACCGCCAAGGCCCTTAATGGCGACAATATTTCCCGCCGCCAGCATGGTGACCGCCGCCTGCAACGCCGCCTCGCCCACCGCACGATCGCCCGCCGCCCGCCATTCAAGCTGCGGACCGCACGCTGCACAGGCCACCGGCTGAGCATGAAAACGCCGATCCGCCGGATTGCGGTACTCAGCCGCGCACGCCGCGCACAGCGGGAAGGCACGCATCACGGTAAACGGGCGGTCGTAAGGCATGGCGTGAATGATGGTAAACCGCGGGCCGCAGTGGGTGCAGTTAATAAAGGGATAACGATAGCGGCGCTCAGCAGGATCGTTCATTTCCGCAAGACAGGCCGGGCAGGTGGCGGCGTCCGGCACAATTTGCGTATCCATGCTGCCGCCGGTGCTGTGGCGAATAGTGAAAGCCGTGGGCGCGTCGTCCCACTGCCAGGGGGTGACCTCGGTATCGTCAATGCGCGCCAGCGGCGGGCAGTGGCGGTAGAGGTCGCTCAGAAAACGCGTGGCGTCACCAGACAGCCTGATTTCGACGCCGTGCCCGTCGTTACAGACATCGCCACAAAGATGTAACTGCTGCGCCAGCTGCCAGACGAAGGGGCGGAAACCCACCCCTTGCACCTTGCCGCGCACACGGATCAGTACGCCGTTATTGCTCATTCAGTCCTGTCATACCACTGCATCGCGCAGCCGGTTTTTCATGTCGAGATAGGTGGTCTGCGTGTAATCTTCGGCCCAGCGCTGATCGTCGATGGCGCTCACCTTCACCGCGCAATACTTGGTTTCCGGGGTTTTGGAAATCGGATCGAGATTATCCTGGGTCAGTTCATTACAGGCACCAATCCACCACTGATAGGTCATGTACACGCTGCCGGTGTTGATGCGCTCGTTGACATCGGCACGGCTGATCACCTTGCCACGGCGCGACGCCACCCACACCAGTTGCTGATCCTGAATGCCCAGCGCCCGGGCGTCCTGCGGGTTGATCTGCACGTAGCCCGGCTCATCCGCCAGGGTCTGTAGCGCCGCACAGTTGCCGGTCATCGAGCGGCAGGAGTAGTGCCCCACCTCACGCACGGTGCACAGCACCAGCGGATAATCGGCATCCGGCACTTCCGCCGGCGCACGCCACGGCGCGGCAAACAGATGTCCTTTGCTGTCCGGCGTATCAAACTTATTGCCTTTGTAGAGGAATGGCGTACCGGGGTGATCGAGGGTCGGACAAGGCCACTGAACGTGCCCCATATCGCCCATTTTTTCATACGTCACGCCATAGAACAGCGGGCACAGCTCGCGCAGCTCATCCCAGATCTGCTGGTTATTGTCGTAGTGCATCGGGTAGCCCATCTCGGTGGCGATGAGGCTGATGATCTCCCAGTCACGTTTGACGTTGTACTTAGGCTCAATGGCTTTTTCGAAGCGCTGGAAGCCGCGGTCGGCACAGGTAAAGACCCCGCCATGCTCGCCCCAGGAGGTCGCAGGCAGGATCACATCCGCCTGCTCGGCGGTTTTGGTCATGAAAATGTCCTGCACGACGATAAAATCAAGCGCCGCAAAACCCTTGCGCACCAGGCCCAGGTCGGCTTCGGTCTGGAGCGGATCTTCACCCATGATGTAATAGGCTTTCACCTTGCCTTCCAGCGCCAGGTGCGGCACCTCGGTGATGCGCACGCCGGGTTTGTCGTCCATGTCGTTAACGTTAATGCCCCAGGCGGCAGCAAATTTTGCGCGCACCGCCGGATCCACCACGTCCTGATAGCCGGGGAACTGATTCGGGATGACGCCCATGTCACACGCGCCCTGCACGTTATTCTGCCCGCGTACCGGGCCGACGCCAACGTGCTCGCGCCCCAGATTACCGGTGAGCAGCGCCAGGCTCGACAGCCCTTTCACCACGTCCACGGCCTGACCGAACTGCGTCACGCCCATGCCCCACATAATGGTGGCCGACGGCGCGGCGGCGTAAGTGCGCATAGCCTGACGGATCTGCTGCGCCGGTACGCCGGTGAGATGCTCAACTTTTTCCGGCGCATAATCTTTAACGGTTTCCCGGTAGGCGTCCAGCCCGGTGGTGAAGCTGGCGACGTACTCTTTGTCGTAGAGCTGCTCTTCCAGCAGTACATAACCAAAGGCGTTAACCATCGCCATATTGCAGCCGTTTTTCAGTTGCAGATGCTGATCGGCGATGCGGGCAGTTTCAATACGGCGTGGATCGCAGACGATGATTTTCGCACCGTTCTGTTTCGCCTTGATCACCCGACGCGCCACAATCGGATGCGAATCCGCGCAGTTATAGCCAAACACCAGCAGGCAGCGGGAATTCTCAATATCGCCGATGGAGTTACTCATCGCGCCATTGCCAAGCGTTTCCTGTAATCCGGCCACTGACGGACCGTGACAGACGCGCGCGCAGCAGTCGACGTTATTGGTATTCAGCACGCCACGGGCAAATTTCTGCATCACATAGTTGGTTTCGTTCCCCGTCCCGCGCGACGAGCCGGTGGTCATGATGGCGCGCGGGCCGAATTGCGCGCGGATCTCGCCTAAGCGTTTTGCGGTGTAGCGGATCGCTTCATCCCAGCTGACCGGCGTGAGTTTGCCGCCTTTTTCGTAGCGGATCATCGGCTGCGTCAGGCGCGGCGTCAGGAGCTTAGTATCGTTAAGAAAATCCCAGCCATAATAGCCTTTCAGGCACAGCTGATTCTGGTTGGTCACCCCTTCGGCGGCTTCCGCGCGCACGATTTTATTGTTCTCAACGACCAGTTTAAGTTTGCAGCCTGCGCCGCAGTAAGGACATACGCTTGTGATTTTTTTCATCAGTAACAGACCTGTTAAAAGTTGAAATCGGGTTCGGTTCAGAACAGCATTCCGGTGGTATCCAGGGCGGAGCGACGGCGTTTATCCGCGCTCATTTTTTCCAGCATGTCGCGATCGACACAGACCAGCGCGTGGGTCGGACAGACTTCCATGCACGCCGGACCGGCATCGCGGTGATGGCAGAGATCGCATTTGTTGGCTTCGGCTTTTTCGGCGCGCACGTTAAGGCCCGCACCGCTGTTGCGCACGACCGGACGCACCACCACTTCCATCGCGCCATACGGACAGGCGACGACGCAGGTTTTGCAGCCGATACAGCGTTCCTGCATCACATGCACAAAGCCTTTATCGCGGCTGATAGCGCCGTTCGGGCAGACGTTGGCACAGGGGGCGTCTTCACATTGACGGCACAGGGTGGCGGTGGAGATATTCACGCCTTTGATGACGTGGATACGTGGCAGAAAGGTGGAGGGCGTCAGGGCGGCACAATCCTGTTCTTCCTGATGCGAAACCACGCAGGCGACTTCGCAGGTGCGGCAACCAATGCATTTGTTGGCGTCCGCCATGATGAAACGGTTCATCGGGTTCTCCGGCAATAAGGGGTGATACCGCGGAGTTATTCACGAATCGTGCCAGATTTTAAGGTGATGATATTTATAGGTATTTTAGAAATGAGGCGCGGCGGGGAAAGTGTCATCGACACGAGTGACGATGACACCTGTCGACGTCAGGCGTGTGGCCCGTCAATGATGGAGTCGCGGGAATGTAATTCCCCGGCAAAGGTTTGCTGATATTTAAATTCACCGCCGTCGAGCATAAAGATTAAGCGGTTAATGGTTTCTTTAATCATTTCCGTGACCGGAATACGCACGCTGGACAGCGACGGCACAATATAAGGTGCCAGCGCGATGTCATCGAATCCCATGACTGAAACCTGATCGGGAATGCGTATTCCCGCGTCATGCAGCTGCTTCATCGCGCCAATCGCCATATCATCATTACTGGCCACCAGCGCGGTAAAAGTTTGCGACCGTGAGAGCAGCGTTTTCACGCCCTCTGCGCCGCTGGCGGGCGTCCATTTTCCTTCGACAATCAGATCGTTGCACACGGCAACGCCATACTGTGTTAACGCGTCTTTATAGCCTGCAAGGCGTTCAATACCGGTCGGCGAATCCAGCGAGCCGGTAATAAACGCAATATCCCGGTGGCCGCGCGCTAATAAGGTCGACACGGCCTTAAAGCTGGACTGTTTTTGATCCGACCAGACGCAGTGGCTGCTATTTTTCCGCAGACGACGATTAAGCACCATAACCGGCTGAGTATGGTTTTCGACAATCGCATCCAGTTCATCCACGCTGAGAAAGCGCGGATAAATAATGATCGCGTCACAGCGCATATCGAGTAAATACTGGATCGCCTGGCGTTCTTCATCCGCGCTGTGTTTGCCGTCGGCGAGGATCAGCTGGCGGCCATGATCTTCCGTCATTCGCGCGGCATGGAACAGTAATTCACTGAAATAGACGCCGTAATAGAGGGTGTTGGTCACCACAAGGCCGAGCGTCTGCGTCTTTTTGGTCGCCAGATTGCGCGCCAGCAAATTAGGCCGGTAGCCGCTCTCCTCAATTGCCTGGAACACGCGGTCTTTGGTGTCCTGGCTCACATAGCCATTCCCTGACAACACGCGGGATACCGTGGCTTTAGACACCCCTGCCCGCTTCGCGACCTCCAGCATCGTCGTCATGATCATCATCCCTTTAATTTCGATAAGCGGCAGTGTACTTCACAGTCACGCAGTTTGCAGCTTTGGTGCCGGGCGGCGACGGTGTCTTGCCCGGCCTACAGCCCATAAAATATTTAGCGAACTTCATCACAAATCAATATAAAAATAATTGTTTGATCAAACATAACTAATCATTCTTTTGTGGAACCGGTTTCCTATCTGCTGTTTCATTGTCTGACAATGAAAGCGTATCTTACTGATAAAACAGGATTACTTTTCGATGGCTAAGAATTATGCGGCGCTTGCCCACTCTGTGATAACTGCACTGGGCGGCGTTGACAATATCGCCGCCGTGACGCACTGCATGACGCGTCTGCGCTTTGTAGTAAAAGATGACGCGCTCATCGACGCCCAGAGCCTGAAAGGCATCAGCGGCGTGATGGGTGTGGTGCGTAATGACAACCAGTGCCAGGTGATCATCGGTAATACGGTGTCGCAGGCTTACCGCGAGGTGGTCAGCCTGCTGCCGGGTGATATGCAGCCGCCGGAAACCGATGCAAAACAAAAGCTGACCCTAAAACGCATCGGCGCGGGCATTCTTGATGCGCTGATCGGCACCATGTCGCCACTGATCCCGGCGATCATCGGCGGATCGATGGTCAAGCTGCTGGCGATGATTTTAGAGATGACCGGCGTACTGGAAAAAGGCGCGCCAACGCTGACCATCCTGACGGTGATCGGCGACGGGGCCTTCTTCTTCCTGCCGCTGATGGTGGCAGCCTCGGCGGCAATCAAATTTAAAACCAACATGTCGCTGGCAATTGCCATTGCCGGCGTGCTGGTGCACCCGAGCTTTATCGAGCTGATGGCGAAAGCGGCTCAGGGCGAGCACGTTGAATTCGCCTTTATCCCGGTGACGGCGGTGAAGTACACCTACACGGTGATCCCGGCGCTGGTGATGACCTGGTGTCTGTCGTATATCGAGCGCTGGGTCGATAAAATCACCCCGGCGGTAACGAAAAACTTCCTCAAGCCGATGCTGATCGTGCTGATTGCGGCTCCGCTCGCTATCGTGCTCATCGGCCCGATCGGTATCTGGATCGGCAGCGCCATTTCTACGCTGGTGTACACCATTCATAACTATCTCGGCTGGCTGTCCGTCGCCATCATGGGCGCGCTGTGGCCGCTGCTGGTGATGACCGGGATGCACCGCGTGTTTACGCCGACCATTATTCAGACCATCGCCGAAACCGGCAAAGAAGGCATGGTGATGCCGTCAGAAATTGGCGCTAATCTGTCCCTTGGCGGCTCCTCGCTGGCGGTGGCATGGAAAACGAAGAACCCGGAACTGCGTCAGACGGCGCTGGCCGCCGCGGCCTCTGCGATCCTCGCGGGCATCTCGGAACCGGCGCTGTACGGCGTGGCGGTACGCCTGAAACGTCCGCTGATCGCCAGCCTCATCAGCGGCTTTATCTGCGGCGCGGTAGCCGGGATCGCCGGACTCGCCAGCCATTCAATGGCAGCACCTGGCCTGTTTACCAGCGTGCAGTTCTTTGATCCGGCCAACCCGATGAGTATCGTCTGGGTGTTTGGCGTGATGGCGCTGGCGGTGGTGCTGTCGTTTGTGCTCACGCTGATGCTGGGCTTTGAAGATATTCCGGTGGAAAAAGAAGCGGCGAAGGCGCGTGAGTTGCAGGCGGCGAAAGCGACCGTCAGCACCGAAGCCAGAGCCTGATTTAAGGAGAAGTAAGCATGTCTGTATTTCCGGAAGGATTTTTATGGGGCGGCGCGCTGGCCGCCAACCAGTCTGAAGGCGCGTATCGCGAAGGCGGCAAGGGCCTGACCACCGTCGATATGATCCCCCATGGCGCAAATCGTCTGGCGGTGAAGCTGGGCCAGGAAAAGCGCGTGGCGCTGCGTGATGATGAGTTTTACCCCAGCCACGAAGCGATTGATTTTTATCATCGCTACAAAGAAGACATCGCCCTGATGGCGGAGATGGGCTTCACGGTGTTTCGCACCTCCATTGCCTGGGCGCGCCTGTACCCGAACGGCGACGAGTTGACGCCCAATCCGGAAGGCATCGCCTTTTATAAAGCAGTGTTTGAGGAGTGCAAAAAGTACAACATCGAACCGCTGGTGACGCTGTGCCATTTCGACGTGCCGATGCATCTGGTGGTGGAATACGGCTCGTGGCGCAACCGCAAGATGGTGGAGTTTTTCACCCGCTATGCGCGCACCTGTTTCGAAGCCTTTGACGGGCTGGTGAAATACTGGCTGACGTTCAATGAAATCAACATCATGCTGCACAGCCCGTTCTCCGGCGCGGGATTGGCGTTTGAAGAAGGTGAAAATCAGGATCAGGTGAAGTACCAGGCGGCGCACCATGAGCTGATTGCCAGCGCACTGGCGACCAAAATCGCCCATGAGGTAAACCCGCACAATCAGGTCGGCTGTATGCTGGCGGGCGGTAATTTTTACCCGTATTCCTGCAAGCCGGAAGATGTGTGGATGGCACTGGAGAAAGATCGCGAAAACCTGTTCTTTATCGACGTGCAGGCGCGCGGGGCCTATCCGTCCTATTCCGCCCGGGTGTTTCACGAGAAAGGGGTGCACATTGAGAAAGCACCGGGCGACGATGAGATCCTGAAAAATACCGTCGATTTTGTGTCGTTCAGCTATTACGCCTCCCGCTGTGCGTCAGCTGATATGAACGCCGGAAATACCAGCGCGGCGAATATCGTGAAGTCGCTGAAAAACCCGTACATTCAGGCCAGCGAATGGGGCTGGGGCATCGATCCGCTGGGCTTACGCATCACCATGAATATGATGTATGACCGTTATCAGAAGCCGCTGTTCCTGGTGGAAAATGGCCTCGGCGCGCGGGATGAAATCGATGCCAGCGGCGAGATCAACGACGATTACCGCATCAGCTATCTGCGCGAGCATATCCGCGCGATGGGTGACGCCATCGAAGACGGCGTGCCGCTGATGGGTTACACCTCGTGGGGCTGCATCGATCTGGTAGCCGCATCCACCGGTGAAATGAGCAAGCGCTACGGCTTTGTGTATGTGGATCGCGATGACGCCGGCAACGGTACCCTCGCCCGCACGCGCAAGAAATCGTTCTGGTGGTATAAGAAAGTGATTGCCAGTAATGGCGCGGATTTAGACTAGCAGTTGTGCCGGGCGGCGCTTCGCTTGCACCGGCCTACGTGTTGACGTTTTTGTAGGCCCGGATCGCTGCGCGCCACCGGGCATTACCCACCGGGCATTGCGCATTTACAACGGCGGGAAACCGCCGTTCCCTTGCCATCCGGCGAGGCGTTGATACACCGTCTCCACGGCCTCCTTTACCGGCGGGGTCATCGGGTAATAAAAGCCGACGATATCCGGCTGAATACCGACAAAAATCACCTCGCCAACATCGTCTTTTATCTGATCGACCAGATAGTTAAGCGGCATATTGTGGGTGGTCATCATAAACATGTCGGCGATGTCATCCGGATCGATAATACGGATCTCACCCGGATTAAGCCCCATGTCGGTGGCATCGACGATCATCAGCCGCGCGGGTTGAAGCTCGCGGATCGCCACGATGTCATTTTCCGGGGCGCTGCCGCCGTCAATGACCGTCCACTTGCCGCATCCCCGCTCGGCGCACATTTCCGCCAGCAGCGGGCCTGCGCCATCGTCGCCCATCATGGTGTTACCGACACACAATAAAACGTCAGTCACGTAATCTCCTCACCATCAGGTAGATGGCATTCTCCTGATGAATATCGTGAAGCATACTGAGCAGCGTCTTGCTCCAGGCCTGTTGCTCCGGCGTCTGGCGCGCCTGAGCGCGATCAAAGGCGTTTGCCAGCATGCTGATGTGCGAATGGTCAATGACGATCTCGCCATACTTCGGCACGCCTTCCATTTTGCGCCGTGCCTCGCTGCCCTCCTCCAGCGTACCGATCCACGCCAGATACGCCTGCCACGGGCAGGTCAGCGCCGCTTCCAGGCAGTCGATCACCCCCAGGTGATGTCCGATTGCCAGACTGTAATAGACCACCTGCTGCGCGGCGGGCGGCGTGGCGTCATTCTCGTCGACAAACTTACGACTCAACTGACTGAAAACGACGTTCTCGCTCATCCGATCCGCGCCTCGTTCACCACGCTGTTAAGCTGCTGCACGATTTCGTTCAGCCGCGGATCGTTTTCCGCTTCCAGCCAGCGCGCTACCTGCTGTTCGCCCTCTCCCAGCCGCCGTAGATAATCATCGGCAATCTGGCGGCCATAGCGATAACCGGCCAGCTGGCGGGCAGCACGATCCACACGCACGCGCAGCGGCTGCACCATATCGCCATGCAACAGCCCGGCGGGCTGATTGTCCTGCTCCCCCGGCAGACGAGCGTGGATCTTCTGCTCCAGCAGCCCCAGCGCCATGGCGAAGCCATACAGCGTGGCGGCAGGCGTCGGCGGGCAGCCAGGAATATAGACATCCACCGGCACAATTTTGTCAGTGCCGCCCCACACGCAGTAGAGATCGTGGAAGATGCCGCCGCTGTTGCCGCAGGCACCGTAAGAGATGCAGATTTTCGGATCCGGCGCTGACTGCCAGGCGCGCAGCGCAGGCGAACGCATGGCGCGCGTCACCGCCCCGGTAAACAGCAGAATGTCGGCATGACGCGGTGACGGCACCACTTTGATGCCGAAACGTTCGGCGTCGAACAGCGGCGAAAGTGTGGCGAAAATCTCGATTTCGCAGCCGTTACAGCCGCCGCAGTCCACCCGGTAGACGTAGGCGGAGCGTTTGATGTTTTTCAGCAGCGAGGTTTTCATGCGCGCGATGGATTCATCCACCGTCATCGGCACCGGGATGCCGTTATCGTCACGCGGTCCAATTAGATTTTGCATTAGCTGGCCTTCCTCATGTGGCGGGTCAGTTCGATCCGATCTGACGGCACTAGGCATTTCTGACGTTTGCAGTCCGGGCAGGTTTCGAAGCTTTCCCGGTGCTCGTGCGCACGGGTGTCGCCGTTGTGTTGCAACAGGGCGATGGCGTAGTCGATCTCTTTTTGCACGGCAAAGGGCCGGGCGCAGACGCGGCACTGACACAGCGCAAAGCGCGACTGTTGCAGGAAATCTTCTTTCTTCCATACCGCCAGTTCATAGGCCTGGGACAAGGTAATGGCCGCCGTCGGACAGACCTCTTCGCAGCGACCGCAAAAAATGCAGCGCCCGAGGTTAAACTGCCAGGCCTGTTCGCCGCAGGCCAGATCGGTTTCCACGCTCAGGGCGTTTGACGGACAGGCGTTCACGCAGGCCGCGCAGCCGATGCACTGCTGCGGATTGTGTTCCGGCTTGCCGCGAAAGTTTTTGTCGACGGCAATCGGCTCCAGCGGGTACGACGAGGTCGGCGCGCCGGTTTTAATGACTTTTTTGATGAAGGTAAACATGGCGACTCCTTATTTCAGCGGCGAGTTTTTACGCTCGATGCTGTAGCGCTCAAGCTCTTTGTACGGCACCACTTTGCTTTTCTTCTTGCGCACATCCACCACCGTCATGCGGTCGGTGCAGGAGTAGCACGGATCGAGGCTGCCGATGATCAGCGGCGCGTCGGATACCGTGTTGCCGCGCAGCATATAGCGCAGGGTCGGCCAGTTGGCGTAGGTCGCCGCCCGGCAGCGCCAGCGGTAGAGCTTCTGGTTGTCGCCGGTCATGCTCCAGTGGATATCGTCGCCGCGAGGCGCTTCGGCAAAACCGAGGGCAAAGCGGTGCGGAATATAGGTAAAGCCTTCCACCAGCAGCGGGCCGCCAGGCAGGTTATCCAGACCAAAGTCGATCATATTGAGCGCGGTCAGCACTTCGTTGATGCGTACTTTCAGGCGGGAGATCACGTCGCAGCCCTGTTCGCTGTGCACGGTCATCGGCAACAGCCCGTAGCCGACGAACGGGTGATCGGCGCGGGTATCGCGCGCATGGCCGCTGGCGCGCACCATCGGGCCGACGTTGCTGAAGTCGCGGGCGATTTGCGGGTCCAGACGGCCAATGCCGACGGTACGCTGTTCGATATTCGGCGTGCTCATCAGCACATCCACCAGTTCCATCACGTCGCGGCGCATCTGCTGGGCAAGCAGGCGGGTCTGGATCATGTCGTCTTTCAGCATGTCCCGACGAATGCCGCCAATCAGGTTCATGCCGTAGGTTTTACGCGCCCCGGTGAGGATCTCCGCCATTTTCATTGAGGTTTCGCGCACGCGGAAAAACTGCATAAAGCCGGAGTCAAAGCCGACAAAGTGACAGGCCAGGCCGAGGTTGAGCAGGTGGCTGTGCAGCCGTTCCACTTCCAGCAGAATGGCGCGGATCATCTGCGCACGCTCCGGCACCTTGATGCCCATCGCGTTTTCCACCGAGGTGGTGTAGGCGGTACTGTGGGCAAAGCCGCAGATGCCGCACACGCGATCCGACAGGAAGGTGACTTCGTTGTAGCCCATGCGGGTTTCCGCCAGCTTCTCCATGCCGCGATGGACGTAGAACAGGCGGTAATCGGCATCGATAATGTTTTCACCATCGACAAACAGGCGGAAGTGGCCCGGTTCGTCTGAGGTGACGTGCAGCGGGCCAATCGGCACGACGTTATTTTTCTTGCTGCCCAGTTCGTTAATAAACTCGTAGGTTTCGCTGTCGGTGGTCGGAGCCGGGCGTTGGCGGTAATCCATGCTGTCTTTACGCAGCGGATAGAGTTCGTCCGGCCAGTCATCCGGCAGCACCAGACGACGCTCATCCGGCAGCCCGACCGGGCGCAGGCCGTACATGTCGCGCACTTCGCGCTCCCCCCATACCGCCGCCGGTACGCGCGGCGTCACCGACGGAAACTCCAGGGTACTGGCGTCCACTTCCACCCGCACCGTGATCCAGCATTTGGTGCCCTGCTCCATCGACAGCACGTAGTAGACGGCGTAATGGCCGCACAGCTGGCGTTCGTCGTTGCCGAACAGCACCGACAGCCAGCCGCCCTGCTGGTAATAGAGAAACTCCACCACTTCCGGCAGATAATTCACTTTCACCGTCAGGGTAAGCTGATCGCGGGTCTGCCAGGCTTCATCCAGCACCACGCCCGGAAAGGCCTGATGCAGTGCGGCGAGGTAGTGTTGACCGATTTTTTCTTCAGACATACATAAGTTCTCTTAAATCACGCCGCCAGCAAGGAGACGAAGGCTAAAAAGGCAAAGCCGAAACCGGCCCAGGTGACGCGCGAGGTGGCGCAAAAACGCAGACGCGCCATGCTGTTTTCAAACAGCGCGATCACCAGCACGCCGACAAGCAGTTTCACGATGGCAATGGCCAGCGCCAGCAGCAGGCCGGTGACGCTGAAGTGCATCATCTGCCCCCACGGGAAAAAGACGCCGACAAAGAGTTGCAGCACCACCAGTTGTTTCAGGCAGATGCCCCACTTCAGCACCGCAAATCCGCTACCGCTGTACTCGGTCAGCGGCCCTTCCTGAAGCTCCTGCTCCGCTTCCGCAAGATCGAACGGCAGTTTGCCCATCTCAATAAAGGTGGCGAAGGCACAGGCGCACAGCGCGAGGATCAGCGGCAGGCTGCGTCCGGCGGGCCAGTGGTAAATCGCAGCGGTGATATAAGAGATGTGCGTCGAACCTGCCACCAGCGCCGCCACCCACAGTCCTAAAATCAGGATCGGCTCCACCAGCACGCCGAGCATCGCCTCGCGGCTGGCCCCCAGCCCGGTAAACGGACTGCCGGTGTCCAGCCCGGCGATGGCAAAGAAGAAGCGCGCGATGGCGAACAGGTAGATCAGGGTGATCAGATCGCCCAGCACCGGCAGCGGCGAGGCAACGGTGATCACCGGCAGCGCGGTGGCAATGGTCAGCATCACGCCGACCATCACAAACGGCATCAGGCGAAACACCCAGCCCGCCGCATCCGGCGCAATGCTCTGACGACCGAACAGCTTGATCAGGTCGCGGTATTCCTGGAGCACGCCCGGCCCGCGACGATTGTGCAAACGGGCGCGCGCCACGCGGGTTACGCCGGACAGCAGCGGCGCGAGAGCAAACAGCACCAGCGCCTGAAGTAACGGAAACAGCAGATTCATGTTCAGGCTCCTCGGGAAATCACAACGACCACCAGCACCGCCAGCTCGATCAGCGCCAGGCGACGGAACAGTACCGCCGCCCCTTCACGCTGCCAGCCTGGAATGCGGGCGACCGGATCCAGCCAGTGACGCAGCTTCAGCACCGGGGCAAAAGCCGCTTTTACCGGATGGGCAAAACCGTGGGCGGTGATCACCATGGATGGCTCGTGATCGTACCCGCACACCCATGCCGCGCCGCGCTGGCGGCCCGGTAAACGGTCCCCTTTTAACAGCAGCATGATGATCAGCGGCAACAGCGGACAGGCCACCAGCAGCAGCGCGATCATCGGCTGTGACACGCTGGTCTGCGCAGTGGCAAGCGGCAACGGTACCGCCGTTGATAACAGCGGCAGCAGCCAGGGCGCGCCTACACCGCCAGCGATACAGCACAACGCCAGCGCCACCACGGAAAAGGTCATCAGTAAGGGGGCAGGACGGGCGTTTGCCGCCTCAGGCGTGCGCGGTGCGCCGAGAAAGGTCACGCCGTACACTTTCGCCATACACATCACCGCCAGCGCGCCGGTGATCGCCAGCCCGACAGCAAGCAACGGGCCAAGCAGACGACCGATAAACAGATCGCTGCTGCTCAGACGGAAGAAGGACTGGTAGATCACCCATTCCCCGGCAAAGCCGTTAAGCGGCGGCAGCGCCGCCATTGCCATCAGCCCCACCAGCATGGCCAGCGAAATTAACGGCATGCGTTTGCCGATACCGCCCAGCTTTTCAATATCGCGGTGCCCGGTCTGATACCAGACGCTGCCCGCGGCGAGAAACAGCGTGCTTTTAAACAGGCTGTGATTGATGAGGTGATACAGACCGCCGGTCATGCCAAGCGCGATCAATGCAGGCTGCTGCAGGGCGATGCCCGTCAGTCCGGCACCCAGCCCCAGCAAAATGATGCCGATGTTTTCCAGCGTGTGGTACGCCAGCAGGCGCTGAATATTGTGCTCCATCAGCGCGTAAAGGCCGCCGACAAAAGCCGTCACCATCCCCAGCACCAGCAGCACAATGCCCCACCACAGCGGTGGATTACCGCCCGCGAGCGATAATGTCAGGATGCCGAACAGGCCGATTTTCATCACCACGGTAGAGAACAGCGCCGCCGCGGGCGCGCTGGCATTCGCATGGGCCTGCGGCACCCAACCGTGCAGCGGAATAATCCCCGCCAGCAGGCCAAATCCGGCCACGCCGGAGAGCCAGATCCCGGCGCTCAGCGGCAGCTGCCGGGCGGCGATATTCATCTGCGTCAGATCCAGCGTGTGATAACGCTGCCAGATAAGCCCACAGCAGATGACCAGCAGCAGCGTGCCCGCCCGGCCCAGCACAAACCACAGTTTTGCCGACTGACCGCACCCGGTAAGAAATACCGCACACAGCGCCATGATCTCCGCCATCACCACCAGCACGCCGAAGTTATCTGCAACGACAGCGCACACCGCCGCCGCCATCAGCGCATTAATCAGCAGGCCGTTCGCCTGTACCCCGGCGTGGCGATGCCAGTCGAGGTTAAACAGACTGACAAACAGCCCGCACAGGCCGAGGGTGATAAGCCAGATCGCCGACAGCGGCGTGATCAGCATGCCCATATCCGCCAGCGACACCGAACCCTGCACCGCCACGCCGTCGAACAGCACCAGCGCCCCGGCCCCTGCCGTCATGGCGCTGGCGAGCGCACCGCCCAGCCCCGCCATCACGCCGCTGAGCGGCTTATAAAATGAAAATGCCGCTGCCAGCAACGCCGCCGCAGTGAAGCACAGCAGCGCGCTGTTAATGAGAGAAAGCGCGTTCAATTTGTACCTCCTGGCGTGCGGGTCAGCGCCGACAGATCGCCAAAATCAGCGTTGATGGTGAGTTCGCGTTTGCGCTTGCTGGCGCGGGCGATGTCGAGGTTATTGACCAGATGCAGCGCCTGCGTCGGGCAGGTGCGCACACAGGCGGGGCCTGCGTCATCGAAGCTGCACAGATCGCATTTCACCGCCACGGCGCGCACGCCGGGTACCCAGTCCAGCAGCGTGCTGACACGGGCGGGTGCCGGGGGCGCGGCGGGCGCTTTCGGCGTGTTGGCGTTAGCCGGAATATGCAGCGGGCGGCTGCCGGACATTTCAATGGCACCAAATGGACAGGCGATGGCGCACAGCTTGCAACTGACGCACAGGCTTTCATTGAGCTGCACCGCGCCGTCGACGCGGTTAATGGCATTGACCGGGCAGACCCCGGCGCAGGGCGCGTCTTCGCAGTGGTGACACAACTGCGGCGCAGATTCTTTTTCGTTGCGCATCACTTTCAGTCGCGGCATAGACTGCAAACCGCGCTGGCGATGCGTCTCGGCACAGGCGGCTTCACAGGTGTGGCAGCCAATGCAGAGGGTGGAGTCAGCAATTACAAAACGATTCACCAGGCATTCCTCAGGTGGTCATTTTTGACGAAATCATGCCGATGCACTGTCTGTTTCGACACTCATCGACACCCATGCGGTTACGCCTGCGCCGTCGGTAACGGGCGGTTCACCAGCTGATGCAGGTCGATCGGCAGATCCTCTGCAATCGCCGCATACAGGCCGTTGTAAAGGGTCGCGATTTTATCGAGATAGTGTTCGAGTACGGCTTCGCGGGAGCGGTTACTGACGTGGCCGTCAACGCGGCCATCAAGCCCAAGCTGCGCCTGCGCAATCAACAACTTGTCGTCGCTGTTTTTGCTGCCGACGTAATACTCGATGGTGTGGCTGTTGAAGCCATCGGCGAGGGTGACGTACACCGGAAAGTGCTCGAACAGGACAAAGCACAGATCCCGGTCCGGCGCGCAGCTCATGGCGTGATGCAGCCGCGCTTTTGACAGGGTGATCCCCTGAACCAGTGAGTTGCAGTAATGACGCCATTCATCCTGGAGGCGTTGATGCCGTTCGGCAATGTAGTCAGCTTTTTCGCTAATTTCCCAGATGGTCATGTCAGGTTACCCGATTAGTTGCGATAACCGCTGTTAGCAGATTTCATGCCAGTTTTTAACTTTTTGAATTTCATGAATAAAAATGAAATCACGTTGGCGCGTGACATGTCATTTCGTCAGCATCGTCATCGTCAGTGACATGTCAGAAAGAGCTGGCATCGTTATTGCATTCGTTAGCCCATCGACTAACGGGAGGCGTTATGCACGAAATTACCCTTTGCCAGCGCGCGCTGGAACTCATCGAGCAGCAGGCCGCCACGCACGGAGCGCGTCGCGTGACCGGCGTGTGGTTAAAAATTGGCGCATTTTCTTGCGTCGAGAGCAGCGCGTTGCGCTTCTGCTTTGATCTGGTGTGCCGTGGCACGCTGGCGGAAGGTTGTACACTGCATCTCGATGAGCAACAGGCCGAGTGCTGGTGCGGGCATTGTCAGCAGTACGTCACCTTACTGAGCCAGCGCGTGCGTCGTTGTCCGCTGTGTAACAGCGACACGTTGCAGATTGTCGCCGACGACGGTCTGCAAATTCAGCGTCTGGAAATTGAACAGGAGTGAAACATGTGTACCACCTGTGGTTGCGGTGAAGGCAATCTCTATATAGAAGGCGACGAGCACAATCCGCACTCGGCGTTTCGTGGCGCCCCCTTTGCGCCAGCTGCCCGGTCCGGGCTGACCATCACCGGCATGAAAACGGCCTTCAGCCCGACGCAAACCGACAGCGGCGATCTGCATTATGGTCACGGCGAGGCGGGAACCCATGCCCCCGGCATGAGCCAGCGCCGGATGCTGGAAGTGGAAATCGACGTGCTGGACAAAAACAACCAGCTTGCCGCCCGCAACCGCGCGCGCTTCGCTGCCCGCGAGCTGCTGGTGCTGAACCTGGTCTCCAGCCCCGGCTCCGGTAAAACCACCCTCCTCACCGAAACCCTGCTGCGCCTGAAAGGGAAAAAAGCCTGCGCGGTCATTGAAGGCGATCAGCAAACGGTGAACGATGCCGCGCGTATTCGTGCCACCGGCACCCCGGCGATTCAGGTGAATACCGGTAAAGGCTGCCATCTGGATGCACAGATGATCGCCGACGCCGCGCCGCGTTTACCGCTGGACGATGGCGGGATCTTGTTCATCGAGAACGTCGGCAACCTGGTATGCCCGGCGAGCTTTGACTTAGGCGAGCGGCATAAAGTCGCGGTGTTGTCCGTCACCGAAGGCGAAGACAAACCGCTGAAGTATCCGCATATGTTTGCCGCGGCCTCGCTGATGCTGCTCAATAAAATCGACCTGCTGCCGTACCTGAATTTCGATGTCGAAAGCTGCATCGCCGCGGCACGGGCAGTGAATCCGCACATTGAAGTGATCCTGATCTCCGCTACCAGCGGCGAGGGCATGGACAGCTGGCTTGGCTGGCTGGAGGCGCAACAATGTGCATAGGCGTACCGGGGCAAATCAGCGCCATTGACGGTGTCCAGGCGAAAGTGGACGTCTGCGGCATTCAGCGCGACGTCGATCTCACGCTGGTCGGCAGCACCGACGAAACGGGCCAGTCGCGTCTCGGCCAGTGGGTGCTGGTGCACGTGGGTTTTGCGATGAGCGTGATCAACGAAGCGGAAGCCCGCGACACGCTGAGCGCCCTGCAAAATATGTTCGACGTAGAGCCGGACGTTGGCGGGCTGCTGTACGGTGATGCCCACATCAGCGGAGGTCGGTGATGCGTTTTGTTGATGAATACCGCGCACCGGAACAGGTGATGCAGCTTATCGAACGGCTGTGGGATCGCGCCCGTCTGCTCTCGTACACCGCTTCCCGCCCGTTGCGCATTATGGAAGTGTGCGGCGGCCATACACACGCGATTTTCAAATTCGGCCTCGATCAGCTGCTGCCGGAGAATATCGAATTCATTCACGGGCCAGGGTGCCCGGTTTGCGTGTTGCCGATGGGACGCATCGACACCTGCGTGGAGATCGCCAGCCGCCCGGAAGTCATTTTCTGCACCTTCGGCGATGCCATTCGCGTACCGGGAAAAAATGGTTCGCTGTTGCAGGCGAAAGCGCGCGGCGCGGATATCCGTATTGTCTATTCGCCGATGGATGCGCTGACGCTGGCGGCGGAAAATCCCCAGCGCAAGGTGGTGTTTTTCGGCCTCGGTTTTGAAACCACCATGCCCGCGACGGCCATCACGCTGCAACAGGCGAAGGCGCGCGGCATCCATAATTTCTATTTTTTCTGCCAGCACATCACGCTGATCCCGACCCTGCGCAGCCTGCTGGAAGCGCCGGACAACGGCATCGACGCCTTTTTAGCGCCGGGGCACGTCAGCATGGTGATTGGTATCGAGGCCTATGGCTTTATCGCCAGCGACTTTCAGCGCCCGTTAGTGGTGGCTGGTTTCGAACCCCTTGATCTACTGCAAGGCGTACTGATGCTGGTTGAGCAGAAAATAGCAGCCCGCAGTCTCATCGAAAATCAGTACCGCCGCGTGGTGCCGGATGGCGGTAATGCGCTGGCCCGTCAGGCAATGGCCGAGGTGTTCTGCGTCGAAGGGAAAAGCGAATGGCGCGGGCTTGGCATGATCGAACACTCCGGCGTGCAGCTCACACCGGCGTACCAGTCTTTTGATGCGCAGGCGCATTTTCGCCCTGCCCCGCAACAGGCGTATGACGATCCACGCGCCCGTTGCGGTGACGTGCTGACGGGCAAATGCAAACCGCACCAGTGCCCGCTGTTCGGCAAAACCTGCGATCCGCAGTCGGCCTTTGGCGCGCTGATGGTCTCCTCGGAAGGGGCCTGCGCCGCCTGGTATCAATATCGCAGTCAGGAGTGTGAAGCATGAATACAGTGCAACTGGCCCACGGCAGCGGCGGTCAGGCGATGCAGCAGTTGATCAACAGCCTGTTTATGCAGGCGTTTGACAATCCGTGGCTGGCGGAGCAGGAAGATCAGGCGCGGCTTGATCTCGCCACGCTCACTGCCGCCGGTGACCGGCTGGCCTTCTCCACCGACAGCTACGTTATCGATCCGCTGTTTTTCCCCGGCGGCGACATCGGCAAGCTCGCCATCTGCGGCACCGCTAACGATGTGGCGGTCAGCGGTGCGCTGCCGCGTTTCTTCTCGTGCGGCTTTATTCTCGAAGAGGGACTGCCCCTCGACACGCTGCGGGCCGTGGTCAACAGCATGGCGGCAACGGCGAAAGCCGCCGACATCGCCATTGTCACCGGCGATACCAAAGTGGTGCAGCGCGGCGCGGCGGATAAGCTTTTTATCAATACTGCCGGGATCGGCGCTATTCCCGCCGGGATCCGTTGGGGGGCGCAACAGCTGCAACCCGGTGACGTCCTGCTGGTGAGCGGCACGCTGGGGGATCACGGCGCGACCATCCTTAATCTGCGGGAGAAACTCGGTCTGGATGGCGATCTGGTTAGCGACTGCGCCGTACTCACCCCGCTTATCCAGTCTCTGCGCGACATTCAGGGCATCAAAGCCCTGCGCGATGCCACGCGCGGCGGCGTAAACGCGGTGGCCCACGAGTTTGCCACCAGCAGCGGTTACGGCATCGAACTGCGCGAGGCCGACTTGCCGATGAAACCCGCAGTGCGCGGCGTTTGTGAACTGCTGGGGCTGGAGGCGCTGAATTTTGCCAATGAAGGCAAGCTGGTGATCGCCGTAGAACGCCAGGCGGCTGACGCGGTGCTGGAGCGTCTGCATGCCCATCCGCTGGGCCGCGATGCGGCGATGATCGGCGAGGTGGTTGCGCGCCAGGGTGTGCGTCTTGCCGGATTGTACGGCGTGAAGCGCATGCTGGATCTGCCCCATGCCGAACCGCTGCCGCGCATTTGCTGATTTTTGTGCGGTAAGCACGTATATATAAATTAATGCTTTTTTTCGCACCGGTTTTCGGTGCCATTCTGGAATAGCGATATGTCGTATACACCGATGAGCGATCTCGGGCAGCAAGGTCTGTTTGATATTACGCGCACGTTATTACATCAGTCCGACCTGCCGTCGCTCTGTCAGAGCCTGACGCAGCTGGTCAGGCAATCGGGCCTGGCGGACAGCGCGGCGATCGTGCTGTGGAACGCTGAGGATCATCATGCCCGTTATTACGCCGCACGGGCAGATGGCCGGGCAGTGAAATACGAGGATGACACCCTGCTGGCGCACGGTCCGGTGCGGCGCATACTGTCCCGCCCGGAAGCGCTGCACTGCAATTACGCTGAGTTCTGCGATACCTGGCCGCAGCTGGCGGCCAGCAGCCTGTACGAGCAATGGGGTCACTACAGCCTGCTGCCCCTTGCGGTGGACGGACGCATTTTTGGCGGCTGCGAGTTTATTCGTCAGGCCGACACGCCCTGGAGCGAAAAAGAGTACGCCCGGCTGCACACCCTCACCCAGTTGACCGGGGTGGTAGTGGAACATATTCAGCAGCACCCTGACGGCGCATCCGATCATGAACTGCTGTGCCGCGAGCGCGATAATTTTCGCATTCTGGTGGCTATCACCAATGCGGTGCTGTCCCGGCTGGATATTGACGATCTGGTCAGCGAAGTGGCCAAAGAGATCCACCACTATTTCCATATCGACGCCATCAGCATCGTGCTGCGCAGCAGTCGCAAGGGCAAACTGAATATTTACTCCACCCATTACCCGACTGATCGCTCGCCGGTACATGAACAAAGCGAAGTGGACGAAGCGGGTACGCTTTCGGAGCGGGTCTTTGAAAGTAAAGACGTGCTGGTGCTGAAACTGCATGAGCGCGACAAGCTGGCCCCCTACGAGCGTCGGCTGTTTGAAACCTGGGGCAATCAGATCCAGACGCTGTGCCTGCTGCCGCTGATGTCCGGGTCCACGCTGCTTGGCGTACTCAAGCTGGCGCAGTGCGATGGCGAAACCTTTACGCCGTCCACGCTATCGTTGCTGCGGCAGATCGCGGAACGGATAGCTATCGCCGTCGATAATGCGCTGGCCTATCAGGAGATCCATCGCCTGAAAGAGCGGCTGGTGGATGAGAACCTCGCGTTGACCGAGCAGTTAAACAAAGTGGACAGCGAATTCGGGGAGATTATTGGCCGTAGTGAAGCCATGTACAGCGTGCTGCAACAGGTGGAAATGGTAGCGAAAAGCAACAGTACGGTGCTGATCCTCGGCGAAACCGGCACCGGGAAAGAGCTGATAGCGCGCGCCATTCATAATCTCAGCGGGCGCAACGCGCGGCGGATGGTGAAAATGAACTGCGCCGCCATGCCCGCCGGACTGCTGGAAAGTGATCTCTTTGGGCATGAGCGCGGTGCCTTTACCGGTGCCAGCGCCCAGCGCATTGGCCGCTTCGAACTGGCGGATAAAAGCTCACTCTTCCTGGATGAAGTGGGCGATATGCCGCTCGAACTGCAACCGAAGCTGCTGCGGGTCTTGCAGGAGCAGGAGTTTGAGCGCCTCGGCAGCAATAAGCTGATCCAGACGGATGTGCGCCTGATCGCCGCCACCAACCGCGATCTGCAACAGATGGTGGCGGATCGCGAATTTCGCAGCGATCTCTACTATCGCCTGAACGTCTTCCCGATCCGCATTCCACCGTTGCGCGAACGCCCGGAAGACATTCCGCTGCTGGTGAAAGCCTTCACCTTTAAAATCGCCCACCGGCTGGGGCGCAATATTGACAGCATTCCTGCCGAAACGCTGCGTACCTTAAGCAACCAGCCGTGGCCGGGCAACGTGCGCGAGCTGGAAAATGTTGTCGAGCGTGCGGTCCTGCTGACGCGGGGCAACGTCCTGCAACTGTCGATGGCAGAAATGAGCGTGCCGCAAAGTCCGGATGCGCCGGTGGAAACTCCGCAGGAAGGTGAAGACGAGTATCAGCTGATTGTAAGGATCCTGCGTGAAACCAACGGCGTGGTCGCCGGGCCAAAAGGCGCGGCGCAGCGGCTGGGGTTAAAACGCACGACGCTGCTCTCAAGGATGAAGCGGCTGGGAATTGATAAAGACAGGCTGCACTAAACGCATAGCCCGGCAGAACAGACGCCGGGCTATTTTTTGGGTCGGTATTTTTCCGGCAGCTCAGGCACCGGACGCTTGTCGTCGATCAGATGACGCACCGTCAGCACCGGGTGTCGCCACAGCATACGCGGCCCCGCCCAGCGCATAATTGCTTTCATTTCTTCACGCTTAGCTGGCTGGTAGCAGTGCACCGGGCACTGCTTGCACGCCGGTTTTTCCTCGCCAAAGACGCATTTATCCAGCCGTTTTTCCGCATAGGCGCAGAGCGCATCGTAGTGTTCCGCTTCAGCCACGGCATGGGGCGCACGCTGCTGGTACAGGGCGATCATTTTACGGATGGTCAATTTTTCGCGGGCGATGCGTTTACCGGACATAGGGACGCGCTCCTGAGGATAAAGATGCTTTTATTTTACATCTTTCATTTCGCGCCCACCAGACAGGGAATGCGTTATCAGGTACTGAGTTAAATGCGAATAATTTTCACCTTCAGCTATAGCGTGTGCTATATAACATAGCAAAGGCTATATTCGCTGTATTATTAACCACGCCATCATGAGGGATACCATGCCGCACTTGCCACGCCTGAAATTGCTGCTTGCCGCTGCACTAGTTTCGCTGTTTGCCCTGCCCCCTGCGCAGGCTACAGCGAAATTTAAGGTCATCACCACCTTCACCGTGATCGCTGATATGGCGCAAAACGTGGCGGGGGATGCGGCAGAGGTGAGTTCGATCACCAAACCGGGAGCAGAAATCCATGAATATCAGCCCACCCCTGGCGACATTAAACGCGCGCAAGGGGCGCAGCTGATCCTCTCAAATGGTCTGAATCTGGAATTGTGGTTCGCGCGTTTTTATCAGCATCTGTCGGGCGTGCCGGATGTGGTGGTGTCAAAGGGCGTGAAACCGATGGGCATCAGCGAAGGTCCTTATAACGGTAAACCTAACCCTCATGCGTGGATGTCTGCCGAAAACGCGCTGATCTACGTGGATAACATTCGCGATGCGCTGGTGAAATACGATCCTGCAAATGCACAGACCTACCAGCACAATGCCGATGCCTATAAAGCGAAGATCCAGACCGCGCTCGCTCCGGTGCGTGCACAGCTGGACACACTACCTGCGGACAAACGCTGGCTGGTGACCAGCGAGGGGGCGTTCTCTTATCTGGCGCGGGATTATGGCCTTAAGGAGCTGTATCTGTGGCCGATCAATGCCGATCAGCAGGGTACCCCGCAGCAGGTGCGTAAAGTGATCGACGCGATTAACAAGAATCACATTCCGGTGGTATTCAGCGAAAGTACGGTATCGGATAAACCGGCGAAGCAGGTGGCGCGGGAAACCGGCGCGCTGTACGGTGGCGTGCTGTACGTTGACTCCCTCAGTGCTGCCGGTGGCCCGGTGCCGACCTTTCTCGATCTGCTGCGCGTGACCAGTGAAACGCTGGTGAAAGGCATTCAGCAGGGTGTGGAGGCGCAGAAATGACTAACTCAGCACAACGTTCCCCGCCGGGGCTGACGATTGAGCAGGTGACCGTCACCTATCGCAACGGCCACACCGCCCTGCGCGACGCGAGTTTTAGCGTACCGCGCGGCTCTATTGCCGCGCTGGTGGGCATTAATGGCTCGGGAAAATCGACTCTGTTTAAGGCGCTGATGGGCTTTGTACGGCTGGCTCACGGTGAGATCGCCATCCTTCAGCGCCCGGTCAAACAGGCGCTGCGGGAGAATCTGGTGTCGTATGTGCCGCAGGCCGAAGAGGTGGACTGGTCGTTTCCGGTGCTGGTGGAAGACGTGGTCATGATGGGTCGTTACGGGCATATGGGGATGCTGCGTCGGGCAAAAGCGCAGGATCATCAGGCTGTGGACGCTGCGCTGGCGCGCGTGGGGATGCTGGAATTTCGTCATCGCCAGATTGGCGAACTGTCCGGCGGGCAGAAAAAGCGTGTGTTTCTCGCCCGCGCCATCGCCCAGGACGGCCAGGTCATTCTGCTGGATGAACCCTTTACCGGCGTGGATGTGCAGACCGAAGCAAAGATTATCGAACTGCTGCACGAACTGCGTGACGAGGGCCGCACCATGCTGGTGTCGACGCACAATTTAGGCTCGGTGACCGACTTTTGCGATTATACGGTGATGGTGAAAGGTACGGTGCTGGCGAGCGGGCCGACGGAAACCACATTCACCGCAGAAAACCTGGAGCAGGCGTTCAGCGGCGTGCTGCGTCATGTGATGCTCAGCGGCGGCGAAAAACACATTATTACCGATGATGAGCGGCCCTTTATTTCCCGCCGTCCTCCTGCCGAAGGAGAGCTGCCGTGAACTGGATGCTGGAGCCGTTCGGCTACGAATATATGCTTAACGCCATGTGGGTATCAGCGCTGGTGGGCGGCGTGTGCGCGTTTTTATCCTGCTACTTGATGCTTAAAGGCTGGTCGCTGATCGGCGATGCACTCTCCCACTCTATTGTGCCAGGCGTTGCCGGGGCCTATATGCTCGGCCTGCCCTTCTCGCTCGGTGCATTTTTATCCGGCGGGCTGGCGGCCGGGGCGATGCTGTTTCTCAATCAGCGTTCGCGGCTGAAAGAGGACGCCATTATCGGCCTCATTTTCTCGTCGTTTTTCGGCATCGGCCTGTTTATGGTGTCGCTCAACCCCACCTCGGTAAATATTCAGACCATCGTGCTGGGCAATATTCTGGCGATTGCGCCGGAAGATGTTATCCAGCTCGCCATTATCGGCATCGTCTCGCTGGTTATTCTGTTTCTGAAATGGAAAGACCTGATGGTGACCTTTTTTGATGAGAACCATGCCCGTTCTATAGGTCTGAATCCGGCGCGTCTGAAGCTGCTGTTCTTTACGCTGCTGTCGGTGTCGACCGTCGCCGCGCTGCAAACGGTGGGGGCGTTTCTGGTGATCTGTCTGGTGGTGACGCCTGGTGCGACCGCGTGGCTGCTCACCGACCGCTTCCCCCGCCTGCTGATGATTGCGGTAGCGATTGGCAGTGTCACCAGCTTTCTCGGCGCGTGGGTTAGCTATTACCTCGACGGCGCCACGGGCGGCATTATCGTGGTGGCGCAAACGCTGCTGTTTCTGCTGGCCTTTATCTTTGCACCGAAACATGGACTGCTGGCGAACCGCCGCCGGGCGCGGCTTTCCAGCCAGGAGGCGGCATAATGTTTGAACCTTTCCAGTTTGATTTTATGGTCAACGCGCTGGCGATCTCAGTGATTGTCGCCGTGCCCTGCGCCCTGCTGTCGGTATTTCTGGTGCTGAAAGGCTGGGCGCTGATGGGTGACGCCATGAGTCACGCCGTCTTTCCCGGGGTGGTGATCGCATGGATTATCGGTATTCCGGTCGCCATCGGCGCGTTTATTGCCGGGCTGTTTTGCGCCATCGCCACCGGTTATCTTGACGATAACAGCCGCATCAAGCGCGATACCTTGATGGGCATTGTCTTCTCCGGCATGTTTGGCGCGGGGCTGATCCTCTATATTTCTATCCAGTCGGAAGTGCATCTCGACCATATTTTATTTGGCGATATGCTGGGCGTTGCAGTGGCCGACATCGTGCAAAGCAGTGTGATCGCCGCCGGGGTGGCACTGGTGATGCTGGTAAAATGGAGGGATTTTTTACTGCACGCCTTTGATGCGCAGCAGGCGAAAGCCAGCGGGCTGAATACCGGTTTACTGCACTACGGTCTGCTGTGCATGATCGCCCTCACCATTGTTGCCACGCTGAAATCCGTGGGCATTATTCTGTCGATTTCATTGCTTATCGCCCCCGGCGCGGTCGCCGTACTGCTGACGCGACGTTTCGCCCATGCCCTGTGGCTGGCGGTGATACTTGCCACGGTCATCTCTTTTGCAGGAGTATATCTCTCTTTCTGGATCGACAGCGCCCCCGCGCCAACCATTGTGGTACTCTTCACCGTCGTCTTTATCCTCGCGTTTATCGTGGCAGGCTGGCGGGATCGCCGGGCGACAGCCCTGAATTAAGCCTCAGCCGGCGCGCGCCAGACGCCACCGGCAGGGCAAAAACGTTATTAATGTCAATTTATTGTTTTAAAACGATAAAAAACTCATCAACTTACTGTGACTAAACTTTACAAATGACGTCAGCAGGCAGCAAAATGGCGCCTGTCTTAAACTTAAATTGGTTGTGGATTTTTTCAGCGACTAACTGTGGTTACGGGTGAGGATGGAGAATGTTTTCTTTTGTCGCAAGGCAGGCCATTTTTGATGAAAATCTCAATACCTTCGGGTATGAGCTGCTCTTCAGAGATAGCATGACCAACCAGTTTCCCAATGTTTCGCCTGAACACGCGACCGCCCAGCTTATTGAAGAACAATTCCTCGGCGTCCCGACTGACCGGCAGAGCGCGGCCAGCGCGGTATTTGTTAACTTTCCCTATGAACTGCTGATTAAAGGGCTGGCAGAAACCTTGCCCAAAGATCGGGTGATTATCGAAATTCTGGAGACGGCTGAGCCTAATCCGCGCCTGCTGGAATCCGTTAAGCAACTGCACAAAAAAGGTTTTCGTATTGCGCTGGATGATTTTTCCCTGAGTGATAACTGGAACGCTTTTCTTCCCTTCGTAGACATTATTAAATTCGACGTGCGTGAAAGTACCTTGCAGGAGATCCAGTCCTATATTTTGCACCACCGCACTATGCTCGGTGAAACCCGCTTCCTGGCAGAAAAAGTAGAAACCATCGAGGAATTCGAAACCTGTAAAAATATGGGCTTCACTCTCTTTCAGGGGCATTTCTTTAGCAAGCCGGTCATTTTCAAAAGCAAAAAAATTATTCAGAACCAGATTATTGCGCTGAAATTGATCCAGGAAGTGAACGCCGAATCCCCGGATCTGATCCAGATTGAAGAGTTACTTAAGCGTGATATTGCACTGTCGTTCAAAATCATGCGTTATGCGCAAAACATTTTATACAATGCACGTGGCATTCGCGGCAGCCGCAGCCAGTCGATTAAAGATATTGTGGTTTATCTGGGTGTTACCGAGCTACGCCGCTTTGTGCTGGTCGCCTGTCTTACATCATTTAACAGCGCCAATACCAATGAGATCTATTATTTAAGCCTGATCCGCGCCCGCTTCTGTGAATTAGCGGCCAACCGTCTGCTGGGCATTCACTCCTCAAACGACGCGTTTATGGTCGGGCTGTTTTCTCTGCTGGATGTGATCCTGGAAATTCCCCAGGAAGAACTGATTGAACAGGTAGTGATTTCCGCCGACGTGCGCATTGCGTTACAGGAGCGCAAGGGCATGCTCTATCAACTGGTGAATCTGGCGCAACTGTATGAGAACCGCCAGTGGGAAGAGGCAAGTCTGGAAGCGAAAAAGGTCGGGCTGACGCGCGGCATTGTCGCCGAAATGATCACCGAAGCCACCAAATGGGCAGATGAAATGCCCATCGGCAAGCCTGCGAAAACCGGTCTTGCCCGCGCCCCGCGCTGGCGTTAATGCCTGTATTACCGATGCTTTTTCTTACGGTGTTCTGAGTACATTACCGTATCGCTGTCATCCAGCATTTCAATAATATCGCTGTATTTCTCTGCATTATTTTCCAGCAGACCGTAAGCATAATTGATGTGATATTTATGCTCAGCATTGAGATTAAACTCATCGATTTTAGTTTGCAGTTTGAACAGAAACGCATCGGCATCATGGTCGTTTTTATGCTGCAACAGTACGGCAAATGCGCTGCCGTCTACCCGGCCACAAATATCCTCTTTATGCGCACAGCTGCCAAGGCTGCGGGCAAATCCGCGCAGCACATTATCTCCTTCCGCATGTCCCCAGATATCGTTAATCGACTGTAAGTTGTCCACCACGAAATAGAGCAGGCTGAACGGCGTCTGTGCGCTGGTCATCTCTTTAAAGCGTTTATCAGCCAGACGATAAAACCCGCGGCGGTTAGGCAGATCGGTTAACTTGTCGGTCATCGCCTGACTGATGATCAGAAATTCGTCTTCCACCACCGCACCCAGATCGAGCAGCAAATTAATCTCGTCAGAACTGAAGTCACGGGGCTTTGTATCAATAATACAAATCGTACCGGCAATCGAACCGTCGGGTAAATGCACCGGGCAACCGGCATAAAAACGCACAAAGGGCACGCCGGTCACGTAAGGGTTATTGGCGAAACGCTGATCCTTTTGGGCATCTTTGACGATTAATATTCCCTGCAACAGAATGGCATGGGCGCAAAAGGAAACATTACGCGACGTTTGCCGCAAATTTTCATTGATTGGCGATATCAGCCATTGTCGATCGCGATCCAGCAGTGAGATCAGCGCAATGGGAACGTTAAACGTCGCCTTTGCAACCCGAGTGAGACGGGATAAACGCTCATCATCTTTTCTGTCCAGCAAATCCATCATATAGAGTGATTTGAGGCGTTCAGTTTCATTGGCGGGCAGTGCGGGTATGTTCATCGGCGTCCCTCGTGAATTGTCCTTTAAATATAAGACATATAAATAAATCTACTCACACTTTTGCATGAGGAAAATAAGGAAAAGCGTATTTCACGATATATTCTTCAGTGAATGAAAATCGTTGCTTTTATTGCAGTGTATATCTGGAAGCCGCCTCGCAATTCCTCCCCTTGCCTTGGGGTAGCATACTGTTAATTTAAACAGTGACCCAAGGCAGTTTTCAATCGCCGTTAAGCGACAAAGGAGAGGAATATGACCGGGAAATCTTTAACCTCAGAGGTGAAAGTGTCGAAAGCCATGCGCCGTATCACGGTGGGCTATGTGCGCAGGCGTCATGAAGAGCGCAAAACCAAAATACCACGCCGCTACAGCGTGCATCCCAGTTTGTCCCTGCAAGGCAACTGGCTTGCCGAAGCGGGCTTTCCCACGGGCGTCGCCGTCTCGGTGACGGTCGAATTTGGGCAGTTGATCATTCGCCCCTGTGCAGAGTAGTGTAATGCGCTTTTACCCACGTATTCCGGGTAAGTCATTGGCATATCAGAGGACATCACTATGCGTGCTGCGAGCATTATCGCGCGTTCTGACCAGCGTTACGCTGCCGGAAATAACCCATGACGGCGCTGCGTCACGCGCCGCCTTCCAGAAGGGCTTTCTCTTACGCGCCGTTTCGAAATTTGTTTTTCGCACGCCTGCTTACGGTATTAGGTAACGGCATCGCCCCCATTGCGCTGGCATTTGCGGTGCTGGATATGAGCGGCACTGCCACGGAGCTTGGGATCGTCGTGGCGGCACGTTCGCTGTTTAACGTTGCCTTTCTGCTGATTGGCGGCGTGCTGGCGGATCGTTACTCCCGCAGCATGGTGCTGGTCTCCTCCTCGGTAGTCGCTGCCCTGTCACAGGGGCTGGTAGCATGGCTAGTGCTGGATGGATCGGCCACGCTCACGCTACTGGTGGTGCTGGGATCGATTAACGGCGCGGCAGCTGGCATCGCGCTTCCTGCGTCTTCCGCTATGGTGCCGCAAACGGTGCCCGCACCTGTGCTTCGCGAAGCTAACGCCCTTATCCAGTTGGGGATTTACGGCGGTACGGTGATCGGCGCATCGCTGGGCGGCATGCTGACCAGCACGACGAGTCCAGGCTGGGGGCTGGCGGTAGATGCGCTGGGGTTTGCGGCCTCCGCGCCGTTATATCTGTTGACCCGCGTCACCGCGCAACCCGCTGAAGGCGCGCCATCGAATATTTTGCAGGATCTGCGCGACGGCTGGAATGAGTTCATTGCCCGCTCCTGGGTCTGGGCGATTGTGGCGCAGTTCGCCATCGTTAACGCGGCGTTCAGCGGCATCGTAATGGTGCTCGGTCCGGTAGTGGCTGATGCCACTTTTGGACGGGCCAACTGGGGATTTATTATCGCCGCGCAAAGCATCGGCCTGATCGTCGGGTCAGTTATCGCGCTTCGCTGGCGGCCACGGCGTGATCTGTTTATTGGCGTGATACTGACCACCCTGTGTGCGCTGCCGGTGGCGCTGCTCAGCCTGCTGCCCTCACCTGCGCTGCTGATGGCAGCATTTTTGCTGGCGGGTACCGGTTTTGGATTATTTGGCGTGGCATGGGCGCAATCGCTACAGACGCATATTCCGCCGGACAGGCTTGCCCGTGTATACGCTTATGATGCCCTGGGCTCGTTTGTTGCCATTCCGGTGGGCGAACTGGCGGCGGGTCCGCTGGCGGCGACCTACGGCACCAGCAATGTATTACTGGCCTCGGCTACGGCTATTGTTATCGCAACGGTTGCCGCCTGCTTTACACCGTCGATCCGCCAGCTGGAAAACACGCCGCAGGTAAAGTCTGCATCATGATAAGCAAAAGGGGAAAAACACCCGCCGTAAAGCGTTGGTTTTTCCCCTTTCTGAGCATGCTTTTTTACTGCTTGCTGAGGCTGAGATAGCGCGCCATGCGCTATCTCATCAGCGGGCTGGCGTTACTTTTTCTTCGGATCCGCATCCGTTTTATCACCTGACTCCGGCGCTTCTGAAGGATCGTCTTTCTGGCCAGCCATAGGATTCATCATATATTTCATCGTGCCCTCCTGAATTACATCTGTTAAGGCCTTTAATTACGCATTGTAATGAAGCGTAAATAATCAGAGGAATATTATTAATTCCAGCAATTTAATTTCAAACACACTATTAAGTCTGGCCTGATATTAAATACTGTCAAGAAAGACTTACTCTAAAAATTTATGCAAGCGTTCAGGATTTGTCTTATGTACAAACTTACCGCAGCGACTAAATAAAGCAAACCAAGAGATATTGGATATATTATGCAGGATGGATTTTTTCCTCACCATCAATGACTAATACTTATTCATGAAAACTCCTGGTTTACAAAAATATTTGCATTAGGTTAGCGTGAATTGAACCCTGTGCTACGCTTAACTACCAGTAAGTAAAATAATGAAAACATTGAAACATAGTATTCAGCATGATGTTTCGCTGTTTTCAGCATGCCCGGTAAACCTATAACGGTGGGAAATTATGATGGTGACGATAGCATTTTCCCGCCGTATATATGGCCTACAACGATGTTATATCAGGAGAAAGTAATATGACTCATCTGGAAAATTATCATGACTGGTTACGTGATGCTCATGCAATGGAAAAACAAGCTGAGTCTATGCTGTCTAAAATGGCAGATCGCCTGGAGCATTACCCCGATCTGAAGTCCCGCATTGTGCAGCACATTGAAGAAACGCGTCAGCAACAAGTCCTGCTGGATCAGGTCATTGAACGCAATGGCGTCTCTAACTCCGTCGTAAAAGATGCGATGAGCAAAATGGCCGCACTGGGCCAGGCTGTCGGCGGCATGATGACCCCTGACGAAGTGGTGAAAGGTGCCATCAGCGGTTATGTGTTCGAGCACTTCGAGATTGCCTGTTACACCTCGCTGATCGCAGCGGCAAAACTGGCTGGCGATGAAGAAGGTGCCCGCGTATTTGCACAAATCCTTGAACAAGAAAAAGCGATGGCGGAATGGTGCATTACCCATATTCCTGACGTCACCGAGCAATTCATGATCCGTTCTGCAACGCCAGATACCGAAGCTAAAAAGTAATTTTTCCACTGAGAACCGGCGCAGACCACGCCTTCGGGCGACGATGATAAGACAGAGGAAATTATGTTTAGACATGTGAAGCAATTACAGTACACCGTTCGTGTAGCAGAGCCTAATCCAGGCCTTGCTAACCTTTTACTTGAGCAGTTTGGCGGCCCGCAGGGCGAACTGGCTGCGGCCTGCCGTTATTTTACCCAGGGTCTGAGTGATGATGATCCAGGCCGCAAAGATATGCTGCTGGATATCGCTACCGAAGAGCTGAGCCACCTCGAAATCATCGGTACGTTGGTCGGTATGCTGAATAAAGGCGCCAAAGGCGAACTGGCTGAAGGCACGGAAAAAGAAGCAGAGCTGTATCGTTCCCTGACCGGTCGCGGCAATGACAGTCATATCACCTCTTTGCTGTACGGCGGCGGTACCCCGCTGACGAACTCCGCAGGTGTGCCCTGGACGGCAGCGTATATTGACACCATTGGCGAACCTACTGCGGATCTGCGCTCTAATATCGCCGCTGAAGCGCGTGCGAAAATCATCTATGAGCGCCTGATCAATCTGACGGACGATCCAGGTGTTAAAGATGCGCTGGGCTTTTTGATGACGCGCGAAGTGGCGCACCAGATGTCTTTCGAAAAAGCCCTGTACTCCATTCGCAATAACTTCCCACCGGGTAAACTGCCGCCAATTGAGCAGTACGCGAACACTTACTTCAACATGTCTGAAGGTGAAGAAGTGCGTGGCAGCTGGAACAGCGACGAGAACTTTAATTATGTTGCTGATCCGCAGCCAGCGGTTGACGGTGGCGACGGTAAAGCGTCGGTGACGCTGCCCGCCCAGCAGGAAAGCGATCTGCTGGCGATGATCAAGCGTACCCAGTCCGATCCATCCATTAACCCGGTCACCGGCACCGACCTGGGTGCAGTTGCAGAGCCAATTGAAAATAACGCTGCGAAAAAAGACGTTTAATTTTTTCAACGCATTCTGAGCGAGCCCGGATATTATTCCGGGCTCGCGCCGTTAAGGAGTTTGTTATGACAATGCCCTCGGCGTCGATTGCGAATGAGTTAGGTCGCTTACTGACGGAAAAGAAATTATATCTGACAACGGCCGAGTCCTGCACGGGTGGGCAAATCGCCTCTGCATTGTGTGCAGCAAAAGATACCCCCTCGTTCTATGGCAGCGGTTTTGTTACCTTCACTGATGAAGCAAAAATCACCACCCTTGGCGTGAAGAAGAAAACTATTGATACGCATACTGCGGTCAGCCAGCACACGGTCATTGAAATGACGGCTGGCGCACTTGCCCACTCTGGTGCGGATGTGGCGATTGCAGTCAGCGGTTATGCCGGGCCTGATGGCGGTGAAGACGGTACGCCGGCAGGTACGATCTGGTTTGCATGGGAATTACCGGGTTCAGAAGCCTATACCCAGTGTAAAAAATTTGAAGGTGACAGCGAGGCGGTATTATTGCAGGCAGCGAATTATGCGATGGCCGGTGCAATTATGCTGCTGGAAGAATTAAAAGCTTAATAATATAACGCGTTAAAATTTACTCTGTACCATAAAACAAAATGGCAACCCCACACGTTAGTGCAGGATTGCCAGTACCGGTTCTTTAATTTTTTAACGTTCTAGTGTACGTCAGCAAATGAAAGAACACCGGTTATCGCATGGGCAGATCAGGATGAACGTCCGCCGCCATGGCTGTTTTTACCGCCTTTTTTACCGGCTTCTGAGGCTCTTTCAGGGTCATTTTTGAAGTTGCCGCCGCTTTGCTGGCCCCCTTTTTTCCCTGCTTCAGATGCGCGTTCACGATCTTGTGAGAAATTACCGGAACCGCCACGTTGCTGAGTCATAATTAATACCTCATTGTGTTTTGGTAAAGCTGGGGAATTATTTCCCCGTCAGGCAATATTAACTATAGTGGCTGGGCGCACAGAAGCAAATATAAATGGCTTTATATTAATCGTGCCATTAATACCTGGATTTGTCTTAAAGAGATAATAAAAATATAACGAAACGGTGAAGTTATTAAATGTTTACTAATATTTAATAACCTTACAAAAAAACAGGCGGGCTATTCTGCCCGCCTTCTTAGTCAATAAGATACAGCATTAATGCCAGGTGGTGGCTGTCTCTTTACGCTCTTTCAGCACCCGGGTGTTGTCTGCTTCCGTTGCGTTCCCCATCGGCTTGCCTTTGTACTGCATGGTGGCATGAGAGTAATAGTTGATGCGCGGACAGCTCTTCGAGCAGTTGTACGCCATCACGGTACGGAACAGGAATTCTGGATCCTGCCAGCCAAAACCATAGCTGTAGGCCCAGGTACTGGTGTTTGATTTATCATGCGTGGCACCCAGCAAGTGACCGATCTCATGACCAAAGGTGTAGCCGCCAATAGAACAGGAGGCCTCCACGACGGAAAAGGCGGTTTCCGCTCTCGCTTTGACATACCCCTGCCCACAGAACCCATATTTTTTCACCAGTAATACGGCAATATTGGCGTTGGTCAGGGCGCGCTGGTAGTGCACCTCTTCGAGCTTGTTATCGCCTTTGTTGCGCAGATCGCCCAGCATACTTGAGGAATTAGCGGGTTCAACATAGGACGGATCGACCATGGTGCCCGCCAGCACCAGCTCTAAGTCAATCCCGCTGTTTTCATAACCTTCGTTCGTCTCTTCGATTGCCAGCTGCGCCCGTAAATCCAGATCCCCTATCGCTTTTTTAGCGGCGGGTGTGGCCGCGACCAGCACGCGTACGCGCGTTTTTTCAGGCTCCGGCACGACCGGCACATAACAGGTGCCCTGAGGCTCCCAGACTGGATTAATGCCCGGGACATCATCCGCCGCCACCTTGTTACGGCTGCGATAATTGATCCCCTGATAGCTCACCAGCAGGTCCGCCTGCGGATAGCTGTTTTGCGCTGTCCATTCGGCGGCGCAAACCTGCACCGGTGCCGGTAACGCTATCTGAGCCGGCGCTTCACCAATCTGGATGCAGGTACCGTTTGGCTCCCATACCGGCGATACGCCAGGTATTTCGCCTTTGGTTTCCCAGCGGCTACGATAGTTGCGCGCATTGTAGCTCACCATCCAGCCTTTTTCCGGATAGGACATGTTTACGTCCCATGATGACTGACACGGCAGCGTATAGCCGAGGCGGGACAAGTCAGGGGCGTCGTTTTCTTCGTAGGTGACATCAGAAATCGCCGTTTCAAGATGTTCATTATCGTAAGGAACAGCCGCTTCGTTAATTTTGATCACCGCGTGCTGCCCGTTGCTCAATGGCTGGATGCGATAAAGCTGTCCGTTCCGGCGCACGGTGCCGGTGACGTTATTGCCTTTGCGCACCAGGATCACCGAATCAAAATCAGCGGCTTTCAGGGACGCCATTGGAGTATTTTTCAGCACGTTACGGTTATAGCGACCGCGCCAGACCTGCATCCCGCGCTCGGTCTTACTGAAGCGCGATAACCAGACTTTTTCTTCTTTCGTCTGGCCCGGCAACTGTACCGTCAGAAAAGGCGTTGAGTCGGCAATAATGTTGCTGTTAATACCCATGATCTCTACCGAAGCCGTGGTGGGATCGGCCGCGATAGTGCGGGTTTCGCTGGAGGATTTCAGCAGTTTGGTTTTAACGAAAAGGCTATTTTCCGCTGCGTTGATCTGGCAGGCGCCGAATAACAGCGAGGTACCCAGTAAACATAAAAGAGGTTGTCGTTTCATTGTCGTCTTCCTTTGAACTCTCCTCATCCTGAGGAGAGTGCTCCATGAAATAGTGTTACTGACATTGTTCACTGGCCGGTGAGCTGTTTAAAAAATAAACACACCGTCAGTTAGCGACACATCTTAAATAAAGGGGTAACGCAGATCTCTTGATGAAATCTGAAAAGGTGGGAAAATCTTAGCGGGTAACACATTAAAAATACTGAATATATTCACCGGGCAGCGACCTGCCCGGTGTGAAAGACCTTTATAAACCGGAATGACGGTATTCGTCGCTTTTCACTTTTTCGGCCGCGACTTTACCGGCAATAAACGCATGGTCGGAATTGTAATATTCCCACTCGCTGTAACGGCCAGAAAGAATAATGTCGCGGGATAACAGCCATTTTCTGACCGTTTCGACATTTTCTTTACGCTTATGATCGTAAATCACATAAGCGCAGGGAATATCCACCTGGTTTGCGGTCAGCACCGTATCGTCTGCATTAAAAATGCCCGCTTCGATACACTCCCGGATACATCTGTCGATTAACGCCTGCCCCTGCTCCGGCAGTGGCTTATCCGGCGAATAGCTGATCTCGCAGGTCAGCCCGAAGCCATTTTGCGGGTTGCAGTGCGGGCTGGCATTGCCCTGGACAAAAATGCGGTGGAAAACCGTTCTGCCGGCAAAATAGATCCAGTGCTTGTCGGTTAAGTTCGCCCGGCCAATCCCCAGATTGACACAGCGCACCGACACATGACGCAGCCCGTTTGCCGCCGCCCGCACGGATAGCGGCACTTCATCGCCCATAATATGAATCAGCTGCGGCAACGGCATGGTGCTGATCAGCTGTTCATAGCGATACTGCCTGCCATCCGCCAGCACCGCCAGATGCTGCTGGGCAAAGATACGCTTCACGTCAGCCCCGGTTTCTACGGTGCCTTTGATATAGGGTAAAAAGGCGGTCATCAGCGCCTGGAACCCGCCTTTCAGCGGATAGCCGAAGAAGGCGTTCGGGCCCATCGGCTTGCCTTTTTCCGTCAGCGCGCCTTCAATGATCTGCGCCAGATCCGGCAGCGGCACGCGCCCGCCCAGCCAGGAGGTTTCCATGTCGGCGAGCGGCACCGTCCACAGTTTTTTGTTGTACGGAATAGCAAAGTGCCTGGCGATGCCCGCGCCCCACGTTTTATAGATGAAGCTCTCAAAGTTGTCCTGCGGCGTGGCGTCCTGCGCGCTGTCGTTACTGCTCAGATCCGGGATACTCCCATCCGCGCAGCAATCCACCAGCGTCCCGGCGCTGTTGCTTTCACAGCTGCTCGCCTCTTTATCACTGCGGATTGAGACGGTTTTCGCTGTCGATGCTATCCCATAGCGGGCCTCTATCGCGCCGAGAATACACTCTTTGATGATGCCTGGCGGCAGGCCGTACAGCGCGCCCTGGAAAGGATAACGGGTGTAAACGCCATCGGTATAGACCCAGGCTTCCCGCGCCTGCCAGTGCAGGTTGCTGCCGAGCAGCATGTCGTACAGCGCCTTCACGTAGCTGTCCTCAGAGAACATAATGTGCCCCGCATAATCGAAGGTGAAGCCTTGATCTTCGATGGAGCGGCACAGGCCGCCGACGGTAGCATTTCGCTCAAGCAGGGTTGCGCCTTCGCCGTAATGGAAGGCCGCACTCAGGCCAGTCGGCCCTGCCCCGAGGATCAGGCAGCGGGTGGACACCGCCGGAGTATGGTGCGGCGGCGTCAGACGTAATACGGCGGCGTCGTTCAGCTCGACGGCGATGTCCGTCGTGGCGCTGAGCTCACTTTCCTGCGGCGTGCTGTACAGCATGTCATCCATCAGCCGGTGCATTTTTTCCGCAGTGTGATCCCATGAGGTCGCCGCCACAATACCCTGCATTACCTGCTGTTGGTTATGGCGGGTCGCCTCGTTCATTTCCAGCGCGGCTTCACAGGCGCGAACGTATTCCTCCGGCGTGCGGGCAATCGCCACCACGTGACCATAGGGTTTTTCCACGTCGGTGATAGGCGTGCTGACCACCGGCAACTGCGCGGCCATATACTCCAGTACTTTGGTCGGGCTGATAAACTGCGTGGAGGCGTTCAGCGCAAACGGCATCAGACACACGTCCCAGCCCGCCAGAAAGTGCGGCAGCGCCTGATAAGGCTGCATGCCGAGGTAATGAATATTGTCCCGCTGCGGCAAGGTAGCCGGATCGATTTTCACCACCGGCCCGACCATCACCAGCTGCCAGTCGGGATGCGCATCCGCCAGCGCGCTGATCATCTCAAGATCCATACGCTCATCAATCACGCCGCAAAACCCGAGGCGCGGATGGGGAATGCTCTCCTGCAAGGGGTGATGATTGGCCCGATCCAGCGCCTGCTCAAAGTGCACGGCATCGACGCTACTGGTGAAACAGTGCACGTTATGATGCCGTCCGGCTTTCGCGGCATACAGGCTCGGTCCGCCAGTGAAGACAATGTCTGCCCGTGACAGCAGCGCGGATTCACGTTGTAGCAACTGGCGCGGCGCTTTTTCAAAGGCGGCCAGCTCATCCATGCAGTCGTAGACCACCAGCGCGGGAGAAAACACTTTCAGCAGCGGCAGCGCCATTGGCGTATAAAACCAGACGATCGGCGTTTCGTCGTCCTCGGTAATTTCCGCCAGCAGCGACTGCATATACTCGATCTGCCCGTCGTGAAAACCGCTCACCGGCGACGGCGTATGCGGTTTCACCACGGTCACGTTCGGCGCAGGCTGGCTCAGGGTCAGCGCGGGTTCATCAGCGGAAAAGACCGGCTCTTCGATAAAAAATATCGCGTAATGCTCAGCCAGACGGGTCATCAGATGCTGCGGGCGCTGAAAAACAAAATCCCAGCGCAGATGGCTAAAAACGTAGATTCTTTTCATCGGTTTTCTCTCCTGGCAGGCCCTGTGCGCCATGCTGAATAAACATTGAAAATGATCGAGCATCTGCCGGGCGCGATGGAGCGCCCGGGCATAGACCGGATCAAGCTGACGTGCAAAAGGGTCACTCCCTTCGGGGTCGATATTCCATAATCCGCTGCGGTGCCAGACCGCGAGGTTCTCCCAGTCCGGACGGTCAATAATGGGGTAAAGGCAGATCCCCAACATCTGCACACCGGCAATTTGCGCCTGTGCCACTTCACGGGCGGTTTCCGTGATCCATGCGCCCCGCCCGCTGCCTACGTGGCTGGTTTCAGCCAGCAGGATCGGGCGTTGATAGCGCTGATAAAGTTCTTCCAGCAGGCTGTGCAGCTTTTTCCGCCTGCTGTCCCCCAGATGCCACCAGAGGCGATGGTTGGTTTCGCTTTCCCACTGATTGCTGTGGTAGTAATTCGCGCCAATCAGATCCAGATAACGCGGCGCACCGCCCAGCTCCGGCTCCAGACGCCCGGCAAGCATGTCCCAGGCCTGAAACTGCGCGCCGTGCCAGTCGCTGGCGCGTTGCTGCGCGTCGGCACTGTCATCCTCCGGCACCAGATGGATAATCGGATCGCAGTGTAAAAGCCGCGCCCGTGGATCGGCCTGCCAGATGGCGTCACTGGCGGCGATGGCGGCACGAACCAGCTGTCGTTTGCTGTGAATGCCGGTTGGATCAAGCGGGCTGAGAGACGGGGCAAATATCCCCACTGAAATCCCCCAGCTGGTAAAAGAAATTTCATTGACCGGAGAATAAACAGGAGCGTCGTCATAATAGGGGCGCAGAAATGTTGCCAGTGCGCCGCATAGCTCAGCGAAGCGCGAAATAAACTCGTCTGAAAAAAAAGCAATATTTTCCGGCCAGCCGTAATGACAAATTGTCCAGCAAATTTGAATGCCATTCTCTTTGGCTGACGCCATTTTTTCAGCCACGGAAGAAAAATCGTAGCCCCGTTCATTTTCCACCAATCGCCAGCCAACACTTTCCCTGACGGTTTTTATTTCAAATGGAGCGAGCGCCTGATAATCCTGCTGATGTTTTTTATCATGGGCCGTGGCGTTATTCATTGAAAGCGCATCATTATTTCGGGTGATATGATCGGCACCCTCATACCCCGCCTGCCAGAACGATTTGAACACCTGCATAGCAACGCCTCCGCAATGATACTTTTCATGCCAGCACGGGAGGTGAATGAAAAATACAATTGGCAAATAATTCGGGAACCGCTTGGTTTAACCAGCAGTAAGTAGAGTTTTATTAATAGATTGCGGTGCTTTTTAAGAATAGAGGTTTATTAGCAAACGGGCAGGAAGATAAATGATTAATCTTACTTATAAGATTAATCCTGGTAGCGCTACGTTTCGTTTTTATAATTTTATGCATAAATAATTCATGCAAAGAAGCGCCCGTAAAATATCGGGTAAAATAATAAATATTTACTATTGCGATTATATTTGTGAGGTTTATCAACTCATAACCCTGTGAAAATAATCGGTGTTTATTTTTATCGGCTTTTTAACTCTTCGCTGCTATCACGAAAAATTTCACTATCTTGCAGCGAACCGCATCAGCTGACTGCATGCGCTTTCTGTCCGCGCGTGATGCTGGTCTTTTGTTAACATTCACGTTATAAATAACGGAATTCGGACATATAGACATCCATACGTTTAGAAGGTGATATGCAAACACAACAAGAGAGCGGAGAGCTCAGGCGCACCATGAAGACCCGGCATTTGATCATGCTGTCGCTGGGCGGCGTGATTGGCACCGGGTTATTTTTTAATACGGGATACATTATTTCGACCACCGGCGCGGCAGGCACGCTGCTGGCCTATCTGATTGGGGCGCTGGTCGTCTGGCTGGTGATGCAGTGCCTGGGCGAACTTTCCGTGGCGATGCCCGTCACCGGCGCTTTTCATGTCTACGCGGCGCGTTATCTTGGGCCGGCCACCGGCTATACCGTGGCCTGGTTGTACTGGCTCACCTGGACCGTCGCGCTGGGATCGAGCTTTACCGCAGCCGGGTTCTGTATGCAGTACTGGTTCCCGCATGTACCGGTGTGGATATGGAGCGCCCTGTTTTGTGCGGTGATCTTCTCCCTCAACGCTATTTCCACGCGCTTTTTTGCCGAAGGGGAGTTCTGGTTCTCGCTCATTAAAGTCGCCACTATCGTTGTCTTTATTCTTTTAGGCTGCGGGGTGATTTTCGGGTTTATCAGCCTGAAAGACGGTTCGCCTGCGCCGGGGCTGACCAACCTCACCAGCGAGGGCTGGTTCCCGCACGGCGGTCTGCCTATTCTGATGACCATGGTGGCGGTCAATTTTGCCTTCTCGGGTACGGAGCTTATCGGGATAGCAGCCGGTGAAACGGAAAACCCGCATCAGGCGATCCCGGTGGCAATCCGCGCTACCATCGCCCGCCTGATCCTGTTTTTTATCGGCACGGTTTTTGTCCTTGCAGCGCTGATCCCGATGGACGTGGCTGGCGTTGAGAAAAGCCCGTTTGTGCTGGTTTTTGAAAAGATAGGCATTCCCTATGCGGCGGGTATTTTTAACTTTGTCATTCTGACCGCCATTCTTTCTGCCGCCAATTCCGGGCTTTATGCGTCGGGTCGTATGCTGTGGTCGCTGTCCAACGAAAAGACCTTGCCGCGCTGTTTTGCCCGCGTGAATAAAAACGGCGTGCCGCTGATTGCGCTGTCGGTCTCTATGCTCGGCGGTCTGCTGGCGCTGTTATCCAGCGTCATTGCTCCTGATACGGTATTCGTTGCGCTCAGCGCCATTTCTGGCTTCGCGGTGGTGGCCGTCTGGCTCAGCATCTGCGCGTCTCATTTTGTCTTTCGTCGCCGCCACATTCAGGCGGGTAAGCCGCTCGCCGCGTTGCAATACCGCGCGCCCTGGTATCCCCTGGTGCCGGTGCTCGGCTTTCTGCTGTGTCTGCTCGCCTGTATCGGTCTGGCATTCGATCCCGATCAACGCATTGCGCTCTGGTGTGGGGTGCCTTTTGTTGCCCTTTGCTACGCCAGCTATTTTCTGACTCATAAAACCCCATCAAAGGAGGCTGACTATGCCGCAGATTAATCCCCTTACCGCGCTGCTTGAAAGCCAACCTTTTGTCGTGCTTGATGGCGCGCTGGCTACCGAACTGGAAGCGCGCGGCTGCAACCTCGCCGATAGTCTCTGGTCCGCTAAAGTATTAATGGAAAATCCCGGGCTTATTCGGGACGTGCATCTGGACTACTTCCGCGCAGGAGCGCAAATCGCCATTACCGCCAGTTATCAGGCCACCCCGGCGGGCTTTGCCGCGCGCGGGCTGACGGAAGCGCAATCGAGAGCGCTGATTGCAAAAAGTGTTGCGCTTGCGAAAGAAGCGCGGGAGATCGCGCTGGCCGAAAAGCCTGGCGCAGGCCCGCTGCTGGTGGCAGGTTCTGTGGGGCCTTACGGCGCTTATCTGGCCGATGGCTCGGAGTATCGTGGCGATTATACGCGTAGCGCCGGGGAGTTTAAGGCCTTTCATCGGCCGCGCATTGAAGCCTTATCAGAAGCAGGTGCCGATCTGCTGGCCTGTGAAACTCTACCTTCCTTTGCCGAGATCGAGGCGCTGGCCGGGTTGCTGGCTGAGTATCCCGAGGCGCGGGCGTGGTTCTCCTTTACCTTACGTGACCACCAGCATCTGAGTGATGGCACCCCGCTCGCCCGGGTAGTGGAAACGCTGTCGGCCTGTCCGCAAATCGTGGCGCTGGGCATCAACTGTATTGCGCTCTGCGACACCACCGCCGCGCTGAAACATCTGCAAAGCCTGAGTGCGCTGCCGCTGGTTGTCTATCCTAACTCTGGTGAAACCTACGATGCCGTGACCAAAGAATGGCATTCGCATGGCGATACCTGCGATACCTTAGCGGGCTATTTGCCACAGTGGTCAGCCGCCGGCGCGAAACTGATCGGCGGCTGCTGCCGGACAACGCCCCGGGATATCGCCGCACTGCGTGAACGTCGGTGATAGCCGGGCGCGCCAGGTGGAGGCTGTCAGTCTGACTTGCGGACATGCCGGTCCAGAAAATCACGAACGTCCAACCCTATCTCTTTAGCATGGGTTTCAAGCGCGAAGTGGCCGGTGTCATAAAAATGGATCTCCGCTTTCGGCAGATCGCGCTTCCATGCTTCCGCCCCTGCCGCCAGGAAAAACGGATCGTGTTTCCCCCACACGGCCAGCAATGGCGGCTGATATTCACGGAAATAGCGCTGGAATGCGGGATACTTTTCCACATTCGAGGCGTAATCCAGCAACAGGTCCAGCTGGATCTCTGCGTTGCCCGGCCGCGAGACCTGTAGCCCCTCCAGCGTATAACCATCAGGAGAGACCAGAGACCGATCGGTAACCCCTTCCAGATACTGCCATTTGATGGAGGCAGGCGTGGGAAATTCCTGCAATGCACTGCGGTTTTCCGGCGTGGGGTCGCGCCAGTATCGCTGAATGGGCGCCCAGGCTTCTCCCAGTCCCTCTTCGTAGGCATTGCCGTTTTGGGAAATTATCGCGGTTACCCGCTCCGGATGTGCAGCCGCCAGTCGCCACCCAACAGGCGCGCCATAATCGTGAACCATCAGCGCATAGGTATCGAGACCCAGCGCCTCGGTAAAGCGGCCAATGGTTTCTGCAAGCTGGTCAAAGGTGTAAGCATACGCTCCCCTATCCGGCGCTTCGGTAAAACCAAAAGCTGGCAGGTCCGGCGCGATCAGATGATAGCGATCGGCAAGCTGCGCTATCAGGTCACGAAACATAAATGATGAGCCCGCGAAACCATGAAGCATCAGCAGCACGGGTGATGCAGCATCTCCGGCCTCACGGTAGAAAACGTTAACGTCGCCGACCTGTTTATAGCGGTAATGAACCTGCATCGTTGATGGGGCAGAAGCACTCTCTGCCACGGGTGATCCGGAAGTGCGAGAAACCATAATGACCTCATGTAACCTTTAAAATGTGAAATTGAAGGTTACAGGTAAATCTGGTAACCTGTCAAAATGATTTTATGAGTTACGGATAGTTATGGAATTTAAACATCTTTCTTCTCCGCCTCTTTTCCTGGCCGATAACCTCGCGCTGGATTTTATTAACACCGAGTACGGGACGGGTGATGAGCGACGTGATTGTTTTGAAAGCGATCTCGGTGTCGTGGAGTGGCTGGAAACCGCAGGTCTGGTGCCAACCGGCACTGAGGCACCTGCCGGATTACTGGCAGAAGCACGCCTGCTCCGTGATGCCGCCAGGACAGTGGTGCATGCCGCTATGGCGTCCGTTGCCGCTGACCTGACGGTGGTTAATAGTGTGCTCAGGAAAGGACATCCTGAGACGAGGCTGCAATGGGATGAAGAGACCCAGCGATACCGTGTTGATGTTCATGCAGACGCGCGCAGCCCCGCCAGCCTACTGTGGCCGGTAGCAGACGCCCTGGTGAAACTGGTCACGGACGACAAATTTGAATATGTGCGTCAGTGCGAAGCCCATAACTGTATTTTGCTTTTTCACGATTTGAGTAAATCGCATCGCCGCCGGTGGTGCAGTATGGCGACCTGCGGTAATCGCATGAAAGTGGCGGCCTTCCGGAACAGGAAGAATTCGTAACGACGCAAAACCTTTCCACAGCGGGTGAAAACTTTAGGTTCCAAAAAAGAAACACTAACTGAAGTATCCTATTATCCTGGAGGCACCATCATGTCCGATTCACAGATCCGTCCGCCACTGCCGCCGTTCACCCGCGAGTCAGCACTTGAAAAAGTCAGGCTCGCTGAGGATGGCTGGAACACACGCGATGCCGATAAAGTGTCGCTCGCTTATTCTCTGGACACCAAATGGCGTAACCGCGCAGAGTTTGCGAACAATCGTGAAGAGGCCAGGGGCTTCCTTGAGCGCAAGTGGAAAAAAGAGCTGGAGTACCGTCTTATCAAGGAACTTTGGGCCTTTGACAGTGACCGCATTGCTGTCCGGTACGCTTATGAGTGGCGCGATGACTCCGGTAACTGGTTCCGTTCTTACGGCAACGAAAACTGGGAATTTGGTGAAGACGGACTGATGCATCACCGCTACGCCTGTATTAATGACATGCCTATTAAAGAAAGTGAGCGCAAGTTCCACTGGCCTTTGGGACGTCGTCCTGATGATCATCCTGGTTTATCTGAACTGGGCCTGTAATTTTCTCTTATTTCCTCATTGGGTGCCCGGCTGCTGTCCCGGCCGGACGCTTATCCCGCTGGTGAGATGATGCGGCAGATAATAATGCTGCTGAGCAAAGCGGGTATCAAAATGGCTTTGCCTGTTGTTTTCCTGCCTTGCAGACTCCGTTATCATGCTCGCTACGCCTTTATCAACCAGACCGATTCCGGTGAGACGCAGAAAGAATAATAAACCTCACTAACTTGTTAAAAATTAAGATTATGGACATCCGATGCCAATGAGTACATCAGAGAATTTCGACGCCCACACACCAATGATGCAGCAGTACCTGAAGCTCAAGGCGCAGCATCCGGACATTTTGCTGTTTTACCGCATGGGCGACTTCTATGAGCTGTTTTACGACGATGCCAAACGCGCGTCCCAGCTGATGGACATTTCGCTTACCAAACGTGGCGCCTCGGCAGGCGAGCCGATCCCAATGGCGGGCATCCCGCATCACGCGGTGGAAAACTATTTATCGAAGCTGGTCAGCCTCGGGGAATCGGTAGCGATTTGTGAGCAGATCGGCGATCCGGCTACCAGCAAAGGCCCGGTGGAGCGCAAAGTGGTGCGTATCGTTACGCCGGGCACCATCAGCGACGAAGCACTGTTGCAGGAGCGGCAGGACAACCTGCTCGCCGCCATCTGGCAGGATAATAAAGGCTTTGGTTATGCCACGCTGGACATCAGTTCCGGGCGTTTTCGCGTTAGCGAGCCGGCCGATCGGGAAACCATGGCGGCAGAGTTGCAGCGCACTAATCCGGCGGAGCTGCTGTATGCCGAAGACTTTGCGGAGACGTCACTGATTGAAGGCCGCCGTGGTCTGCGTCGCCGTCCGCTGTGGGAGTTCGAAATTGACACCGCGCGCCAGCAGCTGAATTTACAGTTTGGCACCCGCGATCTGATTGGTTTCGGCGTGGAGAACGCGCCTCGCGGCCTGTGCGCGGCAGGCTGTCTGTTGCAGTATGTCAAAGACACTCAGCGCACCTCGCTGCCGCATATCCGCTCTATCACCATGGATCGTCAGCAGGACAGCATCATTATGGATGCCGCCACGCGCCGCAACCTGGAGATCACGCAGAACCTGGCCGGGGGATTCGAAAACACGCTGGCGTCGGTGCTCGACTGTACCGTCACGCCGATGGGCAGCCGGATGCTTAAGCGCTGGCTGCATATGCCGGTGCGCGACACTGCGGTGTTAATGGAACGTCAGCAGACCATTGGCGCGCTACAGGAACTGACCTCTGAGTTGCAGCCGGTGCTGCGTCAGGTTGGCGATCTGGAGCGTATTCTGGCGCGTCTGGCGCTGCGCACCGCCCGTCCGCGCGATCTGGCGCGTATGCGTCACGCGTTCCAGCAGTTGCCGATCCTGCGTGAGCAACTGGCAGACATCAATAGCAAGCCTGTACAGCGACTGCGTGAACAAATGGGCGAGTTCAGCGAACTGCGTGAGCTGCTGGAGCGGGCGATTATTGACGCGCCGCCGGTGCTGGTGCGCGACGGCGGCGTGATCGCGCCGGGCTATAACGCTGAGCTGGATGAGTGGCGTGGGCTGGCGGATGGCGCGACGGATTATCTGGATAAACTGGAAATTCGTGAGCGTGAAAAACTCGGGCTGGATACGCTGAAAGTCGGCTATAACGGCGTGCACGGCTACTTTATTCAGATCAGCCGTGGGCAGAGTCATCTGGCACCGATCCATTACGTGCGTCGCCAGACGTTAAAGAATGCTGAACGCTACATCATTCCTGAACTGAAGGAATATGAAGACAAGGTGCTGACCTCGAAAGGCAAAGCGCTGGCGCTGGAAAAGCAGCTGTATGAAGAGCTGTTTGATCTGCTGATGCCGCATCTGGGGGATCTGCAACAGAGCGCCGCCGCGCTGGCAGAGCTGGACGTACTGGTTAACCTCGCCGAGCGCGCTGATACGCTTAATTACAGTTGTCCGACCTTCTCTGATAAACCGGGGATCCGCATCGTTGAGGGGCGTCATCCGGTGGTCGAACAGGTACTGAACGAGCCGTTTATCGCCAACCCGCTGTCGCTGTCACCCCAGCGCCGGATGCTGATCATCACCGGCCCGAACATGGGCGGTAAGAGTACGTATATGCGCCAGACGGCGCTGATCACCCTGCTGGCCTATATCGGCAGCTATGTACCGGCGCAGAAAGTGGAGATCGGCCCCATCGACCGTATCTTCACCCGCGTGGGCGCGGCGGACGATCTGGCATCCGGTCGCTCGACCTTTATGGTGGAGATGACCGAAACCGCCAATATTCTGCACAACGCCACCGAAAACAGCCTGGTACTGATGGATGAGATCGGGCGCGGCACCTCCACTTATGACGGTCTGTCCCTTGCCTGGGCCTGTGCGGAAAATCTGGCGAATCGCATCAAAGCGTTGACCCTGTTTGCCACCCACTATTTTGAGCTGACGCAGTTGCCGGAAAAAATGGAAGGCGTGGCGAACGTCCATCTGGATGCGCTGGAGCACGGTGACACTATCGCATTCATGCACAGCGTGCAGGACGGCGCGGCCAGTAAGAGCTATGGTCTGGCGGTAGCAGCGCTGGCGGGCGTGCCGAAAGAGGTGATCAAACGGGCGCGCCAGAAGCTGCGCGAGCTGGAGAGCATCACGCCGAACGCGGCGGCCACCCAGGTGGACGGGACGCAGATGTCACTGCTGGCACCGGCGGAAGAAACCAGTCCGGCGGTGGAAGCGCTGGAGGCGCTCGATCCGGATACGCTGACACCGCGTCAGGCGCTGGAGTGGATCTATCGCCTGAAGAGTCTCGTCTGACGCCCCTGCCCGGCGGCGCAGGCTTGCCGGGCCTACGAACTTTCCCCTGCCCGGCAGCGCTTGCTTGCCGGGCCTACATATCTTCGTAGTATTCCGAGTTCCCGGGCAAGCCCTGCCTCAGCTTCTATACTTGTTACTTCATTCAGCAACAAAATGGAGTAAATACATGACCATTCATAAGAAAGGGCAGGCACACTGGGAAGGCGATATTAAGCGCGGTAAAGGGACCATCTCCACCGAAAGCGGCGCGCTGAAGCAGCAGCCTTACGGTTTTAATACTCGTTTTGAAGGCGCTGCCGGGACTAACCCGGAAGAGCTGATTGGCGCGGCCCACGCAGGTTGTTTCTCAATGGCGCTGTCGTTAATGCTGGGCGAAGCTGGCTTTACGCCGGAAAGCATCGACACCACGGCGGATGTGTCGCTGGATCAGGTTGATGGTGGCTTTAAAATCACCAAAATTGCGCTCACCAGTACGGTGAAGCTGCCGGGGATCGAGAAAGATCAGTTTGATCCGATCATCCAGAAAGCGAAAGCGGGTTGCCCGGTATCTCAGCTGTTCAACGCTGAAATCACGCTGGATTATACGCTGAACTAAGGCGTGTGCTCCGCCCGTTCCCTGGGGAGCGGGCAAAGAAAAAGGCCAGTCAGATGACTGGCCTTTTTTGTACGGAATAGATTATTCGCGGAACAGTGCTTCGATGTTCAGCCCCTGCGCTTGCAGGATTTCACGCAGACGACGCAGACCTTCTACCTGAATCTGGCGAACACGTTCACGCGTCAGACCAATTTCACGACCTACATCTTCGAGCGTTGCGGCTTCATAACCCAGCAGACCGAAACGACGTGCCAGCACTTCACGCTGTTTGGCGTTCAGTTCGAACAGCCATTTGACGATGCTTTGTTTCATGTCATCGTCCTGCGTGGTGTCTTCCGGACCGTTTTCTTTCTCATCGGCCAGGATGTCCAGCAGCGCTTTTTCGGAATCGCCACCCAGCGGGGTGTCTACCGAGGTAATGCGCTCGTTGAGGCGCAGCATACGGCTGACATCATCAACAGGCTTATCGAGCTGTTCTGCAATTTCTTCTGCACTCGGTTCGTGATCCAGTTTGTGGGACAACTCGCGAGCGGTACGCAGATAGACATTCAACTCTTTAACAATGTGGATTGGCAGTCGAATCGTACGGGTTTGATTCATGATCGCCCGTTCGATGGTCTGACGGATCCACCAGGTGGCATAAGTGGAGAAACGGAACCCACGTTCTGGGTCAAACTTCTCTACCGCGCGGATCAGGCCGAGGTTACCCTCTTCGATCAGATCCAGCAGCGCCAGTCCACGATTGCTGTAGCGGCGGGCGATTTTCACCACCAGACGCAGGTTACTTTCAATCATTCGACGGCGAGAGGAAATATCCCCACGCAATGCGCGTCGTGCGAAATAAACTTCTTCTTCAGCAGTTAACAGCGGAGAGTAACCAATTTCTCCAAGGTATAACTGAGTCGCGTCCAGCACACGTTGCGTGGCGCCCTGCGATAACAGTTCCTCTTCTGCCAGGTCGTTATCACTGGGTTCCTCTTCATTCAAGGCTTTCTCGTCGAAAACCTCAACTCCGTTCTCATCAAATTCCGCGTCTTCATTTAAATCATGAACTTTCAGCGTATTCTGACTCATAAGGTGGCTCCTACCCGTGATCCCTGGACAAAGTATTAACTTCACTGTTTGTTTTATTTCCCGGCAGCGCGGTTACGCGCGCAGCCGGGACGAAACAAGAGTGAGCCAATGACTCTGCCAAATTATCGCTGCGGCAAATAACGCAGCGGGTTGACGGATTTCCCCTTGTAACGAATTTCAAAATGTAAGCGTGTAGAACTGGTTCCGGTGCTACCCATGGTAGCTATCTTCTGCCCCGCCCTGATTTCTTGTTGTTCCCGGACCAGCATTGTATCGTTATGGGCGTAGGCGCTCAGGTAATCATCGTTATGTTTAATGATGATTAAATTACCGTAACCGCGCAGTGCGTTGCCGGCATATACAACGCGTCCATCAGCGGTCGCGGTAATAGCCTGCCCTTTCGTGCCTGCAATATCAACACCTTTATTCCCACCCTCGGTGGCAGAGAAGTTGTCGATAACTTTGCCTTCAGTCGGCCAGCGCCAGGTCGTTATTGGGGCGCTGGTGGAAGCACTGCTGGCGGTCGGTTCGGTAGTGGTAGCAGATGGCACCGTGACAGGCGCTGGGACGGTAGTCGCAGGCTTGTTGTTTGGCAACATCTTGTTATCACTTTGTTCACCTGAGTCCTCAGAATACGTAATTGTCGGTTTCGGTGCAACCACCACGGTGGAATTTTGTGCAGGCGGCGTGACGATACCTTGCGCGGACGCATCCGCCTGCGTAATCGCATTCCCACCCGTAATAGGGGTACCCGACGCATTGCCCACCTGCAGCACCTGGCCGACATTCAGGCCGTACGGGGCCGCGACGTTGTTTCGCTGCGCCAGATCCCTGAAATCGTTGCCGGTGATCCAGGCGATATAAAACAGCGTATCGCCCTTCTTAACCGTGTAGGTACTGCCGCCGGTATAGCTACCTTTCGGAATGTTCCCATACTTACGGTTGTACACAATTTTGCCGTTTTCCGTCTGCACCGGCTGTTCTGCCATCGGCTGAACAGGGGCAGTTTGCACAGGCATTGGCTGAATAGCGGGTGTCTGTACTGGCTGAACGGGTGGGGTTTGCTGTGCCTGAGAACCCATTTTGGGCGGCGGCGTGATTAACATTCCGGAACCTGAACTGGAGCTGGACGCGCTACTGCCGCCAACCGAGCTGACCGGTGCGGGCGCGTTATCCGAACTTGAGCAGCCTGCAAGCCAAAGCGATACCAGTGATAATGCCGCGAGGCGACTTACGGTGAATTTTGGGCTTCCCGTGCTCATTTATCCTCCAGGAATGTGTTAACTGTCAGTGACTTAGTGATGACCGTGGCGGTCATTTGCAAATGAGCTACACCCTACGCGGATATGGGCTGAAATCCCTCAGACAATTCCAGGAATCAGGCCAGTTCCCCTTTCACAAGCGGAACAAAGCGTACGGCCTCCACGGTATCGATGATAAATTCGCTTCCCCGACGACGCACCCGCTTAAGTTGCTGGTGTTCGTCTCCCACAGGTAAAACGAGAATCCCTCCTTCATCCAGCTGCGACATCAGCGCCACAGGGATTTCCGGCGGTGCAGCCGTCACAATGATGGCATCGAAGGGCGCACGTGCCTGCCACCCTTCCCAGCCATCGCCATGGCGGGTGGAAACATTATGTAAATCGAGCTGTTTAAGACGACGGCGGGCCTGCCATTGCAGACCTTTAATGCGTTCCACAGAGCAGACATGGTGCACCAGATGGGCGAGGATCGCCGTCTGATAGCCAGAGCCGGTGCCGATTTCCAGCACCCGTGACTCCGGCGTCAGCTCCAGCAGCTCGGTCATGCGCGCCACCATATAAGGCTGCGAAATAGTTTGCCCCTGGCCGATGGGCAGCGCGACGTTTTCCCACGCTTTGTGTTCAAACGCCTCATCAATGAATTTTTCACGCGGCACCTGGGCCAGCGCGTCAAGCACCGGCTCGCTACGGATCCCCTGCTGGCGTAACTGTTCCAGCAGCGCCTGTATGCGTTTTGTTACCATTGCGTATTCACCCCGGCGCGCTCCAGCCAGCCGCTCACCACGTCCTGCGCACTGTAAGCGGTGAGGTCCACATGCAACGGCGTGACCGACACGTAGCCCTCGTCAACGGCGGCAAAATCAGTATCCGGTCCGGCGTCGTGTTTTTCCCCCGGCGGGCCGATCCAGTAGAGCATATTACCGCGTGGATCTTCCTGCGGGATCACTTTATCCGCCGGATGACGGGTGCCACAGCGCGTTACGCGAATGCCTTTGATTTCACTGAGCGGCAGATCCGGAACATTGATATTCAGAATACGGCCAGTGCGCAGCGGCTCACGGCTTAACGCCCGCAGGATAGAACAGGTCACGGCGGCGGCAGTGTCGTAATGCTGATAGCCGTTAAGGGACACCGCCAGCGCCGGAAAGCCGAGATGACGCCCTTCCATAGCGGCAGCGACGGTGCCAGAGTAGATCACATCGTCGCCCAGATTGGCACCGGCGTTAATGCCCGACACCACGACATCCGGGCGCGGGCGCATCAGGGCATTGACGCCAAGATAAACGCAGTCGGTAGGCGTGCCCATCTGTACGGCAATGTCGCCGTTTTCATGGGTAAAGGTACGTAGTGAAGATTCGAGGGTCAGCGAGTTGGACGCGCCACTGCGGTTACGATCGGGCGCGACGACCTGTACGTCGGCAAATTCCCGCAAGGCCTTCGCCAGCGCCTGAATGCCTGGCGCATGGATCCCGTCATCGTTACTCAGCAATATTCGCATAATCACCCGATGTGTTGATAAGTTCCCTTACCACGCTGGTGGCAAAACTCCCTGCGGGTAGCCAGAAACGTAACTCGACGGTCACGTCATCCCACCAGTTCCAGCTTAACTGCTGCACGTTGAGCAGCATCGCGCGGCGCGCCGCCTCGACCTTTTCACGCAACAGCAAAGATTGTAATTCCGGGGCATCGGCAATCGCCGCCTGCTCAAACGCCAGCGCCTCGCGCTGCGTTCCCCAGTCGCCACTCCCCGGCAGCGCGGCCGTGATCATCAGCTCGTGGTTGTCGACACGGGCCTGTAATTCCGCCCGTTCTTCGGCGGTTGCGACAAACCAGCTTCCGCGCCCGGCTAATTGTAGCGCATCGCCGTCAACAACTTGATTAAAGTCTGTTTTTTTCAGCCGCTCGCTGACAATCTGATTAAACAACGCACTGCGGGCTGCCGACAACATAAAACTGCGTTTATTACGATCGCGCACCGGCGCATTGCTTTGCGCCCAGCGCAGCGCACCGTGCAGGTTGCTGCCGCCCAGACCAAAACGCTGCGCGCCAAAGTAGTTCGGCACGCCTTTAACCGCGATAGTACTCAGGCGTGACTCCACATCCGCGCGATCGCTGATGTCGCGCAGCACCAGCGTAAACTGGTTGCCGCGCAACGCGCCTAAGCGCAGCTTACGCTTGTGGCGCGCATATTCCAGCACCTTGCAGCCGTCCGGCTGAAAGAGGCTCAGATCCGGCATGCCGTTGCCTGGCACGCGCGCGCACAGCCACTGTTCCGTTACCGCGTGCTTATCTTTTTGTCCGGCGAAGCTCACCTCACGGGCGGGAATTTTCAGGAATTTCGCCAGATCGTCGGCCACCGCACGGGTATTACAGCCGGTTTTCTGAATGCGCACCAGAATATGCTCGCCTTCACCGTCAGGCTCAAAACCTAAGTCTTCCACCACCACAAAATCTTCCGGGCTGACTTTCAGCGCGCCGGAAGCCTGGGGTTTGCCATGCAGAAAGGTCAGGTCGTCAAACGCAATCATTTTGCCGCCCTGACTAACAGCGCCACCGCTTCACAGGCGATACCTTCGCCACGTCCGGTAAAGCCAAGCTTTTCGGTGGTGGTGGCTTTGACGTTTACATCGTCCATGTGGCAGCCGAGATCTTCAGCGATAAACACGCGCATCTGCGGGATATGCGGCAGCATTTTCGGTGCCTGGGCAATAATGGTCACATCGACGTTGCCGAGGGTAAACCCTTTCGCCTGAATACGACGCCAGGCCTCGCGCAGCAGCTCACGGCTGTCGGCGCCTTTAAAGGCCGGATCGGTGTCCGGGAACAGCTTGCCAATATCACCAAGCGCCGCCGCACCCAGCAGGGCATCGGTCAGCGCATGCAGCGCCACGTCGCCATCGGAGTGGGCCAGCAGACCTTTTTCGAAAGGAATGCGCACGCCGCCAATAATAATCGGGCCTTCGCCGCCAAAGGCGTGTACGTCAAAACCGTGTCCAATACGCATTATGCCATCTCCTTTCCGGTCATTCGGGTGAGGTAAAATTCTGCCAGCGCCAGATCTTCCGGTCGCGTGACTTTGATGTTATCCGCGCGGCCGCTGACCAGCACCGGGTGATAGCCGCAATGCTCCAGCGCCGAGGCTTCATCGGTGATGGTCGCGCCGTCATTTAAGGCGCGCTGCAGGCAGTCGTGGAGGAGTTCACGCGGGAAGAATTGTGGTGTCAGCGCATGCCAGAGATCGTTACGATCCACGGTATGGGCGACGGCAGCGATGCCCGGCTCGCCGCGTTTCATGGTGTCGCGCACTGGCGCGGCCAGAATACCGCCCACGCGGCTGGTGTCGCTGAGCGCCAGCAGGCGAGCGAGATCGTCCTGATGCAGACAGGGACGCGCCGCGTCGTGCACCAGCACCCAGGGCGCATCGCCTGCGGCCTTAAGCCCCGCCAGCACGGAGTCTGCCCGTTCGGCACCGCCGTCAACGACCGTCACCTGCGGATGATCTGCCAGCGGCAGCTGCGCAAAGCGCTCGTCGCCGGGGCTGATGGCAATGATCACCCTAGCCACGCGTGGATTCGCCAGCAGCGCATCCACCGCGTGTTCGAGGATCGTTTTATTGCCAACTGAGAGATACTGCTTAGGACATTCCGTTTGCATGCGGCGGCCAAATCCGGCGGCCGGCACCACGGCACATACGTCCGGAATTATTGCTGCCATGTCGTAAACCTGGGCTTCGCTTATCGATTATTTTGCATTGACCCTGGCGTGCGTTTTGACGCATCCGGCACCAGGCGGTAAAAGGTTTCGCCTGGTCGGGTCATACTGAGTTCGTTACGTGCGCGCTCTTCAATCGCTTCCTGCCCGCCATTGAGGTCGTCAATTTCGGCGAAAAGCTGATCGTTGCGTGCTTTAAGTTTGGCGTTTGTTATCTGCTGTGCGGCCACATCGTCGTTGACACGGCTGAAGTCATGCAGGCCATTTTTGCCGAACCACAGTGAATACTGTAGCCAGACCAGCAGTGCCAGCAACAGCAGCGTTAATTTACCCATCGTGCCCCCTGAAAATCGGCATCATCATCCCATAACTTGCGCGCAGACTCCACACTAAGCCGATACCGCGTCATCGCGGCCAAATGTAGCACTATTTACGGGCGGGCGCACAGGTGTGCATTCCTGACACATTGCCTTAACGAGCGTTACGCTTTGAAGTATGGCTGGGGTTAGCCCATCAGCCACATAAATAACGCGCCAAACATGGTCACCACGATAATGACCGTCGCCACGCTGCTGTAGAGCAGCTTGCCGTCCAGCAGCGAGTGCACGGCGATGCCCACCACCACGGCGACGGGCATCAGCGCCAGAAAGAACGGCCAGGTATACAGTAAAAAGAACAGCGTATTCGGGCCGTAAAGCAGAAAGGGTATGCCGAGCGCCAACAACCACGACACAAAGCCAACGAGTGCCCCCGGAAAGGACCAGGTGGTTTCCTCGCTGGCGGCGACGGTCTCGGACCGTGACAAATAGATGTTCTGGCTATTGCGCATATTGGATCCTGTGACCTGACTGTCCGCGAAAGCAAAATCGGACATGTCTCAGGATCTGATAATATCGTCCTGTCTCAGCAGGTCTAATAATTGACCCACTAAATTTGTTACCAATTGTTCGCCATCAAGATGCACATCGGGCGTTTCAGGCGCTTCGTAGACCGAATCAATACCGGTAAAGTGACGCAACTCGCCGGCACGGGCTTTCTTGTACAGCCCTTTAGGATCGCGCGCTTCACAGATCGCCAGCGGCGTATCGACAAACACCTCGATAAAGCGCCCTTCTCCGACGCGCTCACGCACCATTTCGCGTTCGGCGCGGTGCGGTGAGATAAACGCCGTCAAAACGACCAGTCCGGCATCGACCATCAGACGCGCCACTTCGCCGACGCGGCGGATATTCTCTTTGCGATCGTCATCGCTGAAGCCCAAATCGCTGCACAGCCCGTGGCGCACGTTATCGCCGTCAAGCAAATAGGTGCTGACGCCAAGCCCGTGCAGCGCCTCTTCCAGCGCCCCGGCAACGGTCGATTTACCCGAGCCCGAAAGCCCGGTAAACCACAGCACAACCCCACGATGACCGTGGAGCTGTTCACGTTGCCCGGCGGTCACCGGATGCGGGTGCCAGACGACGTTTTCATCGTGCTGCGCCATTATTTGCCTCCCAGCAAATCACGCGCGCCCCAGTGCGGGAAGTGTTTACGCACCAGCGCGTTCAGCTCCAGTTCAAAGGCGCTGAATTCCGACGGCGCATGGTTTGCCTGCTCGTTCGGCTCGCGCACCATACCTGCGCCCACGGTCACGTTGGTCAGGCGATCGATAAGGATCATGCCGCCGGTAACCGGGTTTTCCTGGTATTTATCCAGTACCAGCGGTTCGTCGAAGGTGAGATCCACCAGCCCGATGCCGTTCAGCGGCAGGTTATCCACCTCGTTGTGGTCCAGGGTGTTGATATTGACCTGATACTGAATGCCATCCACACGCGCACGGGTTTTCTTTCCGGCGATTTTGATGTCGTAGCTCTGGCCCGGCGTCAGCGGCTGTTCCGCCATCCACACCACGTCCACCGACGCGCTTTGTACCGCTTTCAGCCCGTCCTGTGCATCGAGCAGTAAATCGCCACGGCTGATGTCGATTTCATCTTTCAACACCAGCGTGACCGCTTCCCCTGCCCCGGCCTGTTGCAGATCGCCATCAAAGGTGACGATACGCGCCACCGTTGACTCCACTCCTGACGGCAGCACTTTGACGCGCTGGCCGACGTTGACACTGCCGGACGCAATGGTGCCGGAGAAACCCCGGAAATCGAGATTCGGGCGGTTCACATACTGAACCGGGAAACGCATCGGCTGCGTCTCGACCACGCGCTGGATCTCAACGGTTTCCAGCACTTCCAGCAGCGTCGGACCGCTGTACCACGGCATATTGCTGCTCTGACTCGCCACGTTATCGCCTTCCAGCGCCGACAGCGGTACAAAACGAATATCGAGGCTGCCCGGCAGCTGTTCGGCGAAGGTCAGATAGTCTTCGCGGATCTGATTGAATTTCTCTTCGCTAAATTCCACCAGGTCCATTTTGTTCACCGCGACCACCAGGTGGCGGATCCCCAGCAGCGTCGAGATAAAGCTATGACGACGGGTCTGATCCAGCACGCCTTTGCGCGCATCCATCAGCAGGATCGCCAGGTCGCAGGTGGACGCGCCGGTTGCCATATTACGGGTGTACTGCTCGTGTCCCGGCGTGTCGGCAATAATAAACTTGCGCTTCTCGGTGGAAAAATAGCGGTACGCCACGTCGATAGTGATGCCCTGCTCGCGCTCGGCCTGTAAGCCATCGACCAGCAGCGCCAGATCCAGTTTTTCGCCCTGGGTGCCGTGACGCTTGCTGTCGTTATGCAGCGACGAGAGCTGATCTTCATAAATCTGGCGGGTATCGTGCAGCAGACGACCGATCAGCGTACTTTTGCCGTCATCGACGCTGCCGCAGGTCAGAAAACGCAGCAGGCTTTTGTGCTGCTGGGCGTGCAGGTAAGCTTCCACGCCGCCTTCGCTGGCGATTTGTTGTGCAATAGTCGTATTCATGGCGGCTCCTTAGAAATAACCCTGGCGTTTCTTCAGCTCCATGGAGCCGGCCTGGTCGCGGTCAATCACGCGTCCCTGTCGTTCGCTGGTGGTGGATACCAGCATCTCTTCAATGATGTCCGGCAGCGTTTGCGCGTCAGACTCCACCGCGCCGGTCAACGGCCAGCAGCCGAGGGTACGGAAACGCACCATCCGCTGTTCGATCTTCTCACCCGGTTGCAGGTCAATGCGATCGTCATCAATCATCATCAGCATACCGTCACGCTCCAGCACCGGTCGTTCAGCGGCCAGGTATAGTGGTACGATTTCAATATTTTCAAGGAAGATGTACTGCCAGATATCCAGCTCGGTCCAGTTGGAGAGCGGGAACACGCGGATGCTTTCGCCTTTGTTGATCTGGCCGTTGTAGTTGTGCCACAGTTCAGGACGCTGGTTTTTCGGATCCCAGCGGTGGAAACGGTCGCGGAACGAGTAAATACGCTCTTTAGCGCGGGATTTCTCTTCATCACGGCGCGCGCCGCCGAAGGCCGCATCAAAACCGTATTTGTTCAGCGCCTGCTTCAGCCCTTCGGTTTTCATGATGTCGGTGTGTTTACCGCTGCCGTGCACGAAGGGGTTAATGCCCATCGCCACGCCTTCCGGGTTTTTATGCACCAGCAGCTCACAGCCGTAGGCTTTGGCGGTGCGATCACGGAACTCATACATCTCGCGGAATTTCCAGCCGGTATCCACATGCAACAGCGGGAACGGCAAGGTGCCGGGATAAAAAGCTTTGCGCGCCAGATGCAGCATCACGCTGGAGTCTTTGCCGATGGAATACATCATCACCGGATTGCCAAATTCTGCCGCCACCTCGCGAATAATATGGATGCTTTCCGCCTCCAGTTGTCGCAGGTGAGTGAGTCGTTTTTGATCCATAACCGTTCCTTAAGCCAGATTTACCACGGAGTTATCAAAAGATCCCGTGCCTGTAGAGTGTTGAAACCAGGCGAGCGCATCGCGTAACTGCACCACTTCACCCACTACCAGCAGCGCTGGCATCGGAGCGTTTAGCGCCAGGTTCTCTAATTGTTCTAATGTGCCGGTTTTGACCTGCTGATCCCGTCGCGTGCCGCGCGAGATCACCGCCACCGGCGTCGCTTTATCGCGGCCGTGCAAAATAAGTTGCTGGCTGATTTCCGCCGCCTTCATGGTGCCCATGTATACCGCCAGCGTCTGACGGCTTTGCGCCAGCTGCGACCAGTCGAAGGGCGCGCTGTCGGCTTTGTAATGTCCGGTCACAAAGGTCACACTCTGGGCAAAGTCCCGGTGCGTGAGCGGAATGCCTGCATAGGCCGTTGCGCCGGAAGCGGCAGTGACGCCAGGCACCACCTGGAAGGGCACCCCCGCCGCCGCGGCAGCCTGTAGCTCTTCACCACCGCGACCAAAAATAAAGGGATCGCCGCCTTTCAGACGCACCACGGTTTTGCCCGCCCGCGCTTCGTCAATCAGCATCTGATTGGTTTCATGCTGGGGCACGGCATGACCGCCCGCGCGCTTACCGACGCAGATTTTGTCGGCGTCGCGCCGGGTCAGCTCCAGCACCTCATCACTGACCAGATGGTCATAAAACACCACGTCCGCCTGCTGAATAACCTGCAAGCCACGCAGCGTCAGCAGCCCGGCATCACCCGGCCCGGCGCCCACCAGAATAATTTCCCCTTGCGAACGGTCAGGGGCTGCCAGCGTTTCAGCCAGCACCGCTTCTGCGGCCTGCTCGTTTCCGGCGGCCATCAGACTGGCGAAGCGCCCGCGAAAGGCGGCTTCCCAGAAACGACGGCGGGCGTCTGTCGTTTTACGCAAGGCTTTGATGCGCTCGCGCCACTGCCCGGCAATGTCCGCCATGCGGCCCAAATTTCCCGGCAACAGCGCTTCAATTTTTTCCCGCAGCAGACGCGCCAGCACCGGGGCATTACCGCCGGAGGAGATCGCCACCACTATCGGGCTGCGGTCAACAATCGACGGGAAGATAAAGGAGCACAGCGGTTGGTCGTCCACCACATTTACCAGCCGGTGACGGGCGTCGGCAGCGTCAAAGACACGACGATTGAGCGCCCGATCGCTGGTGGCGGCGATGACCAGAAAAACGGCGTCGAGCTGGGTTTCATCGAACTCGGTTGCCAGCCAGACCAACGCCTGTTCATCAGCCAGACGCTGCACCTCGCTGCCCAGTTCACGGGCGACAACCTGCACCTTCGCGCCTGCGCGTAATAAAAACGCGATTTTACGGGCAGCGATCTCGCCGCCGCCAATAACCAGTACGGGTCGGTTTTTTACCGCAGCAAAAATGGGCAGGTGTTCCACAAGGTAACAGCTCGCTAACAATCAAGAATAAGGGGACTATAGGGGGCGGTGGTAAGCGAATGAAATTACGAATTGGAATGAGTAGTTCCGCAAAGGAATAACGGCCTGGGAAAGCAAATATCAAAAAGTGCTTAACGCCAGAAAATTCGTGCGTTTAGGCGCAATTCAAATTGTGTAAGGTCGATCACAGTTTCATACTAAGCCGGTCAAAAATTTCCGGCATGTTTAAGGACTCATTATGTTTCGCGCATTGCGCCACCGTACCGCTGCCCTGGCGTTCGGCGTATGCTGTATCCTCCCCGTCCAGGCGAAGCTGCTACCGCCTGGCGACATGGCAAGCCATCAGGCACGTTATATTGCGACCTATTTCCCCGGCCGCATGACCGGCTCTCCGGCAGAGATGCTGTCCGCCGACTATGTGCGTCAGCAGTTTGCGCAGATGGGCTACCAGAGCGATATCCGCAAGTTCACCAGCCGCTTTCTCTATACCTCAAAAAGTAATCAGCGCAACTGGCATAACGTTACCGGCAGCACGGTGATCGCCGCCCACGAGGGTAAGCAGCCGGAGCAGATTATCATCATGGCGCACCTCGACACCTACGCGCCGCGCAGCGATGCGGATATTGATAACAACCTCGGCGGACTGACCTTACAGGGGCTTGACGATAACGCCGCCGGTGTTGGCGTGATGCTGGAACTGGCCGATGCGCTAAAAAATATCCCCACGCAGTACAGTATCCGCTTTGTCGCCACCAGCGGCGAAGAGGAAGGTCAGCTTGGTGCGGAAAACTTTCTGAACCGCATGAGCACGGCTGAGAAGAAAAATACCCTGCTGGTGATCAATCTCGATAACCTGATCGTCGGCGATAAGCTCTATTTCAATAGCGGCAAAAATACCCCCGCCTCGGTGCGCAAACTCACCCGCGACCGCGCGCTGGCCATCGCCCGCAGCCACGGGATTGCCGCTGCGACCAATCCTGGCCAGAATCCCCAGTACCCGAAAGGCACGGGCTGCTGCCACGATATACAGGTCTTCGATAAAGCGAATATCCCGGTGCTGTCGGTGGAAGCGACGAACTGGTCGCTGGGCAATAAAGACGGTAACCAGCAGCGCGCCAAAACCCGGTCCTTCCCGGACGGCACCAGCTGGCACAATGTGCGTCTGGATAACCAGCAGCACATCGACAGCGCCCTTCCGGGCCGCATCGAACGCCGCAGCCGCGACGTGATGCGCATCATGCTGCCGCTGGTGAAGGAACTGGCACGGGCGAAAACGTAGCGGCATTAACTCTGACGAATACGGAACACATAAAAAAAGCCGATCGGCTGAGATCGGCTTTTTTTTAGCGTTGCTTAACCTTCATGCAATCCGCACTCGCGCTTCAACCCAAAGAAGCGGGTTTCTTCTTCGGCCATGCCCGGCTCCCATTTGCGGGTGGTATGGGTATCCCCGACAGACAGATAGCCCTGATCCCACAACGGATGGTATTTCAGGCCGTGCTTTTGCAGGTACTGGAACACGGTGCGGTTATCCCAGTCGATAATCGGCAGCACTTTGAACACGCCGCGCTGGATGGCCAGCACCGGCAGGCTGGCTCGACTGCCGGACTGGTCGCGGCGCAGGCCGGCAAACCATGTCTGCGCGTTCAGCGCTTTCAGTGCACGGTTCATTGGCTCGACTTTGTTAATGTCGTTGTACTTCTCGATGCCTTCAACGCCCTGCTCCCACAGTTTACCGTAGCGGGCCTCCTGCCAGGCAGCGCTCTCTTTCGCACGGTAGACTTGCAGGTTCAGTTTGAGTTTGTCCGTTAACTCGTCAATAAACTGGTAGGTTTCCGGGAACAGGTAGCCGGTATCGGTGAGGATCACCGGAATGTCCGGACGGATCTGATTCACCAGATGCAGGCTGACCGCCGCCTGAATACCAAAGCTCGACGACAGCACGTATTCACCGGGCAGGTTTTCCAGCGCCCAGGCGACGCGCGCTTCTGCGCTGAGTTTTTCAAGCTGGCCGTTCGTCTCGGCGAGGGCCAGTACGCGTTCTACTTTTGGCATTTCGTTGAGCGCGTTTAGATCGAGTACGGACATAGATTCCTCACTTATGCCGGGTGGCGCATGCGCTTACCCGGCCTACAGGGCACGTTGTTTGCCCGGCCTGTTAAACCGTAGGCCCGGTAAGCATAGCGCCACCGGGCAAGGATCGTTTATTCCCAGAAATCCCGTGCCGGATCCAGTACCGGACGGATAATGCCGGCACGAACGGTAAAATCACCGAAGCCTTCGTTGGCATTACGCTCTTTTGCCCAGCGGCCTACCAGCTCGTCAATGGTGTCGAGGATTTCCGATTCGTTAATGTTTTCGCGGTACATGCGCGGGATACGCGTGCCCATGCGGTTGCCGCCCAGGTGCAGGTTATAGCGGCCCGGCGCTTTACCGACCAGCCCCAGCTCCGCCAGCAGCGCTCGGCCACAACCGTTCGGGCAGCCGGTCACGCGCAGCACGATATGCTCGTGGCCGAGGCCGTGTTTTTCCATTACCGCTTCTACTTTGTCGATAAACGACGGCAGGAAACGCTCGGCCTCCGCCATCGCCAGCGGGCAGGTCGGGAAGGCGACGCAGGCCATCGAGTTCTCACGCTGTGGTTTCACGGCGTTCATCAGGCCATGATCGCGCGCCAGTTTTTCGATCTTCGCTTTTTCGCTTTCCGGTACGCCCGCCACGATCAGATTCTGGTTAGCGGTTAAACGGAAGTCGCCTTTATGGATCTTCGCGATCTCAACCAGGCCGGTTTTCAGTGGACGATCCGGATAATCCAGAATACGGCCATTCTCGATAAACAGCGTCAGGTGCCACTTGTCATCGATCCCTTTCACCCAGCCGATGCGATCGCCGCGACCGGTGAATTCATACGGGCGGATCGGCGCGAATGTAATGCCTGCGCGACGTTCCACTTCCGCTTTGAACACTTCAGGTCCGACGCGCTCCAGCGTGTATTTGGTTTTGGCGTTTTTACGATCGGTACGGTTGCCCCAGTCGCGCTGCGTGGTGACCACGGCTTCGGCGACCGCCAGCGTATGCTCCAGCGGCAGGAAGCCAAATTCAGTCGCGGTGCGGGCGTAGGTTTTCTTGTTGCCGTGCTCAATGGACAATCCGCCGCCTACCAGCAGGTTAAAGCCCACCAGTTTGCCGTTTTCGGCGATGGCGACAAAGTTCATGTCGTTGGCGTGCAAATCGATGTCGTTCTGCGGCGGGATCACCACCGTGGTTTTAAACTTACGCGGCAGATAGGTCTGACCGAGAATGGGTTCTTCGTCGGTGGTCGCCACTTTCTCGGCATCGTGCCAGATTTCCGCATAGGCGCGGGTGCGCGGCAGCAGGTGCTCAGAGAGCTTTTTCGCCCATTCGTACGCTTCGGCATGCAGCTGCGATTCCACCGGGTTAGAGGTGCACAGCACGTTACGGTTCATGTCGTTTGCCGTTGCCAGCGCGTCCAGCCCCACTTCGTGCAGCATCTGGTGCGCCGGTTTGACGTTCTTCTTCAGAATGCCGTGATACTGGAACGTCTGGCGGTTGGTCAGACGGATGCTGCCGTAGATGGTTTTTTCGGTGGCGAATTTATCCACCGACAGCCACTGCTGCGGCGTGATAATGCCGCCCGGCAGACGGCAGCGCAGCATCATCGCATGACGCGGCTCCAGTTTCTGCTCGGCACGCTCGGCGCGAATGTCGCGATCGTCCTGCTGGTACATGCCGTGAAAACGGATCAGCAGGAAGTTGTCACCGGAAAAACCGCCGGTCAGACCGTTATGTAAATCTTCCGCAATCGTTCCGCGCAGATAGTTGCTTTCCCGCTTCATGCGCTCGGCGTCAGTCAGTTTTCCTTCGACCACCAGCGGACCTGGATATTTTTCGCTCATTAGTAGACATCTCGCTGATAACGGCGCTCAACGCGCAGCTCACTTAAAAATTCATCCGCCGCTTCGGTATCCATGCCACCGAATTCGGCAATCACATCCAGCAAAGCCTGCTCAACGTCTTTCGCCATACGATTGGCGTCGCCGCAGACATAAATGTGGGCACCGTCATTGATCCAGCGCCACAGCTCTGCGCCCTGTTCGCGCAGTTTGTCTTGTACGTATATTTTTTCTTTCTGATCGCGAGACCAGGCCAGGTCGATGCGGTTCAGCACACCGTCTTTAACGTAGCGCTGCCACTCCACCTGGTATAAAAAGTCTTCGGTAAAGTGCGGGTTGCCAAAGAACAGCCAGTTTTTACCCGGCGCATCCTCGGCGGCACGTTGCTGCATAAAGGCGCGGAAGGGCGCGATACCGGTGCCTGGCCCTATCATGATCACCGGCGTTTCCGGGTTTTCTGGCAGACGGAAGTTATCGTTATGTTCGATAAATACCCGAACTTCGCCATCTTCTTCCACGCGATCGGCGAGGAAGCTGGAAGCGCCACCGGCCCGCGCGCGGCCTTCAATGGCAAAACGCACCGCGCCCACGGTAATGTGCACTTCGCTTTCGACTTCCGCCTGAGACGAGGCGATGGAGTACAGGCGCGGTGTCAGCGGGCGCAGCAGACCAATAAGCGCGTCGGCATCCAACTGGGCCGGGGAGAAACGCACCATATCGACAATCGGCGTCGTTGCGGCGTAGTGCTGCAACTGCGCTTTATCGCCCACCAGCGGCAGTAAGGTTTCGCTGCGGGTCAGGGTGGCGTAGTTTTCCACGATATTGGCGGTGTTCACCGTCAGCTCAAAATGCCACTGCAACGCCTCGGAAAGCGGCAGGGTTTTGCCATCGACATTCACCGGCTCGTCACCCGTCAGCCACAGCAGTTCAACCAGTTCTTTGACCAGCGCCGGATCGTTCTGATACCAGACGCCCAGGGCATCGCCCGGCTGATAGCGCAGGCCGGAGTCGCCCAGATCGATCTCCAGATGGCGCACATCTTTTTCGGAATCGCGACCGGTGATTTTCTGATTGACCGACAGCGTGGCGCACAGCGGCGCTTCTTTAGTATAAGGACTGGAGGTGACTTCGTTGACCACGCCGCTGGCAGTCACCGCAGCCTGCGCTGGCGTTTCCTGTGGGACGCGGGATTTCAGCACCTCAACGATACGACCACGCCATTCGGCGGCGGCAGCCTGATATTCAACGTCGGTATCGACTCGATCCAGCAAGCGTTCCGCACCCAGCGCCGCCAGCTTGCTGTCAAAATCTTTACCGCTCTGACAGAAGAATTCGTAGGAGGAGTCGCCAAGGCCAAAGACGGCAAAGGCCGTGCCCTCAAGTTTGGGCGCTTTTTTCGAGAACAGGAATTTATGCAGCGCGACGGCTTCTTCCGGCGGCTCTCCTTCCCCTTGCGTGGACGTCACGACAACCAGCAGTTTTTCCTGAGCGATTTGTTTGAATTTATAGTCGCCCGCGTTAACCAGATTGACGTTAAGCTTCGCGGCCAGCAGGTCATCGCGCAGGGCTTCCGCTACGCGGCGGGCATTGCCGGTTTGCGAGGCAGAAATCAGCGTAATGGCCGGTGTTTCTTTGGCGACAGGCGCGGGCGCGATCGCCGCAGCGCTACCGGGCTGCTGGTTAATCACGCCCCAGAAATAGCCGGAAACCCAGGCAAGCTGAGTGGGAGTGAGTTCGGATGTCACTGCCGTTAAACGTGACATTTGCTCCGCATTTAGCGGCAACAAAGCGGAAGGTGGGGCCTGAGTCGTCATGCGTCGTCCAGTTCCAGTAAAAGCTGTTTTTATAAGGGGGAAAAACAGAACAGAGAGTAAGGTTAACGGCGCGAATAATAACAATTAAAGAAGGGATGGAAATAACAAATAACCAAAATGACTAACCTCTTTTAGTTATAGTTATTAACACTAAAACCGGTCAATTAAGGCTTTGAATTTACAAAACTTTATAGCTATAAGCCTGACAAATAGTTCGGCTTAACACTTTTCCCGGTTTTTGTTAATGCTAAAAAAGGTCATATCCGCTACCCTACCGCGGTTTTTGCCTTACAGAGAAATGATGATGATCACCACCTTGTTTAAAGATTTCACCTTCGAAGCCGCTCACCACCTGCCGCACGTACCGGAAGGCCACAAATGCGGTCGCCTGCACGGTCACTCCTTTATGGTGCGTCTGGAAATTACCGGTGAAGTCGATCCGCATACCGGCTGGATCATGGATTTTTCCGAGCTGAAACGCGCCTTCAAGCCGACCTATGATCGTCTGGATCATTACTATCTGAATGATATTCCGGGGCTTGAGAATCCGACCAGCGAAGTGCTGGCCGCGTGGATCTGGAACGAAATGAAGCCGCTGGTGCCGCAGTTAAGTGCGGTAATGGTCAAAGAGACCTGCACGGCGGGCTGTATTTATCGCGGGGAGTGATACCCCGGCAGATGCCCCTCTCCCGTGGGGAGAGGGAGCGGATCAGGCAATATTCAGATACTTATGCGTCTGCATGGACAGCCGCCAGTTGCGGGCAATACAGGTTTCGATGCACAGGCGCGTGGCGTCTTCTTTCTGACTGATCGGTTGCAGGGCGATAACGCGGGGTTTGTCGTCGTCAAGACGCGCCAGCAGTTCATCCAGCGCTTCAATATCCCGCATACGGCCTACCGGATGTTTGATCTCGTCGGCGCGCTCCAGCGCCTGTGTCAGCACGTCATACCCACCGCGCATATTCACCTTCGGCGATACCGTAACCCAGGTGCCCGTCGTGGTGCGGACTTCGTGCGTGCCGCTGGTTTCAATCTGGCAGCTAAAACCGTTTTTCTCAAACAATGAGGTCAGCGGCAGCAGGTCGTGGATGCAGGGCTCGCCGCCGGTGATCACCAGATGACGCGCGGTGTAACCCTGACGGCTGATGATCGCCAGCAGATCTTCGCTGCTTGCCGCACCCCATTTATCACTTTCTTTGGTTTTGGCGATAACGCTATAGAGCGATACTTCCCGATCGGAGAGCTTGTCCCATGTGTGTTTGGTGTCGCACCAGGCACAGCCAACCGGGCATCCCTGCAAACGAATAAAAATGGCAGGAACGCCGGTAAAGTAACCCTCGCCTTGCAAGGTCTGGAACATTTCATTAATCGGGTACTGCATACTCATCTCTGTTTAGCGTGTAAACCCTAAGTATCGCAGATCCTGGCGCATCGATCATGTGCCATTCGCGCCCTGGGCATTTATCGCGCGGGCAAAGCGGGCGGTAATTTGCTGCGGGCGGGTGATGGCACCACCGACCACGACGGAATGCGCGCCCAGTGCCAGACACTGCGCGGCAAGCGCCGGGGTGTCGACATTGCCTTCGGCGATCACCGGAATAGTCGCGATGTCCAGCACCGCTTTCAGGAAGTGCAGATCGTTCTCCGGTAGCCGGCGCCCTGCCGTTTCAGCCGTGTAACCGTAAAGGGTGGTGCCAAGGCAGTCAAAGCCCAGTTCACCGGCAATACGCGCATCGTCAAGGGTGGCGATATCCGCCATTAACAGTACCTGCGGATAGCGACGGCGGATCTCGCTGACCAGCGCAGCAAGGGTGTCGCCGCCCGGCCGCTTACGCTGTGTCGCATCCAGCGCGATGATTTCCGGGGCAACCGTCATCAGTTCGTCGATTTCACGCAGTGTGGCGGTAATAAACACCTCGCTGTCAGGATAATCACGTTTAATAATGCCGATCACCGGCAGCGACACCTGCGCTTTGATGGCTTTGATATCCACCACGCTGTTGGCGCGAATACCAGCGGCTCCGCCCTCGAGTGCGGCCAGCGCCATGCGGGACATAATAAAATCGCTGTGCAGCGGTTCGTTTTCCAGCGCCTGGCAGGACACCACCAGCGCGTGTTTGATCTGATCTAATGCATTCATAACGCTAACATCTCTTCCATTTCGTTTTTAATAATGGTGACGTGCGGCCCGTAAATCACCTGAACGCCGTTGCCGCGCACGATCACCCCGCGCGCACCAGTGGCTTTCAGCGCGGGTTCGTCCACTTTGCTGCCGGCTTTGACCGTTACGCGCAGACGGGTGGCACAACAGTCGACCTCGTCCAGATTGTCCCGCCCGCCCAGCGCCGCCACGATGGCCTCGGCCCGTTGGGGGCCACTAACGGCAGAGTGCTGCTCCATCGGCTCTTTTTCGCGGCCCGGCGTGAGAAAATTGAAGCGTGTGATCAGGTAGCGGAAGGTGAAGTAGTAAAGGAAGAACCACGGAATGCCGACCATCGGCACATAAAGCCAGTGGGTTTTCGCTTCGCCCTGCAAAATGCCGAACAGCACAAAGTCGATAAAGCCGCCGGAAAACGTCTGCCCGATAGTAATGTGCAGCATATGCGCCAGCATAAAAGCCAGCCCGTCGAAGAAAGCGTGCAGGACATACAGCACCGGCGCGACAAACAGGAACGAAAACTCAATCGGTTCGGTAATACCGGTTAAAAACGACGTCAGCGCCGCGGAGATCAGCAGGCCCGCCACACGTTTTTTGTTCTCGGGTTTTGCGGTGTGGTACATCGCAAGACAGGCACCCACCAGCCCGAACATCATGGTGATGAAACGACCCGACATAAAGCGTGAGGTGCCTTCGTAAAACTGCTGCGTGGCGGGGTCAGCAAGCTGGGCGAAGAAAATCCGCTGCGTGCCTTCCACCAGCTGTCCATTGACGATCTCACTGCCGCCCAGCGCCGTTGTCCAGAAGGGCAGATAAAAGATGTGGTGCAGGCCGAACGGGCCAAGCATGCGCAAAATAAACCCGTACAGCAACGTACCGAGATAACCGGTAGCGTCCACCAGTCCGCCAAGGCCGAAGATCAGCTTTTGAAAATGCGGCCAGACCACCGTCATAAGGGCACCGACAAGGATCGCCGCCAGCGAGCTGATAATGGGCACGAAGCGCGAGCCGCCAAAAAAGCCGAGGAACTGTGGCAGCGCGATCTTGTTAAAGCGGTGATGCAGCGCACAGGTGACGAGGCCGATGACCACGCCGCCAAAAACCCCGGTTTCCAGCGTCTGGATCCCCAGCGTCATGCCCTGCCCGACCGCGCCGGGATTGCTGCTCGCCAGCGTACCGGTGAGCGTCAGTAAGGCGTTGATGGTGGCATTCATCACCAGATAAGCCAGCAGCGCGGCCAGCCCCGCCGTGCCTTTATCGGTTTTTGCCAGCCCGACGGCCACGCCCACCGCAAACAGTACCGACAGGTTGGCAAAAACAATCGCCCCGGCGCTGCTCATGATAGTGAAGATCGCCTGTAGCCAGGCGACGTCGAGGAAAGGATACGCCGTCAGCGTATTGGGATTGGACAGCGCACCGCCGATGCCGAGCAACAGGCCCGCCGCCGGAAGGACTGCAATCGGCAGCATAAAGGATTTACCAAAACGCTGTGCTTTTTCAAACCATCCCCCAGAGGATGCGCCGCTGAATATTGTCATGCCCTATCTCCGCTCGTCGCTTATTGATGAAAATTTTTACCACACAAATAACATGCAGTGAAAATTATCATCAAAAAGTCAGAAGCGGATCATACTATTTTAAAATGACTGGCAACCGATCCCCTCTTTCCGCCACACTAGCGGGCATCAACGACGTAAAGGATCCCGGAATGTCTGAAAATGAAAATGTGCTGCTGCGTCTTCGCCAGGGAATGTCGGGTTACAGTCCCACGCAGCAGAAGCTGACAGAGTACATACTCGCTGAACCTTCCCGCGTGCTTTATCAGACCATTACCGAGCTGGCACGGGAGAGTGCCACCAGCGAAGCCAGCGTAACGCGCCTGTGTCGTGTGCTGGGCTGCAAAGGCTATACCGAATTTAAAATGGCGCTGGCGCTGGATGTGCAGCGCGCCGGTGCGCCGCGTGAACAGGGCGATGAGGTTGATACGCTGGTGGAAGAATCGGTGATGGCCCTGCGTGATACGGCCACGCTGCTCGACCGCGAGGTGCTTGCCAGGGCGGCGGTGAAACTGCACCAGGCACGCACAGTGCAGATTTATGGCGTGGCGGCCAGCGCCATCATCGGGGAGTATCTGCACTACAAACTTTTACGCCTCGGCAAAACCGCACAGCTGTTCAGCGATATGCACCGTGCAGCGATGAATGCCACGACGCTGGGCAGTGATGAACTGGTGATTGCGATTTCCAGTTCTGGCTCCACGCGCGATCTGCTGCATGTGGTGAAACTGGCACGTAAACGCGGTGCGACGGTGCTGGCGTTAAGCAATACGCCGCGCAGCCCGCTGGCGTCGATAAGCGATATGCTGCTGGTGGCGGCTAAGCCTGAAGGGCCGCTGAGTGCCGGGGCGCTGAATGCCAAAGTAGGCGCAATGCTGCTGGTGGAACTGCTGATCACCGCCCTGATGTCTCAGGATGCGCACTACAGCGATACCAGCCAGCAAACCGCCAGCGCGACCTTGCCGCTGCTGCTGTAAAGACCAAAAAAAACCCGCCGAAGCGGGTTTTTTTAAAGAACGTCAGTCAGGAGATTATGCCTGGCCTTTGATCTCTTTACGACCGTTGTACGGTGCTTTTTCGCCCAGCGCTTCTTCGATACGGATCAGCTGGTTGTATTTAGCAACGCGGTCAGAACGGCTCATGGAACCGGTTTTGATCTGGCCTGCAGCGGTACCTACTGCCAGGTCGGCAATGGTCGCATCTTCAGTTTCGCCAGAACGGTGAGAGATCACCGCAGTGTAGCCAGCGTCTTTCGCCATTTTGATCGCAGCCAGAGTTTCGGTCAGAGAACCGATCTGGTTGAATTTGATCAGGATGGAGTTAACGATGCCTTTTTCGATACCTTCTTTCAGGATCTTGGTGTTGGTTACGAACAGGTCGTCACCAACCAGCTGGATTTTGTCGCCCAGCACTTTGGTCTGGTATGCAAAACCATCCCAGTCAGATTCGTCCAGACCATCTTCGATGGAAACGATCGGATACTGCTTGGTCAGATCTTCCAGGAAGTGGGTGAATTCTTCAGAGGTGAACGCTTTGTTGCCTTCGCCAGCCAGAACGTATTTACCGTCTTTGTAGAACTCAGATGCTGCACAGTCCATCGCCAGAGTGATGTCGGTGCCCAGCTCGTAGCCAGCAGCTTTAACCGCTTCAGCGATTACAGCCAGAGCTTCAGCGTTGGAACCCAGGTTCGGCGCATAGCCGCCTTCGTCACCAACAGCAGTGTTCATACCTTTAGCTTTCAGAACTTTAGCCAGGTTGTGGAACACTTCAGAACCCATACGCACAGCTTCTTTCAGCGTTTTAGCGCCAACAGGCTGGATCATGAATTCCTGAATATCAACGTTGTTGTCTGCGTGCTCACCACCGTTGATGATGTTCATCATCGGAACCGGCATGGAGTATTTGCCCGGGGTGCCGTTCAGTTCAGCAATGTGCTCGTACAGCGCCTGACCTTTAGAAGCCGCAGCCGCTTTAGCCGTTGCCAGAGACACAGCCAGGATAGCGTTCGCGCCGAAGTTAGATTTGTTTTCAGTACCGTCCAGATCGATCATGATCTTATCGATACCAGCCTGGTCTTTGGCGTCTTTGCCAAGCACTGCCTGAGCAATCGGGCCGTTAACCGCGCCAACGGCTTTGGTTACGCCTTTACCCAGGAAACGGGATTTGTCGCCATCGCGCAGTTCCAGAGCTTCACGGGAACCAGTAGAAGCACCTGACGGGGCAGCAGCCATACCGACGAAACCACCTTCAAGGTGTACTTCGGCTTCAACAGTCGGGTTACCACGGGAGTCGATGATTTCACGACCGATGACTTTAACGATTTTGGACATTAGGATTTCCTCAGTACAAGTTAAACTAAAACTCCAGACAAACAATGCACCCGTCCGGGTGCATTGTCGTTCTAACTCTTACTTCGCCTGACGCTTCTGGAAATCGCTTGCGGCTTTCACAAAGCCTGCAAACAGCGGATGTCCATCACGCGGCGTTGAAGTAAATTCCGGGTGGAACTGACAGGCGACAAACCACGGATGGTTAGGCACCTCGATGATCTCAACAAGCTGATCATCGCCGGAACGGCCTGCGACACGCAGACCCGCAGCTTCAATTTGTTTCAACAGCATATTGTTGACTTCATAGCGGTGACGGTGACGTTCAACAATCGTTGGCGTACCGTACAACTGACGAACCAGGCTGTCATCATCCAACTGGCACTGCTGCGCGCCAAGACGCATCGTACCACCCAGGTCGCTCTTTTCAGTGCGGACTTCGACATTGCCATCTTCATCACGCCATTCGGTAATGAGCGCCACGACAGGGTACTTACAGTCTGGCACAAATTCCGTTGAGTTGGCGTTGTCCATTCCCGCTACGTTGCGCGCAAACTCGATCAGCGCAACCTGCATACCCAGGCAAATGCCCAGATAAGGAATATTATTTTCACGCGCAAAGCGTGCGGTGGCGATCTTGCCTTCGACGCCGCGGTAGCCGAAACCACCCGGGATCAGGATCGCGTCCAGACCTTTTAAGATCTCAACACCGCGTGTTTCAACATCCTGCGAATCGATAAGCTTGATGTTGACGGTAACGCGATTTTTCAGGCCACCGTGTTTCAGCGCTTCGATCACCGACTTATAGGCATCCGGCAGTTCAATGTACTTGCCGACCATGCCGATGGTGACTTCACCCGCCGGATTCGCTTCTTCGTAAATAACCTGTTCCCATTCAGACAGATCAGCTTCCGGACAGTTCAAGCTGAATCGTTTACAAATATAATCGTCCAGTCCCTGAGATTTCAACAGGCCCGGAATTTTATAAATGGAATCGACGTCTTTCAGAGAAATAACGGCTTTTTCTGGAACGTTACAGAACAAAGCAATTTTCGCACGTTCGTTGGCAGGAACCGCGCGATCTGAACGACAAATCAGAATATCCGGCTGGATACCGATGGAAAGCAGCTCTTTTACAGAATGCTGTGTCGGTTTGGTTTTCACCTCACCCGCCGCCGCCATATACGGCACCAGGGTCAGGTGCATGTACATGGTGTGTTCGCGGCCCACTTCAACGGCCATCTGGCGAATCGCTTCCAGGAACGGCAGCGACTCGATGTCACCTACCGTACCGCCGATCTCAACCAGCACCACGTCGTGGCCTTCGCCACCTTCGATGATGCGCTCTTTGATAGCGTTGGTGATGTGCGGAATAACCTGAACGGTCGCGCCCAGATAGTCGCCACGGCGCTCTTTACGCAGAACGTCGGAGTAGATACGACCGGTAGTGAAGTTGTTACGACGGCTCATCTTGGTGCGAATGAAGCGCTCGTAGTGGCCCAGGTCAAGATCGGTTTCAGCGCCGTCTTCTGTAACGAACACTTCCCCGTGCTGAATTGGGCTCATGGTACCCGGATCGACGTTGATGTACGGATCCAGTTTCATCATGCTTACATTGAGGCCACGGGCTTCAAGAATGGCTGCGAGGGAGGCTGCGGCAATGCCTTTTCCCAGAGAGGATACGACCCCGCCGGTCACAAAAATATAGTTCGTTGTCATGCTGAACCTGAGAAGTTAGGTTTAAAAGACGATGGAATAACCAGGACGGGAAAGCAGTATACCGGAACAAGGCAGTCGCCACAAACTTTCATTCTTCCTCCTCTTCCACAGGTTCTGACATTGATAAGGAGTGAGAAAATAGCCCCTTTTGGCTAAATGTTTTTGACGCAAATCAAGCGCTTGTTATTTAAAAAATCACACAAATCGCGCTTGATCTGCAAAACTCGTTAGAGATCAGATTCCTGCCGTTTTACCTGCTGCCAGACTTCTTCCATCGTTTCGAGGTCAACACCGGTCATTGTCAGCCCGCGGGACGCCACAATGCGCTCCACTTCCCGGAAGCGTCGCTCAAATTTCAGGTTCGCTTTTTGCAGCGCCACTTCCGCTTTTACGCCCAGATGACGGGATAAATTTACGGTGGCGAACAGCAAATCGCCCATCTCCTCTTCCACCCGCGCCTGATCGACAACGGCCTGTTTCGCCTCGTCCATCACTTCGTCGATCTCTTCGTAAACTTTGTCCAGCACCGGACCGATGGAGTTCCAGTCGAAGCCAACCGTGGCGCAGCGTTTCTGAATTTTATGCGCGCGCATCAGCGCCGGGAAAGTGTGCGGAATATCGTCCAGCGCCGAGTGCTGCGCTTTTTCAGCGCGCTCTTCGTGCTTGATTTGCTCCCAGCGGGCTAAAACTTCGGTGCTGTTGCCAGCGGTAGCATCGCCAAAAATATGCGGGTGACGGCGTTCAAGCTTGTCGCTGATAGCCGCACAAATGTCATTGAAGTCGAAACGCCCGTCTTCCTGCGCCATCTGGGCGTAAAACACCACCTGGAACAGCAGGTCACCCAGTTCACCGCGCAAATCATCAAAGTCTTCCCGGGAAATCGCATCAAGCACTTCATAGGTTTCTTCGAGGGTGTAAGGCGCGATGGTGGCAAAGGTCTGCTCTTTATCCCACGGACAGCCGTTTTCCGGGTCGCGCAGGCGTTGCATGATGCCCAGCAGGCGATCAATTTGAGTCATTAGAATATCCTGAAAACACCGGCCCGACAGCCACACGCCATCGGGCCGGAAAAGTAAAATTAACCGCCGTGCAGGCGACGCGCGTCGATCACATCCGGCACCTGATTCAGTTTACCGAGGACGCGACTAAGCACCTGCAGATTGTAGATTTCGATGTTCATATCGATGGTCGCCAGCTGCTGTTTGGTATCGCTGCGACTCGCCACCCCCAGCACGTTGACCTTCTCATTGGCGAGAATGGTCGTGATGTCGCGCAACAGGCCGCTGCGATCGTTGGCCGTGACGCGCACCACCAGCGAATAGCCCGCAGAATAGCTTTCGCCCCATACCGCGTCGACGATGCGTTCCGGCGCGTGAGACTGCAACTCGGTCAGTTGATCGCAGTCGGCGCGGTGAATGGAAATACCGCGGCCCTGGGTGATGAAGCCGGTGATCTCGTCACCGGGGATCGGCTGGCAGCAACGCGCAATATGGTGCATCAGGTTACCGACGCCCTCCACTACCACGCGGCCTTTATCTTTGTTGGTATTACGGTGCGGCGGTGCCCAGGTTTTCTGCTGTAACTGCTTAAGCGCAGCGGCATCCTGTTCTTCGGCACTTGGTTTATTGAACTGCGCCTGTAAGAAGTTAACCATCTGGTTAAGGCGAATATCGCCGCCGCCAATGGCCGCCAGCAGTTCTTCCACTTCGTTGAAGTTGTAGCGCGGCAGCAGTTGTTTTTCCGCCTCTTTCAGGCTGATCCCCAGATGTTCAAGCTCGTCATCGAGGATCTGCCGCCCGGCAAGAATGTTTTTATCGCGATCCTGTTTGCGGAACCAGTTGTGGATCTTGGCCCGCCCACGGCTGGTGGTGACATAGCCGAGGTTTGGGTTTAGCCAGTCGCGGCTGGGGTTCGGCTGCTTCTGGGTGATGATCTCGATCTGATCGCCCATCTGTAGCTGATAGGTGAAGGGCACGATACGCCCGCCGATTTTCGCTCCAATGCAGCGATGGCCGACGTCACTGTGAATGTGGTATGCGAAATCGAGCGGCGTGGAGCCTGCTGGCAGATCGACCACATCGCCTTTTGGGGTAAAGACGTAGACGCGATCGTCGAATACCTGACTGCGCACTTCGTCGAGCATTTCGCCGGAATCGGCCATCTCTTCCTGCCAGGCGATGAGCTTACGCAGCCAGGCGATACGATCTTCGTGGCCGGTTGCGCGCGCGCCGGTGGCAGCAGCGCCTTCTTTGTATTTCCAGTGCGCCGCCACGCCCAGCTCGGCATCTTCATGCATCTGGCGGGTACGGATCTGGATCTCAACGGTTTTACCGCCCGGCCCCAGCACCACAGTGTGAATGGACTGGTAACCGTTGGGTTTCGGGTTGGCAACGTAGTCGTCAAATTCGTCGGGCAGATGGCGATAATGGGTATGCACGATCCCAAGAGCCGCATAGCAGTCCTGCAACCGCTCGGCCACAATGCGCACCGCGCGCACGTCAAACAGCTCGTCAAAGGCGAGCTGTTTTTTCTGCATTTTGCGCCAGATGCTGTAGATATGTTTCGGGCGACCATACACCTCGGCCTTCACGCCCTCGGTTTTCATTTCCGCGCGCAGGTGGCCGACGAATTCATCAATGTAATGTTCACGGTCGATACGACGCTCGTGCAGCAGTTTGGCGATGCGCTTGTATTCATCCGGATGCAGATAACGGAAGCAGTAGTCTTCCAGCTCCCATTTCAGTTGACCGATACCTAAGCGGTTCGCCAGCGGCGCATAAATATTGGTGCACTCTTTCGCTGCCAGGACGCGTTCATCTTCCGGCGAGTCTTTTACTTCCCGCAGATGCGCCACGCGCTCGGCCAGTTTGATCACCACGCAGCGGAAATCGTCAACCATCGCCAGCAGCATACGGCGGACGTTATCAACCTGCTCAGAAGAGACGGAATCGTTATGCGCCGCTTTCAGCTGGCGGATAGCAGCCATATCACGCACGCCGTGGATTAGATCGACAATGGCTTTGCCGACGCTTTCCTGCAACACGTCTTCGCTGACCACGTTGGCGTCCGCCAGCGGGAACAGCAGCGCCGCACGCAGCGTTTCAATATCCATGCTCAACATGGAGAGGATTTCAACCATCTCGACGCCGCGCCACAACAGCAGATCGGCGTCAGGATGGCCCTGGGTTTGTTGCAGGCAATACGCCCAGGTTTCGGCTAAGCGGTCACACGAGGGCTGACTGGATATTCCCAGACTGGCGATCCATTTTTCTGAATCGAATTCTCCTGCCCGATTAAGATGTGCACTTCTTACCGCAACCATTGTCCTCTCCTTTCAGGGACGAAGCCTGTCGAATTCGACAAGCCGAAGTTAATTACCTGTGCTCACACTGCGTGCAAATAACACCATAGATTCCAGATGCCCAGTGTGCGGGAACATGTCCAGCATCGCCAGCCGCTGAATCTGGTACCCCGCATTTAATAATGCTTCACTGTCGCGGGCAAGCGTGGCCGGGTTACAGGAAACATAGACTACTTTTGACGGGGCCAGTTTTATAATGTGTGCCATCACGCCTGGCGCACCTGCGCGCGCCGGATCGAGCAGCACTTTGTCTATTCCGTGGCGCGCCCAGGGCTGCGCCGTGACATCTTCTTCCAGGTTTTCATGAAAAAATGTCACATTGTGCAACGCATTCTGTTCGGCGTTCTGCCGCCCTTTCTCGACTAACGCCTCGACACCTTCTACGCCCACCACGCTAGCGGCGCGTGCTGCCAGCGGCAGGGTAAAATTGCCCATCCCGCAGAACAGATCCAGCACCCGGTCGGTGGAGGTAATATCCAGCCACTCCAGCGCTTTTGCCACCATCAGCTGATTAACGCCATCATTCACCTGAATGAAATCGCGCGGGCTGAAGGTTAAGCGCAGTCCGGCCGATGTGTACCAGGGCGCTTCACCGGTTACGGGTTGCAGTATGTCGCTTTGTGGCGCAAGAAAAAGCGCCACGTCCTCGGAATGCGAAAAGCGTTCCAGTTTTTCGCGATCCTTCGCGCTTAACGGCGCGGTATGTCGCAATACCAGCAGCGGTCCGTTATCGGCCTGCACCAGTTCGACATGCCCGAGATGCTGCGGATTGTCCAGCGTCTGGAGGCAGTTGCGCAATAATGGCAACAGTGCCTCAAGACGGGGCACCAAAATCGGGCAACGCTTCACGTTGATGATTTCATTTGAACCGGCTTTGCGAAAACCCATTTCCAGCTGCTGGCTTTTGGCCGCCACGTTCAGGCTCAGACGCGCGCGACGACGATAGCCCCAGGGCCGATCGGCAATCACTTCGTCTACGTCACGCTTCATCATGCGCGCCAGTGCGCTGCGTTTACTGCGCTGTTGCAGTTCTACGCTGGCATGTTGCTGCTGACAGCCGCCGCAGACGCCAAAATGCGGGCACAGCGGCGTTTCCCGTTCCGGGCTGTCGTTAAGACGACGCTTAACTTGCCCGCGGGCATACTGACGCTTGTCTTCCGTCAGGGTGATTTCCGCCCGTTCCCCGGGCAACAGGCCCGGAATAAACAGCGCTTTACCGTTGTGATGAGCCACGCCCTGACCGAAGGGATCGAGGTCGCTCACTTCAACAGTTATGATCTGACGCGTCGCCACGCGTCGTTTTGCAGAGTAGAATTGCGCCATTGCCGGGAATTTTCTCAATCAAACATAATTGCCCTAATTGTCCCATAACGGAACTCCATGACCAACTACAGCCTGCGCGCGCGCATGATGATTTTGATTCTGGCCCCCACCGTACTGATCGGTTTGTTGCTCAGCATCTTCTTTGTTGTCCACCGCTACAATGACTTACAGCGTCAGCTTGAAGATGCCGGTGCCAGTATTATCGAGCCGCTCGCCGTCTCCAGCGAATATGGCATGAACCTGCAAAACCGGGAGTCAATCGGGCAGCTTATCAGCGTCCTGCACCGCCGCCATTCGGACATTGTACGGGCGATCTCCATCTATGATGAGCATAACAATCTGTTTGTTACCTCGAATTTCCATCTCGATCCAGGCGAGCTAAAACTGGCGAAAGGCACGCCGTTCCCGCGCCGCTTAAGCGTGGTGCGCAATGGCGATTTTATGATCCTGCGCACGCCGATTATCTCAGAAAGGTATTCACCTGACGAATCTTCCACGGCGGATGCCAAGCAGGCGAACAATATGTTGGGCTATGTGGCGCTGGAGCTGGATCTGCGTTCTGTGCGGCTACAGCAGTACAAAGAGATCTTTGTTTCCAGCGTCATGATGCTGTTTTGTATCGGCATCGCCCTGATTTTCGGCTGGCGTCTGATGCGCGATGTCACCGGGCCGATCCGCAATATGGTGAATACCGTTGACCGCATCCGTCGCGGTCAGCTGGACAGCCGCGTGGAAGGTTTCATGCTGGGCGAGCTGGATATGCTGAAAAATGGCATCAACTCGATGGCGATGTCGCTGGCGGCCTATCACGAAGAGATGCAGCACAATATCGATCAGGCCACTTCCGATCTGCGGGAAACTCTTGAGCAGATGGAGATCCAGAACGTCGAGCTGGATCTGGCGAAGAAGCGAGCGCAGGAAGCGGCGCGTATTAAATCCGAGTTTCTGGCGAATATGTCCCACGAACTGCGCACGCCGCTCAATGGCGTGATCGGCTTTACGCGCCTGACGCTGAAATCTGAGCTGACACCTACCCAGAAAGATCACCTGCACACCATTGAGCGCTCCGCCAATAACCTGCTGACCATCATCAACGATGTACTTGATTTTTCGAAGCTGGAAGCCGGTAAGCTGATCCTGGAAAGCATTCCGTTCCCGTTGCGTAACGCGCTGGATGACGTGGTCACGCTGCTGGCGCACTCCGCCCACGATAAGGGCCTTGAACTGACGCTGAACATCAAGAACGACGTGCCGGATAACGTCATCGGCGATCCGCTGCGTCTGCAACAGGTGATCACGAATCTGGTCGGCAACGCTATTAAGTTCACCGAACACGGCAATATTGACGTGGTGGTGGAAAAACGCGCCATCAGCAATAACAAAGTGCAGATAGAAGTGCAGATCCGCGACACCGGCATCGGGATCCCGGAGCGGGATCAGTCGCGGCTGTTCCAGGCGTTCCGTCAGGCGGATGCCAGCATTTCGCGGCGTCACGGCGGTACCGGGCTGGGGCTTGTGATCACGCAAAAACTGGTGAAGGAAATGGGCGGTGATATCTCCTTCCACAGCCAGCCACAGCGCGGATCGACCTTCTGGTTCCACATCAATCTCGATCTTAATCCGAACGTGATCGGCGAGGGGCCATCCACCCTGTGCCTGGCCGGTAAACGACTGGCCTATATTGAGCCGAACGCGGCGGCGGCGCAAAGCACGCTGGATTTACTCAGCAGCACGCCGCTGGAGGTGATCTACAGCCCGACGCTGACAGGGCTGCCGGAGGAGCATTACGATATTCTGCTGCTGGCGGTGCCGGTGACGCTACAGGAGCCGTTGACCATGCAGCATACCCGGCTGGCAAAAGCGGCACAGATGACCGATTTCCTGCTGCTGGCGCTGCCCTGCCATGCGCAAATCAACGCCGAAGATCTGAAACAGAATGGCGCGGCGGCTTGCCTGCTTAAACCGCTCACCGCGGCGCGACTGCTGCCTGCACTGACCGAATACTGCCGCCTCAACCGCCGGGCGCCGCTGCTGCCGGAAAATTCCCATAAGCTGGCGATGAGCGTGATGGCCGTGGATGACAATCCTGCCAACCTGAAGCTGATTGGCGCGCTGCTCGAAGACCAGGTACAGCAGGTTGAGCTGTGTGAAAGCGGACAACAGGCCGTCGACCGGGCGCGACAGATGCAGTTCGATTTGATCCTGATGGATATTCAGATGCCGGAAATGGACGGCATCCGCGCCTGCGAATTAATCCGCCAGTTGCCGCACCAGCAGCAAACCCCGGTGGTGGCGGTCACGGCCCATGCCCTCGCCGATCAGAAAGAGAAGCTGTTCAGCGCCGGTATGAACGGCTATCTGGCGAAGCCGATTGAAGAAGAAAAGTTACGTAGCCTGCTGCTGCGTTATCTGCCGGGCCCTGGCGCCAGCCAGTTGCTGATACCGCCTGAGTCGCTGTCTGCTCCTGAACCGGTGGACGTGCCGGTGAATCCGAACGTGACCCTCGACTGGCAGCTGGCGCTGCGTCAGGCTGCCGGAAAGAGCGATCTGGCTCGCGAGATGCTGCAGATGCTGCTCGCCTTCCTGCCGGAGATCCGCAACAAGGTGGAGGAGCAACTGGTGGGGGAAGCGCCGGAGGGGCTGACAGAGGCCATTCATAAGTTGCACGGTAGCTGCGGCTACAGCGGCGTACCACGGCTGAAAAACCTCTGCCATCTGATTGAGCATCAGTTACGCAGCGGAACGCCCGCCGCCGATCTGGAGCCGGAACTGCTCGAACTGCTGGATGAGATGGATAACGTCGGGCGGGAGGCGAGTAAAATTCTGGGGTGAGGGAAATACCCTCACCCTGTGATTATAAGGTTTGCCCGGCTTTTAACACCGCCGCGACGTTGCGCGCGGTCATGCGGACATTGTCACCGGCATTTTTCAGCGCATCGTCCAGCGAACAGATGGAGTAGATGACGCTGAATACCGCGTCCAGACCGTGCTCATGCACGATCCCTACGTCTGCCGTCAGGCTACCGGCAATGCCAATGACCGGTTTGTTGTACCCTTTCGCGACTTTTGCCACACCGACGGGCACTTTGCCGTGCACGGTCTGGCTGTCGATACGCCCTTCACCGGTGATCACCAGATCGGCATCGGCAACGTGCTCAGCCAGATGCAGCGCATCGGTAACGATCTCAATGCCGCGACGCAGCTCTGCGCCGCAAAAGGCATACAGCCCGGCCCCCATTCCGCCCGCCGCACCACCGCCTGCCAGCGTCAGCACGTCCACATCCAGATCGCGCTGAATGATGCGCGCATAGTGATGCAGCGCATTGTCGAGAAGGGCGATCGTCTCGCCTGTTGCACCTTTCTGCGGTCCGAAAATCGCCGACGCGCCCTGCTCGCCGGTGAGCGGATTGGTCACGTCACAGGCCACTTCAATACGGCAGGTTTTCAGGCGCGGGTCCAGTTTACTGACGTCGATCCGCGCCAGCGATGCCAGCTCGCCGCCGCCGTGCCCCAGCGCGTTACCCTGTGCATTTAACAGCGTCGCGCCCAGCGCCTGCACCATTCCGGCACCGCCGTCATTCGTGGCGCTGCCGCCAAGCCCGATAATAATGTGTTTCACGCCCGCATCGAGGGCGTGACGGATCAGCTCGCCGGTGCCCCAGGATGTTGTAATTAATGGGTCGCGTTGTGCCGCGGGCACCAGCTCCAGCCCGCTGGCGGCGGCCATTTCAATAAAAGCGCTCTGTTCATCGCCGGAAATGCCGTAAAAGCCCGCTACCGGTTTGCCAAGCGGGCCGGTAACGTTGACGTTCACTATCCTGCCGTGGGTGGCAGCCACCATCGCTTCTACCGTCCCTTCGCCGCCATCCGCCACCGGCAGTTTGACGTACTCCGCGTCCGGGAAAATCTCTTTAAAACCGCGCTCAATGGCGGTAGCGACATCGAGGGCACTCAGGCTTTCCTTGTATGAGTCCGGTGCGATCACAATTTTCATATGCTGTCCTTAGGTATGTTGACTGCCAGTATTATCCGCCCGAATGAGCCGGGAAGATGCCGGTTCCCGCAAGAACCGGCGGGATTTCTTTAACGCACCATGCACGGGCGTTTATTATCAAACGTCCAGTTGGGGATCAGGTACTGCATGCCCATGGCATCGTCGCGCGCGCCCAGGCCGTGTTTCTGATACAGCTCGTGCGCCTTCATCACCTGGTCCATATCCAGTTCGACGCCCAGCCCCGGTGTGTTGGGGACCTGCACCATGCCGCCTTTAATTTCGAACGGCGCTTTGGTGATGCGCTGATTGCCTTCCTGCCAGATCCAGTGTGTATCAATGGCGGTAATTTTGCCCGGTGCTGCCGCCGCAACGTGGGTAAACATCGCCAGCGAAACGTCGAAGTGGTTATTGGAGTGTGAGCCCCAGGTCAGGCCAAATTCATGACACATTTGCGCCACCCGCACCGAGCCCTGCATGGTCCAGAAGTGCGGATCCGCCAGCGGAATGTCCACCGACTGTAACGACAGCGTATGTCCCATCTGACGCCAGTCGGTGGCGATCATATTGGTGGCGGTCGGCAGGCCGGTCGCGCGGCGGAATTCCGCCATGATTTCACGCCCGGAGAAGCCCTGCTCCGCGCCGCACGGATCTTCGGCGTAAGCCAGTACGCCGCGCAGCTCTTTACCGATGGCAATGGCTTCATCCAGCGACCAGGCCCCGTTCGGATCGAGGGTGACGCGTGCCTGCGGGAAACGTTTTGCCAGCGCGACAATCGCCTCAGCCTCTTCGAAGCCAGCCAGCACGCCGCCCTTCAGTTTGAAATCGTTGAAACCGTATTTTTCATAGGCTGCTTCCGCCAGACGTACGACGGCATCCGGCGTCATGGCCTCTTCGTGACGCACGCGATACCAGTCACATTTATCATCCGGCTGACTCTGGTACGGCAGCGGCGTACGTTTACGGTCACCAACAAAGAACAGGTAGCCGAGCATTTCGACTTCGCTACGCTGTTGCCCGTCGCCCAGTAGGGTCGCCACGTTAACGCCGAGGTGTTTGCCGAGCAGATCCAGCATCGCGGCTTCAATACCGGTTACCACGTGGATGGTGGTGCGCAGATCGAACGTTTGCAGCCCACGGCCACCGGCATCGCGATCTGCAAAGGCCTGGCGCACGGCAGTGAGGATATTTTTGTATTCGCCGACGGTTTTACCCACCACCAGCGCGGCGGCGTCTTCCAGCGTAGTGCGGATCTTTTCGCCGCCAGGAATTTCACCCACACCGGTCTGTCCGGCGTTATCTTTGATGATCACAATGTTGCGGGTGAAGAACGGCGCATGGGCACCGCTCAGGTTCATCAGCATACTGTCGTAACCGGCAACCGGGATCACCTGCATGGAAGTAACAACGGGGGTAGTCGTGCTCATTCTGTCATCCTTTTACTCTGTTCAATGGCGTCCGAAGACGGGGCGTTTGCGATCAAACGTCCAGCCCGGGATGAGGTACTGCATGGGACCGGCGTCATTACGCGCGCCGCCCGGCAAGGTTTTGTAGAGCGCGTGGGCCTTCTCAATCTGGTCCCAGTCAATGTCCACGCCCAGTCCCGGCGCATCAGGGACGGCAATTTTGCCTTCTTTAATTTCCAGCGGCTGTTTCGTCAGACGGGCATCGCCCTCCTGCCAGATCCAGTGGGTGTCGATAGCCGTTGGCGTACCCGGCGCGGCCGCGCCGACATGGGTAAACATCGCCAGCGAAATATCGAAATGGTTGTTGGAATGACAACCCCAGGTCAGCCCCCAGTCATCGCACAACTGCGCCACGCGCACCGCCCCGGACAGCGTCCAGAAATGCGGGTCCGCCAGCGGAATGTCGACCGCATTGAGCATGACGGCGTGCCCCATTTCCCGCCAGTTGGTGGCGATCATATTGGTCGCCACCGGCAGGCCAGTGGCGCGGCGGAATTCCGCCATCACTTCACGCCCGGAAAAGCCCTGCTCCGCCCCGCACGGATCTTCCGCGTAGGTCAGCACATCGTTCAGTCCCTTACACAGGCGGATAGCCTCATCAAGCAGCCAGGCGCCATTGGGATCCACGGTAATACGCGCATCCGGAAAACCTTTCTTGAGCGCGCGTGCGGTTTCGATCTCCTGCTCGCCAGGCAGCACGCCGCCTTTCAGTTTGAAGTCTTTAAAACCGTAGCGATCCTGGGCGGCCTGCGCCAGCGTCACCACCGCCTCGCTGGTCATCGCCTGCTGATGACGCAGGTGATACCAGTCGTGATTGCCCGGCGTGGCATCAAGGTACGGCAGCGGCGTTTGCGTGCGGTCGCCGACGTAAAATAGATAGCCGAGGACGGTTACCGCATCGCGCTGTTTTCCGGGGCCGAGCAGCTCACACACCGGCACGTTCAGCGCTTTGCCCAGCAGATCCAGCAGCGCCGCTTCCAGCGCGGCGACGGCATTGACGCGCAGCTCAAACGTCCACGCGCCTTTGCCGAAGGTGTCGAAATCCGCGGCCTGATTGCCTTTGTGTACCTGCTGCACGACCTTGTTGAGACGGGCGACTTCCTGACCCACGACCTGCGGGATGGCATCCATCAGCGTCTGGTAAATCGTCTCCCCGCCCGGCGCTTCACCGACGCCGGTATTTCCGGCGTTATCGGTCAGCACCACAATATTGCGGGTAAAATAAGCGTTATGCGCGCCGCCGATATTCATCAGCATACTGTCGTGCCCGGCGACCGGGATGACGCGCATACTGGCGACCCGCGGGCTGGCTTGCGTATTCATCATTCTCGTCCTGTCACGGGTTTCAGTTCGACACGCTTGATGTCACCGACAAGCACCAGATAGCTCAGTACCGCCACCAGCGCATGGATACCGACGTAAATCAGCGCACCGTTAAAGGAGCCGGTAGTGCCGACGATATAGCCGATGGCGATTGGCGTCACGATGCCAGAGACATTGCCGAACATATTGAACAGCCCGCCGGACAGGCCGCTGATCTCTTTAGGCGCCGTATCCGCCATTACTGCCCAGCCCAGCGCGCCGATGCCTTTACCGAAGAACGCCATCGCCATAAAACCGATGATCATCCATTCCGTATCGACGTAGTTACAGAACACCATCACCATCGACAGCATCATGCCGAGCACGATGGGAGTTTTACGGGCGATATTCAGCGATCCGGTGCGTCGCATCAGCCAGTCAGAAATCACCCCGCCCAGCACGCCGCCGATGAAGCCGCAGATCGCAGGTACTGAGGCGACAAAGCCCGCTTTCAGGATCGACATGCCGCGCGCCTGCACCAGATAGACCGGGAACCAGGTGATAAAGAAGTAGGTCAGGGCATTGATGCAGTACTGTCCCAGATAGATGCCGAGCATCATGCGCGAGCCAATCAGCTGTTTGATTTGCCCCCATTTTTGACGCAGTGGCACATGCACTTTGGGGCCTTTCTGATCCATGTTGATCAGCCCGCCGCCTGCGGCGATGTACTCCAGCTCTTTTTTGTTTACGCCAGGATGTTCATTAGGTTCATGGATCACCTTCAGCCAGATGAAGCTGATCACAATCCCCAGACCGCCCATAAAGAAGAACACGTGCGACCAGCCCACTTCGTGGGTTAACCAGCCCATGATCGGCGCGAAGATCACCGTGGCAAAATACTGTGCGGAGTTAAAAATGGCGACGGCGGTGCCCCTCTCCTGTGCCGGGAACCAGGCCGCGACGATACGGCTGTTGCCGGGGAATGACGGTGCTTCAGCAAGCCCGACCAGGAAACGCAGGGTAAAGAGCGCCACGATGATGCCGAAACCACTGAAAATATCGACGAAGCCCTGCAACAGCGTGAAGGCGGACCAGATAAAAATGGACCAGAAATAGACGCGCTTGGAGCCGAAACGGTCAAGCAGCCAGCCACCAGGGATTTGGCCAATGACATAGGCCCATGAAAATGCGGAGAAAACATAACCCATACCGATAGGATCAAGCCCAATATCTTTGGCCATTTCCGAACCGGCGATAGACAGCGTGGCGCGGTCACCGTAGTTGAAGGAGGTGACGATAAACAGCATCACCACTATCCAGTAACGGGCGTTGGTGCGCTTTTCCGCACTGCTCGCCGCGTGGCTTAATGAACTCATGGTTGTACTCCCGAAGCGTAGATGTTCGTTGCACGTATCCTGGCGGGACAGTTGTAGGGTGTTCCAGGATCATGCTGTTGTGTTTTTTGCAGCACATCTGTCAGGTCGCTTTCCCCCGCAGGCTGCATTTGTATCTGGCTCAAAAAGTATAAAAAGCGGGCTGCGAACTCTCACTGTGCAACCCCACAACATTGCGTAAGCGCGGGGTGAAGGTTTGAGGCAAAAGCCCAGGGCTATGGGGAGTACTTCACGGAAATGAACATCGGGGGAAATAATGATGAGGTAAAAAGTAGAGCAGAGAAGATATATGGACTGCCGTCCTTCGGGCAGGAGAGCAGTCCGTTTCAGGTTAGTTAAGTAAGGTGGCCCAGTGTTCAACCCACGGATTAGAGACGGATTCCGGCTCTGGATCTTCACTGGCGTCGATCAGTAATACCTCGCCCAGCCTGCGCGCATTTTGCTCCTGTAACAGGGCATCAAAGGTTTTACCGGCACCGCAAAAGTGCGTATAGGTGCTGTCGCCGAGGGCGATTACGCCGTAGCGTAATTCAGGCTGCACGCCGATCTGATCTTTCACCGCATGGAATAATGGGGCGATGCTGTCCGGAAAATCTCCCTGTCCGGTGGTGGAGGTGATCACCAGAATGATTTTATCCTGGTAGCGCTGCCAGTCGGCGAGCACTGCATCTTCATAGACCGTGGCTTTATGCCCCAGGCCATTCAGGATCGCTTCTGCTTCTTCCGCCACCAGCAGGGCGTTGCCATACGTTGTGCCGACAAATATGCCTACTTCTGCCATGCTATCCACTCCTTGCTCAGACTTGACTCTCATCATCCTGACCGCTGTATGCGGCAAACTCAACCCTTTCATTTAAAGGGAGAAGCCCGCGCCAGCCAAAGTGCGACAAGGCCCGCATCCACACCTCGTCCAGCCCGGCACGCAGCACGAGCGGTTCACCGGTGAAGGGATGGGTGAGCGACAGTTCGCTGGCATGCAGCATCAAACGCTGGCAGCCGAAGTGCTCGGCGGCGCTGCGGTTTTGCTTTAAATCGCCGTGTTTGCTGTCGCCGATAATCGGATGGCGCAGATGCGAAAGGTGGCGGCGTAGCTGGTGCTTGCGCCCGGTTTTGGGTAAAAGCTCGACTAACCCGTAGCGGGTGGTCGGGAATTTGCCGGTGGCGACGGGCATCTCGGCTGTGGCAAGCCCGCGATAATGCGTCACCGCGGGCTGGGGGCCTTTGTCATCGCGGGCAAACTTGTCGGCGATTTTATCCAGTTCTTCCACCAGCGGATAATCCAGTTCGGCCTCATCCATCAGCCAGCCGCGCACGATGGCGTGGTAGCGTTTTTGCATCTGGTGCTGTTCAAACTGCTGAGACAGCAGGCGTCCCGCCTCGCTGGACAATCCCATCAGCAGCACGCCGGAAGTGGGCCGATCGAGGCGATGGGCGGTAAACACGTGCTGACCAATCTGGTCACGCACGGTTTGCATCACCACCACTTTTTCATCGCGATCGAGCCAGCTACGGTGCACCAGCCAGCCGGACGGTTTGTTCACCGCCACCAGCCATTCGTCCTGATAGATGATCTCCAGCATCAGGTGTTATCGCTGCCAAAGAGCGCATCAAGCTGCTGTAACTGCACCAGCACCAGCTCGCGGGCCGGATGGCCAGCATCCAGGGCGACTTCATAATAAGGCGCGATGGCAAAGGTCTCCGGCAACGGCTGACCGCTGTCTAACAGGGCATGCAGCCGCGGGATCAGCACCCATTGCAGCCACTCAAACGGCTCCATGGTGTCCAGACAAAAGGGTTCGGTACTTTCAAAAGCGCTGGTGGCCGGGGCGCTGGACTGCCAAATCCCCTGCTCGTTTAACAGGGTTTCCAGGCTGAACAGTTGCTGGCGCACGTGATGATGGGTAGTCATATCAACCTCGACTGAAAATAAAACTGGCGCGCAGGATAGCATTAGTCGGGCCTGAACAAAAAAAGGGAGCACTGTAAAAACAGTGCTCCCGGTTCGTTTCGCAGCATTCCAGCTACTTTTGTTGCTCCCTGCTCATCCGTGACAACTTTTCCTGCGGTCTCCTGACCTGTTCATCCGTAAACCATTCATCCCTAAACTGCTGCATCCTGCTCGCATCGTCCCGATACGATCTGCGTTATCCGTAACGCCCTTCCCTGAACATCCTGGTCCACCGGACATCCTGACCGGCTCACATTCTCCATCCTGGAGGTGTCCTTTAACGCGTCCTGCGTTATCCACTTTGCTTCATCCGGAAGCCTTTCCTTGCAGCACCGTCCTGGTGTTCCTGCTGCGAAGCTACACCATCCTGGTATCCACTTCGCAATGTGAACTCCTGTTCAACGGGGATAAGAATCTGCTTTTTCCCCCTGTCCTACAAGGAGGTGCGTAAGAACTTAATCAGAATAGCATTAGCCGAAAGCGTCACTTTATGCAGTTAACTAACTGATTATTATTATTTAAAGTGAATATTGCGGGGGCGGAGCGTTAAGTAAATCCTGGCGATCTCTTACAGGGCCTGTAAGAGATCTCTCACAAAATGGATAGTAATGTGGATTACAGAACTGGCTCAAGCTGATTGAGGAATTCCGCAACCGACGGGGCAAGTACCGTGCGTTTTGCGGTGCCGATGGTATCGACAACCACCTGTCCGGTCAGGTTGCAAACGGCGATGACATCCAGTTCGCTGTCGAGCGTGGCGATAAACAGCGTGGGTGAAATCTTAAGGCGCTTCTGTGTCACCAGATGACCGATCAGATTTTCCTGCACGCGGCGGAAATCGTCCGGGCTCCAGGTTTGCAGCAGCGTCAGCGTCTGTGCGCCAAAACGCGCAGGCATATCGCCGGCAAACTGGGTGGCATAAAACGCGTGCAGCGCGGGTTGTATCACAATATCTAAAGCCCGTTCAACCGCGTTTACATTGGGTTCCGCATCGAAGGGTTGCGGCTGCCAGAATACGCTGTCCTGGGTGGTAGAAATAATGCAGGGGGATGGCACCCCGTACAGTTCCTCGCTCTGCGGCCAGCTGTTATGGGTCTCATGCCAGGCATCGCAATAGCGTGCGGTAAATGCTTTCAGGGCGAGCGCCGTTTCTGTATGCACCGATTTCTCTCTTAACCAAAGCCAGGATAAACTTGGCGGATAGTTTACCTGCAAAATGGCGATGAAACATGTCTTCTTATGATAACCATCAGGCGCTGGCTGGCCTGACCCTCGGTAAATCCACCGCGTACCGCGACACCTACGACGCCAGCCTGTTGCAGGGTGTGCCGCGCAGCCTGAACCGCGATCCGCTCGGCCTGCATGCTGATAATCTGCCCTTCCACGGCGGCGATATCTGGACGCTGTATGAGCTGTCATGGCTGAACAGCAATGGTCTGCCGCAGGTGGCGGTCGGTCAGGTGGAGCTGGATTATGCCAGCGTCAATCTGGTGGAATCCAAGAGCTTTAAGCTCTATCTCAACAGCTTTAACCAGACGCGTTTTGCCCATTGGGATGAGGTGCAGGCCACGCTGCAACGCGATCTCAGTGCCTGTGCCCAGGGCGACGTGCGCGTGGCGCTGTATCCCCTTCACGAACTGGAAGGTCAGCCCATCGCCTCTTTCAGCGGCATCTGCATTGACGATCAGAATATCGTGATCGATAACTACGACTTCAGCGCCGACTACCTGCAAAACGCCGTCAGCGATCAGATTGTCGACGAAACCCTGGTCAGTCACCTGCTGAAATCCAACTGCCTGATCACCCACCAGCCGGACTGGGGATCGGTGCAGATCCAGTATCGCGGGCCGCAAATCGATCGTGAAAAACTGCTGCGCTATCTGGTCTCATTCCGCCATCACAACGAGTTTCATGAGCAGTGCGTCGAGCGCATTTTCAACGATGTGCAGCGTTTCTGTCAGCCGGAATACCTGAGCGTGTACGCGCGCTATACCCGTCGCGGCGGGCTGGATATCAACCCGTGGCGCACGAACGGCGACTTTACGCCCTCCACCGGACGGCTGGTTCGGCAGTAAAACGACAATTTTCTGCATTTGCGCCGCACATTCGGTGCCTGAGGTTGTTAAACGTCATAAGCCAGGGCTATTGTAATCACCGGGAGCGGCGATTTTCGCCCCGTAAGGAGCTCACTTGATTACACATATTAGCCCGCTAGGCTCAATGGATATGTTGTCGCAGCTGGAAGTCGATATGCTTAAACGCACGGCCAGCAGCGACCTTTACCAGCTGTTTCGTAACTGTTCACTTGCCGTACTTAACTCAGGGAGTCTGACCGATAACAGCAAAGAGCTGCTGTCGCGTTTTGAAAGTTTCGATATTAACGTCCTGCGCCGCGAGCGCGGCGTGAAGCTTGAACTGATCAATCCCCCGGAAGACGCGTTTGTGGATGGCCGCATCATTCGCGCATTGCAGGCCAACCTGTTTGCCGTGCTGCGCGACATCCTGTTCGTTAACGGACAGATCCACAGCGCCGGTCGTTTCCAGCATTTAGATCTGGAAAGCTCTATCCACATTACCAACCTGGTGTTTTCGATCCTGCGTAACGCCCGTGCGCTGCATGTCGGTGAAGCGCCGAATATGGTGGTGTGCTGGGGCGGACACTCAATTAACGAGACCGAATACCTGTACGCGCGTCGCGTTGGCACCCAACTGGGCCTGCGTGAACTGAACATTTGCACCGGCTGCGGGCCGGGGGCGATGGAAGCGCCGATGAAAGGCGCAGCGGTCGGTCATGCGCAGCAGCGCTACAAAGAAGGCCGCTTTATCGGTATGACCGAGCCGTCGATTATCGCCGCTGAACCGCCGAATCCGTTGGTCAATGAGCTGGTGATCATGCCGGACATCGAAAAGCGTCTGGAAGCCTTCGTGCGTATTGCCCACGGCATTATCATCTTCCCGGGCGGCGTCGGTACGGCAGAAGAGCTGTTGTATTTGCTGGGCATTCTGATGAATCCGGCCAACCAGGATCAGGTGTTACCGCTGATCCTCACCGGACCAAAACAGAGCGCCGATTACTTCCGCGTGCTCGACGAGTTTATTGTGAATACGCTGGGCGAAGGCGCGCGTCGTTATTACCGCGTGATTATCGATGATGCTCACGAAGTGGCGCGACAGATGAAAAAGGCGATGCCGCTGGTAAAAGAAAATCGTCGTGATACCGGCGATGCCTACAGCTTTAACTGGTCGATTCGTATTGCGCCGGAGTTGCAGGTGCCGTTCATCCCGTCCCATGAAAATATGGCGAACCTGAAGCTCTATCCGGATCAGCCGGTGGAGATTCTTGCAGCGGACCTGCGCCGCGCCTTCTCGGGGATTGTCGCCGGGAACGTCAAAGAAGCGGGGATCCACGCCATTGAAAAATATGGGCCGTATAAGATCCACGGCGACAGCGACATGATGCGCCGCATGGACGATCTGCTACAGGGCTTTGTTGCCCAGCACCGCATGAAGCTGCCAGGCTCGGCGTATATTCCGTGCTATGAAATCATGACCTGATAGCAGGTTCTCTTGCCGGGTAGCATTAAGCTTACCCGGCCTGTTGGACTGTCTTGCCGGGTGGCGCTGCGCTTACCCGGCCTACCCTCTGTTATTCAGTGTTCGTTTTGTAGGCCCGGCAAGCCTGCGCCGCCGGGCAAAACCATTTTATCTGTCATAAGCCAATCTTATTACCGCTCCCAAAGCCAAACGGTTGCGTATCCATCCCCACCGCTAAAAATGCAGCCTTAGCCCAGTAATCCCCCAGAAAACCCTGTTTACATCATCTTTTACAGCGATTTTATCGTATTTCGCAGTGCAGGCTTTGCGCGCATATGTTGTCGGTGTTAGCCTGCGCCACCATTAATTTTGGGGTGGGATCGCTTTTCAGTGGGATGACCTGATAATCACCACATCAAAAGCGGATTATTGCATTTGCGATCGCGATCACTGATACATTCATTACATAAATGTATCTTTCCGCCCGCCGATAGTTACGGCAAGAAATTATAAAAAAACCATCGCTGAACAAATTTCATATTACCTTCAGGCCTCTTTTCATTAGATTGCACTGAAAAACCTGATTTTTAGCTTCCTCCAGGAGATACAGATGGAAACAATTCAAACCAGCACTGTTGCTGCCGTAGAAACGCGCAGCGCATGGCGTAAAACCGACACCATGTGGATGCTGGGCCTTTATGGCACTGCAATCGGCGCAGGTGTGCTCTTCCTGCCGATCAACGCCGGTGTCGGCGGTATGATCCCGTTAATCATCATGGCTATCATCGCCTTCCCGATGACGTTCTTTGCTCACCGTGGTCTGACCCGTTTTGTGCTTTCCGGTAAAAATCCTGGGGAAGATATTACTGAAGTGGTAGAAGAACACTTTGGTATCGGCGCAGGTAAACTCATCACCCTGCTCTATTTCTTCGCTATCTACCCGATCCTGCTGGTTTACAGCGTAGCGATCACCAATACCGTTGACAGCTTTATGACCCACCAGTTGGGCATGACGCCGCCACCGCGCTTCATTCTTTCTCTGCTTCTGATTGTCGGCATGATGACCATCGTGCGCTTCGGCGAGCAGATGATCGTGAAAGCGATGAGCATTCTGGTGTTCCCGTTTGTGTTCGCGCTGATGCTGCTGGCCCTGTACCTGATCCCGCAGTGGAGCGGTGCCGCGCTGGAAACGCTGTCGTTTGATGCGGCGGCCAGCACCGGTAAAGGCCTGTGGATGACCCTGTGGCTTGCTATCCCGGTAATGGTGTTCTCGTTCAACCACTCTCCGATCATCTCCTCCTTCGCCGTGGCGAAGCGTGAAGAGTACGGCGATGCTGCTGAGAAGAAATGCTCCCGCATTCTGGCGTTCGCACACATCATGATGGTGCTGACGGTGATGTTCTTCGTGTTCAGCTGCGTGCTGAGCCTGACCCCAGCTGATTTACAGGCTGCGAAAGATCAGAACATCTCTATTCTGTCTTACCTGGCTAACCACTTTAACGCGCCGATCATCGCGTGGATGGCACCGATTATCGCCATCATCGCCATCACCAAATCCTTCCTCGGTCACTATCTGGGTGCGCGTGAAGGCTTTAACGGTATGGTGATCAAATCCCTGCGTAGCCGTGGCAAAACCATTGAAATCAGCCGCCTGAATAAAATCACCGCGCTGTTTATGCTGGTAACCACCTGGATTGTAGCGACCCTGAACCCGAGCATCCTCGGCATGATCGAAACCCTGGGCGGTCCGATTATTGCGATGATCCTGTTCCTGATGCCGATGTACGCTATCCAGAAAGTCCCGGCGATGCGCAAATACAGCGGCCATATCAGCAACGTCTTCGTTGTCTGCATGGGTCTGATTGCGATCTCCGCTATCTTCTACTCCCTGTTCAGCTAATCCCCCTGCGCCGCCTTTCCCGGCGGCGCACTCTACTCATAGCAACGGATGATGCATCATGATTAGCGTATTCGATATTTTCAAAATCGGCATTGGCCCTTCCAGTTCCCACACCGTGGGACCAATGAAAGCAGGTAAACAGTTTACGGACGACCTGGTTGCGCGTGGCATTCTCAATGACATCACTCGCGTAGTGGTGGATGTTTACGGTTCCCTGTCCCTGACCGGCAAAGGCCACCATACCGATATTGCCATTATTATGGGACTGGCGGGCAACCTGCCGGACAGCGTCGATATCGACAGCATTCCGGGCTTTATTCAGGACGTGAATACCCATGGCCGCCTGCTGCTGGCGAACGGTCAGCATGAAGTGGAATTTCCTGTCGACAAGTGCATGAACTTCCATGCCGATAACCTTTCCCTGCATGAAAACGGCATGCGCATTAGCGCGCTGGCGGGTGAAAACGTGGTCTACAGCCAGACTTATTACTCCATCGGCGGTGGCTTTATTGTCGATGAAGCCCATTTCGGCCTGAGCAGTGATTCCGAAATCACGGTGCCCTACCCGTACAAAAATGCGGCTGATTTACAGCGCCATTGTCAGGAAACCGGCTTATCGCTCTCTGGCCTGATGATGAAGAACGAGCTGGCACTGCACAGCAAAGCCGAGCTGGAAGAGCATCTGGCAAACGTCTGGGACGTGATGCGCGGCGGCATTGAGCGCGGCATTACCACCGAAGGCGTCCTGCCGGGCAAACTGCGCGTACCACGACGGGCAGCGGCGTTGCGCCGTATGCTGGTCAGCGGCGATAAAACCTCCACCGATCCGATGGCGGTTGTCGACTGGATCAACATGTTCGCGCTGGCAGTGAACGAAGAAAACGCCGCCGGTGGGCGCGTAGTCACCGCGCCGACCAACGGGGCCTGTGGCATCGTGCCGGCGGTGCTGGCGTATTACGATAAATTTATTCGTGAAGTGAACGCCAACTCGCTGGCCCGCTATCTGCTGGTCGCCAGCGCCATCGGCTCGCTGTACAAAATGAACGCTTCTATTTCCGGCGCGGAAGTGGGCTGTCAGGGTGAAGTGGGCGTGGCCTGTTCCATGGCGGCGGCGGGTCTGGCGGAATTACTGGGCGGGAGTCCGACGCAAGTGTGCATCGCGGCCGAAATCGGCATGGAGCATAACCTGGGTCTGACCTGCGATCCGGTTGCCGGGCAGGTGCAGGTGCCGTGCATCGAGCGCAACGCTATTGCCTCGGTGAAAGCGGTGAATGCCGCGCGTATGGCGCTGCGCCGTACCAGCGAGCCGCGCGTGTGCCTCGATAAAGTGATCGAAACCATGTATGAAACGGGTAAAGACATGAACGCCAAATATCGTGAAACCTCACGTGGCGGTCTGGCGATGAAAGTCGTCGCCTGCGATTAATCGCAGTCAGCCGTTTCTTCTCCAGCCGGGCGCGCAGACGTGACCCGGCTTTTTTGCGAGGCGTCTTCCCGTTTTCCCCGCACTTTCTGGCCTCTCCCTCCCCGCCGGTGTTACCCTTAGCGCGTTGAATTTTTTAGGGAGCGTGCTGTGGCTGTTCATCTGTTAATCGTTGATGCGCTTAATCTTATTCGCCGGATCCATGCCGTGCAGGGTTCTCCCTGCGTGCAAGCCTGCCTGCATGCGCTCGACCAGTTGATCGTTCACAGCCAGCCTACTCATGCGGTCGCGGTGTTCGACGACGAGGCACGTAACACCGGCTGGCGGCATCAGATCCTGCCGGATTACAAAGCAGGGCGCACGCCCATGCCGGATAACCTGCACGCGGAAATGCCTGCCCTGCGCGCGGCCTTTGCCAGCCACGGCGTGCAAAGCTGGGTATCCGAAGGGAATGAAGCCGACGATCTGGCCGCCACGCTGGCGGTAAAAGTGGCGCAGGCCGGGCATCAGGCCACCATAGTGTCAACGGACAAGGGCTACTGCCAGCTGCTTTCACCGACGATCCGCATTCGGGACTATTTTCAGAAGCGCTGGCTGGATGCGCCCTTTATCGCGGGTGAATTTGGCGTGACGCCGGAGCAACTGGCGGATTACTGGGGACTGGCGGGGATCAGCAGTTCAAAAATTCCGGGCGTGACGGGGATCGGGCAGAAGAGCGCCACGCAGCTTATCACCACCTTTGGCACGCTGGAAAATCTCTATGGGCAGCTGGAAGAAGTGCCGGAAAAGTGGCGCAAAAAGCTTACGGAGCACCAGGAGATGGCGTTTATCTGCCGGGAGGTGGCCAGGCTGAAAACGGATCTTCAGGTTGAAGGGAATTTGCAGCAGCTGCGGCTGCCGAGATAACGGCTGATCCTCCCCACACGGAGAGGATCATGATGAAGCATTAACGCTCGTCGCGACGTCCGCCCACGGCAGCCCACCAGCGGCGCACGTGTACGGTCACCTCTTCGCGATCGTGATACAGCTGACGAGCCTGAATCGTGGCGTTAATGCCATTCTCCGCCAGCTGCTCCTGAATATAGGCCAGATTACTGGACACTTCTTCGTAGCGCTTTTTCATCGGCAGCTTGAGGTTAAAAATGGTTTCGCGGCACCAGCCGTTGACCAGCCACTGCACCATCAGCGCGGTCACTTTCGCCGGTTTTTCCACCATATCGCACACCATCCACGCGATGTTGTTGCGCGTCGGGCGGTAGCGGAAACCATCTTCACGCAGCCAGGTGACCTGTCCGGTATCCATCAGGCTTTGCGCCATCGGGCCGTTATCCACGGACGACACCCACATATTTCGTTTTACCAGCTGATAGGTCCAGCCGCCCGGACAGGCTCCCAGATCCACCGCGTACATGCCGTTTGCCAGGCGCTCGTCCCATTCGTCTGCCGGAATGAAGATATGAAACGCCTCTTCCAGTTTCAGCGTGGAACGGCTTGGCGCATCCGACGGGAATTTCAGGCGCGGGATGCCCATGTAGAAAGGGGAATTATTCGTGGTATAGGAATACCCGGTATAACAGCAGCCGGGGGCGATAAAGAACACATGCACCACCGGGCGTTTTGCGGTTTCGTAGCTGGTGAGGATCTTCGCCTCACGCAGCGCCGCGCGCAGCGGTACGGTGAATTTGCGGCAGAACTTCATCAGCTCTTTGCTTTCGTTGGTGTCAGCCACTTCCACGCGCAGTTCACCGCCCTTCTCCACCACGCCCTGCAACATGCCGACAATCGGCGTAATGCGATCTTCCGGCGGCAGGTTCTGCAACAGCTCGCCGGCCACAAACATCTGGCGGGCAAAAATCAGCGAGCTGAACGGCAGATCTTTTGCCACTTTGTCGGCGTCATCGGGCTGATAGCATTCGAAAACGACATAGCCTGAGTTTTCTTTCACGCGGGCAAAACCGAACACCTCAAGGCGTCCGGCCTTATCCGTGATTTCTGCGGCGCACTCTTTCTCAAAACCCGGGCGACACAACAATACGACTTTATTCATGAACAACGCCCTTACGTTTCAGACGAATAGCACCAATTAACATTAATACCCAACCGGCGAGGAAACAGACGCCACCGACCGGGGTGACGAAGGCCCACAGGCGCAGATGGGAAAGCGCGAGGCAGTATAAGCTCCCGCTGAACAACACTGTACCCAGCGCCAGGAAGACGCTGCTCCAGTAAAACCAGATGCTGATGCGACGCTGCATCGCCACGGCAAGGCAGAAGATCGCCAGCGTATGGAACGCCTGATATTCAAGGCCGGTCTGGATCCAGCCCATCTCCACAGTTCCCAGAGATTTCCCCAGCACGTGCGCGCCGAAGGCACCCAGCGCCACAAAAACAAAGCCACTGATAGCGGCAAAAATCAGCATAAACCGGCTGGTCATGTCAGTACCCTAAAAAGTCATGCGCGAAATCGCGCGCGGTGAATTATTGCTCGTAACGGAAGCGGAATTTTTCTTGCTCTGATGCCGCTTTTGCCAGGATCCACTGTCGAAAGGCGGCTATTTTACCCAGTTCTGCCTGACTGTCATGACAAACCAGATAAAACGCATTTTTACTGACCAGTACATCATTAAACGGGCAGACCAGACGACCTGCCTCAATTTCGGACTGCGCCATCACATTGTTGGCAAGCGCAATACCCTGTCCATGGATTGCCGCCTGTAGCACCATGGCGCTATGGCTGAAAATCGGCCCTTGCTGGACATTTAAATTAAGACCCAGCTGCCGCGTATACGTTTGCCAGTCACGGCGGGAGGCATCATGGAGCAGCGTGTGCTTTGCCAGATCCGCAGGCGTTTTTAGCGGTTTATCGCCGGTCAGTAATAACGGTGAACAGACCGGCAGAAGATATTCTGCGTATAATTTTTCGACACGCAAGCCCGGCCAGTTACCGCGGCCATAAAAAATCGCCACGTCCACATCATCCGCCAGCTTGTCCACTTCGCGGTCAACCGCCTGGATCCTGACGTCGATTCCCGGATAAGCTGAGTTAAAGCTGGTAAGCCTCGGCACCAGCCACTGAATGGCAAAACTGGGTAATAAACTGACGGTCAGCGCCCCTTTTGCACTGCGCGATTGCAGTTTGCGGGTGGCATCAGTCAGCTGGGAAAAAATCTCTTTAATATCCTGAAAATAGCTCTGGCCTTCTTCGGTTAACAACAAAGAACGGTTGCGTCGGCGGAAGAGCTTGAGTCCAAGAAAATCCTCAAGGGACTTGATTTGATGGCTTACTGCGGCCTGCGTCACAAAAAGCTCATCGGCGGCGCGGGTGAAGCTTAAATGACGTGCGGCAGCATCAAAAACACGTAATGCATTAAGAGGTGGTAAGCGCTTGGACATGATTATAAGGTTCAGATGTTAATGGAATTTAACAAACAGGAAACAAGGTTTAACCCATTAGTTTTTTTTATCTGAGACATTATAAATTGTCCGTTGAGGAACTACCAGCAAATACCTATAGTGGCGGCACTTCCTGAGCCGGAACGAAGAGTCTTTTTCGGAATGCGTGTTCTGAGGGGCTTTTGGCTTGCGGTTGTGATGTTGTGTTGTTGTGTTTGCAATTGGTCTGCGATTCAGACCACGGTAGCATCGCTACCCTTTTCACTTCCTGTACATTTACCCTGTCTGTCCATAGTGATTAATGTAGCACCGCAAATTGCGGTGCTTTTTTTTAGTCTAAAACTGGCTATTATTTTTCCAGTGCGACCATTTCTTTTACGTCAGAACGATTGATCTGCTGTTTGTTACCGTTAGCATCTTTATAAGAGATCATGCCAGTCTGGTCGTCAGTTTTTGGCTTGCCTTCGGACACAATGGAACGGCCATCGTTAGTGTGCATTACATAGTTCGGACCCGAACAGGCGCTCAGTGCAAAAGTCATCATACATGCGGTAATAATGGCGGCAGTCTTTTTCATGATTCTTCTCCTTTTAGCAATTAATGCTATCTGAATCTTGTTTAATAACAGGGTTCAACGTCCACCCAACACTATTCAGCATAACCTGCTTTCGAAAGTGCGCCAGGATAAACAGAAAAATCTGATGGAGCGCAGGCGCTTGTAACAACAGGCGAATTGCGCGACGATCGGCTTCTGACTATGAGGAACGCCATGAACGCATTCAATCCTGCCCATTTTCGCGCCCAGTTTCCCGCCCTTGCCGATGCGGGTGTCTATCTGGACAGCGCTGCCACGGCGTTAAAGCCGCAGGCAGTCATTGACGCCACGCAGCAGTTCTACAGCCTGAGCGCGGGAAACGTGCACCGCAGCCAGTATGCGCAGGCGCAGAAACTGACGGCTCGCTATGAAGCCGCACGCGATCAGGTTGCCGCTCTGCTTAACGCACCCGCCGGTAAAAACATCGTCTGGACACGGGGCACCACAGAGGCAATCAATATGGTCGCCCAGAGCTATGCCCGACCGCGCTTGCAGCCAGGGGATGAGATCATCGTCAGCGAGGTGGAACATCACGCTAATCTGGTGCCCTGGCTGATGGTGGCAGAGCAAACCGGCGCGCAGGTTGTGAAGCTGCCGGTTGCCGCCGACGGGCTACCGGACATTGACCAGCTCCCCGCCCTTATCACCTCCCGCAGCCGTATTCTGGCGCTTGGTCAGATGTCCAACGTCACCGGCGGCTGCCCGGACCTGGCGCGCGCCATTACCCTTGCCCACGCTGCCGATATGGTGGTGATGGTGGATGGTGCCCAGGGCGCGGTACATTTTCCGGCGGACGTGCAAAAGCTCGATATCGATTTCTATGCCTTTTCCGGCCACAAACTGTATGGCCCGACCGGTATCGGCGTGCTGTACGGAAAAGGGGAATTACTGGACGCGATGTCGCCCTGGCTCGGCGGCGGCAAGATGATCACCGAGGTCAGTTTTGACGGCTTCAAAACCCAGCCGGTGCCGTATCGCCTGGAAGCAGGCACGCCGAACGTGGCCGGGGTGATTGGCCTGAGCGCGGCGCTGGAGTGGCTGGAAGACATGGATATGGCGCAGGCCGAAAACTACAGCCGTGGGCTGGCGACGCTGGCGGAAGACGCGCTGGCAAAACGCCCTGGCTTCCGCTCGTTCCGCTGCCAGGATTCCAGCCTGCTGGCCTTTGATTTTGCCGGTGTGCATCACAGCGATATGGTTACGCTGCTGGCGGAGTACGGCATCGCGCTACGGGCAGGCCAGCATTGCGCTCAGCCGCTGCTGGCGGCGCTTGGCGTCAGCGGTACGCTACGCGCCTCTTTTGCGCCCTATAATACTAAAAGCGATGTTGATGCGCTGGTCAACGCCATCGACCGCGCCCTTGAAATTCTGGTGGATGAATGACTAACCCTGCTTTTGCCGGACACCCGTTCGGCAGCGCCGTGACTGAAGACACCCTGCGTCAGATCTTTAACCCGCTGACGCAGTGGGAAGATAAATACCGTCAGCTGATCCTGCTCGGCAAGCAGTTGCCTGCCCTGTCGGATGAACTGAAAGCCCAGGCGCGGGAAATTCCCGGCTGTGAGAATCGTGTCTGGCTGGGCTACACCCTTTCCGGCGAGGGAAAAATGCATTTCTTCGGCGACAGCGAAGGCCGCATTGTGCGCGGATTGCTGGCGGTGCTGCTGACGGCAGTGGAAGGGAAAACGGCGCCGACCCTGCTGGCACAGGATCCGCTGGCGCTGTTTGATGAACTGGGGTTACGCGGGCAGCTTAGCGCTTCGCGCAGTCAGGGACTCGCCGCGCTGGCCGCCGCCGTACAAGATGCCGCGCGTCAGGCCTGACGCGCCGCTTTCGCCATCATTTTTTTCAGCGCATGGGACACAGCCACAAATCCAAAGGTGGCGGTGACCATGGTCGCCGCGCCAAAACCTGAGGCACAGTCCATACGTTTTGGCCCTTCCGCGGTGCTTTTCATCGCGCATACCGAGCCGTCCGCCTGCGGATACACCAGCGCTTCGGTAGAAAACACACAGTCCACGCCGAGCTTACCTTTGCTGTTTTTCACTACGCCAAAATCGCTTTTCAGCCTTTCGCGCAGCTTCGCCGCCAGCGGATCCTGAATGGTTTTCGCCAGATCGCTGACCTGGATTTGTGTCGGATCGATCTGCCCGCCCGCGCCACCGGTGGTCACCAGCGGGATCTTATTGCGACGGCACCAGGCGATCAGCGCCGCTTTAGGCCGCACGCTGTCGATGGCGTCAATGACGTAGCTGAATCCGGCGCTCATATACTGGGCCACGTTGTCGGCGGTAACAAAATCATCCACCACCGTCACCCGGCATTCCGGATTGATCTGGCGAATGCGCTCCGCCATCACCTCGGATTTCGCAAGGCCGACGCTGTCGCGCAGGGCATGGATCTGCCGGTTGGTATTGGTTACACAGACATCATCCATATCAATAAGAGTGATCGCGCCAATACCGGTGCGCGCCAGCGCTTCCGCCGCCCAGGAGCCGACGCCGCCGATGCCCACCACACAGATATGTGAATTCGCAAAAAGCTGCAACGCGTTTTCGCCATACAGACGCGCCGTGCCACCAAAACGCTGACGCCACGCGTCGCTGATTACCGCAGACATAAAACCTCAGAGATGGAATGGATGATCACCCTCTCCTGTTCAGGAGAGGGGCAAAATAGTAGCACGATCACCCGCTAAACACGTTACCCGATCCTGCGCCAGGGGCAGTCTTCAGCACCCATACGCGGCCATAGTGGTTATACCAGCCCGCACGGTGACCGGCTTCTGCGCCAATCCCCTGATAGATGTCGAAGTGCTGGCCTTTGATAGCCCCTCCCACATCCAGCGCTACCATCAGACGCAGCTCGTACTGTCCATTGAATTTGCCGTTGTTATCCAGCAGAGGCACTTCCGCCAGCAGCGTTGTCCCGGCCGGAATAATGCTGCGGTCAGACGCCACAGAAGCGCGGCCAATCAGCGGTACGCCGCTCGCCCCTTTCACCGGCGCATAGGATTGCGGTTTGAAGAAGACGAAGGACGGGTTCTGCTCCAGCAATTCACGCACTTCCGCTTCGCTGTGCGTTTCCCCCCAGTGGCGGATCGCCTGCATCGACATATCTTCCCGCTTCACTTCGCCGCGATCGATCAGCACTTTGCCGATGCTGCGGTAGGCGTGACCGTTTTTGCCGCTGTAGCTGAAGAAGTTAAGCGGGCTACCGTCGCCAAAATCGATATAGCCGCTGCCCTGCACGTCCATAATGAAGTTATCCATCAACGAGTTGCTGTAGGCGAGGATATAGTTATCGCTCAGCGCCCCGGCGTAGATCTCCGCGCGTGACGGCAGGCGTCCGCGTTTTGGCGGCATACGATAAATCGGGTACTGGAATTCGCCCTGACGAGTGTGGCGCGCCTGCACCACTGGCGTGTAATAACCGGTGAACTGCACGTTGCCGTAGTTATCGGCCCCTTCCATCTGCCAGGCGTCCAGACCGTACTGCCGCATGGTGCGCGTATCGCCACCCGCGCGCAGCCAGTCCTGCACGGCATTATAGATGGCACTCTGGTTGCCATATAAACGCGGTGACGCGGTACGCACCTGACTGACCTGTTCGGCGTAATCGCCGCCGTTAATGGGCGCGCCTACGGCGTCAGGCTGATTAACCAGAGAAAAAGGCTGGGTGAATTTCCCGTCTTTATATTGTTGACCGCGATCGGTCGGTTTGGAGGAACAGGCTGCGAGGATCACCACCATCGCGCCCGTGAGAAGGTACTTCGCCCAACGTCCTTTCATTATGTCTCGTCTTCTTACTTAAGCCGAATGCGTGCTCTGAAGATAACAAACCCGTGTCGCTAATGAAATGTGCGAACGGCATCACAGCCCCGGAGAGTATAAAAAATAGCCTGGTTGAACTATTTTTATTCAGATACTCAATGAAATTCGCCTTTTTTTGGAAAAAGGGTTGCGTCAAAGAGCGAGCGGAGTATAGTGCGCTTCCACGGACGCGGGGTGGAGCAGCCTGGTAGCTCGTCGGGCTCATAACCCGAAGGTCGTCGGTTCAAATCCGGCCCCCGCAACCAATTAAGTGCATTAAAGTAAGACGTTTACTCGATTGAAAGAGTAAAAGACGGACGCGGGGTGGAGCAGCCTGGTAGCTCGTCGGGCTCATAACCCGAAGGTCGTCGGTTCAAATCCGGCCCCCGCAACCAATTATGCACAAAGAGAAAGTTTACTCGATGGAAAAGTAAAGACGGACGCGGGGTGGAGCAGCCTGGTAGCTCGTCGGGCTCATAACCCGAAGGTCGTCGGTTCAAATCCGGCCCCCGCAACCAACACAATAAACACCCTGACGGGTGTTTTTTTGTTTCTGCGTTCCTGAAAAGCAAAACGACGCGTTATCCGCGTCGTGCCAGTGCCCCGCCTTCTGCAAAGTATGCTTTGATCCCTGCCAGAATCGACTCCGCCACTTCCTGCTGGAACTTTGCCGTTTTCAGTTTCCGTTCTTCTTCAATATTGCTGATAAACGCCGTTTCGACGAGGATCGACGGAATATCCGGTGCTTTCAGCACCGCAAAGCCCGCCTGATCGACACGGTTTTTATGCAGGCTATTGATAGTGCCAAGGCGCTTTAGCACCTCTTTGCCAAACTTCAGGCTATCGTTGATGGTCAGCGACTGCACCATGTCGAACAGCGTGTGATCGAGATAGCGGTCGCCGCTTTTGCTGACGCCCCCCACCAGGTCAGCGGCGTTCTGCGTCTGGGCGAGAAATTTTGCCGCGGTGCTGGTTGCGCCCTTGGTGGACAACGCAAATACCGATGAACCCCGCGCTGCCCGGCTGGTAAACGCATCCGCATGGATAGAGACAAACAGATCCGCGCGCTGCTTCTGGGCTTTCGCCACCCGCACCTTCAACGGGATAAACACATCCTCGTTACGGGTCATATAGGCTTTCATATTGGCTTCACGATCGATGAGCGCTCGCAGCCGACGAGCGATTTGCAGCACCACGTCTTTTTCCCGGGTTTTATATTTGCCAATCGCGCCGGGATCTTCCCCGCCATGTCCCGGATCGAGCATGATCACAATCGGGCGATCGCGCCCCGCTTTCCCCGGCTTCGGCCCACTCTGCGCAGGCGGCACCTGCCGGTCCAGCTCACCTTTATTATAATCTTCCAGCAACGCCAGCAGCGGATCCTGTTCGTTCTGTCCGTTTACCGGATAGAGATCCATCACCAGACGCTCTTTAAACTCCGCGACCGGTGCCAGCGAGAACAGATGCGGCGTCACATTCTGTTTCAGTTCAAACACCATACGCACGGTTTTCGGGTCGAACTGCCCGACGCGCGCGGATTTGATAAAGGGATCGTCATCGCGGATCTGCATGCCCACGCCCTTCAGGACCGAGTTCAGATTGACGCCTTCAATATCCACAACCAGACGCTCAGGATTACTCAGGGCGAACTGGCGATATTTTAATAACCGGTTCGATTCCACGGTCACGCGCGTGTAGGTGGATGCAGGCCAGACGCGCACGGCGATAACCTGGCTTACCGCAGCCAGTCCCACCTGGCTTACGCTGAGCAACCACATCGCGCCTGCCCCTTGCAGTAAACGGCGGCGGCTGATAATTGAATTGGATCCTGACATGCCTCTCCCGAGCAAAGTAAATCTAATAAGCTATCTATACGTCCAAATTGACCGAAAACTTTAACGAATGACGCATAAACTGTCATCAATAAAAGGGTAAACATAGCATTCGTAACTTAATTTCCGGCAGAACGAAAATGGCCGCGCGACAAATTTAGGCTTGCGCCCGCCGCCATAAAAGAATAAAAATACACAAAATCCGAATAATCATGCAGTGAGGGTTGTGCCGTGGTGAAGGAGCGTAGAACCGAACTGGTCCAGGGATTCCGCCATTCTGTTCCCTATATTAATGCCCATCGGGGAAAAACCTTTGTCATCATGCTGGGTGGCGAAGCCATCGAACATGAGAATTTTTCCAGTATCGTCAACGACATTGGCCTGCTGCACAGCCTGGGAATTCGCCTGGTCGTGGTGTATGGCGCACGTCCACAAATTGATGCAAACCTTGCCGCGCACCATCACGAGCCGGTTTATCACAAACATACCCGCGTCACCGACGCCAAAACGCTGGAGCTGGTTAAGCAGGCGGCAGGTCAGCTACAGCTGGATATCACCGCCCGGCTGTCGATGAGCCTCAACAACACACCGCTGCAGGGCGCACATATCAACGTCGTGAGCGGTAACTTTATTATCTCCCAGCCGCTGGGCGTGGATGATGGCGTCGACTACTGCCACAGCGGGCGTATTCGTCGTATTGACGAGGAAGCGATTCACCGGCAACTGGACAGCGGCGCGATTGTCCTGATGGGACCGGTGGCGGTATCGGTGACCGGTGAAAGCTTTAACCTGACGTCAGAAGAGATCGCCACCCAGCTGGCGATTAAGCTGAAGGCGGAAAAGATGATCGGCTTCTGCTCCTCGCAGGGGGTGATTAACGACGACGGCAATATCGTTTCAGAACTCTTCCCCAACGATGCCCAGGCGCGCGTTGAAGAACTGGAAGCGCGTCAGGATTACCAGTCAGGTACGGTGCGCTTTCTGCGTGGGGCGGTCAAAGCCTGCCGCAGCGGCGTGCGCCGCAGCCACCTGATCAGCTATCAGGAAGATGGCGCGCTGTTGCAGGAGCTGTTCTCCCGCGACGGTATCGGCACGCAGATCGTGATGGAAAGCGCCGAGCAGATCCGTCGTGCGACCATCAACGACATCGGCGGCATACTGGAACTCATCCGTCCGCTGGAGCAGCAGGGGATCCTGGTGCGTCGCTCGCGTGAGCAACTGGAGATGGAGATCGACAAATTCACCATTATTCAGCGCGACAATCTGACCATCGCCTGTGCGGCGCTGTATCCGTTCCCGGAAGAAAAAATCGGTGAGATGGCGTGTGTGGCGGTGCATCCGGACTACCGCAGCTCATCCCGCGGTGAAGTATTGCTGGAGCGCGTGGCGTTGCAGGCGCGACAGATGGGGTTAAGCAAACTCTTTGTTTTAACCACGCGTAGCATTCACTGGTTCCAGGAGCGCGGCTTTACACCGGTGGATATTGACTCCCTGCCGGAGAGCAAAAAAGAGATGTACAACTATCAGCGCCGTTCAAAAGTGCTGATGGCGGATCTCGGCTGACGTTCCCCCGCCACGCGCGGGGGGAATATCACACTGAAAAGATGTCGCTTAACCCGCTACGCCGCTCGGTGCGCGTGGCAATCGCCTGCGCCAGTATACGATCGTCGGCATACAGTGACAGTCTGCGCCGCGCGCGGGTGATGGCGGTATACACCAGTTCGCGGGTCACGACCGGCACAATCTGCCCCGGTAAAATCAGCGCCGCGTGATCAAATTCCGATCCCTGCGATTTGTGTACCGTCATCGCCCAGGCGGTGTCATGTTCCGGTAAACGGCTCGGCTGGACGGATTTAATGGTGCCGTCCGGCAGCGGAAACCAGACGCGCGTTCCCTGCCCGCGATCCAGCGCCACGCCAATATCGCCGTTATACAGCCCTAGCGCGCTGTCGTTGCGGGCAATCATCACCGGACGCCCTTCGTACCAGCGGGAGTGGGTATGACGCACCAGCCAGCGCTTTTGCGCCAGACGCTGCTCCAGCCGCTCGTTTAAGCCGCCGACGCCAAAGGGGCCATCACGCAGTGCGCACAGCAACTGGAACTCGCTGAACGCCGCCAGCACCTCTTCCGGCGGCGCGCCGTCGCGTACCCGTTGCAGATAGCGCGCATAACCCGCCAGCGCATCGTCAATCATGGTCTGATAATCATCGCCGGTCTGTAGGCTGCTTTTGCCGATGTCGGTAAAGCCCTGGCTGAATACCGCGCGCATGGCGGATTTATCACCCCGGTTTACCGCCGCTGCCAGCTGTCCGATACCGGAGTCGCTGCCAAAGCGGTAGCTGGTTTGCAGCAGGCAGAGGCTGTCACGCAGCGCTTCGGCCCCCTGCTGCTCGCCACAGGGCACCGGCATACCGGTGAGGCGTGATAGCTCTGCGGCGCGCTGCGGGCTGTATCCGGCGTTTACCCAGGCACAGATATCCCCCAGAACCGCGCCCGCTTCCACCGACGCCAGCTGATCGCGGTCGCCGAGGAAGATCACCCGCCCGTGGGGTGGCAATGCGTCAATGAGCCGCGACATCATCGGCAGGTCAATCATCGACGCTTCATCCACCACCAGCACGTCCAGATGCAGCGGGTTTCCGGCGTGATAGCGCAGACGCTGGCTCCCCGGCTGAGCCCCCAGTAAACGGTGCAGCGTACTGGCTTCATCCGGCAGCCGTGTTTTTTGCTCCTCGCTTAACGGCAGCTGGCGCAGCGCTGCGCCGAGCGATTCGGTCAGGCGGGCGGCGGCTTTACCGGTAGGCGCTGCCAGCCGGATACGGCATTTCTCGCCGTTGGCGGTCTGCACCAGCGCGGCCAGCAGTTTAGCGACGGTGGTAGTTTTACCCGTGCCCGGGCCGCCGGAGATCACCGAAATGCGGCGGGTCAGCGCCACGGCGGCAGCGATTTTCTGCCAGTTGATGCCGTCGGTCGCCGGAAAGAGCGCATCCAGCGAGCGTTTAATAGCTTCTTCGTTAACCGGCAGCGGCTGGTTAGCCTCGGTGAAGAAGCGCGCCACCGTCAGCTCATTGCACCACATCCGGTTAAGGTAGAGCCGCTCGCCGGTCAGCACCATCGGCGTTGGCTCATCGCCTGCGCTGACCGCAGGCGATGCGAGCAGCAGCGTATGCCAGTCATCCGGCACACCCACTTCTTCCAGCAGCGGCAACAGCTGCGGATAGACGCGATTAAATTCGGCCACGCACAGGCGCGACAGCGGCAGGCAAACGTGCCCTTCCCCTGCATCACGGCTTAACAGCGCCGCCACCAGCATCACCGCCGGCTCATCGTCACGGGCGACGGTGAGCGCAAACTGCACGTCGAGCGGGCGCAGCGCTTTTTGCGCCACGGCCTCCAGTAATAAGTTCTGCATATTCATTATCTGTTCTCCTGCATTTCACCGGCGAACAGCGCGTCCATCTGGCTAATGAGTTGCACATCCGGGCGGGTGGCAAAAATCCCCTGCCCCGGCACGTCGCGATCCACGCCGCGCAGGAACAGATAAAGCACGCCGCCGAAATGCTGCTCGTAATCATACCCGGCAAGGCGATGACGCAGATAGCGATGCAACGCCAGGGTATAGAGCTGGTATTGCAGATCATAGCGGTGCGCCTGCATGGCCTGCGCCATCGCCGGCTGCGTATAAGCATCGCTGCTTTCCCCCAGCCAGTTCGATTTGTAATCGAGCAGGTAATAGCGTCCGTTATGGCGAAACACAAGGTCGATAAAGCCTTTTAACATACCGCGCACATCGCGAAAATCCAGCGGCGGACAGTCCGCCGACAACGGATCGTAACGGCGGATCAGCGCATCAAGCGCCGGTGCCGTGAGGGTGGCGCTGATCGGCAAATAAAACTCCATCTCAACCTGTTTTTCGCGGACCGGTAGCTGGCTTAAAGAAATGCCTGGTCCGCTAAGCGGCACCTGTAAGACGGCATTGATCCATTCGCTTAATACTGGCTGCCAGTGCTCGTCGAAGCCGCCCAACTCCAGCTTTTCGGCGACCCATTCAGGGGCCACCGGCTGGGTGAAATCAAGATCTTCAAACAGGCTGTGCAGGAAGGTGCCGGGCGATGCGCCACGCGGAAACTGATGCGGCGTCAGCGCCGGGGTTTCCTGGGCATCACGCTCACCCGCGGCATCAAGATCGAAGCGCGGCAACAGATCCTGCGCCATGCTGTGCCCGCGCTGTTGCAGGCCGGAATAGCTGGTGACGCGCCAGTCATCACGCACCAGACGTTCGATATCCCGTGCGCGCAGGGACGGCGGCGCGTCCGTGTTAAATTGCCAGCGGCGGTTATCCGGCACGCCGGGAATGTGCAGCGCAATGTTGTCACTCTCAAGGCTTTGCAGGCAGGCCCGTAGCCCGGCGGCATCCCGCGGCTCGCCCTGCTGGATCAGACGACCGCAGGCGCTGTGATGGAAGTCGCTGTCGCCCGCTTTCTCGCCACGCCGACGGAACAACGGCGCGATCCCCAGACTGCAATGCCATACCGATCGCGTCAGCGCTACGTACAGCAGACGTAAATCTTCCGCCAGACGTTCAGCTTCCGCGAGCGCCACGCTCTCCTCGGCATCGCTCAGATCGAGCACCGCCTCAAAGGACGTGCGGTCATGATAAAAAGCCTGATCCTGCGCGCGATAGTTGGCGATAAACGGCAGCCAGACCAGCGGATATTCCAGGCCTTTAGATTTGTGAATGGTGACAATTTTCACCAGATGTTTGTCGCTTTCCAGCCGCAGCTGCTGGCTGGAGGCATTGCTGTCCGGCTCGGCGATATGCTGCGCCAGCCAGCGCACCAGCGCATGTTCGCTCTCAGCGTGCGCGCCTGCTTCCTGCAACAGTTCGCTGATGTGCAGAATATCGGTCAATCGACGCTCGCCGCCAGAGGTCGCCAGCAGGTTTTCCGCAATGTTGCGATGCTTCATCAGCGCCCGCAGCATCGGCATCACGCCGCGTTTTTGCCACAGCTGGCGATAACCATCGAACTCTTCCACCACCTCATCCCACGCCTGCTCGTCAAGATTAAGCGCTTCGATGTGCTGCGCGTTGAGACCCAGCATGGAGGTGGCGAGGGCGCTGCGCAGCGTGCTTTCCCGTTCTGGTGCCAGCACGGCCTGTAACAGCCAGAGCAACTCCTGCGCTTCGGGCGTTTCAAATACGCTGTCGCGGTTAGAGAGATAGACCGAGGGGATCGCCAGCAATGTCAGCGCATCCCGGATTAATGCCGCTTCGTGGCGACTGCGCACCAGTACAGTGATATCCGAGGCTTTCACCGCGCGGCTGACGTTGCCATCGTGCAACACGGCACTACCCTGCTGACCGGCGATCAGCCAGTCGCGGATTTGAGCGGCGCAGTGTTGCGCCATAAAGGTCTGGTAATCCCCGACGCTAACGCCATCGCCGTCCATCAGCCACAGGCTCATGGCAGGCTGCATCTGGCCGTCAAACTCAAAGCGCAGCGCGCTGTTTTTCGGCGCAGATTTCACCGGCTGGAAGGGGATTTCGCGGAACATAAAGGCGTTATCCATGCGGCTAAACAGCGTGTTAACGCTTGCCACCATGCCAGGCGCAGAGCGCCAGTTGGTGTCCAGCGTGTAGTGAGCGCTGACTTCGCTACGGGCTTTCATATAGGTGAAAATATCAGCGCCGCGAAACGCGTAGATTGCCTGTTTAGGATCGCCAATCAGCAGCAGCGCGGTGTCGGGCTGTTGCCGCCAGATTCGGCGGAAAATACGGTACTGCTGCGGATCGGTATCCTGAAATTCGTCGATCATCGCCACCGGAAAACGCTGACGGATCGCCGCGGCCAGCGCGTCGCCGTTATCACTGTGCAGGGCGCTGTCGAGACGGCTCAGCATGTCATCAAAGCCCAGCGCGCCACGACGGCGTTTTTCCCGCGCCACAGCTTCGCGGATCTCTTTCATCGCCTTCACCAGCACCAGATCGCTTAAGGTCAGCGGGTGCGCCAGGAAGGTTTCAATGGCGACAAACAGCGGGTGCTCCGGCACCACGCCATCGGGTTTGGTGCGCGAGGACAGAAACGATTGCGAGAATTTTTCCAGCGCGTCCGGCAGGAGATAGCTGCGCGTCTCTTCCTGCGCCCAGGCGGTGATCTTCTCGATCCACTTCCCCTGGTTGCCGCGGTTGAATTTACGCCGGTCGATACCTGACGGCTCGATCACTGCGTCAATTTCACCGCAGGCTGCCAGCCAGCGGTCTTTCATATCGTTAATTTGCCTGATGATCTGCTGATGCCGCTCCGCCAGGGTTTCATTTTCCGGCGGCGGTGATTTGATCACCGGCGCTTCCCCCTGTAAATAGCGGTTGATGGATTTCAGCAGGTCCAGCGGCCCCTGCCAGGTGGCGTGGATCACCTGGGCGATATCCCGTGGCAGCGGATAACAGTGGCGACGCCAGAAATCCGCGCACGCCTGGGCGCGCAGCAGGGATTCATCTTCGATAAGCTGCTGTTCAAACAACATGCCGGATTCAAAGGCGTTGAGGCTCAGCATGCGCTGGCAGAAGCCGTGAATGGTAAACACGGCTGCTTCGTCCATTTGACGTTCCGCCAGCAGCAGCCAGCTGGCGGCCTGTTGCCGGTCGGGGATTTCGTTAAGCAGGCTGGTATACAGCGGATTATCAGATGAACCGCGCAGGCAGGCGATGCGCAACTCGTGGATATTGCTGCGAATACGCCCGCGTAGCTCTTCCGTTGCGGCTTCGGTGAAGGTCACCACCAGCAGCTCTTCTACGCTCAACTGTCGCGGAAAGGCCGCCGGGCCACCGAGACCCAGCAGCAGTCGCAGATAGAGCGCGGCAATGGTAAAGGTTTTTCCCGTCCCCGCCGACGCTTCAATCAGGCGCTCGCCTGTCAGCGGCAAGCGCAGTGGATCAAGAGTCTGGGCGGGTTCGGTCATTGTTTCTCACTTAACAGAGGCATAGTTTGCTGCAACTTGCTGACGTTATCCCACACTTTCCAGCCTTCAGGATGCACGTACTCGGCCTTACCGTTCTGGCTGCCGGAAACCTGGGACAGCAGCGCCATACCGGTGGGTTCAACGACCGCCTGGTGGAAGAAATCCGCCAGCTTTTGCGGCGTCAGCAGTTTAATCTGGGCCACTACTTTATCACGTGAATCGAAGCGCATATTACCGCGATCGAAATCTTTGCTGATCTGCGAGGCTTCTTCGCCCAGCGTTTGCGGCGCTTGTTCCATTTGCGCGATCACGCCCTGCTGGATCTGGGCAAACTCTTCCGGTTTCATTGCCCGCAGTCGGGCTTCCGCCGTCGGGAAGAAGGCTTTGTAACGCGCCCATAACCAGGCTGGCTGACGGTCGCTGCTTTGTAACAGGAAGCCCATGCCCCACTGTCGCCCGATGCTGAACGGGAAGGCAAAGACGGCATAGCCGAGTTGCTCCTCGGTGCGCAGCTGATTATAAAACCACGGCTGGATGATTTGCCCCAGCATAGCGCTGTAGGCTGAACTGCTGAACTCATCATAACCCGGCGGTACAAACACCGCGGCCAGCGCAGAATCGGTGCTGCTGCCTGCTTTTTCGAAGATGACCGACTGCTTCTTATCCACCAGCACATCCCGGTTACGGCACCATTCGTTGCCCTGGGTGCCCAGCTGCTTCTGTACCGCGTGCGCTAACGCTGTTGCCTGGTCTTCCGCCATGTTACCGACCACAAGAAACTCCGGACGGGCATTGGTTTTCAGCGCATTACGGTAGGTCAGGATGTCTTTTAGCGTAATGGAGGGCAGCAGCTCGCGGCGCACTTCCCGCTGAAAATACGGCACCTGGGAGAGCATTTGCGCGGGCAGGATAGCCTGATCGTAGGCTTTGCCTTTTTCTGCCGAATCCATCATCTGTGCATACCAGGATTTTGCCTGCGCCAGCTGCTCTTCGGTCGGCTCATAACTGAAGTAGCCCTGCAGCAGCGCTTCAAACAGCTGTGGCAGCCGCTGGGTATAGCCATTGGCATTGAGCATCAAGCCGTTATTGGCGTTGGTGGAGAAGCTAATGCCGCCCACTGCCGCCTGGTTGCTGAGCTGATCCAGCGCGATACCCGCCAGATAGTCGTTTAGCGCAAACATCACCTGATTTCTGGCGCTGTCCATCGCCTGCGGATTGCGCAGCACCACGCTGACATCGGCTTTAGGCTCCTGCGCGAAATAGCGGCTTGGCATATAGACTACCCGCAGCGCCGGCTCATCCACGATAAGCTCAGGATGCTCAAAGGTTTTACCCGGCTTGATGAGGGTGAAATCGTCCGGAATATAGGGGTTCAGCTTCGGCAGTTTCAGCGGGATGGCGGCGGCTTTTTGCTGCCAGTCGGCGAAGGCCTGCGCGCTGATTTTATCCACCTGATAAGGGGCATTCACAAAATAGGCGGTCTTGTTATGCGGCTCATCCGGGCTGATATACCAGATGCGGGCGTTTTGCGGCGTCATCATGTCGAGACGATCTTTCAGCGCCTCGGGATCGTACTGGTCGGCAATATTAACCGCGTCCAGCGTATGTTCGACCGGCACTCGGATCATGGTATCGGCCAGCCATTCGACATAGCTCATGTCACGGGTGATGGACGGGTAGCGGAAATCGAGATCCAGCACGTGCGCCAGCTCATCGAAATAGCGCTTGTCCACGCCCTGCTCACGCAGCAGTTTCAGGTAGCTGAAAATGGCGGCGACGACTTGATCGCGATGGGCCAGCCCTTTGTCGGTCAGCGTGGCGGAAATCGCCAGCACGCCACTGTTGCCATTAACCACCGGATCGGAATCGGCGCGGATGCCTTCTACCAGCCCCTGCTGTTGCAGCCAGTCGGAGAGCGTTCCCGGACTGCGGTTGCCGATTAAATAGGTCACCAGCTCATCGGTTTTACTGCGAAACTGCGGGGTGTTGTTGTCGATGCGAAACTCTACGCGCAGCACTTTACGGGGGATGGCGGGCACATAGTGAATAATCAGGCCTTTTTGCGCATCCGTTACCACTGGCACCGTGACTTCCGGCGGTGTGATGTTTTTGTTCGGTACGCGACCGTAAGTCTGCACGGCGATTTTAGCCAGCTCAGGCAGCGGACGGTTGCTGTACACCACGGCCTTCATCAGATTAGCGGAGTAGTATTGATCGCGGAAAGCCAGCAAAGCGTCATGCACCGGGCTGCCGGGTTTATCGCTCAGCGTCTCAAGGTTGCCTCCTGAAAAACGCGCGCCGGGGTGGGCCGGATTAATAGTTTCGGCACTGACTTGCGCCATGCGCATACCGTCACGGGCGCGGGCCATCGTCAGCTCGGCATTGACCGCATTACGTTCGCGCTCGGCATATTTCTTGTCGAGCAGCGGCGAGGCGATGGCGTCAGCGAGGCGGTCAACGGCCCCTTCCAGCGCATTGTTTTCCACTTCCAGATAGAAGGCGGTGCGATAAGGCGCTGTACTGGCGTTGTGGCTGCCGCCGTGCGACTTCAGAAACTCGGCGAGGCTGTCCGGCTGCGGGTATTTTTTCGACCCCATCAGGGTCATATGCTCAAGATAGTGCGCAAGGCCCGGATGGCTGTCGGGATCCTGCAGGGATCCCACCGGCACCACCAGTGCGGAGAGGGATTTCACCGCCTGAGGATCGGAGACCAGCAGCACCACCATGCCATTATCGAGGCGGATCGCCTGATACTGCCGGGTATCTTTATCGCTTTTGCGAATGCTTTCCTGAATGGGTTGCCAACCGATGTCTGCCTGACTTAACGGTGCCCAAAGGGCGACAAAAATGATCAATGCTTTAAACCAGGTGCTGCTCGGCATTCACAAACCTCATCATTAACAAACGCTGTACTGGCCCCGCCAGCGACTTATTTTTTATCAGGACTGACTGAAACGATAGAGCGGCAGTAAATAGCGCTCCGCCTGGGCGGTGATGGCATCAAAGTGTTCCGGTTCGAGGGTGCGCCACAGACGCTGATACCACACATCGTCCCCTTCGCCACGTACCACCATATTGCCTTCGTAAGCCTGAAGAAACTTCGCGCGCGCTTTAGCCAGCGTCGCTTCGTCCTTTAACATGGCATCATTTTGCGCGTCATAACAGGCTTTTATCCATGCCCCGCCGCTTTCTGGTAGTAAAAGTAAGGGCTGCGACATCCCGTCACGATATCCGGCGATTAACTGCTCCAGATAGTGGTGCGCCTGCTCCGCCTCAAGCGGTGGGAAGCGCCATTCGCCCTCTTTGCGCACAAACAGACGGCTTTCACCTGTTCCTCCGCTCGCACAGTAGACAAGGTGTTCCAGCCAAAGTTGCAGGCCTTGCGAAACGCTGAGCAATGAAGGGCGCCAGCGCAGAAGACCATCGGCCTGCACCTGCTGCAACCAGCCGGTAAGCTGTACGCCGCCGCACACCAGATCGATCTCCCTGCTCTCGCTGGGCTGCCGGCATTCATTAATGCGATCCGCCAGCGCCTGCATCTCCTGTTGCTGCGTTTCCCAGACGATTTCGCCGAATGCCCCGTACGGAAGTTCTCCCGCCGCGCGGTAGCGACGAAATAGCTTTTCCGCGTCTTCCTGTTCAACCAGTGCATTGAGCAGCGTCTGGTTAAGCTGATAGCGGTTCAGGCCGTCAAGAATAAAGGGCTCGGCATCGGGGATATCGCTCGCTTCCGGGCGGAAGTTTACCTGCAAGCGCATCTGGAAAAAGGCGCGTACCGGATGCGTCCAGAAGCGTTGCAACTGCTCAAACGCCAGCGTCTCCAGAGGCTGCGCGGGCAGCGGCTGAATAAAGGTTTCATGGGCGACGCCCTGCTGGCTTGCAGCGGGCAGCCACTCCTGCGCGAAGCTCTGCACTTCATCGCTGACAAAGTTTTCCGCATCGAAGGGCATACGGGTGTGCAGGTGAGTCAGATGCTGGATCACCCGCGCGGCGCTGTCATCGCAGGTAAGTGAGGCATCCCCCGGCAAATAGTGACTCTGGGCAATGTAATCCACCAGCTCCTGCACCAGCACAGACGGGAAGCGTTCGCTGTTATCCTGAATAGAACGCCCGATGTAGCTGATATAGAGTTTTTGTTGAGCGGAAATTAGCGCCTCGAGGAACAGATAACGGTCGTCGTCCCGGCGGCTACGATCGCCCCGCATCGGCTTCTGGCTCATCAGGTCAAATCCCAGCGGCGGCAACGTGCGCGGGTACACGCCGTCGTTCATGCCCAGCAGGCAGACCACCTTGAAGGGAATGGATCGCATCGGCATCAGGGTACAGATATTCACGGGTCCCGCCAGGAAACGCTGGCTGATACGCTCCTGGTTCAGACGCTGCGTCAGTTCATCGCGCAGCAGGGTCAGCGGCACCGACTCGTTATACTCCTCCCCCACGCCGTGGGCGATAATGGCCTGCCACTGCTGTTCAATCAGCGCCAGCGCGGCTTCGGTGTCGGCATCCGGCAGGAAAAAGTCGTTGAGCATGTCACGGCAGACTGGCAGCCACTCGGCGAGCGGTCGCGCCTGGGACAGCCCCTTGCGCCACAGATTGAGCTTCATCAGCAGTGAGGCCAGATGCCCTACCAGCTCGGCAATAAGCCCGCTGGATTCATCGTAAGGCAGCACCGAGCGCCACTCCCCGTGGCGACTCTCCATCGCATAGCCCAGCAGCATACGCATCAGGCCGAACTGCCAGGTATGCTGCCCGGTAGGCGGCAATTCCAGTTCACGTACGTTGTCGTCGTCCATCCCCCAGCGTACGCCCGATTCATTGACCCACTGGCGCAGGTAACGCAGCCCTTCTTCATCAATCTCAAAGCGTGCGGCCAGCACCGGCACGTCAAGCAACGCCAGCACGTCTTCTGACTGGAAACGGCTGTCCGGCAGCGACAGCAGACTAAGAAACGCCTGTAACGCCGGATGCGCCTGCCCGGCGCGGCGGTCGGAAATGGCATAGGGAATAAAACGCGGCCCGCTGGCGCTGCCGAAAACCGCCTGAATAAACGGGCTGTAACTGTCGATATCTGAGACCATCACGATGATGTCGCGCGGCGATAGTTCCGGATCGTCCTGCAACATGGCCAGCAGGCGGTCGTGCAACACTTCCACTTCACGCTGTGGGCTGTGGCAGACGTGCACCGTAACGCTGCGATCCGCGGGATCGAGCAGCCGTTTCCCGTCGCTGTGCGCATACTCCTCGGCGGTCACCCCTGCCACAACGCTGTTTTTCAGCTCCAGAATGTCTGACTGCAAATTATTGAGCAGCGTGCCCGGCGTGACGTCCACAAAGGCGTCCAGTTCGTCATAGCGATCCAGCCCGGCCAGAAGATAGATATAATCTCGTCCCAGCTTACCCCAGGAGGCCAGCAGCGGATTGCCTACGTCCTGCTCGCCTTCATCGTTAAACAGGCTTTGCACCTCAAGCCCTTCCTGGAACAGCGGTGTTTCCAGCGCTTCACGGTGGTGTTTGCGACGGCGGGTAATAAGCTTCGCCAGAAACGCCGGATCTTTAATATCACCCCAGTAGTAACGACACGGGTTGGTGAACAACAGATGCACATCGACGTGCTTGCCCAGCGCCTGTAACGCCTGTAAATAGACTGGCGGCAACGCCGAGATGCCGCAGATAAATACGCGGGATGGCAGCCCAGGCGGCGGCGTATCTGCCTTTTCCAGCGTCTCGATAAAACGCTGATAGAGATTGGCGCGGTGCCAGTGAGGTTGTCCAAGTGCTGCGGTATGTTCCACCAGCATCCGCCACAGCGGTGCCTGCCAGAGTTGTGCCTCGCCCAGCCCGTCAACCAACTCACCGGCTTCCCAGCGGGTCAGCCACTCCGGGCGATAGACCAGGTACTGATCGTAGAGATCCGCAATGCGCGAGGCGAGCTGGAAGAGTTTGCGCTTGTCGTCATCGTCGTGCAGGTAGTTGCCGAGCATGGCGAAGGCATCCTGCTCCAGCATTCCGGGCAGCAGCGCCATTAACTTCCAGCTCATGCTCTGTTTATTGAAAGCGCTCTCTTTGGGAATGTCGGGCAGAACGCGCACGAACATGTCCCAGATAAAACTCGCGGGCAGCGGGAAGTCAATATTGGCGGCAATGCCAAACTTTTGCGACAGCGTCATCTGAAGCCATTGCGCCATGCCAGTACTTTGCACCAGCACCATTTCCGCTTCAAAGGGATCGTCGAGGCGTTCGCGCTCAACAATAAACTCCATCAATGCTTCCAGCACATCCAGGCGATTGGAGTGATAAACCCTTAACATACATGCTCCTGACTACTGACTGATTGGGCAATATAGCCGCGACATCTGACCCTGCCGACCCACGGGAGAGGTAATTGTAACGCTGATGCTGACACATCCCGCCGTGCTTGTCTGCATTCGCTTCACCTGCCAGCCCGGCGCCGGCATAACAGGATACCACTGTATATGCTGCCAGGCATTACGCCATATATTCCGGTACTGGCTGTCGTACATAAAACCCGTCATCAGAGCACGATGCGTTCCCGCAAGCGCAGTGATCACCATCACCAGCAGCATCATCGCCAGCAGGACTTCCGGCAGGCTGGTCCCCGCCTGCCGTTTCAGGGAAGCTGACATAACGTCACCTCACTTAACGGGCAAAAATCACTCCAGCCGTGACGGGAGAAGACCACGCGATCGTTTTCTGTCGTCCCCAGTCGCCACAGTGTGTCACTGCCGCTGCGGGCGATCAGTAACAGCTGTTGATCGTCAAAAATCCGCAGACAGGCGCGCCAGCCGAGGTCAGACTCCTGCCGACATTGCACCCCAGGCTGGCGCTGCCAGGCCTGTACCCTTCCCCACTCCATTGCCGATTGCACCTCCGCCATGGCGCGCAGCCCGCGGCTTTCACTGGCAACCCGCAGGTGATGCATATGCTGGCGCTGGTTTAATCCGCCCAGCATCAGGCTTCCCAGCAGCATGATCAGCAGCACCAGCGCCAGCGACGACATTCCCCGCTGGCGGTTCACAGGTTGTAACCCGTTACGCTGTGGCGGGCGGTAACGCGCTCGTCGGGATGGCCGGCCACGCTGGCTTCAAGCGAGATGGTCACCTCGCTGTGATAGCCATTATGCCGCTGCCAGGTCACGCTAAACTGCTCGACCACCATCGCGTCTGGCTCGGTCATTTTATCCCAGCCTTTATCCTGGCAAGTTGCCGCCCCGCGCCGGGATTCCAGCGCGCCATCCTGAAGCCGAAAGCCCATCTGATCCGCCTCTTTGGCGGGGGCGCTATCCCAGACGCCGTTACTGTTGCCGTCCCACTGCACAATGATGCAGGATGCCTGCGGGTTTATCATCAGCGGTTGGCCATTGCATACGCCCCGGCAGTATCCGGCCCGCTGCACGTGCTTCGCCACGGTATAGAGCCGCTGCCAGACATCATCCTCCAGCGCCTGCTGGCGGGTCTGCCGGAGCATCGCCATCTGTAGCCCCGGCAGGAAGCGTGCCGCGCAAAGTAACAGCACGCTGCCGATGGTCATGGCGATCAGTACTTCCAGCAGGGTAAAGCCGCGGGTAGTCAGGTGCATGGTGTGGCCGCTCCGGATTGACACATTCTTATTCGTCCTCCCCCTGAGACAATGATCTGCCATTCGCCTGCCGGGTTGCGCAGCACGACATGACCCGCCCAGGCGGTATTACGCACCCCAAAAAAGCGCAGCGACGGGGTGAGATCCACCAGCGCCACGCCCGGCGACAACGGCAGCAGCGCAAATGGATTTTCAGCGGTGCAGCCTGCCTGCTCGTTAACGGAGCTTAATAAGCACCAGGTGCCGTCGGTTTGACTGACGGTGATCGCATGGTCGCGGTTCTGCCAGTTGGCGTCATCCCGCAGCAACTCCAGGTAAGTGCGTACCTGCCAGGCGGTTTGCCATAGCCGCTGGTGCAGACGAAAACTCTGCCAGCCGTATAAACCTGCGCCGCTCAGGATGATGACCAGCACCACGGCGACCAGGATTTCAATCAGGGTGAAACCTTGTTGTTTTTTCATGGCGGCAGTGTGTCGAAGACGGGCAGAGAGATCGAACGGGAAAGCATAGATTTACGGCGCGTTTCCAGAGGTTTACACGCCGTTGCAGGGGTTTGCATTTATTCCGGAAGCCGGGCCGGGAAATGGAATTCTGGATAAAAAAAACCGGCGCGCTGAGGCACCGGTTATGTCACGCTTTGCTCATCAGATGGCGACAGGCGCTTTGATGGCAGGATGCGGATCGTACCCTTCGATTTCAAAATCCTCGAAGCGGTAGTCAAACAGCGAGGCTGGCTTACGCTTGATAATCAGCTTAGGCAGCGCCCGAGGCTCACGGCTCAGTTGCAGGTGCGTCTGCTCCATGTGGTTGCTGTACAGATGGGTGTCGCCACCGGTCCATACGAAGTTGCCCACTTCCAGATCGCACTGTTGTGCCACCATGTGCACCAGCAGTGCGTAACTGGCGATGTTGAACGGCAGGCCGAGGAACACATCGCAGGAACGCTGATAAAGCTGGCAGGAGAGCTTACCGTCAGCAACGTAGAACTGGAAAAACGCGTGGCAAGGCGCAAGCGCCATTTTGTCCAGCTCGCCCACGTTCCAGGCAGAAACGATAATACGGCGCGAGTCCGGGTCGTTTTTTAACTGCTCAAGCACGCTGGAGATCTGATCGATATGGCGGCCATCTGGCGTGGGCCAGGCGCGCCACTGTTTGCCGTATACCGGCCCGAGATCGCCCTGCTCGTCGGCCCATTCATCCCAGATGGAGACGTTGTTTTCATGCAGATAGGCAACGTTGGTGTCGCCTTGCAGGAACCACAACAGCTCGTGGATGATCGAGCGCAGGTGACAACGTTTGGTGGTCACCAGCGGGAAGCCGTCGCGCAGGTTAAAGCGCATCTGATGGCCAAAAATAGACAGCGTGCCGGTGCCGGTACGATCGTTTTTCTGGGTGCCCTCATCGAGCACCTTTTGCATCAGTTCTAAATACTGTTTCATGGTTCCTCAGGAAACGTGTAGCTGCGGGCGACGGCGGTACGCCCAGACCATCATTAGCACACCGGCGATAATCATCGGGATCGAGAGGATTTGCCCCATACTGATGTACTGTACCCATTCGCCGGTAAACTGCGCATCCGGCTGGCGGAAGAACTCAACGATGATGCGGAACGCACCGTAACCAATCAGGAACAGCCCGGAGACGGCCCCCATCGGACGCGGCTTACGAATAAACAGGTTAAGAATGATGAACAGCACAATGCCTTCCAGCACCAGTTCATAGAGCTGGGATGGATGACGCGGCAGTACGCCGTAGGTGTCGAAAATAGACTGCCATTCCGGGTGCGCCGGCAGCAGCGCCATATCTTCGCTGCGTGAGGCCGGGAACAGCATGGCGAACGGGAAGCCCGGATCGACACGGCCCCAGAGTTCGCCGTTAATAAAGTTCCCCAGACGGCCCGCGCCCAGTCCGAACGGGATCAGCGGCGCGATGAAGTCAGCAACCTGGAAGAAGTGACGTTTGGTGCGGCGGGCAAAAATAACCATCACCAGGATCACACCGATCAAACCGCCGTGGAACGACATGCCACCGTCCCAGACGCGGAACAGATACAGCGGATCGCTCATAAAGACCGGGAAGTTATAGAACAGCACGTAGCCGATACGTCCACCGAGGAACACGCCCAGGAATCCGGCGTACAGCAGGTTTTCGACTTCGTTTTTCGTCCAGCCGCTGCCGGGACGATTAGCGCGGCGAGTGGCCAGCCACATCGCAAAGATGAAGCCGACAAGATACATCATGCCGTACCAGTGCAGGGCAACCGGCCCTAAGGAAAAAATCACCGGATCGATGTCCGGGAAACGCAGATAACCACTATTCATCTGTCACCACAACTTGTTGTTATTCCGCCGAAAGTGGACAGCGGCAAAGATGTACACCCGCGTCTACAGGCGCGCCAAAGTTGCGAATCATAGCATAAGGCGGACATGCTGATTGCGCTGAAGTTGTAAAAGATATGTATAACATTCGCCGGATCGTGCCCTTAGCGTCCGCCGCGAATCAACCCGCCCATGCTGCGCCGCTCCATAAATGCCGCGACCTGATGCCGAACCTCGGCAGCCAGTTGAGCATCAAGCGCGCGTCGGGCAAGCGTCTGCGCATCTTCATGATCGATATGCCGCAGTAAATATTTGATACGCGCTACCGAGCGGCCGTTCATCGACAGATGTCGGTAGCCAAGGCCGATCAGAATGGCGACACACATCGGATCGCCGGCCATTTCACCGCACAGCCGCAGATCGACGTCATGCCGTTCGGCTTCCTCGGCGATCATCGCCAGCGCCCGCAGCACGCCCGGATGCAGACTGTCGTACATGTTAGCCACGCGGGTATTGTTACGATCGACCGCCAGAATGTACTGCGTCAGATCGTTGGTGCCGACGGAGATAAAATCGACGCGCTTAACCAGATGGGCGATCATAAAGACCATCGACGGCACTTCCAGCATCACGCCAATGCGCGGTTTTGGAATGGCATAGCCAATCATCTCTTCGACTTCGCGACCCGCGCGCTCAATCAGCCGCCGAGCTTCGTCGATTTCATCAATGCTGGTGACCATCGGCAGCAGTATGTTCAGGTTGCCGGTGGCGGCATTGGCGCGCAGCATGGCGCGCACCTGAATCAAAAAAATCTCCGGCTGATCGAGCGTAATGCGGATCCCGCGCCAGCCAAGGCACGGGTTCTCTTCGCTGATCGGCATGTAGGGCAGTTGCTTATCAGCCCCCACATCCAGCGTACGCAGCGTAACGGGCTTGTCGATAAACATCTGCATCATGCCCTGATACTGCGCCACCTGCTCCTCTTCCGAGGGGAAACCGCTTTGCAGCATAAAGGGAATTTCGGTGCGGTACAGACCGATGCCGTCAATGCGGCTGCCGAGCTTTTCTTCATGCGCCGGGCTTAACCCAGCGTTGAGCATCACTTTTACCCGCTCGCCGCTTTTGAGGTGGGCGGGCAGATTAACGTCGTCTTCAGCCAGACGGCTTAATTCATTTTCTTCGCTGATGAGACGCTGGTATTCCTGCATCAGGATCGGCTCAGGATCCACCAGCAGTTCGCCACGATAGCCGTCAACGACCAGCGTGCGCTGATGCAGGATCGACGGCTGAATGTCGGCCCCCATCACCGTCGGAATACCAAGGGCGCGAACCATGATCGCCGCATGAGAGTTCGCCGCGCCATCGCGTACCACCACCCCGGCCAGCCGGTCGTGAGGCAGTTCAGCAAGCGTGGTGGCGGAGAGTTCATCGGCGACCAGCACAAAGCGCGCAGGCCAGGCGTTGGCACCCTGTAGCGTGTCATCAAGATGGAAAAGCAGGCGTTGGCCGAGCATGCGCAGATCCCCGGCACGCTCTTTCAGATAGCCGTCGGTGAGCGCTGCAAACTGTTCGGCAAAGCGCTCAATGACTTTTTTCACCGCCCATTCCGCGACGTAGCCCTGATCCACTTCCTCAAACAGCTCGCGGCGCAGGCGCGCGTCAGAAATCAGATGCGAGTAGAGATCGAAAATGGCGGCGGTTTCTTTCTGCGCACCCGCGGAGAAGCGCTTGCTGTAGCGACGGAACTCGTTAGACGCCTCTTCCAGCGCGCCGGTCAGCCGTTCGCGTTCCAGCGACGTGTCGAGCGTGGAGGCTTCATACACCTGCTCCATCAGCGGCAGCGTGGCATCCATCCAGCCTTCGGCGATCGCCACGCCCGGCGACGCAGGCAGCGCGCGAATGCGCGTCTGACGGTACTGACCAAACAGTGCTGCCAGCTGTGACTGGGAAAGAATGGCGGCCATCTGTGTGGCCAGCGTCACGAGGAAGGATTCTTCGCTCTCGTCAAACTGACGTAATTCACGCTGTTGCACCACCAGCACGCCAAGCAGCTGGCGGCGCTGAATGATAGGCACGCCAAGAAAGGCGCGGAAGCGCTCTTCTTTTACCGCAGGTATGAATTTGAAGCTGGGGTGTTTTTGCGCATCGGCGAGGTTGATGGGTTCGGCAAGTCTGCCGACCAGTCCCACAATCCCCTGATCGAAAGCGAGCGTAACAGTACGACCGCGCGGCTTTTTCAAACCGCGCGTCGCCATCAGGTAATAGCAGCGTCTGTCGTGATCGGCGAGATAAACCGAGCAGACCTCGGTATCCATCGCCTGACAAATTTCAGTAACCAGCACATCCAGCGCCTCGTTGAGGCGCGGAGCACTTGCCACTTTCTCGACGATTTCTCGCAGCCGGGTGAGCATGTTGTGTATGGCTTAACCTCTTTTACGTCGCCAGGCGGGGGGACTTTGCGGCTTCGGCGTCGCTTCAGAAAGCGCCATCACTACGCTTGCAAACTCTTTCATCACCCGGCGATAGACATCGCGTTTAAAGGAGACGACCTGACGTACGGGATACCAGTAACTCACCCAGCGCCAGCCATCAAACTCGGGGGTACTGCTGGTTTGCATATTAATATCAGCATCGCTGCTGACTAATTGCAGAAGAAACCATCTCTGTTTCTGGCCGATACACACCGGCTTTGTGTCCCAACGCACCAAACGTTTCGGTAACTTGTAACGCAACCAGTTGCGAGTAGAAGCAAGGATACGCACATCTTTACGACTTAACCCAACCTCTTCGAACAGCTCCCGGTACATTGCCTGCTCCGGGGATTCTCCGGGGTTAATGCCCCCCTGAGGAAACTGCCATGAGTGCTGACCAAAGCGCCTGGCCCACATCACCTGGCCCTGTCGGTTACAAATTACGATCCCAACATTAGGGCGGTAGCCATCGTCATCAATCACCGGACTACCTCAAAAAAAATCTGAATTTAAACGATTGTTTCACACTAGTGGTGAACGGTAAACCACTCTGTTCAGGGTGCATAACCTAATAACAATTGAATAACTCACAGTTATCAGCCGACTTATAAACAGATTGGGGTCAGCGAAGGCCATTTTATTCACTTTTTCTGTGGATATAGTTGTGCAGAAGTATGGAATTAAACGGGGAAAACCCGGAGTTGTCTTAAATCTGCCAAAATGCTGATAAAAAATAAAGTACTATGAGTCAGTATGTTAAAGCAGTTATACGCGCAAGAAAAGCCGGATATGTGACGATCATCACAGGGATGATCGCAGCATTGATGAAAGATCGCACAGCGCCGTATTTATCCACAGATTGTGCCACTAAGTTAAACACATTTTGTGCGAAAATTCGATTTTGCTCTCACGTCAAGGCTGTAAATGGAAACAGTAGTGAAGGTTTTTACCAGTTATCCCACTTTTCTGTGGATAACATGGTGTAAGATCCTGTTCATTGCCAGTGACCAGAATTGGAAAACCGTGGTCGTTGTTGCGCAACGCTGCGGAATATTTTAAAAAAGCGCCGTTAAATCATAGTATTGAATGTTGCTCACAGAAATAAAACTCACTGCTAACCCCAGTGCATAATTGTTGTTCATTTTTTAACCAAAGGTTTGAATCATGTTTCCACCTGTTCCGCTCCGTTCGCCCCCCGATTCCGAAGCCCAGCTTTTTGCACAGGCTCAGCGGCTGGCAGGCTTCACGTTAGGGGAACTGGGACAAATGGCGGGATTGCCGGTGCCGCAGGATCTGAAACGCGATAAGGGCTGGACCGGGCTTTTGCTTGAGCGCTGGCTGGGCGCGAGCGCAGGCAGCAAACCCGAGCAGGATTTTGCCGCGCTGGGGGTGGAACTTAAAACCATCCCTGTGGATAACGCGGGTCGACCGCTGGAAACCACCTTTGTGTGCGTGGCGCCGTTGACCGGTAACAGCGGCGTGGTGTGGGAAACCAGCCATGTGCGCCATAAGTTAAAGCGCGTGTTGTGGATCCCGGTGGAAGGATCGCGGGAGATCCCGCTCGCCGTGCGACGGGTGGGATCGCCGCTGCTGTGGAGTCCCAGTGAAGAGGAAGAGCATCAGTTGCGCATGGACTGGGAAGAGTTAATGGATTTGATCGTGCTGGGCCGTGTCGAAAGCATTACCGCCCGTCATGGCGAGGTGCTGCAACTGCGGCCGAAAGCGGCAAACAGTAAAGCGCTGACCGAGGCCATCGGCACCGAAGGCCAGCGCATCCTGACGCTGCCCCGGGGCTTTTATCTGAAAAAGAACTTTACCCGTGCGCTGCTGGCGCGCCATTTCCTGTTACAGACTTATTAATTTTTTGCCGTTGCCGGGCTTGCGCTTATAATCAGCCCTTCTTTATTTGGCAGGACTTTTACGATGTTATTTGCATGGATCACCGATCCCAATGCCTGGCTGGCGCTCGGAACACTGACGCTGCTGGAGATAGTACTTGGGATCGACAATATTATTTTCCTCTCTCTGGTCGTGGCGAAACTGCCTCCCGCACAACGTAACCGCGCTCGTCGCCTCGGTCTGGCAGGGGCGATGATCATGCGCCTGGCGCTGCTCGCCTCTATCGCTTGGGTGATACGCCTGACGACGCCGCTGTTTGAGGTAATGGGTCATGCGGTTTCGGCGCGCGATCTGATTTTGCTGCTGGGCGGCTTGTTCCTGATCTGGAAAGCGAGCAAAGAGATCCACGAGTCCATTGAGGGCGAAGAGGAAGGGCTGAAAACCAACGTCCATTCGTTTATGGGCGCGATTGTGCAGATTATGCTGCTGGACATTATCTTCAGCCTCGACTCGGTGATCACGGCGGTGGGGCTGTCTGACCATCTGTTCATTATGATGGCGGCGGTGGTGATTGCCGTAGGCGTGATGATGTTTGCCGCACGCCCGATTGGGGAGTTCGTCGATCGTCATCCGTCAGTGAAAATGCTGGCGCTGGCTTTCCTGATCCTTGTCGGCTTTACGCTGATGCTGGAAAGCTTTGGCATCCACGTGCCGAAAGGTTACATCTATTTTGCGATGTTCTTCTCCATCGCGGTAGAAACGCTTAACCTGTTGCGCAACAAGAAACGCCCGCTCTGACCCGCCACTCCCCCGGCTCCGGGGGAGTGTACATTTTTTCTTCCGCTTTCAGAATTTGCTGCTTTTTCATCACATTATTCTGCGTTATTACTAGACTACATTCAGTTAACCGTTACGCGAGGAATAAAACGATGAAAAAATGGGCAGTGGTGATCTCTGCAGTAGGCCTGGCTTTTGCGGTTTCAGGATGCAGCAGTGATTACGTTATGGCGACCAAAGATGGCAAAATGATCCTGACAGATGGTAAACCACAAATTGATGATGACACCGGACTGGTTAGCTATCGCGATCAGCAAGGCAATGAGATGCAGATCAACCGCGATGACGTTTCACAGATTATCGAGCGTTAATCCATAAAGGGTCAGTACCCTGCTGACCTTTTGATTTTTCACTTCCCCTTTTGTCTCCCCTCTGCCATGTTTATATTCCTTTGTCAGGAAGCGACTGACGTTGTTAACAAAAGGAAGCCGGCAAATGCACTATCACCGTATCCCTCACAGCTCCCTTGAGATAAGCACACTGGGGCTGGGCACTATGACGTTTGGTGAACAAAATAGCGAAGCCGACGCCCATGCACAGCTCGATTATGCCGTAAGCCAGGGAATAAATTTTATTGATGTTGCGGAGATGTACCCTGTCCCGCCGCGCCCGGAAACCCAGGGGTTAACCGAAACGTACGTCGGCAACTGGCTGGCGAAACGCGGTAACCGCGAAAAACTGGTTATCGCCTCAAAAGTCAGCGGTCCGAGCCGCAATAGCGACAGCGGTATCCGCCCGGATCAGGCACTGGATCGTAAAAATATCCGCCAGGCGCTGGATGCCAGCTTAAAACGCCTGCAGACGGATTATCTCGATCTCTATCAGGTTCACTGGCCGCAGCGTCCGACCAACTGCTTCGGCAAGCTCGGCTACGAGTGGGCCGATACGGCACCGGGGGTAACTATTCTCGAAACCCTGGAAGCGCTGACCGAATACCAGCGTGCCGGGAAGATCCGTTACATCGGGGTCTCCAACGAAACGGCCTTTGGCGTGATGCGCTATCTGCATCTGGCGGACAAGCACGATCTGCCGCGTATCGTTACCATCCAGAACCCGTACAGCCTGCTGAACCGCAGCTATGAAGTGGCGCTGGCGGAAGTGAGCCAGTTCGAAGGCGTGGAACTGCTGGCCTACTCCTGTCTGGCATTTGGTACGCTGACGGGGAAATACCTCAACGGCGCGAAACCGGCAGGGGCGCGCAATACGCTATTCAGCCGTTTTACCCGTTACAGCGGCGAGCAGTCACAGAAAGCGGTTGCCGCCTATGTGGACATCGCGAAGCGGCATAATCTGGATCCAGCGCAGATGGCGCTGGCCTTTGTGCGTCGCCAGCCGTTCGTCGCCAGCACCCTGCTGGGCGCGACCACGCTGGAGCAGCTGAAGACCAATGTGGAAAGTTACCAGCTTGATCTCAGTGAAGCGGTGTTAGCGGAGATTGACGCGGTGCATCGGGTATATACCTACCCGGCGCCATAACGTAAAAAGCCGGGTGGCGCTTGCGCTTACCCGGCCTGCGTATTGCAGCAGTATAGGCCCGGCAAGCTTGCGCCGCCGGGCAGACAGACAACGATCTCAGCGACGGCGCTGCCAGATCCACAGCACGGCGATAGCCAGCGCAAACAGCGTTCCGAAGCCCACGCCAACGCCCACCACCGGCACACCCACTTTGATTGCCAGCGAATAGAGCCCTAACATCATCAGCATGGCGGCGTTCTCGCCGAGGTTTTGCACCGCAATAGCGTTCCCCGCCCCGACCGAACGTTTACCGCGCTCCTGCAACAGCGCGTTCAGCGGCACCACGAAGAAACCGCCCAGCAGACCAATCAGAATCAACAGACCATAGGCAGGCAACAGCGCGTGTTGCAGAGAGAAAAACAGCACGCCGACGCCGATTAAAATCCCGGCGGGCATACAGCGCGACACCGTTTCCAGGGTGACAAGTTTTGCCGCCACGCCTGCGCCCACCACGATCCCCACCGCTACCATCGCGTTCAGATAGGTCGGCGTGGCGTTATCGGTAATACCCAGCGCCACTGGCACCCACAGCACCAGCAGGAAGCGCAGCGTAACGCCTGCGCCCCAGAACAGACTGGTGCCCACCAGCGAGAAGCGGGTTTCGCCGTTTTGCCATAAGGAACGGCAGGCGCTGAAAAAGCTGTTGGTCATTGGCCCGAAGCGCCAGGACTGGCCGGGACGGGCGACAGGCAGTACCGGGATCAGCAGGTTCGCCACCACCGCGCCCGCGTAGACCAGCGCACACACACCGAGCGCTGCCAGCACATGCCAGTCAGCGAGCACGCCGCCTGCCACCGAGCCAAGCAAAATGGCGGCGATGGTGGAGGACTCCATCAGACCGTTCGCTTTTACCAGCTTATCACCGGTGGTCAGCTCGCCCAGAATGCCGTACTTGGCGGGTGAGTAAGCGGCAGCGCCAACCCCCACCAGCGTATAACCCACAAAGGGGTTTACGCCCAGGCAGATACTTGCCGCGCCGAGCAGCTTCAGGCTGTTCGCCACCATCATCACGCGGCCTTTGGGGAAGCTGTCGGCAACCTGGCCCACAAAAGGCGCAAAGAGTATGTAAGCACCTACAAACACCATTTGCAGGATCGGCTGACTCCAGTCCGGGTAATACTGCGCTTTCAGCAGCGCCAGGGTGGCAAACAGCAGCGCGTTATCCCCGAAGGCGGAAAGGAACTGCGCGGCGGTAACCGCCAGCATCCCCTTCGACCACAGGGAATTGTTAGTGTGTACTGACTCACGCATGGTGATGTTCCGGGTCTTCAAGCAGACCTTTGAGTGTCACAAAATCAGGCTTGCCGCTGCCCAATACCGGAAGTTGCTTCAGATAGCGAATATCACGTGGCACCGCAAGCTCAGGGATACCCTGCGCCCGGGCATGCTGGAGCAGCTTGTCGCGCGTCAGTTCGCTGTCGGTGGTAAACATCACCAGTGCCTCGCCTTTGCTGGCGTCGCTTTTAATGACCGTGCCATGCATTTTCTCCGGCGATACCGCCAGCGCCAGCTGCTCGACCATCTCCAGCGACACCATTTCGCCCGCAATTTTGGCGAAGCGTTTTGCACGCCCCTGGATCTGCACAAAACCACTCTCATCAAAGCGCACGATGTCACCGGTGTCGTACCAGCCCGGCTCGATCTCGCCGCGCTCGTTTTCTGCCGTCGGCGCTTCCAGCACGCCGGGGTTTTCCACCCGCAGGTAGCCGTTCATCACGTTCGGCCCTTTCAGTTGCAGGCGACCGCCGTCTTCAATACCGGGCACTGCCAGCAGACGCGCGTCCATACCCGGCAGAATGCGTCCGACGGTACCCGGTCGGGCTGCCATCGGTACGTTGATGGAGACCACAGGCGCGCACTCGGTCACACCGTAGCCTTCCAGAATGCGCAGACCAAATTTGTCCTGCCAGATCTGCCGCGTGCTCTCCTGAAGTTTTTCCGCCCCCGCCACCACATAGCGCAGACGATAGAAATCATACGGATTGGCGAAGCGGGCGTAGTGTCCGAGGAAGGTGGATGTCCCGAAAAGCACGGTGCAGTTACGGTCGTACACCAGTTCCGGCACGATGCGGTAATGCAGCGGACTTGGGTAGAGGAACACTTCCGCGCCGGTCAGCAACGGCGTGAACAGCCCGACGGTTAAACCAAAGGAGTGGAACAGCGGCAGCGCCGACATAAAGCGGTCGTTGGCCGTAAAGTCAGCGATAGTGCGGATCTGCTCAACGTTTGCCAGCAGGCTCTTATGGCTGTGCACCACGCCTTTCGGATTGCCTTCCGAGCCGGAGGTGAACAGCACCAGCGCGGCATCTTCCGGCTGCTGCGGGACCTGCGCCAGATGCGGCATCAGCACGTGGGCGAAGATCCACAGCTTATCGGCAAGGGTCACGTCGCCCTTCAGATCTTCGAGATACACCCAGCGCACCTGCGTCAGTTGCTCCGGCAGATGCCAGAGTTTGCCCTTATCCATAAAAGTGCGAGAGGTAAAAATGGTTTTGATTTGCGCGGCGGTAATAGCGCTGCTCAGCCCCTTCACGCCTGCGGTGTAGTTCATCATCGCCGGGACGCGCCCCCGGGCAACCGCGCCAAAAATCACCGCCGCGCTGATCGCCGCATTCGGCAGCATCAGGCCGATCTTCTCGCCCTGGGTGGTGTATTTTTCCAGAATGCGCGCCACGAACAGCGTTTTGGTTAACAGCTTGCGGTAGGAGTCCGGTTTGAAGTTAATGTCCTCAATACAGGGCTTATTCGCGCCATAGCGGTATTGCGCTGAGAGCAGCGCTTCAAACAGGGTTTCACGCGGGCGCACGGCCATGCGTGCTTCCATCATGATCTGGTGCAGCATTTCGCCGGCGATTTTGCGGCGATCGCGGGCGCGCGGCGCATCCGGCATCGGCAGCGACGTGGGCGGCAGCACGCGAATATGAATGCGCGGGAACAGGCGCTGTTTCACCAGCCCTTTCAGGCGGCTGAAGAAGGTCAGCTCTGCACCTTCAATACGCACCGGCACCACGGTCGCGCCGGATTTGGCGGCGACAAAGGCCGCGCCGTCGTAGATTTTCATCAGCGAGCCGGACACCGAAATGCGTCCTTCCGGGAAGATCACCACCGGACGGCCCTGGCCGATAAGACGCACCAGATGCTTGACGGACATCGGCTTAGTCGGATCGAGCGGCACGAAATCAATCAGATTTCTCAGGGCGCGCATGTACCACTGCTGGCTGATGGAGGTGTACACCGCAAACACCGGGCGGCCAGGCAGAAACAGCGCCAGTAGCACCCCGTCGAGAAACGAGACGTGGTTTGGCGTGATCAGTACCCGCTCACCGCGTAAAGCCTGGGTATCGCCGGTCAGTTCGATCCTGAACAACAGGCGGAATAGAAAGCGAAAAGAGTCCAGTAACATGGCAACTTCCTGTGTCTGTTAATGTGAAAGATAGTAGGGAATTGTGGCAGATTACACGAGAAGTGCAGAAGGGGCGAAGGTAAAATCGAGGCGAAAAAAAACCTGCGCATCCGCGCAGGTTGGTGCAAAACGTGAGTACTCAAAACGTACTGAAATCTCACCAATCAATACCTCTGGGACATCAAATGTAGCAACAGCCTTCATTTTGCTACAGCAATCAATCGCAACAGCCCTTCGCAAAGTGTAACTAAAGGTTTGAATTCGCTTTTTTTGTCTTATTTGCCGGCGTTGTGGCGTGTAACGTTTTCACCAGCCGCTTTTCGCTGTCGATCACGTTTACGGCGTCCCGTCCCGCAATAGCCTTGAACAGACGGCGCTTTTCCGTAACACTTACCGCTGTGTAAACGCTTACCCTAAAAGAAGGTTCTGTATGGCGACGATAAAGGATGTAGCCCGGCTTGCAGGTGTTTCTGTTGCCACGGTGTCACGCGTGATCAACCACTCTCCGAAAGCCAGCGAATCGTCGCGCCTCGCGGTGCAGGGCGCTATGGAATCCCTTAATTATCATCCGAATGCCAATGCCCGTGCGCTGGCACAGCAGTCGACGGAAACCGTCGGTCTGGTAGTGGGTGATGTGTCTGATCCCTTCTTTGGCTCGATGGTGAAAGCCGTGGAACAGGTGGCCTATCACACTGGCAATTTCCTGCTAATCGGTAACGGCTACCATAACGAACATAAAGAGCGTCAGGCTATTGAGCAGTTGATCCGCCATCGCTGTGCGGCGCTGGTGGTGCACGCCAAAATGATCCCCGATGCCGATCTCGCTGCGCTGATGGAACAGATGCCGGGCATGGTGCTCATCAACCGTATCGTGCCAGGCTTTGAAACGCGCTGCGTGGCGCTGGATGACCGCTACGGCGCCTGGCTGGCGACCCGCCATCTGATCCAGCAGGGGCACACGAAAATCGGCTATCTGTGCTCTAATCACGCCATTTCGGATGCGGAAGATCGCCTTCAGGGCTATTACGACGCATTGCGGGAAAATGGTCTGCCGTGCAACGATCGTTTAGTCACCTGGGCTGAGCCTGACGAGAGCGGCGGCGAACAGGCGATGACCGAGTTGCTGGGGCGCGGCAAAAACTTTACCGCCGTGGCCTGTTATAACGACTCCATGGCGGCCGGGGCGATGGGCGTGTTAAACGATAACGGCATTGAAGTGCCGGGAGAGATTTCGCTGATTGGCTTTGATGACATTCTGATTTCCCGCTACGTGCGCCCGCGCCTGACCACCGTTCGCTACCCGATTGTCACCATGGCGACTCAGGCCGCCGAACTGGCGCTGGCGCTGGCGGAAAACCGTCCGTTGCCGGACATCACCCACGTCTTTAACCCGACGCTGGTGCGTCGCCACTCGGTTGGCATGTTGCAGCAGGAAAGCTAAAGCGTATAGCGGTACAGGTGCACGGTTTTATCCGGGTACTCCAGGCCGTCACCGATGTACCGCCAGCCGTAGCGCTCGTAGAAATCCCGGCAGGCCGACCAGAGATACAGCTGCGGATAGCCCTGCGCGCGGGCGTAATCAATAACCTGCTGTTGCAGCGCGCCAGCCAGCCCCTGCCCGCGCGCGGCCTCATCCACATACAGCGCCGCCAGCCATGGCCAGAGATCCTGACGGCTGATCAAGTCACAGCGCCACAATCCCACCGTACCCAGTAACCGCTCACCGTCCGTCGCCACAAAGGTCAGCGGCAGTTCGCCCTCACGCTGGCTGTGCTCCACGATGCTGGCAAAAAATGCCCGCGGTAGCCCGTCGCCAAAGGCGCGCCACTGCCAGTCGATCACCTGTCCGGCAAACTGCGGTACCTCGTAAAGCGGCTGGATGGTCACATTAATTTCCCCTGGAATAGCGGTACGGATTCGAACAGATAGCCGTCAAAGTCCGGCGCGTCTTCATCCGACAGCTCCAGCAGGCTTGTTTTGACATTTTCCAGATGCTGCCACATTGCCTGCCACGCCCCCATCACATCGCGACGGCGCAGCGCCGCCAGCAGAGTTTGCCGATCGCCCAGCCATTTCAGACGATACGCCCGGCTGGCAATATGCACGTTAAACTGCTGCCACAGCGGACTGCTGTCCATGTGATGCCAGATGCTTTCCACCGTGCCCAGCAGCATCTGATTTTGCGAGGCACCTGCCAGCACAAGGTGAAACATTTTGCTGTTGTCCTGCGCGTTGTCATTCATGGCGATGGCGCGCTGCTCCTGCTCCAGGATGCGTCGCAGGTTGTCGATATCGGCGCGGGTAGCCATTTTCGCAGCAAAAGCGGCAATGTTGCTCTCCAGCAGCTGCCGCGCCTGGAGGATCTCAAAAGGCCCGACATCGCTGCTTAAGAAGCGCTCTTCCTCGTTTTCGTGCTCCTGCGGAATGCGCATCACGTAGACGCCGGACCCCTGGCGGATGTCCACCGTGCCCTGTAGCTCCAGCATCAGCAGCGCCTCGCGCACGATAGTGCGGCTGACGCCGTAAGTTTCGGCAATATTTCGCTCCGGAGGCAGACGCGAGCCAACCGGGTAGTGTCCCTGGATAATCTGCGTACGCAGATCGTCACCTATCTCCTGGTACTGTTTTTTCTCCGTCACTACGACTGCTTTTTCCACCATATCACCTGCTATTTCCATTCATCGTCGAGAGTCAGCGTGAGCGTGCGCTCCTCGCGTAACCGACGGTACCATGAGGCGGATTTTTTGGCGCGCCGGTTGCGGTTATTTTGCAGATCGATCTCAATTAAACCATAGCGATTTTTAAAGGCGTTCATTGGCGAGACGTTATCGGTGAAGGCCCACAGCATATAGCCCTGACAGTTAGCGCCATCTTCCCTGGCGCGCAACGTCTGGTAAAGATGTTCGCTGATAAAGGCGATGCGATAGTCGTCTTCTATCACCCCATCGGCATTGCGGAACTGCCCTTCGTTCTCAATGCCCATGCCGCTTTCGGCAACGAACCACGGAATATTGCCGTACTCGTTTTTAATGCGCATTGCCATGTCATAAATAATTTGCGGGTAAATTTCCCAGCCACGGGATTTATTCATCCGCCGTCCCGGTAATTCAAAGGGCTCGTAATAGAAGGCGGGATGGAACGGGGTATCCGGATGCCAGGCGCGGGAAGGCGCTTTGACGCGATGCGGGTAATAGAGGTTAATCCCCAGTTCATCGACGGTATTATCGCGGATGATCGCCAGCTCTTCCTCGCAATACTCCCACGCTACCTGGTGCTGTTCCAGCAGGCTGAACAGTTCTGGCGGATAGTGACCCTTTACTAACGGATCGAGAAACACACGGTTGTAGAACAGATCGTACATTTCAGCGGCCCGCACATCGTGGGGCGCGCAGGACCGCGGGTAGGTCACTTCCGGATTAAGAATACAGCCGACGCTGCCCTTATACCCCTGCTCACGAAACAGCTTCACCACTTTCGCGGTGGCGAGGTTTTTGTGGTGGTTCCACTGCATCCAGGTGCCGGTGTTCTGCTCATAGGGCCAGCGTAGCGCATCCAGATAGACGCGCGTCTGCACCACAATCGGCTCATTAAAAGTAAACCAGCGCGTGACCTGTGTGTGATAGCGGGCAAAAACCTTTTCCGCATACAGCAGGAAAAACTCCACGACTTTTTTGGACGCCCAGCCGCCGTAGTTTTCCAGCAAATAACCGGGCAGCTCGTAATGCTCAAGGCAGATCATCGGCTCAATGCCGTTACGGTGCATTTCGGCAAACAGTTCGTCGTACCAGGCGGCGTACTCTTCATCCACCACGCCCTTTTCATAGTCCGTGAAAAAGCGCGACCAGTTGATCGAGGTGCGGTAATGGGTCAGCCCGGCCGCTTTCATCAGCTGCACGTCTTCACGGAAGCGATGATGAAAATCGGTGGCGACCGCCGGGCCGTAGCCCTCGTGCCAGACGTGGCGGTCGTTTTTGTACCAGAGATCCGGCCAGGAATCCTGACCGGCTTTTTTACCGCTCCAGCCTTCGGTTTGCCAGGCGGAGGCCGCCGCCCCGAGGATAAATGACGGCGGGATAGAAATGGTTTTCGTACTCATGCTGTCCTCAGGCGTTTTTCGCCAGTTCCGTTGCTTCCGCCTTCAGCTGCGCCTGTTCCGCGCGGCGTGAGGCGATCTTCACAAAGGGCAGATAGATAATGACGGCGGTAATGATGCAGATAAACTGGGTGATCACCGCGCCCATCGATCCGGCGGTCGACAGCCAGGCGTTGATCAGCGGCGGCGTGGTCCAGGGCACCATCACCACCGCTTTACCGGCAAAACCGGTGACGGTGGCGAAATAGCCAATAGAGCCAGTGACCAGCGGTGTGATGATGAACGGGATGGCGAGGATCGGGTTAAGCATGATCGGCATACCGAAAATCACCGGCTCGTTGATGTTAAACAGGCCAGGGCCGATAGAGAGCTTGGCGATCTCGCGCATCTCTTTGCGTTTGGTGGCGATCATCACGGCAATCAGCAGGCCGATGGTCAGCCCGGAACCGCCGATGCTCATATACACATCCCAGAACGGCATGGTGATGATATTCGGCACCTCTTTGCCCTGCTCAAAGGCGCTCATGTTGACGGTGATCGCCCCCAGCAGCAGCGGCTCGCGGATCGGCTTGATCATCTGGTTGCCATGAATACCGATCACCCAGAACAGCTGCGCCACGAACATCAGCAGCAGGATCCCAGGCAGGCTCTGCACCACGCGCTCCAGCGGCTGCTGTACCACCTGATAGATGGCGTCGTACAGGTACATACCGGTGATCTGGTGGAAGACAAAACCAAAGGTGGCAATGGCGGTAGTGGTAATGATCGCCGGGATCAGCGCCGAGAACGATGCCGCGACGTTAGGCGGCACGGTATCGGGCATTTTGATCTTCAGCCCCTTGCGCCCTTCCAGCCAGCAATAAATTTCCACAGACAGAATGGCGATAAACATACCGAGGAACAGACTGCGGGTGTCCGAGAACTGACGCAGCAGCACGTCTTTCACCACATGCATTTCGCCATCCACCAGCATTTCTACGGTAGTTGGCGTCACGCAAATAAAACAAATCACCGCCAGCAGGCCAGGGAACAGGGATTTAATACCGTTGATACGCCCTAATTCGAGACCAATTAAAAAGACCGCGCCAATATTTAAGAAATTGAGCGTGGCGTAATTAATGGCGCTGGTAATGGGCTTTAACGCCGCCAGAAATGACAGCGCCTGAAAACTGGCGAGACCGTTTTTCGGATCCAGCACCATATTGGAAATCAATACTGAAAACGCACCGACAATAATGACCGGCATCAGGGTAATAAAGGCGGATTTAATCGCCATAATATAGCGATAACTGTTAAACGTTGTCGCGAAACTACCCAGAGAATCAATGAGCTTATCCTGTAAAGCCATACGATGGTACCTCAGTAAAAGGGCTTTTTTATTGTCCAGGGTTACAGCCGAATACCAACTGGCATACCAAAAGTAGACAGCGTGGGGGAAAAGTTCTGTGATAAAGCTCTCAGGATGGAATGTGGTATTCCAGATTATGTGATCAGGCGAAGATTGGTATTCCACCCACCGCATACACCAGGGAGGGCGGCAAAGGGGAAACGCCTTTGTGATAAACTCCCGCTCAACTCAGGAAACAGGATGTCGTCATGGCAACAATGCTGGATGTTTCACGGCGCGCGGGCGTCTCGAAGGCGACGGTTTCCCGCGTGCTCAACGGTACAGGTCAGGTAAAAGACAGCACCCGGCAGCAGGTGTTTAAGGCGATGGAGGAGCTGGGCTACCGGCCTAATTTTCTTGCTCAGTCGCTGGCGAACCGCACCAGCAACAGTATTGGTCTGGTGGTCTCGACCTTTGACGGCTTCTATTTTGGTCGCCTGTTACAGCAGGCCTCCCGCCAGACGGAAACCCACGGCAAGCAGCTGATTGTCACCGACGGGCACGATACGCCGGAGCGGGAAGAAGAAGCGGTACAGATGCTGGCGGACCGGCGTTGCGACGCCATTGTTCTCTACACGCGCTTTATGCGCGAAAAAGCCATTATGGCGCTGATCGATCGCATCCCGATGCCGCTGATTGTGATCAACCGCGACGTCAGCCAGGCGCGGGATAAATGCGTATTTTTCGAGCAGCAGGATGCGGCATTTAAGGCGGTGGACTATCTGATTTCTCAGGGCCATCGTGATATCGGCTGCATCACCGTGCCGATCCACACCCCGACCGGGAAAGCGCGGCTGATGGGTTATCGCAAAGCGCTGGAAAAACACGGGATCCGCTGGGATGCGGCGAAAGTCAGGTATGGCGATGCGGGCATGACCAGCGGCTACGAGCAGTGTCGGACGTTGTTGCAGGAAGGCATCGCGTTCAGCGCACTCTTTGCCTGTAACGATGATATGGCGCTCGGTGCATCAAAGGCGATCCACCAGGCCGGGCTGCGTATTCCGCAGGATATTTCGCTGTTTGGTTTTGATGATGCCCCCAGCGCCCGATGGCTGGAGCCGGGGCTGTCGACGGTCTGTCTGCCTATCGACATCATGATCACTACCGCCATTGACCAGGCGATGCGGCTGGCGGCGGAACAGTCCATTGAAACTATCCCGCCCTTTACCGGCACGCTGGTGCTACGCGATTCGGTGGCACCCGGCCCGCATTTTAAATCCTTAAAGTAATTCCAGCGCCAGCAGTTCGTCGATGGTCTGACGGCGGCGGATCAGACGCGACTCACCGCCATCGAACAGCACTTCCGGCAGCAGCGGACGGCTGTTGTAATTAGAGGACATCGAGGCTCCGTACGCGCCGGTATCGTGCAGCACCAGATAATCCCCTGGCACCACGGCGGGCAGCGCGCGGGTTTCCACTTTGCCGCCTTCCTGCTGGGTGAATACGTCGCCGGATTCGCACAGCGGCCCGGCCACCACGGTATCAATGAGCGGCGCGTGGGTTAAATCGCGGCCATCTGCGGCAAGCGCCGTGATGTGATGGTAGCTGCCGTACATGGATGGACGCATCAGATCGTTAAAACCGGCGTCGATCAGTACAAAGTGGCGGCTGCCCATCGCTTTCACGCTGCGCACCTGGGCCACCAGCACGCCGGATTCTGCCACCAGGAAACGCCCCGGTTCGATCTCAAGCTTCACCGGATGCCCGAGATGGGCGGCGATCTGCTCCCGGGCGCGGTTCCACAGTGCATAGTAGTGGCTGGTATCAATGGCCTCTTCCCCTTCACGATAGGGGATCGACAAGCCGCCACCGGCGGAGATGGCCTCCAGATCCTGCCCGAATTCAATCACCTGACGCACCATCGCGCCGCATACCTGCTCCAGATGCGCATAGTCCACGCCGGAACCGATATGCATATGCAGACCAACCAGTTTCAGTTGATAACGCTGGATCACCTCCAGCGCTGCGGGCAGATCGCTGTACCAGATACCGTGTTTACTGTTTTCACCGCCAGTGTTGGTTTTCTGGCTGTGGCCGTGACCGAAGCCGGGATTCACCCGCAGCCAGACGCGATGCCCTGGCGAGACTTCCCCCAACTGGCGCAGCATATCCACCGAACCGGCGTTCACCGGGATGTGCAGTTCATGCACGCGGGCCAGCGTCGGGGCGTCGATAACATCAGCGGTAAACACCACGTCATCGGGATGCGTCTGCGGCTCGTAACCCGCCACCAGCGCGCGCTCAATTTCACCCAGCGACACGGAATCCACTTTCACGCCCAGTTCACGCATCAAACGCAGAATGTGCACATTGGAGCAGGCTTTCTGAGCAAAACGCACCACGTCGAACTGGCTAAGCTGGGCAATTTTTTCGCGGATGATCTGCGCATCGTAGACCCAGACCGGGCAGCCATACTGCGCGGGCAGCGCCAGTAAATTGGCGGCGTTAAGGGCGGTGTCGGTGCGGTGTAGCGAGCGTGGCATAGGAAGCTCCGGTGAATGATTTTTTACTATTACGCCACAACGCGAACCTGATAAAAAATATCGTTTTATCGAGAGTCTATTCATTTATGATATGGAATGGCTTTCTTTAAGGATCCTCTTATGCCCGCCGTTAACCTGCGCCATATCGAAATTTTTCACGCCGTGATGACCGCCGGTAACCTGACCGAGGCCGCGCGCCTGTTGCAGACGTCGCAGCCTACCGTCAGCCGTGAACTGGCGCGCTTTGAAAAGGTGATTGGCCTGACGCTGTTCGAGCGTACGCGGGGCCGCCTGCATCCCACGGTGCAGGGGTTGCGCTTGTTCGAGGAAGTGCAGCGCTCGTGGTACGGGCTGGACCGCATCGTCAGTGCCGCTGAAAGCCTGCGTGAATTTCGTCAGGGGGAGCTGTCGGTCGTGTGTCTGCCGGTCTTTTCCCAGTCGTTTTTGCCGCTGCTGCTGCAACCTTTTCTGGCACGTTACCCGGAGGTCAGCCTGAACATCGTGCCGCAGGAGTCGCCGCTGCTGGAGGAGTGGCTGTCGGCCCAGCGTCACGATCTGGGGCTAACGGAGACGCTGAGCACGCCCGCCGGCACCGAGCGCACGCCGCTGCTGACGCTCAACGAAGTCTGCGTGCTGCCGCAGGATCACCCGCTGGCGCATAAAACCGTGCTGACGCCGGAGGACTTTCAGGGGGAAAACTACATCAGCCTGTCGCGTACCGACAGCTATCGTCAGCTGCTGGATGCGCTTTTCGCGGAGCATCAGGTGAAACGACGGATGGTGGTGGAAACGCACAGCGCGGCATCGGTGTGCGCGATGGTACGGGCAGGCGCAGGGGTGTCGGTGGTGAATCCGTTGACGGCGCTGGATTACGCCGCCAGCGGTGTGGTAGTCAGGCGTTTCAGCATTGACGTCCCTTTTACCGTCAGCCTGATCCGCCCGCTGCACCGCCCCGCCTCAGCGCTGGTGGAAACCTTTGCGCGGCATCTGCAATCCTCGATGCCACGCATCACCAGACCGCTGGATGCGGTGCTGGCGCGGCCTTAAGAGAGCATAAACTCCACCGCATCGGCAGCATGCAGGGCGGCAGTGTCAAATACCGGGATCGGACACTGGCTGGCAGGCACCAGCAGGTCGATTTCGGTGCAGCCAAAAATCACCCCCTGCGCCCCTTCCGCCGCCATCCGCGCGATCAGCCCGAGGAAATAATCGCGGGACGGCTCGCTGAAGGTGCCGAGGCAAAGCTCATCAAAGATGATCTGGTTCACCCGCTCGCGATCGTCGGGATCCGGCACCGTGGTTTCGATGCCAAAGTTGTGCGCCAGTCGGCCCCGGTAAAACTCCTGCTCCATGGTGTAACGGGTACCCAGCAGTGCCACTGACTTCAGCCCGGCGCGCTGGATCGCCCGCGCGGTAGCATCGGCGATATGTAAAAACGGCACCTGGCAGCGGTCTTCAATCTGGCCCGCCACTTTATGCATGGTGTTGGTACAGAGCACAATGCCCTGCGCCCCGGCACGCTCAAGCCCTGCCGCCGCTTCCGCCAGCATCACGCCAGCTTTATGCCATTCGCCGTTAGCCTGACAGGCTTCGATCTCATGAAAGTCGACGCTGTGCAGCAGCAGACTCGCCGAGTGCAGTCCCCCCAAACGGGCTTTTACGCCTTCGTTAATTAAGCGGTAATAGGGAATGGTAGATTCCCAGCTCATGCCGCCAAGCAAGCCTATCGTTTTCATATTTTTTTCCCCTCAATCGTTATCATCGCAACTATGGCGCAAACTTGTGATCAACTTTCCACTTCAATGGGACTGGCGTTTCTTTTTAGTTCTTGGTGATATAAATTTAATGAAACAATGTTTTACTTCATGCAATTTACTGACTACAGGACGATCCGATGTTTATTTTCCATAAAGAGACTCAGCTTGACGATTTGGGCAATGGCGTCACCCGTCGCATCCTTGCTCATGACGGTAAAATGATGGCAGTAGAAGTCAATTTCGAAGAAGGCGCTGTCGGCCCGCTTCATAATCATCCTCATGAACAATTGACCTATGTGCTCTCCGGTGAGTTTGAATTTACCATCGGTGATGAGAAACATATCGTCAGTAAAGGGGATACACTTTACAAGAAACCGCACGTAATGCACGGCTGCGTGTGTCTGAAGGCCGGTACGCTGCTCGACACCTTTACGCCGGTGCGCGAAGATTTTCTGAAAAGCTGATCCACTGCACATTATTTTTAAGCGCCCTCTTTGCAGAGGGCGTTTTTATTTAAGCGTGCCCGCAAATTACTTAGTCTGTAAATGATTGTATCGATGATCTATTTCACGCCGGGCTTTTTTTTACTCACGCTCTTTCTGCCATTCACCCGGGGTATGCATTCGCTTTTTTATCGCAGAAATGACGCACACCTCACCTTATTGAAACGTCGTTTCGACTTCGATCACATTTCCATGATTAATCGAATGACGGCGTAACAAATCGCAATAAAATAAATTAAAACGATGTTTTACAAATCAAGGACGCAGGTTCAGAAGATTTTAAAACCATTCACGCCGCCCATGGAAAAGGGCAATGCTCATCGCCGAATCCGCTTTAAACCATTAATCGCCAGGTAGGTATGTATGAATGAAAACAGAGCACTGGGATTGGCCTGGATTTCGCCTTATATCATAGGGTTGATTATCTTTACCGCCTTTCCCTTCGTTTCCTCTTTTGTACTCAGCTTTACCGAGTACGATTTGATGAGCCCGCCGGTCTTTAACGGCATAGAAAACTATCGCTACATGCTGACGGAAGATTCCCTCTTCTGGAAATCCATGGGCGTGACCTTTGCCTACGTATTTTTAACTATCCCGCTCAAACTGGCGTTCGCGCTGGGTATCGCCTTTGTACTGAACTTTAAACTGCGCGGCATCGGCTTCTTCCGTACTGCTTATTATATTCCGTCGATCCTCGGCAGCTCGGTGGCGATTGCCGTACTGTGGCGTGCGCTCTTTGCCATTGACGGCCTGCTGAACAGCTTTATCGGCGTGTTTGGCCTGGATCCGGTTAACTGGCTGGGCGAACCGTCGCTGGCGCTGATGTCCGTGACCCTGCTGCGCGTCTGGCAGTTTGGTTCGGCAATGGTGATCTTCCTCGCCGCGCTGCAAAACGTGCCGCAGTCACAGTATGAAGCGGCCATGATCGACGGCGCGTCCAAATGGCAGATGTTCATGAAAGTGACGGTGCCGCTGATCACACCGGTCATTTTCTTCAACTTCATTATGCAGACCACGCAGGCGTTCCAGGAATTTACCGGGCCGTACGTGATCACCGGCGGTGGGCCGACCTACTACACCTACCTGTTCTCGCTCTATATCTACGACACCGCCTTTAAATACTTTGATATGGGCTATGGCGCTGCGCTGGCGTGGGTACTGTTCCTGGTCGTGGCGCTCTTCGCCTCCATTGCCTTTAAATCTTCAAAATACTGGGTGTTCTACTCCGCCGATAAGGGAGGCAAAAATGGCTGACGTACAACAAATTACGCCTGCAATGACCGATGCTGAGCGCGAAGTGGCGCAGACGCAGCGTAAAGAGAAGATCAGCGCGGCGATCCGCTACGTGATCCTGCTGTTTGTCGGCCTGTTGATGCTCTATCCGCTGGCGTGGATGTTCTCGGCGTCGTTTAAACCGAACCACGAGATCTTCACCACGCTCGGACTGTGGCCTGCCCACCCGACCAGCGACGGCTTTGTGAACGGCTGGAAAACCGGCACGGAATACACCTTCGGCCATTACATGTGGAACACGTTCAAATATGTGATCCCGAAAGTGCTGCTGACCATCATCTCGTCAACCATTGTGGCCTACGGTTTTGCGCGCTTTGAAATTCCGTGGAAGAAGTTCTGGTTTGCGACCCTGATCGCCACCATGTTGCTGCCAAGCACCGTGCTGCTGATCCCGCAGTACCTGATGTTCCGCGAAATGGGCATGCTGAACAGCTATCTGCCGCTGTATCTGCCGACCGCTTTCGCCACGCAAGGGTTCTTCGTTTTCATGCTGATCCAGTTCCTGCGCGGTGTGCCGCGTGACATGGAAGAAGCAGCGCAGATCGACGGCTGTAACTCGGCGCAGGTGTTGTGGTACGTGGTGGTGCCGATCCTGAAACCGGCCATTATCTCCGTGGCGCTGTTCCAGTTCATGTGGTCAATGAACGACTTTATCGGGCCGCTGATTTACGTCTACAGCGTGGACAAGTATCCGATTGCCCTGGCGCTGAAAATGTCCATCGACGTCACTGAAGGTGCGCCGTGGAACGAAATTCTGGCAATGGCGAGTATCTCCATTCTGCCGTCCATCATTGTGTTCTTCCTGGCTCAGCGCTACTTCGTGCAGGGCGTTACCAGCAGCGGAATTAAAGGTTAAGAGGGAAATATCATGGCTGAAGTTATTTTCAATAAACTGGAAAAAGTGTACTCCAACGGCTTCAAAGCGGTACATGGTATCGACCTGAAAATCGCTGACGGGGAGTTTATGGTGATCGTCGGGCCATCCGGCTGCGCCAAGTCCACCACCCTGCGTATGCTGGCCGGTCTGGAAACCATCAGTGGCGGCGAAGTGCGCATTGGCGAGCGCGTGGTCAACAACCTGGCGCCGAAATCGCGTGGTATCGCCATGGTGTTCCAGAACTATGCGCTCTATCCGCATATGACGGTGCGCGAGAACCTGGCCTTTGGCCTGAAGCTGAGCAAAATCCCGAAAGATCAGATTGATAAGCAGGTGGATGAAGCGGCAAAAATCCTTGAACTGGAGGAACTGCTGGACAGATTGCCGCGTCAGCTTTCCGGCGGTCAGGCGCAGCGTGTGGCGGTAGGCCGCGCGATTGTGAAGAAGCCGGACGTTTTCCTGTTTGACGAACCGCTTTCTAACCTCGACGCCAAGTTGCGCGCCTCGATGCGCATCCGTATTTCGGATCTGCACAAGCAGCTGAAACAGTCCGGCAAACCGGCCACCACGGTATACGTGACGCACGATCAGACCGAAGCGATGACCATGGGCGACCGTATCTGCGTGATGAAACTCGGTCACATCATGCAGGTGGATACGCCGGATAACCTCTACCACTTCCCGAAAAACATGTTCGTGGCGGGCTTTATCGGTGCGCCAGAGATGAACATCAAACCGGGAAAAATCGTCAGAAAAGGTGAAGATCTGCACATCACCGTGGGCGATGAAACGCTGCCGCTGAACGCGAAACAGCGCGAAAAAGTAGCAACGTATCAGGATCAGGATGTCTTCTTTGGCGTGCGCCCGGAATTCGTTGCCGTCTCCGACGAGCCTTTTGCGGAAGGCTTTGGATCAGGCGATCTGGTGCGTGTCGAAAACATGGGTCATGAATTCTTTGTTTACCTGAAAGTGGGTAACTATGAACTGACCGCCCGCATTCCTTCTGATGTAGCCAAGCCTATGATAGCGAAAGGTTTACATCGTAAGGTGTACTTCAATTTTGACATGGATAAGTGTCATATTTTTGACGCGAAAACCGAACAGAACATCTCTCTCTAAACTGGAGCATAACAATGAAAAAAGTGCTTTTAAGCGCAGCGATCTCCGCCACTCTGGGGCTCTGTGCCTTACCTTCCCTCGCGGCAGACAATGTGGATCTGCGTATGTCCTGGTGGGGCGGCAATGGTCGTCATCAGGTGACCCTGAAAGCGATTGAAGAGTTTCACAAGCTGCACCCGAACATTACCGTAAAATCCGAATATACCGGCTGGGATGGCCACCTCTCCCGCCTGACCACCCAGATCGCTGGCGGCACCGAGCCTGACGTGATGCAGACCAACTGGAACTGGCTGCCGATTTTCTCGAAGGCAGGCGACGGCTTCTACGATCTGAACCAGGTGAAAGACGTTATCGACTTAAGCCAGTTCGATCCGAAAGAGCTGAAAAGCACCACCGTCAACGGCAAGCTGAACGGCATTCCGATCTCCGTCACGGCGCGCGTCTTCTATTTCAACGATGAGACCTGGAAAAAAGCGGGCGTCGCCTACCCGAAAACCTGGGACGAGTTGAAAGCCGCGGGCAAAACCTTTGAAAGCAAGCTGGGCAAACAGTATTACCCGGTGGTACTGGAGCACCAGGATACGCTGGCGCTGCTCAACTCTTACATGATCCAGAAGTACAACATTCCGGCAGTAGACGAGAAAACCAAAAAATTCGCCTACAGCAAAGAGCAGTGGGTGGAGTTCTTCCAGACCTATAAAAACCTGGTCGACAGCCACGTGATGCCGGACACCAAGTACTATGCGTCCTTCGGTAAGAGCAACATGTATGAGATGAAACCCTGGATCGAAGGGGAATGGGGCGGCACCTACATGTGGAACTCCACCATCACCAAATACTCCGACAACCTGAAGCCACCGGCGAAACTGGAACTGGGCAGCTACCCGATGCTGCCGGGTGCTACCGACGCGGGCCTGTTCTTTAAACCGGCGCAAATGCTCTCTATCGGTAAATCCACTAAGCATCCGAAAGAAGCAGCCGAGCTGATTAACTTCCTGCTGAACAGTAAAGAAGGCGCGGAAACACTCGGTCTGGAGCGCGGTGTACCGTTGAGCAAAGCGGCGGTGGAAACCCTGACCGCCAGCGGCGCAATCAAAGAGGAAGATCCGGCGGTTGCGGGTCTGCGTCTGGCGCAATCGCTGCCGTCTAAACTGACCGTGTCGCCATACTTTGACGATCCGCAGATCGTGGCACAGTTTGGTACCGCGTTGCAGTATATCGACTATGGCCAGAAAACCGTGGAAGAAACCGCCGCTGACTTCCAGCGTCAGGCAGAACGTATCCTGAAACGTGCAATGCGTTAATCGCTAAATAAGAAAACACAAGGGCAGCCTTATCGCTGCCCTTTTTTATTACTTGCGGAGCGGGAAATTACATTGGCTACGGTCTTCCAGACAGTGCCAGGTAAAATACTTGGGTTCAAGCGTAAAGATAATCCCACGGCTAAAAGGGTGCTCCCATTTTGGGATCTTGCGTGGATCTGTATATTGCAGGCTCAGGATCAACGTATCCAGATCGGTGAAGTCATAGGTACAGGGATCTGTGCTAAACTGACCACAGGCTGCCGTTTTTTCTTCATTCTGATAATAATGGCTGTCCTGTGCGTTGTAATAACCACGTATGTCACCTGTACTCCCTTTGCTATACCCGGACACACCAAATGCTGAAAATTCCCCACCAGCATCCCTGTCCCCTCGCAATAAATTCATTTTACCCGGTTTCCCCGGTTCGTTGGTGGGCGTAAACTTAAGTGCCTCAACCGCCATAGTATAAAAAGACTGACCTGCCCTACCCGCATTATTTTTATATTCAAAGCCAAAAACCTCCACTACGACATATTCCAGCTTGTAAGAGGGAATATAAACATCTTTTGACAATGTTCTGCTTGAGTTCATTTTATAACCGAGACAATACTCTCCCATTCGGTTACAGATGTTATCCATATATGTGACTGCAAAAGATGACATGGCTACATCCATATCTTCCTGTTTTGGTTGAGGAACGGCAAGTGTCGTGCAACTAAAGCCCCCGGAAAACTGTTCCGTGTAATTTTTAAAACGATGATAATAAAAACGGGTTGAAGTATTGCCTGCTGTAGGAGGGCACCCATTCTTAAAATCGTAGTCCATATTCACTCCTTCCCAGACCAGCCACTCGATATGCTCATGGTTACCTTCATACCTGTACACCTTACCTTCTGGATGCGTATCAGAAAAATTCTGACCGGGACGCGGCATATTCGGCTGCAATGAGTTATAAAATTTCCGTCCCTGTAACTGATTTTTATCCTTTGTTTTCCAGTACACGTTTACCCCCAACGCCTGGTTACCACCGCTGCTATTTGGCATTCCCCCTTCAAACTGAACTCTGAGGGTAATAAAATGATCTTTCGGCTCCGGCGTACGAGCCTGAAAGCTGAAACGACCAGATTGCGGATCGTTTGCGGCCATTACACCAGCGCTAAACAGCAAGGCGGTGAGCATGCCAACGACGACTCCTGTCTTTTTCATAATTAACTCCTTCTTCAGGCCGCAGAAACGACCTGATATTTGCCATTGTGCTGTTGAACAACCCGATAGCCGCCGAATACCTTACTGCCGGGCGCGACGGTGCGGGTTTTGCTGTTAAAGCGGACGGTAATGCGCGTACCGCCCTCCCCTTGCGAGATCATCACTACCCGGGGCGATCCCGATACGGTTACGGAAGAGGCAGCGGCCATACTGCGGCTTGCCAGTAGCGGACTGCCGCTGAGTAAAGGCGCAGGATCAAGCGCGACGCCTTTATAGCCAATCTCCAGATGCAGATGCGGCCCGGTGGATAAACCGGTGTTACCGGAGGTGGCAATGGTTTCCCCGGCAGACAGCCGAGCGCCTTTGCGCACAGAAACCGTATTCAGGTGTAAATAGCGGCTGTACCAGCCGTCATTGTGGCGTACGGTGAGATAGTTGCCGGCGCGGCGATCGTGACCGCGCTCCACCACTTCTCCATCAGCGACCGACATTACCGGGCTACCAACCGGGACCGGAAGATCCATCCCTTTATGGGCGATATAGCGACCGAGGATCGGATGGCGGCGCAGGCCGAAACCGGAACTAACCGGCACGTTTTCCTCTATAGGATGCACAAAGCGCACGCTATCTGTGGCGATCTCATCAGTTGCCGTTGAGTTTTCCGCCTGCGGCTTCGCCTGTTGCAGCAGTGGCGTGAAAGCGGTGGCATGCTGCTGGTCGCAGTTGCCGATGGACAACGGCGCAATGCTGAGCCACAAACTCCAGATCAAACATGGCATCGCCTACCCCCTGCTCATCACAAGCATAAAGGCGGTCAGCGCAATCGCCGGACCAAAGGGGATATAGACAGGCCGCGTCTCGCCATGACGCCGGGTAATAACATAGATCGCCGCATAGCAGAGCAGACCCAGCAGCGCCGAACAGAGCAGCAGTTCAGGCAGGTGCTGCCAGCCAAGCCAGGCACCCGCCGCCGCGAAAAGCTTCACATCGCCGTTGCCAAGGCCCTCGTATTTGCACAGCGCGCACCACAGCTTCATCACGCACCACAGCAGCAGCCACGCCAGCACCACGCCATAGACCGCATCTTTGGGGCGAATAAAGGAATACCCCGACACGCTGAGCAGCACCCCGCCCCACAGCACGCTGAACACCAGCGTATCCGGCAGGATCAGATGTTTAAAATCAATCACCGCAGCGATGTAGAGCAGCAGAAATAATATCGCCCAGGCCAGCAGGATAACCGGTGAGAGCGGCGCGCCAAAGTACGCCAGCGCGCACCACACCAGCCCCATCGCCAGTTCCGAAAGCGGATAAATCGCGGGGATGGCTGTACCGCATTGACGGCACTTTCCGCGTAACAGCAGCCAACTCAGGACAGGGATGTTATCCCAGGGTTTAATAGCGCTTTTACACACCGGGCAGTGGGACGGCGGCCACCAGAGATTGACCCCGGCATCGTCGCTGTCGTTGTCGATACCCATCATCAACGGCAGACGATAGATAATGACGTTTGCCAGGCTACCAAACAGCAGCCCCAGCAGTAAAAATAGCCCCGGCAGCCAGGGCAATAACAGTTCCATGTCTTGTCGTTCCTTTTCCCTGCTTAAAACGATCCGCTGGCACCCATTGCCGCCAGTTTGTCACTGAGTGCAAACAGCGCTGCAAAGACCCATATCACGCAACCGCCCAGCACCAACGTAGAAAGTGACTTCAGCAAGCCTGAAAGTTTCCCGATATAGATACGGATACTTTCGCGGGATTTATCCGACACCGCCATCAGCACTTCATTAAAGGAGGGCAACGCGGCGTACAGGCTAATGTTCAGCAAGGCTTCGGCGTTAAGCAGACCCGAATTCAGCGCTTCGCCATAGCTCATGCCCTTAGCCATTTTTTCCTGCATGTCATTCAGGTGCCAGCGTAGCCAGCGGTTAGCGTTCAGGCCGATAATGCTTAACGCATCGTGCAGCGGAATTTTATTGCGCAGCATCAGCGCCAGGTTGTTGAGAAATATCGAGGCGGAAAGCTGCTTATAGGTCGAAAAGGGAATAATACGATCGAGATATTTATTTCGTAGCGGACCGGCCACTTTGGACATCGCAATATTAATGACGATCACGGTAGCGATAAACCCACACAGAATATAGATCCACAGACCGTGACATAACGCCATGCCAAAGGTATACAGCGACTGGGTTATGCCGGGCCATTTCGCGACCGGCACAACGCTTTCAAACGCCGGGAAAACCTTGGCAGCATAACCAGCAATCACAATCAGCGACAGCACCAGCATAATGAGCGGAAAGGTCACCGCGCCGACAATTTTCTGTTTCAGTTCGCTGTTGTATTTGATGACGTTAACCAGCGTTTTAAAGCCGTCCGCCAGGCTGCCACTGCGTTCAGCGGCATTAATGACGCTCAGTTCCGAATCCGGCACAAAACCTTCGAACACCATGGAAATCGAGGTGGTATTTGCCATTTTCGTGGTCAGCGCCTCCAGTCGCTTCGCAAAGCCACTGCCGAGTAATTGCTTCCCCTCTACGCGCAATTTTTGTAACGCATCATACAGCGGCAGCTCCGCTTCAATCATGTCGGCGCAAAACTGGTAGAGGTAGATGCGCTGCTTCTTACCGAATTTTTTCAACTAAAACCTCCAGTTCTTCCTGAACAACCCCACCAAATTCCATTTGAAACCAGGTAGCGCAGACGCGTCCGGTCAGCACCGCCGCCATGGTTTTTTCTTTGATCTCAAAGCCTTCGCTAAGGCTTGTGGTCTTAAAGCGCTTCGCACGCCAGATGGTGTATACCTTGAGCCACTTTTGTTCCGCGATGGCTTCCAGCTCGTCGTATACCGGCAGCAAATACTCCATCACCAGCTGTCGCCCACTGATGCCGGTATGCTTACAGGCCGGGCATCCTGCATCATTTTTTTCAAAAAGCGGGAATTCCCGTCCGGAGATAACATCGGTACGCAATGGCACCTTACAGTGGGGGCACAAGAGCGGGATCAGCTTTTGACACTGCAAACCGGCAATAAAGCCCGGCGTCGAGAGCTTATCGCTGGTGATGCCCAATGCTGACAGGCGCTGCAACAGCGACACAATATTCCCGGCGTGCACCGTGGTGAAACAGTAGTGGCCACTCTCTACCGCACCGGCCAGCGCATTTGAGGATATGTTGTCGCGGATCTCCCCCACCATCAGCACATCCGGATCGCGGCGCAGAGATGATTTAATTGCAGAGTGGAAACCGCCTGACTCGCCGCTTAATACCGAACTCTGTTTCGCGCCGTAGATCTGATATTCCACCGGATCTTCAACAGTCAGAAAACAGCCGCGATTGTCATAACGGTGGATTTGCATCCACTCCATCAGGTTTTTCAGCGTTGTCGATTTGCCCGACCCGGTGGTCCCGGCAATGATATACGCGCCGTACGGATTACTCAGAATACGTTTGAGATCGACGATCTCTTCATCTGACACCCCGAGTTTATCCAGACTGGCGACGCTGGCTTTATCGAGACCCGATGGAATAATACGCAACACCGCATGGTAACAATCACTGGTTTCACCAAATACCGGATAATGCGCATAACGGAAGCGATAGCTTTTACCGTCCAGCGAATAGAGAATATTCGCATTCTGGGCGATATTACGGTTCCAGGTGGTATCACGCGTACTGGCCTCTACGTTATAGAGAACAAATACCAGTTCATCGCAGCGTGACGCTTTCATTTGCAAAAATGGACACAGCACGCCGTTAATGCGCAGCTCAATATCCGCAACCATATCGTTACGCGTGATATGCAGGTCACTGGCCTTTAACGCCACGGCTCGTTTCAGTAACTCTTCCAGTGCACGTTGCGTATTACTGCTTTCATGCTCCAGCAGCTTATTTTCCGACGAGAGTAACTGCTCTACGATCTGGTAATAATGACGTTCCGTAACCTGGGCGATGCCTTTGATCTGCAAATTATGCGTCACCTGCAGGCGGTGTAATACCGCCTGCAGAGGAGCAAGATTATCAATAAGTGGTGTTGATACCAGCAACCAGGCTTCATCCGCATGTTCAGCAACCAGCATATCGCCGTCATACTCTTTAAATTGCCACTCCTGAGAATGAATATTCTCCTCGGTAAACTGGATATAATCTATCACTGACTAATAACCTCAACCGTGACCTCATCGCCCGGACGAGAGTGAGCAATATAGTCATAACCGCCGTAGCTAAAGCGTTTGTTCAGCGGCACCATTTTTACCCCGCCACCCTCGCCTGAAATCGCGACGCGCTTTTGTCCGGCAATTTCTGAGATCAGAAGCGCGCGTAATGCTGGCGCAGATGCTCCGCCTTCCGCGGCTTCATCATCAACGCCAGTTTCGGCGGCAGCAAAGGGTGCGGCTGATGTTGGTGCAGACGGCATATTACCGCCGCGAAGTTTACGTAATTCGCTGCGCAACTTTTCCAGCGCAAGCTGGTTATTAAGTTCCCGATACTGACTTTCGAAGTTGAAATCCTTCTCCATCAACTGGACCACATGATCCTGCATCGGCGACGCCGCGCTTTCTGCCGGTTGCGCGTTTTGCCCCTCCACAATCTGCTCAGCCGGTTTTACGTCTGTGCTCTCTGTCGCATAAAGCGCAGGCGACAATGTTAACATCAACCCCGCAATAATTAATTTCCCTTTTTGCATGCCAGTCCTCCGGTAACAAGCGTTGATTTTTCTTTAAACTCAATAGATTTAATGATGAATGCATCGGCAAACAGCTGTTTTTGTAACAATAGCGAAACTTTCGTCATGTCCATTTCAGACGGTAAAGTTACGGTCCAGTTGGCAAACAACATGCCAAAGGACATCACCGCATTTCTGAGCGCGGATTCATCGTTTGCCACCGACGATGCCGGAAAACCGTTGAGGACAATTTCGGTATTACTGCCGCCAAGGGAATTCCAGGTGCTCAGGTAGCTTAAGACATCGGTACACACCGGCAGATCCACCGCTTTTTTATTTTTCCAGTCGTTTAACCACGGATGATTATTCAGACCAGAAGGGACGCCCGTGTAATCCAGGCTATTTTTCGAGAAGCTGGGTGAAAACGTCTCTTGCCCGACCTGAATATCGGTCATGGTGAATATTCTTCCGGCGTTAAGCTGATAGCTCAGGGAGCAATCCTTGCTATTACACAGGATCGCACTCGGTCTAAAGCCCAGCATTGCCAGACGGTCGTTCACCAGATGGAGTTGCGCTAACAGCTTATGGACATCCGCAATGCTGCCGCCGCTGAGCGAGTCCTGATAAAACTTCTCCACCGATTTAATTTTCTGCTGGCGCGCCGCTTTTTCTCTTTCGAGCTGTGCAATACGCTCCTGCTCGGGCTTCCAGACGAGGTAGTACCAGGCCCCGCCCCCGCCTGCGACCAGTAACAACAGCACCATGATGATCCAGACAAGGACAGGCGTGCCCTTACCTGACGACGAGACATTGAGACTACGACTTTTCCAGAAATATAATTTATTGGATTCAGCCACCTGCTTATCCTCTTATAAACACTTTCAGCAGCACCATCACTGTCAAAAGTAAAACAATGCCACCCAGCGCCAGCGAGCCAATAATGACCTGACGCCTTTTTTTCATTTTCGCCTGATGTTCGTTGCAGCGTTCTATCACCGTTGAAATATGTTCATCGGTAATTTTCCTGAACACGAGATCCTTATACTCTGGCGATTCAGCAAGCTGCTCTTTCAGGATCATCCAGAATCGTCGGGACACGACGATATCGCTGCCGGATACCGGTACTCCTTGCGAAATAATCAGGAAATAATAATTTCCTTCTGTTTCGCAGTAATAGATCCCATCCCCGTACAATTCCCGCATCCACAGAGCAAACGGCTCATACAGCGTGGAGAGTTTCTGGCAAAATGCCGTCATTTCCTCCCCGCTTTCATTAACCGTTTTTAGCTGCCGGTGCGTACGGCGCAAGTGCGCCACCCACTCCAGATAATAGGGTTCGTGGGACGTCGGTTGATAATTCCAGACCAGATTGATCAGAACGTTATTTTCTGCCAGGCGCTCAAGCATAAACGCCTCACCGGGTTTGCGTTGGGGCACGATAATGGTCGATACCCACCACCATCACGACCGTTTCGCTACGTTCGTTATTAGTGACCGATCCCGCCAGTAACGACACGCCTTTGCCATCCGCATCTTCCTGCGCTTCGTATTTACTGACCAGCAGCAGGCTACCCGGCGTAATGGTTGAGATGTTAAAGGTTTCAGTGGTGCTGACCGACGGCAGCTGGACTTCATCGAAGGTATCGATGGAATTCAGGAAACGCTTAGTGAAAGCGCTGGCTACTTCAATTCGACCATCAGTTAACACGCGCGGCGTCAGAATAAAGCTGGTGCCGGTAATAAGCTCTGTGGTCTCAACCGTCATATCTACATCACCGGTTTCCGAATCCTCTTCACGGGTACGGCTGGAGACGTAATATTGTGAGTTGGTCATGTTCAGCGGTACCGGAACATTGTTGCGCGTAATAAAGGAGCCGCTCTGCAAGACCTTGCTGCCGGTTAATTCATAGAGCGCGTCCAGCTGCGTGCTGATATCCAGGTGCTGATTGGTCCAGCCAGCGGATAAGCCGCCGGAAAGTTTTGCCAGCATTTCTGAACTGTCGATACCAAACGAGGACGTGCCATCATTAAATGTGCCGTTAACTCCACCGCCCAGTTCTTTCGCTTTACGCTTGTCGAGGGTGAAAATTTTGTAGGTGACCACAAACTGACGGGTATTATCGGCCTGGAATTTTTTCAGCGCCTCGTTCAGGGCATGATATTCCGACGGACGCGCCGTGATGGTCAGGATTGAAGCATCTTTAAAGATGCTGTACATGCCGCTACTGACGAATTTCTCTGCCATGTCTTCGACATCGTCCCAGAAGCTGGACTCAAATTTAGTTTCTGCTTTGCCTTTCACGCCGCCGCTTGAGGTGGCCTGGTTGCCGGACAAATCGAGGCTGGTTTCAAACTTATTGTCTTCACCGTAGAAATCGAGCTTCAGTACATAGTTTTGATAGTAAGAAACCACCAGCACGCCGTTGTTATCCAGTACAGGATTTACGTCGTAGAGCGCAGAGATATAGCGGGTAAACTCCTCAAAGGTGCCTTCGAAATTGACGCTGCGATACTCAGGCTCGCCGGCCTCTGCCTTTTCGCCTGCTTTGGTATTAATACGATAGCTGACGTTAGTTTGTGCCGATACCGCTTCCAGAATGGTCGCCAGATCGGTCGCCTCATAGGACTGAATTTTTACATGCTTGCGTAGCAGAGCTTGTTTGCGGGAGTTGAACTCCACTTTTTTACCCAGATAAGGCGCGTCGTATTTCATATAGCCGGTAGTTTTCATCTCATCCGGCGTGGTCGGGTTACCCGTTTCTTTTAGCGCATTATCTTTGTTGTATTTTGTATCAAAAGACGTACAGCCCTGAATGGCCAGCGTCAGTGCCAGAAGCGAAACTTTAATATTCATAGCATCATTCCCTTGCGGTTATTACTGTTCGTCAATGAGCAGTACGTTGTTGGCCTGATATTCTTTAATGACTAAGCCATAATTCTCAGAGGTAAAAACCTTTCCCAGCTGCATTAAGACATCTTGCTTCGTTTTTCCGGACAGGTTTATCGCTTTATAAATGACAAAATCAGTTGAACTGTTCCACAACAACTTATAGCCGTTTTGCTGCGCCCATTTCGTCAGTTGCTGACTGAGTAACTCCTCTTCCACCAGCACCAGTTTTACTTCCGGTGCCGGTACGATGACCGGTTTACTGACGGGTGCGGCAACGCTTACCGCCTCACTGCCGGAAAATGGGTTACGTGCTGTCGGCTGGGCAGGCTGCGGCGCCGTCACCAGCAGACCTGCATCAGCATTTTTTGATGCGGTTGCGGCCCCCGCAAAGGCGATCTGCCCCCCTATTACGGCAGTTACCGCGGCCTTAATAATCCATGTTTTTTTCATTTTTTTCTTCCAATGATTAATAGGTGATTCTTTCATGGTCAGGAAAGTCCATTTCAATATCGCTGTCGTTATAAAACTTCCAGTCTGTGTCATCTGCGACAATAGAGTGCAATAAAAATTTATGCGGTTCCTTCGCGTTTTTTGACCAGTTATAATTTGACGCATTCGTTTCAGAAGAGATAATTCCTCCCTGAGGAATGGTGCTACACCATTGGGTTATAATAACCGAGAGTGACTGAGGGTTAATTTTATTTGTACCCTTCCCATCTGGATCTATCGTAGAGGATGTTGCACTGATTAACCAGAATGGCTTATGGTAAGTATCTTTATCACCATTAAACCAATCATCGGAAATCCAGTCTTCAAACAGTCCGGTTTCTTCTTTTTTAAGAAGAATTTTATCAGCATTATTCGCGACATCTTTATCAACAATAATGTTAGCCTGAACCGCAACACCCGCTATCGCACCTACAGGGTTACCACTTTCCTCGGTATTAGCGCGTACTGCTCCTTGCTGGGTGTAATCTGTATATCCCTGCTTATTTCTGTTGGCATTATCATCAGCCGCCACAGATGAGATCGCAACTGACAAACGGGGATACATTTTACGCACCAGTAAAGGGGCTTTTGCAGAACGGCTTTCAGGGTTAGACGGCTTACCATCCACGCGCGGGCAGGTTTGTAATGGTAATTTTATAACACCGGGTTCCGTTAATAACCCATCATACATCCTCACGTTATTAGTATTTTTATAGAGTTGATCGGCTTCCGGTGGACCGTTGCCAGGCTCATAATCATTTTTAAAAGACTGATAAAAGGTGACGGCTGGCGTAACCAGTTCATACTGGCCCCGGAAGGCATCATTAAAATCTAAAGTGGTATTATCGTTATCACTGGTGCTCTTACTCCCACCGGTACCATCCTTCAGTTTGTCAGCTTCCTCCTGGTTATAAGCGATATGCCATATAGCCGGATGCCGCCGTGAGGTGTTTTCCATGACGATATTGGCATACAGCGTGCCGGTAGTACCTTTTAGCGAACTTGGCGTACCTGGCACCACGTCAATATTATTTTCGCTGGCCGTGGTGCGTAAATGCAGAATGCGATCGTCAGGATTCTTGCTATTCGAATTAACTCCGGTACTGTTCATCGCCGCGAGACACAAGGTGCTTTGCTTCTGCTCTTTATCCCAGCACATCGCTGGTTCATCGCTGTCTTTACCTGCGGCATCGCTGGTTTTAATCACCAGACGATCCGAATCCATCGCGGAAATACACGGCCCGGCTTCTCCTTTCACATCGTTCCAGCACATTTTGGTGACGGGAACACCGCCATCAGCAGGAATATACTCGCTGCTTTTATCGAAGCTCAAGCGAATGCCGTAGTGCTTATCGGTGTCGAAGAGATCCATATTGCTGGCAACGTCGCTAACTTCAATCACCTTTGAATTGTTGGTCATCAGCTTAAATTCGCCCGAAGAGGTGATTTCGACCACTGCCGCCTGGATATAGCCGAGACCCGCATTACGCAGCGCTTTTTCTAACGGCTGAATAAAGCCAGCAAAGTGCAGCCCTTCATCCTCAGCTTCGGCCTGATAGGTTAAGTAAAAATCAATGCGCTGGATGCCGAGCGCGTCAGCGCTGCCACTGTTGTTGACAAAATCGACACGCTCAAGCACCAGATCGATTTTATCTGCACCCGCACGTAATTCGCATGGCAACATAGTCTCTGCAAGCTTGAATTTTAGAGCGCCTTTTGCACTGTTACCCTCGCGACATTCGCTGCCGAGGAACAGGTAACGGGAAGCGTTGTCAGTCCTTACATTGCTGGCATTACTTACATCATTCGACCAACCAACATAAAAACGGCTTTTATCAATCTCAGGTTTGTCCTGCAAAGTTTTATTTGCCACCCGATTATCATAATTTTTATTATCAGAATATTTTGGATCGTAAAGAGGATTATCTTTGGTCGCAGGGTTGTTGCTGTTATCAAGAATATCCAGCTTGGTCTGCGAGGTGAATTTAATTACGCCTGAAATATCGCGCACGATCATTTCAGCAATAACGTGCTGGTGCGTTTGCTGTGCTTCTTTTCGTTTATAATTGGCGAGCATCATCAAGGCCACGCCAATAACGGCAAGCACAATGATCATTTCTAATAGCGTGACGCCTGCATCCGCACGACCCGGTTTATTATTTTGCGTGTTCGTCATGTCATGCATCCATTCTGACAAATATGCCCTCTGAGGAACAGAGGGCATGAAATATTAATTTTATTGAAGCTTAATTAAAGCCAATTAATTAACGGCTACCCAAGAATACCGTGTTATCAGAACCAGATCCGGTACATACGGTAGAGCCAGTAATGACATCAGGAGTAATGGTGTCACCCGCCAGGGTTTTAATAACTGAACCGGTAGGTGCTTTGCCCATTACCAGTACTGGTACCACAGCTGCACCCTGTGCTGCCGGAGCAACCAGATAACCGGAGTCTTTACCTGCTGCGAGAACCTGAGTTTCAACATAATCCCACTCGCTACCAGTCTGGGAGATCAGGTTACGACACTCTTCCTGGCTCAGGCCATTTACGGCAATGTAGAAGCCTTTCGCTTTGTCGGCAGAATCGCTAATTGATGCTGGACCTATTTCAAACGGTTCGCTGGAGAAGTTGTTAAAGGCTTCACTGGTAGTCAGTTTACCCATTTTCAACATGGTCATGATCGGACCAGGGTAGGTAGGGGTAGCCTTCGCCTTATCTTCATCCAATTGTGCTTTAGTTACGCCAGCAAGGCTGGAGCTGCCCGGATAGCCATTCGCATCACGATAAACTTCAGTCATAGAGACACGGATGGTGTTAGTATTATCAACCACGTCGGTCATATCCTGCGCGGCAAACGCACGCTGTGCTAATACAACCACACCCGCCGCGATAATACCGATAATACCCAGTACAATGATGATTTCCAGTAAGGTTACACCTTTCTGCTTTTTAAGCTCCTGATACCGATTTGCTTTCTTCTTCCATGAATCTATTAACGTTCTCATTTCCTAATCCTTATGCTTGAAAAATCCTTATTGAATTGACTGCCCCTCATGCAATAGAGGCGCGTCATTATAAGAATATTTAATTCTCAAATGCCAGACGGAGAATGATTCAGCACGGTGAAATAAGACAAAGACACGGTGGTCGGATGAGAAGTGAAAATGTTAAACATTAACATCAGCACTAACATAGACGCCTAAAAAGCGACTAACCATTTCAGAATAAAGTAGTAACATCAACAAGTTACCGATTAATCTTACAAAATTAACTCCATAAACTTATATTGATTAATAACATATTAAATATTAATAGACTATACATTGAGCCATTTCACAGAATTAAAAAGTCAAAGAGAAAATATAACCTGACGTGATATTTAGCAACAAAATGGCTAATATAATCTAATAAAAAACCCTGCCGTAGCAGGGTCTTCAATTATTAAAAATAGCCTGTTAACGTGCCAGCCAGCCGCCGTCAACCGCAACGGTGTAGCCATTAATATAATCAGACGCGCTGGACGCCAGGAAAACGACAGGCCCCATCAGATCGCTCGGCAGACCCCAACGACCGGCCGGGATACGCTCAAGAATAGCGGCGCTACGCTCTTCATCGGCACGCAGCTGCTGGGTGTTGTTGGTTGCCATATAACCCGGCGCAATCGCGTTAACGTTGATGTTGTGCTGCGCCCACTCGTTTGCCAGCAGACGGGTCACGCCCATCACTGCGCTTTTTGAGGCGGTGTAAGACGGTACGCGGATGCCGCCCTGGAAGGAAAGCATCGAGGCGATGTTAATGATTTTGCCGCCTTTGCCCTGCGCGATAAAATGTTTCGCGGCCGCCTGCGACATAAAGAACACGCTCTTGATGTTCAGGTTCATCACATCGTCCCAGTCTTTTTCGCTGAAGTTAATCGCATCTTCACGACGAATAAGACCTGCGTTGTTCACCAGAATATCGATATGGCCGAATTCAGAGACCGCGCGTTCCAGCAGCTCAGGAATGCCGTCAATCTGACGCAGATCGGCGGTCAGGCTCAGAAAACGACGGCCCAGCGCCGTCACGCGTTCGATGGTTTCTGTCGGTTCAACAATATTAATGCCGACGATGTCACAGCCTGCTTCCGCCAGACCCAGCGCCATACCCTGGCCCAGACCCGTGTCACAACCGGAGACAACGGCCACTTTACCTTGAAGAGAAAATGCATCCAGAATCATGTTTGTTCCTTAATCTTGCAGCGCCTGCACGAACAGGCAGAGTTAACTTATGCTGTCCGCGACTAGCGCAGATCCTTAACGGCGACGTGGTCCATATCATCAAACACCTGGTTTTCGCCGACCATCCCCCAGATGAAGGTGTACGCGCGCGTGCCAACGCCTGAGTGAATAGACCAGCTCGGCGAAATCACTGCTTGCTCGTTATGCATCACAATGTGACGCGTTTCCTGCGGCTGCCCCATCATGTGGAACACGCAGGCGTCTTCGTCCATGTTGAAGTAGAAATACACTTCCATGCGGCGCTCATGGGTATGGCACGGCATGGTATTCCAGAGATTGCCCGGCTCAAGCTCGGTCAGGCCCATGCTGAGCTGACAGGTTTCCAGCACATCAGGGACAAAATATTTATTGATGGTGCGACGGTTACTGGTCAGCGGATCGCCCAGCGTGACCGGCGAAACGTCCGCAGGCGTCACTTTTTTGGTGGGATAAGTAGTATGGGCCGGAGCGCAGTTGTAGTAGAACTTCGCGGGATTTGCCGCATCAACGCTGGCAAACACCACTTCTTTGGCACCTTTACCGACATAAAGCGCATCGCGATGGTCGATGTCATACACCTGCCCATCAACCGTAATGCTGCCCGCGCCGCCAATGTTGATCACGCCCAGTTCGCGACGCTCCAGGAAGTAGCTCACGCCGAGCTGCTTGCCCACTTCACCGCCAACGGACACGGTGTTAGCCACCGGCATAATGCCGCCAACGATAATGCGATCAATGTGGCTGTACACCATGGTGTACTCATCCGCTACGAAGACCTTCTCAACTAAAAACTCATCGCGCAGCCCCTGGGTATCCAGGGTTTTGGCGTGCGCGCTGTGGATGCTTTGTCTGACTTCCACATTAACCTCCAAAAAATCTGACTGAGATGTCATGCAGCGAAGCTTTAAAACAGTGTTCCGCATGCAGTATGGAGCCATAGTATCCCGTCTAAAACGTGTTTTCAATTTCAAATAAAACAACGTTTCACTTTTTCTGCTATTAAATAGTAAAACTGCAAAGAGGATCACGATTGTCAGCGGTGAGCGCGCGTGGCGCGCGGTTGCCGTTATTTTTTTAGCTAAGAAAATCATTTCAATACATAAATTGCGCCACCTATCACACATAGTGAAACAATGTTTTGATAAATTGACACCTGATTTTTAAACTCATTACCTCTGTGGGACACCGCCCTACAACCGGATCAGGAAAAGGAGCGCATTATGGCGAAAGGCATGCGGGTAAAACTTCAGTATGACGTCAGCCGTGACCCCGACACGGGCGCGGAGATCACCCGCTTAACCCCACCAGAAGTCACCTGCCATCGTAACTACTTCTATCAGAAGTGTTTTTTTAACGATGGTAGTCATCTGCTTTTCGCCGGTGAATTTGACGGGCACTGGAACTATTACTTACTGGATCTGGAACAGGCCGAAGCCGTGCAGTTGACCGAGGGTAGCGGCGACAACACCTTTGGCGGTTTTCTTTCCCCGGACGATCGTTTCCTTTATTACGTGAAAAACGATCGCACCCTGCGCGAAGTGGATCTCACCACCTATGCAGAGCGCGAAGTGTATCGCGTGTCCGACGAGTGGGTAGGCTACGGCACCTGGGTTGCCAATAGCGACTGCACCAAACTGGTGGGCATTGAGATCGCCAAAAGCGACTGGACGCCGCTCACCGACTGGCAACTATTCCATGACTTCTTCCATAAAGGCCCGCACTGCCGCCTGCTGCGTATCGATTTGCAGACCGGTGAAAGCACGGTGATCCATGATGAGAAAATCTGGCTCGGCCATCCGATTTACCGTCCGTTCGATGACAATACCGTGGCGTTCTGCCATGAAGGCCCGCACGATCTGATCGACGCGCGTATGTGGCTGGTCAACGAAGACGGCAGCAACGTGCGGAAAGTGAAAGATCACGCCGAGGGCGAAAGCTGCACCCATGAATTCTGGGTACCGGATGGCTCTGCGCTGGTGTACGTCTCCTACCTGAAAGGACAGCAGGGCCGCACTATTTCCCGCTTCGATCCGGACACCGGTATTAATGAAGACGTGATGCAGATGCCGGCCTGTTCGCATCTGATGAGCAACTTCGACGGAACACTGCTGGTCGGCGACGGATCCGGCACGCCGGTGGATGTGAAAGATACCGGCGGCTACACCATCGATAACGATCCTTATCTGTATGTCTTTGATGTGGCGCAGCGCAAGTACTTCCGCGTGGCGCGTCACGATACCTCCTGGGCAACCTTCGAGAACAGTCGTCAGGTTACCCATCCGCACCCGTCCTTTACGCCAGACGACAGTGCGATCCTGTTTAGCTCCGATAAAGACGGCAAACCAGCCCTTTATATTGCGAAGCTTCCTGAGCAGCGTGACATGTTGCAAGCGTAGCTGAGTGTGTTTCTTTCTGTAACTGGCCTTGCCCTCCTTCGGGAGGGCCTTTTTTATTTAAAATAAGCCCAGCATTTTATCGATAATAAATTTACGGCACATGACTGGCTCGGAATAAATAGCAGAAACGAGAAAACCCCGGCTAACTGCGCCAGGGCTTCTCATGAGGGTAAGTTTTATATCAGAAGGAGTAAGCCACGCCTACACGATAACGAGTCTGACGCTCGTCGGTATTTCGCACGCCTACGTTACCCAGCTCAACATACGGCGACCAGTTTTTATCCCACTTATATGCCAGCTTGGCGTTATATTCATTGGAATAGGTTTTGCCGTTTTCACGCACCACGTCTTCGGTGCTCTTGGCGTAAACGTAGTTCAGCTCGGTACGCCAGTCACCCATCGCCCAGCCTACCCAGGCGTCGAATTTATTTACTTTGTTATCAACCACATTTGAGTCCGGGTTACGGGTGTACTCGTAACGGTAGCGACCTGCAACGTAGAAACCGCTGTCGAAGGTATATTGCGCGTGCAGGTACGGTTTATAAATTGAGAAGCTGTCTTTACTTTCGATATTGAAGCCTGGTGTCAGCGCAAAATTATCTGTCGCTTTCCAGCGCCAGTTAATGGATTCTTCATGACCATTACCGACAATTTCGGTAAGGGGTTTATCTGCATCATCACCGCCGGATTTCCATTTCGCTTCCACACCGAAACCAAAGCCATTATCAAAACGGTGTGATACCGCAACACGGTCGGCGTTGCTGCCGCTGTCAATATATTCATGACGCAGGTCAACGGTGACGGCCTGGGCCGCGAAAGAAGCACCAACGAGAGACGCAAGGACCAGAGACTTTTTAAACATGAAAACACCCTCAAAAATTTAAAATATCGTTCCGTTTTTATGAGACTGCATTTTATTTTTTTAAAAAGTATTTTTTAGTGATCCGGATCGTAATTATTTGCTTCCTGAAAAACGGAGAGAAAAGACGTGATGAGTATCAATAATAATTTGTGATAATCACATTAAATAAAGACTGAGATCACATAAATATATTATTAACGAGGTAACAACAAAGATTTCATAAAAAATGAAAAGTTATATTTATCAGCATGATAGTGAGTTAGCAGGCATATAATACTTGTCGTTATTTTATTTTTAGGTCACCATTAAATTTATAATTATTCGTTATTCCCGGCATCAAACTTAATTTGCAGGAAGAATTTTTAATTTCAAAAAATTCAAAACAGTGAGATTTGGCTTAATGATGATTATTGAGGGAAGTGAGGGGAAAGGTGTGGCAAGCCCGGTGAGATGACGAAATCAGCATGTAGGCCGGGCAAGCAGAGCGCCGCCCGGCGAGATGGCATAATCAGTCGCGCTCAATCGCCAGCGCCACGCCCTGCCCGCCGCCGATGCACAGCGTCGCCAGGCCCTTATGCGCCCGGCGTTTCACCATCTCATGCACCAGCGATACCAGAATACGGCAGCCGGACGCGCCAATCGGATGGCCCAGCGCGATGGCACCGCCGTTGACGTTCACCCGCCGTTCATCCCATTCCAGAATTTGCCCGACCGACAACGCCTGCGCGGCAAACGCTTCGTTAGCTTCGATCAGATCAACGTCCTGCAACTGCCATCCCGCGCGCTCAAGGCAGCGCCGCGTGGCATACACTGGCGCGATCCCCATTAACGCCGGGTCGACCCCGACGCTGGCAAAAGCCCGGATGCGCGCCATGATCGGCAGATTCAGCTCCAGCGCCTTACTTTCGCTCATCATCAGTACCGCCGCCGCGCCGTCATTAATCGAGGAGGCATTGCCCGCTGTCACCGACCCGCTGCGTTCAAACACCGGGCTGAGGCCTGCCAGCCCTTCGGCGCTGGCATCGGTGCGTGGCTGTTCGTCGCACTCCACCCGCAGCGGCTGACCGCCGGGACGATCCACCAGCACCGGCACAATCTCATCCCGGAAACGACCGGCATCGATGGCCGCGCGGGCTTTTTGCTGGGAGCGTAACGCGTAGTCATCCTGCCGCTGGCGGCTGATGCCGTACTCCCGCGCCAGGTTCTCCGCCGTCACGCCCATATGATAATCATTGAAGGCGTCCCACAGACCGTCATGAACCAGACTGTCAATCAGCTGGCTGTTGCCAAGCGGCGCGCCGGTACGGCTGTCCGTCAGCACGTGGGGCGCACGGCTCATGTTTTCCTGACCGCCTGCGATGACGATATCCGCCTCGCCGCACTGGATCGCCTGGGTCGCCAGATGCAGCGCTTTCAGCCCCGAGCCGCAGACATCATTAATGGTAATAGCCGATACCGAATTTGGCAGGCCACCCTTGATCGCCGTCTGGCGGGCAGGGTTTTGCCCGGCACCGGCGGTTAACACCTGTCCGAGGATCACTTCATCTATATGCTGCGGGATCACGCCACTGCGTTCGATAAGCGCTTTAACCACCAGACTGCCGAGTTCCACCGCAGAATGACGAGACAAAGCGCCCTGAAAACAGCCGATAGGCGTGCGCACGGCCCCTACGATCACGACATCTTTCATCTCTACCTCTGCTCAGCTTGTCCCGGCAATAGTAGAGGATTGTTATTAACTATTTACTTAATTGTTTGGGATTGGTGACTACTATCACAGAGGAATTTCATAGGGCGGAATGCGGGGAACACGCGCCAGCCAGGGCCAGCGCGTGTGAGGGCAGGATCAGTTGTTAACCGGGATCACTGCGCCTTTATATTTGGTGCGGATCCAGTCCTGGATTTCTTTCGAATGCAGCACTTTCACCAGTTCCACGATGTCTTTTTTCTTCTCGTCGCCGCGATGCACGGTAATGATGTTGGCATACGGGTTGTTCTCACCGCTTTCTACGGCAATCGGATCTTTCACCGGATCCAGACCGGCGTCGATGGCATAGTTGGCGTTGATCACCACCGCATCACCTTCGTCGTTGTTATACATCTGCGGCAGCAGGGAGCCTTCGACGTTCGGCAGGAACTTCAGCTTTTTCGGGTTTTCCACGATGTCGCTGATGCGCGCGGTCACTTTGTCGATGCCCGGCTTAAGCTTGATCACGCCCTCTTTTTCGAAGATAGACAGGATACGCCCCTCTTCCGCCACCGCGTCACGCATAATGACTTTGCCGCCTTCGGGCAGATCTTTCAGCGATTTATATTTTTTGGAGTAGATACCAATCGGCTCGATGTGGATCGCACCAGCGCTGACGAAATCATAGGTTTTGTCATCCGCATGATCTTTCAGCACACTGTTCAGGTACGGGATGTGCTGGAAATAGTTGGCGTCGATGTCGCGGCTCGCCAGCGCGGTGTTCGGCAGGATGTAATCCTGGAACGGACGGATCTCCAGATCGATACCTTCTTTCGCAAGGATGGGCTTCGCCTGCTCCAGAATTTCCGCGTGCGGCACGTTGGACGCGCCGACGGTCAGGGTATCAGCCCAGGAAGCAAAGCTCAGGGCGCTCAGGGTGGCGGCGGCAATCAGTGTGAGTGTTTTTTTCATGATGTTGGTTTCCAGTAATTGTTATGTTTAGCGTTTATCTAACAGAGAAGTCAACACGTCGCCGCAGAACTGAATGATGAAGACAATCACCAGAATGGTTACTGTCGCCACCAGCGTGACGTCGTTATGGTTACGCTGGAATCCTTCCAGATATGCAAGATTTCCTAAGCCACCGGCACCGATAACACCCGCCATGGCGCTATAGCTCACCAGCGCAATCAGCGTGACGGTAATACCCGACACCAGCGCAGGCGAGGATTCAGGGATTAATACCCGGAATACGAGAGTGCTGAGGCGCGCGCCCATCGAACGCGTCGCTTCAATCACACCTTTATCCACTTCACGCAGCGCGATTTCCACCAGGCGGGCATAAAACGGCGCCGCGCCAACAATCAGCGCCGGCAGTGCCGCATCCGCGCCGAGAATGGTGCCGACAATCGTCTTGGTGAAGGGGATCAGTAACACAATCAAAATAATGAACGGGATGGAGCGGAAAACGTTCACCACCACCGAAATCGTGCTGTACAACGGCTTATTCTGAAACAGGCCGCCTTTGGCGGTCAGGAACAGCGCCAGCCCCAGCAGCAGGCCGAGCACAAAGGTCGCCACCCCGGACAGCGCCGTCATATATAAGGTTTCGAGCGTCGCCGCCCACAGCTGGTCCCATTTCAGGTGGGGGAGTAAATTCTCAATCATGCTTAATCACCTCGCCTTCAATATCACTCTGTTGCAGATCGGCAAGGATATTGTTCAGTTGTTCCTGATTTGCCACCACATGCACCCACAGCTGACCGAACAGGCCGTGTGCGGTTTGCGTCATTTTGCCGTGCAGAATATTGAACGACAGGCCGTAGCGCAGCGTCAGCTCACTGACGACCGGCTGATAGGTTTTATTGCCGGTAAAGGTCAGTTTGATGATGCTGCCGTCAAGCCCTGCGGCGAGCGCCGGATTAAAGGCCTCTTCTTCTGCATATTGGCTCACCTGACGCACAAACTGACGGGTGATCGGCTGCTCGGGATGGGTGAAGACATCAATCACGTCGCCCTCTTCCACCACTTTACCGTTTTCCATTACCGCCACGCGGTCGCAGATCTTGCGCACCACATGCATTTCATGGGTGATCAGCACAATGGTCAGCTTAAAGCGGCGGTTAATGTCCAGCAGCAGATCGAGGATCTGATCGGTGGTCTGCGGATCGAGTGCGGAGGTCGCCTCGTCGCACAGCAGAACATCTGGATTATTCGCCAGCGCACGGGCAATGCCGACGCGCTGCTTCTGGCCGCCGCTCAGCTGCGACGGGTAGGCTTTTTCGCGCCCGGTCAGGCCCACCAGCTCGATAAGCTCCGCCACGCGGGCGTTGATTCTGGCTTTTGGCACACCGGCGATCTGCATTGAGAACGCAATGTTTTCGCTGACGGTGCGCGACCACAGCAGATTAAAGTGCTGGAAGACCATGCTGATCTTCAGGCGCGCCTGGCGCAGCGCTTCACCTTCAGCGCGGGAGATATTCTGTCCGTTGATGGTGACATCACCGGAGGTCGGTTTTTCCAGACCATTAAGCAAGCGGATCAGCGTGCTTTTTCCTGCGCCGCTGTAGCCGATAATGCCGTAAATCTGCCCCTGCTCCACCGTCAGGTTAACGCTATCCACGGCGGTGATGGGCACCTTTCCGTGGTCAAAAATCTTTGAAATATTCCTGAGGACGATCATGTTGTTGTTCTTATCCGTTTTGGCGGTTTAGCAGTATGGATGTCCAGACGATAATAATCTGTCGCAATTATATTTGAAATAACTTAATCGCCCTTGCTTATACCCATTAGCTATAAACAGCGCGGCAAAAGGGTTGTCTGCGTAATGGCTATTTTCAGCATTGGTTATCTGAAAAACGCATATATCACGAGCCGTTCGCCCTGCATTTGCCTGTTTTTACGGCAAAAGTGCCGTTTTATAGCAATCAACACGTCCGGATGTCTACAGGGATTTACTTCCTGATGGCTGAACAGCATGTGATATTACTTTTCGATCTATATTGCAGAGAAACATTCTTTAATCGGCAAAAAAGGCAGACCTATTATCCAGGCATCGTGTTAACTACGGATCGCACACCATGTCTGTTGCCCACTCTGTCACTGAATTGATTGGCCATACGCCGCTACTCCAGCTGCATAAGCTGCATCGCGGTCCCTGTGAACTGTTCCTGAAACTGGAAAATCAGAACCCCGGCGGGTCGATTAAAGATCGCGTGGCGCTGTCGATGATCGAGGCCGCCGAGCGGGAAGGTTTACTCAAGCCGGGCGGCACCATTATTGAAGCCACTGCGGGCAATACCGGGCTGGGGCTGGCACTCATCGCCGCGCAAAAAGGCTACAAAGTGGTGCTGGTTGTGCCGGATAAAATGAGCCGCGAGAAGATTTTCCATCTGCGCGCGCTCGGCGCTGAGGTGGTGCTCACCCGCTCCGACGTCACCAAAGGCCACCCGGAATATTACCAGGATTACGCCCTGCGCCTGGCGCAGGATATGCCTGGTGCCTATTACATCGACCAGTTTAACAATCCGGCCAATCCGCTGGCTCACGCCGCCACCGCCGCTGAAATCCACCAGCAGCTTGATGGCCGTGTGGACGCCATTGTCGTTGGCGTGGGGTCCGGCGGCACCCTCGGCGGCCTGCAAGCCTGGTTTGCGCGCCACTCGCCGCATACCGAATTTGTGCTGGCCGATCCTGAAGGCTCCATTCTTGCCGACCAGGTGGAAACCGGACGTCATGGCGAGGCGGGCTCCTGGCGGGTGGAAGGCATCGGCGAAGACTTTGTCCCACCGCTCGCGCTTATCGACGGCGTCAGACAGGCGTACCGCGTCAGCGATGCCGAAGCGTTTGCCACCGCGCGCCTGCTGTTACAGCGCGAAGGCGTGCTCGCAGGCTCGTCTACCGGCACGCTGCTGACCGCGGCGCTGCGCTACTGCGCCGCCCAGACCACGCCGAAACGCGTCGTCACCTTTGCCTGCGATAGCGGCAACAAATATCTCTCAAAAATGTTTAACGACGACTGGCTGCGCGAGCAGGGTCTGATCAACGATGTGTATAAGGAAGAAAAATGAAAACATTAAATACCCTCAGCGTGCACAGCGGCGCGTTTAACGATCAGCACGGCGCGGTGATGCCGCCAATTTATGCCACCTCCACCTTTGCCCAGCCTGCGCCGGGCCAGCATACCGGCTACGAATACTCCCGCAGCGGCAACCCGACGCGCCACGCGCTGGAAACCGCCATCGCTGAACTGGAGAGCGGTACGCGCGGCTACGCCTTTGCCTCTGGCCTTGCCGCCATTTCCACGGTACTGGAGCTGCTGGACAAAGACAGCCACATTGTCGCCATCGACGATGTGTACGGTGGCACATACCGCCTGATTGAGAACGTGCGTCGCCGCAGCACCGGCTTGCAGGTGAGCTGGGTGAAACCGGATGACCTGGCGGGTCTGGAGGCGGCGATCCGCCCGGAAACGCGGATGATTTGGGTAGAAACGCCGACCAACCCGCTGCTGAAACTGGCCGATCTGGAAGCCATTGCCGCTATCGCCAAGCGTCATAACGTGATTAGCGTGGCGGATAACACCTTTGCGTCGCCGCTGATCCATCGTCCGCTTGAACTGGGTTTCGACATCGTGGTGCACTCCGCCACCAAATACCTTAACGGTCACTCGGACGTAGTAGCCGGGCTGGCGGTGGTGGGCGATCGTCCTGCGCTGGCCGAACAATTAGGCTATCTGCAAAATGCCGTTGGCGGCGTACTCGATCCCTTCAGCAGTTTCCTCACCCTGCGCGGCATCCGCACGCTGGCGCTGCGCATTGAGCGACACAGCAGCAACGCCCTGCGTCTGGCGCAGTGGCTGGAACAGCAGCCGCAAGTGGAACAGGTCTATTTCCCGTGGCTGGAATCGCATCCGCAGTATCAGCTGGCCCGTCGACAGATGGCGCAACCGGGCGGGATGATCTCAATTGTGGTGAAAGGTGATGAACAACGTGCCGCGCAGATCATCAGCCGACTGTCACTTTTCACCCTGGCGGAAAGCCTCGGCGGCGTCGAAAGCCTGGTGAGCCAGCCTTTCTTTATGACCCACGCCTCGATCCCGCTGGAACAGCGCCTCGCTAACGGCATTACGCCGCAATTAATCCGCCTGTCAGTGGGTATTGAAGATGAAAACGATCTGCTGGCAGATTTAAAACAGGCGCTGGCGGAGGAATAAGCTCATTCCTAAAAAAACTTATGTGCGCGTAAATATATTTGAAGAATTTTCATTTCTGACATTGCGGATAATCACAATGGTGACTAATTTTATTGGGCTAAACATTCCCTCTCATCATATTAAGAGGGCAACGATATGAATTTTGAGGATCTTTTATGCACAGCGCGACATCAGAAGAACAGTTGAATGAATATTTCGGCCAGAGCGCACAGACGTTTGAAGCCGAAAGACTGTTCATCCATGAGCTTTCCGCGAGCCTGAGAAGCAATCAGATTGAGGTGACGAATAAGAACCTTATTCTGGCGGTGATCCGCTTGCTGGAAACGGAAGAGGATGTTGTAAAACTGGATGTCTATCGCAGTGCGCTGGAAAGGATCGTTCAGCAAACCCCGGACGATTTATAAGCCTGGGTCACAGAAGGAAATCCACCCGGTCCCCCGCGAAACGCGCGCGGCGGGCCGGTGTGAATTCAAGGATTACGCGGATTTTTTTACACGAACCTTCAGTATTTTACAGGCTCCATCAAGAACCTGCCGGTGCTGCGGATCAGACGTCATCATACTGCGCGCACGTAATACCATGACGATGTTTTCGGCATCGATGGCATGACCAATACTCATAAGATGAGTCGCAGCCTCGCCGATAGCCTCTTGAATGTTTTCAAGACATATCTGTTCATGTTGTTTCAATTTCACTCTCGATACTTGAGGAATGTGGTCTTCTATGGCTCACAGGCCATGATCAAAGTCACAGGAGCATCGATGTAACATGCCAGAGCAAGTCTGATTAGAAGGGCGACTCTGCTTACCCGAAGGTTAAGCAGAGGTACGAATTAATGCTTGGTGATAGAGGGGCTATTTTGCGCCAGCGTGGTGCGCAAACTCTGTTTTAACGATCCAGGCGTACTGACGGTTTTGGTCTGCAAGGCCCTGAACTGGTGAACACCGTTAATGGCAGTCCGGTAAGCATCCCGCTTTTCCCGGTCGGTTTCACTCTGTAAATTTTCCTGTAACTGGCCGATAAGCGCATCAAAGGAAACGTTGTCATCATTTTCGAGTAGGTGGAGTACCGCTTCTCCCATGATGGTATCTACCAGTCTTTCCTTATCATTCTTGCTCATTGAGCCTCTCATTATTGTTACCGTTAGGCACGGTGTAACCCGGTGAGTATGGCTATGTCTGCGCCGGAAAGATATAGTTTTGAAGGATATATCCCGGTTTCATTAACCTTTCTTTAACACAAGCCCAATCAATTCACTGATTTGCGCCTCAAGCGCCGGATCGGTCGAAAGGTCAATCTTCGCGGCAAGTTTAACACACAGGCTATGCCTGTTGATTTCCTGCCCGGATTGCAGCATTTCCATCACCACCGTTCCCAGCATCTCCTCTGCGGTAGAGAGGGTTGTTAATGCGGGCGTTGACGTATCGCTGCCAGAAGCATTGTTGTAAGTGTCTGTCACTACATCCTCACTTGTATCATCGCTTGTCAATGCCCCCGGACACACCGGTAAACAGAGACAGCAAACGATCGTTTAATACTCTAAGTATTTGGCACCTTCCGGCATAGCGCAAGGCAAGGTCGGCACTTGCAGATTTTTCCAGGGTGGCGAAACGAAGCGGTAAATGCCTTTTAAGCAACTTTTTATGTGCAAAAGTCCGAGAAAACTGGCATTTCCCGCTGATGCTCTATGCTTAATAGACCCAAAGGCACACAGAAGGAGCGAAGTATGAGCAATAAAAACGTTACGACCGCAGGTATCTCCAACCCAGCAGATAGCTATCCGGTACCCCCGTTTGAACGTCAGCATCAACCCTTCCCTGGCCTGGCCTGTAAAATGAATCCCCGCCCCGATCACGGCGAAACCTCCTACAAAGGCAGCGGTCGTCTGGAGGGCAGAAAAGCCCTGATCACCGGCGGTGACTCCGGTATTGGCCGCGCGGTGGCGATTGCCTATGCCCGCGAAGGCGCAGATGTAGCCATTAACTATCTGCCCGCGGAAGAAGAAGATGCCCGTGAGGTGATTGAGCTTATTCGTGCCGCAGGGCGCAAAGCGGTCGCTATTCCGGGTGATATTCGCGACGAATCATTCTGTCAGCAACTGGTCAAACAGGCGGCTGAAGAGCTGGGCGGGCTGGATCTTCTGGTGAACAACGCCGGTCGTCAGCAGTTCCGCAACCATATCCGCGAGCTGTCCACCGAAGATTTTGACGCCACCTTTAAAACCAACGTCTATGCGATGTTCTGGATCACCAAAGCGGCGCTGGATTATCTGCCACGCGGCGCGTCGATCATCAACACCTCATCCGTACAGGCTTACCAGCCGAGCCCGACGCTGCTGGACTATGCCCAGACAAAAGCGTCCATTGCCGCCTTTACCAAATCCCTGGCGCAACAGCTGGCGGAAGAAGGCATCCGCGTGAACGCGGTGGCACCGGGGCCATACTGGACGGTATTGCAGGCCTGTGGCGGCCAGCCTCAGGAAAAACTGGAGCAGTTTGGTGCCTCCGCACCGTTGGGTCGTCCGGGGCAGCCTGCCGAGATCGCCACAATTTATGTGACGCTGGCATCCAATGAAAACAGCTACAGTTCAGGTCAGGTATGGTGCTCCGATGGCGGTACCGGCACGCTGTAACAGCAAGGTCTGACGGAGTTTCTGTTTAACACGCGATTACGATACCGGAGCTAAGCACAATGAAAGCACTTACCTATCACGGCCCGCATAAAGTCAGTGTCGATACCATGCCCGATCCGAGTATCGAAGCAGCAGATGACATTATCCTGCGCGTTACCGCCACCGCCATCTGCGGCTCGGATCTTCACCTCTATCGCGGGAAGATCCCCGGCACCGATCATGGCGATATTTTTGGTCATGAATTTATGGGGGAAGTGGTCGAGACGGGCAAAGATGTGCATGCCGTCGCGAAAGGCGATCGCGTAGTGATCCCCTTTGTCATCGCCTGCGGTGACTGCTTTTTCTGTCATATGCACCAGTATTCCGCGTGTGAAAATACCAACAGTGGCGGCGGCGCGACCTTAAACCGGAAGTCGATTACGCCGCCCGCCGCGCTGTTTGGCTACAGTAAACTCTACGGTGGTGTTCCCGGCGGTCAGGCTGAGTACGTGCGCGTACCGAAAGCCAACGTCGGCCCGTTCAAAGTACCGGATACCCTGCCGGACGAAAAAGTGCTGTTCCTGTCAGATATTCTGCCCACCGCCTGGCAGGCGGTGAAAAACGCGGATATCAAGCAAGGCTCCAGCGTGGCGATCTTCGGCGCGGGTCCGGTGGGTTTACTGAGCGCGGCCTGCGCCCGCCTGATGGGTGCGGAGCTGATCTTTATGATCGACCATAACGACTACCGGCTGGAGTTTGCCAAACAGCGTTACGGTATCGTGCCGATCAACTTTGACGACAACGACGATCCAGCGGCCTACATCATTGAGCATACCGCGGGTCATCGTGGCGTGGATGCAGTGATCGACGCCGTAGGCTTTGAAGCGAAAGGCAGCCTGACCGAAACGGTACTGAGCAACCTGAAGCTGGAAGGCAGCAGCGGTAAAGTGCTGCGCCAGGGTATCGCGGCGGTACGTCGCGGCGGCGTGCTCAGCGTGCCGGGCGTTTACGCCGGTTTCATTCACGCCTTTATGTTCGGCGATGCGTTCGACAAAGGCCTGACCTTTAAAATGGGTCAGACGCACGTCCATGCGTACCTGCCGGATCTGCTGGCGCTGATTGAAAAAGGCCATCTGACGCCGGAAGAGATCGTCACCCACCATATGCCGCTGGAAGATGCCGCGCGCGGCTATGAGATCTTCGAAAAACGCCAGGAGGAGTGCCGCAAGGTGATCCTGGTGCCGGGGATGCATGCCGGAAATGCGACCTTGTGATGTGACTGTTTTGCCGGGTGGCGCTACCGCTTACCCGGCCTACAGGTTTCAGTTGTGCCGGGTGGCGCTACCGCTTACCCGGCCTACAGGTTTCAGCCGTAGGCCCGGCAAGCAACGCGCCGCCGGGCACCTTCCCACAACACTAAATCGCCACCAGATGCCGCACCCCCTGCGCCTCCATTTCATGCCCTTTCCCTGCCTGAACAATCGCCCCGCGCGACATCACCAGATAATTATCCGCCAGCTCGGCGGCAAAATCGTAAAACTGCTCCACCAGCAAAATCGCCATATCACCCCGGTTTGCCAGCCCGCGGATCACCGCGCCGATCTCCTTGATCACCGACGGCTGGATCCCCTCGGTTGGCTCATCAAGGATCAACAGTTGTGGCCGACACGCCAGCGCACGGCCAATTGCCAGTTGCTGTTGCTGGCCGCCGGAAAGATCCCCGCCCCGCCGTTGCTTCATTTCCCGCAGTACCGGGAACAGCGTGTAGATCTCATCCGGTACGCTTTTCGCGTCGCGGCCGGAAAAGCGCGACAGCCCCATCAGCAGGTTTTCTTCCACCGTCAGGCGCGGAAAAATCTCCCGTCCCTGCGGCACATAGGCAATCCCCTGTTGCACGCGCTGGTGCGGCTTCGCGTTATTGATAAGCGTGCCCTGCCAGTGGATGGTGCCGGATTTCGCCGGGATCAACCCCATCAGGCATTTCAGCAGCGTGGTTTTCCCCACGCCATTGCGGCCCAGTAAACAGGTGATCTCGCCCGGCGGGGTGTCGAACGATAAGCCGCGCAGAATATGACTGCCGCCGTAATACTGCTGTAAGTCTTTAACCTGCAACATGATCAGCGCCCCAGATAAACGTCGATAACCTGCTCGTTCGCCTGCACCTGCGCGAGCGAGCCTTCTGCCAGTACCTGCCCCTGATGCAGCACGGTCACATGATCGGCAATGGTTTCCACAAAGCCCATATCATGCTCCACCACCATCAGCGAGTGCTTGCCCGCAAGCGCCCGGAACACCCCGGCGATATACTCGGTTTCCGCATCCGTAAGGCCCGCGGCGGGTTCATCAAGCAGCAATAAATGTGGCTCCTGCACCAGCAGCATGCCGATCTCCAGAAACTGTTTTTGCCCGTGGGACAACAATCCCGCCGGACGATGCTGATGCCCGCTAAGACGCAGTAACTCCAGCACCTCCGCAATACGATCGCGCTGCTCGCCATTCAGTTTTGCCCGTAAACTGTGCCATACCGATTTATCGGTTTTCTGGGCGATCTCCAGATTCTCCAGCACGCTCAGCGCTTCAAACACCGTCGGTTTCTGGAATTTACGGCCAATACCCGCGCGGGCGATCTCCACCGGAGACAGTTCCAGCAGGCTGACGGTCTGATCGTAAAACACCTGCCCGCTCTGCGGCCGCGTCTTGCCGGTGATCACATCCATCAGCGTGGTTTTCCCTGCCCCGTTGGGGCCGATCACACAGCGCAGTTCACCGACGCCAATGGACAGCGATAAGTCCGTCAACGCGCGAAAACCGTCAAAGGTGACGTTGATTTTTTCCAGCTGCAACACCGGATCGGTGGTCTTTCGATAGCGATCCTGCGGCAGCGGCTGGGTAAAGAGCGCATCAGTCATGCTTCCTCCGTTGAATAAGGCCGATCACGCCACGCGGCAGGAACAGCGTAACCAGAATAAACATCAGGCCGAGGAAAAAGAGCCAGAAGTCCGGGAAGGCCACGGTAAACCAGCTGCGCGCGCCGTTGACGATCCCCGCGCCGAGGATCGGGCCGATCAGCGAACCGCGCCCGCCCAGCGCCACCCAGATCGCCGCTTCGATGGAGTTGGTCGGCGACATTTCGCCGGGGTTGATGATCCCCACCTGCGGCACATACAGCGCCCCTGCCAGCCCGCACAGCACCGCTGACAGCGTCCAGACGAACAGCTTAAAGCCGCGCGGATCGTAGCCGCAGAACATCAGGCGGTTCTCCGCGTCACGCACCGCCGTCAGCACACGGCCAAACTTGCTGCGGGTTAACAGCACGCCCACCAGCAGCGTGGCAGCCAGCAACAGCACGGTGGCGATAAACAGCCCAATACGCGTACCGGTTGCTGAAACCGGAAAGCCCAGCAGCGTGGTGAAACCGGTAAAGCCGTTGTTGCCACCAAAGCCGGTTTCGTTGCGGAAAAACAGCAGCATCCCGGCGTAGGTCAGCGCCTGCGTCATAATCGAAAAGTAGACGTCTTTAATGCGCGAGCGGAAAGCGAACCAGCCAAACACCAGCGCCAGTAGCCCCGGTACGAGGATCACCAGGCACAACGCCCAGGCAAAATACTGCGTGCCCGCCCAGAACCAGGGCAGCTCCGTCCACGACAGAAACGACATAAAGGCCGGCAGCCCGTCGCCGGCGGCCTGGCGCATCAGATACATGCCCATCGCGTAGCCGCCGAGGGCGAAAAACAGCCCGTGCCCCAGCGACAGCATTCCGGCATAACCCCACACCAGATCCAGCGCTACCGCGACCACCGCGTAACAGAGGATCTTGCCGATCAGCGTCAGCGTGTAGGTGGAGATCGCCAGCGGGTGCGTGGCGGGCAGCAAAGCCAGAAACGGCAGTGCCAGCAGCGCCATTAAAATCAGCCCGAACAGCAGCCCGGTCAGGCGTGGCGCGCGTCGGGCCAGGGTCAGCGTTAGTGGTTGGCTCATCAGTCAATTACCCGCCCTTTGAATGCAAATAACCCCTGCGGCCGTTTCTGGATAAACAGCACAATCAGGACCAGAATGGCGATTTTCGCCAGCACCGCGCCGGTCTGCGGCTCCAGCACTTTGTTGAGCACGCCAAGCCCCAGCGCCGCCACCACCGTGCCCGCCAGTTGGCCAACGCCGCCGGTGACCACCACGAGGAAGGAGTCGATGATGTAGCCCTGCCCCAGTTCCGGGCCAACGTTGCCCAACTGGGATAACGCCACGCCCCCCAACCCGGCAATGCCGGAGCCGAGGCCGAAGGCCAGCATGTCAACGCGCCCGGTCGGCACGCCGCAGCAGTCCGCCATACGACGGTTTTGCGTCACTGCCCGTACGTTCATGCCGAGACGGGTTTTGTTGAGCAGCAGCCAGGTGAGGGTCAGCACGCCCGCCACGAAAAGGATCACCGCCAGCCGGTTGTACGGCAGCACCAGATTCGGCAGTACCGCCCAGCCGCCGGAGAGCCAGGCCGGGTTCGCCACTTCGAGGTTTTGCGTGCCAAACAACATGCGTACGCACTGGATGAGCATCAGGCTGATCCCCCAGGTCGCGAGCAGGGTTTCCAGCGGTCGGCCATAAAGATGGCGGATAATGGTGCGCTCAAGGATCATGCCCACCGCGGCGGTTATAAAGAACGCTACCGGCAGCGCCACCAGCGGATAGAACGCCAGCCACTCCGGGGCCACGCGCGAAAACAGATCCTGCACCAGCCAGGTGGAGTACGCGCCGATCATCAGCATCTCGCCGTGGGCCATATTGATCACCCCGAGCAGACCATAGGTGATCGCCAGGCCTAATGCCGCCAGCAGCAGGATCGAGCCGAGCGAAATACCGCTGAACGCCTGCCCCAGCCACTCGCCCCATTTCAGTCGCTGCTGCACCTGCGCCAGACTTTCCGCGGCGGCGGCGCGCACGGCGGGATCAGGCTCTGCCTGCGGCTGCGTCAGGCGCATCAGACTGGCCTGCACCTGCGGATCGCTGGCTTCGCCCAGCAGCGTGACTGCTTCCCGTCGTTTTTCCGCCCGGCTGTCCGCCAGCTGTAAATTCGCCACCGCAATCGCCAGCGCGGTATGCACCCGCGCATCCTGTTCGGCCGCCAGCCGCGCACTGAGCAGCGGCAGCTGATCGGCCTGCGCGCTGGCCTGGAGTGTGAGTGCCGCCTGAAGACGCACGGAGGCGTCCGGGCTGACTAACTGATGCGACGCCAGCGCGCTCTTGATCAGTCCGCGCAGTCGGTTATTGAGGAAGATTTTTTTGACGTTGCCCACCGGGGCGGCCTCGCCTTCCAGCGGGATAAGTTTGTCACCCGCAGGCGTAAACAGCTGACCGCGCGTATCCGTTACCACCTCCGCCTCATTGAGCGTTTGCAGGAACGTCAGCCGGGAGGCATCAGGCGCGGCGGCCCACTGCTGGAGCAACTGGATCTGCTGGGCGCGGCTGGCCTTACCGTAATCAGCGGCAGGCCCGGCGTGCGCGGGGATTGCCATCAGCAGACCGCTTAAAAGAAGACAGCCCAAAGCCGGGAGAATTTTCATCATGTCACTGTTTTCCGGGTGAGTTCAGCCACGGCGCGGGGCTACTCGTCTTGCCCCGCGCCTCGGGCCTGCGGGAATTATTTCCCGCCGGTTTTCACCGGGTGATCCGGCTTTTTGTCGTTACCGGCAATGTACGGGCTCCACGGCTGGGCGCGAACCGCCTGTTCCGTCTGCCACACCACATTGAACTGACCGTTATCTTCGATTTCGCCAATCATCACCGGTTTGTGCAGGTGATGGTTGGTGGCGTCCATGGTCAGGGTAAAGCCGCTCGGCGCAGCGAACGACTGGTTCGCCATCGCCGCGCGCACTTTATCCACATCGGTGGTGCCTGCTTTTTCCACCGCCTGCGCCCACATATGAATGCCGACATACGTGGCTTCCATCGGATCGTTGGTCACGACGGTATCGGCGTTCGGCAGCTTGTGCGCTTTGGCATACGCCCGGTAATCGGCAACAAATTTGGTGTTCACCGGATTGCTGACCGATTCAAAGTAGTTCCACGCCGCCAGATGCCCGACCAGCGGTTTGGCATCGATCCCGCGCAGTTCTTCTTCACCCACCGAGAAGGCCACCACCGGCACGTCCGTCGCCTTGATGCCCTGGTTCGCCAGCTCTTTGTAGAACGGTACGTTGGAGTCGCCGTTGATGGTGGAGATCACCGCCGTTTTGCCACCGGCAGAGAATTTTTTGATGTTTGAGACAATGGTCTGGTAGTCGCTGTAGCCAAACGGCGTATAGACCTCTTCGATGTCCTGGTCCTTCACGCCCTTGCTGTGCAGGAAGGCGCGCAGGATCTTGTTGGTGGTGCGCGGATAGACGTAATCGGTGCCGAGCAGGAAGAAGCGTTTCGCGCTGCCGCCGTCTTCGCTCATCATGTATTCCACCGCCGGGATCGCCTGCTGGTTTGGCGCTGCGCCGGTGTAGAAGACGTTTGGCGACATCTCTTCACCTTCATACTGCACCGGGTAGAACAGCAGCCCGTTCAGCTCCTCGAAGACCGGCAGCACGGATTTACGCGATACCGACGTCCAGCAGCCAAACACCACCGCCGCTTTATCCTGGGTAAGTAACTGCCGGGCTTTTTCCGCGAACAGCGGCCAGTTGGAGGCCGGATCGACCACCACCGGCTCCAGTTGTTTACCCAGCACGCCGCCTTTGGCGTTGATCTCGGCGATGGTCATCAGCGCCATGTCTTTCAGCGGCGTTTCAGAGATCGCCATCGTCCCGGACAGGGAGTGCATGATCCCCACTTTAATGGTCTCTGCTGCGTATGCCTGTAGAGAAAAGCCCATGCTCAAAAAGGTGGCGGACAGGGCAAATGCTTTCAGCAACGAACGTCTTTTCATGACTAAACCCCTAAATGGTATTGAGTGAGTGTTGTTGTTGACTACGGTGACACGGGTTGCAAACTGGCCTGCTGGAGCATGTGTAGTGTGATTTTTCTGACCTCGGCTTTGCTTTGGGAAATGTGTCCGGTGAGCAGCTGTTGCGCCTCCCCGGTGTTCTGATCCTCAATGGCCTGCAAAATGCGGGCGTGCTCGTTGTAGGTCGCGTCAACGCGATCCTCGCGGGTGAAATCGAGGTGACGAATAATGCGCATCTTCTCCGTCAGTTCGACGTGCACCCGGACCATTTCGCTGTTGCCGGTGCTCTGCACCAGCGTGGTGTGAAACTGCTCGTCCATCAGCGACAGCGCTTTGCCGGGCGTCATACGCGGCGCGGCGATCCAGAAAGCCGTGAGCGGCGCGAGATGCTCTGAACAAAGTCCCGGCGGCATGCCGCACAAGCGGCGCACCGCTTCCCGCTCCAGCACGATGCGAAAGTCATACAGCGCTTCGTAGTAGGTGAAATCAAAAGGCCGCACCTGCCAGCCGCTGCGGGAATACACCTGCACATAGCCTTCGTGCTCCAGCCAGAACAGCGCCTGACGCACTGGCGTGCGGCTGGCCGACATGCGGGCGGAGATCTCGCTTTCGCTGAAATGCTCGCCGGGCATCAGGCGGAAATCGAAAATCTCGTTTTTCAGCGCCTGATAGATACGCTCCGCCAGCCCCGCGCTGCGCGTTTTATCGTTTTTACCGCTCGCCGCCATTTGCATCGTGAGTTACTCCAGCCACAGCAGGGTGTCGCCGGGATTGACCGGACGGCCAGGCTTACAGCCAAGACGCTTCACGCGGCCCGCCTGCGCAGAGACAATCGCCAGTTCCATCTTCATGGCTTCGACGATGACCAGCGTCTGCCCGACGGTCACTTCGTCGCCCGGTTGCACCAGCACTTTCCAGATGTTGCCGCTCATGTCGGCCGTCACCGGCTGCGCGCTGTCGTCGATGACCTCCTCGGCGACCGGCGCGATTTCCTGATTGCTGTCGTCATCCAGCTGCCAGCGCTCCACTTCCGCCTCAAAAGCAGCGGCCTGATGCTGGCGGAAACGGCTGATGTCATCGTCGTTGTCATGCAGGAATTGCAGATGGGCCGGGAAGTCAAACACCGTTTCTTCAATACGCACCGTGGCGCGGCCTTCGCGGAAATCCTCCCGCAGCCGATCCAGTTCTTCTTCGCTGACCGGGTAAAAACGCACCTGGTCGAAGAAGCGCAGCAGCCAGGGTTCGCCTGCGCTGAACTGATCGTTTTTCAGGAACTTGTTCCAGATTGGCAGCGTGCGCCCCACCAGTTGATAACCGCCGGGGGAATCCATCCCGTAGATGCACATATACATGCCGCCGATACCCACCGTGCCTTCGGCGGTAAAGGTTCGCGCCGGGTTGTATTTGGAACTTAACAGCCGGTGACGGGGATCGACGGGCACCGCGCAGGGCGCACCGAGGTACACGTCGCCCAGGCCGAGGATCAGATAGCTGGCGTCAAAAATTGTCTCTCTGACCGCCTCGCGGCTGTCGAGGCCATTAATACGCTGAATAAAATCCACGTTGTTTGGCAGCCAGGGGGCGCTGGCACGTACCGTATCCTGATAACGGCTGACGGCATCGAGGGTGGCGCGATCTTCAAAGGCCATCGGCAGGTGCACGATGCGCGACGGCACCTTCATCTGGCTGACGTCGCCGGTGCGCGATTCGGTGTCCAGCAGCAGCGCCACCAGCGCCTGCTGGCTGATGAGCCTGCTGTCATAACGCACCTGCAGGGAGCGCACGCCCGGCGACAGCTCGTTAATGCCCGGATGAGCCAGCTTACGCAGCTGCGCCATGATCAGGTGCACGCGCAGACGCAGCGCCAGGTCGAGCACGTTGTCGCCGTACTCAATGAGAATGTAGTTATCCCCCGCCTGGCGATAAACAATCGCCGGTGCGCCCGCAGACGCCGGTAGCGACACCAGCGCCGCCGCCGACACGCCGTTGCGCTCCGCCAGCGTCGGCACCTCAAACGCAGGCAGCGGGCTGGTTTGCAGCGAGTCGATAATGCGATCCATGGCGTTCTCCCGTGCCACCGCTTCCTCGATACTCATCGGGTAGAAACGGATGCGGTCGCCGGGCTTCACCTGGCCCACTTTCCACAGCTCAGCTTTGGCGATGGTCACCGGGCAGACAAAACCGCCGAGGCTCGGCCCGTCGCGGGTGAGGATCACCGGGAAATCGCCGGTAAAGTTGATTGCGCCAATGGCGTATTCGCAGTCGTGCACGTTCGAGGGGTGCAGTCCGGCCTCGCCGCCGTTGGGCCGCGCCCAGCCGGGTTTAGGCCCCACCAGCCGCACGCCGAGGCGGTTGGAGTTGTAGTGCACCTGCCATTCACTGGCAAAGAAGTCGTCGATGGACGCCTGGGTGAAGAAATCCGGCGCGCCGTGCGGACCGTAAAGCACGCCGATGCGCCACTCATCGCCATACGTCGGGATCAGCACCGGTGACAGCCCCTGCGGCTCGCTCACCGGCGCGGGCGTGGTGCAGGCGATCAGCGTCGGACGGGAAATGGGCAGCAGATCTGCCACGCTGAGGGTGCGCCCGGCGTGACCGCCAAACTGCCCCAGCGCGAACGTGGAACGGCTGCCAAGATATTCCGGCACGTCGATACCGTTACGTACCGCCAGATAACCGCGACAACCGCTCTGCGCCCGGCCCAGCGTCAGCGTCTGCCCCGCCTGCACTGTTACCGGCTGCCACAGGGGAACCGCGTCGCCGTCCAGCGTCGCCTGACAGTCTGCCCCGGTCAGCGCAATCACTGCCGCCGCATGAAAACGCAATACCGGGCCTTGCAGGGTAAACTCCAGCCCCGCCGCCGCGTCGTGGTTGCCGACAATGCGGTTCGCCAGCCGGAAAGCAAAATCGTCCATCGGGCCGGAGGGCGGCACGCCGATATCCCAGTAGCCGAGGCGTCCCGGATAATCCTGCACGCTGCTCCAGGTGCCGGGTTGCAGCACTTCTATTACCGCGCTCTCCACCGTCACGCTATCCAGCATCCGCGTCCAGACGTTGCCGTCCACGAAGGCGTCACTGGCGGTGATCTGCCGCAGATAATCGAGGTTAGTGGCGATGCCGTGCAGACGCGTGGCGTTCAGCGCCTGCTGAAGTTTTGCCAGCGCCGCTTCGCGGGTAGGTGCGTGAACAATCAGCTTGGCAATCATCGGATCGTAAAACGCCGAGACCTCGCTGCCGGTGATCACGCCGGTATCAATACGCACATCCGGCGGGAACACCACTTCGGTCAGCACGCCGGGGCTGGGCTGGAAGTTTTTCAGCGGGTTTTCCGCGTAAATACGCACTTCGATGGCCGCACCCTGTGGCGCCTGCGCCAGCCGCGCCCAGTCAATGGACTCTCCGGCGGCCACCCGTAACATGCACTCCACCAGATCCAGCCCGGTGACGCACTCGGTCACCGGATGCTCCACCTGTAAGCGGGTGTTCACTTCGAGGAAATAAAAGGCGTCCTGCGCGCTGTCGTAGATAAACTCCACCGTTCCCGCACTGCGGTAGTTCACCTGTTTACCCAGCTGCACGGCAGCGTTAAGCAGCGCCTCGCGGGTAGCAGGCGGCAAATGCGGCGCGGGTGTCTCCTCCACCACTTTCTGATTGCGGCGTTGCAGGGAGCAGTCGCGCTCACCGAGGGCCACCACGTTGCCGTTGCCGTCGCCAAAAATCTGCACTTCGATATGCCGTGCGCGATCGATGCAGCGTTCGAGGAACACCCCTGCATCGCTGAAAAACTGTTCTCCCAGACGGCGCACGCTTTCCCATGCCTGTTCCAGCGCCTCATCGTCGGCGCAGCGCGTCAGGCCGATGCCGCCGCCACCTGCGGTGCTTTTCAGCATCACCGGATAGCCGATCATCGCGGCGGCACTAAGCGCTTCCGGCAGGGAATTGAGCAACCCGGTGCCCGGCGTCATCGGAACGCCTGCGGCGGCGGCCAGTTCACGGGCGCGGTGCTTAAGGCCAAACTCGCCGATCTGTTCCGCAGTCGGGCCGATAAAGACGATCCCGGCGCTGTCGCAGGCGGCGGCGAACGCCAGACTTTCGGAGAGAAAGCCGTAGCCAGGCCAGATGGCCTGCGCCCCGCTCTCTTGCGCCGCGGCAATGATGCTGTCGATGCGCAGATAGCTGTCGCTGGCTTTTTCTCCGCCGAGGGGCAGTGCGACATCCGCCTGTTTAACGTGTTCGGCGTTTTTGTCGGCGTCGGAATATACCGCCACGCTGGTGATGCCGAGGCGCTTCAGGGTGCGGATGCCGCGGCAGGCAATTTCGCCGCGGTTAGCGATAAGAATGGTATTAAACATGGCGGGTCTCCTTGCGGGCGATCCAGTTGCGCCAGCCTGCAAATGCGGTAATGTCCGTGGCATCAGACAGCGCTGCCGGTTCACAAATAAAGCCTTTCACCAGACGGCCATCCCTCAGCTCCAGCGTGCCAATACCGAGCGGCGGCGGGATCTCCGCCACGAATTCGCCAAAGCGGGCCAGCGGGATGTCCCACAGTTCCACCTCAATGGCGGCGCCCTCATCCGCGCGGGCGAGACCCGGTTTCTGCGGCTGGGTATTCGCCAGCGCATACAAGCGGTAGCAGGCGGCGGTTTGCGTGGTTTCCACAAATACCGCCTGACGGCTGACAAGCTGGAAATTGAGCGGCATACCACGCAGATGCGCGCCAACCACCGCGACGCGCACATGCTGTGCCGATACCGGCAGCGCGGTTGCGGATGGCGTAAAGGCGAGGCCCGTCGCTCCCCGCGGCAGCGCCAGCTGTTGCTGCCAGCGCACCCCGAAATCCGCCAGCGCGCGATCGTGCCAGGCCGGCGCGATCAGCGTGATCCCTGCCGGTAAGCCGTCGGCGCGGAACGGCCCGGGCAGCGCCAGCGCCGCGAGATCCGCCAGGTTGGTAAAGTTGGTATAAGTGCCAAACTGCGAGTTAAAGCGCACCGGCTCCTGCTTCATCTCATCAATGGTGTGAATGGTCGGCGAGGTCGGCACCACCAGCGCATCCACCTCACGCAGGGCGGCATTGATCTGCTGCGCCAGTTCTGCGCGCAGGTATTCCGCCTGAAACGCTTCCACGGCGCTGAACGTCAGTCCGCCGGCAATGATCCCGTGCACGATGGGATCCATTTTCTCCGGGGTATTGAGCATCGCGCCCACCGCGGCGGTGCGCTCCGCCACCCACGGCCCCTGATACAGCTGTTCTGCAAGGCGGGTAAAAGCGGAAAAATCAATCGGCTTAAGGGTTGCGCCGCTTTCGCGCAGGGCGGCCAGCGCCTGTTCCCACGCGGCTTGTGCCTGGGCATCATCAAAGAAGGTCAGGGTTGCCGGTATGGCAAACACCGGGTTTTGTGGGATCGCGGCAGGCGCGGTGGCCGGATGCACGCGGGAGTACGCATCCCCGGCGTCATAGCCCGCAGCCAGTGACGTGATATAAAACGCGTCTTCAGCCGTCAGGGCGAACACCGATAACGTGTCGTTCAGGCGGCAGGCAGGCACCACGCCCTGCGCGGAGAGCCAGCCTTTGGTGGGCTTCAGTCCGACGATATTATTAAAGGCCGCCGGGACGCGCCCGGATCCGGCGGTGTCAGTCCCCAGCGCGAACGGCACCAGACCGCGCGCCACCACCGACGCCGAGCCGGAGCTGGAGCCGCCGCTGACATAATCCGCCTGAAACGTATTGCTGACCGCGCCATAAGGTGAGCGCGTGCCCACCAGCCCGGTGGCGAACTGATCCAGGTTGGTTTTGCCGATAACAATCGCGCCCGCCGCTTTAAGTTTTGCCACGGCGAAGGCATCGCGCTCAGCGAGATAAGCGAAGGCCGGACAGGCGGCGGTGGTCGGCCAGCCCGCGACATCAATATTGTCTTTCACCGCAAACGGAATGCCGAACAACGGCAGCGCGTCCGGCGTCTGCTGATACTGCGTCAGTAAGGGTTCGAGCTGATCGCGGATCTGCGTAGCGCTGGCAATGGCGATCCAGGCGTTATCCTCTGTCGACAGGGATCCAGCATACGCCTCAAGAAGTGAAATTAGATCGTCGCTGTGCTGGCGAATATACTGCTGCCACGCGGCCAACCCCTGTCCTGTCATTGCTGTCATATTCTGGATCCCTGTTGGTATACAAGATGAAATCCAGATAGCAACCGCCGTGCCAGAAATTTAAGCTATTGATTTATTGAGTTTATTTAAAATATTAAAGGGTATTTCAAATAATGTGCTGCACTACCGTTGCGCATATTTGTACCAGCACAGTGCAGAGGGTCATTGGAATAATGAATAAAAGAAAAGGCCATCAGATAATAATCTTATGGCCTTTGCAGAGAATTAACGTGGAAATATATCAGGCACGAATATCGTCATACTCGCGGGTATTATCAAATTCATGTTTGGCAAAGGGGCAGAGGGGGATAATTTTTCGCTCTTCCTGACGCATTTTTTCCACCACGCGCGCTACCAGCTGTTTGCCGACGCCCTGACCTTTCAGGCTCGGGTCGACATCAGTATGTTCAATAATGCTTAAATGCTCGCCGGTCGGGACGAAAACGATTTCCGCGATCTGCTCGCCGTCGGCGTTATTCACATAAAATTTATTATGGCCTTCAAGGATTTCCATTATTCACTCTCTTTTTTCTGGCGGTACTGTAGTGCACCGCTCGGGCAGGTGTCGATAATGCGTGTAACCGTTGCCGCATCCACTTCATCCGGCATGATCCAGGGTTTGCGTTTCAGATCGAAAAGCGCCGCGCTGCCGCGGACACACTTTCCGGCATGCTGACAGAGTGCGGTATTGAAATAGACATCTATTTGCTGACCGCTGTAGAGGCGGTAGCCCGCTTCCAGAAGTGCTTTATCCATGACATTGGCTCGGTGTGATGTTTTTATAAGATCGAATCTAGCATACCGATGTGTAAGCGTGGTGACTACGAGGCTGAGGCATAATTATTCATGGGCTTTAACCCGCTTGACCAGCGTCGTGAGATTACAATCTGCCTCGCGCACATAATCAAAGACATCCACGCAGAGCAAAATCAGCTTCAGCCCCCTGCCGCTTTCCATCAGCGGCGACATGTCATCGAAATCAGCGGCGCGTGCTGCCGCGATCAGCCCGTTTGGCATCGCATCGCCGCAGTCGGTAAAGCGCAGGCAGACCTCCCCGGCGGTGGCGGTAAATTCCACGCTAAACGAACGGCTGTCGTCCTCATGCAGAGCATGCCGGATGATATTGGTCGCCACCTCGCAGGCCGCTAAATCGAGGGAAAAACGCCACGCCTGTGCAACCGGTAGCCCGGCCATGCGGTTTTCCAGCCAGCCCGCCAGCGGTGTCAGCGAACCGAGCGACGCCGCAAAACATGTTTTATCCGCCATGATTCAGTTGCTCAACGGCGGCGGCACGATCGGCGCAGATACGGAAGATCCGATCCATGCGGGTGAGCGTGAACATATTACGGATCCCGGCGTTCATGCTGCACAGCGCCATTTCCCCCCTGCCGTTCATCATTTTCATCAGCGATACCAGGGTGCCAAGACCGCTGCTGTCGATAAAATCAATTTTGCTGAAATCCATAATCAGCGCCTTCTGATCCTCGCCGATTTCCCGCATGATCGCCTCTTTAAACGCGGCAGCTACCGAGGCATCCAGGCGACGAACAGACGGGGTGACAATATTCAGGTTCAGATGTCGTTCAGTATCGATATGCATTATTCATCTCCTTTTCGCTCAATCACCAACAGTGAAACATCATCGGCCATAGCGTGATCGTTATCGCCTTCTCCGTTGCGCCAGCGGATCAAATGCTGACCAAACTGCGCCAGCAGTTCGTCCAGCGCAAGCGTGGTGTGGGTTTGCAGCCAGTGCTGTAAAGATGCTGAGCCAAACTGGTTGCCGGCAGGATCTTCGCACTCGGTAATGCCATCGCTGAACAGGCACAGCCGCTCCCCCGGGGCCAGTGAAAACGTCACGTCCTCCCAGCTGAGTTCGGGCATTAATCCCACCGGCGCGCCGCCGCTGCCTACCGCGCGTGTTTCACCGGTTGGGGTGACGATAAAGGGGGTAGGGTGCCCAGCCTGGCACAGTCGCCCTTCCCCGCTGTCGAGGTCGATTACGCCGTAGATCATGGTGAAATAGCTCATGATCTCCGCCTCGTCGCTGCAAAAGCGGCTGTTAAGGATCTGCACTACGTCAGCCGGTGACGCCACTTCCCCGTTATCAGCAAATAAAAAACGCTCCACAGCCCGTCCATGCAGAAACTGACGGGCCACGGCAAGCGACATCATCGCCGCGCCAACGCCGTGCCCCGACACGTCCACGCAGTAAAACCCCAGATGGTTATCCAGCGCAAAGACGTTGAAAATATCGCCGGACACCCAGGCCGAGGGCAGGAAAAGCCAGTCGCTGAAGAAATCCCGGTAGCGCAGTTGATGCGACGGCAGTACCGAATGCTGAATGCGCGCCGCCGCTTCAAGATCCAGCTCAATCTGTCTCAGCGCTTCGCTCAGGCGGGTATTGTGCGCGGCGAGCGTGGCTTCCAGCATCAGTATGCGCGCGCCAGCATGCAATCGCGCCCGCAGCTCGGCCTGCTCTACAGGCTTACTGAGAAAATCATCGGCCCCGGCGTCAAAGCCGAGCGTCAGATCGCCGCTGTTCTCCCGGGCGGTTAACAGGATCAGATAGGTATAGTGGCCAAACTGACGACTGCGGATCTCCCGGCACAGCGTCAGCCCGTCCATCTCCGGCATCTCCCAGTCGCTGATCACCATGCTCACCGGCTGGCTTTCCAGGATCTGCAATGCCGCGATGCCGTTTTCCGCCTCGCTGACGATATAGCCCCACTGGGCCAGCATCCGCACCAGCAGGCGACGGTAAACCGGCGAATCTTCAACAACCAGAACGTGTTGTGCCGACATGGTGTTCCTTATAGCGGTAAGAACCAGGTAAGGCTGACCGTGCCTTCACGAAATTTCGCATTACCGGTCTGATGACCGGGATAACGCGTACCAGAAAAGTTGGCGTACTGAACGGAAAAAGAGCCTGGCGTGTAGCCCGCGTAGCCGAAGCTGTAACTGTAATCGCCGTTCCACGGCTGCTGCTGGCTGCGGTCGGGATACCAGAACGCGGTGGCGCGCACGAAAAAGTGCTGCTTGAAGGTATAACCGCAGCCGCCGAGCATGACGTTTTTGTTTTTACGAATATCGTTGTTACTCAAATCGTAATAGCGCGGCACCCAGCTGTAACCGGCCTGGCAAATGATCGTGTCGCCTTTGTTGATCACCAGTGCGTTTTCCAGCGGTTTTGGCAACGAGAACTTATAGGCCAGCGTCACCGCGCCCTGTTCGAAATAGGTATTGCGTCGGCTGCCGGACGTCCAGAAATGGTTATCGCCATAGTTGCTGTAGACCAGGCTTACGGTATTGGCGTGCCAGTCGTCATAGCCAAAACTGTAACGATAATCCGCCGTGTAGCGGCTGGTGTCCCTCACCGGCAGGCGGGAGGTGATATTGGCAAACCAGTAGTTGTAGGGGGAATATTGCAGGCTCAGATTCAGCGTCTGATTGATTTTCTTTTTTTCGTCTGCCGTGTCTGAACTGTTCGGAATAGAGATCCATTGCTCTTTCAGGCCCGAGCTGAAGCTGAGCGCCCCGGAAAATTTGTCATTATTACCGGAAAACAGGCGTCCCCAGCGGCTGGTGAACACCCCCACCTGCACCGGCTCACCTGCCTCATCCCGTAAGGTTTCTTTATCGGCTGGTTGCGTCGCGGCTGTGGCGCAGCCAGCCGTTAACAGCGCGCAGGCCAGTAAATATTTCTCACGCATACTGCCTTTCCTTAGTTAGGTATCCAGCGAGCGGCGACGTTATATTTCGCCATCAGCCATAACACGCCCAGCGCAGCCGCATGAATGACGGTATTTTCCAGCCAGGCCTGTCGCCACAAATCGAAGGTTACAAACTGACTCACCGCCAGCACGACGTAGACGTGCAAAATAAAGGTGTAAAGCGAGCGTTGCCCGAGCGGGATCAAAAACCACCCCGCCACGCGATAGATCGGCAGCCAGCACCAGCTCAGCAGCAGATAGACCGTCACCATCAGGCAAATATCGTTCAGCACCCGCACCGGCCCGAGGCCATTTTTCGCCGCCCAGGTATGGTAAAAAGCGTTGAAATCGGCGGGCGGTATTACATGCATCAACAGCGACGGCGGCATAAAGGGGTTGGTGTGATTCTGGGCGACGAAACCGAGAATAAGGGCGATCACTACCATGGCGATCACCACTACATGGCCGGAGGGTGTGCGGGCAAACGAGAGCAACTCCTCTTTGTACCAGCCGCTGCACATCCCCAGCACAAAGATAAACTGCCAGGCCAGCAGCGGAAACGCGAACTCAAACTCTGAAGGGGTGACGCGCACCGGCCAGCGCTGCCAGCAGCCATACACCAGCAGCGACAGACTTAATAACCCGTAAACGTGGCCTTTGCTCAGCATCCCTAAAAACAGCGGGCTTAACAGCAGCAGAAAAATATACAGCCCCAGAATTTGCGTCTGGTGCGGGCCTATCTGCAGATAGAGAATGATATTAAACCATGTCTCTTTTATTTGTGGTGTGACCGGATATAGCGACCAGGTGGTGCCGGAAAAGCGGTCGGTAAAATGGGTCACTTCAAAAACATTAATCCACGGCAAATACCCCAGCAACAGAAAGGAAACTATTATGATGATATTAACGCGATATATTTTCCATGCACGCAGATAAAGTCCCCATGAAACCGTCAGCAAAACCACTTTTTGCAAACGTGCGCGGTTTAGCATCCCGAGCATAAATCCTGAAAGAATAACAAAGCCTTCTGCACCGGTCGTTAACCCAAAACGCTCCCAGGTGAATATATTAAAGACCGACAGCAATTCGGTATGTGCCACCACCATCATCACCAGCGCAATGCCGCGCATCAGGTCGATGCGCAGATCGCGACTTCCCGCGATGGAGTAGCGCCATGACACTGATTTTTCACTTTCTTTTTCTGGCAACGCTGGCGCGATCTGGCTCATAGAGTTACCTTGCACGGAGGCCCAAAAAAATGTTTCAAATTATTTATTTAGCTTAAATAAACAGTTCTGGCAATTATTCACACGCAACCACAGTTTATTTAGCAGCAATGATATTAAGTTAAGCCAGGCTAAATTATAGCAATTTAAGCTGCTGGACACTTTTTTCCAGGCTTCTACACTTAGTTAACTTTTCTTTTGTTTTAGCGTTATTTCCCCGGGCAGGCTGGTGCCTGTAATGCATTTATAATTCAGCATCATCACGGAAGCAGGATATCCACTACTATGGATTTTTACTTTTCCCGTTTTGAAAATCGCAGGCCGCCTGAACCGCTCAAAACACCTCGTTGGGTGATGTTCACCTGGCAAGTTTTAGCGGTAGCAGCGCTTATTCTTGGCGGGAATTATATTTACTGGCGCTGGACCGCTTCCCTGAATACGGATGCGCTATGGTATGCCATTCCGCTGGTGCTGGCTGAAACCCTGGCATGGATCGGCACGATCTTATTTACCATCAACATCTGGAAAGAAGAGGATCCGCCGCAAAACCCGCCGCCCGCGGAGATCAACGACTGCCTGCTGAGTGACGAGTCGGTGGAGCCACGGCCCGTAAAAGTGGATCTTTTTATCGCCACTTACTCCGAAGATGTCGAACTGGTTCGCCTGTCGATCCGCGATGCGATGAAAATGCACTACCCCTTCCCGCTGGATTATCAGGTGTATGTGCTTGACGATGGCCGACGCCCGGAAATGAAAGCCGTCTGCGACGAGGAAGGCGTCAATTACATCACCCGGCAGACGAATATCGGCTACAAAGCCGGTAATTTGCGTAACGGCCTTGAGCAAACCGATGGCGATTTTATTGTCATCTGCGATGCGGACACGCGGGTTTTCCCGACGCTGCTTAGCCATACGCTGGGCTATTTCCGCGATCCGGATGTCGCCTGGGTACAGACGCCGCAATGGTTCTACGATCTGCCGGAAGGGGAAAATCTGTCCCGCTGGCTGGGGCGTAAAACGGGTAAAGCGGGATATGGCCTAGGCTGGCTGGCGCAAAAAATCGTTGGTCCGATTACCATTGGCCGCGATCCCTTTTTCAACGATCCACGCATGTTTTATGACGTGATCCTGCGGCGGCGTAACTGGGCCAACGCGGCGTTCTGCTGCGGTGCGGCGTCCATTCATCGTCGCGAAGCGGTGATGCAGGCGGCGTTACGCAGTTACGTGTGGACTGTTGAAGAGGAGATTTCACGTCACACCCGCGACATTCGCGATCCCTTGACGCGCGAAGCCTTACAGGACGCCATGCGCCCGCACGTCGCCTTTGATACCGAACTCACTCCCTATAAATTTCACGTCTCGGAAGATATTTATACCTCCATCCTGCTGCACGGCGACGCGGCGCGCACCTGGCGCTCGGTGATGCACCCGCGTATCGAATCCAAAATGCTCTCGCCGCAGGACATGCTGACGTGGATGATCCAGCGCTTTAAATACGCCGCCGGTTCGCTGGATATTCTGTTTCACGACAACATTTTCAGCCGCCGCCGCTTTAAGCTGTCGTTGCCGCAGACGCTGATGTACGCCACCACCTTCTGGTCTTACATGGCCTGCGTGTGGAACACCATTTTCCTCATTTCACCGATTATCTATCTGTTCACCGGTATTCCGCCGGTCTCGGCGTGGTCAACGCCGTTTTATCTGCACTTTTTGCCGTTTTTTATTTTCTCGGAGCTGGCGTTTATGTTCGGCACCTGGGGGATTTCCGCCTGGGATGGCCGCGCCTCTTACCTCTCCTTCTTTTCCATGAACCTGCGGGCGCTCAATACCGTGCTACGCGGCGAGCAGATCAAGTTTCACGTAACGCCGAAAGAGCGGCAGACGGGCCGCTTCCTGTATCTGGTGAAGCCGCAGATCGCCATTGTGGTGTTAACCCTTGCGGGGCTGATCTGGGGCGGTATTCAGGTGGCGCGAGGACAGGTGGACGATCCCTCCGGCTACGTGATCAATATTTTCTGGGGAGCAGTGAATATTGCCGCCATGCTGCCGCTGATCCTCGCCGCCGTATGGACGCCTGCTGAAGAAGAGGAAGCACGCTAATGAGAACACGTGACGCACTGCTTTCTGCCCGCAGCTATCTCACCATTCTGCTCGGTTTTCTGCTCGGGTTCGCCATTGTGGTGTGGGTGGAACACCAGATGCCCTCGCGCGTTGAAAGCAGCGGCGGGCTGAGTCTCAGCAAGGATTTTCCGCCGCTGCCCGCCTCCCGCGAGCTGACCTTTGATGAAGCTATCTGGGCGCGGGTAGCCTGGCAATATTACGTCAATAACACCCAGCCTAATGGTCTGGCGAATGCCCACGACGGCGAACCCTGGTTCAGCCTGTGGAGCACCGGCAGCTATCTGTTTGCGCTGATAGCTGCCAGACAACTTAATATCCTGACCATCGCTGAATTTGATGAGCGCACCACCGCCGCCCTGTTCACGCTGGGCCAGTTGCCGCTCAATCCGCAGGGCATGCCCGCCGCCTATTACCACGCTGACACGCTGCAAATACTTGGCAAACCCGACTCATCCGCCATCGGTATGGGCCGCCTGCTGAACGCGTTGCAGACCATGCTGTGGCGCTATCCCCAGCACGCCGCCGCCATTCGCGATCTTTTTAATCAGTGGCAGACGGGGTCGCTGGTTGACTCCAGTGCCGCCACGCAGGCCGCCGCACCGCTGCATCACTGGGCGCTGACCACCGATGAGCCGCGCGACAGTTTCGGCTATCGGCTGTACGCCAGCCATACGCTGCGGCTGATCGACAGCGCCGCCGGGCTGGCGGTGACCAATCCGCCGGAAGGACAGCAGATGATCGACATCGACGGCGTGATGGTACCGGACGAAGGCTTGCGCACCCCGTGGGGGAAACAGCCGTCACTCATCAGCCTGCCTTATCTGTTAACCGGACTTGAGCTGGGATTCGATGCGCAAAGCGCGGAAGTCGCCTGGCGCATCATGCAGATCCAGCAGCGTCGCAACAGCCTGCGGGTGCGCAAACCCCCAATAAGCACTGATTATGCCGAGCCTGCGCCGGACTTCGTAAACGATCTGCCGGATCGCCAGCCGTTGCAGAACAGCGCATTGGGCGATGCCACGCCGGAGCAAACGGCCATCACCTCCACCCGCTCCGCCTTTGCCTGGTACGCCCTGTTCCGCAACAGCTGGAGCGAGGCGCTGCGCCAGCAAGTGCAGCCGCTACAGGTACCGGGAAAAGGCTGGCAGCGCGGGCTTAACCTGAACAGCAGCGTTAACGCCGTGATTGACGCCGATACCAACGCGGTGGTCCTCGAAAGCCTGGCGTATATCGCCCATGGTCAGATGCTTTGTCTGGCCTGCCTTAATGACGCATCCCGATCCCCTTCTTCAGCAGGAGCTACGCCATGAAGCCAAAACCTTTGTTCTTTTTCCCACTTTTGGCCGGATTCGTGGCGTTCTGGCTGGCGATCTCGGGTGTACAGGCGGCTACCGAACTGCCCGCCTCGGGCTACGATCCCCGCAGCGGCGAGCTGAGCGAACGGGAAATGACCATCGCGAAAAACGCCTGGCAATATTTTGTCGCCAACTACCAGCCGACCACGGGGCTGGTGAATGCGGTAAACAAATACCCGTCTACCACTATGTGGGACAGCGCCTCTTATCTGGCGGCGATGACCGCGGCGCGGGAGCTGGGGATTATTGATAAAGCAGAATTCGATCGGCGAATGATTAAATTCCTCGCCACGCTGAATACGCTGGTGCTATTCCGCGACGAGCTGCCCAATAAGGCTTACAACACTATCAGCGGGCAGAAGGTGAACTACCAGAACAAACCCGGCGAGATCGGTTTTTCGGCGCTGGATATTGGCAGGATGCTGATCTGGCTGAAAGTGATCAAAGAGCGTTATCCGGAATACAGCAACGGCATTGATAACGTGGTGCTGGGCTGGGATTTTAGCCATGCCATCGATCCGTGCGGCACGCTGTACGGCGCCTATCTGGAAAACGGCCAGCCGAAGTACGTGCAGGAGGGGCGTCTTGGGTATGAGGAATATGGCGCGGCAGGCTTCCAGCTTTGGGGATTCAGCACCTGCCAGGCGAGCCGCCCCCAGCCTTATGAGCTGGCGGAGATCTACTGCGTACTGGTGCCTTACGACTCTCGCGATCCGCGCCGCACATCGCAGCACAACTATGTGGTAACGGAATCGTATCTGCTCTATGGTCTGGAATTCGGTTTTGATAACCCGACAGATCGTGACAATAGCCCGCGCGATTACTCCCACAGCTGGATGAAAAACTTCGCTGACCGCGTATATCAGGCGCAGGAAAACCGCTACACCATTACCGGCATTTTAACCGCCCGTTCGGAGCACCAGCTCGATAAATCCCCATACTTTGTCTACGACACCGTATTCAGCGATGGCTTTAACTGGAACACCATCACCGATAAAGGCCAGTACGCGCCGAGTACCGCAGCGGTATCGCTGAAAGCGGCACTGGGCATGTGGGTGTTGTGGGACTCGCCGTATACCGATCGCCTGCTTAACGCTATCGAAAACGCCAACGAAGCGGGCAAAGGTTATTACGAAGGGCTATATGAAAACGGTGACGGACCGATTAAAGAGTTCACCGCCAACAACAACGGCATCATGCTGGAGGCGTTGCTGTTCAAAAAAGAGGGCAAGCTCCTGCAATTTAACAGCGATAACCCGAAAAGCCGCGAGTTCGCCCCCTCCCTGTGGGACAAAAAGCTCGTTGACCTGTTTGAAGAAAATAACAGCAAACGTAACCGCCCGTTCCTGAACAGCACGCCAGCGGTGAAAAGCTGGTGCGAGCAGACCGGCACGACGCAGCGGACCAAACCCGCCTGTCAGGCCTGCCAGTGCGCATCCTGTAACGCGGATGAACCCGTTAAACTTCCTCCGGTGACGGCGCAATGTTTAAAACCGTAGCCAGCTGGCTGGCGGGCCTTGTCATTGTCCTGCTTCTCGCCTTTGCGCTTTTCAGTCGCGATGGGGCAGGATGGCGCTGGCTGACGAAAGGCGGCTGGCACACCAGCGCGCGCATCGATCGCCTGACGCCGCAGGAGCAGGCGTGGGCCGGCATCGCCTGGCGCTATTTCGTCAATAACACCCAGCCGCAGACCGGGCTGGTAAACGGCAGCGATCAACAGCCGCGCGTCACCCTGTGGCAGATGGGCGATACGCTGATCGCTCTGCTTGCCGCCCGCGAGCTTAACCTGATTAAGGACGACGAATTTGACGCCCGCCTGACGCGGCTGCTTGGCACGCTCAATCGCCTGATGCTCAGCGAGCAGCGCACGCCGGGACGACTCTATTCCACCCGCTCCGCCACCATTATTGACTTCAGCGGTAAAGCGGTAAAAAGCGGCTGGTCAGCCAAAGATATGGCGCGCCTGATGCTGGCGCTGCGCCTTACCGCCGAACGCGCGCCGCAGTATCGCGAGTATCTGGATAAAATTATCCTGCGCTGGAATTTCTGTCCGGTGATGGATAAAGAGGGCGAACTCTGGTCCTCGTCGCTGCAAAACGGCCAGCCCGTGGTACGCGAAGAGCTGCGGCTGGGGGAGAGTGAATATGCCGCCAGCGCGTTTCGGCTGTGGGGCTTCCCGGTCGGCAAAGCGTTTACTCCACCGTCGCGCAACGTGATTATTTACCAGCGCAGCCTCGCCGTTGACGCCCGCGATCCGCGCACCACCTGGCAGCCGTCGCTCATCACCACCCTGCCCTATATGCTGCCGGGGCTGGAGTTCGGCTGGGATCCGCCCGGCCTGCCGTCTGAATTACAGGATACCTTGCGCATCCGGGCTGAACGGGTATGGCTCACCCAGAAATCACGCTGGGAGACGGACAAGGTGCTGACCGCCCGCGCCGATTTTTCCCTGGCGCAGGCCCCGTGGCATGTCGAGGACACCGTGTGGGGCAACGGCTACGCCTGGAACACCCTCGGCGACGATGGCCGGGACTATCCGCGGCTGGCGCAGGTTTCCACCAAAGCGGTCTTTACGCTGTGGGCGCTGTGGGAGACCGACTATACCGATGCCCTGATGGCAGTGACCCGTCATCTCAATAATCCGCAGCAGGGCTGGTACGAAGGCCGCGTCGAGGCGACCGGCGACACCAACAACGCGATCACCCTCTCCACCAATGCGATGGTGCTGGAGGCGCTACTCTATAAACACAACGCCGGGCCGCTATTTAAAAATGGTCTGATGGAGCAGGACAGCTATTTCTCACGCCGTCTGGCGGATGAATTTAACCCGCCCGGCCTGTGCCTGCCGGGTGAACATGCTGCGAGGGCTGCACCATGAAATTTTACCGCGATCTGTTTGAGGCGAGCCTCAACCGCGTGATCCCCGATGCGGATAAAAAAGCCTTTTTCCAGGCCTTTTTTGAGGCCTTTAAGCATATGTCCCCCGAAACCGAGCAGCACTTTTCCCGCCTGCCTGACGAAGAAGGCCCGCAGATGGTGTACAAAAGTTTTTTTGCCATGCTGGCGGTGGACGGCGTGCTGTTTGTCCCGGATTTTCTCGAACGGCTGGCACGGGAACAAAGCCACGACGGTCTGCGACTGCCGCCGCGCTTTTTCGCCCTCTGGCGGGAGGCGATGCTTAACACTGTCCGCCTGCGCGATCCGGAATGTGACGAGGAGATCCTCACCGCCTGGGCCATGGCCATTGCGCCAGGGCTGGAATATCTGCGCCGTCAGGCGGAACTGCACTACCAGGCCCGGGAGGAACAATGATCCCCTCTTCCTGCTTCGATCTGAATGCGCTGCCGGTGGCGGTAATGATCTACGACCAGGCCGAACGGCTTCAGGCCTGGAATGACAAAGTGACACAGTTTTATCCGGTGATCGGCCCGTGGCTTACCACGGGCACGACGCTGGAGGCGCTTGCTGAAAAATTTATCGATGCGGTTTACAACATCGATCCTGATAAAAGGCAAAGCCTGCGCGAAGCCATTATCCGCAACTGCCGTCAGCCACAGCATTATGAAGTACGCCAGGCCGGGCAGCGGCAGTATTTTGTCCAGCATCAGCGGCTGCCGGACGGCGGTATCGTCAGCCTGCACAGCGACATTACCCAGCTTGACGAAGCCCGCCGTTCCCGCCACCAGCTACATGAGGATTTTTTACTGACCGCCGAGTCGATTCAGATCGGCATCTGGGACTGGCAAGTATCGCAGGATAATTTACAGGTCAACGACACCCTGCTCGCTATGGTTGGTCAGTCGCGCATGCAGTGGCAGCATCCGGTTCGTTTTCTGCTTAATCTGGTGCATGAAGAAGATCGTGCGACGCTGCGCCAGGCGCTGGCCGCCTCGAAAAAAGATCATATGCCGGTGTTTGAGTGCGAGATCCGCGTGCGCCATCCGAAAGAGGGATGGCGCTGGATGCTGCTGTCCGGGCAGGTGGTGACGATGACCATTCAGCGCGAGGCAGAGCGGGTGATCGGCACGCTACAGGACATTACCCGGCGCAAGGAAGCTGAGCTTATCGCCATTGAAGCCGCGAAAGTGGCCCGCGAGGCCAACGAGGCGAAAAGCGCCTTTCTCGCCAATATGAGCCATGAGATCCGCACGCCAATGAACGGCATTTTAGGCATGACGCAGCTCTGCCTGGACACGCCGCTGACGGCGGATCAGCGGGAGTATCTTTCGCTGGTGATGAGTTCCGCCCAGTCGCTGCTGCATATCATCAACGACATTCTCGACTTCTCTAAAATCGAAGCGGGCAAAGTGGAACTGGACGAGGAGCCGGTGGACATTCGCCCCTTCGTTCAGTCGCTGATCCGCCCGCATATGCCCGCCGCCAGCGAAAAAGGTATCGAACTGCTGGTGGACATTGCCCCGACCGTGCCGGACGTGCTGCGGGTAGACGGCCCACGGCTGCGCCAGATCCTCACTAATCTTTTGGGAAATGCGCTGAAATTTACCCCGCAGGGAGAAGTGCTGCTGGCGATCGAACCTGCCGACAGCGCGGATCACTGGCGTTTCCGGGTGCGTGACAGCGGCATCGGTATTCCGCCGGATAAGCAAAAAGCCATTTTCGAGGCGTTCAGCCAGGCGGACAGCTCAACCACCCGTCGCTACGGCGGCACCGGGCTGGGGCTGACCATCTCTGCCCGGCTGGTGAAAATCATGGGCGGTGAACTGTCGGTGAGCAGCGAACCCGGCGCGGGGAGCGAATTTGCCTTTACGCTGCCGCTCACCGGCCAACAGGTATCCGCCGCCTGCCGCACGGTGCCAGCACATTTCAACGGTGAACGAGTGCTGGTAGTTGACGATAACAGCACCAATCTGCGCCTGCTCGATACCATGCTCGGTCAGATGGGACTGCAACCGACCTGCGTAAATAACGCCGCCGAAGCGTTACGCCGGGCGTCAGGGGAAACGCCTTGGCCGCTGATTATTCTTGATGCGCAGATGCCGGATATGGACGGCGTATCGCTGGCGCTGGAACTGTCCGTCCTGCCGCAGGCCAGCCACAGCCAGATCATTATGCTCAGCTCGATGAGCCGCCATTTCGACGCCAAAATGCTCAAACGCATTGGCATCTCCCACTATTTACACAAACCGGTGGCCCGTCACGAGTTGCATCAGGCCATCGCCAGCGCGCTTGGGCCACAGCCCACTCCCTTTGTACCGCCGCCAGCGGTTATCGCCGCCCCTGTCGACAGTGCCCATCAGGGACTGCGGGTATTACTCGCCGAAGATAATCTCGTGAATCAGAAAGTTGCCAGCCGCCTGCTGGAGCGACTCGGGCATGACTGTACAGTGGTAAATAATGGCCGCGAGGCGCTGGAGCGCTGGCGCGCCGACCGCTGGGATGTGCTGTTAATTGATTTACAGATGCCGGAGATAGATGGCGAAACGGCGATCCGCATGCTACGGGACGAGCAACAGACGCATCAGCCTGCCATCGCCATGACCGCCCACGCCATGCAGGGTGATAAAGCGCGCTGCCTGGCAATGGGCTTTGACGGCTATATCGCCAAGCCGGTGACCCAGGACGCGCTGCGGGATGAGATCCTGCGCGTCAGCCGTCCTGTAGAAGAGGGATTGCCGGACGAAGCACGTCTGCTGAAGCAGTGCGCCGATGATGCGGAACTGGTGGACGAACTGTTAACGCTGTTCCGTGAAGGGCTGGAGGACGCGCTGGCAGCCATAGTGCAGGCGATAGCGCACGACGACCGTGACGCGCTGCGCCGGGCGGCGCATAAACTGCGCGGTGAAGCCCTGGCACTGGATTTCACTGACCTCACGCACCTGCTGCAACGGCTGGAAAGCGACGCGCAGACGCTGGATGACGGCGAACTGAAAACCCTGCGGGATGGCCTGTATGCCGAGGCAAGCCGCATTATGGCGTGGCTGCAACGCCGGGCGCAGGAGGTCAACCATGATGCGTAATCTCATCCTGTTACTGAGTTGCCTCGTGCCGCTGGCACAGGCAGCAACGACGCCTGTGACCTGGTCCCTCGCCGGACAGTGGCAGGTACATGACGCCAACGACGGCACTACCTCCTCCATCGCTGGCTGGCGTGCCCTCCGGGTGCCAGCTAACTGGTACAGCGCGGGCTACGACCATCAGGGAGCGCTGATGTACCGTCACGCCTTTACCCTGCCCGAACAGCCCGCCGATACCATGGCTACGCTGGTGTTTGACGGCGTCGATTATTTTGCCGACGTGACGCTTAACGATCAGCCGCTGGGCCGTCATGAGGGTTATTTCCAGCGTTTTTCCGTGGATGTCAGCAAGGCGCTGCGGCGTCATAACACCCTGGCAGTGAGGGTGGACAGCCCGTTTGAAGATCCGAAGACCGTCTGGCCGTTGCACAAAACGCTGATGAAAGGCGTCCTCAATCAGCACGACAGCCGACCGGGCGGTGCCTGGTCGCCACAGGGACAGGACGCCAACTCGGGCGGTATCTGGGCGCCGGTGCGACTGCATCTCAGCCGGGGCGCCACCCTCGATGAGATCATCCTGCGCCCGGACTGGACGCAGGGGCTGGACAAACCCGCGCTACAGGCGGAGATCCGCTACCGGGCCATCGAAGGCGGAAATACCACTCTGCGCCTGACGGCCGTCCCCGCCAACTTTAACGGCCAGCGTTTTCAGCAGGCATTTCCGGTCACGCTGGAGAAGACCGACGGCTCCGCCCGCACGCTGAAGGTCACGCTACCGATGAACGCTGCGAAGCTCTGGTGGCCAAAGGGCTATGGTCAACCGCATTTATATCAGGTGCGCGCCACGCTCACGGATAATCAGGGGGTGATGGATACCGCCGTGACGCGCACCGGCCTGCGCAAAATGGAAGAACAGCCGGATAACAAAGGCTGGCTCATCAATGACAGACGCATATTTATAAAAGGAAGCAACTATATCGGCTCGCCGTGGCTCAGTACCATGACACGGGAAAAATACCGCCGCGATTTCCGGCTGGTAGAGGAGATGAACGCTAATGCCATCCGCATTCATGGTCATGTGGCGGGACGCGGGCTGTATGAGGTGGCCGACGAGATGGGGCTGATGATCTGGCAGGATGTGCCGCTGCAATGGGGCTACGACGACAGCGCCGCCTTTGCCGATAACGCCGCACGCCAGACCCGGGAAATGGTGGAGCAGTTCGGCAACTCGCCAGCTATTATCGCCTGGGGCGGCCATAACGAGCCGCCGTGGAATTCGCCGTGGATGGAGAAACGTTTCCCCGACTGGCGTAAAGATTTGAACCGTGCGCTGACCGAAAAAGTGGCGGATGCGCTGGCAACGGATCGCTCGCGCATCGTGCGGCGCTTTTCGGCAGTCGAAGAGCACTACTGGGCCGGGTGGTATTTCGGCACTATCCGCGATCTGCTCAGCCCTGCGAAAACCGCCATCATCACCGAGTTTGGTGCACAAGCGCTGCCGCGGCTGTCGACCCTGAAAACGATTATTCCACCAGACATGCTCTGGCCAAAAACCACCGCGGCCGACGATCCCGGCTGGACGCGCTGGAAATACCACAACTTTCAGCCTTTCCAGACCTTTAAATTCGCCAACATCCCGCGCGGTAAAAATGTGCAGGAGATGATCGCCAATACTCAGGCTTATCAGGCGCAACTGGTCGCCACGGCGGCAGAAAGCTATCGCCGACAGCGCTATCAGCCAGTGACCGCCCTGTTCCACTTTATGTTTGTCGAGACCTGGCCTTCCATTAACTGGGGCGTGATGGATTATCTGCGTAAACCGAAAGCGGGCTATTACGCGCTGCAAAAAGCCTATCAGCCGCTGCTGCCGTCTATTGAGCCTGTCACCGCCCAGTGGCAGCCCGGCCAACCCGCTACTGTCCGGCTGTGGGCGATCAACGATACCTGGTCTGCCTGTGACCAGTGTCAGTTGAAATGGCAGGTGAAGCAGAACCAGCGTGTACTGGATAAAGGTGAAATCACCCTGACGCTTCCAGCCGATTCCGGGCAAAAGGTGCAGGAACTGACAGTGACGCCTGCGGATAAGCATGCGGTGGAGATTAAATATTGGATCGAGGATCGGCACGGGAAAAAAGTTGGGGATAATGCGTTCAGGGTGCAGCCAGGCGAAGAATAATCAGGGGAATAAATACTGGAGCGGGCGAAGGGAATCGAACCCTCGTATAGAGCTTGGGAAGCTCTCGTTCTACCATTGAACTACGCCCGCTTTGAGGTGCGTATGGCATTATAAACCTTACGCACCGTCTGGCAAGCCGCGTGGCGGCTAACCGGCGATATATTAATCGCTTAGCCGTTGATCAACATTTAGGCGGACTGCCCTGTGGCGGCAGATAACGCGCCGGATCGATAGCGGTGGCGCGATAACGCAGCTGGAAGTGCAGTCGCACCGAGTCGGCGTCGGTGCTGCCCATGGTGGCAATCTTCTGGCCAATCTTCACGCTCTGGCCGTTATTCACCAGCAGCGAATCATTGTGGGCATAGGCCGTAATGTAATCCTCGCTGTGCTTGATCATAATCAGATTGCCGTAACCGCGCAGTTGATTACCCACATACACCACTTTACCGGCACCGGCGGCGTATACCGGCTGTCCGCGCGTACCAGCAATATCCAGCCCTTTGTTACCGCCATCGGCGGAGGAGTACGGGAGGATAATTTTGCCGTTCGTCGGCCAGCGCCAGCAGCGTTGCCCCACCGGCGGCCACGAGGCTAACGGCACCGAGGCTGATGGTCTGGCGGATGCGGTTCTGCCGCCCTTACCCGAGGATCCAGCGGATTTACCGCCGCTGTTAATCCGCAGCCGCTGACCAATTTCAATGGTGTAAGGCGGAGAGATACTGTTCAGGCGCGCCAGCTCTTTGACGCTGGTGCCGGTCATGCGCGAAATTTTAGATAAGGTGTCACCGCGTTTAACGGTGTAAGTCTCGCCATCGGCGGCATTTTTCGATGAGCATGCCGCCAGCAACAGGCTGAACGCCAGGCAGATAAGAAGTCGACACGGATTTTTCATCAGGCGTCCTGCAATCAAAACACTTCCCCGGAACAAATGAGCATGACTGCATATCATAGCAGCCACAGGCGCGATGCAAAATGCATTAGCGATGATTACCGTATCCGGCTGGTGAATGGCGCTGGTCGAGCCAGATTACGCGCGCCAGAGCAAAGCGTTTTCCCGAAGCTCACGTATAATAGAGCCGTTATTCGGGCTGGATGAGAGTGAGTTAAGCTTATGTTGCAGGAACATGTGATTTTACTGGATGAACAGGGAATGGCGTCCGGAACCCAGGAAAAATATGCCGCGCATCATGCCGACACGCCCCTGCACCTGGCTTTCTCCAGCTGGCTGTTCAATGAGCACGGCGAGTGCCTGCTCACCCGTCGCTCTCTGCATAAAAAAGCCTGGCCGGGCGTGTGGACGAACTCCGTGTGCGGGCATCCGCAGAGCGGGGAAGATTTCACCGCCGCGGTGATCCGCCGCTGCCAGTTTGAAGTTGGCGCGACCATCGCCGCCATTGCGCCGGTCTATCCGGAATTCCGCTACTGCGAGACCGATCCCTCGGGCATTGTCGAAAACGAAATTTGTCCGGTGTTCGCCGCGCGCATCACCACGCCGCTGGCGGTCAACGCTGATGAAGTGATGGATTATCAGTGGGTAACGCTGGAAGCGCTGTTCTGCGCCGTGGATGCCACGCCCTGGGCGTTTAGCCCGTGGATGGTGCAGCAGGTCGCCCGGCCTGAGGTGCGTGAACGGCTCCGTGTTTTCGCTGCCGCATAAAAAAAGCCCCGGCATTGCTGCCAGGGCTTATTCGTATTACGCGTGATTATTTAACCGGGCGCATGGCCGGGAAGAGGATCACGTCGCGGATGGTGTGGCTGTTGGTGAACAGCATCACCATACGGTCGATACCAATACCGAGGCCAGCGGTCGGCGGCAGGCCATGCTCCAGCGCGGTAACGTAGTCTTCGTCGAAGAACATCGCTTCGTCGTCGCCCGCCGCTTTCGCGTCAACCTGATCCTGGAAGCGTTTCGCCTGATCCTGCGCATCGTTCAGCTCGCTAAAGCCGTTACCGATTTCACGTCCACCGATGAAGAATTCAAAGCGGTCGGTGATCTCCGGGTTTTCATCGTTACGACGCGCCAGCGGAGACACTTCTGCCGGATATTCGGTGATGAAGGTCGGTTGGATCAGATGCGCTTCGGCGGTCTCTTCGAAGATCTCCGTCACGATGCGGCCCAGGCCCCAGCTCTTCTCAACTTTGATGCCCAGGCTTTCCGCAATGGCTTTCGCGCTGTCAAAGTTATCCAGATCGGCCAGATCCGTTTCCGGACGGTATTTCTTGATCGCTTCGCGCATAGTCAGTTTTTCGAACGGCTTGCCGAAATCGAAGGTCTGATCGCCGTAAGGCACTATGGTGCTGCCCAGAATATCCTGCGCCAGGGTGCGGAACAGGGACTCGGTCAGCTCGATCAGATCTTTGTAATCCGCGTAGGCCATATAGAGTTCCATCATGGTGAACTCAGGGTTATGGCGAACGGAGATGCCTTCGTTACGGAAGTTACGGTTGATCTCGAACACGCGATCGAAGCCGCCAACCACCAGACGCTTGAGGTACAGTTCCGGCGCGATACGCAGGTACATGTCCAGATCCAGCGCGTTGTGATGTGTCACAAACGGACGTGCAGAAGCACCGCCCGGGATGACCTGCATCATCGGGGTTTCCACTTCCATAAAGTCGCGGCTCACCATGAACTGGCGGATACCGGCCATGATCTGCGAGCGGATCTTGAAGGTGTTACGGGATTCTTCGTTAGCGATGAGATCCAGGTAGCGCTGACGATAGCGCGCTTCCTGATCCTGCAGGCCATGGAATTTGTCCGGCAGCGGGCGCAGCGCTTTCGTCAGCAGACGCAGCTCGGTGCAGTGGATGGACAGCTCGCCGGTTTTTGTCTTGAACAGCTTGCCGCGCGCACCGAGGATGTCACCGAGATCCCACTTTTTGAACTGCTCGTTGTAGATGCCTTCCGCCAGATCGTCACGGGAGACGTACAGCTGAATACGGCCGCCCACGTCCTGCAGCGTCACGAACGAGGCTTTACCCATGATACGGCGGGTCATCATACGGCCAGCAACGGCAACTTCGATGCCGAGCGCTTCCAGCTCGTCATTCTCTTTGGCGTCGTAGTCGGCGTGCAGCTGGTCAGAGGTATGATCGCGACGGAAATCGTTCGGGAACGCAACACCCTGCTCACGCAGTTGTGCCAGCTTTTCGCGGCGAGCTTTCAGTTCATTGTTCAGATCAACTACGGTTTCAGCGCCCTGTGCTTGTTGTTCAGACATGTTGGTTCCTCATAGCCCTGCTTTCAAACTTGCTTCAATAAATTGGTCCAGACTGCCATCCAGCACCGCCTGCGTATTACGGGTTTCTACACCGGTACGCAGGTCTTTGATGCGGGAGTCGTCCAGCACATAAGAACGGATCTGGCTGCCCCAGCCGATGTCGGACTTGTTGTCTTCCATCGCCTGTTTCTCAGCGTTTTTCTTCTGCATCTCCAGTTCATAAAGCTTCGCTTTCATCTGCTTCATGGCCTGGTCTTTGTTCTTATGCTGAGAACGGTCGTTCTGGCACTGCGTGACGGTGTTGGTCGGGATGTGCGTGATACGCACCGCCGATTCAGTACGGTTAACGTGCTGACCACCCGCACCGGAGGCGCGGTAAACGTCGATACGCAGGTCTGCCGGGTTGATTTCGATATCAATATCGTCATCCACTTCCGGGTAGACAAACGCGGAGCTGAACGAGGTGTGACGGCGGCCGCCGGAGTCGAACGGGCTCTTACGCACCAGGCGGTGAACGCCGGTTTCGGTACGCAGCCAGCCGTAGGCATAATCGCCGGAAATCTTGATGGTCACGGATTTGATACCCGCCACTTCACCTTCCGACTCTTCGATAATTTCAGTTTTGAAGCCGCGTGCTTCCGCCCAGCGCAGGTACATACGGGTCAGCATGCTTGCCCAGTCCTGCGCTTCGGTGCCACCGGAGCCCGCCTGGATATCCAGGTAGCAGTCGGCGCTGTCATATTCACCGGAGAACATACGGCGGAACTCAAGCTGTGCCAGCTTCTCTTCCAGCCCGTCCAGTTCAGCCACGGCTTCGTTGAAGGTCTCTTCGTCGTCAGCTTCTACGGCCAGCTCAAGCAGGCCGGCAACGTCTTCCAGACCCTGGCTCATTTGATCCAGCGTTTCAACGATGGCTTCGAGGGAGGAACGCTCTTTACCCAGCGCCTGAGCGCGTTCAGGTTCGTTCCATACGTCCGACTGTTCCAGCTCGGCGTTTACTTCTTCCAGACGCTCTTTCTTGGCATCGTAGTCAAAGATACCCCCTAAGAACGTCCGAGCGCTCTGTGAGGTCCTGAATGCGGTTTTTTACCGGATTGATTTCAAACATGGTCTGTTTTCTTTTATTGGACTTGTCAAAATGCAGTTATAAGGGCGGAATTCTACCGGAATTACGCCCTGTTTTATAGCGAATACTGGCGCTAAATTGGCCAGATGTCGTCGATGATCAGTTGAACGCTGCGATTGCCACGGAACTCGTTTACATCCAGTTTGTAGGCGAGGTTCACCTCGCGCACGCCGTTGTCCGGCCAGATGCTGGTATCGACATTAAAGGCGATGCCATCGAGCAGCGGACCGCCGCCGATCGGTTCGACCATCACTTTCAGATGGCGTTCGCCAACAATACGCTGCTGCAACAGGCGAAAATGGCCGTCAAACAGCGGTTCCGGGAACATCTGTCCCCACGGCCCGGCATCACGCAACATTTCGGCAACGCCGAGGGTCATCTCCTGCGCGTCCAGCGGGCCATCGGACACGATCTCCCCCTGCAACAGCGCCGGATCCAGCCATTCGGTCACCAGTTCGCCAAAGCGTTGCTGGAACTCGTCGAAGCGCGCCACTTCCAGCGACAGCCCGGCAGCCATCGCATGGCCGCCGAATTTAATCATCATGCCAGGATAGAGCGTATCCAGGCGCTCCAGCGCATCGCGCATGTGCAGCCCCTGAATAGAACGGCCCGAGCCTTTCAGCAGGCCTTCGCCTGCGGGGGCAAAGGCGATCACCGGCCGGTTAAAGCGCTCCTTCAGGCGGGAGGCAAGAATACCGACCACGCCCTGATGCCATTCGGGATGATACATCGCCAGCCCGCCCGGCAGCGCTTCGCTGCTGCGCTCCAGCTTTTCGCACAGCGCCAGCGCTTCGGCCTGCATCCCCTGCTCGATCTCTTTGCGCGTCTGGTTTAGCGCATCCAGCTCGCTGGCCAGCACGCGGGCTTCGCCAACGTTATCGCACAGCAGCAACGCCACGCCGACCGACATGTCATCCAGTCGTCCGGCGGCGTTCAGGCGCGGACCGAGAGCAAAGCCCAGATCGCTGGCTGCAAGTTTTTGCGCGTCACGATTGGCGACTTCCAGCAGGGCTTTGATGCCAGGACGGCACTTGCCCGCCCGGATACGGCTCAACCCCTGCCAGGTGAGAATACGGTTGTTTGTGTCGAGGGGCACCACGTCAGCCACCGTGCCCAGCGCCACCAGATCCAGCAGTTCAGCCAGATTAGGGATCGCCAGTCCCTGCGCGTCAAACCAGCCCTGATCGCGCAGATGAGTGCGCAGCGCCAGCATCAGGTAAAAAGCCACCCCGACACCCGCCAGCGATTTCGACGGAAATGCGCAGTCGCGCAGATTCGGGTTAACGATGGCTTCTGCACCTGGCAGCGTGTCGCCAGGCAGATGGTGATCGGTCACCAGCACCGGAATGCCCAGTTCATGGGCGCGATCCACGCCTGCATGGGACGAAATGCCGTTATCCACGGTGAGGATCAGCTGCGCGCCACGGGCATGGGCCTGATCAACCACTTCCGGGCTTAAGCCGTAGCCATCGTCAAAGCGGTTCGGCACCAGATAGGCGACATTCGGACAGCCCATCGCCCGCATCGCCAGCACGCTTAGCGCGGTGCTGGTGGCGCCGTCGGCATCAAAATCACCGACCACCATGATGCGCAGCCCCTGCTTGAACGCCTGATACAGATGCTCCGCCGCCGTCTCCACACCGCTTAGCTGCTGCCAGGGCAACATGCCTTTCACACCGCGCTCCAGTTCCGCAGGCGATACCACGCCGCGGCTGGCATATAAGCGGCGTAACAGGGGCGGCAGGTTATCCGGCAGATTTGCCGCCGGATCCGGCTCGCGACGGCGAAGTTGTCTCTGAAGTTTCACGAAAATTATTTACCGCCGGTCTGTTTTTTATGTTCGTCCAGGAAGGCTTTCATCTCCTGCGGGCCCTGATAGCCCGGCACAACATAGCCATTACTCAGCACAATCGCCGGCGTGCCGCTGACGCCGAACTGCACGCCCAGCGCATACTGGTCGGCAATGTCGATGTCACAGCTGGCCGCTTTCACGCCTTTGCCCGCCATCGCATCGTCAAAGGCTTTGTTGCGATCTTTCGCGCACCAGATAGCCTTCATGTTGTCCGCCGCTTCGCTCTGCATCCCCTGACGCGGGAAGGCCAGATAGCGCACGGTGATGCCCAGCGCGTTGTAATCCGCCATCTGCTCATGCAGCTTATGGCAGTAACCACAGGTGATGTCGGTAAACACGGTGATGACGTGTTTTTCATTCGCCGCTTTATACACGATCATCTCTTTTTCCAGCGCGTTGAGATGCGTCATCAGCATGCTGTTGGTGGTGTTGATCGGCTGCGCGCCGCTCACGTCATACAGCGGCCCCTGGATCATATGTTTGCCGTCTTCGGTGACGTACAACACGCCGCTGTTGGTCAGCACGGTTTTCATACCGCTAATCGGCGATGGCTGGATTTCTGTGCTCTGCACGCCCAGCTTCGCCAGCGTCTGCTTAATGGCCGCATCGTCGGCCTGAACCGCGGAACTGAACGCCGCCAGCAGGGTGAACATCATCAAACTCTTTTTCATTTCACATCCTTAATAAGTCAGCATCACGCGCGTGGGTGGTGCTGTTGATGGAGTTGCCGCAAGCGTTCCGTTGCCACATGCGTATAAATCTGCGTAGTGGAGAGATCGCTGTGCCCGAGCAGCATCTGCACGACGCGCAAATCAGCGCCATGGTTTAACAGATGCGTGGCGAAGGCATGTCGCAACACGTGCGGCGAAAGCTTTTCGCTGTCTATACCCGCCTGAATGGCATAATGTTTTATGCGATGCCAGAAGGTCTGGCGGGTCATTTGTTGGGCGCGGTTACTGGGAAACACCACATCAACCGATGCGCCGTTTAAAAGCCAGGGCCGCCCGTGCTCAAGGTAGTTTTCCAGCCAGTAGACCGCTTCTTCGCCCAGCGGTACCAGCCGTTCTTTATTACCTTTACCAATCACCCGCACCACGCCTTGACGTAAACTGATGTCGCTCATGGTCAATCCGACCAGTTCTGACACGCGCAGGCCGGTAGCATACAACACTTCCAGCATGGCTTTGTCACGTAACTCCAGCGGCTGGTCGGTGAGGGGAGCCTGCAACAGGCGGTCAACCTGCGCCTCGCTGAGATCTTTAGGCAGGCGCTGCGGCAGTTTTGGCGATGACAGCACGGCACTGGGATCGTCAGAACGCACTTTCTCCCGGTACAGATACTGGAAAAAACGCCGCATTGCGCTTAGCAAACGGGCAGAGCTGGTGGCCTTGTACCCCCCCGTGACGCGCTCGGCCAGCAGTGCCTGTAAATCGTCATGCTGCACGCTGAGCACATCACTGTTGCGATGGTGCAGCCACTCAACAAGCATGCGCAGATCGCGACGATAGGCGCTCAATGTATTCTCAGCGACATTGCGTTCCAGCCACAGGGCGTCGAGAAATTGTTCTATGCGTGCGAGATCCTTTTCCATCGTTGCCCCTTCTTTTCTGCGTCAGTGCATTATGCCTGAATGCGTATTGATTCTGGTACACTGTGCGCAAAGCCACATCAGGAATTGAGACGTTTACGCTATGAACATTGGTCTTTTTTATGGTTCCAGTACCTGCTATACCGAAATGGCAGCCGAGAAAATTCGCGACATTATCGGCCCGGAACTGGTGACGCTGCACAACCTTAAAGGCGACGCGCCAACACTGATGGAGCAGTATGATGTGCTGATCCTCGGTATCCCAACGTGGGATTTCGGCGAACTGCAGGAAGACTGGGAAGCCATCTGGGATCAACTGGATTCGCTAAACCTTGATGGCAAAATGATTGCTCTCTACGGCATGGGCGACCAGCTCGGTTATGGCGAATGGTTCCTCGACGCCCTCGGCATGCTGCACGATAAACTGTCCAGCAAAGCGGTGAAGTTTATCGGCTACTGGCCTACCGAAGGATATGAGTTCACCAGTCCAAAACCGGTCATTGCTGACGGGCAGCTGTTTGTCGGCCTGGCGCTGGATGAAACCAATCAGTACGATTTAAGCGAAGAACGTCTGCAAAACTGGTGCGAGCAAATCCTCGGCGAAATGGCAGAAAACTTCGCCTGATCCTCAGTGCTTTTCCTGCGCCGGTTGCTGAAGCATTATCCGGCGCAGCTCCCGCCACTCCTGCGTGTCCATACTGTCTGCCGCCAGCCACAAATGGTGACGTTTGCCGTCCGGGCTGCGACGTAAACGCAGCATCATGCCGCTGTTTAACATCCAGGGCGTGCCGGTAATCTCCCATTCTTTACCCTGCCAGCGCAGGCGCGAATCCATCAGCAGTTTAATTTCACCATGGCTGGCGTTGATGCGGCGCTGGCTGCGTACGCAGTCAAACACCACCAGCGAAAGCAGTAATAGCCACAGCGGCGTCAGGCTCAACGGCCAGGGGAAAAGCAACACCAGCGCTGCCACCAGCCCGTGGAGTAATAAAGAGAGCCACTGCGAGCGCCATGAGACGCGTAAATCAGATTGCCACAGGACCACGTTCCCGATTCCGTGTCTGAATTAACTGTACCATCCGCTGCAATTCCGTATCCGCAGGTTTACCGTGATTCATCAACCAGTTGAATAAATCCGGATCGTCGCTCTCAAGCAGGCGGATAAACAGCCGCTTGTCATCATCGCTTAGCGAATCGTATTCATGTTCGAAGAAAGGCATGATGGAAATATCGAGTTCACGCATACCTCTGCGGCACGCCCAGTGAATGCGGGCTTTGTTAGTAATATCCATGTTCTTTTCCTGCATAGCGACGTTAAAGGACGCCTCTAGTGTAACGCTTTTTCGATCCAATCCTCACCGGAATGTTCGGCTTCGGAAGCAGGCTTCCAGAATAAACCACTAAAAATGTAAGGTTTACCGTTTTTTGCGTGCAAACTCGCAAGCTGTGCGGAACGTGCGATTACCGCTTGCATTGAACCACGGCTCTTTTACCATTAAGCCTTCATACAGCGTTAAGCTAACCAGGACATCATTATGGCTTTTACTCCGTTTCCTCCGCGTCTGCCCTGCGCCTCTGCGCGTTTGCCGCTGACGCTCATGACGCTCGATGACTGGGCGCTGGCAACCATTACCGGTGCCGACAGCGAAAAATACCTGCAGGGCCAGGTGACCAACGACGTGGCCCAGTTAACTGAACATCAGCATCTGCTGGTCGCCCATTGCGATGCCAAAGGCAAAATGTGGAGCAACCTGCGTCTGTTCCGTCGTAACGACGGCTTTGCGTGGATTGAGCGTCGCAGCATCCGTGAGGCGCAACTGACCGAGCTGAAAAAGTACGCCGTCTTCTCGAAGGTGACGATCGCCGCTGATGACGAGCATGTGCTGCTGGGCGTGGCCGGTTTTCAGGCCCGTGCGGCGCTGGCCAACCTGTTTACCGCCCTCCCCGACCAGCAAACGCAGGTTGTGCAGGATGGCGCCACGCAAATTCTGTGGTTTGAACACCCGGCGGAGCGTTTCCTGCTGGTGACCGATGTGGCGACCGCGGAGCGCATTACCGAGGCCCTGCGTGGCGAAGCGCAGCTCAATAACAGTCAGCAATGGCTGGCGCTCAACATTGAGGCCGGTCTGCCGGTGATCGATGCCGCTAACAGCGCGCAGTTCCTGCCACAGGCCACCAATATTCAGGCGCTGGGCGGTATCAGCTTTAAAAAAGGCTGCTATACCGGTCAGGAGATGGTGGCGCGGGCGAAATTCCGCGGCGCGAACAAGCGCGCGATGTGGTATCTGGCGGGCAAAGCCAGCCGGGTACCGGAAGCCGGTGAAGACCTGGAAATGAAACTGGGTGAAAACTGGCGTCGAACCGGCACGGTGCTCGCCGCCGCTCAACTGGAAGATGGACGCCTGCTGGTGCAGGTGGTGATGAATAACGATATGGAGCCGGACAGCGTGTTCCGTGTGCGTGATGACAGCTTCACGCTGGCTATCGAGCCGCTGCCCTACTCGTTAGAAGAAGCCTGATTCAGGCTGGTTTGCCCGGCGCCGCGTTGCTTGCCGGGCTTACCATTACCTTACCGATTACATTGTGCCGATATACAAATAAATCGCCAGGAAGTGACAGACGCTGCCACCCAGCACAAAGCCGTGCCAGATAGCGTGGTTATACGGAATACGCTTGCTGGCGTAAAAAATGACGCCCAACGAATAGACCAGGCCACCGACCGCCAGTAGCGTCACGCTGCCGACGGCCAGCTTCATCACCATTTCATAAATTACCACCAGCGACAGCCAGCCCATCGCCAGATAGGTGATCAGCGACAGCATCTCAAAGCGGTGCGCAATGGTCAGCTTAAACAGGATCCCCAGCAGGGCCAGGCCCCAGATAACAATCATCAGGCCCCGCGCCAGCGGTGAATCCAGCCCGACCAGTAAAAAGGGGGTATAGGTGCCAGCGATTAATAAATAGATGGCGCAGTGGTCAAATTTCTTTAACCAGGTTTTGGCCCGCGGATGCGGTATGGCGTGGTAGAGCGTGGAGGCCAGATACAGCACAATCATGCTGACGCCGTAAACGGTAAAACTGGTGATCGCCGTGACGCTGGCGTGGTTATCCACCGCTTGCACCAGCAGCAGTATCAGCCCGACAATCCCAAACACCAGCCCGATACCGTGACTAATGCTGTTGGCTACTTCCTCAGCCACTGAATATCCCTTGGTGTTAAGCGGTTTTTCAACCATGGCGTACTCCAGGAAAACAAAGATAATACATCGCCATTCTGGGGCGCGAGCATGACAAACACGCGACCCTGGCGATAACCTGTTCAGAGTAACTGAGAATGATTCCAGTGCACACCTGTTCGCTAAAAAAATTTTCAGCCGCTTCGCTTCCAGCGGTTACAGGCATTATTAAGGTTACAGCTGTTCATTTTCCGGGTTACTCCCCTGTACCACAGGCCGATTCCTGTTTCGCCCGTTTTGTGGCAGCATAGAGCCGTTCAGTTGCCCGTAAAGGACCCTGCAAGCCCGTGACCCTGTTTACTCACTCCGCTGTCGCCAGCCTCAATAATCTTGAGATGATGGTTTATCACTACGTCATCAAGAATAGCGACAAGGTGATGTACATGACCATTCGCGAGCTGGCTGATGCCGCTGGCGTCTCCACCACGACTGTGCTGCGCTTTTGCCGCAAGCTGAACTGCGACGGCTATTCGGAATTCCGCGTGCGCTACAAATTATATTTAGAGCAGAACGAACCGCCGCAGGCAAATTTTGGTGCCGGGGAGATCATCAGCTTTTTTAAAAGCGTGAATAACGATGAGTTTGATACGCTTCTGGATCAGGCTGTTGATATTATTTTCGCTTCCGAACGTATTATTTTTGTCGGCGCAGGCACTTCTGGATCGCTTGCAAAATATGGCGCACGATTCTTTTCCAATATCGGCAAATTCAGCAACCATATTGACGATCCTTATTTCCCGGTGACCAACGATATGGCAAAAAACGCGCTGGCGATTGTGCTGTCAGTGTCCGGCGAAACTGAAGAGATCCTGCGCTTCGCCAGCCAGTTCAGCCTGCATAACTGTAAAGTAATGACCATCACCAGCCATGAGCATTCACGGCTGGCGAAGCTTGCGGATTTCAATATTTCCTGGCATGCGCCGCAAATGCGTATTGCCGGTGTTTATGATGTCACCACGCAAATCCCGGTTATTTATATTCTTGAATCCCTTGGCCGTAAACTGGCGAAGAAATTAGCATAAAAAAAACAGGCTGTTTTTTCAATGTAACAAGTCACCGCAGCGGTGATTTGTTATATCGTGACATTTCCCCGTCCTTTGTTAGACTCATTTTCAGAGTGAAACTGCCCGGTAGATTCATATTTACCGCACACAACGAGAAAATGATCGATGAAAAAGCTGACATTACCGAAAGACTTTTTATGGGGCGGCGCGGTAGCGGCGCATCAGGTTGAGGGCGGCTGGAACAAAGGCGGCAAAGGCCCGAGCATTTGTGACGTACTGACCGGCGGCGCGCACGGCGTACCGCGAGAGATCACCAGTGAAGTCGTGCCGGGCAAATACTACCCCAACCATGAAGCCGTTGAGTTTTACAGCCATTACAAAGAAGACATCAAGCTGTTTGCCGAGATGGGCTTCAAATGCTTCCGCACCTCCATTGCCTGGACTCGTATTTTCCCGAAAGGCGATGAGGCTGAGCCGAACGAAGAAGGCTTGCAGTTTTACGACGACATGTTTGATGAGCTGCTCAAATACAACATTGAGCCCGTGATCACCCTCTCCCACTTCGAAATGCCGCTGCATCTGGTGCAGGAGTACGGCGGCTGGACCAACCGTAAAGTGGTGGATTTCTTTGTGCGTTTCTCGGAAGTGGTGTTCGAGCGCTACAAGAATAAAGTCAAATACTGGATGACCTTTAACGAGATCAACAACCAGCGTAACTGGCGCGCGCCGCTGTTCGGCTACTGCTGCTCCGGCGTGGTCTACACCGAGCATGACAATCCAGAAGAAACCATGTACCAGGTACTGCATCACCAGTTTGTGGCCAGCGCCATGGCGGTGAAGATTGGTCATCGTATCAATCCGGAGATGAAAATTGGCTGCATGCTGGCGATGGTGCCGCTGTATCCGTTCTCCTGTAAGCCAGAAGATGTGATGTATGCGCAGGAATCTATGCGTGAGCGTTATGTCTTTACCGATGTACAACTGCGTGGCTACTACCCATCCTATGTGCTGAACGAGTGGGAACGCCGGGAATTTAACATCAAAATGGAAGCGGGCGACGAGCAGATCCTGCGTGAAGGTACCTGCGATTATCTGGGCTTCAGCTACTACATGACCAATGCCGTGAAAGAAGAAGGCGGCAGCGGCGATGCCATTTCCGGTTTCCAGGGCAGCGTGCCGAACCCGCACGTTAAGGCTTCCGACTGGGGCTGGCAGATTGACCCGGTTGGCCTGCGTTATGCGCTCTGTGAACTGTATGAGCGCTACCAGAAACCGCTGTTCATCGTGGAAAACGGCTTTGGCGCTTACGACAAAGTGGAAGAAGACGGCAGCATCAACGACGATTACCGCATCGACTATCTGCGTGCACACGTCGAAGAGATGGTCAAAGCGGTGACTTATGACGGCGTGGATCTGATGGGCTATACCCCGTGGGGCTGCATCGACTGCGTGTCCTTCACCACCGGTCAGTACAGCAAGCGCTATGGCTTTATCTATGTGAACAAGCACGACGATGGCACCGGCGACATGTCCCGTTCACGTAAGAAGAGCTTTAACTGGTACAAAGAAGTGATCGCCAGCAACGGCGAGAATCTCTGAGGAGCGTTGCCGGGTGGCGCTGACGCTTACCCGGCCTACAGGGTTTCATTTTGCCGGGCGGCGCTTGTGCTGGCCCGGCCTGCATTCATTCAGGCCGGTTTATTTCCCGCCCGCCAGCTCCAGAAAACTCCCCGTCACATAGGACGCCTTGTCGCTCAGTAACCAGACAATCGCCTGTGCCACTTCCTCGGGCTGACCGCCGCGCTGCATCGGCAGCGAGGCCTTTACGCGATCGACACGCCCCGGCTCGCCGCCGTCGGCATGAATATCGGTATAAATTAAGCCAGGACGCACGCCATTAACGCGGATCCCCTGTGCTGCCACTTCCAGCGCAAGGCCGGTCGTCAGCGAATCCACCGCTCCTTTCGATGCGGCATAATCCACATACTCCCCTGGCGCACCTAAGCGCGACGCGGCGGAAGAGACGTTGACAATGGCGCCGCCCGTGCCGCCATGTTTGTGCGACATGCGTTTTACCGCCTCGCGACTACAAAGAAAATAGCCGGTGACGTTGGTCGCCAGAACGCGGTTGATGCGTTCGGCACTCAGGTTTTCGATGGTGCTCTGTTCAAACAGAATGCCCGCGTTATTGACCAGCGCGGTCAGCGGCTCGCCTTCACGATCGATGCTGTCAAACATCGCCAGCACCTGCGCTTCGTCGCTGATGTCGGCCCGCAGCGCAAAAGCGTTACCGCCTGCCGCCACGATCTCGTTCACAACCCCGGTAGCGGCATGAATGTTGTGGTGGTAATTCACTGCCACCGTATACCCTTCGCGCGCCAGTTGCAGCGCCGTTGCTTTGCCGATCCCGCGGCTGCCGCCGGTAACCAGTGCGATTGCCATACTCTCTCTCCCAATAAAAAAGCCGGGTGACGCATGCGCTTACCCGGCCTACAGAACAGCATGGATTAATTATTCGTAGTCGCTCATCGGCACGCATGAGCAGAACAGATTACGGTCGCCGTAAACGTCGTCGAGACGTTTCACGGTCGGCCAGTATTTGTTGTTCAGTCCTGCCGGGAACACCGCCTGCTCGCGGCTGTAACCGTGCTGCCACTCCGCCACCAGCTCGCGCTGCGTGTGCGGCGCATTCACCAGCGGGTTGTCTTCCAGCGTCCACTCCCCTGCCTGCACACGGTCGATTTCCGCGCGGATCGCCAGCATCGCATCAATAAAGCGGTCCAGTTCGACTTTACTTTCTGATTCCGTCGGCTCAACCATCAGCGTGCCCGCCACCGGGAAGGACATGGTCGGCGCATGGAAACCGTAGTCGATCAGGCGCTTGGCGATGTCCAGCTCACTGATGCCGGTCTCTTCTTTCAGCGGACGAATATCCAGAATACATTCGTGCGCCACGCGACCGTCGCGACCGGTGTACAACACAGGATAGGCGTCTTTCAGGCGGCTGGCGATGTAGTTAGCGTTAAGGATCGCCACCTGGCTGGCTTTTTTCAGCCCTTCCGCGCCCATCATGCGGATATACATCCAGCTGATCGGCAGAATAGAGGCGCTGCCGAACGGGGCCGCGGATACCGCGCCCTGGCGGGTCAGCATGCCTTCGATTTGCACGACGCTGTGACCCGGTACAAAAGGTGCCAGATGCGCTTTCACGCCAATCGGCCCCATGCCCGGACCGCCGCCACCGTGCGGGATGCAGAAGGTTTTATGCAGGTTAAGGTGCGAAACATCCGCGCCGATAAAGCCCGGCGAAGTGATGCCCACCTGCGCATTCATGTTCGCGCCGTCGAGGTACACCTGGCCGCCGAACTGGTGGACGATCTCACACACTTCGCGGATGGTTTCTTCATACACGCCGTGGGTGGACGGGTAAGTCACCATAATGCAGGAGAGATTGTCGCCTGCCTGCTCTGCTTTGGCGCGCAAATCGTTCAGATCGATGTTGCCGTTTTTATCACAGGCCACGACCACTACCTGCATCCCCGCCATCTGCGCCGACGCCGGGTTAGTACCGTGCGCGGAGCTTGGGATCAGGCAAATATCACGATGCCCTTCGTTGCGGCTTTCGTGATAGTGACGGATCGCCAGCAAACCGGCATATTCGCCCTGCGCGCCGGAGTTTGGCTGCATGCACAAAGCATCGTAACCGGTGAGTTTAACCAGCCAGTCGGACAACTGGTTGATCATCTGATGATACCCTTCCGCCTGGTCTGGCGGGCAGAACGGGTGCAGCTCTGAGAATTCAGGCCAGGTAATCGGGATCATTTCGGCTGCGGCGTTCAGCTTCATGGTGCAGGAGCCGAGCGGGATCATCGCCTGGTTGAGAGCCAGATCTTTACGCTCAAGGCTATGCATGTAACGCATCATTTCGGTTTCGCTGTGATAGCGGTTAAACACCGGATGCGTCAGGATCGCGTCTTCGCGCAGCATAGTCGGCTGAATGGAACGGCTGTCGTGGGCAACGTTTTTATCCAGCGCGTCAACATCATGCTGCTCAACACCGGTGAGCACGCTCAGCAGAGCCTGCACGTCTTCGCGGGTGGTGGTTTCATCCAGCGTAATGCCGGCCGCGTTAATGATGTCGCTACGCAGGTTGATTTCACGCGCTTCAGCACGCGCCAGCACCTCGGCTTTATCCGCCACTTCCACGCACAGGGTGTCGAAGTAATGGGCATGACGCAGCTTCATGCCGTGCTGTTGCAGGCCGGCTGCCAGAATATCCGCCAGGCGATGAATACGACCGGCAATACGCTTCAGGCCAGCCGGACCGTGGTAAACGGCGTAGAGGCTGGCAATGTTCGCCAGCAGTACCTGCGAGGTACAGATGTTGGAGTTCGCTTTCTCGCGGCGGATATGCTGCTCGCGGGTCTGCATCGCCATGCGCAGCGCGGTGTTACCGGCGGCATCTTTTGACACGCCGATAATACGGCCTGGCATGGAGCGTTTAAATTCGTCTCTGGCAGCGAAGAACGCCGCGTGCGGACCGCCGTAGCCCATAGGTACGCCAAAGCGCTGGGCAGAGCCGAAGACGATATCTGCGCCCTGCTTGCCCGGTGCGGTTAACAGCACCAGCGCCATAAAGTCGGCAGCAACGCTGACGATGACTTTGCGGGCTTTCAGTTCGGCGATCAGCGCGCTGTAGTCATGCACTTCGCCGGTGGTGCCCACCTGCTGTAACAGCACGCCGAACACGTCCTGATGATCGAGCACTTTGTCGGCATCATCGACGATCACGTCAAAACCAAAGGTTTCTGCGCGGGTACGCACCACGTCCAGCGTCTGCGGATGTACGTCGGCAGCCACGAAGAAACGGTTGGCGTTTTTCAGTTTGCTGACGCGTTTTGCCATCGCCATGGCTTCTGCGCCTGCGGTCGCTTCATCGAGCAGCGAAGCGGAGGCAATATCCAGTCCGGTCAGATCCAGCGTTACCTGCTGGAAGTTAAGCAGCGCTTCCAGACGGCCCTGGGAGACTTCCGGCTGATACGGCGTATAGGCGGTGTACCAGCCTGGATTTTCCAGCATGTTGCGCAGGATCACCGGCGGCAGCTGCACGGCGGTGTAACCCATGCCAATGTAAGACTTAAAGCGTTTGTTGCGGCCGGCAATGGCTTTTAACTCCGCCAGTGCGGCAAATTCGGTAGCGGCGTCACCCACCTGCGGCGGGGTATCCAGCTGAATATCTTTCGGCACGATCTGGCCGATCAGCGCGTTAAGGGACTCTGCGCCCACGGCGTTCAGCATTTCTTGCTGCTGCGTGGCATCCGGTCCGATGTGGCGTTCAATGAATGCGCCGCTGTTTTCAAGCTGGCTTAGCGTCTGTGTCATGGGCGAGGGTTCCTGAAACGGTCTGGCAGATTTGCCCGGTAGCGCTGGCGCTTACCGGGCCTACAAGGTAATGAAAGATCCAGCAGAGATTTACTCGTCTTCTAACAGCGTTTCATACGCGCTGGCGTCCAGCAGAGCGGCAACTTCGCTTTCATCGCTGGCTTTGATTTTGAAGATCCAGCCGCCGCTGTACGGCTCGCTGTTGACCAGCTCCGGGGTATCGCTCAGCGCGTCGTTGACGGCCACGATCTCACCGCTGACCGGCGCATAAATATCGGAAGCCGCTTTTACGGATTCGGCAACGGCACAATCGTCGCCCGCACTGACGGTCGCACCGACCTCAGGCAGATCAACAAACACCATATCGCCCAGCAGCTCCTGCGCATGCTCGGTGATGCCAACGGTGTAGCTACCATCCGCTTCTTTGCGCAGCCATTCGTGTTCTTTACTGTATTTCAGTTCAGCCGGTACATTGCTCATAAACATTTCTCCACAATAAAAATGCGTTACGCGACAGGTTTACCCATGCGCACAAAAACAGGTTTGGTGACGGTAACCGGCATTTCGCGGTTACGGATCTGTACGATGGCGGTATCGCCAATGCCTGCCGGTACGCGGGCCAGCGCGATGCTGTAGCCCAGCGTCGGTGAGAACGTACCGCTGGTGATAATGCCTTCCTGCTGATTGCCGCCCGCGTCGGTGAAACGCACCGGCAGTTCATTACGCAGCACGCCTTTTTCGGTCATCACCAGGCCGACCAGTTGTTCGGTGCCTTTTTCACGCTGCACTTCCAGCGCTTCGCGGCCAATAAAGTCGCGTTCTGCCGGTTCCCAGGCGATGGTCCAGCCCATATTGGCGGCCAGCGGGGAGATGCCTTCGTCCATCTCCTGCCCATAAAGGTTCATGCCCGCTTCCAGACGCAGCGTATCGCGCGCACCCAGGCCGCAAGGTTTAACGCCTGCTTCTACCAGCGCGTGCCAGAATTCGGCGGCCTTTTCATTCGGCATGGCGATTTCATAACCCGCCTCGCCGGTGTAGCCGGTGGTGGCAATAAAGAGTTCGCCCGTTTCCACGCCAAAGAATGGCTTCATGCCGTTGACGGCTTCACGTTGTTCGTCGCTGAACAGCGTGGCGGCTTTAGCTTTAGCATTCGGGCCCTGAACGGCGATCAGCGATAAGTCATCGCGTACGCTAATGTCGATACCGTAAGGCGCGGCGTGCTCTGTGATCCACGCGAGATCTTTTTCGCGGGTCGCAGAGTTAACCACCAGGCGGAAAAAGTCTTCGCTGAAGAAGTACACGATCAGGTCATCAATCACGCCGCCGGAGGCGTTGAGCATGCCGCTGTAGAGCGCCTTGCCGGGGGTAGTGAGTCTGGCAACGTCATTTGCCAGCAGGTAACGCAGGAAGTCGCGGGTACGGGTGCCTTTCAGATCAACGATGGTCATGTGCGACACATCGAACATGCCCGCATCGCGGCGTACCGCGTGGTGCTCGTCGAGCTGGGATCCGTAATGCAGCGGCATCATCCAGCCGTGGAAATCCACCATGCGCGCGCCACATAGCGTGTGTTGTTCAAACAAAGGAGTCTGCTGAGCCATCTTTTCCTCATTGAATAAGCGGGGCTGTTAAGGATTTCCCGGGTCATAAAAACCGCCACGACCCCCGGCGTCAGCCTCATTGTGGATTGCCGACGCAAACGTTACCTTTCGCCTGAACTTATCACTGAAAAGCGCCCTAAACCATAAGTAAAAATGGGCCATCACATTAGCTTATGACCTAAAAACCCGTAAAGCCCCACAGCTTAAAAAACTACATAACGCGCCGTTAACCACCGATTTACATGGCGAAAGGGACCTCACTCTGGCATAAGCTGATATTTTTCACCAAAAAGCATGAGAATTTCCCGACAATGAAAAATCCGCACATGAGAAAAAGTAATCTGAAAAAGAGGGTGAAATTAGATTATTTCAAATGAGAAGAGGATGCCCTTCCCGTTGCCGGGAAGGGAAAGTGTGACGCAGATCTTAATTCAGTCGGTAGGCAAAAAAGCGGTTATCGCAGCCACTCGGGGAGGTCGTTGAGACCCATCGCCTGACGGATGAGTTGCGGCTTCACACCAGGGAGCGTGTCGGCCAGCTTGAGGCCAATATCACGCAGCAATTTTTTCGCCGGATGGTTACCAGCAAACAGCCCACGGAAGCCCTGCATTCCGGCAAGCATTACTGCCGCGCTGTGTTTACGGCTGCGCTCGTAGCGGCGCAAGTAGAGATGCTGCCCGATGTCTTTGCCCTCGCGGTGCAGACGGCGCAGCTCATTGACCAGTTCTGCCGCGTCCATAAAGCCCAGGTTCACGCCCTGCCCCGCCAGCGGATGAATGGTGTGCGCCGCATCGCCAACCAGCGCCAGACGGTGGCCGGCAAAATGACGGGCGTAGCGTCCGGTAAGGGGATAAACCTGGCGTTCGCTCTCTACCTGACACAGGCCAAGGGCATTGTCGAAGGCCACGCACAGCGCCTGATTGAAGTCTTCCGTGCTGGCCTGTTGCATTTTCTCCGCGTCGAGCGGTGGCAGCGACCAGACGATAGAACACAGATGCGGATCCGCCAGCGGCAGAAAAGCCAGAATGCCGTCGCCATGGAAGACCTGCCGTGCGATAGCGTTGTGCGGTTCGGCGGTGCGGATGGTCGCCACCAGCGCATGATGCCCGTAATCCCAGTAAGTGATCGGGATATCAGCTTTGTTCCGCAACCAGGAGTTGGCTCCGTCTGCGCCTACCACCAGCCGCGCCGTCAGCATACTGCCGTCCTGCATAGTGAGGAAGGCGTCATTTTCACCCCAGGCGACCTGTTGCAGCGTGGCCGGAGTAATCAGCGAGATGTCGCTGCTCTGCTGTGCTTTTTGCCACAGCGCCTGATGCACCACGGCGTTTTCCACAATGTGCCCCAGATGGCTGTAGCCCATGCTTTCGTCGTCGAAGGCGATGCGGCCAAAGCTGTCTTTGTCCCACACTTCCATTCCGTGATAGCAGCTGACGCGCTGCGCCAGAATGTCAGACCAGACGCCCAGATGAGTGAGCAGTTTTTCACTGGCGGCGTTGATGGCAGACACGCGCAGTTCAGGCGGCGCATCCGGAGCCAGTGGCACCGGCGCATTCTGCTCCAGCACCGCCACGCGCAGTCCGCTGCCCTGTAATCCACAAGCCACAGCCAGTCCGACCATGCCCCCGCCAACAATTGCTACATCTACACTTTGCACTCATGTCTCCTTAGCGCGCGACCCAACCCAGCGTCCGCTGCGCCAGCACATCGCGTGCCGGGGTAAATAATTCCATTGCCATCAGACCGGCGTTACGCCCGGCGACCAGCGGTGCCCAGCGGTTGGCGAACAGATGCACCAGCCCGTCGGTGACGCCGATAGTGGCCTCTTTATCGGCCTGACGACGTTTTTGATACTGGCACAGCACCGGATACATCCCCACATCCGTCTGGCTGGCCCACGCGCTGGTCAGCGTTTCGGCCAGCGTCATCACGTCGCGCATACCGAGGTTAAACCCCTGTCCAGCGATAGGATGCAGCGTCTGGGCGGCATTTCCCACCAGCACCATGCGATGTGAAATGGACGACGAGGCGGTGGTCAGCGACAGCGGATACGCGCTGCGCGTTCCGGCATGTACGATGCGCCCGAGCCGCCAGCCGAAGGCTTTTTGCAGCTCGTGACAGAATTTTTCATCAGACCAGGCGAGCACTTCATCGCGCTTGTCTTCGGCATGGCACCAGACCAGCGAGTAGCGTCCCTGGGTCATCGGCAGCAGCGCCAGCGGGCCGTGCTCGGTAAAGCGCTCGAACGCGCGGCCAGCTTGTTGCGCGGACACCGTGACGTTGGCGATAACCGCCGCCTGATGATAAGGCGTCTGCTGCCAGGTGATGCCGCTTTGCGAGCCGAGCGACGAACGGGATCCATCGGCAGCCACCAGCAACGTGCCATCAAGCCGCTCGCCGTTTTCCAGCGTCACGCTGACGCCGTTTTCCGTGCGGGAAAAAGCGCTGACCCGCGCCGGACAGTGAAGCGTTACGCCGGGTGCATTTTTCAGCATCGCAAACAGGCGCTGGCCGACGTCGTGCAGTTCGACCACCTGTCCTAGCGCCTCGACGCGATAATCCTGCGCCTGCAAGGTGACAAAACCCGCATGGCCGCGATCGCTGACGTGCACGGTGGTAATAGGTGTAGCGCAGTCGGCAAGCCTTTGCCAGATACCGACGCGCGCCAGTTGCTGACAGGTGCCCGCCGCCAGCGCAATGGCGCGGGCATCAAAACCCGGATGGCGCGTGGCGTCCGGTGCGATGGCTTCCACCACCTGCACCGGCAGTTTTCCCTGTGATAAGCGTGAAATCGCCAGCGCCAGGGTTGCGCCAGCCATGCCGCCGCCGACAATAATCACGCTCATGCGCGTTTCGCTGCCGCCATCAGCGCCTCGATGTCATCGGCTTTTTTTACCACGCTGGCGGTGAGATTTTCGTTGCCGTCTTCGGTGATCAGAATGTCATCTTCAATACGAATGCCGATGCCGCGGTATGCTTCCGGCACGTCGGCATCCGGCGCGATATACAGACCTGGCTCAACGGTAATGACCATACCTGGCTCCAGCACGCGGGAGCGATCCGCGCCGTAAACGCCCACATCATGCACATCCAGCCCCAGCCAGTGGCTGAGGCCATGCATAAAGAATGGACGGTGCGCGTTATCGGCAATCAGCTGGTCGATTTCGCCTTTCAGGATGCCGAGCTTCACCAGGCCGATGATCATGATGCGCACCACGTCGGCGGTAACATCCTGAATGGAGACGCCCGGACGGAAGCGTTGCAGCGCCGTTTCCAGCGACTCCAGCACGATGTCATAGATAGCGCGCTGGGCAGGCGTGAATTTGCCGTTCACCGGGAAGGTGCGGGTAATATCGCCGGCGTAGCCCTGGTATTCGCAGCCCGCGTCAATCAGCACCAGATCGCCATCGCGCATTTCACTTTCGTTTTCGGTGTAGTGCAGGATGCAGCCGTTTTCGCCGCTGCCAACAATGGTGTTATAGGACGGGAAGCGCGCGCCGTGACGGGTGAATTCGTGCAGAATTTCCCCTTCCAGCTGGTATTCAAACATCCCCGGACGACAGACCTGCATGGCGCGGGTATGGGCCAGCGCGCTGATTTCCCCGGCGCGGCGCATCACCTCGATCTCTTCGGCGGATTTGAACAGGCGCATTTCGTGCACCATCGGACGCCAGTCAGTCATTGTCGCTGGCGCGGTCAGATTCTGCCGCGCGCTTTTACGCAGTTTATCCAGCGCGGCAAAGACGATCTCATCCGCCCAGGCATAGGCACCCTGCGCGTGGTACACCACGTCGAGACCGTTCAGCAGTTGATAGAGCTGCTCGTTGATTTCGCTGAACGCCAGCGCGCGATCGACGCCCAGTTTTTCCGGGGCAGCGTCCTGTCCGAGACGGCGACCAAACCAGATCTCGGCGGTTTTATCGCGCAGGCGGTTAAACAGAACGCTGTGATTATGGGTGTCATCGCTTTTAATCAGCACCAGCACGGCCTGCGGCTCGTTAAAGCCGGTGAAATACCAGAAGTCGCTGCTCTGCCGATAGGGATATTCACTGTCGGCGCTGCGGGTCACTTCCGGCGCGGCGAAGATCAGTGCCGCGCTGGCAGGCGCCATCTGTGCCAGTAAGGCCTGACGGCGACGAAGAAATTCAAGCTGTGTCATGACATCTCCCTATTCAACAAGACAGTTTAGTGTAGCGTGGGCTTACGAATTTCCGGTGCGGTTGGCTGTGGTCGGGTGAACGTATCGTGGCACAGCAGCGCGGCGACGCGCACGTACTCGACGATCTCCTCCAGTGACATCTCCAGCTCTTCCTGGTCTTCGTCTTCGTCGTAACCCAGTTGCGCGATGTTGCGCAGGTCGTCGATCGCTTCGCCAGTTTCCCCGGTCACTTTATCCAGTTTAGGCTGCGTGACGCCCAGTCCCAACAGGAAGTGGTTTACCCAGCCTGCCATGGCGTCGGCCCGTTCGAAAACGGTGACCTCGTCGCCATCCGGCAGAAACAGCTGGAACTGGAAGCCATCGTCTTCCAGCGCGTCGCTGGTGGCGGCGTGCAGCTTGCGTAAGGCTTCCGCCAGCTCGTGTCCAAAGGCCAGACCTTCGTTTGTCAGGTCATGCAGCAGCGGTTGCCAGGAGGTGTCTTTGTTGCCGCCGCAGAGCATCCCGCCAATCAGACCGTGCATTTCCGCCGCGGTTAAGCCAACGCCCTGTTGGTTGAGTAACTGGTTAAGTTCATTGTAACCAGGCATTTCGTTCTGTATTGACATGCGCATTCGTCGTCGTTGGGAGGAATATTCATGGTATGCTACCACTTTGGACCCTGGTGATATACCCGTCAGGCCTCACGTCAGGCAATGTATTTATGGCGGACAAAGGGCTTGAATCCTCTCATCAGGGTAGCTATAGTGACGCCCCTTCGCAGCCAGGGCTCGGTTGGGAAGGCAGAGCGCAGTCAAACAGCAGGAAGGTGGCATGTCTGCAGAACCCGTCGATATCCAAATTTTTGGCCGTTCACTGCGAGTGAATTGCCCACCTGAACAAAGGGATGCTTTGAATCAGGCTGCGGAAGATCTGAATCAGCGGTTGCAAGATCTGAAAGTACGCACTAGAGTCACAAATACTGAGCAGTTGGTTTTCATCGCCGCGTTGAACATCAGCTACGAACTTGCTCAGGAAAAGGCAAAAACCCGCGACTACGCCGCCAATATGGAACAGCGTATTCGGATGTTACAGCAGACCATCGAACAGGCATTGCTTGATCAGGGTCGCATAACAGAAAGGCCGGGGCCGAAGTTTGAATAACACTTCAGGGTCTACTATGGTAGAGTGACCGTGAAGAAAAAATTTCTCTGAGATGTTCGCAAGCGGGCCAGTCCCCTGAGCCGATATTTCATACCACAAGAATGTGGCGCTCCACGGTTGGTGAGCATGCTCGGTTCGTCCGAGAAGCCTTAAAACTGTGACGACACATTCACCTTGAACCAAGGGTTCAAGGGTTACAGCCTGCGGCGGCATCTCGGAGATCCCCCCTTCTTCTTCTACTACTACCTGTTCTGTCCGTTATCATGACGCAATCAACACTTCCGGTTTCACCTCGTCAGACTATCCGTCAGCATATTCGCCTGCGCCGTCGCGCATTGACCGCCGATCAACAAGCACACTTTGCCGAACAGGCTGCGGCCCGCATGATGGCGTTTCCGCCCGTGGTGATGGCCCGCACCGTCGCGCTGTTTTTGTCTTTTGATGGTGAGCTGGATACCCGCCCGCTTATCGATCAGCTATGGCGCAGCGGCAAACAGGTCTATCTGCCCGTACTGCACCCCTTCAGCCCCGGCAATCTGCTGTTTTTGCATTACCATCCGCACAGCGATCTGGTAATGAACCGGCTGAAAATCTATGAGCCGAAGCTGGATGTGCGCGATGTGCTGCCGCTCAGTAAGCTCGATGTGCTGATCACGCCGCTGGTAGCGTTTGACGCGCAGGGGCAGCGTCTGGGCATGGGCGGCGGCTTTTATGACCGCACGCTGCAAAACTGGCAGCAATACGCGTTGACGCCGGTGGGTTACGCCCATGATTGTCAGTTTGTGGAAAAGCTGCCGGTGGAAGAGTGGGATGTGCCGCTGCCGGCGGTGGTGACGCCGTCAAAAGTGTGGACGTGGTAATAGCCCTCTCCCTGGGGAGAGGGTCATGATGAGGGGAAATCAGTAGAGCAGACGGGCGCGAATGGTGCCCGGAATGGCCTTCATGCTATAGAGCGCTTTTTCTGCCACATCATCTTCCGCTTCGATATCAATCACCACATAGCCCATCTGCGGCGAGGTTTGCAGATACTGTGCGGCGATGTTCACGCCCTGCTCGGCAAAAATCTGGTTAATCGCGGTCAGCACGCCAGGACGGTTTTCATGGATATGCAGCAGACGACGCCCGCCGTGCAGCGGCAGCGACACTTCCGGGAAATTCACCGCCGACAGCGTGGAGCCGTTATCAGAGTATTTCGCCAGTTTACCCGCCACTTCGAGGCCGATATTTTCCTGTGCTTCCTGCGTGGAGCCGCCGATGTGCGGCGTCAGCAGCACGTTGTCGAATTCACACAGCGGAGAGTTAAACGGATCGCTGTTGGTGGCTGGTTCCGTCGGGAACACGTCGATAGCCGCCCCCGCCAGGTGTTTGCTGCGTAGCGCTTCGCATAGCGCCGGAATATCCACTACCGTGCCGCGCGCGGCGTTAATCAACAGCGAACCCGGTTTCATCAGCGCCAGTTGTTCCGCGCCCATCATATCTTTGGTAGAGGCATTTTCCGGTACGTGCAGGCTCACCACGTCACTCATGTTCAGCAGGTCGGAGAGATGCTGAACCTGAGTCGCGTTACCGAGCGGCAGTTTGTTTTCGATGTCGTAGAAAAAGACGTGCATCCCCAGCGATTCTGCCAGGATCCCCAACTGCGTACCGATATGGCCGTAGCCAATAATGCCGAGTTTTTTGCCACGCGCTTCATAGGAGCCGGTCGCCAGCTTGTTCCAGATGCCACGGTGCGCTTTGGCGTTGGCTTCCGGAATGCCGCGCATTAGCAGCAGCAGCTCACCGATCACCAGCTCCGCGACCGAGCGGGTATTAGAGAAAGGCGCGTTAAATACCGGAATACCGCGTTTCGCTGCGGCATTCAGATCTACCTGGTTGGTGCCGATGCAGAAGCACCCCACAGCGACCAGTTTTTCTGCCGCCGCAAAAATCTCTTCCGTCAGGTTAGTACGGGATCGCAGGCCGATGAAATGGGCATCACGGATGGAGGCTTTCAGCTGTTCGCTGTCCAGCGCCCCTTTGTGGAATTCGATGTTGGTGTAACCCGCGGCGCGAAGGCTATCGATTGCTTTTTGATGCACCCCTTCCACCAGCAGAAACTTAATTTTGTCTTTTTCCAGTGATACTTTTGCCATTTCCCCGACCCTGTTTGTCTTAACTTATGTGTGTGTTCGCTTTAGCCAACATATCAAAAAAAACTATTGCAGCAATATGAACGTTTGCGTCGGCGCTCTGAAGAAAAGTCATACAGCGGAATTTGGCAGAGGAAAATGCTGGAAAAGAAAACGATTGCGGCAGGAAAATCAGAGCAGGTTTAAAAACGTGATACATGTCACCAAAATCTGGCGCGCAAAATTTTTTTCACGGGGAGGCATGCTCCCCGTCAGATCATTTTACGATGGTTTTCACGCCGTCGGCGGTGCCAATCAGCGCAACATCCGCGCCACGGTTGGCGAACAGCCCTACCGTCACCACGCCCGGCAGGCCGTTGATGGCATTTTCCAGCGCGATGGGATCGATGATCTCCAGGCCGTGTACATCGAGGATCACGTTGCCGTTATCGGTCACCACGCCCTGACGATATTCCGGACGACCGCCGAGCTTGACCAGTTCACGCGCTACGGCGCTGCGGGCCATCGGGATCACTTCCACCGGCAGCGGGAACGCGCCGAGGATCGCCACTTCTTTGGAGGCATCGGCGATGCAGATAAATTTGTCCGCCACCGACGCGATAATTTTCTCGCGGGTCAGGGCCGCACCACCGCCTTTGATCATCTGCATCTGACCGTTGATCTCATCAGCGCCGTCAACGTACACGCCCAGACGATCAACTTCATTGAGATCAAAAACGTGAATGCCAAGGCTTTGCAGTTTCGCCGTAGAGGCATCGGAGCTGGACACCGCGCCTTCAATCTGGCCTTTCATCGTGCCCAGCGCGTCAATAAAGTGCGCCGCCGTGGAGCCGGTGCCCACCCCGACGATAGTGCCCGGTTCAACGTATTTTAGCGCCGCCCATCCAACTGCTTTTTTCAGTTCATCCTGCGTCATGATCATTGGCCTGTGGTGAGAAAATCCTGTGCGCATTATAAATGCATCCCGCCAGGACGCCAAAATTATGTCATAGTGCGCCTAATCACAAACGGGGATAAAGTTATTGCAATGAAACGTCCTGACTACAGAACATTACAGGCGCTTGACGCGGTCATCCGGGAGCGTGGCTTTGAGCGCGCCGCGCAAAAGCTGTGTATCACTCAGTCCGCCGTTTCTCAGCGCATTAAACAGCTTGAGAATATGTTTGGTCAGCCGTTGCTGGTGCGTACCGTGCCGCCGCGCCCGACCGAACAGGGGCAAAAACTGCTGGCGTTGCTGCGTCAGGTAGAGCTGCTGGAAGAGGAGTGGCTCGGGGATGAGCAGATAGGTTCAACGCCGCTGCTGCTGTCGCTGGCGGTCAACGCCGACAGTCTGGCAACCTGGCTGTTACCGGCGCTGGCCCCGGTGCTGGCCGATTCGCCGATCCGCCTGAATTTGCAGGTTGAAGACGAAACCCGCACCCAGGAGCGGCTACGCCGTGGTGAAGTGGTCGGCGCGGTGTCTATTCAGCCGCAGGCGCTGCCAAGCTGCCTCGTGGATCAGTTGGGCGCGCTGGATTACCTGTTTGTTGGCTCGAAAGCCTTTGCCGAGCGCTATTTTCCGAACGGCGTGACCCGCCAGGCTTTACTGAAAGCCCCGGCTGTAGCGTTCGACCATCTGGATGATATGCATCAGGCGTTTTTACAGCAGAATTTTGACCTGCCGCCAGGCAGCGTGCCGTGCCATATCGTTAATTCGTCGGAAGCCTTCGTACAGCTGGCGCGGCAGGGCACCACCTGTTGCATGATCCCGCATTTGCAAATCGAAAGAGAGTTAGACAGCGGCGAGCTGATCGACCTGACGCCAGGACTGTTCCAGCGCCGGATGCTCTACTGGCACCGCTTTGCCCCAGAAAGCCGCATGATGCGCAACGTCACCGACGCGCTGCTCGCGCACGGTCATCGGGTATTGCGTCAGGATTAGGATTTTGCCCGGCGGCGCTGCGCTTGCCGGGCCTGCGTATGGATGTAGGCCGGGTAAGCGTAAGCGCCACCCGGCACACAACTAACCTTACTGCGCTGCCGGAGCCGGCTGGCTGGCAGGGGTGGACTGTGCCGGTGCTGTGTTCGCACCTGGTTGCAGTTCAAACACCACATCCACCTGATCGTCAAACTGGATGGTCGGCTGCTCGTAGGTTTCCTGAGCAGAGACCGGGGCTGCGTCGGCTTTCATCATGCGGACCATCGGAGTCGGCTGATAGTTGGAAACGTGGTAGCGCACGCTGTACACCTGACCCAGCTTGCTGTTAAAGCCTGCTGCCAGTTGTTCAGCCTGATGCTTCGCATCGTCAATCGCCGCTTTACGCGCTTTGTCTTTGTACTCTTCCGGCTGTGCCACGCCCAGGGTGACTGAACGGACTTCGTTCAGACCGGCTTTCAGCGCGCCATCCAGCAGCGAGTTAAGTTTGTCCAGCTCGTGCAGGGTAACTTCCACACTCCGCACCGCACGGTAGCCTTTCAGAATACTTTTGCCGTCCTGATAGTCGTAATCCGGCTGGGTGCGCAGGTTGGCGGAGTTGATGTCTTTCTTGGCAACGCCGTTTTTCTCAAGGAAACCCAGATACTGTGCCACGCGATCGTCTGCCTGTTTCTTGGCAGAGGCCGCATCCTTAGCCGCTACGTTGACCTCAATTGCCAGGGTGGCAATATCCGGAACCGCATCGACGCTCGCCGTGCCCGAAGTAACGATGTGCGGCCCGTTCGGCAATTCATTTGCCTGTACCGACATCGCACCTAATCCAACCATTGCTGCCAGGGCTATAACGTTAAACTTCACTGTAGTTCCTCCATGTCATGACTATCGCCCAAAAATACAGGCTTCTGCGAGCAAGCTTAGCCATTTCAGCGCACTTGTCCATAAGGTATGGTCTGATTACCACAACGCCTGCAAATGGTGGATGCCTTCGCGCGCCAGCTGGAAGGCGATAAACCACATCACCAGGCCCACCAGCGTATTGATGATACGTTGTGCCGTGGCCGTGCGCAGACGCGGAGCAAGCCAGGCTGCCAGCAACGCAAGGCTGAAAAACCACAGGAACGAGGCGCTGATGGTGCCAAGGGCAAACCAGCGTTTTGGCGTATCGGCCAGTTGCCCGCCCAGGCTGCCGAGCACCACAAAGGTATCGAGATAAACGTGAGGATTAAGCCAGGTCACGGCGAGCATGGTGGCGATGATCCGTCCGCGGCCCTGCTTTAAAACTTCGTCACTGGCGAGTTCAGGCTGGCTGCCGAGCGCCGTCTTCAGCGCGCCAAAGCCGTACCACAGCAAGAACGCCACGCCGCCCCAGGTGACGATAGCCAGCAGCCACGGCGACTGCATCAGCAATGCGCTGCCGCCAAAGATCCCTGCACAAATCAGCAGCAAATCGCTCACCGCGCACAGCGAGGCGACCAGTAAATGGTGATGACGGCGAATGCCCTGATTCATCACAAAGGCATTTTGTGGACCGAGAGGTAAAATCATGGCCGCGCCGAGGGCAAGCCCTTGAATATAATAAGTTAACATGTTGACTACTCACGCTGCTAAAGAATGCGGCGACTATACCGGGCGTGAGTTATTAGCGGAAATGGATAATTTTAATCGGGGATAAGTGAAGTTAATAATAGGTTGCCCGGCCGGTGTATCACCTGTAGGCCGGGCAAGACGGCGTCGCCGCCCGGCAATGACGCCGGGCATTAATGCTCAGGTCAGGCTTCAGCTTCTGCCTGCTTCTCCGCTTTCTCGCGCTTCAGATGCACATCCATCTGCGGATACGGGAAGTTAATACCGTTGGCATCAAACGTCTTTTTAATACGCTCCAGTACATCCCAGTAAACGCTTTGCAGATCGCCGCTGTTGCTCCAGACGCGGATCACAAAGTTCACAGACGACGCGCCCAGTTCGTTCATGCGCACGGTCATTTCGCGATCTTTCAGAATACGATCGTCCGATTCGATGATCTCCGTTAGCAGCTTTTTGACCAGATCGATATCCGCATCGTAATCCACGCCGATGATAAACTCGTTGCGGCGCACCGGCTCACGGGAGAAGTTAATGATGTTCCCGGCAATGATTTTACCGTTCGGGATCACCACGAAACGGCCATCGGCGGAGCGCAGCGTGGTAGAGAAGATTTGTACGTGCAGAACGGTACCGGCCACGCCGCCCAAATCAACATATTCCCCCGCGCGGAACGGGCGGAAGGTTACCAGCAGCACGCCTGCGGCGAGGTTCGACAGCGAGCCTTGTAAGGCCAGACCCACGGCCAGACCGGCGGCACCCAGCACGGCGATCACCGAGGCGGTTTGCACCCCGACGCGCCCCAGCGCGGCAATCAGCGTAAAGGCAATAACGCCGTAGCGCACCAGCGCCGATAAAAAGTCAGCCACTGTGGCGTCAATATGTCGCGCCAGCATCAGGCGGTTGAGGCCGTTGGAAATGATACGCGCGATGATCATCCCGATGATGATGATGGCGATAGCCGCCACGATATTCACCGCATAACTCAGCAGTAATGCCTGATTATGTACCAGCCATCCCCCTGCGCTATTGATGCTACCAACCACGTTAAGATCGTCCATTTACGGTTCCTTTTTTTCTTGCCAAAAAAGCGTCACGCTCACGTTACTGGCGTGAGGCAGGTCAACAAAGGGTAACCATAAAAAAGTTCATCTGCCAGATTTCAACGAATTAACGGAGAGGTTTCCCTCTCCGCCGTGGCATTTTTAACCGTTCAGACGAGTTTGTAGAGGATGTTAAGGATGGTCAGCAGGCCGATGAGGGTCACGAACAGGTTGTCGGCTTTACCCTGATATTTCGCAAGCCCGGGGACTTTGCGCACCGCATACATCGGCAGCAGGCACAGCAGCGAAGCAATAATAGGCGCGCCCATCGCTTCAATGAGATCGAGAATATTCGGGTTCGCATAGGCCACAATCCACGTGGAGCCCATGATAAACAGCATGCTGATGGTGTTCAGTTTGCCGGTAGAGACGCGGGTTTTATCGCCTTTGTACGCAAACTTCACCACCAGCCCGTTCAGTCCTTCGAGGGTGCCGAGATAATGGCCGAAGAAGGATTTGAAAATGGCGACCAGCGCAATTATGGATGCGCCGTATTCCAGCGCGGTGGCAAAGGAGGACTTGCTGCCGGACATGGCGGCGAAGTGGTTTGCCAGATAAGAGAGCACCGGAATATTTTGCGCTTTGGCGTCTGCCATGTCCTGCGGCGACAGGGTAAACAGGCAGCTGAAAGCAAAGAACATCACCACCGCCACCATCAGCACGCTGGCGCGGGAGATAATCTGCGAGCACTTGCGCTCGGTATAATCCCTGCCGAACGCCGCGTCATACTCTTCGCGTTTGGAGACCACAAAAGACGAGACAATCGGCGAGAAGTTAAACGAGAACACCATAATGGAGATGCCGAGCCAGACGGTCACCAGGATGCCATCTTGGCCGAGCAGTGAAATCTCACTCATATTCACCTGGTCCACCACCGCGCTGTTCCAGTAAGGGATCAGCGACAGGGAGATCAACACCAGGCTGGTGATAAACGGGAACACCAGCCAGCTCATCACCCTGACCATCAGATCCTTGCCGAAGCAGATCACCACCGCCATCAACAGCAGTAACGCCAGCGCTACCACGCCACGGTTAAGCGGCATCAGCTGGAGCTGATTTTCCCAGAAAGTCATAAAGGTGTTGGTAATAGTCACCCCATAGATCCACAGCAGCGGGCAGATGGCGAAGAAGTAGAGAAAGGTGATCACCACACCGCCGGTTTTACCAAAATGCTCTTCCACGGTTTCGGTAATATTGCCCGATACGTTACTTCCTGACAGACACAGTCGCGCCAGCGCGCGATGGCAGAAAAAGGCAATCGGGTACGCCAGTACCAGCATGCAGAGAATGGGGATTAAGCCGCCGAAACCAGCGCGGATCGGGAAGAATAACACTCCGGCACCGATGGCGGTGCCGAATAATCCCAGCGTCCAGGTGGTATCGGATTTACGCCAACGCGCATTTTCGTTCTGGCTGATAATTGTGCTGTCAGTTGTGCTCATAAAATATCCTTTTATGATGTCAAAATTCACCGGAGCCGGTAATAGAAGAGACCCGCGAGAGATCGATATTCCCCCCGGAAATAAGGCTGACGGTTTTCCGTCCTTTAATAATATCGTCGAGCTTACCGCTTAATAATGCGGCAGTGGCCAGCGCCCCTGCCCCTTCGGCAATAATCTTATTACGCTGGATGAGCGCTAACATGCTGTGACGAATTTCATCTTCGCTGACCAGAATCATATCTGAGACTAATGCATTGACGATCGCAAAGGTTAAATCACCGGGGCGTGAGACGTCACAGCCGTCCGCCAGCGTTCCCGTGGTGCGATGGCTGGTTATTTTACCGGCGCGAAACGAAGCCGTCATGCCGTGCACATTTTCAGCCTGCACGCCGATAATATTAATGGTGGGGTTAATGGATTTGATGGCCAGCGCCACACCGGCAATTAAGCCACCGCCGCCCACAGGTAAAATGACGTTATCGACATCATAGAGATCTTCTAAAATCTCCAGGCCAATCGTACCCTGCCCGGCAATCACCTTTTCGTCATTGTAAGGCGGAATGAAAATGCGCCCTTCCATTTCAACGATTTCGCTGACTTTGGCGATGGTGTCGTTAAAGTTTTCACCGTGCATCACCACCTGGGCGGAATAATCGGTCGTGGCGGCAACTTTCGATTTTGGCGCGCTGACAGGCATCACCACTTTGCCGTTAATGCCGAGCATGGCGCAGGAGAGCGACACGCCCTGCGCATGGTTACCGGCGGAACAGGCCACCACACCACGCTGGCGTTCCTCATCGGTGAGGGAACTGAGTTTGTTAAACGCACCGCGTATTTTAAACGAGCCGGTACGCTGCATATTTTCGAATTTTAAATAGATGTCGCCGTGGCAGCATTCGCTGAGATAATTTGAGCGGGGCATACCGGTTTTGTAGATATGTCCGGCAAGTCTTTTCTTAGCGTCTAAAATATCATCAATAGTGACGGGCAGATCGTGTTTAATGTGCATCCTTTCCTCGCAATAACCAGAGATAAATTACAGCGTGCTGTAATTTACGCTAAACGGTGATATTCGTTTGAATACCCTCGCGACCTATCATGGTTATTGTGTTTGCAATAGCTTCATTATTATTTTCAACGTCACGATAAAGATCATACTTATCCCGTCCGGCAGGTTATGTGCCTTGACTCACAACTCATGGATGAATAAGTGTGATGAATGTTTTAAAGCGAAATATTAACCCTTAAATAAAAATGGCTTCCCGAGGGAAGCCATTTGCACAGCTTATTTCAGATTACAGAACGTCAACCGCGTTCAGTTCTTTGAAAGCCTGCTCCAGACGGGTGATCATGGACGTCTGTGCAGCACGCAGCCATACGCGCGGATCGTAGTATTTCTTGTTCGGCTGGTCTTCGCCTTTCGGGTTGCCCAGCTGGCCCTGCAGATACGCTTCGTTTTCTTTGTAGTAGTTCAGGATACCTTCCCATGTTGCCCACTGGGTATCGGTATCGATGTTCATTTTGATAACGCCGTAGCTTACAGAGTCTTTGATTTCCTGCGCAGTAGAACCGGAACCGCCGTGGAACACGAAGTTCAGGGCGTTGTGCGGCAGGTTGTGTTTCTTGGTCACGTATTCCTGAGAATCACGCAGGATAGTCGGGGTCAGTTTCACGTTACCCGGCTTGTAAACGCCGTGTACGTTACCGAAGGACGCCGCAATGGTGAAGCGCGGGCTGATAGCGTTCAGTTTGGTGTACGCGTAATCAACGTCTTCCGGCTGGGTGTACAGTGCAGAAGCGTCCATGTGGCTGTTGTCCACACCGTCTTCTTCGCCACCGGTGCAACCCAGTTCGATTTCCAGCGTCATGCCGATTTTGGACATGCGCTCCAGGTATTTGGAGCAGATTTCGATGTTCTCTTCCAGAGACTCTTCAGACAGGTCGATCATGTGAGAAGAGAACAGCGGTTTGCCGGTCGCCGCGAAGTGTTTTTCACCCGCGTCCAGCAGACCGTCGATCCACGGCAGCAGTTTCTTCGCGCAGTGGTCAGTGTGCAGGATCACCGGAACACCGTAGTGCTCAGCCATCTGGTGTACGTGATGCGCGCCAGAGATAGCGCCCAGGATTGCTGCGCCCTGCGGCACGTCAGTTTTCACGCCTTTACCCGCGATGAATGCAGCACCACCGTTGGAGAACTGAACGATAACCGGCGCTTTAACTTTCGCAGCGGTTTCCAGAACGGCGTTGATGGAGTCGGTACCGACGCAGTTAACTGCTGGCAGTGCGAAGTTGTTTTCTTTAGCTACCTGGAACACTTTCTGAACGTCATCACCAGTGATCACGCCAGGTTTTACGAAATCGAAAATTTTAGACATGTTACGTAGTCCTGTATCTTGGCCGTTAGAAAAAGGGAGCGCGTGCTTTAGCGAAGCGCGCTGAAAATCAGGCGGGTTTCCCCGCCTGATCAAACTTACTGCTTAGCGCGCTCTTCGAGCATAGCAACTGCAGGCAGCACTTTGCCTTCCACGAATTCGAGGAACGCACCGCCACCCGTGGAGATGTAGGAAATTTTGTCAGCGATACCGAACATATCGATGGCTGCCAGGGTATCACCACCACCAGCGATGGAGAACGCTTCGCTGTCGGCGATAGCATGCGCCACAATTTCAGTACCTTTACGGAAGTTCGGGAATTCGAACACACCTACCGGACCGTTCCACAGGATAGTTTTGGCGTTTTTAAGGATTTCAGCCAGTTTCTGTGCGGAAACGTCACCCATATCGAGGATCTGCTCTTCATCTTTGATGTCGCTGGCAGATTTCAGGGTCGCGGTCGCGGTTTCAGAGAACTCGGTTGCTACGCGAACATCCGTCGGCACCGGAATATCACAGGTGGTCAGCAGACGTTTTGCTTCGTCAACCAGGTCTGGTTCGTACAGGGATTTACCCACGTTGTGGCCCTGAGCGGCAACGAAGGTGTTAGCGATACCGCCACCTACGATCAGCTGGTCCGCGATTTTGGACAGGGAATCCAGAACGGTCAGTTTGGTAGAAACTTTAGAACCACCCACGATAGCAACCATCGGGCGAGCCGGTTCTTTCAGTGCTTTACCCAGCGCGTCCAGTTCTTCAGCCAGCAGCGGGCCTGCACATGCCACGTCAGCGAATTTCGCGATACCGTGGGTAGAAGCCTGCGCGCGGTGCGCGGTACCAAAAGCGTCCATCACAAACACGTCGCACAGTGCGGCGTATTTTTTAGCCAGGGTTTCGTCGTCTTTCTTTTCGCCTTTATTAAAGCGAACATTTTCCAGTACGACCAGCTCACCGTCGGCAACTTCTACGCCGTCCAGGTAATCTTTTACCAGGCGAACCGGGTTGGACAGTTTGTCTTTCAGGTAGTTAACCACCGGCAGCAGAGAGAATTCTTCGTTGTACTCGCCTTCGGTAGGACGGCCCAGGTGAGAAGTAACCATCACTTTCGCACCCTGTTTCAGCGCCAGCTCAATCGTCGGCAGAGAAGCACGGATACGCGCGTCGCTGGTGACTTTGCCATCTTTAACCGGTACGTTCAGATCCGCACGGATAAAAACACGTTTACCAGCCAGATCCAGATCGGTCATCTTAATTACAGACATGGTGAATCCTCTCGTTTTTTTTAAAGTTTGGCAGACGCAATGTGCGTCTCACCTGAAACCAGTCGCTGCCATGGCTAACGTCGTGTCGAGCATTCGGTTAGCAAAGCCCCATTCATTATCACACCACACCAGCGTTTTGATGAGGTGTGCGCCACTGACCCGCGTCTGCGTACCATCTACAATGGCACTGTGCGGATCGTGGTTAAAATCTGCTGAGACCAACGGTAATTCCGTATAGTCAACTATACCATGAAATGCTCCCTGTGCCGCTTTTTGCAGCAACAGATTGACTTCTATGGCTTTTACCGGTTGCTTCACCGTGACGCTTAAGTCGATTGCCGTGACGTTTATCGTCGGTACGCGCACGGAAATCGCTTCGAATTTATCTTCAAACTGCGGGAAGAAACGGGTGATACCGGCCGCAAGTTTCGTATCTACCGGGATGATTGACTGGCTGGCGGCGCGCGTACGGCGTAGATCCGTATGCCAGGCGTCGATCACCGGCTGATCGTTCATCGCCGAATGGATCGTCGTTACCGTGCCGGAATCAATGCCGTAAGCGTCATCGAGAAGTTTGATCACCGGAATAATGCAGTTGGTGGTACAGGAGGCGTTAGACACGATGCGGTCATCTTCACGCAGCGTATGCTGATTGACGCCAAAGACCACGGTGGCGTCGAGATCGTGGCTACCGGGATGGGAAAACAGCACTTTTTTGGCACCCGCAGCCAGATGCGCTTCGCCGTGCTGGCGATTGCCATACACGCCGGTGCAGTCGAGCACAACATCCACGCCCAGTTCACGCCAGGGCAGCGCCGCAAGCGTTTCCTGATGCAGCAGGCGGATGGCGTCATCGCCGATATACAGCAGTTCGCGTTCCTGCCGGACATCCCATGCGAAACGCCCGTGGGTGGTGTCATATTTCAACAAATGCGCCATGCCCGCAGCATCCGCCAGTTCATTGATTGCCACCACGCTCACTTCCGCACGACGCCCGGATTCATATAAAGCACGAACCACGTTACGCCCGATGCGACCGAAGCCATTTATCGCCACGCGTACGGTCATAGATCTCCTGCAAGGCTGTCCCTGATTTGCTGTGGCTGACAGAATAATGCAGCGGCACAACAAGGGAAACCTTACCTGTCGCAAAGTGCGACCTGTTAATAATTTGTCTAAAATTTAATCTACTGAAACGCTTCAGCTAGAATAAGCGAAACGCGGAATAAAAGGAATCGACGCCCGGCGGGGAACGACAGTTATCTGATCTGCATCACACTTTTGCCCTCTTCCTGAGGTCGCTTTCCATTGTCATAAAATGCATATGATCAGAAAAAAAGCGTCATAACGGCGGAATAGTTTAATGATATACATCAGTACCCAGAACCGCCGTCACTCTTATTATGCGGGCCACGTCCGAGTTTCGGAGTTTACTCATCCCATGAATCAGTCTATTGCCTCTGCGGCACGCTTTTACGCGCTGCGCCTCGCTCCCGGTCAGGAGCTGTTAACCGAACTACGCCAGTTTATTCGCCATCACGGGCTACAGGCCGCGTGGATTGCCGGCTGTACCGGCAGCCTGACGGAGGTTGCCCTGCGCTATGCGGGCCGCGAGGAAAGCACGCGGCTTTGTGGCGCCTTTGAAGTGATTTCGCTCGCCGGCACGCTGGAGCTGACCGGGGAGCATCTTCATCTGAGCATTGCCGATGAAAAGGGCGCGCTGCTGGGTGGCCACGTCATGCCCGGCTGCACGGTGCGCACCACGCTGGAACTGGTGATTGGCGAACTGACGGCGCTGTCGTTTTCGCGTAAGCCCTGTCCACTCTCCGGCTATGACGAACTCGTTGTAAATCCCCGTTAATTCTCGCTTTGATAAAAGAGGTTGCTATGGCGCGTCGCCAACTCTCCAGCCAGACGCTGGTCCTGATCGTTATTTCCGTGGCCATCAATATGATTGGCGGGCAGCTTATCAGTATGCTCAAGCTGCCGATTTTTCTCGATTCCATCGGCACGCTGCTGAGCGCGGTCCTGCTGGGGCCGGTGATCGGCATGCTGACCGGTTTGCTCACCAATCTGCTGTGGGGATTATTAACCGATCCGATAGCCGCCGCCTTTGCGCCGGTGGCGATGGTTATCGGCCTTGCGGCAGGCTGGCTGGCGCGGCTTGGCTGGTTCCGCACGCTGCCGAAAGTGATCCTCAGCGGCGTGGTGATCACGCTGGCGGTCACGGTAGTGGCGGTGCCGATCCGTACCGCGCTGTTTGGCGGCGTAACCGGCAGCGGCGCGGATCTGGTTGTCGCCTGGATACACTCGATGGGTAACGATCTGATCGCGTCCGTGGCGCTGACGGTGATCGGTGCCAATCTGGTGGATAAGATCCTCACCGCGGTGATCGTCTGGATCCTGCTGCGCCAGTTACCGCTGCGCACCACGCGTCTTTTCCCGACCATGTCGGCGGTACGCTGAATGCATCCTTTTACCTCCCTGACGCTGTGGAGTCTGGGGGCCTGGTCGGTTCTGCTGCTCCCCGCCGGGCCGCTATTGACCCTGGTAAGCGGCGCGGCCTTTATCAGCCTGCTGCTGTTCCGCGCTACCCGTCCCCGCGCCCGCTATGTGGCGTGGCTGATGGTATCGCTCGGCGTCGGCATGTGGCTGGTGCATGGTGGCTGGCTGGTGGCCTGGATGAGCGGTGAGCCGCGCGATGCCAGCCGGTGGCCGCAGGCGATCGTCCTGTGGCAGCGTATTCTGACCATCGTCGCTACCTCGCAGTTATGGATGGCCTTCGTGCCAGTACGTCAGTTTATTCGCGCGCTGTTTGCCAGCCGTCTGCCGCCGGGAGTGGCTTATTTGTTCTCCGGACCCTTGCTGATCGCCGAACAGCTCAAACACCGGCTGGCGAGCATTCACGAAGCACAGCGCGCCCGTGGCGTTCCCCTCGACGGACGCTGGTATCAGCGGCTGCGCGCCATGCCGGCATTGATCGTGCCGCTGATCCAGGGCGCGCTTAACGATCTGGCGATACGCGGCGCGGCACTGGACATGCGCGGGTTTCGTCTGCACCGCACCCGCACCACCTTATGGGCACCGCCCGACAGCCGCCGCCAGCGCGCGCTGCGTTATACCCTGCTCGCTCTGATGCTGGCGGAAACCGGAGTCTGGCTATGGTTACGCTAGAGAATTTCTGCTTTCAACCTGCGCATCCTTCTGCCTGCACGCGATACCTGAATTTTCACTGTCCGCAGCCGGGCATGGTTGCCGTGCTGGGCGGCAACGGCAGCGGTAAAAGCACGCTGGCGCAGTTGCTTGCCGGCTGGTATCCGGACTATCTGCCCGGCACGCTTAGTGGAACCGGACTGATACTGGGCCAGCCGATGGGTCAGCGGTCGCTGCCTGAACAGGCGCAGACCGTCCAGCTGGTGCAGCAGTCCCCCGCCCTGCAACTTTCCGGCTGTACCTTCAGCGTTGAAGAAGAAATTGCCTTCGGCCCGGAGAATCTTTGTCTGGATGAAGATGCGATCCTCGCCCGGCTTGAGGCCGCCCTGACGCTCACCGATTGCCTGCCGTTGCGCCACCGGCATCCCGCGACGCTCTCCGGCGGCGAAGCCCAACGCGTGGTGATCGCCTGTGCGCTGGCGATGCAGCCCCGCCTGCTGCTGCTCGACGAGGCCTTCAGCCGCCTGACGGCGCAGGCCACACAACAGATGCTTAGCCGCTTGTCAGCATGGGCGAACGACACCCAGGCGCTGGTGATCCTTTTTGAACGCCATCGCCAGCCAGCGCAGGCGTTTTGCCGCCAGATCTGGCAGCTCGATGAAACAGGACTGACTGCCTTATGATCGCGTTACACAGCGTAACCTTCCGCTGGCCTGCGGCCTCTGAAAACTGTCTGCGCAACCTGACGCTCACCCTTGATCGCGGTGAATGGGTGGCACTTATTGGCGATAACGGTGCCGGAAAATCCACCTTACTGCGCCTGATGGCGGGACTGTTAATGCCGCAGCAGGGTGAGGTCTTGCTGAAAGGGCAGCCGCTGTCAGCACTGAACGCCCCGCAGCGCGCCGCACAGATTGGCGTACTGTTTCAGGAGGCCGAAAACCAGATCCTGCACAGTACCGTGCAACGTGAAGTGGCTTTTGGCATGAAGCTGCAAAAGTTGCCCGCTCCTGTTATCGAACAGCGCACCCGCGCGGCGCTTGAACTATGTGGCCTTGCTGACGTGGCGCAGGCGCACCCGTTGGATCTCCATGCCGCCCAGCGGCGTATGGTGGCGGTCGCCAGTCTTGAGGCGTTGGCCCCGCCGGTACTGCTGCTCGATGAGCCGAGCCGGGATTTTGACGAACGCTGGTTAGCCGTATTCGAAGGCTGGCTGGCGGTCTGTCGTCAGCGGCAGACAACACTGCTTGCCATCAGCCACGATTATGATTTTACCCGTCGCCATTTTTCCCGGGTTATTCGTCTGGCGGACGGGAAAATTTGCGCCGACGGTCTGCCCGCGCAACGCCTCTCCTGATAACAGAACCGTTAATAATGCCGCAGACCGCGGCATCTTTTGCTTACAAATATCCTCTATACAGATAACGTTACGCTGTTTACATCACAAAACCTGCGCGCTTAAATCGTTATATTCCCGAACGCAAGACTGATAATTAACCCTTATTCACTGGTCACACAACAGCATCATCAAATAATAATTATCGAGATCAATACATCACAGAATTAATAGACCAGGGTGCTTCAAATCATTATTTAAATGAATAATTAAAGCCCGTAAAAAAGGATTTTTATGAAGCAAACAATGCAAATGATCGGCCAGGCAATGCTGGTGCCGATCTCCATTATTACCGTCGGCTCAATGTTTATGGGATTCGGCAGCGCCTTCACCAGCAGCGGCACCATTGAAGCACTGCATCTACAGAACGTGATTACCAAAGGCTCCTTTTTATTCAGCGCCTTCAGCGTCATGAAAGCCACGGGCGATGTGGTATTTCGCCATCTGCCGCTATTCTTTTCCATTGGCGTGGCCTTTGGTCTGGCGAAAAAAGAAAAAGGCTGGGCGGCGTTTTCCGGCGCGGTCTGTTTTATGGCAATGCATTTTATTATCGCCACGTTACTGGAATTAAATAACATCACGCCGCAGACCACCAGCGTCGACTATTTCCAGCAACAGCAGCACCTGAGTGAAATTGCCGCCGTGCAGCGCGCTTCGATTTATACCAGCGAGCTGGGGATGTTCTCCTACCGGATGAGCGTATTCGGCGGCATGGCGGTTGGCCTCATCACCGCCGGGCTGCACAATCGCTTATATAACGTCAAACTGCCGCTGGTGCTGTCGTTTTTTGCCGGTACGCGCACGGTCCCTATCGTCACGCTGCTGGCGGGATCGCTGCTCGGCGTGCTGCTTTATGTTATCTGGCCGCCGCTCGGTGGAATGCTGGCCCAGTTCAGCAGGCTTATCGGTAACTCTGGCCTGTTCGGCACTTTTATCTGGGCGGTAGCGGATAAGGCGTTGCTGCCCGTCGGCCTGCATCACCTGATCACCACGCCGATACGACTGACGGAATTAGGCGGCTCCATGACCGTCTGTAACCAGCTGGTGAGCGGCACCACCAATATCTACATGGCGCAGCTCGGTTGTGAAGAGAGCCAGCAGTTGCTGGTGCGTGGCTTTCAGTCCGGGCGCGTAGTGGTACACTTCGGCGCGCTGCCGGGGGCGGCGCTGGCCATCTACCAGTGCGCAACCTCGCCGCACAAAAAGGTCGTCGCCGGATTACTGATCCCGGTAGTGGCGACCATGATCCTGTTTGGCGTCACCGAACCCATCGAATACACCTTTCTGTTCGTCGCCCCCTGGCTGTTTTATCTGGTGCATGTGCCGCTGACCGGCCTCGCCTTTGTGCTGACTGAAATGGCGAACGTGTCGATCTACGGCGGCAGCCTGAAAGACATCCTGCCGGTGCTGCTCCAGCCCGCGAAGCTCAATTTATGGGGCTATCTGTGGCTGATCCCGCTGTTTTTCGTTCTCTACTACGCGCTGTTTCGCTTTTTGATCCTGCGCTTCAACGTCATGACCCCGGGGCGCGAAGCAGATGAAGAACAGACCCGGCTGTACAGCAAACAGGATTTTAAGGATCTGCAGGGGATGCGCTTCGCCCGGCACATCATCGACGCCTTCGGCGGCAAAGAGAATATCGAGCAGTTCGACAACTGCATCTCGCGCCTGCGTGTGCAGGTGAAAGACGGCTCCCGCGTCGCCCCGGAAGCGGTGTGGAAGAAAACGCTCAATGCGAAAGGCTATGTGCAGGTCAGCGAGCGGGCCTTCCAGATTATCTATGGCGCCGAGGTGGTGATGATCGCCGGTGACTGCAAAGAACTGTTAGACGAAGGAGAAACACAATGAATATGGAACCGGTGACGCTGACCCGCACGCTGAAGGTGATCCCCAGCGAGCAAAAATCCCTGCGCCACGTCGAATTCGATCCCGGTCTGAATACCGAGCGGATCGACATCAGCTACCACTTCACGCCGGGCAACGTGGTGGATATGGGACTGATGATCAATGGCCGCATTAACGGCTGGAGCGGCGGCGCGCGTAAGACCATCACGCTGAGCGAAAATTTCGCCTCGCCAGGCTATCAGCGCACCAGCATCGTCAACGGCAAATGGCATGTGCTGCTGGGGCTGCATAAGATCCGCCGCACCTGTGAAGTGACGGTGGAGATCACGCTCTACCCGAAATTTCCACGCTGGCTGAAGGGCGACACGCACCTGCACTCCGTGCACAGCGACGGCAGCTTAACGGTGAGCGACCTGATCGCCCGCGCCCGCAAGATGGAGTTCGATTTTCTCTGTTTTACCGATCACAACACCATTGCCCAGAACCATGAGATTGCCGGTATTAACGCCTCGCTGTGCCTGATCCCCGGCATGGAACTGACCAGCGAGCGCGGTCACGCCAACCTCCTCGGCGTCACCCAGCCGGTGGTGAATTTTCTGCCGCACTTTACTGAAGAGGATATCGCCGGGCGTATTGCCGAAGCCCGCCGCAACGGCGCGCGCATCGGCATTAATCACCCCTTCTGCCACTACTGCCCGTGGCAGAACGCCTTTACGGGCCACGACTGGCTGGAGATCTGGAACGGGCCGTGGGACGGACAGACCGGCAACGAAGATGCCTTTAACTACTGGTATCACCTGCTCTGCCGGGGCGAAAAAATCAGCGCCGTGGCGGGCAGTGATTTTCATAAAGAAAAAGGGCTGCGCTGGCCGTACATGTGGGTGCACGCCATCAGCCGCGAACGTAAAGACATCCTTTCGGCGCTGGTCGCCGGACGCAGCTATATGCAAAGCGACGATCAGACCCAGTTGCACCGCTTCTGTATTGGCGAGGCGGGTCCAGGTGATACTACCAGCGGCGGGATCCTGCACGTCAAACTCCGCACTCACAAAGATAACAGCGTGCTGCTCTACACCGATAAGACCGTCATTGTGGTGCCCAATCGCTACGGCGATGTCAACCAGGAGATCGACGTCCAGGATGCCACCTTTGCCCTGCTGCGCATCAATCGCGGCCCGGTGGCCCAGTTGCTGACCAACCCTGTTTACCGAGGATAATCCCGTGCAACGTGTGCATATCATCTACAAAACGCATCTGGATATTGGCTTTACCGATCTGGCCCGCACTGTCGAAGACAAATACCTGCACGAGTTTATCCCGGCGGTGATCGCTCTGGCGCAGGCGGTGAACAGGCCGGGGCAGAAAAACTTTATCTGGACCTGCGGCGCCTGGCTTATCACCCGCTATTTGCAGATGGCCGACGACAGCGCCCGCCGTGCGCTGACGGAAGCCATCGGCCGCGGCGACATCGCCTGGCACGGCCTGCCCTTTACCTCCCACAGCGAACTGCTCACGCCCGGCGCGTTGCAATTTGGTCTTAATTACGCCCTCGATCTGGATCTGCGTTTTCACCGGCGCACCATCGCCGCCAAAATGACCGACGTGCCGGGTTATACCCAGGCGATTATTCCCTGGCTGGCAGACGCCGGGATCACGTACCTGCATCTCGGCGTCAATGAAGCCTCCACCGCGCCGGACGTGCCGCCCCTGTTCCGCTGGCGTCTGGGGGAGGCGGAAATCATCGTCAACTATTCGCCGGGTGGCTACGGCAACGAATACTGGTGCGCGCCGCTGGATGAGCTGCTGGTGTTCTGTCATGCCGCCGATAACTGCGCTCCGCCGGATGCCGCGCTGGTACACGCCACTGTCGCCACTTACCAGGGTCGTTATCCCGACGCCGAGGTCAGCGCCTCGACGCTGGATCAGTTCGCCGCCCGCGTCGCGGGCATTCGTCATCTGCTGCCGGTGATCGACGGTGAAATCGGCGATACCTGGAATCACGGGCTGGCGACCGATCCGGGCAAGGTCAGCCGCTATCTGCGCCTGATGCGGCTGCTGGCAAAAGAGGTATCCGCCGGGCGGCTCTCTGCCGCCAGCGAGACATACCGTCAGGCAATGGCACAGCTGATCATGGTGCCGGAACACACCTGGGGGATGGATCTCAAGCTGCATCTGGGCGATTACAACCACTATCTGCCCGCCGAGTTTGACGTGGCGCGGCAGGCAGACTGCGTGGAAAACGGCGTCCCGGAGAAATACCGCTTTATCGACGAGTTTGCCGCGCGACTACCGCACCGCCCTGCGCCGGGTTATCAGAGTCTCGCCGCCTCCTGGCAGGAGCAGCGCGATTATGTCGACAATGCCCTCGCCTGCCTGCCGCCGGTGGTGGCTAAGAAATTTGCCCCGCTCGCCCCCATCACCCCGGAGGGCATTATCGTTTCCAGACGGTCCCGCACCTTTGGCGACTATCGCGTCTATATCGCCGATGATGGCAGCCTCAGCACTCTGAGCGTTGGTGGTAAGGTGCTCTCCGCAGCCCCCCTTGGCAGGCTGATTTACCGCCAGGTAAGCGATGCCGACTATCAGCGTTTTGCAGAACATTATCTGCAAAACCTGGCGACGACTCGCGACTGGGCGATCGCCGACTTTACCAAACCGGGGCTGGAGCTGACCGCCGTGCCCGTTCCTTCACAGTGCGCCACGCTGCAACTTCATGAAGTGCGCATAGACGAGACGCCGGACGACTATCAGCTGTTTATCGAGGCGCGCTTTGTACAAAACGAGCCGGGCATGGTGCTGCGGCTGCCGAAAAAAGTGCGGCACTGCTGGCGCTTCAGTAAACATCGCGCCGCCATTCGCTATCAGGTGTCGATTATCGGTAAACAGGCAAACCGTCTGCCGGAGGAGATCTGGCTGCAATTCGGGCTTACCGATAAATCCCGTAGCCAGTGCCGCAAAATCGGCCAGACCATTGACTGGCAGCAGGTGGTGCCCAACGGCAATCGCAATTTGCACGGCGTCGAGAGCGTCTTCACCCCCGACTGGCAATTCCAGCCTCTTGATGCGCCACTGGTCGCCCTGCACGAGCCGCGTATTCTGTGGTTTGGCGAGCCGCATGACGAGCCGGAAGGGATTTTCGCCCACCTGTACAACAATATCTGGGGCACCAATTTCCCGATGTGGTACGGCGAGGATATTCATGCTGAATACCTGCTGGAAACGGCCAGCAACGGGGAGCGCCAATGAACGACAAACGCCTCATTCACGCCGTGTCCCATACCCACTGGGATCGGGAGTGGTATTTCACCACCCTTGATACCCAGGTCTTCGCCCTGAAAGCCTTTACGGAGGCGATTGAAGCCTTAGAAACGCATCCGGCGCTGGTGTACCACCTGGACGGACAAAGCTCCCTGCTGGCGGATTATTTACAGCTCAAACCGGAGATGACCGAACGGGCGACCGCGCTCGTTCGCCAGCGTCGGTTAATGATCGGCCCCTGGTATACGCAGCCGGATCTGTTCAGCATCAGCACCGAATCCATGTTCCGCAACCTGCGCATCGGCATTGCGCTTGCCCGGGCGGCGGGCGGCTGCATGGACGTGCTCTATTTACCCGATACCTTCGGCAGCCCGGCACAGCTGCCGCAGCTGGCAGCCGCCTTCGGGCTGCGGCATATTTTGCTGCGCCGGGGGTACGATCCGCAGGTGATGGGCGCGACGGAAATGCGCTGGCAGGCGGCGAACGGCGACGCCGTCACCACGGCGATCATGCCGTTTGGCTATTCGCTGGCCCACCCGGAGCGCGGCGGGCGCTGGCGTAATTTCTCGCTTGCACATGTTGAGGCCGAAACCTTCCCGCTGATCGCCCGGCTTAAACAGCTCACCACCTGTCGGCATCTGCTGTGCCCGATTGGCGGCGATCAGGTCAGCTGTGATGCGGATTTCGCCAGCCTTATCGCGGAGCTTAACGCCCACAGCGAGGATGAATTTATCGCCAGTAGCTATGAGGATTATTTCGCAGCGCTGAACAAGGACGCGCTCCCCCTGTGGCAGGGCGAATTCCGCCGCCCGCGCCTGTCCCGGGTACATAAAACCATTGGCTCCTCGCGCTACGACATTAAACGCGCAAACGACGATGCGGAAACGCAGTTGATCCATCAGACCGAACCGCTGCTGGCGCTGGCGCGTCTCAACGGGCTGGCCTGTAGCGAGGCGATGCTGGACAAAGCCTGGCGCCTGCTGCTGGAGTCCCACGCCCACGACAGTATGGGCGGTTGCAACAGCGATGAAACCAACCGCGACGTGCTGGCACGCTGCGCCCACGCGCAACAGATCGGCGAGGCGCTGTTCAGCCTGCACGCCCGTCTGCTGCTGGCAAACCTCGCCCCGGATCGGGATCACCGTTTTCTGCTGGTGAACGGTACCGGCGCGCCCACCCTCTGCGTGCACAACCGGGTGCTGATCACGCCGACCCCCACCTTCCGGCTGGTGGATGAACAGGGTCGGCCAGTGGAATTCATCCTGCTGGCGCAGGAGAAAATCCGCAAACCGCGCGCGGTACTGCTGACGCCAGACGGTGAAGTGGAGACGTTTTCAGCAGACTATTACTACCGTAATCGGGTGGATATTCTTCATGCGGCGGTGCCGCCGCTGGGGATGGCGCTGTTTTTTGTGCAGCATAGCGAACCGGTGGCGATGCCGTGGATGCAGCCGCTGCGCCAGACTTTTATCGAGAACTCCTACTACCGCATCAGCTGGCAGGATCAGAACCTGTGCCTGACGGACAAGCGCCGCCCACGCACGCTGACGCGGCTGGTGCAGTTAAGCGATCTGGGTAATGACGGCGATCTGTATGACTTTTCGCCGCTGGCAGGCGATGTGGAACTACGATCCGGCTGGCTGGAGCTGGTTTCGGTGAAGCAGCATCCGGCGAAACAGGAGCTGGTCGTCGCAAGCCTGCTGTCGTTGCCGGAGTGCCTGGATGCGCACCGCACCGGGCGCAGTGAACATCTGAAGTCCGTGGCGGTGACGCTGACCGTGACGCTGGAAAACGCGCTGATCCGTTTTCATCTGACGGTGGATAACCAGGTACGCGAGCACCGGATGCAGTTGGTTTTCGATACCGGCACGCCCATCACGGCGGTAGAGGCGGATATGCCTTTCGGCTGGATCCGCCGCCAGAACCAGCCGGACAGCGCACGCACGGATTTAACCGAGCGCCCGGTGGACATCGAGCCGTTTATGCATCAGTTGCGCGCTCACGATGACTTTCATTTTTTCGCCCGCGGACTGAAAGAGTATGAATATGTGGATCGCCAGCTACGGATCACGCTGTTTCGCGGCGCGTCGCAACTGGGCAAAGATGATTTGCTGTGGCGTCCGGGCCGCGCCTCGGGCCAGCGGTTAGCCACGCCGGAAGCGGAACTGCCGGGGCTGCTGAACTTTGATTTTGCGCTCTGTCTGACGCCGCTTACCGCCCATGAGCGCGTCGCCTGCGCGCAGGGCTTCCGGGTTAACCCGACGCTCTGGCAGTGGCAGCGTGACGAAAGCGGTGTACAGCGGCTGGATAATTTCGATGTGTTTTTACCGGCGCAGCCGGTGCGGGTGCGACAGTTGCTGGCAGAGATCCCCGAAGGGCTGGCGGTCAGCGGCGTGGATGTGCTTTATGGCGGGACGCTGGTCAGGCTGTTTAACCCTGGTGAGCACTCGCTAACCGTTCCCGAAGCATGGCAGACGTGTAATGCGCTGGGCGAACCGCTGGCAATCCACCAGGTTCCCCCGTTCGGGCACGTGAATGTGCGGGTAGTTGTTGAATAGCGGGGCCGTGTTGCCCGGCGGCGCGCCGCTTGCCGGGCCTACAAAACCTGAAGCAAAATGTTCGTGTAAATTCGGTCGTCATGCCCGGCGGCGCGTCGCTTGCCGGGCCTACGAAACCGTAGGCCGGGTAAGGCGAAGCCGCCACCCGGCATCCAGACGTAGGCCGGGTAAGCGTCAGCGCCACCCGGCATCACTCGGTCAGTGACCGCTCACTACCTTCCCGAGAATATCGACATACACTGGCATCAGCGGATGACGGATCACCACCACGGTCGCCACTACCGCCACCCCGAGCAGCAGCGGTGCTACCCACAGCAGGCGGGCGCGCGGCAGATACCGCGTCAGTTTGTCAGAGCTGGCTTTCGTACTGCGCCACAGTCGCCAGCACATCCATGCTGCCAGCCACAGCAACACCGCAGCCAGCAACAGCAGCCATTTAAAGCCGCCGCTCTGTTCGTCGGCGGGAATATCAATGGCCGCGCCTGCCAGAATACCCGGCAAAAAGTAGAACGGCGGCCAGAACACGCAGCCGATAATATTGGGCAGGATAAATTTCACCACCGGCAGATCCAGCATCCCCGCCACCATCGGTACCAGTGGCCGGGTAGGACCGACAAAACGCCCGACGAGAATGGTAAACATGCTGTGCTGATGCAGCGCATGCTCGGTTTTATCCAGCAGCGCTTTGTTTTTCTTTAAAAAAGACCAGCGATGGAGCGGCTTTTTAAAGCGCCAGCCGAGCCAGAAGGAGATCCAGTCGCCCAGCAGACAGCCGACGATACCCGCCAGCCATGCATACCAGAAATTGACCTCGCCGCTACCAATCAGCGCCCCAAGCCCCGCCATCATCACCGTGCCGGGTAAAATCAGCCCGACTAACGCCAGCGACTCAAAAAAAGCCACCAGCGCAATGGCGATAAGGGAATACGCCGCCGACTGCGTAATAAAATGTTCCAGAAATGCCTGCATAACCTGCCCGATAAAATGATCTGATAAGTAGTTTACTGGTTAACTCAGACCACCGGACATGTCTTTTCGTTTCATTTACGTTTCATTCACATCCGGCACGAAATTCGCTCGGGCTGGCACCGGTACATTTTTTAAAAACGCGGGAGAAATAGAGCTGATCTTCAAAGCCAACGTTGCGCCCGACGCTGGCGATAGGCATCCGCGTGGTGCTGAGCAACAGCTTGGCCTGGCTGATGCGCTGATCCTCGCGCCAGCTCAGCACGCTGACGCCCAGTTGCTGGCGGAACAGGTGCGACAATCGCGACGGGGACAGGCAGACATGCTGAGCGACGCTGGCAATGTCGAAGTGGCTGTCGGCAAGGTGATCGCTGATGTACTGGCAGGCATCGCGCACGCGGTTATCCAGTGGCGGATGCAGGGATTCATTAATGGCTTCCATGCGGCGCAGCAGCACCTGCTCCAGCAGGTTAATCGCCAGCAGTTCGGCGTAGCGTCCGGCGCTCTGCCCGGCATGGATAATCTGGTCAAACAGCTCGCTGAACGCTGCCTGATGCGCCTCGTCGGGGCGAAAAATCCCGGTCTGACCGAAAATCGTCGGCCACGCCAGCCATTCATGCCAGTAGGCGCGGGGACGAAAATAGACCCACTGGTGATACCACTCCCGCGCATCGGGGTGCCGACCGTAATGGTGCACCTCGCCGGGCGGGAACAGCAGAATGTCGCCAGGACGACAGACAAACTGTTTACCGTTGTTGTCGATGATCCCCTCGCCGCGCACCGTCAGATTGAGGATATAGCCCTTCATGCCCAGCGGGCGGTCAACGAAAAAATCCAGGTAGCCGTCGGCTTCAATCGGCGTTAATCCTGCCACCAGATGCGCATTGAAAGAGTAGCCAGGCAGCAGCGGATCGTTTTGCGGTTCAGCCATAATGGCAATACTCCGGAGATCATTAAAGGAAACCAATTGTCCATATTGTGATTTGTATCATCAAATCCGCCAGCAGATCCGTCCGCCGGTAAAACAGCGCTCACCAACCCCGCCAGATAAAAGCACTTTGCGCGGTTTTGTTTCCACGCAGCGGCAAAAAAGGCTTAACAAAAGTGTCTATAAAGCCAGGCGGAATGTCCACATTGATTATTTGCACGGCGTCACACTTTGCCATGCCATAGCATTTTTATCCATAAGATTAGCGGATCCTGCCTGACCCTTTCCGGCGTCTGTCACTAATGTTTCTCCATACGCTCATTCTTGATGGAGTTACACGATGGCAATTGCAATTGGCCTCGATTTTGGCAGCGATTCAGTACGCGCCCTGGCCGTGGACAGCGTCAGCGGCGAAGAGATCGCCACCAGCGTCGAATGGTATCCCCGCTGGCAGGAAGGGCGTTATTGCGACGCGCCCCATAACCAGTTTCGCCACCACCCGCGCGATTATATTGAGTCGATGGAAGCCGCGCTGAAAAGCGTGCTGGCGGAACTGAGCGCAGAACAGCGCGCCCAGGTCAGCGGCATTGGCGTGGACAGTACCGGCTCCACTCCCGCCCCGATTGATGCCGAAGGCCGCGTGCTGGCGCTGCGCCCGGAGTTTGCCGACAACCCGAACGCCATGTTCGTCTTGTGGAAAGATCACACCGCCGTCGAAGAAGCCGAAGCCATTACCCGCCTGTGCCACACACCCGGAAAAGTCGATTACTCCCGCTATATCGGCGGCATTTACTCCAGTGAATGGTTCTGGGCGAAGATCCTGCATGTGACCCGCGCTGATGCCGCGGTGGCGCAGGCCGCCGCCTCCTGGATCGAACTGTGCGACTGGATCCCCGCCCTGCTCTCCGACACCACCCGCCCGCAGGCGATCCGCCGTGGACGTTGCAGCGCCGGTCATAAATCCCTGTGGCATGAAAGCTGGGGCGGCTTACCTCCTGCCAGCTTCTTCGATGAGCTTGATCCGCTGATCAACAAACATCTCAGTTACCCGATGTTTACCGACACCTATACCGCCGATATTCCGGTGGGCACGCTCAGCGCCGAATGGGCGCAACGTCTCGGCCTGCCGCAAAGCGTAGTGATCGCCGGCGGCGCGTTTGACTGCCATATGGGTGCGGTAGGCGCAGGTGCACAGCCGAACACGCTGGTGAAAGTGATCGGCACCTCTACCTGCGACATCCTGATCGCCGATAAACCCAGCGTCGGTGAACGTGCGGTGAAAGGCATCTGCGGTCAGGTTGATGGCAGCGTGGTGCCGGACTTTATCGGCCTCGAAGCCGGGCAATCCGCTTTTGGCGATATCTACGCCTGGTTTGGCCGCATTCTCGGCTGGCCGCTGGAGCAACTGGCGTTGCAGCACCCTGAACTGAAAACGCAGATCCGCGCCAGCCAGAAACAACTGTTACCGGCGCTCACCCAGGCATGGGCCCAGAATCCGTCGCTGGATCATCTGCCGGTCATTCTCGACTGGTTTAACGGCCGCCGCACGCCGGATGCTAATCAGCGTCTGAAAGGCGTGATCACCGATCTCAACCTCGCTACCGACGCTCCGTTGCTGTTCGGCGGGCTGGTGGCCGCTACTGCCTTTGGCGCGCGCGCCATTATGGAGTGCTTTACCGAACAGGGCATTGCGGTGAACAACGTGATGGCGCTGGGCGGCATCGCCCGCAAAAACCGCGTCATCATGCAGGCCTGCTGCGACGTGTTAAACCGTCCGTTGCAGATTGTCGCCTCCGATCAGTGCTGCGCTCTTGGTGCGGCTATTTTTGCCGCCGTGGCAGCGGGCGATCACCCGGATATTCCGGCCGCCCAGCAGTCGATGGCCAGCCGCATCGAAAACACCCTGCAACCGGACCCGCGCCAGGCACAACGTTTTGAACAGCTCTATCGCCGCTATCAACAGTGGGCGGTAAGCGCCGAACAACACTATCTCCCTTCAGCTGCCCCCGCATCACAGGCAGCGCTGACTCATTAAGGACACGATAAATGACCGTTTTCGATAACTATGAAGTGTGGTTTGTGATTGGCAGCCAGCATCTGTATGGCCCGGAAGCGCTGCGTCAGGTCACCACCCACGCGGAACAGGTAGTGAATGCCCTGAATAAAGAGGCGAAGCTGCCGTGCAAAATGGTGCTGAAACCGCTCGGTACCACGCCGGATGAGATCACCGCGATTTGCCGCGACGCCAACTATGACGACAAGTGCGCGGGTCTGGTAGTGTGGCTGCACACCTTCTCCCCGGCCAAAATGTGGATCAACGGCCTGACCATCCTCAACAAACCGCTGTTGCAGTTCCATACCCAGTTCAATGCGGGCCTGCCGTGGGACAGCATTGATATGGACTTTATGAACCTCAACCAGACGGCGCACGGTGGCCGTGAGTTTGGCTTTATCGGCGCGCGCATGCGTCAACAGCACAGCGTGGTGACCGGTCACTGGCAGGATCAAAAAGCGCAGCAGCGCATCGGTGCGTGGATGCGTCACGCAGTATCGAAACAGGATACCCGTCATCTGAAAGTGTGCCGTTTTGGCGACAACATGCGTGAAGTGGCGGTCACCGACGGTGACAAAGTCGCCGCGCAAATCAAATTCGGCTTCTCGGTGAATACCTGGGCGGTCGGCGATCTGGTGCAGGTCGTGAACAGCATCAGCGACGGTGATATCAACGCGCTGGTGGACGAATATGAAAGCAGCTACCGCCTGACCCCGGCGGCGCAGATCAACGGCGATAAACGACAGAACGTTATTGACGCGGCGCGCATTGAGCTGGGCATGAAACGCTTTCTCGAACAGGGCGGATTCCATGCGTTCACCACCACCTTTGAAGATCTGCACGGCTTAAAACAGCTGCCGGGTCTGGCGGTGCAGCGTCTGATGCAGCAGGGCTACGGCTTTGCCGGTGAAGGCGACTGGAAGACCGCCGCGCTGCTGCGCATCATGAAGGTGATGGCGACCGGTCTGCCGGGCGGCACCTCCTTTATGGAGGATTACACCTACCACTTTGAGAACGGTAACGATCTGGTGCTCGGCTCGCACATGCTGGAAGTGTGCCCGACCATCGCGCTGGACGAAAAACCCATCCTCGATGTGCAGTATCTGGGCATAGGCGGCAAAGCCGATCCGGCCCGTCTGATCTTCTCCACCAAAACGGGTCCTGCGATCAACGCCAGCCTGATCGATCTGGGGGATCGTTTCCGTCTGCTGGTGAACTGCGTCGATTCTGTTGCGGCCCCGCACGCGCTGCCGAAGCTGCCGGTTGCCAACGCCCTGTGGAAAGCCCAGCCGGATCTGCCAACCGCCTCCGAAGCCTGGATCATCGCCGGCGGCGCGCACCATACCGTCTTCAGCCATGCGCTGGATCTGGACGATATGCGCCAGTTCAGCGAACTGCACGGTATTGAACTGACCGTGATCGACAACGACACCCGCCTGCCCGCGTTCAAAGACGCGCTGCGCTGGAACGAGGTGTATTACGGTTCGAAACGTTAATAGTAATGCCCGGTGGCGCGTTGTTTATGTAGGCCGGATAAGCAACGCGCCATCCGGCGTGGAGAGATGAATGTTAGAGGATCTCAAACGTCAGGTGCTCGACGCCAACCTGGCGCTGCCAAAGCATAATCTGGTAACGCTCACCTGGGGTAACGTCAGCGCCGTGGATCGCGAGCGCGGGGTGTTCGTCATCAAACCGTCTGGTGTCGATTACAGCGGGATGACTGCCGAAGACATGGTGGTGGTCAGCATTGAAACCGGTGAAGTGGTCGAAGGTAACAAAAAGCCGTCGTCCGATACGCCGACCCATCGCCTGCTGTATCAGGCTTTTCCGTCCATAGGCGGCATTGTGCATACCCATTCTCGCCATGCCACCATCTGGGCGCAGGCGGGAAAATCCATCCCGGCGACGGGAACCACCCACGCCGACTATTTCTACGGCGCGATCCCCTGCACCCGCAAAATGACCGATGCCGAAATCAACGGCGAATATGAGTGGGAAACGGGTAACGTGATCGTCGAAACCTTCACCTCACAAGGGATCGATGCCGCGCAGATGCCCGGCGTGTTAGTGCATTCCCACGGCCCCTTTGCGTGGGGAAAAAATGCCGACGACGCAGTGCATAACGCCATCGTGCTGGAAGAAGTCGCCTATATGGGCATTTTCAGCCGCCAGTTGACGCCGGACCTGCCCGCGATGCAGCAGACGCTACTGGATAAACACTATCTGCGCAAGCACGGCGCGAAGGCGTATTACGGCCAGTAACCCCTGTATAAAACACCAGCACCCACCACTAAACCAGGCTATAATTATGCCTGGTTTATTTTTATGAGATCACAGTGTGGCGCAGGCGCGAGAAGGCTTTTTACTGACCCGGCACTGGCGGGATACCCCAAAAGGGACTGAGGTGGAATTCTGGCTGGCCACGGATGAAGGGCCGCTGCACGTGGTGCTGCCGCCGCAGGAATCGGTGGCGTTTATCCCCTCCGACCAGGTGCCGCAGGCGCAGCGCATTCTCGCCGGTGAAAACCAGTACCGCCTCACGCCGCTGGCGCTGAAAGACTTCCATCGCCAGCCGGTGCACGGCCTTTATTGCCGCGCTCATCGTCAACTGATGCGCTATGACAAACTGCTGCGCGAAGGCGGCGTCACGGTGTTTGAAGCGGATATCCGCCCGCCGGAGCGTTTTCTGATGGAACGCTTTATTACCGCGCCGGTGTGGGTCGATGGCGACGCACACAACGGCTCGCTGATCAACGCACGCTTAAAGCCGCACCCGGACTATCGCCCGCCGCTGAAATGGGTGTCGCTGGATATTGAAACCACCCGCCACGGCGAGCTTTACTGCATTGGGCTTGAAGGCTGCGGCCAGCGCACGGTTTATATGCTTGGCCCACAAAACGGCGACGCCAGCGGCGTGGATTTTCATCTCGAGTACGTCTCCAGCCGCCCGCAGCTGCTGGAAAAGCTCAACGCCTGGTTTGCCGAACACGATCCCGATGTACTGATCGGCTGGAACGTGGTGCAGTTTGACCTGCGCGTGCTGCAAAAACATGCCGAGCGTTACGGTATTCCGCTACGGCTCGGGCGCGGCAACACCGATCTGGAGTGGCGCGAGCACGGCTTTAAGAACGGCGTATTCTTCGCTCAGGCCACGGGCCGCTTGATTATCGACGGTATCGACGCGCTGAAATCAGCCTTCTGGAGCTTCCCGTCGTTTTCACTGGAAGCGGTGTCGCAGGAACTGCTGGGCGAAGGCAAAGCCATTGATAATCCGTGGGATCGCATGGATGAGATCGAGCGCCGCTTTGCCGAAAACAAGCCCGCGCTTGCCACTTATAACCTGAAAGACTGCGAGCTGGTGACGCGTATTTTCCACAAAACCGCCATCATGCCCTTCCTGCTGGAGCGCGCCACGGTTAACGGCCTGCCGGCAGACCGGCATGGCGGATCCGTCGCCGCCTTCAGCCACCTGTATATTCCCCGTATGCACCGCGCGGGCTATGTCGCGCCCAATCTCGGGGATGTGCCGCCGCAGGCCAGCCCCGGCGGTTATGTGATGGACTCGCGGCCTGGCCTGTATGACTCGGTGCTGGTACTGGACTATAAAAGCCTTTATCCGGCGATTATCCGCACCTTCCTGATCGATCCGGTCGGACTGGTGGAAGGCATGGCGCAGCCGGATCCGCAGCACAGCACCCCGGGCTTTCTCGAAGCCTGGTTCTCGCGGGATAAACACTGCCTGCCGGATATTATCGGGCAGATCTGGCAGGCCAGGGATGAGGCCAAGCGCCTCAACAATAAGCCGCTGTCCCAGGCGCTGAAGATCATCATGAACTCCTTTTACGGCGTGCTTGGCACCAGCGCCTGTCGCTTCTTCGATCCACGCCTCGCCTCGTCGATCACCATGCGCGGGCATGAGATCATGTTGCAAACCAAAGCGTTAATCGAGGCGCAGGGTTTTGATGTCATCTACGGCGATACCGACTCCACCTTTGTATGGCTGAAAGGCGCGCACAGTGAAGACGAGGCGGCGAAAACCGGTCAGGCGCTGGTGGCGCACGTCAACGACTGGTGGCAGACGCATCTGCAACAGTCCGGGCTGACCAGCGCGCTGGAACTGGAGTTTGAAACCCATTTTTGCCGCTTTCTGATGCCAACCATTCGCGGGGCGGATACCGGCAGCAAAAAACGATATGCCGGGCTGATCCAGGAAGGCGACAGCCAGCGCATGGTATTTAAAGGCCTGGAAACGGTGCGCACCGACTGGACGCCACTGGCGCAGCAGTTTCAGCAGTCGCTGTATCTGCGCATTTTTCGCGGTGAGCCGTATCAGGATTATGTGCGGGAAACCATCGCGCAGCTGATGGCGGGCGAGCTGGATGATCGGCTGGTGTACCGCAAACGCCTGCGCCGCCCGCTGGCGGAGTATCAGCGCAATGTGCCGCCGCATGTCCGCGCCGCACGGCTGGCGGATGAACAAAACCAGCAAAGGGGGCGCGCCTTGCAGTACCAGAATCGCGGCACCATCAAGTATGTCTGGACGACGAACGGCCCGGAACCGGTGGCTTATCAGCAGTCGCCGCTGGATTACGATCACTACCTCACCAAACAGTTACAACCGGTGGCGGACGGCATTTTGCCTTTCCTCCACGATGATTTTGCTACACTTGTTACCGGCCAGCTTGGGTTATTTTGAATGATGACGAAAAGGTGACGAAAGCTGTGCCTTCCAGTACCATAGCGCCCTTCCCAATCCTGGCCTCAAATTTTGATGAGCTGTCGTTTTCAGACGGTGGTCAAACTATTGCCTGCAATTAGAGATATAGAGCCGAATACTTATGCCTTTTACACTTGGTCAACGCTGGATCAGCGATACAGAAAGCGAACTGGGACTTGGAACTGTTGTCGCCATGGATGCGCGTACCGTCACTCTGCTTTTTTCCTCCACCGGAGAAAACCGCCTGTATGCCCGTAGTGACGCCCCCGTAACCCGCGTGATGTTCAATCCAGGTGACACAGTGACCAGCCACGAAGGCTGGCAGCTTATTGTTGATGAAGTAAAAGCAGAAAACGGCCTCCTTGCTTACATTGGCACGCGCCCGGATACCGGCGAAACGAACGTTATGCTTCGCGAAGTGCTGCTCGACAGCAAACTGATTTTCAGCAAGCCGCAGGACCGTCTGTTTGCCGGACAAATCGACCGTATGGATCGTTTCGCGCTGCGCTACCGCGCGCGTAAATACCAGAGCGAACAGTACCGGATGCCATGGAGCGGCCTGCGTGGTCAGCGTACCAGCCTGATCCCGCATCAGTTGCATATCGCCCACGATGTGGGCCGCCGCCATGCGCCGCGCGTGCTGCTGGCGGATGAAGTGGGTCTGGGGAAAACCATCGAAGCGGGCATGATCCTGCATCAGCAACTGCTCTCCGGTGCGGCTGAGCGTGTGCTGATCGTCGTGCCGGAAACCCTGCAACATCAGTGGCTGGTGGAAATGCTGCGCCGCTTCAACCTGCGCTTTGCGCTGTTTGACGACGAGCGCTACGCCGAAGCCCAGCACGACGCCGATAACCCGTTTGAAACCGAGCAGTTAGTGATTTGCTCCCTGGACTTCGTGCGCCGCAGCAAACAGCGCCTGGAGCATTTGTGCGACGGTGAATGGGATCTGATGGTGGTCGATGAAGCGCACCATCTGGTGTGGAGCGAAGACGCGCCAAGCCGCGAATACCTCGCCATCGAACAGCTGGCCGAACGCGTGCCGGGGATCCTGCTGCTCACCGCTACCCCGGAACAGCTGGGGCTGGAAAGCCACTTTGCGCGTCTGCGCCTGCTGGATCCGAACCGCTTCCACGACTTTGCCCAGTTTGTTGAAGAGCAGAATAACTACCGCCCGGTGGCCGATGCGGTCGCCATGCTGCTGGCGGGTAACCCGCTTTCCGACAGCGAGCTGAACATGCTCGGCGAACTGATTGGCGAGCAGGATATTGAACCGCTGCTGCAAACGGCCAACAGCAACCGTGACGGTGCAGAGTCCGCCCGTCAGGAACTGATCAGCATGCTGATGGACAGACACGGCACCAGCCGCGTGCTGTTCCGTAACACCCGTAACGGCGTGAAAGGCTTCCCGAAACGCGAGCTGCATACTGTTAAGCTGCCGCTGCCGATGCAGTATCAGACGGCAATCAAAGTCTCCGGCATTATGGGCGCGCGTAAAAGCGCCGAAGAGCGCGCCCGCGACATGCTCTATCCGGAGCAGATTTATCAGGAATTTGAAGGCGATTCCGGCACCTGGTGGAACTTCGATCCGCGCGTTGAATGGCTGATGGGCTATCTGACCAGCCACCGCTCGCAGAAAGTGCTGGTGATTTGCGCCAAAGCCGCCACCGCGCTGCAACTGGAGCAGGTGCTGCGTGAGCGCGAAGGCATCCGTGCTGCAGTGTTCCACGAAGGCATGTCGATCATCGAACGCGACCGCGCGGCGGCATGGTTCGGCGAAGAAGACAGCGGCGCGCAGGTGCTGCTGTGCTCGGAAATCGGCTCCGAAGGCCGTAACTTCCAGTTCGCCAGCAACCTGGTGATGTTCGACCTGCCGTTCAACCCGGATCTGCTGGAACAGCGTATTGGTCGTCTGGATCGTATCGGTCAGGCGCATGATATTCAGATCCACGTGCCGTTCCTGGAAAAAACCGCGCAGTCCGTGCTGGTGCGCTGGTTCCATGAAGGTCTGGACGCCTTTGAACACACCTGCCCGACCGGACGCGCGATTTATGACAAGGTGTACACCGATCTTATCGGCTACCTGGCATCGCCGGAAAACACCGACGGCTTTGACGAGCTGATCAAATCCTGCCGCGAGCAGCATGACGCCCTGAAAGCTCAGCTGGAACAGGGGCGCGACCGTCTGCTGGAGATCCACTCCAACGGCGGCGAAAAAGCGCAGGCACTGGCGGAAAGCATTGAAGAGCAGGACGACGACACAGCGCTGATCAGCTTCTCCATGAACCTGTTCGATATTGTCGGCATTAATCAGGACGATCGCGGTGAGAACATGATCGTACTGACCCCGTCCGACCATATGCTGGTGCCGGATTTCCCTGGTCTGCCGGAAGATGGCTGCACCATCACCTTCGAACGTGATGTGGCGCTGTCCCGTGAAGACGCGCAGTTTGTTACCTGGGAGCATCCGCTGATCCGCAATGGTCTGGATCTGATCCTCTCCGGCGATACCGGCAGCAGCACGATTTCGCTGCTGAAAAACAAAGCCCTGCCGGTAGGGACGCTGCTGCTGGAGCTGATCTACGTGGTGGAAGCACAGGCACCGAAACAGCTTCAGCTTAACCGCTTCCTGCCTGCCACCCCGGTGCGCATGTTGCTGGATAAAAACGGCACCAACCTGGCGGCACAGGTGGAGTTTGAAACCTTTAACCGTCAGCTGAGCGCGGTGAACCGTCATACCGGCAGCAAGCTGGTGAACGCGGTGCAGCAGGACGTGCATGCTATTCTGCAACAGGGTGAAGCGCAGATCGAAAAAGCGGCGAAAGCGCTTATTGAGGCGGCGCGGACTGAAGCGGATGAGAAGCTCTCTGCCGAACTTTCCCGTCTGGAAGCGCTGAAAGCGGTCAACCCGAACATCCGTGATGATGAACTGGCGGCCATTGAAAGCAATCGCCAGCAGGTAATGGAGAGTCTGGCCGAAGCGGGCTGGCGTCTTGATGCCCTGCGTCTGATCGTCGTGACGCATCAGTAACCGGAGCCGACAATGTTGATGGAACCCTACAATCCGCCGCAGGATCCGTGGCTGGTCATTCTGTATCAGGATGAGCACATTATGGTGGTCAATAAGCCGAGTGGCTTATTGTCCGTACCTGGTCGTCTTGATGAGCATAAAGACAGCGTGATGACGCGCATTCAGCGCGATTATCCGCAGGCCGAATCCGTGCATCGTCTGGATATGGCTACCAGCGGCGTGATTGTGGTGGCGCTGAACAAAGCCGCTGAGCGCGAGCTTAAGCGGCAGTTCCGCGAGCGTGAGCCAAAGAAACAGTATGTGGCCCACGTGTGGGGCCATCCGACGCCAGACGAAGGTCTGGTGGATTTACCGCTGATTTGCGACTGGCCGAATCGCCCGCTGCAAAAGGTGTGTTATGAAACTGGGAAACCGGCGCAGACGGAGTATCGGGTGCTGGAGTATGCGGCAGATAACAGCGCGCGCGTGGAGTTAAAACCCATCACCGGACGTTCCCACCAGCTGCGTGTGCACATGCAGGCGCTGGGACATCCGATCTTAGGCGACCGGTTTTATGCCACACCCGAAGCGCTGGCGATGGCCCCGCGCCTGCAACTGCATGCGGAAATGCTGACCATCACCCACCCCGTTTTCAGCAGCAGTATGACGTTTAAAGCGCCGGCAGATTTCTGAGTCATGTTGCCGGATGGCGCTACGCTTATCCGGCCTACATCAATCCAGAAACCTTACTTCAGCCCGCTGACCAGCGCTTTGCGGCTGTCTTCCAGCGACACTACGCGGCTGCACACGGCTTTGCCGAACTGTTCAAAATCGGCTTCCTGATTCTTCCATTCATTCTGGATCGCGGTCTGTAGCCCACCGAGGCTGCCGAGTACGCCCTGCAACGGATTACCGCCGCCTTTCAGTACCGCTTTCGCGCCCATCTCATTGATGCTGTCCTGCAGGATGCCGCCCATTGCCTGATTGACCAGTTGCTGGCCGTTAGCGCGCACTTCATCAATGGCTTTGTAATGGAAGGTGATGCCATCCGGGCGACGCTCAAGAATGCGGTTCATCTGCTCTTTCAGCTGCGCGTCGAGTTTGGTCAGGCGACCGCGCATATTGCTGCTTTCACCCACTTCTTTGGCGATGATATTGTCGAGGGCCACGCGGCCTTTCTCGACGCGGCTACGTGCACCTTCGTCGATCCACGGCAGCGCGGTGCGCAGATCCGCCTGATAATCTTTCGCCTGCTCGCGCTGGGCTGCGGTCAGGGTGTATTGCTTGCCGTTAAACATCACGTTGCCGTCCGGCGTCATCACCAGATTGCCGTTCTCGCCTTTCACCTGCACGGTTTGCGGGCTTACCACCACGTCGTCACGCGGCGTGACGCTACATTTATATTCAGCCTGCGCGGTAAATGCGGTTACCGTCAGGGCAGCCGCCAGCAGCGTTTTGCGCAACATAAAAACTCCTTCACAAACAAAACGGGCCGGCAAAGCCGACCCTGTCGATAACTAATTAGTCCCACCAGACGTCAAAAAGTTCGCTGATGCGCACATCGTCGAACTTACGGCCTTCGAGCCATTTACGCACAATGGCCTGGTCCTCTTCGGTGCATTTGCCGATTTCCTGTTTGCAAATCAGCCCTTCCCATACCAGATAGCCGCTGCCGTCAAACGCCAGTTTGTTCGGCTCGATCACCTCGTTGATAAAATCATCAACGGTCTGGTCGATCTGCTCTTCGCTGGTACCTTCCGGGAAACGCCATGCGACGGAAAAGCCTAATTCCTGAAAATCGTCGATATGCATTTTCTTACGCAGACGACGGCTACGATTCGTTGCCATTATTTCACCCTCTCGAACATTAAGTCCCATACGCCGTGACCAAGACGATGGCCACGCTGTTCAAATTTGGTTACCGGACGCGATTCAGGACGCGGCACATAGTCATTGCTGGCGGACTGGTTTTTATAGCCATCCAGCGATGACATCACTTCCAGCATGTGTTCTGCATAGGCTTCCCAGTCGGTTGCCATATGGAATACGCCGCCCAGTTTCAGTTTGCTTTTTACCAGTTCCGCAAACGGCGGCTGAACGATACGGCGTTTATTATGACGTGCTTTATGCCATGGGTCAGGGAAAAAGAGCTGTACCATGGTTAAAGAATTGTCAGGGATCATTTTGTGCAGCACTTCTACCGCGTCGTGGCACATCACGCGCAGGTTCTCGACACCCTCTTCGTGCGCGGTAGCAAGACAAGCACCCACGCCCGGTGAATGCACTTCAATGCCGAGGAAATTCTGCTCCGGCCTGGCTTTCGCCATGGTGACCAGCGAGGCCCCCATACCGAAACCAATCTCCAGCGTGACTGGCGCGTCGCGGCCAAACAGCGCGGCGAAATCCAGCGGTGCGTCGGTGAATTCCACGCCCATCACCGGCCAGTAGTTTTCCAGCGCGTGCTCCTGCCCCTTCGTCAGACGCCCCTGGCGGCGGACAAAGCTGCGAATACGGCGCAGCGGGCGGCCGTTTTCATCAAATTCCGGTGAAATGACGTCGTTCTTCATAAATATGTCTGCTTGTGAGAGTGGTCGGGAAACGGGCATTATCCAAAGTTAGTTGCCGGATGCAAGCACCGGAAACTTCTGGTTTACACCTCTGTGCCGCTGTGCTGCAATCTGGCTCCCCCAAATCGTTACCCGGAAGCTCTGCTTTGACCTTAAACGCGTCGCAATTTTCAGCCCAGGTGCTGGAGTGGTATGACAAATACGGGCGTAAAACCCTGCCCTGGCAACTCGAAAAAACGCCCTACAAAGTATGGCTCTCTGAGGTGATGTTGCAACAAACGCAGGTCACCACCGTGATCCCCTACTTTGAGCGTTTTATGGCCCGCTTCCCGACGGTGACGGATTTAGCCAATGCCCCGCTCGATGAGGTACTGCACCTGTGGACTGGCCTTGGCTATTACGCCCGCGCGCGCAATCTGCATAAAGCGGCGCAGCAGGTGGCGACGCGGCATCATGGCCAGTTCCCGGATACCTTCGATGAAGTGGCGGCGTTGCCCGGCGTCGGGCGTTCTACCGCCGGGGCGATATTGTCCTTGTCGCTCAATAAACACTTCCCGATCCTTGACGGTAACGTGAAGCGCGTGCTGGCCCGCTGCTATGCAGTGGGCGGCTGGCCGGGTAAAAAAGAGGTGGAAAAGCGCCTGTGGGAAATCAGTGAACAGGTGACGCCTGCCGAGGGCGTGGCGCGCTTTAACCAGGCGATGATGGATTTAGGGGCGATCGTCTGCACCCGCTCAAAACCGAAATGTTCGCTATGCCCGCTCAGCAATGGTTGCGAAGCCTATGCGCGTGAGAGCTGGGCGCTGTACCCGGGCAAAAAACCGAAGCAAACGCTGCCGGAGCGCACCGGCTATTTTCTGATGCTCCAGCACGGCGACGAGGTGTTTCTGGCCCAGCGTCCGCCGGTCGGCCTGTGGGGTGGCTTATTCTGCTTCCCGCAGTTTGAAGATGAAGACAGTCTGCGTCGCTGGCTGGCGGAACGTCAGATTAGCGCCGATACTCTCAGCCAGTTAACGGCGTTTCGCCATACTTTCAGCCATTTCCATCTGGATATTGTGCCAATGTGGCTTCCCGTGTCCTCATTCACCGCATGCATGGATGAAGAGGCGGGTCTCTGGTATAACTTAGCGCAACCGCAATCCGTCGGACTAGCGGCGCCCGTTGAGCGCCTGTTACAGCAATTACGTACCGGCGCCGCTGTATAGCGCTGAGATGAAAGAGGAATTTTTATGAGCAGAACCATTTTTTGTACCTTCCTGGGCCGTGAAGCGGAAGGTCAGGATTTCCAGCTTTATCCGGGCGACGTCGGTAAGCGCATCTATAACGAGATTTCGAAAGAAGCCTGGGCGCAGTGGCAGCAGAAACAGACCATGCTCATCAATGAAAAGAAACTCAATATGATGAACCTGGAGCACCGCAAGCTGCTGGAGCAGGAGATGATTAACTTCCTGTTCGAAGGCAAAGATGTGCACATCGAAGGCTATAAGCCGCAGGATCAAGAATAAGAAAAACATTGCCGGGGTAACCCGGCTTTTTCACCTATAACACCAACACAACACGCACCTGCGGAATGATGAAAAAATATTTAGCGTTTGCCCTGATCGCGCCGTTACTCATCTCGTGTTCCAGTTCCAATAATAAGGGCGATAGCTATAACGAAGCCTGGGTAAAGGACACCAACGGTTTTGACATTCTGATGGGCCAGTTCGCCCATAACATCGAAAACATCTGGGGATTTAACGAAGTCCTGATCGCAGGCCCCAAGGACTACGTTAAGTATACCGATCAGTACCAGACCCGCAGCCACATCAACTTTGATGACGGCTCGATCACCATCGAAACCATTGCCGGCACAGATCCTGCGGCCCACCTGCGCAAAGCGATCATCAAGACGCTGCTGATGGGTGACGATCCCGGCTCCATCGACCTTTACTCTGACGTCGATGATATTCCGATCTCCAAACAGCCGTTCCTTTACGGACAGGTAGTGGATAACAACGGCGAGGCCATTCGCTGGCAGTGGCGCGCGGCGCGTTACGCGGATTATCTGCTGCAAACGCGTATGAAAAGCCGACAGAACGGGCTGAAAGTGATCTACAGCGTGACCATTAACCTGGTGGCGAACCACCTGGATAAACGTGCGCATAAATACACTGGCATGGTGCGCAAGGCGTCACGCAAGTATGGCGTAGATGAATCGCTGATCCTGGCGATTATGCAGACGGAATCCTCCTTTAACCCGTACGCCGTCAGCCGTTCCGATGCGCTGGGGCTAATGCAGGTTGTGCAGCACAGCGCCGGGAAAGACGTGTTCCGCGCGCAGGGACGTTCCGGGATGCCGGACCGCAACTTCCTGTTCGATCCGGCCAGCAACATTGATACCGGCACGGCCTATCTGGCGATGCTGAACAATGTCTATCTGTCCGGCATCACTAACCCGACCTCACGGCGTTATGCGGTGATCACCGCCTATAACGGCGGCGCGGGCAGCGTGTTACGGGTGTTCTCCAGCGATAAAGTGCAGGCGGCGAACATCATTAACCGCATGTCGCCGGGGGATGTGTATGAAGCGCTTACCACGCGACATCCGTCTGCCGAATCGCGCCGCTATCTGTATAAAGTGGACACGGCGCAGAAAAGCTATCGTCGCAATTAAGTGTCCCCTCACCCTAACCTTTCAACACATAGCCAAACAGACGCTTGATGCCATCGGCGTCTGTTTCGCTATACACGCCCTGCAGTTCCGGTGAAAAGCCCGGCAGCAGGTTAACGCCCTCTTCCAGCGCGAGGAAATAGCGCTGTACCGCACCGCCCCACACTTCACCTGGCACCACGCATAAGACGCCCGGCGGATACGGCAGCGCGCCTTCCGCCGCGATGCGCCCTTCTGCTTCGCTGATGCGCACCAGTTCCACATTGCCACGAATAAATTCGCTGTTCGCATCCTGCGGATTCATCGCCACCGGCGGGAAGCTGTCGGCGCGGAACATCGCTTTTTGCAGATCTTTGACGTCAAAGCTGACGTATAAGTCGTGCATCTCCTGGCACAGCTCGCGCAGGGTGTAATCGCGGTAGCGCACCGGGTATTTGTTGAAGATGGTCGGCAGCACGTCGGCCAGCGGCGTATCGTCTTCAATATGCTGCTCGAACTGACCGAGCATCGCCACCAGCTGCGCCATTTTCTCCGCGCTCTCGGCAGGGGTCAGCAGGAAGAGGATCGAGTTCAGATCGCACTTCTCCGGCACGATGCCGTTCTCACGCAGGTAGTGCGCCAGAATGGTCGCCGGAATACCGAAATCGGTGTAATCACCGGTCTGCGCATCGATCCCCGGCGTGGTGAGCAGCAGCTTGCAGGGGTCGACAAAATATTGCTCGCGGGCGTAGCCGTCAAAACCGTGCCAGCTGGCGCCCGGCTCAAAACTGAAAAAGCGGCGCTCGCTGGCGATAGCGTGAGTCGGATGATCCTGCCACGGACGCCCCGCCACTTCTGGCGGCACAAAAGGTTTGATCATCTTGCAGTTGGCGATGATCGCCTTGCGCGCTTCGATACCCAGTTCGACGCACTCCGCCCAAAGGCGGCGTCCGCTTTCCCCTTCGTGGATCTTGGCGTTCACGTCCAGCGCGGCAAACAACGGGTAAAACGGGCTGGTGGAGGCGTGCAGCATAAAAGCGTTGTTCAGCCGTTTATGCGGGCAGAAGCGCGCCTGGCCGCGAATATGGTTATCTTTTTTGTGGATCTGTGAGGTCTGGGAGAAGCCCGCCTGCTGCTTGTGCACCGACTGGGTGACGAAGATCCCCGGATCGTTTTCGTTCAAATCGAGCAGCAGCGGCGAACAGTCGGCCATCATAGGAATAAACTGCTCGTAACCCACCCACGCTGAGTCAAAAAGGATGTAATCGCACAGCGATCCGATCTTGTCGATCACCTGACGGGCGTTGTAGATCGTACCGTCGTAGGTGCCAAGCTGGATCACCGCGAGGCGGAACGGGCGCGCCTCGTCAGCTTTCTCCGGCGCGACGGCGCGGATCTGTTCGCGCAGGTAACGCTCATCGAAACAGTGCTCATCAATGCCCCCGATAAAGCCGAACGGGTTACGGGCCGCTTCCAGATAGACCGGCGTCGCGCCCGCCTGGATCAGCGCGCCATGGTGATTGGATTTGTGGTTGTTGCGATCGAACAACACCAGGTCGCCGCGCGTCAGCAGCGCATTGGTGACAACTTTGTTCGCCGCCGACGTGCCATTCAGCACAAAGTAGGTTTTATCCGCGTGGAACACTTTGGCAGCAAATTTCTGCGCGTGTTTGGCGGAGCCTTCGTGGATCAGCAAATCGCCAAGTTTAACGTCGGCGTTGCACATGTCGGCACGAAAGACATTTTCACCGAAGAAATCAAAAAACTGACGTCCGGCGGGGTGTTTTTTGAAGAACGCGCCGTGCTGGTGTCCCGGACAGGCGAAAGTGCTGTTGTCCATGGCCACGTACTGCGTCAGCGTATCGAAAAACGGCGGCAGCAGATTTTCTTCGTAACGACAGGCGGCGGATTCCAGCTCCAGCAGTTCCTGCGCTTTGCCGCCGATCACCGCCTCGACGCCCGGCGGCGCATCGGCAGGCGTATCGCTGAACATAAACACCGGCAACTGAAAGCCTGTGCGTTTAAGCAGCGCGAGAATACCGCTGTAACTGTCTGCCACCGTAATGACGACTGCCGCCACGTCGGTAAAATCCGTGTTGTCCAGGCTGACCACCTCGCGATGGGTGGAAAGCAGGGAAACCAGCTCGCGGCTGGCAGCAATTTTCATGGTTTTCATAAGCGCCTGCGTTGTCCTCACCCCAGGGTGAGCAGAGAAGAGATCATGGCGGAACGGGAGAACGATCGCATAAGTATGCGATTTGTCTGGCGAACATAATGCAGCGTCATCCAGGCAGCCCCGTGATTAAGAGAGGAAATTTCGCGCAATAATGTCACTTTTGTCCGGGAGGTGCAACACGCAAAAAATGCCTGGAATGAGAGTTTTTGCTGCATACTATGCAGTAGTGCAAACAAATTATTCAGGAGTAACAGCGTGTTAACTGGCCCCTTTATTAATGCCGCTGCCGTGCTGATTGGCGGCACCCTGGGCGCGGTGCTCAGTCATCGTTTACCCGAACGCGTGCGCGGTTCGATGCCCGCTATTTTTGGCCTGTGCTCGCTGGGTATCGGTATTCTGCTGGTGGTGAAGTGCGTGAACCTGCCGGTGATGGTGCTGGCAACGCTGGTGGGTACGCTGATTGGCGAGATCTGCTACGTTGAGCGCGGCATCAGCGGCGGGGTGAACCGCCTGCGCAAACTGATGCAGCGCGGTAAAAAATCTACCGGCGTACCGGAGGGCCATGACGCTTTTATCGAAAGTCTGGTGGCTATCATTATTCTGTTCTGTGCCAGCGGCACCGGCATTTTTGGCGCGATGCGCGAAGGCATGACCGGCGATCCGAGCATCCTCATCGCCAAAGCGTTTCTCGATTTCTTTACCGCCGTGATTTTTGCCACCTCCCTCGGCATTGCCGTGGCGGCCATTTCGGTGCCGATGCTGCTTATTCAGCTCACCCTCGCCACCTGCGCCACCTTTATTCTGCCGCTCACCACACCGGCGATGATGGGCGATTTCACCGCCGTCGGTGGCATTTTGCTGCTGGCAACCGGCCTGCGTATCTGTGGCATTAAGATGTTTGCCGTCGCTAACATGTTGCCCGCGTTGATTATCGCCATGCCGATCTCCGCCGCCTGGACCGCCTTTTTTGCCTGAGCGGCGTGCATTAGCGCCAGATTGCTGATAGATTGTGCAGTCTGCAACGATTTAAATAAATTTCGTTGACGACACGAGGCGGATCAGGTTTAATGCGCCCCGTTGCCCGGATAGCTCAGTCGGTAGAGCAGGGGATTGAAAATCCCCGTGTCCTTGGTTCGATTCCGAGTCCGGGCACCACTATTTAGAAGAACCCGCCTCTGGCGGGTTTTTTGCTTTTGGGCGTCCTGCCCGGTTTCCGGCCGCTGCGCCTGCCCTCCCCCTGCCCTGATCGGGACCTGTCACCTGGTACAGCCCCGCCAATTACGGGTATAATTACAAAAATTATTCAACGGGTTCAGAAACGACAATGACCAAACTTACCTTACAAGAGCAGATGCTGAAAGCGGGCTTAGTGACCAGCAAAAAAATGGCCAAAGTGCAGCGCACCGCGAAGAAATCCCGTGTGCAGACGCGTGAAGCCAGGGCCGCAGTAGAAGAGAATAAAAAAGCGCAGCTGGAGCGCGATAAGCAGCTGAGCGAGCAGCAAAAACAGGCGGCGTTATCGAAAGAGTACAAAGCCCAGGTCAAACAGCTGATTGAAATGAACCGCATCACCATTTCACGCGGCAATATTGATTTTAACTTTACCGACAATAACTTTATTAAAAAAATCGCCGTCGATAAGGTAACCCAGGCACAGCTGATCAGCGGCCGTCTTGCTATTGCGCGCCTGATGACGGACAGCGAGGGCGAAAGTGAATACGCGATCATTCCGGCAAGCGTCGCGGATAAAATTGCACAGCGGGATGCCAGCAGCATTGTCCTTAACAGCGCATTAAGTCAGGAAGCGCAGGACGAAGACGATCCTTATGCTGATTTTAAAGTTCCTGACGACTTGATGTGGTAAGCAAAACGTAGTGTGTGAAGGCATTGTGCTTTACACTGCGCGCGGTAAAAACAGAGCAGATAAACGATTAAACAGGCGGTAATGGCGATGAACGGAACAATCACAACCTGGTTCAAAGACAAAGGTTTTGGATTTCTCAAAGATGAAAACGGGGATAACCGTTATTTTCATGTGATTAAGGTCGCCAACCCAGAGCTTATCAAGAAAGATGCGGCGGTGACATTTGAACCCACCACCAACAACAAAGGCCTCTCCGCCTATGCGGTGAAAGTGCTGCCGGAAAGCAAATACATCTTTATTGCCGGTGAGCGCATTAAGCTTACGGCGATCAAGTCGTATCTGGTTTACAGCGAAGAAGTACCTGTCGAGACGCATATCGATAAAGAGAACACCGTGCTGTCCGTTGGCCTGCTGATGGGCAACATCCGCCCGAAGACCGATATCAAGCCGGGTCAAATGCGTACGCTGAAAAAGCTGGCGATCACCACCTTCCAGGGTGAGACGTTAATCTTCACGGAAGATGAGATTGACGTGGATGCGACGGTGAAAATGCTTAAGGTTTAATGTTATGCAGCAGGTAATGGCGGATGTTTTAAAAGCTGCTGTACCTGCTGATGCTGTTCCATCCATTCCGCAGTAATGTGACATCTCATGTGGATCAATTGACGAATTGCCTGGTAGTCAGCCTGCAGGTGCCGGGAAAAAACCGGCTCATGATGCGCAATACGATTGCGCAATTTTCGCACCCGTTCCAGTTCATCATAGATAAATTGCCGTTGCTGGCTTAGCGTCCATGATGCCTCCACATGAGGAAAAACCGTCCGCAAATACTGGCGCCATAAGCGGTCGTCATTACGGCGGGTAAACAGCTTCTGCCAGAAGGCGAACTTCAACTCCGGAATAACCTTGCCCGTCGTATGTTGATCTCTGCGGGCACTAAACAGGTCACGACGTTGGCTGTATCCATTAACAGGATCAGGAAGGCTACGTTCAAAACCTGCAGACCAGGGCCATTTCTCCCCATACTGTGTTTCAAGGGCATCGGCAACCGCATTTCTGATCACCACTTCACAGATGTGGAGTGGGGCCAGGAAGGCCGCAGATATCTGCGCATTCCATGCATATAAATTGAGAGCAGCAGCACCTTCAGTACCGCACACACGCTCATAGGTGCCCATGCGCGGTGAAGATAATGTTCGCCTGATGGCTCTGATAATGTCTTCCGTTGACGTCATGATCCGATTGCCCTAAAATTATGCCACTAGCCACGGGATTTGTTGGCAAATGCCTCCCCCTGTGGACAGATGATAAAGTTTGAAAAACCCGCTTAATGCGGGTTTTTCATTTTATATCTCTGCAACTTTTTGTACATCAGCTCGTTAAACCGTTTTAATACCTTCGCCTCACCCTGCCCCGTCACTTATCTCTTTCATACTGATCCAGCGTGGGCCGGAGCAACGGCAGGCATTACGCCCCCGCCGAACTGCATTTTTACCCCCCCAATCTCCCGCAAAGGCACGCCAGCCCCCCTTTTCCTTTCTCTGCCCGCCGTGCTAAAAACAGTCATCACGCTTTTAAAAGAGTGATTAAAAACACACAACCTCAGGAGTTAACATGAGTCAGCAACCTGCCCTGAATGCCCAGCCGCTGGAATGGGGCCACGGGCCACGCACCTTTGAAGTCTTCCTTGAACCTACCTGTCCGTTTTCAGTAAGAGCCTTTAATAAGCTGGATGCGCTGTTGCAGCATGTCGGCGAAGACCATCTCACCATCAAAATTCGTTTGCAGTCCCAGCCTTGGCATATGTATTCCGGGGTGATTGTGCGTTACATTCTGGCGGCCTCAACGCTGCCGGACGGGCGCGATGCCGCGCATAAGGTCATGCAGGCGGTTGCCGATCATCGTGAAGAGTTTGAATTTACCGACCATTGCAGCGGTCCGAATATGGACGCCACGCCGAACGATATTCTGGCGCGTCTGCAACGCTATAGCGGGGTCGATGCCTCAGTACCCTTTGGGCGGGCGGATCTGCAAACCGTCATAAAATGGCACTGCAAATACGCGCGCCAGAACGGCATTCACGTCTCCCCAACCTTTATGGTTAACGGGCTGGTACAGCCGGATCTGGGCAGCGGCGATGACGTCAGCGTCTGGGCTGAACGCCTTTTTGCCTGAATAACAATGACCTGGCGTTAAGCGCACTAACCGTCTGCTTCTGCGCGTAGCGCCTGCTACACTGCTTCAACACATCAATGAAAAGGCAGGTTAACATGTCAGACAATCAGTATCAGCCACCGAAAACCTGGACGTGGGATAAATCCGCGGGCGGCGCTTTTGCCAACATCAATCGTCCGGTATCCGGCGCGACTCATGAGAAAGCGCTGCCGGTCGGCAAACACCCGCTCCAGCTTTACTCTCTCGGCACGCCGAATGGTCAGAAGGTGACGATTCTGCTGGAGGAACTGCTGGAAAAAGGCGTGACCGCCGCAGAATACGATGCCTGGCTTATCCGCATTGGCGAGGGCGATCAGTTCTCCAGCGGCTTTGTTGAGGTGAACCCGAACTCCAAGATCCCGGCCCTTAGCGATCATTCCACTACCCCACCGACCCGCGTGTTCGAATCCGGATCTATCCTGCTGTATCTGGCGGAAAAATACGGTCACTTCCTGCCGAAAGATCCGGCCGGACGTACCGAAGCGCTGAACTGGCTGTTCTGGTTACAGGGCGCAGCCCCGTTCCTCGGCGGCGGCTTCGGACATTTTTATCACTACGCGCCGGTGAAAATCGAATACGCCATCAATCGCTTTACCATGGAAGCCAAACGTCAGCTCGACGTGCTGGATCAGCAACTGGCGAAGCATAAATTTGTTGCCGGCGATGAATACACTATCGCGGATATGGCGATTTGGCCGTGGTACGGCAATGTGGTGCTCGGCACCATTTATGACGCCGCTGAATTCCTCGATGCGGGCAGCTACAAAAACGTGCTGCGCTGGGCAAAAGAAGTGGCAGAGCGTCCAGGGGTGAAACGTGGCCGCATCGTCAACCGCACCAACGGGCCGCTGAACGAACAACTGCACGAGCGTCATGACGCCAGCGACTTCGATACCAACACCGAAGACAAGCGCAACGCCTGATGTGAATGACCGGGCGTATTTGCCCGGTCATTCTTGTATTCATTTAATCGCGTAAGGCCGAGCATGAAATCCGCGCGACAGCAAACCATTCTGGCGCTTCTTGCCCATCATGACACCCTGACCACTGCCAGCCTGGCGGCACAACTCGGCATCAGTAAAGAGACGCTGCGCCGGGATCTTACGGCGTTGCAGGCGCAGGGAAAAATTGTGCGTCATCACGGGCGGGCGCGCGTGATCCACACCCGGGATCACGACGCCGGCGAGCCATTTGTCGCCCGGCTGAAAAGCCATTATGCGGATAAAGCCGATATCGCCCGTCATGCGCTGGCATGGATCGAAGAGGGCATGTGCCTGGCGCTGGACGCCAGCTCCACCTGTTTTCTTCTGGCACGGCAACTGCCGGATGTACCGCTGACGGTGTTTACCAACAGCCAGCCGGTGTGTCAGGAGATGGCACGTCGCCAGCACGTCAGACTGATTTGCACCGGCGGCGAACTGGATCGCAAGTACCGCTGCTACATGAATCCGACCCTCGCCCCCTTACTGAAAGCGCTTGAGATTGATCTGTTTATTTTTTCCTGCGAAGGCGTGGATGCCCACGGCAATATGTGGGATCCAACAGAACATAACGCGGGGTTTAAAACCCAGTTGTTAAGCCGGGCGCAGCAGTCGTTATTGCTGATAGATAAGAGTAAATTTCAGCGCGCCAGCGATGTCAGAATCGGCAATCTGAGCGCAGTGACGCAGATGATCACTGACGCCCGCCGGTAACTTTCCCGCGGCGATCAAAAAAGCCACGACGAAAACGTCGTGGCTCCGGCGACAAAAGCAAAGGATCAGAAAGCAACCCACTCATCGGTAGCGGCAGATTTCGTCGCTGCTGTATGACGTGGTGCTGGCGTGACTAAAGGTGCAGCAGGAATTTTCTGCTCGTCAGCCGATAAACGGAACTGCTGAACGGCACGTTGCAGTTCTTCGGTCTGACGTTCAAGGGCAGCGGCAGCCGCAGAGACCTGCTCAACCAGCGCGGCGTTCTGCTGGGTGACGCTGTCCATCTGGGTGATCGCAATCCCCACCTGCGAGATGCCTTTGCTCTGTTCTGCGGAAGCACCGGCGATCTGCTTCATAATGGTGGTGACTTCGGTGACGGCGCGCAGGATCCCTTCCATCGTGGTGCCGGTATCGTTCACCAGTTTTGCGCCTCTTTCGACACGGTTCACCGAATCCGCAATCAGTGTTTCGATCTCTTTGGCCGCACCGGCGCTGCGGCTGGCCAGATTACGCACTTCGCCCGCTACAACCGCAAAGCCACGTCCCTGTTCACCGGCACGCGCAGCTTCAACGGCGGCGTTCAGCGCGAGGATATTGGTCTGGAAGGCAATGCTGTTGATCACTGTGGTGATCTCGGCGATTTTCTTCGAGCTGTCGGAAATCCCGGTCATGGTAGTGACCACTTCGCTGACCAGCGCGCCGCCTTTGCTGGCGGTGGTGGAAGCCACTTCTGCCAGTTCGCTGGCCTGACGCGCGCTTTCGGCGTTCAGCTTCACGGTTGCGGTCAGTTGTTCCATGCTCGCCGCCGTCTCTTCCAGCGCGGCGGCCTGCTCTTCCGTACGGGAAGAGAGATCGTTATTGCCGCTGGAAATTTCCGTCGCCCCGCGCCAGATATTGTCGCTGCCGGAACGAATAGAGCTTACCGATTCACGCAGACTATCCTGCATCGCCTGTAACAGCGGCACCATCTGGCCCACACAGTTGCGGCCCATGGCCTCAACCGGCTGGCTGAGATCGCCCTGAGCGATCAAACGGAAGTGTTGACGGATTTTCGCCAGCGGTTTTACCAGCATTGCCACCAGATAGCGATCCGAGAACAGCAACAACAGAATGCCGAGCACAACAGCGACAATAATGATTGTGCGGGTCACGCTGGTCTGGCCGTCAACCATTACGCGGGTATCATCCAGCATCTGGCTCGCCGCCTTATTGAATGCTTCGGCACTGGCGCCAAATGCACGGCTCAGGCCCGGCGTTACGGTGTTCGCCTGATTGCGATAAGCGTCGATATTCCCTTGCTGGGCGAACTGAACCTGCGGCGTCACGCCCTGATCCAGCAGTGCCTGCCAGGTGCTGAGCACCTGAGCGGAGACGTCGGCATCAATCGGGCCTGGCGAAATCGCCTTCAGCGCGTCGAGTTTGGTTTTCAAATTGTCCAGCGCCTGCTGAACCGGACCAAAATCGGCACTACCACCGGCCGCTTTTACGTCCATGGCCCGTGATAGCCGGGTGACCACGCGGAAATACTGGTCATTGCCCTGACTGAGCAACGTCATCTGCTTCACCAACTGGCGATCGATGTCATTGCCTTCGGCGACTTTTGACAGCGAAAATACGCTGTATAACCCGACGCCCGACCACAGCAGGCAGAAAACACCCAGGATGGCGAGCATCACAAAGCGAATTGTGAAATTTTGGAGCATACGCATAGTTAATTCCTTGCATGAGGTGCATTCCCATCCAGAAGGTGGGACTTATTATGGTTATCGGCAAAATATGCGTAATATGTATGCCCTTGAGTAAATTTTTTGATCAAAAAATAGTCCTCAAGGAATCCTTTTAAAAACAAGGCCCCAGGCATTTAAATAATATCGCCATTCACTTTTGCTCACACTTTTACATCACAAAACGCCGGATAGTGACGTGAGGTACTATCTGTAAGCTACTTATCTTAAAGAGAAAATGTGCTGTTCATTTATGTAGCCTGCTAAGATTATTATTTACGCAAAGAATAAGAATCCTCCCAAAACCAATAGCGTTTCAGGGTTGGTTTAAACAACATTAAGACAAATGCAAAGCCCTTATTGAAATAATAGTATTCGCGACTTCCGGTCGCAGCATCTCAATATAGACGGTAATTTAAAAAGCGCGCATTAATTTAAATTAAGTGAACGTAGAAGTGGTATGTATAGTTAATTACCACTTCCGACATATTATGCAGATGTTACCCGTAATAATGTTGTTCTTTACCGACATCCTTAACGCATAAAGGCTCATGCCGCCTGCCTTGCAGCCTGATGTGTACGTAAACCGCCCGCCGTCGCTGAAACGATAAAGCACGACAGAAACAGTTAAGCAGTGCTACATAATCGTAAAAGATTTGTGACGACGGCGGCTTGTGGCGTCGGGCGGGAACGCTAAAATAGAAACACTGTTTCGAATTTTTATAATCAAGAAAGGAGACGTCATGCCCTGGTTAGCTAATCCTGCGCGCTATGAGGAGATGCAGTATCGCTACTGCGGTAAGAGCGGGCTACGCCTGCCGGCACTGTCGCTGGGTCTGTGGCACAGCTTTGGTCATGTACAGCCGCTGGAAACCCAGCGCGCCCTGCTGCGCACCGCTTTTGATGCAGGCATCACCCATTTCGACTTAGCCAATAACTATGGTCCGCCGCCGGGCAGCGCCGAAGAAAACTTTGGTCGTCTGCTGAGAGAGGATTTTGCGGCGTACCGCGATGAGCTGATCATCTCCACCAAAGCGGGCTATGGCATGTGGCCTGGCCCGTATGGCTCCGGCGGCTCGCGCAAGTATCTGCTCGCCAGCCTCGATCAGAGCCTCAGCCGCATGGGGCTGGAGTATGTCGATATTTTCTATTCGCACCGCGTGGATGAGAATACGCCGATGGAAGAAACCGCCTCGGCGCTGGCGCAGGCCGTGCAGAGCGGTAAGGCGCTGTACGTCGGTATTTCGTCCTACTCGTCTAAACGCACCCAGACGATGGTCGATTTGCTGCGTGAATGGAAAATCCCGCTGCTCATCCACCAGCCGTCTTACAACCTGCTCAACCGCTGGGTAGACAAAAGCGGCCTGCTGGATACGCTGGAAGCCAACGGCGTGGGCTGTATCGCCTTTACCCCGCTGGCGCAGGGACTGCTGACCGGCAAATACCTCAACGGCATTCCTGACGGCTCGCGTATGCAGCGGGAAGGCAAAAAGGTACGCGGGTTAACGGAGAAAATGCTGACCGAGAGCAACCTCAATAGTTTGCGTCTGCTGAACGAGATGGCGCAGCAGCGTGGGCAGTCGATGGCGCAGATGGCGTTAAGCTGGTTGCTGAAAGACGCGCGCGTCACCTCGGTGCTGATTGGCGCAAGCCGACCGGAACAGATCCAGGAGAACGTGCAGGCGCTGAGTAATCTTACCTTCAGCGCCGAGGAGCTGGTGCAGATCGATAAACATGTGGCTGACGGCGAGCTGAATCTCTGGCAGGCGTCGTCGGACAAATAGTGACGTTATGCCGGGCATCGCGTCCCGGCATTTAACCTTCTACGATCTTCGCAGTGCGCACGTCACGCGGATCTACGTCCGGACGAGCATACTCTGGCCACACCAGCGTCACCAGTTCCGGATAGGCGTCGAGGCTGAATTCGTGAAAGCACTGACTTAAGTTCAGTAAATCCAGATCCGAATGCGGGACTTTCTCGCCATTAAGGCAACGTTTTTTTATATTATCGTAATATTTGTACACTGCTGAATTCAGATCGCTGCAACGACGTTGTGCTTCAAATAAGCCCGGCACGCTATTTATTTGCGATATGTTCATTCTTTTAATTGTCGCGTGCAAAAAATCAATATATTCATGATTGACGCGCCAGTACCATACCGGCGTAATGGCATTCATTAACATTGAAAAGTGATCTTCTCCCTCTTCCTTCGACAACGGCGTTGCCTCGGGAAGCGGGTTGCTGTCTGCGGCTGGCGTGCCTTTATTCAACTCGCGCATCATAAAAAGTACGCCCGCCGTAAGTAGCAGCAAAGCAATAACAGAATAAAAAATACTGTTCATCGGCTGGCTCCATTTTTTTTGATTTTAAAAGTCTGCCATGATATTGTCAACGAACCTCACGCCCGGACCCCTTCCCCACTCGTTTGAAATCAAAGGATATTAGAGATGCTGCCCGAGAACCTTGTCCCGGCTCGTTTTCACATTTCCGCGAAGGAAACTGAATCGGGGGAAGCAGAAAAAGACATTAATTTAACTCAGGGAAAAAGAACGCTCTCTGATTTCGAAAGCGATATATTAACGAATGTGAGCCATACCAGGCAATCAAGAAATATGTTGCTGGAAGAACGCGATCGCCATATAAAAGACCGATTATTCCGCGTAGTAAAAATTGAAACATTTACCCGTCTGCTTAACGATTTGCAAGCGGAAGGGGACATTGATGCCCAAACTTTAAGTGAAATAATTGCCGAAAAAACCGAACAGATAAATGAAGCCGGCAATGACATTTGGCTTAACCTGATTACCCGCGAAAAAGATGGGCCTTTGTTTTATAAACTAGAGGAAGAATAACGTGAAAGATGTTGAGGACAACAACGTTTATTTGACTTTAGATAATCATAAAAGCGATGAATTTATCTTAAAGCAAAATCTCGATGCCCTGGTACAGAGTAAAAATGATCATATCACTCGCCTGGCTCGCGATCTGATCTCCATTCCTGCCGCGCTGGTGCGCTTAAAATGGCAGAACCGCCGCGAAATCTACGCATTGCAGGTCAAAGAAGAGATTTACGGTGCCGCTATCAACGAGGTAGCGACGCGACATCCTGAGCTGTACGAAAAAATCATGTCTCGCCTGGAGACCAACTATCAGCATCTGCTGGCGCGTGAGACGGCTACGCTGCGTATTACCCGTAAGCTGGCTGACGGTGGCTTCCGCACATCAAACGTCACCAGCGTGGCACTGACAGAGAAAACGCCACCGGTCCCGGAATCGCAGGCAAAAAAAAGCTGACTGGCGTCAGCGTCTGATATGCTCTTTGCCGGGTGGCGGCTTCGCCTTACCCGGCCTACGGGCTCCCTATGTGCTCATCGCCGGTTGGCGGCTTTGCCTTACCCGGCCTACGGGATCCCGATGGGCTTTCTCGCCTACCAGACCTACAAGTTCTGGTAGGCCCGGCAAGCGCAGCGCCGCCGGGCATGCTAAGGCGATTACTTCGCTTTCGCGACCTCTTCACCCACCAGGCCTATCTTCAGATAGCCCGCCTGATGCAGCGTATCCATCACCTTCATCATCGTTTCGTAATCCACGGTTTTATCCGCGCGGAAGAAAACGGTGGTGTCTTTTTTGCCTTCGGTCAGCGCGTTAAGCGCCGCGATCATGGTTTCATCCGTCACCTGATCGTTACCAATAAACATGGTGTTATCCGCTTTGACCGACAAATAGACCGGTTTTTCCGGGCGCGGTTGCGGCTGGCTGGATGACGCAGGCAGATTAACCTTCACATCCACCGTCGCCAGCGGCGCGGCAACCATAAAGATAATCAGCAGCACCAGCATGACGTCGATAAACGGCGTCACGTTGATTTCATGCATTTCGCCGTTATCGTCCAGGTTTTCATTAAGACGCATTGCCATAGGACATTAACCTAAACGTAATTTCTGTGCAGCGTGCACCGGTTGAGCCGTCGAGCTAGCGGCAAGATCAAGATCGCGACTTTGCAGTAACAATACCTGCGCGGCGACGTCGCCCAGCGAGGCTTTATAGCTGCCGATCATGCGGGCAAAAATGTTGTAGATCACCACCGCCGGGATCGCCGCAATCAGACCAATCGCCGTGGCTAACAGCGCTTCTGCGATACCAGGCGCGACAACCGCCAGGTTAGTGGTCTGCGTCTGGGCGATACCGATAAAGCTGTTCATGATGCCCCACACCGTACCGAACAGACCGATAAACGGGGAGATGGCACCGATCGTTGCCAGATACCCATTGCCACGGCCCATGTGACGGCCTACCGCAGCCACACGACGCTCCAGGCGGAAACCGGTACGCTCTTTGATGCCTTCGTTATCTTCTGAACCCGCAGACAGCTCCAGTTCATTCTGCGCTTCGTTGATCAACAGTGTACTGAGGCTTTTCGATTTAAAGGAAGCGGCAATTTCACTGGCCTGGTTCAGCGAACGGGCTTCACCCAGCAGTTGCTGTTCGCGCTTTAAGCGACGCTTTTGTGAAATCAGCTCCACGCTCTTGCTGAAGAAAATTGCCCAGGTGACTACTGACGCCAGGATCAGGCCAATCATCACGATTTTTACAACAATATCGGCATGATGGTACATACCCCAGACGGAAAGATCCGTCTGCATCAAATTATTACCCACTCTGTATCTCCGGACATAACTCACAAATTCTGAGCATAATAATATCAAAACGTCGTCGAATTGATAGTAGTTCTCATTAGTATTTACATGGTGCCTGTATTCATCGTTATTTTCTTTGCGCTTACTCAGTAAAACGTTTCATCGGCGGGTTTTAAGAAAATATTGTTCTTGATGAATAACCCTCAGGATGCAGAATGGGGCATTCATGGTAGTCTGGACATCCAGACGTATAAAAGCAGGTTTCGAATATGGCAGCGAAGCACATTGATACCGCGCTGGTGAATGCCGGGCGCAGCAAGAAATATACTCAGGGTGCGGTGAACAGCGTGATCCAGCGCGCGTCTTCTCTGGTGTTTGACACGGTGGAAGCGAAAAAGCAGGCCACGCGCGGGCGCGCCAGCGGTGAACTGTTTTATGGCCGTCGCGGCACCCTGACGCATTTCTCTCTGCAGGACGCCATGTGCGAGCTGGAAGGTGGCGCGGGCTGTGCGCTATTTCCCTGCGGCGCGGCAGCGGTAGCCAATACCATTCTGGCCTTTGTTGAACAGGGCGACCATATTCTGGTTACCCATACGGCCTATGAACCGACGCAGGATTTCTGCACGAAAATTCTCTCGAAAATGGGCGTGACCACCGAGTGGTTCGATCCGTTGATCGGCGCGGACATCGCCAGCCTGATAAAACCCAATACCCGCATCGTGTTCCTCGAATCCCCCGGCTCGATCACCATGGAAGTGCACGATGTGCCCGCGATTGTTGCCGCCGTGCGGCGCGTGGCGCCGGAAGCGATCATTATGATCGACAATACCTGGGCGGCGGGCATCCTGTTTAAAGCCCTGGATTTTGGCATCGACATTTCTGTTCAGGCAGCCACCAAATACCTGATTGGCCACTCCGACGGCATGATCGGCACCGCCGTGGCAAATGCCCGCTGCTGGGAGCAACTGCGCGAGAACGCCTATCTGATGGGACAAATGGTGGATGCCGATACCGCTTACATGACCAGCCGTGGCCTGCGCACCCTTAGCGTACGTTTGCGCCAGCATCAGGAAAGCAGCCTGCAACTCGCGGAATGGCTGGCGGCGCATCCGCAGGTGGCGGCGGTGAACCACCCTGCGTTGCCGGGCAGTAAGGGCCATGAATTCTGGAAGCGCGACTTTACCGGCAGCAGCGGGCTGTTCTCGTTTGTGCTGCGTAAGCGATTGAATAACCAGGAACTGGCGGCTTATCTCGATCACTTCTCGCTGTTCAGCATGGCCTACTCGTGGGGCGGTTTTGAATCGCTCATTTTAGCGAACCAGCCGGAGCACATTGCCGCGATCCGTCCGGGCGGTGGCGTCGACTTTACTGGCACACTTATCCGACTGCATATAGGTTTAGAAAACGTTGATGATTTACGTGCTGATTTAGCAGCGGGATTTGAGCGCATCGTGTAAAGTTAGCAGCCTGACAAGAAATCTTTCCAGACCAGCAGACTCGTCTGCATTTCTTGCGTGGGGGATCAAGGTGTCCTTGACATTTCAGGCGTACAATAGCGCTCAATATGCGGTTCCACAGGAAAGTCCATGGTAGTTATTCAAAATATTATCGCCGCGCTCTGGCATCATGATTTCGCGGCGTTAGCTGATCCACATGTTGTCGGTGTCGTTTATCTGGTGATGTTTGCGACGCTGTTTCTGGAAAACGGATTACTTCCGGCCTCTTTCTTACCCGGTGACAGTTTGCTTCTGCTGACCGGGGCGCTAATCGCAAGAGGCGTGATGGACTTTGTACCGGCGCTGGTGATCCTCACCACCGCCGCCAGTCTGGGCTGCTGGCTGAGCTATATCCAGGGGCGCTGGCTGGGCAACACGCGAGTGGTAAAAAGCTGGCTGGCGCAGCTGCCGGTCAAGTATCACGAGCGGGCCACCTGCATGTTCGAACGGCATGGCCTGCTGGCGCTGCTGGTCGGTCGTTTTCTGGCCTTCGTGCGTACGCTGCTGCCAACGATGGCGGGTATTTCCGGCCTCTCTAACCGCCGCTTCCAGTTCTTTAACTGGCTGAGCGCGCTGCTGTGGGTGGGTGCGGTAACGTCACTGGGCTATGCGCTGAGCATGATCCCCTTTGTAAAACGCCATGAAGATCAGGTCATGACCTTCCTGATGATCCTGCCGATTTTCCTGCTCATCGTCGGCTTACTGGGCACGGTGGTCGTGGTGATCAAGAAGAAATACTGCAACGCCTGATTTTCACCCCTCACCCTGCGGTGAGGGGGCTTACGTCCCCTGCATCGTCCTGATCCGTGCGGCATCCTCTCCCGGCGTCACGCCAAAATAGCGTTTAAACTCGCGGCTGAACTGCGAGGCGCTTTCATAGCCTACCCGCATCGCCGCCGCGCTGGCTTTCATGCCGTCGTGGATCATCAGCATGCGCGCCCGGTGCAGGCGGTAGCTTTTCAGATACTGCAACGGAGACGTGCTGGTCACTGACTTGAAATTATGGTGGAACGCCGAGACGCTCATATTGGCTTCGGCGGCCAGCTGGTCAACGCTCAGGTTTTCCGTGTACTGACTTTCGATGCGTTTTAACACGCGGCTGATGAGGCTGAAGTGCGTCTGACGGCTCACCAGCGCCAGCAACGCGCCGCCGCGCGGTCCGGTCAGCACATGGTAGAGAATTTCACGCACGATCTGCCTGCCGAGGATACGCGCATCCAGCGGTCGCTCCATCACGTCAAGCAGACGCTCCACCGCGCAGAGAATCTCATCAGACAGCGTGGCGGAGTTAATGCCGCTGGCCGCCATCGCCGGCTGGAAATGTTCATCCTCGCCGATATCCATCAGCAACTCCTGCAACTGAAGAATATCCACGTTGACGCGGATCCCCGCCAGCGGCACTTCCGGCGTGGCAAAGGTTTCGCATTCAAAGGGTAACGGCACGGTGAGCAGCAGATATTCATTGGCGTCGTAGTGGAAGACGCGGTCGTTGATATAACCCGTTTTATGCCCGGAAAAGAGGATCACGATGCCCGGCTGATACATGACCGGCGTGCGCGTGCCCGGCTGCGTGCCGTACAGCAGGCGGATATCCGGCAGCAACGCGCTCAGTTTGTTCTCATGAATTTTCAGCCGTTTAACCTGATCGGTCAGGTGCAGGCAGATCGCTTCGCGGTTCATTTATTGCCACTCCGGGTGCGGTTTTTGACAGTTACAATGTGCGCATTTCTGTGCATATTCTCCAGCAGCATGGAGAAATGGGCAAGACATCGGCAGAAATGTGCATTGAGAGGCGTGGCGCGGATAGCCACAATGGTTCGCATCAGGCCATTCGTGGTCAGCCGTTTTTTAACCCACATAAGGGCACGAGCAATGAATAACTTTAATCTGCATACTCCTACACGCATTCTTTTTGGTAAAAACGCCATTGCCGATCTGCGCGACCAGATCCCGGCAGGCGCGCGCGTACTGATCACCTACGGCGGCGGCAGCGTCAAAAAAACCGGCGTGCTGGATCAGGTTTACAGCGCCCTCGACGGCCTCGACGTGCTGGAGTTCGGCGGCATTGAGCCGAATCCATCCTATGAAACCCTGATGAAAGCGGTGGAGATTGCCCGCAAAGAAAACGTCACCTTCCTGTTGGCGGTTGGCGGCGGTTCGGTGCTGGACGGCACTAAATTTATCGCCGCTGCGGCGCTGTACGCAGAGGGTGTGGATCCGTGGGAGATCCTGCCAACCTCCGGCAAAAACATCACCCGCGCCATTCCGATGGGTTCGGTGCTGACGCTGCCTGCTACCGGTTCTGAATCCAACAAAGGTGCCGTGATCTCCCGTAAAGCTACCGGGGACAAACAGGCATTTATGTCTGAACACGTGCAGCCGGTCTTCGCCGTGCTGGATCCGGTTTATACCTACACCCTGCCGCCGCGCCAGGTGGCGAATGGTGTGGTGGATGCCTTTGTGCACACCGTTGAGCAGTACGTCACTTATCCGGTGGACGCCAAAATTCAGGACCGTTTTGCAGAAGGCATTCTGCTGACGCTGATTGAAGACGGCCCGAAAGCACTGACCGATCCGGAAAACTACAACGTGCGCGCTAACGTGATGTGGGCGGCGACCCAGGCGCTGAACGGCCTGATTGGTGCCGGTGTGCCGCAGGACTGGGCGACCCATATGCTGGGTCACGAACTGACGGCGATGCACCGTCTGGATCATGCCCAGACGCTGGCGGTGGTGCTGCCTGCGCTGTGGAATGAGAAACGTGATGTCAAACGCGGCAAGCTGTTGCAGTACGCCGAGCGCGTATGGAATATCACTGAAGGCTCCGACGACGAGCGTATTGATGCGGCCATCGCCGCCACCCGCAATTTCTTCGAACAAATGGGTGTGCCGACGCGCCTGTCCGGCTACGGTCTGGACGGCAGTTCCATCCCTGCCCTGCTGGCGAAACTCGAAGAGCACGGTATGACGCAATTAGGCGAACATCAGGACATAACCCTCGATGTCAGCCGTCGCATCTACGAAGCGGCTCGCTAAAGGTTTTTTCTTCTGCGACTTTCGTTTTTGGGCTTTTCGTCCAGACTTAAGTCACACCCTTTCACCAGGCGTATGCCTGGTGAACTTCAAAAAGGAGGAATGCATGGCAAATCCAACCGTTATCAAGCTTCAGGACGGCAACATCATGCCGCAACTGGGTCTCGGCGTGTGGAAAGCGGGCAATGAGGAAGTGATCTCCGCCATTCATAAAGCGCTGGAAGTGGGCTATCGCTCCATTGATACCGCTGCCGCGTACAAGAACGAAGAAGGCGTTGGCAAAGCGTTGCAGAGTGCTGGCGTCGCGCGTGAGGATCTGTTCATCACCACCAAATTGTGGAATGACGATCAAAAACGACCGCAGGAAGCGTTACAGGAAAGCCTCGATAAACTGCAGCTCGATCATGTTGATCTCTACCTGATGCACTGGCCGGTTCCGGCTATCGATCACTATGTGGACGCCTGGAAAGGGATGATCGCCCTGCAGGAACAGGGGCTGGTAAAAAGCATCGGCGTGTGTAATTTCCAGATCCATCACCTGCAACGGCTGATCGATGAAACGGGCGTCACGCCGGTGATCAACCAGATCGAGCTGCATCCGCTGCTGCAACAACGTCAGCTGCATGCCTGGAACGCCACGCATAAGATCCAGACCGAATCCTGGAGCCCGCTGGCACAGGGCGGTGAAGGGGTGTTCGATCAGAAAGTGATCCGCACGCTTGCGGATAAATACGGCAAAACCCCGGCGCAAATCGTTATTCGCTGGCACCTGGATCAGGGTCTGGTCGTGATCCCGAAATCCGTTACGCCTGCGCGTATCGCGGAAAACTTTGATGTGTGGGATTTCCGTCTGGATAAAGACGAATTGAGCGAAATTGCGAAACTGGATCAGGGAAAACGCCTCGGCCCGGACCCGGATCAGTTCGGCGGGTAATTTAGTGCCGGATGGGGACGCACGCGTCGTATCCGGCCTACGGCATACTACCGCCTCTCCAGGTCAGATAAGCGGAGCGCCATCTTTCCTGTAGGCCCGGTAAGCGAAGCGCCACCGGGCAACAGGCTTACCCCCCGGCAACCTTACTGCGTTTTTTGGCGCTCATCGGCGTCTGACGCTGATGCGCCACCGGCGTGTGTTTGGTCAATGCCGGGCGGGTATGGCGATTCTGCCGCTTCGCTTCACGCATCTCTTCAATGGTCGGCGACGGCACCAGGCAGTCCCGGCGTCCGCCAATCAGATGTTTTTTCCCCATCTCTTCCAGCGCCTGACGGATCAGCGGCCAGTTTTTCGGGTCGTGATAGCGCAGCAAGGCTTTATGCAGACGACGCTGCTTATCCCCTTTCGGGATCACCACATCTTCACTCTTATAGCCAATTTTACCCAGCGGGTTTTTGCCGGTGTAATACATGGTGGTGGAGTTGGCGAGCGGCGACGGATAGAAGTTCTGCACCTGATCGAGGCGGAAACGACGCTGCTTCAGCCACAGCGCCAGATTCACCATGTCTTCATCGCGCGTACCGGGGTGCGCGGAGATGAAGTACGGGATCAGATACTGCTCTTTGCCAGCCTGTTTCGAGTAGGTGTCGAACAGCTCTTTAAAGCGGTCATAGCTGCCCATGCCCGGCTTCATCATCTTCGACAACGGCCCCTCTTCGGTATGCTCCGGGGCAATTTTCAGGTAGCCGCCGACGTGATGCGTCGCCAGCTCTTTGATGTAGCGCGGATCTTCTACGGCGATGTCATAACGCACACCGGAGGCAATCAGGATCTTCTTGATACCTTTCAGATCGCGGGCGCGGCGATAGAGATTGATCGTCGGCTCATGGTTAGTGTCCATGTGCTGACAAATATCCGGATAGACACACGACAGGCGACGGCAGGTTTGCTCGGCGCGCGGCGACTTGCAGCGCAGCATATACATGTTGGCGGTCGGGCCGCCCAGATCCGAGATCACACCGGTAAAGCCCGGCACGGTGTCGCGAATCGCTTCGATCTCGTTCACGATGGAATCTTCAGAGCGGCTCTGAATAATGCGCCCTTCGTGTTCGGTAATGGAGCAGAACGAACAGCCGCCAAAGCAGCCGCGCATAATGTTGATGGAGAAGCGGATCATCTCGTACGCCGGAATACGGGCAGTGCCATAAGCCGGATGCGGAACACGCTTGTACGGCAGCGCAAATACGCTGTCCATTTCTTCGGTGGAGAGCGGAATCGCTGGCGGGTTGATCCAGATATAACGTTCACCGTGTTTTTGCATTAACGCACGGGCGCAGCCAGGGTTAGTTTCATGGTGCAGAATACGCGAGGCGTGGGCGTACAGCACTTTATCGGCTTTTACCTTCTCAAAGGATGGCAGCAGCACGTAAGTTTTTTCCCAGGGTTTCGGACGCGGCGGCTGCACGACAACGGCTTTTGCTTCGGCTTTCTTCGGTGCAACAGGTTTGTTATCCGCGCAGGGCAGATCCTCGCCATACGGATGCGGGATCGGATCGATTTTACCCGGCATATCGATGATCCGTGAATCCACGCCGCTCCAGCCCGGCAGCGCCTCTTTCACCATGATAGCGGTATTGCGCACGTCGCGGATACTGCTCACCGGTTCACCCTGTGAGAGTCGGTGCGCCACTTCCACCAGCGGACGCTCGCCGTTGCCGAAGATCAGCATATCGGCTTTCGAGTCCACTAGCACTGAACGGCGCACGGTATCAGACCAGTAATCATAGTGCGCGGTACGGCGCAGGCTGGCTTCGATCCCGCCCAGGATCACCGGCACATCTTTCCAGGCTTCTTTACAGCGCTGGGTATAAACCAGAGTCGCGCGGTCAGGGCGTTTACCCGCCACATTATCCGGCGTGTAGGCGTCGTCGTGGCGCAGTTTACGATCGGCGGTGTAACGGTTGATCATCGAGTCCATGTTGCCCGCGGTCACGCCGAAGAACAGATTCGGTTTACCGAGACGCATAAAGTCGTCTTTGCTGTTCCAGTCCGGCTGGGCGATGATCCCCACGCGAAAGCCCTGTGCTTCCAGCATGCGTCCACAGATCGCCATGCCGAAACTCGGGTGATCGACATACGCATCCCCGGTAACCAGAATGATGTCGCAGCTGTCCCAGCCAAGTTGATCCATTTCCTCACGTGACATGGGCAAAAAGGGTGCGGGGCCAAAGCAGGCCGCCCAGTATTGCGGCCATGAAAAGAGGTCGCGATCCGGCTGGATCAGGGAAATAGCGCTCATAATGCTTCCGGGGGGTAGTTATCGAATTCGAAGGGCGGGGATTATACGCTGTAATACCGGATTTAATGAAGGTTTATTGTTTAAAAATCACCCTCTCCCGGCGGAGAGGGTGAGAGGATCACGGGGCAGGATTAACCAGCAGTTGCCCGATGGAGCCGCGATCCGCCATCTCCAGCGTCTGGCTGTAGTACTGGAACGGGAAATGCGGCCATGACGGCTGCCCGAAGTACACCAGCAGTTCCACCTGACCATCCACCCACACGGTATCTTTCATGCCGCGATCTTCCGGGAACGGAATGGCACCGTTGACGTTGCGGATCTGGAAACTGACGCCTTCGATATGGAATGCCTGCGGCGTATCGGCGCGTACCGTCCATCGCTCCCAGGTGCCCTGCTGGGCAGTAATATCCAGACGCTGAATGTCCCACAGCTGCCCATTGATACCCGGATCGTCACCGAGGCTGATATCACGGCTGCGCACCGGCGTGCCGGTCAGCAGTTCGCTCGGCAACAGGCGCATCGGCAGACTGTCGGTCACCAGCGGTAACAGGCCGGTCGGGCGCAGCGTCAACACCAGCGTGGAGATCAGAATACTAGACGGCTCAAAGAAACCGCGAATACGATCGACAATGCTCGCCGCTTCCCCGCAGGTAATCGACACTTCATCGCCGTTGGTCATGTCCACCAGGATCTCCCGGCGCTCGCCCGGTGCCAGCGACAGCTGTTTCACCGACACCGGCGCAGGCAGAAAGCCCTGATCGCCAGAAATAACATGCAGCGGGCGGCCATCGCTCATCTGGAGCTGATAGCGCCGCGCGTTCGAAGCATTCAGCAGACGCAGACGCACCCAGCCACGGGACACTTCGACATACGGCCCCTGCACGCCGTTCGCCAGCAGCGTATCGCCGACAAAGCCGCCACTGCCCGGCTCGCTGTATTCCGGCGTGCCAAAGTTATCCAGACGCTTGTCCTGAATAATGACCGGAATATCGTCAACGCCGTAATGGTTCGGGATCGGCAGGGATTTGCTGACGTCATCTTCCACCAGCCACAGCCCCGCCAGTCCGTTATACACCTGCTCGGCGGTGCGGTTTGGGGTGTTGGCGTGATACCAGAGGGTGGCGGCGTTCTGGCGTACCGGCAGTACCGGTGCCCAGTCGGCGTTGGGGGACATCATACGCGCCGGACCGCCCATCAGCGGGCCTGGCACCTGCAGGCCGCTCACGGTCATGGCGACGTTTTCCGTCATGCGATTGCTGTAGATCAGCTTCACGTCGTCGCCGTTCCAGACGCGGATCGTCGGCCCCAGATAGCGACCGTTGATCCCCCACACCGGCGCGCGGGTACCCTGGGTAAAGGACCAGTGAGTGCGCTGAAGCGTCAGAAACAGCGGCTGGCCGCGGCGGGATTCCAGTAGCGGGGGAATAGGCAACGGCAGTTGCTGCCCGGCAGCGTTGGCCCTCAGCGGCACCGCTCCGGCACAAAGCGCAACCCCGGATGCCTGAATAAACTGACGCCGACTGAGTGACATATCTGCTCCATGTAAAACTGACTTTTAATACGAGAGAAAATTAACGCTTTCCGGCGGCATTACGCGCGGCGACTTCCTGGTCAAGCTCGGCGATTTTATTTTCCATTAATGCCCGGCAGTGTACTGCCAGTTCACGCACCTGGTCTTTACCAAACTTAGTGGTATCCACAGGCTGCATCATCTCGACGATCACATGACCGTTATTCCAGCGGTTGAGGCTGATTTTATTCGAGGTGGTGGACACGCACACCGGGATCACCGGCACGCCGGCAGCAATGGCGGCATGAAATGCGCCGGTTTTGAACGGCAGCAGGCCACGGCCACGGCTGCGGGTGCCTTCCGGGAACATCCAGATTGAGATATTACGCTTTTGAATGTTCTTCACCACCTGGGCGATTGTACCGTGTGCTTTGGCGCGGTTATTGCGATCGATCAGCAGGTTACCGGTAAGCCAGTACAGCAGGCCGAAAAAGGGGATCCAGATGAGGCTTTTTTTGCCCACGGTAACGGTCGGCGGCTGCACGATGCTGGAGGCGGTGACCATATCGTAATTATTTTGGTGATTACAGATATAAATGGCATTGCCAAACTCAGCGGCATTCGACGGCACGCGGGTTTCCACCTTCAGGCCAAGCGCCGGTGCAAGGCGACCAAACATATGGCCAAAAGTCGCGACGTGCTTCGGATTTCGTGGACTGAACAGACAGTAAATACAGCCAAAAATAGACAGCAGAATGCTGTAAACCACAATAATAATAGATCGAATAATAAACAGCATTGTTACCTCTTATGCCCGGACATCCAGCCATTCGGGAAATGTTAACTGACGTCCCCCGTCAGAAAAGGGGGACGGTAATACCGTGATTACTCTTCGCTGTCGCCAGGGCTTGCGCGATGCGGCGAGTCAATCTCCACGCGGTCGATGCGTTGCAGGCCGCGCATCAGCGTGCCGCGACGTCCGCGCTCACCGTGCACTTTCTGCAACTCTTCCGGACGCAGTTTGATTTTGCGTTTGCCCACATGGATGGTCAGCGTACTTTGCGGCGGCAGCAGATACAGGTGCGCGAGGCTGTCTTCGCCTTTCGCGGCCTCTGCCGACGGAATACTGATGATCTTATTACCCTTGCCTTTTGACAACTGCGGCAAATCGCTGACCGGGAACATCAGCATGCGTCCGGCGGCGGTGATCGCCAGCAGCATATCGCTGTCGTCGACGATTTCCAGCGGCGGCATCACACGGGCGTTTTCCGGCAGGGTGATCAGCGCTTTACCGGCGCGGTTACGGGCGATCAGATCGTTGAAGGTACAGACGAAGCCGTAGCCCGCGTCCGACGCCATCAGCAGTTTCTGCTCTTCGCCCGCCATCACCATATGTTCCACGGACGCGCCCGGCGGCAGCGTCAGTTTACCGGTCAGCGGCTCGCCCTGCCCGCGCGCAGAAGGCAGCGTGATCGGATCGATAGCGTAGCTGCGTCCGGTGGTATCAATAAACACCACCGGCTGGTTGCTCTTGCCTTTGACGGAGGCTTTCCAGCCATCGCCCGCTTTGTAACTCAGCCCCTGTGCGTCGATGTCGTGACCTTTGGCGCTGCGCACCCAGCCAGACTGGGACAGCACAATGGTCACCGGCTCGGACGGCAGCATGTCATGCTCGCTCATCGCCTTCGCTTCTTCACGTTCGTGCAGCGGCGAGCGGCGATCGTCGCCAAAGGCGTCGGCATCGGCCTGCAGTTCTTTCTTCAGCAGGTTACTCATTTTGCGCTCGGAAGCGAGAATGCCCTGCAGCTGGTCGCGCTCTTTCTCAAGCTCGGCCTGCTCACCGCGAATTTTCACTTCTTCGAGCTTCGCGAGGTGACGTAATTTCAGCTCAAGGATCGCTTCGGCCTGGGTTTCGCTGATGCCAAACTTCGACATCAGCGCCGGCTTCGGCTCGTCCTCGGTGCGGATGATCTCAATCACTTCATCAATGTTGAGGAACGCCACCAGCAAACCTTCGAGGATATGCAGGCGCTTGAGCACTTTTTCCAGGCGATGATTCAGACGGCGACGCACGGTATCGCGGCGGAAGACCAACCACTCGGAGAGGATCTCCAGCAGGTTTTTCACCGACGGACGCCCGTCCAGCCCGATCATGTTCAGGTTAATGCGATAGCTTTTTTCCAGATCGGTGGTGGCGAACAGGTGGTTCATCACCTGATCCATATCCACCCGGTTCGAGCGTGGCACAACCACCAGACGCGTCGGGTTTTCGTGATCAGATTCATCGCGCAGATCGTCGACCATCGGCAGTTTTTTGTTACGCATCTGGGCGGCGATTTGCTCCAGCACGCGCGCGCCGGAAACCTGATGCGGCAGCGCGGTGATCACCACGGCACCGTCTTCTTTTTTCCAGATCGCGCGCATACGCACCGAGCCGCGCCCGTTCTGGTAGATTTTGCGGATTTCCGCCCGCGACGTGATGATTTCTGCTTCGGTCGGGTAATCCGGCCCCTGCACAATATCCAGCAGCTCATCGAGGGTGGTTTTCGGCTGTTCGATCAGCGTGATCGCCGCTTTCGCCACTTCGCGCAGGTTATGCGGCGGAATGTCCGTCGCCATACCGACCGCGATGCCGGTGGTGCCGTTCAGCAGAATATTCGGCAGACGCGCAGGCAGCATTTTCGGCTCCTGCATGGTGCCGTCAAAGTTCGGCTGCCATTCCACCGTACCCTGCCCCAGTTCGCCCAGCAGCAGCTCGGCATATTTAGAGAGACGGGATTCGGTATAACGCATGGCGGCGAAGGACTTCGGATCGTCCGGCGCGCCCCAGTTGCCCTGGCCGTCCACCAGTGGATAGCGGTAAGAGAACGGCTGCGCCATCAGCACCATGGCTTCGTAGCAGGCGCTGTCGCCGTGCGGGTGATATTTACCCAGCACGTCACCTACGGTACGGGCCGACTTCTTGAATTTAGCGCTGTTGTTAAGGCCGAGCTCTGACATCGCATACACGATGCGGCGCTGAACGGGTTTCAGGCCATCACCAATAAACGGCAGCGCCCGATCCATGATGACGTACATGGAATAGTTTAAGTAGGCGTTTTCCGTGAATTCATGCAGCGCAAGGCGCTCTGCCATATCGCTCATTAATCGATGTTCCTCAAACGTGTGCGCCCGCCTGTCCGGCGGCGATAATGCCGCAGATACTACCTTATATAAGGCAATGAGTCATTGTGCTGCGCGATAACTTTAGCGCACCGGGCGGTTTTTGTCGGGGGAGATCGAAAGGCGATGGTGAGGGATGAAATAGAGGCCGGTTTCCCGGCCCGATGTCAGTTACTTACTGATTTTGGTAATTTTCTTCACTTCGATTTCAGCGGAATTCCAGTCTTTATCGACTTTCCCCTGAATTTCAACGGTATCCTGCGGGGTCACGGTCTGCCCATTCCAGCGTTTATCATCAATTTCAACATCGATGGTGCCGGATTCATCGCGGAACAAATAGTTGTCGCCGCCGGTACGCTGTTCAATTTTACCCGTCAGCGTGACCCAGGCATCATCGGATAAAGACTTCGCTTTTTCGGCCGTGGTTTTGGTGCCCGACGGGCCTGCAAAGCCGCCGCTGTTTTGCGCCGGGGCGGCGGTATCAGACGCCTGGAAACCGCCTTGCGGGGCAGCGAGCGCCGGAGCCGAGGCCAGTGCCAGAACGGTAAAAAGCATAGCGATGTTTTTCATGATGATTCTCCCTTGCGGATGGCTAACAATAAGTAACTATAACAGGCCTGCAAAGACAGGCCTGGCTGAAAAATTACGGGTTACTGCCTGGGGCTGGCGTGCGGGTTGACGCTTCAGGTTGCGGTGCGGTGGTGTTGTCGCCCCAGTGACCATGACCGTCATGGCCCACCTTTCCGGTGGCGGTATTTCCCTGCCCCGTATGACGCGTTTCACCCGTTTCATGTTCAGTCATGCCGGTGTGCATCGCCAGTGCGGGAGCAGAAGCAAAAATGAGGACAGTTAACAGCGCGGCAGTCTTTTTCATCACGTATTCTCCTTGTGGATGGGTAACCTTCAGCATCAGTTAACACCGCAGATCTTAGCGGGTTCTTAACAAGCGGGAATTTTTTCACTTTTTCTGGCGATAATGCCGGAAGGGTAAACTTCCCGGCGATTTTCCCTGTACAAGGCCGCAGCCAGCGGGTATTAACTGCCTGCATAACCACGGAGGAGACGGTATGCGCATACTGCTGATTGAGGATGACAGGCTGATCGGTGACGGGCTGAAAGCGGGACTGAGTAAACTGGGCATGACGCCCGACTGGTTTACCGACGGAAAGCTGGGTATGCAGGCGCTGAGCCAGGCCCCTTACGACGCCGTGGTACTCGATCTCAGCCTGCCGGGCATGGATGGACTTGATATTTTAAAAGCGTGGCGACGCGACGGCCACCAGCATCCGGTGCTGATCCTCACCGCCCGGGACGCGCTGGAGCAGCGGGTGGAAGGGCTACGGCTTGGCGCAGATGACTATCTCTGCAAACCCTTTGCGCTTATTGAAGTGGCTGCCCGTCTTGAAGCCTTAACCCGGCGGCATCATGGCGGCGTGGAGGCAACGCTCACTCACGGCGACGTGACGCTCGATCCGCTCAAACTCACCGCCACGCTGGCGGGTGAACCGCTGGTGTTGCAGCCTAAAACCTTTGCACTGCTGGCGCTGTTTATGCGCAATCCAGGGCGCGTTCTGCCCCGTTCGCTTATCGAAGAAAAACTCTATAACTGGGACGATGACGTCTCCCGTGGTGCGCTGGATGTACATATCCACCATCTGCGCCGCAAGCTGGGCAGCCATTTTATCCGCACCGTGCACGGTATCGGCTATTCGTTGGGAGACGCATGATTAAGATCCTTACCCGCAGTCTGCGCTTAAGGCTTACCGGCGGATTTATTGTGCTGGCGCTGGTGGCATGGGGCTGCGCCTGCCTGGCGGCGTGGCATGAAACGCGACACTCCCTGGATAAGCTGTTTGATACCCAGCAAATGCTGCTGGCAAAACGCTTAAGCGTGCTCGATCCCGGCGAGATGCGTCCGGCGCAGACGCTGCCGGAAAGTAAAAAGCTGGTGCGCCATCATCACGGCAGGCTGGATGATGACGTGCTGGCGTTTGCCATTTTCTCCCGCGACGGTAAGCGGCTGCTCAACGACGGCGATAACGGCACCGAACTGAATTATGACTACCGGCAGGATGGTTTTCAGGATACGCATGTGGATGGCGACGAATGGCGCGTGCTGTGGCTGACCACCGAAGATGGCGAACGGCGGATCGCAGTCGGGCAGGAAAAAGAGTACCGCGAGGATCTGGCGCTGGAGATCGTTCTGTCGCAACTGACGCCCTGGCTGGTGGCGCTGCCGGTGATGATGCTGTTTCTGGTCTGGCTGGTCAGCCGCGAGCTGTCACCGCTGCGGCGTATCGCCCGGCTGTTGCATCAGCGTAAGCCGGACGCCACCACGCCGCTGCCGGTGGACGGCACACCGCAGGAAGTACGCCCGATGGTCGATGAGCTGAACCAGCTGTTTACGCGCATTCATGAATTTATGTCCCGGGAAAGGCGCTTTACCTCTGACGCGGCCCATGAGTTACGCAGCCCGCTGGCGGCGCTGAAGGTACAGACCGAGGTGGCGCAACTTTCACAGGACGATCCGGCCTCGCTGGATCACGCCTTGAGCAATCTGCGCCAGGGGATCGACCGCGCGTCGCGGCTGGTTGAGCAACTGCTCACCCTGTCGCGCCTCGATTCGCTGAACGGGCTGGAGGAACCGGCCCCGATCCCGATGGCAGATCTGCTGCAAAGCGCCATCATGGAGGCGTGGTCCGGCGCGCAGCGAGCGGGCATTGATGTGCGGCTGGAAACGCACGCCGAAAACGTCACTTTTTGCGGGCATCAACTGTTGCTGCAACTGCTGGTGCGCAATTTGCTGGAGAACGCCATCCGCTACTGTCCGCCAGGATCGCAAGTGGATGTGGTGCTGAGCGCGCGCGGTTTTAGCGTACAGGATAATGGCCCCGGCGTGAGCGCGGAGGCGCTGGCGCGTATCGGCGAGCGTTTTTATCGTCCGCCGGGTCAGGAAGAAACCGGCAGCGGGCTGGGATTGTCCATCGTGCGGCGCATCGCGGCGCTGCATCAGATGAAGGTGCATTTCCGTCAGCTCACACCAACCGGCTTCGCCGCCGACATCAGCTGGTAAGGATTATTGCGCCAGCAGCAAAAGACTTTGCACATTTTGCTTATTTCACCGTCCCGTCGTTACGGGTAAAATTGCCGTCAAACGCAATTATTCGAGGATTAATAATGAGCAACATTCTGATTGTTAACGGTGCGAAAGCCTTCGCCCACTCTAAAGGCCAGCTGAATGACACCCTGACCGAGGTCGCGCAAGGTTTTCTGCGTGACGCCGGACATGATGTTCGCGTTGTGCGTGCCGACAGCGATTACGACATCAAAGCCGAAGTGCAGAACTTCCTGTGGGCTGACACCATTATCTGGCAGATGCCGGGCTGGTGGATGGGTGCGCCCTGGACGGTGAAAAAATACATTGATGATGTGTTCACTGAAGGCCACGGTTCCCTGTATGCCAGCGACGGCCGCACCCGTTCTGACGGCGCGAAAAAATACGGTTCCGGCGGTCTGCTGCAGGGCAAAACTTATATGCTGTCGCTGACCTGGAACGCGCCGCTGGAAGCCTTCACGGATAAAGAGCAGTTCTTCCATGGCGTTGGCGTTGACGGCGTTTACCTGCCGTTTCACAAAGCGAATCAGTTCCTTGGCCTTGAGCCGCTGCCGACCTTTATCACCAACGACGTGATCAAAATGCCGGACGTGCCGCGTTATATCGCAGAATATCGCAAGCATCTTGCGGAAATTTTTGCTTAACTGTGGGATGGAATTTAGAAGGAGTTAAACCATGTTAACTGTGATTGCTGAAATTCGTACCCGTCCTGGCCAACACCATCGCCAGGCGGTGCTCGACGAATTCGCGAAGATTATCCCGACCGTACTGAAAGAAGAAGGCTGCCACGGCTATGCGCCGATGGTGGATCACGCTGCCGGCGTGAGCTTCCAGAGCACTAACCCGGATTCCATTATGATGGTGGAACAGTGGGAAACCGTCGCGCATCTTGAGGCGCATCTGCAAACCGCGCATATGAAGGCGTGGAGCGACGCGGTGAAAGGCGACGTGCTGGAAACCCATATTCGTATTCTTGAGCAGGGCGTGTAATTACCCCTCCCCCTGGCCCGCTTCCCGTGAAGAGGGTGAAAAGGGTCTGAGCCCTCTCCCATTGGGAGAGGGTTCGGGTAAGGAGAAATCACCAGTACAGCTTCCAGCTTTGCGTCACACGCATTAACGCTTCCACGTAGAAATAATCCCCCCAGCTGCTGCACTCATCCACCCCTTTATTACTGGCAAGATGATAAACGGAATGTTTCAGCAGACCGTTGCACGCCTCGTCGCTGCCCGCCAGATAGTGCTTCGTCAGCGATGACATGATCCCTTCCGCCCACTGCTGATAGCGCGCGCGATCCGGATCGGTCACCGGCAGGTGCTTCACCAGCTCCAGTAAGCCGCACACGGCAATCGCCGCCGACGACGAATCCCGCAGCGCATCGGTGCCGAGCAGCGCCAGATCCCAGTGGCAGACATAATCTTCCGGCAGACGGTTAAGGAAGTAGTTCGCCAGCCGTTTGGAGAGCGCGATCATGTCGCGGTCGCCGGTATAGATATAGCTGAGCAGGAAACCGTAAATCCCCCACGCCTGACCCCGCGACCAGCAGGAGTCGTCGGCATAACCCTGCTGGGTGTTGCCGTAGCGCGGCGCGCCGGTTTCCACGTCCATGTAGTAGGTGTGGTAGGTAGAGGCATCAGGGCGGATTAAATAGGTCGCCGACTGCTGAACGTGGGCTTTCGCGGCGTCAGCGAAGCGCGGATCGCCGGTCTGCTCCGTCGCCCAGTAGAGCAGCGGCAGGTTCATGGTGCAGTCGATGATCATGCGCCCGGCCTGCGCCGGATCTTTCAGATCGCCCCACGCCTGGATGATTTTCGCCCGTGGATGAAAACGCTCCAGCAGCGCTTCAGCCGCCAGCAGCGAGAAACCGCGCGCATCACGATTTCCGGTCAGACGCCATGCCGCTACGCAGGAGAGCGTGTAGAGAAAACCGAGATCATGGGTATTGGTGTCGTGACGACCGGCAATGCGCGCGCCGAACGAGCGGACGTGCTTTTCCGCCATCTCACGGAAAACCTCGTCGCCGCTCATCTCCCATGCCAGCCACAGCTGCCCCGTCCAGAAGCTGGTGGTCCACTCGACGTTTTCCGTCAGCGGATAGCGCCCGTCCACCGCGGCCTCTGCGGGAAATTTATCACCGAACTCGATTAAATGACGGCGGATCAGCGTCAGAACATGGTTACGTGCCGAGGCCATGTCATCGCTGAACGCATGGCGATCCAGTGTCGGCTCAGGGAATTCACGTAACGGTTCTTCAACGATATTATTTAACATCTTTCGGTTCCTTTTGACTGACTACGGCGGGATAACGTCTTCCCGCTTCAGGGATTAGCGTGATGCGTTATTTCCGGCCACGTCCAGCGGCGCGCTGGGGCGCATTTTGCTCTGGCAGGCGGACAGCGTGAAAGCGGAAACAAGGGTAAAGAACAGGGCAATCGATCCCATGATGATATAGGTCTGCTCGAAGCCGATACGGTCATACATCAGCCCCGCCGGCGAAGAAACCACGACATTACCGACATACAGCATCGCCTGATAACCCAGTAAATACATGGTGGCGTTAACACGTTTATCGAAATGTTCGGCGATATATTTAAATACCGACACCAGCAGCAGACAGATTTCCAGACCATACAGCGGTTTGAGGACGGAAATAAGCAGATGGGAATCGCAGACGCCGGAGATAATCAAGCGTGCGCCTACCAGTAATCCGACAATTAATAACCCTTTCTTGGCACCCACATAATTCACGAACAGCGGGATCACCATATACATGATGAATTCCATGCCGGACTGCACGGTACCGAGATAACCGAAGATAGCGTTGCCCTGATGCACATCATCAAAGAAAGTGACGAAGTAGCGGGAGAATTGCTGCTCGGCGATAAACATCATCCATGCCACGCCCGCTACATAGAGGCAGAAGGCCCAGAATTTACGGCTTTTCAGCAGCGCATAAACGTCAGCCGGCGCAATTTTTTCTTTGGTCAGCACCTCGCTGGCGTGTGCCGTGCGGGTGTCCACTTTCAGGCTGAACAGCACGACCAGCATGACGATGGAAGCCACGCTGCCGAGCATAAAGTTATACGCGGGCGAAAGGTTAAACAGCAGGCCGGAGAAGGATGACGCCACCGCCCACCCCAGCGATCCCCACATGCGGATCTGGCCGAACTCCATGCCGTTCAGACGACTGTAGCGATCGGTATAGGATTCACAGGCCGCCACGCCCGCATACCAGGCAAAGCTTAAATAGATCGCCCCGACAATAATGCCCAGCATGGTGTTAGACATTAACAGCGGCTGGTAGACATAAATAAAGAACGGCGCCATTAATGCCGACATTGCCACGACAAAATAGAGCAGGTATTTACTCATGCCGATTTTATCGAGAATATAGCCGTAAATCGGTTTAAGGATCACCGAAAATATGCCGTTTACCGCGAACACGGTCCCGATGACGGTGCCGCTTAAATTCGCTTTTTGTCCCAGCCAGATCGCCAGCAAGCCAATACTGGCCGACCACGTAAAGAAATAAAGAAAGATAAAGCTACTGATCTTGTAATATTCAGACCGATTGGTGGTTGATATTTTAGCCATACTATCCTCGACGAAAGCATGCAGATACAGAGGTTGATTGTTATGGCGGGCTGACGCCCGCTGTTTATAACGTGATGGTGATACGGTTTTCCGCCGCCGGATGGCGCACGATAAAGGTATTGTCTTCACGCAGGACTACAGGGGCGGTGCTTAGCCATTCATTCTGATGCGCACCTGCGCGTACCGCGCAGCACAGCCAGTGCTGACCCGGTGCCAGCTCGCCGGTCAGCACCGGAATGGCGGCGCATTCAGCGAACATTACGTTGCTGTTCGGCGGCGTAATAACGCAGTCCGCCTCACGGGTTATACCGACGGGCAAAGAGAGGATCGCGCTGTCGCCGTTACGGGCCTGTACCCGGCAACCGTCATGCCACATCTGCGGCTCCGCTTTCATCACCGCGAATCCGCCTTCAGTGCTGTTTAAACGGCGGGCGGTGTTGATCTGATGGAGGCGCACGTGCCAGTCGCCGCAGGGAATAAGCCAGCTGGCGATGTGTACGTCATGCCAGGGCGACCAGCGGGAAAAAATATGATCGTCATGCACCACCACCTCGTCACACTCACGGCGGCCACGCCAGTAGTTATCCCCTTCCGACAGCAACAACATGGAATCACAGGCGGCGTGCTTAATGCCGTAGCGTCCGCGTTCGATGGTGAAACCAAAACGGCTGGAGTAGGCAAACTTGGTGTATTTGGCTTCGGTATTCACATAGTTGTTCAGCTCCAGTTGCCCGGAGGTGAGCATGTACACATGTTGTGAATGCTCGCTGTGCACAAGGATCTGCTGCGCATGGGGAATGGCACGCTTATCGGCCAGCGCAGGAAATGGTAACTCCTCCGCCAGCCAGAACGGATGCTCCGCAGGCAGCGCCAGGATGAGGAAGACTTTCAGCGCCCAGTAGGGCGATCCCGGTGAATTGTAGTCTTCGCAGAATGCCAGGTTGGGATACGCGAAACCGAGGGTCAGAATGCCGTCACGGTCAAAAATCGGCTGTTTCAGCCACCAGCGTAAATGGCGCAGAATAATGCCCTTCACCACGCCTGGCGTGAACACCTCCAGCCCGGCAAAAGCCACGCCGCTCCAGAACGCCACCATCGCAAAACGGTAGGTCAGGCTGCGGCCAAAGGGTACCGATTCGCCCCCGGCTGCCGACATATAAATAAAATCCTGCGCAAATTGCGCGGCACGATCGCGCAGGATCTGCGCGCGGGCCGGATCGTCTTCGCCGTTGAGCGTGGCGTAGATCAGGCCGTAAAAGTGAAATGCCATCGAGATGTAATAATCTTTCGGACGACCGGGGCCATCGGCGTACCAGCCGTCGCCCAGGTAATAGGCTTCCATTAAACCAAAGCGATGCTCGATTGCACTGCGATCCCACGGCAGCCCGGCACGCTTGAAGCCCAACTGCACCATAATGGCGAAATAGTTCCAGTTGCTGTCCGGCATTTGCGCGTCGGTGATCTGGTTCAGCCAGCGATGCAAATTGTCGCGCTCGCGGGCGGTGAAACTTTCCAGCAATTTATCCTGCAACAACGAAAGCCCCAGACCGTAGGCCGCCATCTCCACCAGTCGCTGGTCATAAGGCCCGGTATCGCCCCAGTATCCGGCGCTCTGCGGATCGGTGCCCTGTTTAATCGCAGTGAGATATTTATCGCTGTATGGCACGGACTGGCCGCCCGCCATCAGCGGGAAAACGCCCCACAGCGCCCGTGATAATCCTTCCATCATCGCAATGTCCGCGCCGTAATGCGCGCAGGTGTCGCCTAATGAAAAGCCTGAGCGCCCTGCGGGAAACTGCCGGTCCAGTGCGCCGAGCATGGTCATTAATGCATCAACTACGTCTGCACGGGAAGACAATGTATTTGAGGTTTCTGTAGTCGCCGTCAGCATGGTTCTGCCTCTCACAATCAAGTGGCACAAGCATAGTGAATGGGTGACAGGCAGAAATGTTACCTTTGTCACACCACCAGAACTCTTTTGAACTGGCTGTTAAGAAAATTTAAAAAATAGGTTTATAAATGGATTTAGCGCGGAAAAAGTTGAGAACTATTGCACCATGTCAGAAATGTTGCCGTCGGATCGGCTGGAGTTAATTACGCTTAACGATGCCATCGTGTCATTCAGTCGTTTGTTTGCGAACACGGTGCGTTACCATCACTGGCATCAATGCCTTGAAGTGCTGTATGTCGAGGAAGGCTACGGTATCGCCATTGTTGATAACCGGCAGTACACCATGCGGCCGGGGCGGCTGTTTATTTTTCCGCCCTTTACGCTGCACAAGGTGATGGTCGATGAGCAGGCGCAGGACTGTTATCGCCGTACCATTATTCATGTCGATCACCATGCAGTACTGAAAATTTTGCGCGATTTCCCGCAAAATCAGCAGCGTCTGCAAAAGCTGTCGACGCGCGGCGGCCCGGCGCTGGTCGTCGATGCCTCCGCCCAGCACGCCCATCTTGATAATCTGTTCAGCCTGTACGCCCGTCTTGCCGCCAGCGCGCCGCTGAATGCGGAGCAGGTCGCCTGCCTGCTGTTGAGTCTGTTCTCAATGCTGCCGGACGATAACGCCGCGCCGTCGGATAACCGGCAGAGTCTGGCGACGCAGGTGATGTTCTGGCTGGAGGAGAACTATCAGCAAAAATTCAGTCTCGACAGGCTGGCGCAGGAGTTGGGGAAATCGCGGAGTTATCTGTCACGCCGCTTTCATCTGGAAACCGGAGAGCATCTGCACCAGTACCTGAACACCATCCGCCTGCGCAAAGCCTGTGAGGCGTTGCTGCACAGCCCGCTGAGCGTCAGCGAGGTGGCGACAGTGGTCGGTTTTTCCGATGTGACCTATTTTATCAGCGCGTTTAAGAAGGGAATTGGCGAAACGCCATTGCAGTACCGGAAGACGCATAAAACAGAAAAGCCGCTTCCACGTTCTGCGTGAAAGCGGCTTCCGGGACGGGTTTAGCCATCGAGTTCGGCGAGGTCGCCTTTTTCCTGCAACCAGTTGCGGCGATCTTCGGAGCGTTTTTTCGCCAGCAACATATCCATCATCGCATTAGTACGCTGATCGTCTTCGTCGCTGATGGTCAGCTGCACCAGGCGGCGCGTATTGGGATCGAGCGTGGTTTCGCGCAGCTGCATCGGGTTCATCTCGCCAAGGCCTTTAAAGCGCTGGACGTTCGGTTTGCCCTTCTTGCGCTTGAGCTGTTCCAGCACACCCGCTTTTTCTTCTTCGGTCAGCGCGTAGTACACCTCTTTACCAAGATCGATACGGTACAGCGGCGGCAGCGCTACATAAACGTGCCCGTGCTTGACCAGGGTGCGGAAGTGCTTCACAAAGAGCGCGCACAGCAGCGTGGCGATGTGCAGGCCATCGGAATCCGCATCCGCGAGAATACAGATCTTGCCGTAGCGCAGCTGGGTTAAATCTTCGCTGTCCGGATCGATACCGATCGCCACCGAAATGTCGTGCACTTCCTGGGAGGCCAGCACTTCATCCGACGAGACTTCCCAGGTGTTGAGGATCTTACCTTTCAGCGGCATGATCGCCTGAAACTCACGGTCGCGCGCCTGTTTAGCCGAGCCACCCGCCGAGTCCCCTTCCACAAGGAACAGTTCGGTACGGTTCAGATCCTGCGCGGTACAGTCCGCCAGCTTGCCGGGCAGTGCCGGGCCGCTGGTCAGCTTTTTACGCACAACTTTCTTGGCGGCGCGCATACGCCGCTGGGCGCTGGAAATCGCCATTTCCGCCAGCATTTCTGCCGACTGAACGTTCTGGTTCAGCCACAGGGTAAAGGCATCCTTCACCACGCCGGACACAAAAGCAGCGCACTGACGTGAAGAGAGACGTTCTTTGGTCTGCCCGGCGAACTGCGGATCCTGCATCTTGACTGACAGCACGTAAGCGCAGCGATCCCAGATGTCTTCCGCCGACAGCTTCACGCCGCGCGGCAGAATATTGCGGTATTCGCAGAACTCACGCATCGCATCCAGCAGCCCCTGACGCAGGCCGTTGACATGCGTGCCGCCCTGCATGGTAGGGATGAGGTTGACGTAGCTTTCTGTCAGCAGCTCGCCGCCTTCCGGCAGCCACAGCAGCGCCCAGTCCACCGCTTCCACATCACCGGCAAAACTGCCGACAAAAGGCGTTTCCGGTAGCGTAGGCAGGCCGTTTACCGCTTCGCCAAGATAGTCGTTAAGGCCGTCGGCGTAGCACCAGCGCTGCTCGCTGCCGTTCACTTCATCTTTAAAGGTGATTTCCACGCCAGGGCAGAGGACCGCCTTGGCTTTCAGCACGTGCGTCAAACGTGAAACCGAGAAACGCGGGCTGTCAAAGAAGCTTTCATCCGGCCAGAAGTGAACGCTGGTACCGGTGTTGCGCTTCGCGCAGGTGCCGGTCACGTCCAGTTCTTTGACTTTCTCGCCGTTTTCAAAGGCGATGTTGTAGATTTTGCCGTCACGGCGCACGTTCACTTCCACGCGGCGGGACAGGGCGTTGACGACGGAGATCCCTACGCCGTGCAGGCCGCCGGAGAACTGATAGTTTTTGTTGGAGAATTTACCGCCCGCGTGCAGACGGCAGAGGATCAGTTCCACTGCCGGAACGCCCTCTTCCGGGTGAATATCCACCGGCATGCCGCGGCCATCATCGATAACTTCCAGCGACTGATCGGCATGCAGAATGACATCCACGCGCTTCGCGTGACCTGCCAGCGCTTCATCCACGCTGTTATCAATAACTTCCTGGCCCAGATGGTTAGGGCGGGTGGTGTCGGTATACATCCCCGGACGGCGGCGAACCGGCTCAAGCCCGGTCAGTACCTCAATGGCATCAGCGTTATAGGATTGCGTCATGGTTTGTTCGTAGATTGTGATCGCATCGTTTCCTGACAGACTTAATGCAGTCCGAGGAAATCGATAATCTGTGTGAAATGATCGTCAAAGCCCACAAAGGCATGGTTCCCGCCTTCAATAACTGTCTGGCGGCATGACGCGTAATACGCGACGGCCTGGCGGTAATCCAGCACTTCATCGCCCGTTTGCTGTAGCAGCCAGAGTAAATCCGACGCTTCCAGCGGGTCAATCTGCATGACTTTTAGATCGTAAATATGGCGAGACTCTAGCACATATTGCTGACCGGTGTAGGGGTTCTCGTTCTGCCCTAAAAAATCCCGCAGTAATTCGAAGGGGCGCACCGCCGGGTTCACCACCACGGCAGGCAGCATAAAGCATTGCGACAGCCAGGTGGCGTAATAGCCGCCTAAGGACGAGCCGACAATCCCCAGCGGTTCACCGCCATGCCTCAGCACCAGCGTTTCCAGTAGCTCCGCCGCATCGCCGGGGTACGGCGGCAACTGCGGGATCATCATGTTGATTTGCGGGTGATGCTGAGCCAGCCACTGCTGAAACTGGGTGGCCTTCGCCGAACGCGGCGAACTGTTAAAGCCATGCAAATAAAGGAGCGTAGACATCAGTAGCCTTCAGAAGCGGTATCAGGACGGAACTGCGTGCTTTGCAGCCGACAGACTTCCGTATGCAGCGTGCCGTCGGCACACAGCTCCAGCCAGCGCCAGCCGGGCGCGGCGCTATCCAGCGTGAAGTTGAAACAGTGCGGCTTAAACTGTACGCAGGTTGACGGCGTGGCGAGCAGCCGACGGCCGTTCCAGTCCAGATTTTGTTCCTGATGGATATGACCGCATAACAGATACTTGACCTGCGGGTAGCGCACCAGCACGTTGTCCAGCTCCTGCGCGTTGCGCAGGCTGTGCTGATCCAGCCAGCCACACCCCGCGGGCAGCGGATGATGGTGCAGCAACAGCAGCGTATGGCGATCGGGCGCATCCGCCAGCTTACGCTCCAGCCAGTCGAGCTGAAACTCGCTCAGCTCACCGTGCGGCACGCCAAACACCTGGCTGTCGAGCAGCAGGATTTGCCAGTGGTCGCCCGCAAAAACGCGTTTTGACGGCGAAATACCGGCATCCTCAAGGGTGCTGTACATGGCAGGCTGAAAATCATGATTTCCCGGTAACCATACGCAGGGCGCATCAAAGCTTGCGATGCCATCAGCAAAGTGCTGATAGGCCGCAGCCGTGTGATCCTGCGACAGATCGCCGGTGGCGACAATAAGATCGCAGTCGCGCTGTTGGGCGTGGATGGCGTCCAGCACCGCCCGATAGCTCTCCCAGGTATTCACGCCTAATAGCGTTTCATGCTTCTCAGCAAACAGGTGAGTATCGGTTATTTGTAAGATCCTGATGTTGGCCTCACCAGCCAGCCCCAGATTTAACAGGCTTTCCAAATGGTGTCCTTAGGTTTCACGACGCTAACAAACCGGAATCGCCATTGCTCCATGTGCTAAACAGTATCGCAGCCAGTCGGCTAAAAACTGATTAATTTGATGCTTTTCGTCGCGTTGATGCAACTTTTTGTTTGGATAATCATAACGTGCTTTGAAGCGAAAAATCTGCTGACTTGAACACACTTCAGCGACCATCGCATCATGATAAAGACGTACCGTCAGTGACGGCAGGCTCCAGTAGCTTATCGCCGGAACCGTTTGTACGATTTCCACCAGCGTAGTGTAGCGGGTGGACTCGGTGATCGTTAACCGGTATTGCGCATTGGCCACCTGATAGCTCACTGTTTCGCCGGGTGCATCAGTACGTGGCAACAGGCGTCGCAACTGCGCGAAGTTGGTTTCGCACAGGCGCATCATCTCAGGGAAGTCAGGTGTGTAACGCTTCATTTTATCCACTCTTTTCTCAATGCTTCATAATGCAGCTGCAGCCATTGCAGGGCGATGACAGACGCTGCGTTGTCGATTTTCCCCTCTTCTACCCACTGATAAGCCTGTTCCCGGCTCACCACATGAACACGAATATCTTCGTTTTCGTCCACCAGACCATGTATACCTTTGGCCTGTGTGGCATCCACTTCACCAACCAACAGCGATAACCGCTCGCTGGTGCCCCCTGGGCTTGCCAGGTAGCTCATAAATGTCTTCGTGCGACCAACCTCAAGGCCCGCTTCTTCTACCGCTTCGCGCCGCGCCACGTCCTCAACGGTTTCACCTTCCTCGATCATACCGGCGACCAGTTCCAGCAGCCAGGGCGTGTCGCTGGTGTCATAGGCGGCGATACGGATTTGCTCAATCAGCACGATTTGGTCGCGCACTGGGTCATAGGGTAGCAACACCGCGGCGTGCCCGCGTTCAAAAATTTCACGGCGCACTTCATTGCTCATCTCACCGTTGAAAAGGCGATGGCGAAAACGGTATAAATCGAGCGAAAAAAAACCACTGTACAGGGTTTCCCGTGCAATAATTTCTACATCATTTTTGGTGAAAGTCGTGGCAACTGGTTTGTCTTTACTCATGATTCATCCCGCCCTAAATAGTGATGAAATTGTGGATTTCAAGGCACCAGGACTGCCGTTTACCGTACCTTGTGGTAGATTGGTGCAAATTAACGCCAGATGGCACGTAACGCCAACCTTTTGTCATGCTAGTCTCTGCTAGAATCGGCAATTATTTTTACTCTTTGATCAGCGCTATATCATGCTTCACAACAAGGAATGCAAATGAAGAAATTGCTCCCCATCCTAATCGGCCTGAGCCTTGCAGGTTTCAGCGCCATGAGCCAGGCAGAAAACCTGTTGCAGGTTTACAAACAGGCGCGTTTAAGCAACCCGGAGCTGCGCAGGTCTGCGGCAGACCGTGATGCTGCATTCGAGAAAATTAACGAAGCACGCAGCCCGTTACTGCCACAGCTGGGTTTGGGTGCGGATTACACCTACAGCAATGGCTTCCGCGACAGCAATGGTGTGAACTCAAACGCCACCAGCGCCTCTTTGCAACTTACACAAACCCTGTTTGACATGTCAAAGTGGCGTGCACTGACGCTGCAGGAAAAAGCCGCTGGTATCCAGGATGTGACCTTCCAGACTGACCAACAGACGTTGATCCTGAACACAGCCACCGCCTACTTCAACGTGTTGAGCGCGATTGACTCGCTCTCTTATACCGAAGCGCAGAAACAGGCGATCTATCGCCAGCTCGATCAGACCACCCAGCGCTTTAACGTCGGCCTGGTTGCTATTACCGACGTGCAGAACGCCCGTTCACAGTACGACACCGTGCTGGCGAACGAAGTTACTGCGCGCAACAATCTGGATAACGCCGTTGAGCAACTTCGTCAGGTCACCGGTAACTACTACCCGGAACTGGCGTCACTGAACGTCGATAGCTTCAAAACCAACAAGCCGCAGCCGGTAAACGCGCTGCTGAAGGAAGCGGAAAGCCGCAACCTGTCGCTGTTGCAGGCCCGTCTGAATCAGGATCTGGCGCGTGAGCAAATCCGCCAGGCGCAGGACGGCCATCTGCCGACGCTGGGTTTAACCGCTTCTACCGGCGTGTCTGACACCTCTTACAGCGGCTCAAAAACCAATAACGCCCAGTTCGACGACAGCAATGTCGGCCAGAACAAAGTCGGCCTGAACTTCTCCCTGCCGCTGTATCAGGGCGGAATGGTGAACTCGCAGGTGAAACAGGCGCAGTACAACTTTGTGGGTGCCAGCGAGCAGCTTGAAACCGCACACCGCAGCGTAGTACAGAACGTCCGTTCGTCGTTTAACAATATCAACGCGTCCATCAGCAGCATCAAGGCCTATGAACAGGCCGTGGTTTCTGCCCAGAGTTCTCTGGATGCGAGCGAAGCGGGTTATTCCGTGGGTACGCGTACCATCGTGGATGTGCTGGATGCCACCACGGCGCTGTATAACGCCAAGCAGCAGCTTTCCAGCGCGCGTTATAACTACCTGATCAACCAGCTGAACATCAAATCTGCGCTCGGTACGCTGAACGAGCAGGATCTGCTGGCGCTGAACAGCACGCTGGGTAAACCGACGTCCACCACCCCTGAAGCCGTGGCGCCGGAAAACCCACAGCAGGATGCTCGCGTGCAGAACATCGCCGCGGATACGCAATCTGCGACCACGGCTGAAGCCCCTGCCGCTGCCAGCAATGGCCGTAACGGCGCTAACCCGTTTAGCCGTTAATCTGTGCAATGGGGGCGTCAGCCCCCATTTCAACGTAAGACAACGTAAAGATCACCCCTCCACGCCCCTTCTGGCCTGTTCGCGCTTCATTTTCAACCACTCATCCTCTATCCTGAGCACTATTCACCTTGCTGTAACTCTGGGCTCTGGAAGACATCTATGAAACGGACAAAAACGATTAATCATGCGACGTTCCGCAAAAGCTGGAGCGCACGCCACCTGACGCCGGTCGCCTTCGCCGTTACTGCTGTGTTTATGCTGGCAGGCTGCGAACAAAGTGACGAAACGGTATCCATGTATCAAAACGCGGACGACTGCACCAGCGCCAACCCGGGTAAAAGCGCGGAATGCACCACCGCTTTCAATAACGCCAAAAAAGAAGCTGAACGCACCGCGCCGAAGTACGCCACGCGCGAAGACTGTGTGGCTGAATTTGGCGAAGGTCAGTGCCAGCAGGCCCCTGCTCAGGCGGGTTTAGCACCGGAAAACCAGGCGCAAACTCAGCAAAGCGGGAGCTTCTGGATGCCGCTGATGGCGGGTTATATGATGGGCCGCATGATGGGCGGTGGCGCAGGCTTCGCTCAGCAGCCGCTGTTCACCTCCCGTAACCCGGCCAGCCCGGCTTATGGCCAGTACACCGATGCCTCTGGCAAAGGCTATGGTGCCGCACAGCCAGGCCGTACGGCCACCGTCCCGAAAACCGCGCTGGCCCCTAAACCGGCCACTACCTCCACGGTCACCCGTGGCGGCTTTGGCGAATCGGTCGCTAAACAATCCACCATGCAGCGTAGCGCTGCTGGCACCTCTTCACGCTCAATGGGCGGCTGATACGCATGGAAAGAATCAGTATTGTTGAGCGCCCGGACTGGCGCGACAAAGCCACCGAATACGGCTTTAATTTCCATACCATGTATGGCGAGCCGTACTGGTGCGAAGACGCGTATTACAAGCTCACCCTGGCGCAGGTTGAAAAGCTGGAAGACGTGACGGCAGAGCTGCATCAGATGTGCCTGAAGGTCGTGGAAAAGGTGATCGCCAGCGATGCGCTGATGACCAAATTCCGCATTCCTAAGCATACCTGGGGCTTTGTGCGTCAGTCCTGGCAGACGCAACAGCCATCCCTCTATTCCCGCCTCGATCTGGCGTGGGATGGCGTGGGTGAACCGAAACTGCTGGAGAACAACGCCGATACGCCGACGTCGCTGTATGAAGCCGCGTTTTTCCAGTGGCTGTGGCTTGAAGATCAGCTTAAGGCTGGCAATCTGCCTGCCGGTAGCGATCAGTTCAACAGCCTGCAGGAAAAGCTCATTGAGCGCTTTGGCGAGCTGCGTGACCAGTATGGTTTTAACCTGCTGCACATGGCCTGCTGCCGGGATACCGTGGAAGATCGCGGTACCGTGCAATATTTACAGGACTGCGCCGCCGAAGCCGGGATCGCCACTGAATTCCTGTTCATCGAAGATATTGGTCTCGGTGAAAAAGGCCAGTTCAGCGATCTGCAGGATCAGGTGATCAGCAATCTGTTTAAGCTTTATCCCTGGGAATACATGCTGCGCGAAATGTTCTCCACCAAGCTGGAAGACGCGGGCGTGCGCTGGCTGGAGCCGGCGTGGAAAAGCATTATTTCCAATAAGGCGCTGTTACCGATGCTGTGGGAGATGTTCCCGGATCATCCGAATCTGCTGCCCGCCTGGTTTGCCGAAGACGATCACCCCACGCCTGAAAAGTACGTGGTGAAACCGATTTTCTCCCGCGAAGGCGCCAACGTGTCGATCATCGAAAACGGCAAAACCATTGAACAGGCTGAAGGCCCGTATGGCGAAGAAGGCATGATCGTGCAGGAGTTCTGCCCGTTGCCGAAATTCGGCGACAGCTATGTGCTTATTGGTAGCTGGCTTATCAACGATCAACCCGCCGGCATCGGCATTCGTGAAGATCGGGCGCTGATCACCCAGGATCTGTCGCGCTTCTATCCGCATATCTTTGTGGAATAAATAAAACCCGGTGGCGTTCTGCTTACCGGGTTTTTTGTTTACCCAATCTGCACCGACAGCATACTCAGCGATCCCATTTCCAGCCCTTCCACCGGAATGGTTATCGGCTCCTCCCCGTCCCACGCGCCCAGCACGTAGAGCAGCGGCAGGAAGTGATCCGGCGTCGGGTTCGACAGGGAACCGCCTTCGTGATCGAGGTAGTTCACCAGCGGATGCTGCTCCGTCGGCCCCTTCCAGGTCAGATTATCCTTCACGTAATCGTTAAACGAGACTGCCCATGGATAAGGCGTGCTTTCACCGTGCCAGCGCGCCGTGCGCAGGTTATGCACCACGTTGCCACTGGCGATCAGCATGATGCCCTGATCGCGCAGCGTGGCGAGCTTACGGCCCAATTCATAATGCCAGGCCGCAGATTTGGTGCTGTCGAGGCTGAGCTGCACCATCGGAATGTCCGCGTTCGGGTACATCTTGATCAGCACGCCCCAGGAACCGTGGTCAAAGCCCCAGGCTTCCTGATCCAGCGTTACCGGTACCGGCGCCAGCAGGTCCACCAGCTGCTGGGCCAGTTCAGGCGAACCGGGCGCAGGATAGTGCGTGTCATACAGTGCCTGCGGGAAACCGCCGAAGTCATGAATGGTCTTTGGCTCCGCCATGGCCGTGACCCCGGTGCCGCGAGTAAACCAGTGCGCGGAGATCACCACAATGGCTTTTGGACGCGGCAACGTCTCGCCAAGATACTGCCAGGCGCGGGTGTAAATGTTATCTTCAAGAACATTCATCGGGCTGCCGTGGCCTAAAAATAGTGCTGGCATACGCGGTACTGACATGGTCATATCCTTACAAAGCGGCTAAATAATATGTGGTTACCTTACGCTGTTTCTGACGCGGATAAACGCAGATAACCGTGATGAAGATCATCAGGAATTTTGAATGTAAGAAATGCGTAAAGGATGAATGACCCGCTCGCGTTCGCCATTAATCCTCATTAACATAAATGAGAATGATTATCACAAGGAGTTGTTAATGTCAGTTCCCTTGATCCTGACCTTACTGGCTGGGGCGGCCACCTTTATTGGCGCGATCCTCGGCGTAATGGGTCAGAAACCCTCCAATCGCGTGCTGGCATTTTCGCTCGGTTTTGCGGCGGGCATCATGCTGTTAATTTCTTTGATGGAGATGCTGCCTGCGGCGTTAGCCACGCCGGATATGCCACCGGTTCTCGGCTACGGCATGTTTATCGTCGGCCTGCTCGGCTACTTTGCGCTCGATCGCCTGCTGCCTCATGCCCACCCGCAGGATTTGCTGCCCGCCAGTGAAAGCCAGCCGTTGCCGCGTAACCTCCGGCGCACCGCGATCCTCCTGACGCTTGGCATCAGCCTGCACAACTTCCCGGAAGGCATTGCCACCTATGTGACGGCGAGTAACAACCTTGAACTCGGCTTTGGCATTGCCCTCGCCGTGGCGCTGCACAATATTCCTGAAGGTCTGGCGGTTGCCGGGCCGGTCTATGCTGCCACCGGCTCTAAACGCACCGCGATTTTTTGGGCGGGTATCTCGGGTCTGGCGGAGATCCTGGGCGGCGTGCTGGCGTGGCTGATCCTCGGAAGCCTGCTGTCACCGCTGCTGATGGCGGCGATCATGGCGGCAGTGGCGGGAATTATGGTCGCCCTGTCGGTGGACGAACTGATGCCGCTGGCAAAAGAGATCGACCCCAACAATAACCCCAGCTATGGCGTGCTGTGTGGCATGTCGGTGATGGGACTGAGCCTGGTGCTGTTACAGTTTCTGGGTATCGGCTGAGTGATCCTGCCAGAACGGGCGGAACGGGGAGTGAGGCGGAGACAATGACGTATGCCGTACATGATGTACGGCATACAGGCATAACTTAGCTGGCTTTGCGCTCATGTTCACGACGATAGGCCACCAGATCTTCAATGGTGACAACCGCCATATTGTGTTGCTGCGCAAAGGCAATGCACTCCGGCGCGCGCGCCATGGTGCCATCATCATTGGTCAGTTCACACAGCACGCCTGCGGGTTTGAAACCGGCCAGCGTCACCAGATCGATGGTCGCTTCAGTGTGGCCGCCACGGGTCAGTACGCCGCCCGGCTGCGCACGCAGCGGGAACACATGGCCCGGACGGTGGAGATCGGACGGCTTCGCGCCATCGGCAATCGCAGCGCGAACGGTGGTGATGCGGTCCGCTGCGGATACGCCAGTCGTCACGCCATGCGCGGCTTCGATGGTCACGGTAAAACCGGTGCCGAAGGCGCTGGTGTTGTTTTCTACCATCATCGGCAGATCGAGCTGTTTACGGCGTTCGTCGGTCAGGCACAGGCATACAATGCCGCTGCCGTGACGGATCGTCAGCGCCATTTGTTCAACAGTCATGGTTTCGGCGGCGAAAATCATATCGCCTTCGTTTTCACGGTCTTCGTCGTCAAGCACCATTACACCACGGCCTTCGCGCAGTGCGGCTAACGCACGTTCGATGCGTTCAAAAGGAGTGCCAAAAGAAGAAAGCAGCGTCTGATTCATGGTAAAAAAACCTCATTAACATTATGGTTACCAGAATCAGGGCAGTCTTAGGAGTACCGCATAGCGGCAAAAAAATAACGTGAACGGGTCTTGCCCGTCTGGATCGTTACTCTCTCCCATCCGGACTCTAACCGTCGGCCCCGGAATTACACCGGATCTGCTGACCTTCAGATTTACACCTGAAGCGCTCGCGGGCTTTCAGCATAAGGTTTACACCTGCCGATTTACCGCCGGTGGGGAATTTCGCCCCGCCCTGAGAATAAGCGCAATAACTATAACGCTATTGATTATTTGCGGCAATGCCCGTGTGGTAAACAAATCTGGTTTAACACTGCGCTTAACACGCTACAATGTATGCTATTACCCACACGAACAGGGAACGACTATGATTGACCCGAAGAAAATTGAACAGATTGCCCGTCAGGTTCACGAGTCCATGCCGAAAGGCATTCGCGAATTTGGCGAAGACGTCGAGAAAAAAATCCGTCAGACGCTGCAATCGCAACTGACGCGTCTCGATCTGGTCAGCCGTGAAGAATTCGATGTACAGACGCAGGTTCTGCTGCGCACCCGCGAGAAGCTGGCGCTGCTTGAGCAACGCATCAGCGATCTGGAAACGCGTCATACCGCAGAAGAAGTGAAGCCGGCTCCGGCCATTCCGCCGGTTGATGCGGTAGATATCGATACGGACGTACAGAAATAATAGATTTTGCCCGGTCAGCATCGCGCTGCCGGGCAACCCTGCTTACTGGCTGTCTTTCTGGATCTTCTTAATGATGTTGGTGGTTGAACACCCATCTTCAAAATTAAGCACCATCACTTCGCCACCATTCGCCCACACTTCTTCACTGCCAGCGATTTGTTCAGGCTTGTAATCCCCGCCTTTCACCAGCAGATCCGGCAGAATGCCTGCGATCAGGCGCTGCGGCGTATCCTCTTCAAACGGCACCACCCAGTCCACGGCTTCCAGCGCGCCCAGCACAATCATGCGCTGTTCAAGCGGGTTCACCGGACGCGTTTCCCCTTTCAGGCGTTTAGTGGAGGCGTCGCTGTTAACCGCCACGATCAGACGATCGCCCAGCTTACGGGCATTGGCCAGATAAGAGACATGGCCCGCGTGCAGAATGTCGAACACGCCGTTGGTCATCACCACTTTCTCGCCACGCTTACGCGCGGCCGCCACGGCCTCTTTCAGAGCCGCTTCAGTCATCACGCCGAAGCCGGTTTCTGAACGTCCGCGTACCGCATTTTCCAGCTCGATAGGTGATACCGTCGAGGTACCCAGTTTACCCACCACGACACCGGCCGCCGCGTTGGCAAAATAGCAGGCCTCTTCCAGCGTGTTGCCTGCCGCCAGCGTCGCCGCCAGCACGCCGATCACCGTATCACCGGCACCGGTAACGTCGTACACTTCCTGTGCCTGGGTCGGCATATGCAGCGGTGCTTTACCCGGTTGCAGCAGCGTCATGCCCTGCTCGGAGCGCGTGACCAGCAGCGCCGAGAAATCAAAGTCGGCGATGATTTTCATACCGCGCTCGACGATCTCTTCTTCGCTTTTGCACTTGCCCGCCACCGCTTCAAACTCAGAGAGGTTCGGCGTCAACAGCGTAGCACCGCGGTAGCGCTCAAAATCGGTGCCTTTCGGATCGATAAGTACCGGTACGCCCGCATCACGCGCGAGGGTGATCATCTGCTGCACCGTCGCCAGCGCGCCTTTGGCGTAGTCGGACAGTACCAGCGCGCCAATGTTGTTCAGCGCCTGGCTGATACGCTCATGCAGCGGCTCCGGATCAACGCCTTCGAACCCTTCTTCAAAGTCGAGGCGGATCAGCTGCTGGTTGCGCGACAGCACACGCAGCTTGGTAATGGTCGGATGCGTGGGAACGGAAACGAAGTCACATTTGACGTTAACGTCGGCCAGCGTTTTGCTGAGCGCACGCGCGGCATCGTCGATACCGGTCAGGCCCACCAGACGCGAGTTCGCCCCCAGTGAAGCGATGTTCATCGCCACGTTCGCCGCGCCGCCTGGACGTTCTTCGATGGTATCCACTTTTACGACAGGCACCGGGGCTTCCGGTGAAATACGGCTGGTTGGGCCGTACCAGTAGCGATCCAACATGACGTCACCGACCACCATGACACCTGCACGTTCAAACTCTGGCAGCGTTACTTTCATTCCAGACTCCAGGCAATTTCAAAATTTTGCGCGCGATAATACCACACTGGCAGTTAAGCGCACGGTTCCACCAACCACTTCTGCCAGCTGGCGCTGACCTGCTGCCGGGCTTCCTTAAAGCACGACAACGGCACATGACCGGGTTGTTCCTGCAACGCCAGATGATGCAGCTCATCGCGCAGCGTAGTGTAGGCCTGCGTCAGCGCCTGTGCTTCGTTGTCATCCATGATGTCGTTTTGCGCCAGCAGTTCAAGGATGCGCACGTTATCGGACCAGCGCGTCAGCTTTGGCTTGTCGCGCGCGTGGCGCAGCACCAGATACTGGGTGATAAACTCAATATCGGTAATGCCGCCCTCATCGGCTTTCAGATCAAAACGATCCTTGTGTTTATTACCGAGGTGCGCCCGCATCTTCTCACGCATTTCGCGTACCTCTTTTTGCAGGGTTTCCCCTGCCCGCGGCTTCATCAGTACGTCGCGGCGGATAGTATCGAAAGCGGTTTTCAGCAGCGGATCGCCATACACCACACGGGCGCGCACCAGCGCCTGATGCTCCCATGTCCAGGCTTCATGCTGCTGATAATCTGCAAACGCGTCGGCGGTGGTCACCAGCATGCCCGCCGCGCCGGACGGGCGCAGACGCGCATCCACTTCATAGAGAATGCCCGACGAAGTACGGGTGCTGAACAGGTGCATAATGCGCTGGGCGAGGCGCAGATAGAACTGACGACCATCGATTTCCCGCTCGCCGTCGGTCATCACTTCTGCAGGGCAGTCATGCAAAAACACCAGATCGAGATCGGAACTGTAGCCCAGCTCCCAGCCGCCGAGTTTGCCATAACCCACCACCGCAAAACCGCGCCCTTCACGATCGTGAAGATGGGTGGGTTGCCCGTAACGCGCTACCATTTGCGTCCACGCCTGCTGCACGACGGCATCGATGATCGCTTCCGCCAGCCAGGTTAAGTGATCGCTCACTTTCATCACCGGCAGCGTGCCGGCGATGTCACCCGCAGCCACGCGCAGCATTTGCGCCTGCTTAAACTGGCGTAACGCCTCCAGCTGTTGCTCTTCGTCCTCTTCCGGCACGCGCAGCAGATACTGGCGCAGCTCGTCGCGATAGGCATCCGTCGCCGTCGGTTGATACAGCGTGCGGGTATCGAGCAGCTCGTCCAGCAGCAGCGGATAACGCGCCAGCTTGCTCGCCACCATCGGCGAGGCAGCGCACAGAGAAATCAGGTGTTTGAGCGCGCCGGGGAATTCGCTCAGCAACTCGAGATACGTCGTGCGCGTGACGATGCCGGTCAGCAGTGGCGTCAGGCGCGATAACGGCACCGGCGCATCATCCCGGGAGCAGACTTCGCTCAGCAGGTGCGGCATCAGGTGATCGAGTACCTGACGCCCGCGCGGGCCAATGGTGCGTTTATCGAGTTCTTTACGAAAATCGGCGATCAGCGCCACCACGCGCCGACGATCCTCATCGGCAAGATGCGCCAGCCCCGGCGTGGTGTCTTCTTCCTGCAACGCATCCTGCCACAACTCGCGCCACTGCTCAGACAGCTGTTCATCAGGAGACGCCGATTCATCGTCGCCAATCAGTTCGTTAAACACGCGGCGCACTGCCGCCATGTGCGTTGCCAGGGTTTGCATCAGCGCATCCCAGTCCGGTGCATTCATCCCCCATGCCAGCCGCGCACGGTTGAGATCGTCACCCGGCAGCGTCTGGGTCTGTTCATCGTTGATGCTTTGCAGCAGGTTTTCCAGACGCCGCAGATACAGATAGGCCGCACGCAGGATGTCAGCATCGCCGGGCGGCAGCAGGTTCAGTTGATCGATAGCCGTCAGCGTCGGCAGCAGCGCGCGGGATTGCAGCGATGGCTCGCGCCCGCCGCGGATCAGCTGGAACACCTGCACGATAAATTCGATTTCACGAATGCCGCCCGCGCCCAGCTTGATGTTGTCCTTCAGGCCACGGCGGCGCACTTCGCGCGCGATCATGCTCTTCATGTTACGCAGCGACTGGATGACGCTGAAATCGATATAGCGGCGGAAAACAAAAGGCCGCAGCATGGCGCGCAGTTCGTTGGTATAGGAACCGTCGTTATCGCCCATGATGCGGGCTTTCACCATCGCGTAACGCTCCCAGTCGCGCCCCTGCTCCTGGTAATAATCTTCCAGCGCGGCAAAACTCAGCACCAGCGGCCCGCTGTCGCCAAAGGGCCGCAGACGCATATCCACGCGATAGACAAAGCCGTCCTGCGTTGGCTGGTCGAGCACTTTGATCAACCGCTGCCCTAGCCGGGTGAAGAATTGCGCGTTATCCAGCTCACGCCGTCCGCCGCGGGTCACACCGTTTTCCGGCCAGGCGAAAATCAGATCGATGTCTGATGAGAAGTTCAGCTCACCGCCGCCGAGTTTGCCCATGCCAAGGATCAGCATCGGCTGAGGTTGCCCGTCCTGACTGCACGGCGTACCCCATTCCCGACAGCAGGCGTCATACAGCCAGTCACGCGCCGCGACGATCAGCGTTTCCGCCAGCACGCTCAGCTGTTGCAATATGTCCTCATCGGAAACCTGCGACAGTGCCTGCGCCCAGGCGATGCGCACCATGATGCGGCGGCGAAACAGACGCAGCTCGCGCATCAGCCCCGCTTCATCCTGCATCCCGGCCAGCGTCGTCTGCAACAGATCGGCATATGCCTGCCACTCATCCGCCCTGACCGGTTCCCGCTCAAGCGCAGTCAGCCAGTCGGGGTGCGCAATGAGGCTGTCGCACACAAAATCACTGAACGTAAGCACCGACTGCGCCTGCGGGCTTAGCGTGCGTTCGGGCAGGCGTTCAATCACCGTCTGCCAGTGCTGCTGTAAGGATGAGGAGAGTGGCATCATCGTGAGGTGATCCTTTGCCTGAATTAGCGTTTTCCGCTGTGCAGCCAGTACGGTTCCTGCATGTTGGCTTCGTTACGGAAATGTTCAATTTCAATATGCTGACCGGTTTTGATGGCGTGCAGCAGCCCCTGCCAGTTCTCAATCCACGCCTTAGCCTGCGCCTGGTTATAAAAACCGGACATCAGCAGCACGCTGTCGATGTCACGTGACAGGCGCGGCAACTGGTCGCGGTAACGATCGCCCAGCGGATGCGCGAAGGTGGTTCTCAGTTCAGCGGCGTGGCGGGAAAGGTGCGTATCCGCAAAACGTTTAAACGAATCACCGATTTTCGCTTCGCCTTTCGCGTCAAGGAAAGGACGCCAGCCGCGCGTCAGCAGCCATTCGGTGAGCGCCAGTTTCGCCATCGCGGTTTCGGTGCTGTAGACCGCGGTTTCAGCAGAAACTGCAGAGGTAATGGTGGCTTCCGTGCGGGTCAGCAGATCACGTAAGTGAGCGCTCGCTTTACGAGGAACAATGCCGCCGAACAGCGTCAGCGCATGGCGCACCAGCGTAATGGCCTTCATCACTTCTTCTTTGGCTGCCGCCTCGCCGCGCACCCACAGCTCTTCATGATACTGCCACTGCGACAGCGCCAGTTCGAGGGAGGCTTCAAGCCCCTGTTCGATGGTGGTTTTCGGCACCACCGGCAGAATACCGGTAGGTTTGATCTTGCGTGGGGCATTGCCCGCCGCCAGATGATACCCGCGCGCCGCTTTGCTCAGGCTGCCCTGACGCAGGCCGGACTGGGTGACCAGCTGGTGCGCGAGCTTCAGCACATCGTCACGTTCGCCGCTCAGCAGTTCAAGCTCCATCTCGCAGATCGGCTCCTGAAACTCACCGGCTTTCACCTCGCCCCGATCCAGCGCGATCTCTATGCGGCTGTCGCCGACATTCACCAGCCACTTTTCCCGTTCAAAATCAGTGCTGAACAACGGACTGACGCGGGCGGCTAAATCGTCAGGCAAGCCGCCTTCCGGCCAGACTTCTGCCGGGAAGCGCGCCAGATCAAGCTCCGGACGCTCAAGGTCGATGTTATATTCCGGGCGCTGATGCAGCCCGCCCACCACCTGACCGGCGATTTTCATGGTCATTTCGTAGCGTTCGCCAACGCCGCGAATGCGCAGCCCCATGTCATGGCCACGCAGCCAGTTATCCGGCGTTTCGTAGTAAACATTGAGCAATTTTTCCGGCGCAACGTGTTCAGTGGTTAGCGTGTGCAGGTGACTGCGAAGCGCATCAACATTTTGTGGATTTACGATAAATTTTAATTCGATTTCTTGAGCCATGGTCTTGTACTTATGGTTATGTCACAACAGTGAAATTTTTCGGCGAACTTACGCCTTTGATGTTTGTCAGTAGATAGTATTTTGCGCCAAATTGCCATTCTGTGAGACATTTGGCTGCCTGAAAATTCGCAGAAGTGGCCGCTTTGACCTGGATGATTCTTATTGATGCTGAATGCTTTGCCTCGTCAGACTGATGCCACTACTATCGTTCCACTTTTTATGACAATAACGACTGCCTGATGCCAAAATTACGCCTGATTGGACTGACCTTAATCGCACTTAGCGTTACTACTGTGGCTCACGCCGAAGAAAAGCGTTACGTTTCTGATGAACTGAACACCTGGGTACGTAGTGGCCCGGGCGATAATTACCGCCTGCTGGGTACCCTGAACGCTGGCGAAGAAGTTGTCCTGTTGCAGACCGACAACAATACCCATTATGCGCAGGTGCGTGACAGCAGCGGCCGCACCGCATGGATCCCGCAAAAAGAACTGAACAGTACGCCGAGTCTGCGCACCCGCGTACCGGATCTGGAAAACCAGGTCAAAACCCTGACCGATAAACTGACGAATATCGATACCACCTGGAACCAGCGCACGGCTGAAATGCAGCAGAAAGTGGCGCAAAGCGACAGCGTGATCAACGGCCTGAAGCAGGAAAACCAGAAGCTTAAAAACGAGCTGATTGTGGCGCAAAAGAAAGTCGATGCCGCTAATCTGCAAATCGATGACAAACAGCGCTCGATTATCATGCAGTGGTTTATGTATGGCGGTGGCGTGCTGGGCGCAGGCCTGCTGCTCGGTCTGGTATTACCGCACATGATCCCCACCCGTAAACGCAAAGACCGCTGGATGAGCTGACGCCGATTCGCCATCTTCCCCGGAGTTACGTATCATTAACGGGAATGTAACGATGGGGAAGCGGTGTGAAGAGTTATCTGGTCGGTGGTGCAGTTCGGGATGCGTTGTTAAAGCTACCGGTTAAAGATAAAGACTGGGTGGTGGTCGGTGCCACCCCGCAGGAGATGCTGGACGCGGGCTACCAGCAGGTAGGCCGTGATTTTCCGGTATTCCTGCATCCAACCTCTCACGAAGAGTATGCGCTGGCGCGCACCGAGCGCAAATCCGGCTTTGGCTATACCGGCTTTAGCTGCTATGCCGCGCCCGATGTGACGCTGGAACAGGATCTTCTGCGCCGCGATCTGACGATTAACGCGATGGCGCAGGATGATGACGGCACGATCATCGATCCCTATAACGGCCTCAGCGATCTGCGTATGCGCATCCTGCGCCACGTTTCCCCTGCTTTTAATGAAGATCCCCTGCGCGTGCTGCGCGTGGCCCGTTTTGCGGCCCGCTATGCGCACCTGAGTTTCCGTATCGCCGATGAAACCATGGCGCTGATGCGCGACATGACCGCCGCAGGCGAGCTGGAGCACCTGACGCCGGAGCGTGTGTGGAAGGAAACGGAAAACGCGCTCTCCAGCCGTAATCCGCAGGTCTATTTTATGGTGCTGCGCGAGTGCGGTGCGCTGAAGGTCCTGTTCCCGGAACTCGATATTCTGTTTGGCGTGCCCGCCCCCGCAAAATGGCACCCGGAAATCGACACAGGCATTCATGTGCTGATGACCTTATCCATGGCGGCGATGCTCAGCCCGGACCTGGATGTGCGTTTCGCGACGCTGTGTCACGATCTGGGCAAAGGATTAACCCCGAAACACCTCTGGCCACGCCATCACGGCCATGGTCCGGCAGGCGTGAAGCTGGTGGAAAATCTCTGCGCGCGCTTAAAAGTGCCCAACGAGCTGCGCGATCTGGCAAAGCTGGTAGCGGAATATCACGATCTGATCCACACCCTGCCCATCCTTAAACCGCAGACTATCGTTAAGCTGTTTGATGCTATCGACGCCTGGCGCAAGCCACAGCGCATAGAGCAGATTGCGCTGACCAGCGAAGCCGATGTACGGGGCAGAACGACCTTTGAAGCGACGGATTATTACCAGGGCCGCCTGCTGCGTGAGGCCTGGAAAGCGGCGCAACAGGTGACGAATAAAGAAGTGATTGATGCCGGTTTTAGCGGCCCGGCCATTCGTGAAGAGCTAACCCGTCGGCGCATTGCGGCGGTGGAAGCGTGGAAAAACGCGTCCGGCGAGATGCTGCCGGACGCGACCTAGCGGATCCTGAGCGTGCCCTTCTCCGGCTGGAAAAGGGCCGACACTCAATTTGTTTTCGATACGCTAATGGAAGAAACGTTGTTATTCATGTTAACGCTGCTCAAATTAGCGATGCTTTCGCCGCCGCGCACGTCAATATATTTACCCTGATAACCGGTATTGCTATAAAGGCGAACGGTGTAACCTGGCGCGACTTTAATAGACGACATCACGTCGTTGAAATTAACCGATCCCGTCAGCGCAGGAATATCGCCATCAATAGCCAGGCCTATTGCGAAAAAGTCAGGATCTTTATAGGCAAGTGCTTTGATCACTTTTACTGACGAGGCTTTATCATTTAACCACGATGGCATTTCCTCCATGGTATCGGTAACCATGGTTTTGGTGCCTTTATATTCGCAGTCGCTAAAAATATTGATCCCTAAGGAATCTGCGCCGACTTTGATTGAAGACGTTGTATCATTTGCCGAACGATTATCAGAGGCGTAAACGTTAGTCAGGCACCGGGTATCTTCATTAATGGCCAGTTTGGCACCTTTGAAGTATGAATCTTTGAACAACGTCGTTGTTGTGTCATTTCCTGGTGTCGGTTGAGTATTGCCGAGAATATCATCGACAATATGACCCAGCTCGTGGTCCGGCGTATCGCCACTCAAATCCCACACGATCGCGCCGCCCAAATTCTGTTGCAGAATATAATTCACTTTATCCTTAACAGACTGCGGATCGTCATAGGTCAGGAACTCACCTTTCCATTTGGTGTACAGATAAGGAACATGTGATTCGGCATCCCAGTAACGCGCGTATTCACCGCTCGCCAGTTTTTCTTTCAGCACATACCACGGGTTAGTACCGGTAAACTGGCCCACATCATCCCATGCGCCTTTCACCGTTGCCGTACCGCTCACGAGGAAACCCGGTAACCCTTTCACTATTTCGGTCGGCGCCACGTTGCCCCAGCCACGGCCATAGTACGGAATGCCCATCAGCAGTTTTTCTTTCGGCACTTTCCAGGTATTGACGTATTCCATCATCGTCGAGGACGAGTTGAGTTTCCGATCGGCATCTTTGCTGTTGGCGTACAGCGGCGCATTGTGACCCGTGATGGGATCAAACGCACCGTGCATGTCATAGGCCATCACGTTGATCGTATCCAGCAGTGGCGTGGTGACTTGCGGGTTAATATATTTGATATTGTTGTGGTTGGTCGTTGCCGCAATGGACAACTGATAGTATTTGTCATCCTGCAAACCTGCTGCATCCAGCTTGCTGCGTAGTTTCTGAATGAGCTTCGTAAACTGGGCTTTTTCAGCGTCGCTATCCGGGTATTCCCAGTCAACGTCGATACCATCGAACGACCATTCGCGCATGTAGGCAACCATGCTGTTCGCTAATTCTTCAGTACCCGCTTCTGTCGCTGTCGCCGCTTCGAATACCCCCTCAGCGGAGTTTGTCCAGCCACCAATGGAGATCATATGCGACACGCCAGCCATTTCAGTACGCTGATCGAGCTCCCGCATTAAGTCAGGGCCTCGCTCTTTGTCATGAGTGGTCACTCTGCCATCCTTGATAACCGCAAAGCCGTAATTCACGTGGGTGAGGCCGGCATAGTCAATTTTACCCGGCGTAAAATTATTATGCGCATCATAGACTCCCCATTCCGGGAAATAGCCGACGACTTTACGCTGGGCTGCAAATTTTGCTTTTTGCTCTGCCTGTAAATCTTTGGCTTTCTGACCGGTATAAGGGGTGAATGAATACTGTGCATAATATTTCATATCAATGGCATCACCTCTTTTCCAGACCGGATCGGTGGAGGGACTGATACCCTGATCGACCCACCATTGTGCGGTCCAGTAGTAGCCGAGGAAACGAACGGTTTCGCCGCCGCGATAGGTTCTGTTTGGATCATAAGGACGTGAAATAATGGCCAGCGGTTCATTGGCAGCAACCATCCCTACTCTGGTACCGGGAAAGTTATTCTGTTTGCTGTCGGTATACGTCTGCCAGCTATAACCGGTATCTTTTGAAATCATCATCGACGAATCGAGACCGGAAAAACTGTTGGTGTCATCATTGGCCGTTACCGTGGCGGCACAAGCCAGAGAGGGTAATCCCGCGACGGAGAATATTATCGCTGCGGCTACTTTATTTAATGTCATGTGTCATACCTTCTTATCCCTGAAATTCCAAATACTCACCTTGCCTGACTATCAAGCCCGGCTGGTTTAAACCTAATAATTAACGTTGTAAAGTTAATTGGTTTTGTAGAAAAGCTAAGGGACGGGAAAAGTATTATTCAGACAAATAAAAAGCCCCGCCGATGGCGGGGCTTTCTTAATACTGTATTTACATAAAGACGAGGTATACCGCGCCTGCGACAATAAAACGATAAATCGCGAAAGGAATAAACGAGATACGTTTGATAATTTGCAGGAATGTTTTTATCGCCACCAGCGCGACAATAAACGCCGTGATAAAGCCAACGGCAAACATCGGGAAATCGGCCATCGTCAGGAAGTGGTAACTTTTATAGAGATCCAGCACGGTGGCGCCCATCATCATCGGCACCGCCAGCAGGAAGGAAAACTCAGAAGCAGCATAACGGCTGACGCCCATCAGCATACCGCCGGAAATCGTCGCCCCGGAACGGGAAAAACCCGGCCACAGCGCCAGACACTGGAAGCAGCCGATAATAAACGCCTGCCGGTAAGTCATGTCGTCCAGACCCATTGCGCGCGGTACTTTCGGCTTCAGGCATTCAGCGGCGATCAGCAGCACACCGCCGACGACCAGCGCATACATGACGTTAATCGGATTGAATAATGACTTGATGGTGTCGTGGAAAATCAGCCCCAGCACCACGGCTGGCACCATGCCGAGCAGAATATGGATTAAGGTTAAGCGCCCTTTGCCCTCTCCCTCGTGCGGCGGATGCCCAAAGTGGATCCCAATCAGACCAAACAGACGCCGCCAGAACATCACCACCACGGCGAGAATGGATCCGAGCTGGATCACCACCTCAAACGTTTTTGCGGTATCGCCTTCAAACCCAAGCAGATGCCCGACGATGATCATGTGGCCGGTACTGGAAACCGGCAGAAACTCAGTCAGTCCTTCGACAACACCCAAAATCGCTGCAATCAGCAGGGAGTGCATATCGCTCATCAATTAAACCCCTAAAAAGTAAACAAAACGGTCGGCTCACCAACGAAGCCGCGTCAGGCCCGGACATCAGACCGGTATACTGGCATTTGGTTTAATAATTATGAAGTTAATTGTTTTGTTTCGGATTATGCCCACGTTCAATGATCACGCCGACGTTGGCTGCACGGGCCACCGCCCCCGGTTTGCTGACTTTAATACGTACCCACGGCGAGGCAAAACGGCTCAGCAGCAGCGCTGCCACCTCCTCCGCCACGCGTTCCACCAGCGCAAAACGCTGGCCTTCCACATGACCGATCACCGTGTCGGCGATATCGGCATAGCTCAGACAGTCATTTACATCATCGCTCTTTGCGGCAGCCTGGTTATCCCACGCCATTTCGATATCGAACATCAGTTTCTGCTCGATCGTTTGTTCCCAGTCGTAAACACCAATGGTGGTGATTACCGAAAGTTGCTCTATAAATACAATGTCCATCACGCCCCGCCTGGTTTTTGGCTCACCTGGATACCACTTTCAATAAATTATGCGTATTATCCACAGATGCAGAGAATAAAACGACATTTTCAAAACGGAACAGCGTTATGAGTGCAATCGCGCCTGGAATGATCCTCCTCGCGTACCTTTGCGGCTCAATCTCCAGCGCCATTCTGGTCTGCCGCATCGCGGGTCTGCCTGACCCCCGCGAAAGTGGATCCGGGAATCCCGGAGCGACCAACGTCCTGCGAATTGGCGGCAAGGGTGCAGCTGTAACGGTACTGATCTTTGATGTCCTCAAAGGCATGCTGCCTGTGTGGGGCGCGTATGCGTTGGGCATTACGCCGTTCTGGCTGGGGCTTATCGCTATCGCCGCCTGTCTCGGTCATATCTGGCCGGTGTTCTTTCATTTCCAGGGCGGTAAAGGCGTTGCCACCGCGTTCGGGGCGATTGCCCCCATTGGCTGGGATTTAACGGGCGTAATGGCGGGGACCTGGCTGTTGACAGTGCTGCTTAGCGGATACTCATCGCTGGGGGCGATTGTCAGCGCGCTTATCGCGCCGTTTTACGTCTGGTGGTTCAAACCGCAGTTCACCTTCCCGGTAGCGATGCTCTCCTGTCTGATCCTGTTACGGCATCACGATAATATTCAGCGACTGTGGCGCAGGCAGGAAACGAAGATCTGGGCGAAGCTCAGAAAAAAGCGCGAAAGGGATAACAGCGAAGAATAATTTAAGGCCGGATAAACGTATCCGGCCTTTGTATTTATGCCGCAGGCAGTTCTGCCAGCGGCCAGCGCGGACGCACCGTCACGCTCAGATCCGCCGTCGGCCCCGCTTTCAGCCTGACCATACCCGCATAGGCGATCATCGCGCCGTTATCGGTGCAAAATTCCGGACGGGCATAGAACACCTCGCCACGGCGCTTTTGCATCATCTCGGCCAGCTTTGCGCGCAGCGTGCGGTTCGCACTTACGCCGCCCGCCATAACAAGACGCGTAAAGCCGGTCTGATCCAGCGCGCGTTTGCATTTGATCATCAGCGTATCTACCACGGCATCTTCAAAAGCACGGGCAATGTCTGCACGGGTTTGATCGTCGTTGCCGTTACTGCGGATGGTATTCGCCGCAAAGGTTTTCAGACCTGAGAAGCTGAAATCCAGCCCCGGACGATCGGTCATCGGACGCGGGAAGATAAAACGCCCTGCCGTTCCTGCCGCCGCCATTCTGGAGAGCATTGGCCCGCCCGGATAATCCAGCCCAAGCAGCTTCGCGGTTTTATCGAAGGCTTCACCGGCCGCGTCATCAATAGACTCGCCGAGCAGTTCATAATGCCCGATGCCCGTCACGCTGATGAGCTGGGTATGACCGCCGGACACCAGCAGCGCCACAAAGGGGAATGCTGGCGGATTGTCTTCTAACATCGGCGCTAACAGATGGCCTTCCATATGATGCACAGCGACGGCCGGCACATCCCAGGCAAACGCCAGCGAACGACCAACAGTCGCCCCGACCAGTAACGCCCCCACCAGGCCCGGGCCTGCGGTATAGGCGACGGCATCTATCTCTTGCGCGCTCAGGTTGGCTTCTTTGAGCGCCGCCTGGATCAGCGGTACGGTTTTGCGCACATGGTCGCGGGAGGCCAGCTCCGGCACCACGCCGCCGTAGTCAGCGTGTAATTTCACCTGACTATACAATTGGTTGGCTAAAAGCCCTTTTTCATCGTCATAAATGGCGATGCCGGTTTCATCACAGGATGTTTCAATACCCAGTACACGCATGGTGGTTTCTACCTCTTTTCAATACCGCGCAGTGTAGGGCGAATGCCCATGCTTGTAAAACTTTGCTCACCCCGGCTTGCCAGTTCGTGTATACTCGTCCCCCTTACAAAAGTCCCTTGCAAAGAAGGGTAGCGGTGCTTTACAAAGCAGCAGCATTTGCAGTAAAATTCCGCACCATTTTGAAATAAGCTGGCGTTGATGCCAGCGGCAAACCGATTTAATCAAAGGTGAGAGGCACATGCCGGTAATTAAAGTACGTGAAAACGAGCCGTTCGACGTAGCTCTGCGTCGCTTCAAGCGTTCCTGTGAGAAAGCAGGTGTTCTGGCGGAAGTTCGTCGTCGTGAGTTCTATGAAAAACCGACTACCGAACGTAAACGCGCCAAAGCTTCTGCTGTGAAACGTCACGCGAAGAAACTGGCTCGCGAAAACGCACGCCGTACTCGTCTGTACTAATGTATTGAGGGCTTACGCTCTCAATTTTACAGACTGAGTTGTAGTTGTAAGGCCGTGCTTCCGAAAGGAATGCGCGGCTTATTTTCGTTTATGATCTGACATACCTGAACGCAATGCGCTGAGGGTAATGGGGCACATGGCTGGACGAATCCCACGAGTATTTATCAATGACCTGCTGGCACGCACCGACATCATCGATCTGATCGATGCACGGGTAAAGCTAAAAAAGCAGGGCAAGAACTATCACGCGTGTTGTCCGTTCCATAACGAAAAAACCCCCTCTTTCACCGTGAACGGTGAGAAACAGTTTTATCACTGCTTTGGCTGTGGTGCGCACGGTAACGCTATCGACTTTTTAATGAACTACGACAAGCTCGAGTTCGTGGAAAGCGTAGAAGAACTGGCGGCCATGCACAATCTCGAAGTGCCTTTTGAAGCAGGCAGCGGGCTGACCCAGATAGAACGCCATCAGCGGCAAAGTCTCTATCAGTTAATGGAAGGCCTGAACACGTTTTATCAACAATCCTTGTCGCAGCCGGTCGCCGAGCGTGCCCGCCAGTATCTGGCTACCCGCGGCTTAAGCAACGATGTCATCACGCGATTTGCCATTGGTTTTGCCCCTCCCGGCTGGGACAACGTATTAAAGCGTTTTGGCGGCAACCAGGATAATCGTCAGTCGCTGACCGATGCCGGCATGCTGGTCACCAACGATAAGGGACGCAGCTACGACCGTTTTCGCGACCGCGTGATGTTCCCTATCCGCGATAAGCGCGGACGGGTCATTGGTTTTGGTGGACGGGTACTTGGCGATGACACGCCAAAATATCTGAACTCCCCGGAAACCGATATTTTCCATAAAGGCCGCCAGCTTTACGGCCTCTATGAAGCCCAGCAGGACAATGCGGAACCGCCCCGCCTGTTGGTGGTCGAAGGCTATATGGATGTGGTTGCCCTGGCGCAGTACGGCATTAACTATGCAGTCGCCTCGCTGGGTACGTCCACTACCGCTGAACATATTCAGCTGCTGTTTCGCGTCACTAACAGCGTGATTTGCTGTTACGACGGCGATCGGGCAGGCAGAGACGCCGCCTGGCGCGCGCTGGAGACCGCCCTGCCGTTTATGACCGACGGCCGACAGTTACGCTTTATGTTTCTGCCGGATGGCGAAGATCCCGATACGCTGGTGCGTAAAGAAGGTAAAGACGCGTTCGAAGCGCGGATGGAGCAGGCTCAGCCGCTCTCCACGTTTTTGTTTAACAGTCTGATGCCGCAGGTCGATTTGAGTACCCCGGACGGACGTGCGCAGCTCAGCACGCTGGCGCTGCCGCTGATTACTCAGGTACCGGGTGAAACACTTCGTATCTATTTACGGCAAGAATTAGGTAACAAACTGGGCATTCTTGACGATAACCAGCTTGAACGTTTAATGCCCAAACAGTCCGAAAATGGCACCGTCCGGCCCGTGCCTCAGCTAAAACGCACAACCATGCGTATACTGATAGGACTGCTGGTTCAGAATCCGGAGCTTGCACCGCTTGTGCCGCCGCTGGAGGGTCTGAATCAGGAAAAGCTGCCCGGACTTGGCTTATTTGCTGAACTGGTCAACACTTGTTTGTCACAGCCGGGCCTGACCACCGGCCAGTTGTTAGAGCAGTATCGTGGCACAAATGAAGCCGCAACCCTTGAAAAGCTGTCCATGTGGGACGATATAGCTGATAAGGACATTGCGGAAAAAACGTTCACCGACTCGCTGAACCACATGTTCGACTCGGTACTTGAGCTTCGGCTCTCAGAATTAATCGCTCGCTCGCGCACCCACGGGTTGACGCCAGCGGAGCGCGAAGAGGTGCGCGTCATTACAGAAGCGCGCGCCCGCAAATGAATTTAACGGCTTAAGTGCCGAATATCGTTCGGGAAGATCCCGGCAGCCGCACTGAAGGGCAGCGGCAAAAATATAAGTAAGCCCTCATTAGCTTATGTTGGCGGCTTTGTTTCGCCGACCAACACCAACCCTCATGAATTAAGTGTGGATACCGTCTTATGGAGCAAAACCCGCAGTCACAGCTGAAACTTCTTGTCCAACGTGGTAAGGAGCAAGGCTATCTGACCTATGCCGAGGTCAATGACCATCTGCCGGAAGATATCGTCGACTCCGATCAGATCGAAGACATCATCCAAATGATCAACGACATGGGCATCCAGGTGATGGAAGAAGCACCGGACGCCGATGATCTGCTGCTTGCTGAAAACTCAAACAACACCGATGAAGATGCGGAAGAGGCTGCCGCACAGGTGCTGTCCAGCGTTGAGTCTGAAATCGGACGTACCACCGACCCGGTGCGCATGTACATGCGTGAAATGGGTACCGTTGAGCTGTTGACCCGCGAAGGCGAAATCGACATCGCCAAACGTATCGAAGACGGGATTAACCAGGTTCAGTGCTCCGTTGCCGAATATCCGGAAGCGATCACCTATCTGCTTGAGCAGTACGATCGTGTGGAAGCGGAAGAAGCGCGCCTGTCTGACCTCATCACCGGCTTTGTCGATCCGAACGCAGAAGAAGATCTGGCGCCGACCGCGACGCATGTCGGTTCTGAACTGTCCACCGAAGAGCTGGCGACCGACGAAGAAGACGAAGACGAAGAAGACGACGACAGCGACGACGACAACAGCATCGACCCTGAACTGGCTCGCGAGAAGTTTGCCGAACTGCGCACGCAGTATATGGTTGCCCGTGACACCATCAAAGCGAAAGGCCGCAGCCACGCCAGCGCCCAGGAAGAGATCCTGAAGCTGTCGGAAGTGTTCAAGCAGTTCCGCCTGGTGCCAAAACAGTTCGACTACCTGGTTAACAGCATGCGCGTCATGATGGATCGCGTGCGTACCCAGGAACGCCTGATCATGAAGCTGTGCGTTGAACAGTGCAAAATGCCGAAGAAAAACTTTATCACGCTGTTCACCGGCAACGAAACGAGCGAAACCTGGTTCAACGCGGCTATCGCGATGAACAAACCGTGGTCTGAAAAGCTGCATGAAGTGGCAGACGACGTGCATCGTGGCCTGCAGAAGCTGCAGCAGATTGAAGAAGAGACCGGCCTGACCATTGAGCAGGTAAAGGACATCAACCGTCGTATGTCCATTGGCGAAGCGAAAGCGCGTCGTGCGAAGAAAGAGATGGTGGAAGCGAACTTACGTCTGGTTATTTCTATCGCCAAGAAATACACCAACCGCGGTCTGCAGTTCCTCGATCTGATTCAGGAAGGCAACATCGGCCTGATGAAAGCGGTTGATAAGTTTGAATACCGTCGTGGTTATAAGTTCTCCACCTACGCAACCTGGTGGATCCGTCAGGCGATCACCCGCTCCATCGCGGATCAGGCGCGCACCATCCGTATTCCGGTGCATATGATTGAGACTATCAACAAGCTCAACCGTATCTCCCGCCAGATGCTGCAGGAAATGGGTCGTGAACCGACGCCGGAAGAGCTGGCCGAGCGCATGCTGATGCCGGAAGACAAAATCCGTAAAGTGCTGAAAATCGCCAAAGAGCCGATCTCCATGGAAACGCCAATCGGCGACGATGAAGATTCGCATCTGGGTGATTTCATCGAGGATACCACCCTCGAGCTGCCGCTGGATTCTGCCACCACCGAGAGCCTGCGTGCCGCCACCCATGACGTACTGGCTGGCCTGACCGCCCGTGAAGCGAAGGTTCTGCGTATGCGTTTCGGTATCGATATGAACACCGACCACACGCTGGAAGAAGTGGGTAAACAGTTCGACGTAACCCGCGAGCGTATCCGTCAGATTGAAGCGAAGGCGCTGCGTAAACTGCGCCATCCGAGCCGTTCTGAAGTGCTGCGCAGCTTCCTGGACGATTAATCGCCCACAAGCCACCCGTAAAAAGCCCTCTTCGGAGGGTTTTTTTATGGGCGCTATAAACCGCGCACGATCAGCGCTTCATCTAATTCCCGGTACGCTTCTACCAGCTTATCCAGCGTCGCCCGGTTCAGGCCGCTCGGATTCGGCAGCACCCACACCTGGGTTGCGCCAATAGTGATCTTTTGCTTGCCCCAGCTCACTCCGCGTTGGCTGAATGCCTGCTCATAGGCCTTCTTGCCGAGGATCGCCAGCGCATCGGGCTGATAGTCCTCTATCTTCTTAATCAGCTCACGGCCACCGGTACGCAGCTCGTGCAGGTCAACCTCGCTGGCCTGCACCGTGGGCCGCTCCACCAGCATGGTGATACCGCAGCGGGTATCCAGCAGACGCATCTCCTCCTCCGGCTTCAGCAGCTCATCGGTAAAGCCCGCCTGGTGGATCACTTTCCAGAAGCGATTGCCCGGATGCGCAAAATGAAAACCCGTGTGCGCCGACGATTTACCGGGATTAATCCCGCAGAACACCACCCGCAGGCCAGGCGCGAGAATATCGTTGATCATCTAAAGCTCCAGTTATGGGATCATCTATGAAGTATAAAGGATTGATTATAGGTTGTTTATAAAAACGGCAGGTACACGCTTATGGCTGGATTGAAGCGGGAAGTTACATTATAATCCCCCGCCACGGCCCCTTAGCTCAGTGGTTAGAGCAGGCGACTCATAATCGCTTGGTCGCTGGTTCAAGTCCAGCAGGGGCCACCAGAATTTAGCTTTAAAATCATATAATTAAGCCACTCAAAAGAGTGGTTTTTTTATTTTTTGATTCTGAAGTGACTATAAAATGGCGGCAAAAATTTTACTTTCAGCAAGAAGAAAATGTAGACTGCCGCATGGCGACTACCCGACTTTAAAAACCACTGCAAAATCTGTTTCACCACTGGCGCACGGTAGTCTGAGGCCGAGAGTCTGAGAAAAAGCTAGCTCGCGAAATACAAAATCATATATACCAACACTAAAGACAGAAAAACCGCACCGTCCCAATCAGCAAAGAGCTCTATGAGTCTCTACCTGATGATAAAAAAGGCCGATTGTTTAGTGATTGTTATGGCGCTTTCCAGTTAGCTCTGGAAAGGGCAGGTATCGAGCTACCGGCGGGACTACTTACCCACGTTCTATGCCACACCTTCGCCAGTCACTTTATGATGAATGGTGGTAATATTTTAGTGTTGCAGCGCGTACTCGGCCATACCGACATCAAAATGACGATGAGATATGCGCACTTTGCCCCTGACCATTTAGAGGGTGCCGTTAAGCTAAATCCTCTCTCGATGCAACAGAACCTTAAAGAAAAGTGATCTCGTATATGAAATAGCCTTTTTCACTTTAACGCAGAAGGCAGAAGGCAGAAGGCAGAAGGCAGAAGGCAGAAGGCAGAAGGCAGAAGGCAGAAGGCAGAATCAATTACATTAATTGCAAATAAAAATGGAGGTTTAGAATGTTTTACAACACAATTATTGAAGTGAGTGACAAAGACAAAAAAGGTAATAACCTTAGATATTACGACCTTGATAATCTCGATTTAGACGACGTTAAAAAACACATCATTTATCCATTTTTAAAAAAAGAAACCATTTTTATTGATGGTCGTTACATTGATGCATCAAAAATAAATATGGTAAAGATTAAGCAATCTGATAAAAAATCCGCCGTACTCCAGGATATTGCAAATGCAAGTGTTCCAAGCGGAGTGTTCATAATCTACTCTCGAACAGACGTGCTGAATGACAAGTACACAGCTGATATTACTAAACAAGTTTTAACCGATGCAGGTGAATTTATCGCCAACAGTCAGAAAGAAACAATTGATGCATCGATAAAAAACACTATTTCCCCGGATAATACCAGTGTGTTTATTGTTCATGGGCGAGATGATTTAGCAAAGACAGAAGTCGCCAGATTTATTGAAAAACTTGGTCTTAACGCAATTATTTTGCATGAGCAAGATAATGGAGGGAAAACTATTATTGAAAAAATCGAGGAGTATACTAATGTCGGGTACGGTATAGTTCTATATACACCTTGTGATGTAGGCTCTCTGGAAAATGATGAAAATTTAAAACCAAGAGCGCGTCAAAACGTTGTATTTGAGCATGGGTATTTGATTGGAAAACTAGGAAGAAACAAAGTTTCCGCATTAGTGAAAACACAAGTAGAAATACCTGGTGACTTAAATGGTTTAGTTTACACAGAGTTAGACAAAGCTGGGGGTTGGAAACTTTCCATAGCAAAAGAACTGACAAGAGAAGGTTACTCCATAGACCTTAACAAGGCTCTTCTATAGCGGAACCATGTAACCGTCAACTTTCTGGCATTTACATGGCGATAACGTGGCGCTAGAAATGGCTAAAAATGGGTAATCATCGGCAAACAATGGCAATCTATGGCAATCTATGGCAATCTATGGCAATGATAAATAACACAAGCTATTGATTTTCTGTTGTTCTTGTAGGAACTCATAATCGCTTGGTCGCTGGTTCAAGTCCAGCAGAGGCCACCAGGTTAAACAAGGAGTTAGATGTAAATCATTTGACTCCTTTTTGTTTTCAGGCAATACAGTTTCACCGCTACCATAAGTAACACCCCTACCCCCCTGTTTTTAAACATCTATCCTCCCAAACCCACCCCAATCCCCAAAAAGTATCAGACTATAACTCCTGATTTGTGTCCCCCCTCACTTGTGGCTTTTTTAGTCACTACCCAGAATACCTTCCACCGCGCGTCGCGCATTCTGGCGTTTATTCACTGAGGGAAAGGCAATGAAAAAGATCTTCTTATGCTGTGCTGCCGGTATGTCTACCAGCATGTTAGTGGAAAAAATGAAGCAGTCCGCCAGCAGTCGTGACGTGGCGGTGGAAATCACTGCGGTCCCCGTTTCTGATTTCGAGCAGATCGTTACGGAAGCCGACGTGATTTTGCTGGGGCCGCAGGTGAAGTTCCAGTTGCAGAGTTTACGTGCTGCCGCCGCACCGCACAGCGTGCCGGTGGATGCTATCGATATGATGCAATATGGATCGATGCAGGGGGATAAAGTCCTCGATCATGCTCTGTCACTGGTAAAATAAGGATCGCCCATGAAATACCGCTTTCCTGATAAATTCTGGTGGGGCACGGCGACCAGCGCTACTCAGTCTGAAGGGCGCATACCTGGCGACGGCAAAGGCGACAATATCTGGGATTATGCCTCGCATCACTATAACGAACGTTTTTATAACGGCGTCACCGCCGACGACACTTCCGGGTTTTATCAGCACTGGCGGGACGATATTCAGCGCGCGAAAGATATTGGCCTTAACTCCTTTCGCACGTCCATTTCCTGGTCACGATTAATACCTGACGGGGATGGTGACATTAATCCCCTTGCGGTTGAGTTCTATAACAAGGTTATTAATGAACTGATTGCTCAGGGTATTGAGCCCTTTATTAATCTGTATCACTTCGATATGCCGATGGCATTGCAGGAAAAAGGCGGTTTTGAAAATCGCGACGTGGTGGAGGCCTTCGCCCGTTACGCCAACATCTGTTATCAGCTGTTCGGCGATCGGGTGCGCTACTGGTTCACCTTTAATGAACCCCTCATTCCGGCAGAGGCGGGTTATCTTCATCCCCGTCATTATCCTTACGTCAGCGATTTTCGCCGCGCAGCACAGGTGCTGCACCATATTGTTATTGCCCACTGCAAAGCGGTGGCGGCGTGGCGTAAACGGGATCTGCCGGGAAAAATCGGCATTATTATGGATGTCATTCCGGTCTATCCCCGCAGTGACAGCCCGGAGGATCGGCAGGCAGCGGCGATGGCGGATCTGTTTTATACCCGCAGTATTAACGAGCCGATATTACTGGGGGGCTATCCGGCGGAATTAATCGCCATCTTAAATGAACACGATCAGCTTCCCGTTACCTTACCGGGCGACAAGGAGTTAATTTCAGCGACACGCATCGACCTGCTGGGAATTAATTATTATCGCCCGCGGCGGTTAAAAGCCCGCGAAACGCCCCTTGCCGAAGCGCAGGATTTTATCCCTGAGCGTTTCTTTGAAGAGTACATCATGCCAGGCCGCCGGATGAATACCTCGCGCGGCATCGAGATTTATCCGCCCGCGCTGTATGACATCGCGATGCTGATAAAAGATCGCTACGGCAATATTCCATGGTTCGTCTCGGAAAATGGAATCGGCATCATGGACGAAGAGCAGTTTATGGTGGATGGCGAAGTGCAGGACGATTATCGCATTGCCTTTCTTGAGGAACATCTTACCTGGGTGCATAAAGCGATTGCGGATGGCAGTCAGTGTCTCGGCTATCACATGTGGACGTTTATCGACTGCTGGTCCTGGCAGAATGCCTATAAAAACCGCTACGGGTTTTATCGTCTGGATTTAGCCAGCGGTCAACGCTCGCTTAAAAAGTCAGGCCGCTGGTTCCGCACGGTGAGTGAAAATAATGGCTTTGAGGAGAGTGACCATGTCGGCTTTTGATACTCTGGCAGAAAAGTTATTACCGCTGGCGAACGCCATTGGTAATCAGCGGCACATGCAGGCGATCCGCAACGGGCTTATCTCTATTTTACCGCTGACCATTGTTGGTTCATTCTTCGTTATTTTGCTGAATATCCCCATCAAGAGCTATATGGATTTCGTCGCCCCCTGGCGCGATATGCTGGATGTTCCGTTTCGCTTTACCGTCGGGCTGATGTCACTGTACGCCGCCTTTACCATCGGCTCTTTCCTGGGGAAAAGCTATAAGCTCAACGATATTACCAGCGGCCTGCTGGCGATGCTGGCGACCATCCTGATGATCGTGCCGGTCAATATTAAAGAGGGGATCACCGTTGCCGGTGACGCCGTGACCGGGCGTTATATTCCGTTAAGTTCGCTCAGCTCTCAGGGATTGTTCGGAGCAATTATCTCTTCGCTGATCGCCATTGAGATTTACCGTTTTATTAAAGTGCGCAATATCGAAATCAAAATGCCGGCCGGGGTGCCGCCGGTAGTGGCAAGCTCGTTCTCTGCACTGTTCCCGACGCTTGCCGTGGTGCTGGTTTTCTGGATCCCACGCCACTTTTTTAATATCGATATTAACGCCATCATCAGCTACCTCATTATGCCGCTGAAAGGCTTTATGACCGGCACGAATCTGTTCGGCGGCATTGTCACACAGTTTATGATCGACCTGTTCTGGGTGCTAGGTATTCATGGACATGCGGTGATGGGGCCGCTGATCCGCCCGCTATGGGATCAGGCTATTGTGCAGAATATGGAGCTGTTCCAGTCCGGCGTCAGTGCTTATGACCTGCCGAATATTTTCACCGAGCAGTTCTTCCAGTGGTATGCACAAATGGGCGGCACCGGTTCGACGCTGGCGCTGGTGGTGTTATTTATCCGCTCGCGGGTGATTTACCTGAAACAGCTGGGAAAAATTTCCTTTATTCCCGGCCTGTTTAATATCAATGAGCCGATGATTTTTGGCGCGCCCATTGTGATGAACCCGCTGCTGGCGATCCCCTTTATCCTGGCGCCGATAGCGAACACGCTGGTGGTCTACCTCTGTACTATCAGCGGGCTGATCCCGCGCATGATGGTCAAACCGCCCTTTACCGTCCCGGCCCCGCTCGGGGCGCTGATCACCACCAACTGGAACCTGATCGCCTGCGGATTGGTGTTTGTCTGCTTCTTTATCTCGCTCGCTATCTACTACCCATTCTTTAAGGTGTACGAGAAAAAGATGCTGGAAACCGAACGCCAGCAACAGGCGGAAGAGAAAGCCAGGGAAACGGCGCAGGCCAGTAGCTAAGGCATACTCTCTCTCCCCGGCGGGAGAGAGAGTTCACGGTCAGAACGCGGTTTCCAGTTCCTCCAGCACATTGTACTCATCATCCACCAGCAACAGAGTTTTCCATTTATCGAACGTCAGGCAGGGGTGTGACGTGCCAAACAGCAGAATATCCCCCACCTGCACGTCAGCACCGGGCTGTAGTTTCAGCATGGCGTGCTGATCCATTATGCCGGTGGTTTCGATTGTCGCCGCCGGATTTGCCAGTGCTTTTCCCTGCCGGTAATGGGCGATCGGCTGCGGCAGACCGGCGTCAAAGGCGCTGTCGCGCTTACCGAAATTGACGATGGCCCGCCCCGCTTCCGGCACCGATTGCACCATCGCAGCCAGCTCCATCGCAGAAGTGAGATCGCCGCCCAGGTCGCAGGCGACGCGATCGCGCGCCATCAGCGCATCCTGTGCCTGCTTATAGATCCCCTCGTCGTGGGTGATGTAGCAGCCAGGGCGAATGGCGATGCGGCAGTTTGCCGGTTTGTTCGCCGCCAGCCAGACGTCGCACACCACGTCATACCAGACCGAGCCCGCGCCGGTCAGCAGGAATTCGCCGTCAACATGGCGTTCCAGCTGGCAGGCCAATGCCGCCGCCTCGCGCAATAATGCTTCCACTTGCGGCTGCGGATTGTCGCCGTGCAGCACGCCTTCATAAAGCTCCAGTCCGCGCAGACGCAGACCCGGCAGGCCAGCCACGGTATTAGCTAACGCCAGCGCCTGCTCTGTGGTGCGACAACCACAGCGGCCCCCCGGTACGCCAAGTTCAATCAGCACATCCAGCGTCTGCTGCTGCGCGCTGAAAAAGGCAGAAAGCGCCTGCGCATTGGCTACGCTGTCCACACAGCACAGGTAGTCCACTTCCGGATATGTGTTTTTCAGCTGTGCGATCAGCGCCATGTTCGCCTTGCCTACCAGCTGGTTCACCATCAGCACGCGCCTGATACCGCTCGCCATGGCGACGCTGGCCTGCCACGCGCTGCCGACGCCAATCGCCCAGGCACCGGCCTGTTGCTGCCGTTGAAAGATCCACGGCGTCATGGTGGTTTTACCGTGGGGCGCCAGGGAGACGCCGCGCGCGTCGGCGTAGCGCTGCATCCACTGGATATTGTTTTCCAGCGCCGATTTTTTGATCAGTGCGGCGGGCAGGCAGACATCTTCATTAACTACGCTGGCGGGGGTGTTCATCAGGGCGGCTTTATGGGGTACGAGGTGTTCTTTCTGGTATTTCATAACAACAATCCTCCGGTAAAATGGTATCTTTCAGAACGGGTATCTTTTATAACTACTTGTAATTAATAAAAATATCAATTAAATCACAATTAGGATGAATAAAAGTATCATAAATTCATGCGGATTTTGCGCCATTTTCCACTGTTTTTATCCCTTGTAAATGGTTAACTTCAACGCAGACCAAAAGGGGGTGAGGATCACATGAAGTTCGACTATCTGTTCAGGAATGTCACGGTTATCGATGGTTCAGGCGGCGCAGAATACCGGGCGGATGTGGGCGTCCAGGGCGATCGCATCGCAGAGATAGCGCCTGCTATCGAAGGCCGCGCCGTGCGGGAAATCGACGGCAGCGGGCGTGTGCTGGCACCGGGATTTATTGATGTCCACACCCATGACGACATCAATGTTATCCGCATGCCTGCGTATTTACCGAAGATAAGCCAGGGCGTGACCACGGTTATCGTCGGCAACTGCGGCATCAGCGCGGCGTGCGCGACGATGAAAGGAGACGTGCCCGATCCGATGAACCTGCTCGGCGAGGCGCAGCAGTTTGTTTACCCGACGGTAGACGCCTACGCCCAGGCGGTTGCACAGGCGCGCCCGGCGATTAACGTCGGCACGCTGATCGGCCACACGGCCCTGCGCAACAACCATATGGACGATCTGTTCCGCGCCGCCACGGCGGAGGAGATCAGCGGCATGCGCGCGCAGCTCAAACTGGCGCTGTCGCAGGGCGCGCTGGGCCTCAGCACCGGGCTGGCCTACGCCAGCGCCTTCCAGTCCACCACCGAAGAAGTGATGGCGCTGGCGGAGGAGCTGGCGGCGGAAAACGGCATCTACACCACCCATCTGCGCTCTGAATTTGAACCCATTCTTGAAGCACTGGACGAGGCATTTCGCATCGGTCGCCACGGCAAGGTGCCGGTGGTGGTGTCACACCATAAATGCGCTGGGGCGAAAAACTGGGGCCGCACCGTGGAGACGCTGAAGCTGTTCGACACCGTGCGCCAACAGCAGGATGTCGCCTGTGACTGCTACCCCTACTCGGCTTCCTCCTCCACGCTGGATATGAAACAGATCACCGACGAGTTCGACATCATCATCACCTGGTCTGAGCCTCATCCGGAGGTAGCCGGTCAGTCGCTTAAGCAGATCGCCGAAAGCTGGTCGATGTCGCTGCACGATGCGGGAAAATTGCTGATGCCCGCCGGGGCCATTTACTACAACATGGACGAGCAGGACGTGCGCCGCGTGATGCGCTATCCGGTGACGATGATCGGCTCCGACGGTCTGCCGAACGATCCAATGCCGCATCCACGTCTATGGGGCGCATTCCCCCGCGTGCTCGGTCATTACAGCCGCGACGAAAAGCTGTTCCCCCTCACCGTGGCGGTACACAAGATGACTGGCCTGTCGGCGGCCCGTTTCCAGTTGCCTGAGCGCGGGCTGGTTAAACGTGGTTATTATGCGGATCTGGTGCTGTTCGATCCGGCGACCGTACGCGATGTGGCCAGTTTCAGCGATCCCAAACAGCCCGCTGCCGGTATCGACGCGGTGATGGTCAACGGGGTAATGAGTTATGGTCATGACCAGCAGGTCACTGGCCGCGCAGGGCGTTTTCTGCGCCGGGAAAAATCCAATAAGGAGCAAAAATGAGCATTAAACGTTATGGCGTCGGTGGCAGCACCGGCACGGGCGGGCAGCATTTGCCGTTCGCCAAAGCGGTGGAAGCGGCAGGCTGGCTGTATGTTTCCGGGCAGACGCCGATGAAAGACGGCGAAGTGGTGGAAGGCGGTATCATTGAGCAGTCCCGTCTGGCGATCCAGAACTGCGTGGACATCATGACCGAGGCCGGTTACACCCTGGCCGACGTGGTGCATGTGAAGGTTTTTCTTACCGACGCCCGTTACTTCCAGTCGTTTAACAAGGTATTCCGCGAGTTCTTCGGCGAGCATCCGCCTGCCCGCGTGTGCTGCGTGGCGGATCTGGTGGTGGATTGTAAAGTCGAAGTGGATGTGACCTGCTACCGGGCTGACCGGAGCTAATTTCGGGTACGACACCCTCTCCTTACCGGGAGAGGGTTAAAAATAATTAAAGACAATACTGGCATATTTTATATGCCACCGGGTTTCCTGTGCCTTTTTTTCAGGATTAATTAATTACGTAAAGTCTGGAAGCGAGCCATGAACAATATTTCTTTCCTTATCTGGTTTGGTATATATGCCTGCGCAATGATATTCCTCGGCTGGACTGTGTCACGGCATCAAAAAAACGGCGATGACTTTTTATTAGGGGGTCGCTCCCTGCCATTAATTTTGACGCTCGGCTCTACCGTCGGCACCATGGTCGGCACCGGCTCAAGCGTGGGGGCCGTCGGCTTCGGCTATACCAACGGTTGGGCGGGTATGCTTTACGGGCTGGGCGGCGCGGTGGGCATCCTGCTGGTGGCCTGGCTTTTTGCGCCGGTGCGTAAAATGCGTTTTATGACCATGAGCGAAGAAATTTCTTATTATACCGGCGGCAGTAAACTGGTAAAAAATGTCGTCGCCATATTAATTTTTATTGCCTCTATTGGCTGGCTGGGCGCACATATATTAGGTGGCGGTTTATATCTGGCATGGGCGAGCGGTATTGATATTAATACCGCAAAAATAATTATCGCCGCCGCCTTTGTGGTTTATGTCGGCATTGGCGGATATTCGGCGGTGGTGTGGATCGATACCGTGCAGTCGCTGATCCTGTTTGTCGGCTTTATCCTGATGGCATGGCTGGCAGTCGATCACGTCGGCGGCTGGAGTCACATTCAGCAGGCCGTTGATCCGGCGGCGCAAAGCCTGTTCGCCATCGATAAGCTCGGCTTCCTGCCTGCATTTTCGCTGGCGATGGTGATCGGCGTTGGCGTACTGGCCACGCCGTCTTACCGCCAGCGCATCTACTCGGCAAAGTCCGTCGGCACGGTGCGTAAATCTTTTATCATCACTGGCCTGCTGTATCTCGGTTTTTCGTTTCTGCCTGCCATTATCGGGATGGCGGCGTATACCATGAACCCGGCGCTTGAGAACAGCGGCTTCGCCTTCCTGTTCGCCACCCAGGTGCTGCCGCCGGTGCTGGCGATGGCGGTGCTGATCGCCGGGATGTCCGCCAATATGTCCTCCGGCAGCTCGGACGCCATCGCAGCGGTGTCCATCATGCTGCGCGATCTCTATACGCTTATCACCGGCCATATGCCCGCCCCGGAAAAAGCCATTCGCTTGTCGCGCCTGTTTCTGGTGCTGGTGATTGGTCTGGCGCTGCTGTTTGCGCTGACCTCGAACGACATCATCAGCTATATCACCAAAATGATCTCCATGATCATGTCCGGGATGTTCATCTGCTCAATGCTGGGCCGCTTCTGGACACGCTTTAACTGGCAGGGCGCACTGGCGGCGCTGGCGGGCGGCGCGGGAACCTCCATGCTGATGCTGACCAATGACAACTGGCTGAGCGTCTGGGGCAACCCGTGCGTGCCGTCCGTACTGGCGAGTCTGGCCTGTGCGGTGGTGGTGACCCTGGTGACGCCCGCCAGCAAAATGAGCCGTGAAGAGGCGCTGGAGATGATCACCCGCGAACGTGAAAGCCGCCCGCAGGATGTGCCGGTTACCCTCGGTAAACACGCCACGGAGAACGGGCGATGAAGACACATGTGATTGCCGTTGACTGGGGTTCAACGCATCTGCGCGCCTGGCAGGGAGAAAAAACGTTGAGCCTGCCGCTGGGTGTCAGTCGCCTTGACGGGCGTTCCCCCCGCGAGATCTTTGATCGGCATATCGCGCCATGGCGGGAAAGTACGACTACGCCAGTGGTGATGGCTGGCATGATCGGCAGTGACGCGGGCTGGCAGGCGGTGCCTTATCTGCCCTGCCCGCTGCCATTACAGGCGTTGTCCTCAAATCTGTGCGAAGTGGCGGAGAACGTCTGGATTGTACCGGGGCTGAAGGTAGAAGGCGAAAACGTGATGCGCGGTGAAGAGACGCAGTTGCTTGGTGCCATGCAGCTCTCCCCCGCTGCGTGCTATGTGATGCCGGGCACCCACAGTAAATGGGTACAGGTGGTGGACGGACAGGTCACGGGATTTACCACCGCCATGACCGGCGAACTTCACCATTTGCTGATGAGCCACTCGTTGATTGGCAGTGGATTGCCGCAACAGATCGACGACGATGCCGCTTTTCGCGAGGGACTGATGCGCGGGCTTCGCTCCCCGACACTGGTCAGCGAGCTGTTCCGCAATCGTGCCGCGCGGGTGCTGGGAAATCTGCCCGCCACCTCGGTCAGCGACGCGCTGTCCGGGCTGCTGATTGGCGCGGAAGTCAGCTCCCTGCTCGCCGTGCATCCCGTTAAAGCGGTCACGTTGGTCGCAAGCACGTCGCTTTCCGCGCGCTATCAAACGGCATTTGCCACCGCTCACGTGGAAGTCTGTTGCGTATCCGGCGACCGCGCCTTTTTGCAGGGCATAAGGAGTATCATTGATGAACGTCGTTAACCCGTTAATCGCCATTCTGCGCGGCATCACCCCCGGCGAAGCCGCCGCGCATACCGATGTGTTGATCGAAGCGGGCTTTCGCTATCTGGAAATCCCGCTCAACTCTCCTGACTGGCAGCAGAGCATCCCGCAGATGGTCAGACGGTTTGGTGACAAGGCCAGCATTGGCGGCGGCACGGTGCTCAACATAGAGCAGGTGGATTGTCTGGCGCAAGCGGGCGCAACGCTGGTGGTTACGCCCAATACAAACTCGCCGGTCATACGCCGTGCAGTGGAGCAGGGAATGCAGGTGTGTGCGGGCTGTGCTACCGCAACAGAAGCCTTTACTGCGCTGGACGCGGGTGCGCAGTGGCTGAAAATCTTTCCGGCGGCAGCCTTTGGCCCGGCTTATATTGCCGCGCTAAAAGCGGTATTACCGGCAGAGGTGCCGGTACTGGCGGTGGGCGGTGTGACGCCGGAAAATCTACGCGATTACCTGCGCGCGGGCTGTTCCGGCGCAGGACTGGGCAGCGATTTGTATCGCGCCGGGCAGAGTGTGGAATTAACCCGGCAGCAGGGACAGCGCTTTATGGCGGCGCTGGCGGCAGGTTAATCCCCCAGCGGCTGCCGATCCGCGCCACCACGATGGCTGTCCAGCGCCAGCTTAATTCTGCGCAAGCGGTCTTTCGCCTGACTCTTGTTAGCCATCGCTAATTCCGTCGCCAGCACGTCGATCATCGCCAGCATGGCGTAACGCGACGTGCTCGGCTTAAAGATGTAGTCGTTCTCACGCACAATCAGCGGCAGCACGAGATCCGCCAGTTCCGCCAGCGGCGTCTCTTCTGGGGTGATGGCAATAACCTTCGCACCGTACTGTCTGGCAATGGCTGCACTTTCCACCACCTCCGGCGTAAAACCGCCCAGCGACAGCACGATCGCCACGTCATTGGGAGCTACCGACGCAGCCATCATGCGCACCAGCAGCCCGTCACTCTGACTCACCACCGGCAGCCCAAGGCGAAACAGACGGAACTGCAATTCCTGCGCGCAGATGGTGGAGCCGCCCCCCATGCCGAACGCCAGGATCTGTCGCGCCCCGCTCAGCCAGCCCACCGCCTTCTTCAGTGAGGCCGCATCCAGCGCGCGACGATTCATTTCCAGCACATTGATGATGGTGCCATAAATGCCCTGTACACCTTCCAGATCCGGGACGTCGATAATAAAACGCTGCCCAACGGCCAGCGACTGCGCCAGTTTGACCTTCAGTTCCCGCACATCTTTACAGCCAATGGCGCGGGCAAAACGGGTAATCGATGCCTGGCTGGTGTTGGTAAGACGCGCCATTTCTGCAATCGGCAGCGTGGCGGCAGACTGCACGTCATCAAGAATAAACTGCGCGATACGCTTTTCGGTGGCGGTGAGTTCCACAAAGCGGTCAGTGATACAAGAGATGATATCGATGGAGTAACCCATAGCATGTCCCTGAATGTGAGCCATCGGGACAGACACGCTATCCGTTCTGGTACTTGCACATAAAATCATGGGTACTTTGTATCATAGCCGTACGGCTACGCACTATTTTTTAGCAGCCTGTTTCTCTGCTTCCTTAACAAAAACTGGCACTTTCTCCCTCCTTTGCCAGGATTAAAAGGTCTTGTGAACAGGAGAAAAACCATGGGTTTATTTGATTTTGTGAAAGATGCAGGCGAAAAGTTATGGGATTCACTGAAAGGGAACGACAGCGATCAGGGAACTAAGCTTGAGGAGCATCTCAAAAAAACAGGTGTTCCCGGGGCGGATAAAGTTAGCGTCAAAGTGGAAAACGGCAAAGCCGTGGTCACGGGCGATGGCCTGACGCAGGAGCAGAAAGAAAAAATCCAGGTGGCCGTCGGTAACGTGGCGGGTATCAGCACGGTAGAAAACAACGTGTCTGTCACCGATTCCGCAGCAGAAGCCACCTACTACACCGTGAAATCCGGCGACACCCTGAGCGCCATTTCCAAACAGGTGTACGGCGATCCTAACAAGTACAATCAAATCTTCGAAGCTAACAAACCGATGCTGAGCCATCCGGACAAAATTTATCCGGGTCAGGTACTCATTATTCCTAAGCAGTAACGGTTGTCAGCAAAACCCACTTCGGTGGGTTTTTGTTTTCTGCGTGAAATATCCCACGTAATGCCCGAAACCCATCGCAAACCCGCCTAATCCCCCTCGCACCATTCATCAGACGTGTGTATGATTTCCGGTAGCTCTGCTGACAACTAACCTTAACTCAAATACTTAAGCGCTAAAGCGAAAGGCATCATGAGCACACCCATCAAACGACTTGAAATCATCAAAAATGCCATCGAACTGGAAGATGACGACATTATTGTCAGTCAGCTTACGCGGCTGAAAAATGAAGCGTTCAATGATGAGCTGCTGGCGATTGTCGCGGCGCTTGAGGAAAAGAATTACACCACAGCAATGACGGCGATCACCGCCTGGTTGCAAAGCCAGCGCGCCCTTACCCAGTGGCGCGATCCGCAGGTGGCGGCCAGCAAGCTGGAATTAAAAGCGCTGGAAGAGCGTCTGCGCGATCTGATTGACCGCCGCAATGCCCGCGTTCAACAGTTAGATGAATTTAACGACCTTTACCTGAACCGCCTCGGGCCGCTGATGACCCAGATCCTCCAGTTGCGTAAAAACCTGGCGGAGCTGAACCTGCGCCGCAAACTGGCTGAGCGGCAGCGCCGGGAAGAGGATTATCGCCGCTGCCAGCAATATATGGCGCAGGCGCTGGATGTGCTGGCGATGCTCACCACCCGCTGGCGCGATCTGCCGGCGGATTCGGTACAGGCAGCCGACGCGCGTAAACAGCTGCAACAGCAAAGCGATCTGATCGCCAATCTGCTGGCGGAAGCGCAAGAGCTGGAAACGGGCTTAACGCGGGAAGAAGAGCCGGCACGTCAGGCACGCGACGAGGCGAGTGACGAGTACGAAAAATACCGCGAGCAGCAGCACGATGCGGAGATCCGCTTCAGGAAAGGCCGTCAACTGTCAGAAGAAGATCAAACCGAACTCAAACGGCTGTGGCGTCAGGCCAGCAAACTCTGTCATCCGGATCTGGTGGCGGATGAACTGAAAGATGAAGCCAACGCCATGATGGTGCAGCTCAATCAGGCAAAGCATCGTGGCGACGTCAAAGCTATCCGTTCGCTGGTGGCGCGTCTGCATCAGGGCTTTGAGCCGATGATGGCCAGCGATCGGCTAAACGATCTGGAACGTATCCGCAAAAAAATGGCGCAGGTACGGGAACAAATCGACACCCTGGTCGCCGAGCTGGCTGAACTGGAAAAAGAGGAGTCCTGGCTGCTGGTGTCATCACTGAGCAATATGGACGCGTATTTTACCCAGCAGGAGAAAGCCCTCAGCGAGGTTCGCGCCGCGCTGGAACGACAGGTGAGCGAAGCGCAGCTCGACGCGGTCGCCTGATTATTTCGCGTGCCAGTATGCCGCAGCCCGCATTAGCTGCGGATCAACCTCGCCGCCTTCAAACGGCTGGCTGACGTTTTTCACTACCTTCCCTTCCCCGGTGATCCACAGGTAATAATCCTGCGCCGGGACGCGTACGTGCGCCAGACGTTGCGCCAGCACGTCCTCGTTGTGTCCGATAATCCACTCGATGTTGAACCCGTTCAGATGCGCCAGATAATCCTTATACGCCTCATCGCCGATGGTTACGATGGCGGTCACCTCGGGGCGTGCCGGATGCTTGCTGATAGCTTCCAGACGACGGCGCAGCGCGGGCATCCCGGACTCATCGCAGACGTAAAGCTGCCAGGCGTAATCCTCCGGCACCACCAGCGAACCGCGCGGGCCGCCGATGGTCAGGCTATCGCCTTCACGGGCCTGTAGCGCCCAGCTGCTGGCCACGCCGCCATCATGAATAAAGAAATCCAGCGCCAGCTCGTGACGCCCGGCGTCATACAGCGGCGTATAGTCACGGGCCGCCGGACGCGGGCCGTCGGGCCAGACGATGCCGTCATCGGTGACCGTGGGCGGCACCACTTTTTGTCCCGGCTGCGGGAAAAAGACTTTGGTGTGATCGTCAAAACCCTGCGAACTGAAGCCCGCAAGCGCCTCGCCGCCCAGCACAATACGCTGGAATCCTGCGCCAATACGTTCAACACGTAAGACGGTAAGTTCACGAAAGCGCAGCTCATTGCGTACGCGCTGGGGGTAACGTTGATGTGATGTGGTCATTTTTTTAGCCTTCGTCACGTTAAAAACGATATATCTGATTTAGTTTTAAATGATAATGATTGCTAATTGCCAGGAAGGCAAGCAAAATTAGATATATCTAAATAACGAGGTTTACGCGATGCGACACGCTCACGATCCGCAGGATCATGATCACCACGGGCACGGCAGCCGCCGTCCGCGCTTTTTTGGGCATGGCGATCTGCGTCTGCTCATCCTGGATATTTTGACCCACAGCGCCAGCCACGGTTACGAGTTGATCAAGGCGATTGAGCAACTGACGCACGGGCATTACACGCCAAGCCCGGGGGTGATCTATCCGACGCTGGATTTTTTGCAGGAGCAAGGGTTTATCGTGATCGATGAGGAAGACGGCGGGCGTAAAAAAATTGCCATTACCGCTGCCGGTAAGCAGTGGCTGCTGGAAAACGCCGAACAGCTCGGCCAGATCCAGGCACGCATTAAAGCCCGCAGCGTCGGGTATCTGCTGCGTAAAGATCCGCAGATGAAACGCGCACTGGATAACTTTAAAGCCGTGCTGGATCGGAAAGTGAATCAGGAAAACGTCAGCGCCGCGCAGCTGGAGCAGATCATCGCGGTGATCGATCGCGCGGCGCTGGAGATTTCACAGCTGGATTAAGCCATTGCCTCGCGGCGTACGCGGAACACGCTGACCAGGCCTTTCAGATGCGAGGCCTGGTCGCTCAGCGACGCGGCGGCTGCCACCGACTCTTCCACCAGGCTGGCGTTCTGCTGGGTGGTTGAGTCAATCAGGCCAATGGCGCTGTTGATCTGCGAAATGCCTTCTGTCTGTTCACGGCTGGCGTGACCGATCTGGCGCAGAATGGTGTCCATCTCTTCCACGTTGCTGACCATACCGTTGATCAGGCCGCCCGCTTTTTCCACCAGCGCCATGCCATCGCGCGCCTGTGCAGTAGAGCTTTCGATCAGATGGCGGATCTCACTGGCGGAAGACGCCGTTTTGCCCGCCAGCTGACGCACTTCACCTGCCACGACCGCAAAGCCACGCCCGTGCTCACCGGCGCGCGCCGCTTCCACTGCCGCGTTAAGCGCCAGAATATTGGTCTGGAAAGCGATGGAGTCGATCAGGTTGATGATGTCGGACATGCGGTCAGAGGTGTCGTTGATGACGCGCATTTTCTCGGTCACCTGTTTCATCATCTGACCGTTATTTTTCACCACCGTTGCCGCTTCGGCAGAGAGCTGCGTCGCTTCGGTCGTGTGTTCACTGGTGTTTTTCACCGTAGCGGTGATCTGCTCCATTGAGGCGGCGGTCTGCTCTACCGAGCTGGCCTGCTCTTCAGTACGGGCGGCCAGATCCTGGTTACCCGCCACAATCTGCGCGGCAGCGCTGGAGATGTTCTCCGAGCCGTTCTGCACTTCCTGCACAATCTCGAACAGGCGTGATTTCATCGCCACCAGCGCGCTGAGCAGTACGCCGGTTTCATCCCGGTGCTTCACGTCAATGTGCTGAGTGAGATCGCCGCCGGCAATGGCTTCGGCAAACTGCACCGCCTGCACCAGTGGACGGGTAATGGCGCGCACAATCAGCCAGCCCATCAGGCTGCCGAGGCCAATGCTGATCAACGCCAGCAGAACCAGCATCGTGCGGTTGGATTTAAAGTCATGCTCCACCAGCTTACCGGCGCTGCGCATATTGTTGTCCTGTACGGCAATCAACTGCTGCACTTTCTCTTTATATGCGCGCTGGACCGGCAGCGTGTTGTTCATCATCTCTTCCACTGCCGCTTGAGTATCTTTATTCTTCACCGCCTCCAGAATACGGAAGCGCGAGTCCAGATACTGCTGGCGAATCTGGCGCAGTTCACTGAGGATGCGTTGCGAGTCGCCATCGCGCAGCGCGCTGCTGAGATCGTCGAGCAGCACGGTAATGTTGCCGCTAAGCGCGGTCAGGTGCTTTTGGGATTCGGCGCTCCACTTCCCGTCGGTATCCAGCACCATCAACTGCTGCGTGCTGACAAACTCCTGAAAGTTCTCAATCAACTGATTGGCCTTCACCGTCGTGGGATAATCACGATTAACGATGTCCTGCATCCCATTGTTGGCCCGATTCAGACTGAACAGCGACAGACTGGAACTCACCACCATCAACACAATAAAAATTCCGAAAGCCAGAAATAATTTTGTGCTGATCTTAACATCATGTAAGAACATATTTTTTCCCTGGTTATTAAATGGACATGCACAGGACACGTTATCGGTAACGTTTTATCTAACTTTATGACTTTGATCGTTTTTTTATTTATCACCGCACGAAAAGAATATTCTCCTGCGCATTGCTGTCAGGCGAAAAATAGCGTAATGAAGATCCGTAATCGCTATATATTTCGATCAAAAAGCGTTCTGCTTTTAATATTAAATTAACAACATTGAAATATAAATTTACATAAAGATAACAAGAGAGGGAGAGTACAGGAGGCAAAAAACCGCTTTTCCCGGGCGAGAAAAGCGGTGCAGGCGAGGACTTAGTGCAGGACGGTGACCGCCTCTTCCAGACGGCTGGCGCGCTGTTTCACCATCGCTGATACCTGGGCGCTGACTTCCACCAGGCCGGCATTTTTCTGCGTGATAGTATCCAGCTCGGCCACGGCGCGCGTCAGATCTGACAGCCCCGCCGCCTGCTCAGAGGTCGAGTGGCTGATCTGCGCGATCAGCTGCGTAACGTTCTGCACCTGCTCGACGATATTATCCATGGTCGCGCCCGCGGCGTGCACCTGCTGCGACCCCGACTGTACCTTGCTGGCGCTGGCATCAATCAGCTTGCGAATGTCGTTGGCGGCGCTGGCGCTGCGGCTGGCAAGATGACGCACTTCGCCTGCGACCACGGCAAAGCCTTTCCCCTGCTCGCCCGCACGGGCCGCTTCCACGGCGGCATTCAGCGCCAGAATATTGGTCTGGAAGGCAATGTCGTTAATCAGTGAGGTAATAGAGCCGATGCGCTGCGTGCTGTCGGCGATCTCATCCATGGTTTTCACCACCGTGTCCATCGCCCGCCCGCCGTGACTGGCGGCGTTGCTGGCCTCAATGGAGAGTTTATCCGCGGCGGCGGCGGTGGCGGAATTATTCTGCACCGAGGCGGCCATCTGGCTCATGGTGGTAACGGTCTGCTGCACGTTAACCACGGTCTGTCGGGTGCGCTCGTTAAGATCGTCATTGCCTTTCGCCAGGGTTTCGCTGCCGTCGCGCACTTCGGTCGCCTGGTGCGCCACGTCGTTAATCAGCCAGCGGCACATCAGCCCGAGCTGACCGACAGATCGCAGGATCAGCCCCAGCTCATCGCTGCGGTTAAGATGCTGCACGTTATTGCGCTCGCCGGTCGCCACCTTCAGCGCCTGTCGCGCAACGTTTTCTACCGGACGCACAATCTGCGCCTCAAAAATGCCGCAGCCAATGAGCATGATCAGCGCGCCAATCCCCTGCACCGCCCAGCCGGTATGCAGCAAGGCCATGGCCGTCGCCAGCATCAGCCACAGCCCGATCATCACGCTGCGAACCCGCCAGCGTAGCGGCATCGCGGGCAAGCGTCCCAGCCAGCCTTTGCGTACCACCAGGCCAGTATCGACACGCTTATTGCAGCGGCCTTCGTTCAGCGCCTGATACAACGGCGTGACGGCGGCGATCTCCCCGGCGGTAGCGCGAGTGCGGATCGACATATAGCCGGTGACTTTGCCGTCGCGCACCATCGGCACGGCATTCGCGCGCACCCAGTAGTGATCGCCATTTTTGCGGCGGTTTTTCACAATGCCGCTCCACGGCTCGCCGCGTTTCAGGGTGGCCCACATATCCGCAAAGGCGGCTTTCGGCATATCCGGGTGACGAACAAGGTTGTGCGGCTGGCCGATCAGTTCATCTAACTCGTAGCCGCTGACCTGCACAAAAGTGTCATTCGCATGAGTGATGTAACTATTAAGATCGGTGGTAGACATTAAGGTAGTGTCATCATCGAGTGAGTACTCGTGCTGGCTGACCCAGGGTTGAGCAGGCATGTAGCGTCCTTTGCAGTGAGTTATCTGACTGTTAATTTTTCTGGCAATTGTTATTTCGGCGCTAATGAGTTTATCTTTAGATGTTAAATTTGATTTAGATCGCAAATCGCAATAAAACCCTGAAATTTTCAGGCCATCCAGGTCCTTGATTTTCTAATATTTTCAATCAGAAACTACTTATACCCCCTTTTTTCTGCTGCCCTATAAAGAGGCAACATGCGCACTATATCGGCGCAATATCGGCGAAATTGTGCCCAAAAGCGCTGCTTTGCCGTGGCATGAAAAGCATTTTATAGGCCCGCCGGACGATTAAATTTTGCGCAATTGCGGTTCCACCTGGTGTTTATCCCGATTTTCAGCGCCCATGCCGGAGTGGCGTATTCCCTGCAATAATTATTTTGTGTATCGCGTGATACGCCACTCCCAGGAGCTTATTTTGAACAGGTTACCTTCCAGCGCGTCGGCTCTTGCCTGCAGCGCACATGCCCTGAACATTATTGAGAAGGCCACGCTTTCTCATGACGAAATGAAAGATCTGAATCGCGAGGTGATTGAATATTTTAAAGAGCACGTTAATCCGGGGTTTTTAGAGTATCGAAAATCTGTCACCGCAGGCGGGGATTACGGAGCCGTAGAGTGGCAAGCGGGAAGTCTGAATACGCTTGTCGACACCCAGGGACAGGAGTTTTTAGATTGCCTGGGTGGCTTTGGTATTTTTAACGTGGGGCACCGTAATCCAGTCGTTGTTTCCGCCGTACAGCATCAGCTCGCCAAACAACCCCTTCACAGTCAGGAATTGCTTGATCCACTGCGGGCAATGCTCGCCAAAACCCTCGCCGCGCTGGCACCGGGAAAACTGAAATACAGCTTCTTCTGTAACAGCGGCACCGAATCGGTCGAGGCAGCGCTGAAACTGGCGAAAGCCTATCAGTCTCCGCGCGGTAAATTCACCTTCGTCGCCACCAGCGGCGCGTTCCATGGCAAATCGCTGGGCGCACTGTCGGCTACGGCGAAATCGACCTTCCGCAAACCCTTTATGCCGCTGCTGCCGGGCTTCCGCCATGTGCCGTTTGGCGACATCGAGGCCATGCGCACGCTGCTGTCGGAATGCCATAAAACCGGCGATGACGTTGCGGCGGTGATCCTTGAGCCGATTCAGGGCGAAGGGGGCGTGATCCTGCCGCCGGTCGGCTATCTGCCGGCGGTGCGTAAGCTGTGCGATGAGTTCGGCGCGCTGCTGATCTTCGATGAAGTGCAGACCGGCATGGGCCGTACGGGCAAAATGTTTGCCTGCGAGCATGAAAACGTCCACCCGGACATTCTCTGCCTCGCCAAAGCGCTGGGCGGTGGCGTGATGCCGATTGGTGCCACTATCGCCACCGAAGAGGTGTTCTCGGTGCTGTTTGATAACCCGTTCCTGCACACCACCACCTTCGGCGGTAACCCGCTGGCCTGTGCCGCGGCGCTGGCGACCATTAACGTGCTGCTGGAAGAGAACTTACCGGCGCAGGCGGAGCAGAAAGGTGACATGCTGCTGGACGGCTTCCGTCTGCTGGCGCGTGAATACCCGGATCTGGTGCAGGATGTGCGCGGTAAAGGCATGCTGATGGCGATTGAGTTTGTCGATAACGAGACGGGCTATAACTTTGCCAGCGAAATGTTCCGCCAGCATGTGCTGGTTGCCGGGACGCTGAACAATTCGAAAACCATCCGTATTGAACCGCCGCTGACGCTGCACATTGAGCAGTGCGAGCAGGTGCTGAAAGCCGCCGGTGCGGCGCTGGCAGCACTGCGGGTAGGTGTGGAGGAAGTGTGAGGTTGCCCCTCGCCCCGGTTATCTCACCGGGGCGAGGAATAAACTACAGCCCAAGATGCTGCCACAGCGCATCCAGCGGCAGGGTCGCCAGCGCAATACACTCATCCGCGGCGCCGTACCAGATGTGCAGCGTCTCATCCTTGATCAGCGCCCCGCAGGTAAACACCACGTTGCCAAAAAACCCTTCCCGCTCGTAGGGGGCCACCGGCTCCAGCAGCGGCACGGGGGATTTAGCGAGGATGGTCAACGGATCCTCCGCATCCAGTAATAACGCCCCCAGACAGTAACGCTGGTTTTCATCCACGCCGTGATAAATTTCCAGCCAGCCGCGATCGGTTTTCAGCAACGGCGCGCCGCCGCCGGATTTGCGCGCGTCCCACGCATCGCCGGAACGCCCAAGCAAATGGCGGTGGTTGCCCCAGTGCAGCATATCCGGCGATTCGCAGATCCAGATCTCCGGCAGACCAAAATGACAGGGGGCCGGGCGGGTCAGCGCCATGTACTTGCCGCCCACCTTTTCCGGGAAGAAGCAGACGTCGCGGTTATCGGGGCAGAAAATCAGCCCTTTTTTCTCCACCGTCACAAAATCGCGGGTGATCGCCAGCGCCGTGGTGATACCGAGCGGGGAAATCGCCGAGTAGTTGATATACCAGGCGTCGTCGATGCGGGTAATTCGCGCGTCTTCGCAACCAAACTGTTCATACTGGCTGTCAGCGAGGATAAACGGCTGCCGGGCGACGCTAAAATTCACGCCATCGCGACTGCGTGCCAGCCGCAGATGGGACATCGAGGTCAGCCAGATCTGCGACGGATCGCTTTTTTGTACGATGAGCCGCGGATCGCTGAAGTCGTAGCGCGGATCGGCGCGATCGAAGGTACGCGTCGTCGCCACCCACGCGCCGCCCTGCTGCTCCAGCAGCGGCACGACAATTTTCTGTGCATCGCTGCACTTCACGCTCTCTGCCACACGCACCAGCAGCAACACCTCGCCCTTATACTCCGTCACCCCGGCGTTAAATACGCACTCGACTTTCATCTCCGGGGAGGACGGCACCACGTCAGCAGGCGTGATGAGCGGATTTTCACTGTGCCTTTTCATAACCACTCCTTTTGATAACAAACTGGTTTTTCGCAAGCCAGGGGGCGTCGTCGCCGTACAGCACCTCGCCTGCCACCGCGTGCCACGGATTACGCACCGGCGCGCCGAAATTAATCGCCACCCACACCTGCTCGTCCGCCGTGATGCGGGAAAACCAGAGACAGGCATCGGTGAGCGTCAGACAGGTGTACTGGCCGTGGCGCAGTACCGGGATGCGGTTACGCAGCGCGATCAGCTCGCGGTAATCCTTCCACAGCGCGTCTTTATCGCCCCAGGGCAGCGGCGCACGGGAAGCGTCGCGGGTGTGCGTCAGGGCGATCTCCAGCGCCTGCTCCGCCGTCATGCCCGCCGCCCGCGCGGTCTGGTAATGGGTTCGGCCCTGCACATCGACAATTTCTTCAAGGCATTGCGGGCGAAAATCGGTCAGGCCGAACTCCTCGCCCTGATAGATAAAGGGCACGCCGCGCGCGGTCAGTTGCAGCGCCAGCACCGCACGGGCGCGTGCCGTATCCCGTTCAGTTTCGCCAAAGCGGCTGATCATGCGCGACATATCGTGACTGGAAAAAAACAGCGTGGGCAGTCCTGGCTGCTGCTTATGCATGGCGGTTAATGCGCTGAAAATTGCCTGCGGGAGGAAGGTTTTCTGGCTGCCGAGGTTGAAGTTAAACACCACGTCCAGCCGATCCGCGCCCTGATAGCGGCCAAGTACCGCCAGATCCTCGCTGCCAATTTCACCGATCAGAAAAAGATCACCTTTGGCGCGGGCATACGCCATCAGACGACGCAGCACGTCCATCAATCCCGGCTGGTTAACATCGTGAAGATGCTCCTGCACGCCTGCGCTTTCCGGGTTATCCGCGCCGATGCCGTCGGTGGTGAGAAAGTTGATCACATCGAAGCGAAAACCATCCACCCCTGCTGCCAGCCAGAAATCCATCACCCGGTAGATCTCCTGCTCCACCTGCGGGTTCTGCCAGTTGAGATCCACCTGCTGGGGCGCGAATTTATGGTAGTAAAACTGCCCGGTATCCGGCTCTGGCGTCCAGGCGCTGCCGGAAAAAAACGACTGCCAGTTGTTGGGCCGGTCGGTAAAAATAAAATAGTCACGGTAGCGGCTGGCGGGATTATTCCAGGCATCGACAAACCACGGATGTTGGGAGGAGACATGGTTCAGCACCAGGTCGATCACCACGCGGATCCCCCGCGCATGACAGGCCGCCACCACGCGGCTGAAATCCTCAAACTGCCCGAATCGCGGATCCACCGCGCAGTAGTCGCTGATGTCATAGCCGTTATCCACCAGCGGCGACGGATAGAACGGCGTGATCCAGATCCCGCCGATCCCTAACTCATGCAGATAGTCGATCTTCTGCATAAGGCCAATAAAATCCCCTCGTCCGTCGGCGTTGCCGTCGCAAAACGCGGGCAGATAAATTTGATAAAACACACACTCCTGCCACCAGCGCACCGGTTCCATCCGGCCCTCCTTATTTGAGTGACAATGACATCCCTTGCAGGAAATATTTACGGAACAGGATAAACAGCAGCATCACCGGCAGCATCTGCACCACCGAACCGGCCAGCACCGGGCCAAGATAGATCCCCCAGGATTTGCTGAAGGTGGCGAGCAGCACCGAGAACGGCATTTTGTCGGCATCGCGCATCACGATCAGCGGCCAGAGAAAGTTGTCCCAGGCGGTGGAAAAGGTGAACAGCGCCACAATGGCGAGGATCGATTTGTTCAGCGGCATCATCACGTGGCGCAGAATGCCCCACAGGCTGGCGCGATCGAGTTTTGCGGCGTGGATATAGTCGTTCGGCGTGCCTTTAAAGCTCTGGGAAACCATAAAGATCCCCCAGGCGCTCATGGCGTAGGGCAGGATCATCGCGCTGTAGCTGTTAATCAGCCCCAGCTCGCGCATCAAAATAAACTGCGGAATGATGAACATAAATGCCGGAAACACCATCTGCACGATGAGCAGATTTTTGAAGACGTTTTTGCCGCGAAAATCCGTTTTCGCCACCGCGTAGCCCACCAGCATGGCGGTAACCGTGACGCAAAAGGTGATGGTCAGCGACACAAACAGCGAGTTAAACAGCGTGCGCATAAAGGGCTTGTCGGCGCGGTTGCTGTTATCAAACAGAAACTGGTAGTTCGCCAGCGAAACGTCACCGGCAAACAGGCTGGTGGTGTAGATCTGCGCCGTCGGCTTTAGCGAGGCCATCACCATCCAGATAAAGGGATACAGCCAGCTCAGTGCGAGGAGAAACATGGCGGCGTGGAGAAGCAGACTGGCGGGGGTAAGGGTTTTCATCAGACGATCTCAATGTGCTTTTCAAACAGTTTGCGGAACAGCCAGATGAGCAGAAAACTGCACGCGGCAACGATAATCGACATGGTCGCCGCCCAGCTCGGTTTCATTTTCTGGAACGCGACTTCGTACATCACCACCATCGGGCTGGTAGTACTGTTGAGCGGGCCGCCGCCGGTGATGAGATACGGTTCGGTAAAGATGCTGAAGGCGACGGTGATCGCCAGCACCATCACCATGACGATCTGCGGGTTCATCATCGGCAATGTGATGGCACAGGCCTGGCGCAGGCGGCCGGTTTTATCCAGCCGCGCGGCGCTGTAGATGTCCTGCGGGATCGCCAGCATGCCGGAATAAAGGATCAGCCCGTAATAGCCGACAAATTTCCAGGTGACGATCAGCGCAATGGAGAGCATCGCGCAGTCCGGGTTGGTAAACCAGGGCACGGAAATGCCGAACAGATCGCGTAAAACGGCGTTCACCGGGCCGAACTCGCTGAACAGCTTCGAGAAGACAATGGAGTACGCCACGCCGGAGGAGATGTTCGCCAGCAGAAAACTCAGCGCAATAAACCCTCGCCCAAAGGTGATGCGCTTTAATCCGGCGGCAAACAGCAGCGCGCTGAGAAAAACAATCGGGATGTACCACAGCAGAAAGCGCAGCACATTGAGCATCGAGGTCCAGAACAGCTCGTCCTGCATCACGCTGAACAGATTACTCAGTCCGGTAAAGACCGGCGTACCGCTAAACTGCCACTGCGTGACGCTTAACAGCGCCAGCCAGGCCAGCGGATAAAACCAGAACAGCAGCGAATATCCGAGCCATGCGGAGGCCAGCCAGCCTCCGGTACGTGCGTCATGTCCAGCCATCACCGCCTCTTAAGGTTTCAGAATGCCGTTAATTTCCCGGGCGGAATCATCCAGTGCTGCCGCCGGATCGTCGTTGCGGAAAATGACCCGCTCGATCATCTGCGTCATGCTGCGCTGAATGTCGCTGGTTTTGGTGGTGGCTGCCGCGGGCAGCGCGACGTTAACGTATGAGGCGATTTGCTTTTCCAGCGGGTTGTCAGCGAAGTAGCCGACAAACAGCGGATTAGTAAGCAGATCGGCGCGGGCGGGCGGCATACCGACCATTTCCAGCCACAGCAGATCGTGTTCCGCGCTGCCAAATACCCACTGCAAAAACGCCCAGGCCTCGGCCTTGTGTTTACTGGTGCTGAACATCGCCACACCTTTGCTGTCGCCAAAGGTATACGGCTTTTCGCTGCCTTCCTGCGTCAGCATCGGGCCAATCTGGATCTGTTTTAAGATCGCCGGAAACTGTTTGCGGTAGCGGGCAATATCCCAGGGGCCGCGTGCCGAGGCCAGCACCTGCCCGCTCGCCAGCGGATCTTCCGCCGAGGTGAAGTCATAGCTGCTCCAGCCGCTGTTGAACACCTTGCTCATAAAGGTCAGTACCGCCTGACCGTCAGCATTGTTAAACTGCGCCTGATTAGCAGCGATATAGGGCTTGCCGCCGTTTTGCGCGTACAGCAGCGGGATGAAATCGTACCAGCGCTCCCACCAGTTTTTCCCGGCGGTAAGCTGTATTACGTAGCCGTTATTATCCGCATGACGGGCCTCCGCCAGCCGGTACAACTCGTCATAACGACGCGGTACCTGATCAAAGCCATACTGTTTTAGCAGATCGGCACGCCACCACCAGACCGTGGGATTGATATAAATCGGCAGCACGTTTTGCTGACCGTTAATTTCCCAGGCGGGCATAACCTCATTCATCTGGCGCTGTTTAATCAGTTCGGCAAAGCCCGGCATTTTAGAGAGATCTTCCAGCTGATTAATTTCATTAAGCTGTGAGGCGAAGCCAATAAATATATTACTGGTAATATCCGGTTCGGTGCCGGAGGCGATTGCGTTCATAATGGCTTCTTCGGAACTGCTGGCGACGGGAATAGGGGTAAATTCCACTGGCGTATGCGCCGGATCGTTATTCCACTCGGTGACCATTTTCTTCCAGAAGGCCTCTTCGTTCTCCACCGGCGTGACCCATAATTTAATCGGCGTTTTAGCAGAGGTATCGGCGGGTTTTTCATCAGGGCCGCAGCCGGTAAGACAAACACTTAATAAGAGTGACGCGGTCCATGTGGCGAGGGTTGCACTGTTCATCCTGATCTCCATGTTATCCCAGGCGCGGGGTAAATAAGATATTGCGCGCGGCAAACGGCCTGTACGTTAACAAGAGTTTTTTATGTTTAACGATATATCAATCACATTTCAGTTTTTATTTATCGCTACACTTTGCGGCGAAAAGGAAATACAAAAATATAACCAATATGAATAGATCTAATTATTTTAACACGCTGAACATTGATTAATATTTTATATCAATAGGCCATTAAAAAAGGATTTCACATGACCGCCCTCACCCTGCGAAATATCCATAAGCATTACGATAAAAGCACTATCATTGAGAACCTGTCGCTGGAGATTGCTTCCGGCGAGTTTATCGTGCTGGTTGGCCCGTCCGGCTGCGGTAAATCGACACTGCTGCGCATTATTGCCGGGCTGGAAAGCGCCGATGGCGGAACCCTTCTCATGGGCGATGAGGAGGTGACACACCAGCCTGCGGGCAGGCGCAGCCTGTCGATGGTGTTTCAGTCCTACGCGCTCTACCCGCACATGACGGTGCGGCAGAATCTCAGTTTTGGCCTGAAAAACATGAAAACGCCGCCCGCTGAGATCGCGCAGCGTATCGATGGAGCAGCGAAAATGCTCAGGCTGGAGGCATTACTGGATCGCCTGCCGCAGCATCTCTCCGGCGGCCAGCGTCAGCGCGTGGCGATTGGGCGCTCTATCGTGCAGCAGCCCGAGGTGTTTCTGTTTGATGAGCCGCTGTCGAATCTGGATGCGGCGCTGCGCGTGGAGATGCGTCAGGAGATCCAGGAACTGCACAACAAGCTCGGCAACACCATGATTTACGTCACCCACGATCAGGTGGAGGCCATGACGCTCGCGGACAGAATTGTGGTGCTCAACAAGGGCACCATTGAACAGACGGGCACGCCGCTGGAACTCTACAACACCCCGGCGAACCGGTTTGTCGCGGAATTTATCGGCACGCCGAAAATCAACGTGTTACCGGCCGAGTGGCGCGAGGGCGGGCTGCGCATCAACGACGCGCTGCACTTCCCGCTACCGCAGCGGCCCGACGGCGTACAGGACGGGCAGGCGCTGTTTGTCGCCATCCGCCCGGAGCATATCCGCCCGGACAGCAGCGGGGAACTGACCTTCAGCGCCACCACCCGGCTATGCGAATTACAGGGCGATGCGACCCTGGTGTGGTTTACGCTGGCCGGGCAGCCCTGCTGCCTGAAATCTTTTCAGCAGCTGAACTACCCGCCACGCCAGCCGCTGACCATGAGCACAGCGGCGCAGCATCTGCATCTGTTTGACAGCGCCGGGAAAAGGATCGCTTTACTCCGGTAGCAGCCCGATAAAACTGCGTTTTTTGCGCGGCGCCGACATCATGGCGTCCAGCTTCTCCACGCACGCCAGATAGTGCGGGGTTTGCTTGTGCGCCAGCACCGCCGCCTCATCCTGGTACGCCTCGTAGATGTAAAAGCGTGTGTTCACCTCCGGGTCCTGCAACACGTCGAAGCGTAAGTTGCCCGGCTCTTTAATCGCCCCTTCGTGATTGGCGCGAAACACCTCCAGAAACTCATCGACCCGCTCCGGTTTGATATTGATCTCCACCAGCGTCACGTTCATTGCGCCTCTCCCTGTTTTTCTTCCTGCCAGAACTGGTACGCCTCGTGGGCGCTCATATTGTCATGCACCACTTTTTTCACCGCTTTCAGCATCGCGAGGGGCGCGCTGGACTGGAAAATATTGCGCCCCATATCGACACCGGACGCGCCCTGATCGATGGCACGGAAACACATCTCCAGCGCCTCGCGCTCCGGCAGTTTTTTACCGCCCGCGATGACGATCGGCACCGGGCAACTGGCGGTCACTTTCTCGAAGCCCTCCTCGACAAAATAGGTCTTCACAAACTGCGCCCCCATCTCGGCGGCGATACGGCTGGCGAGGGAAAAATAACGGGCGTCCCGTGCCATTTCTTTGCCGACGCCCGTCACCGCCAGCGTCGGAATACCGTAGCGGTTACCGGCATCCACCAGCTTGATGATGTTGTTAATCGACTGGTGCTCGTGTTCGCTGCCGATATACACCTGCGCTGCCACCGCACAGGCGTTGAGGCGCAGCGCGTCTTCCATCGCCACCGCCACGCACTCATTAGAGAGTTCAGACAGGATGGAATTGCCGCCCGAGGCGCGCAGCACCACCGGTTTGTTGGTGGCGGGCGGCACTACGCTTCGCAGCACGCCACGGGTACACATCAGCACATCGGTTTCACCGAACAGCGGCGCAATCGACAGATCGATACGCTCAAGCCCGGTGGTCGGCCCCTGAAAATAGCCGTGATCGAACGCCAGCATCACCGTGCGGTTGCTGGCGGGGTTGAAAATACGCGCCAGCCGCGACTGCATCCCCCAGTCCAGTGCGCCGCAGCCTTTCAGGGCGAACAGGGTGTTCTGTTGCGGCGTCCCAAGGCCAAAGTTTTTGCCTTCTCTGATGTCGTCTAAATCTGCCATTTTCTCCCCCGTCAGAAATCGTATTTGCCGATGTTGTCTTTGGTGAACACCACGCGCTCCGGCAGCAGCACAATGCCGTTGCCCTTCGCTTCATACTGGTAGCCCTGCACGCTGTTCGGTTCGACCTTGAGCGGGCCAAGCCCCTTCACGTCCACGCTGTCGCCAACGTTCAGATCGCCTTTTTTCAGCAACTGACTGGCGACGTTGACGGAGATTTTCCCCTGCTGCACCACGTCCCACAGGCCGAAGGCTTTCACCGTGCCGCGCTCCACATAAGGGCGCATAACGTTCGGCGTGCTGAAACCAGTGATCGCCACGTTAGTACGCTTGAGGTTTTCCGCCGCCTGCGCCGCGGCCGGTAAGGCGTTGGCGTCCGGGGCGATGATCGCATCCAGATCCGGATAGGCTTTTAAGATCCCCTCGGCGGTTTGCAGGGATTTGGTGGCGTCGTTATAGCCAAACTGGGTGGTGACGATTTTCCACTGCGGATGATCTTTGGCGATCTTCGCTTTCGCCGCATTCACCCACTGGTTCTGATCGGTCACCGTCGGGCTTGAGTAGAAAAACGCCACGTTCGCATCAGGCTTCGTCACCTGTTTTTCGGTCATCTCCACCAGCAGGCCGCCCAGCTGTTCCGGCGTGCCCTGGTTGATATAGATGCTGCGGCATTCCGGTTTGGTATCGGAATCCCAGGTAAGCACTTTCACGCCGCGCTGCATCGCCCGCTTCAGCGCCGGACAGAGCCCATCCGGCGACACCGCCGACACGATAATGGCGTTGTAGCCCTGGTTGACGAAGTTGTTGATCAGCTGCACCTGGCCGGAAACGCTTGGCTCGGTGGGGCCGTCGTAGGTGACGTCAACGCCGAGATCTTTCCCCGCCTCTTTCGCGCCGTTGCCGCCGCTGGTGAAGAAGCCGACGCCCACCAGTTTAGGGATAAAGGCGATGCGATCGGCGGCCTGCGCCGTTGCCACACAGGTGGCCAGCGCCAGCGCGCTAAGCTGCACTATCTGTTTTGCTTTCATCTTATGCTCCGATTGTTTTTCGCGAGAGAAGCCGACGCCAGGCCGTGCGCACCCATTCGCGGTGCAGGCTCAGCGAACGCCCCATCACCACCACAACCAACAGCGCACCTGACAACGCGCTCGACACCTGGTTGGGGATGCCGACCATCTGTAACCCCTGTTGCAGATACCCCACCAGCAGCGCCGCCAGTGCCGTACCCAGAATGGAACCCGATCCGCCGTAGATATTCGCGCCGCCGAGCACCGCCGCCGTCAGCGCGGGCATCAGCAAATCACGCCCCAGATCCGAACGTGCCGATCCGAAGTAAGAGACCAGCACCAGCGCGGCAATCGCAGACGCCACGCCCACCAGCCCGTACAGTGCGTAAGGCATACCGTTCACCGGCAGTGCCGCATAGCGTGCCGCGCGCGGGTTCTGGCCAATCAAAAACAGATGCCGCCCGAAGCGCCCGCGATGGGCGATCAGCCAGAACGCCAGGGTCAACGCGCCGAACAGCACCAGCGGCACCGGCAGCCCGAACAGCGTCAGGCTGGCGAAGGCGGTAAAGCTGTCCGGGAAACCGCCGATGCCCTCATAACCTGTCGCCCCCGCCATGCCCGAGAGCAGCAGCGCCCCGCCGCCGTAGAGATAGAGCGTGCCGAGGGTGATCACCAGCGGGCTGATACCGGTGTAGTGGATCAGCGCAGCGTTCAGCAGGCCGCACAGCAGACCCAGTACCAGCGTCAGCACGATAGCGATGCTCATCGGCCAGCCCGCCTGCATCATCACCCCCAGCGCAATGGCGCACAGACCAATGGTGGAGCCGAGCGAAATGTCGATACCGCCGCTGATGATCACCAGCGTCAGCGGCAGCGCCACGATGCCGATGCAGATAAAGTCGCTAGTGCTGAACAGCAGCATGTTGATGTCCAGCATGCGCGGATTAATCGCGCCGAACAGGACGATCTCCAGCACCAGCAGGCCGAGCAGCGACCACTCCCAGTTGAGCTTCATTTACGCCACCTCTTTATTTTTGCGGTGCGGAAAGCGGGCGACGTGCTTACCCCCTTTGTGGCCCGGCTGAAAACGGCTGTATTTGAGCTGGCGCTGATGACGGGCCAGCGCCTGACGCAGACGCCCGTCCAGCACCAGCACGCCCAGCAGCACCAGCCCGGCGATAAAGTCGTTCCACCACGCCGGGAGCTTGAACAGCACCAGCACGGTGTCGATTTGCGTGAGGAAGAACGCGCCAAGAAACGCGCCGATCAGCGTGCCGGTGCCGCCAAGTAGTGAGATCCCACCGAGCACACAGGCAGCAATGGCTTTCATCTCCAGCCCGCTGCCGGTCTGATTGGGCACAAAACCGATCTGCGCAGCAAAGACGATCCCGGCGCAGGCCGCCAGCACGCCGTTTAAGGTAAAGGCCAGCATGCGGGTGCGGTTGACCGCCACACCCAGTTGCCGGGCGGCGGCGAGGTTATCCCCCACCGCATAGAAATCCCGCCCGGAGGCCGTGCGCGCCAGCCACCACGCCCCCGCTACCAGTACGGCTAATACCAGCAGGCCGAGAGGCGACACGCCCGCTGCCACCGGCACCGACAGTGATTTCAGGCTGACGGGCAGCCCTTCGATCCACTTACCGCCGGTCCACAGCAGCATCGCGCCACGGTATAACCCGAGGGTGCCGAGGGTGGCGACGATGGCCGGAATGCGCAACCCGACCACCAGCAGACCGTTGAACGCCCCCGCCAGCGCGCCGATGCTCAGGGCAAACAGCATGGCGAGCGGCAGGCCGTAGCCATTGTTGAGCGCCACACCAACGGCAATGGCGCTTAAGCCCACCGTCGAGCCGACCGAGACATCAATGTTGCGCGTCAGCATCACCAGCATCGCCCCCAGCGCCAGCAGGATCAGGATCTGGCTGCTGGCGAAAATCATTCCCAGCGTTTGCAGGCTCAGATAGGCCGGATCGAGGGCCACCAACACGGCAAAGAGCGCGAGGATCGCCAGAAAAGCGCTCAGCTCGCGGTTTTTCAGTAAGGTCTTCATGCCTGTCCTCCGAAGGCCAGCGCCATCATGCGATCGACGTTGATCGCCTGCTGCGTCAGTTCGCCGCTGCGCATCCCCTGATGCATTACCACCACCCGATCGGCCAGACCGGGGAACTCATCAAGATCGCTTGAGATCATCAGCACCGCGACGTTTTGCGCCGCCACGCTTTTCAGCAGTTGATAAATATCTGCCCGCGCCGAAACGTCGACGCCGCGGGTCGGCTCATCGACGATCAGCAGCAGCGGATTCGCCTCCAGACAGCGGGCGAGCAGCACTTTTTGCTGGTTGCCGCCGGAGAGGGTACGCACCGTCTGATCGGCGCTGTTAAGTTTGATGCCCAGCGCCCGGTGATAACGCTCCACCACCGCCGCTTCGCGGCTTTTTTGCTGCCAGAGGGAAGGTTCGTTGAGCGTCACGGTGTTCCAGCGCACTGGCGCATCGAGGAACAGCCCGGAGACCTGGCGATCCTCCGGCAGATACACCAGCCCGCGCGCCAGCCGGGAGGCCGTATCGCGATGGGTGATCTCCTGGTTTTCCAGCCACACGCGCCCGCCGCGTACCGGACGCAGGCCGTACAGGGTTTCGGCAAATTCAGTGCGCCCGGAGCCCACCAGCCCCGCCAGACCGACGATCTCCCCGGCGTAAACGTCAAGACTCAGATCGATAAAGCCCTCGCCGGTCAGATCCTCCACGCGCAGCACCGGAAAATCCTGCGGCTGGGTACGGCGATTGCCCGGCAAGGCCAGCCACAGTTTTTGCGTATCGCTTAAATGGTGGGCACGACTGGCAGGGGTCATGGCACCGATCAGCGCCTGATCGTCAAATTCACTCAACGCGCCGCTGAGCACCACCGCGCCGTCACGCATTACCGACACGCTGTCGGCCAGGGTGCGGATCTCCGGCAGCTTATGGGAGATAAACACGATGCCGACGCCCAGCCCCTGCAGGGCGCGGATCTGCTGGAACAACCGCTCCGTTTCCCCTGGCGTCAGCGAAGCGGTAGGTTCATCAAGGATCAGAATCCGCGCATTGCGCATCAGCCCGCGCAGGATCTCCACCATCTGCTGATCGGCCACTTCCAGCGTGCTGGCGGCGGCCTGCAAATTAAGCTGACAGTTGAGCTGCTGTAATTTTTCACTCAGCACGGCATCGGTATTCCCGCTGCGCGGCAGGCGGAAGAGAATGTTTTCCCGCACCGTCAGATTGGGAAACAGCATCGGCTCCTGCGGCACCAGATAGATGCCCAGCTGATGTGCCTGGCCGGGCGTCAGGCGGCTATATGCGCTGCCGTTGATGTGCAACGCGCCGCTGTCCGCGGTTTCCACCCCGGCGATGATCTTCATCAGCGTGGATTTCCCCGCCCCGTTACCGCCCATCAGCGCATGCACCTGACCGGCAAGCAGCGTAAAATCAATGCCTTTCAGCACCGGCACGCCGGAGAACTGTTTGCGAATGTCACGGGCTTCAATGAGAGGGGTCATTCTGGCTCCGGTTATGAACATATGATTTTAAAAATTCACAATGTTCAAAAAGCGTAGACGTTGAGCTATATTAATACCCGTGCCGGGATCACACTTTTTTGCATTCGGATCGTTGCTATAGTTTGCGCAGTGACAAAAGATCGGTTTTGCCAGGGCGCTCACATTTTATTCAACGGCATTGAAGAACATTTGATCTAAAATTTTATAAGAGTTCATCATATGAGCGAAAAACGTATTACGGATGAGAGTCGCTTTGCCGGACTGACGTTATCGGAAGAAGAACTGGTGGCGCGGGTGGCGTGGTGCTACTACCACGACGGCTTAACGCAAAATGATATTGGCGAACGGCTGGGGTTGCCCCGACTGAAGATCTCCCGCCTGCTGGAAAAAGGGCGGCAGTCCGGGGTGATCCGCGTGCAGATCAATTCCCGTTATGAGGGGTGTCTGGCGCTGGAAACCGAACTGCAACAGCGCTTTGGGCTGAAGATCACCCGCGTGCTGCCCGCGCTGAACACTCCGGCAATGAGCGTGCGCCTCGGGATAGGCGCGGCACAGTCGCTGATGGGCGTGCTGTCGCCGGGGCAACTGCTGGCGGTGGGTTTCGGGGAAACCACCATGAGCTGCATCCAGCATCTGAGCGGCTTTATCAGCTCGCAGCAGATCCGCCTGGTCACGCTTTCCGGGGGCGTCGGCCCCTATATGACCGGCATCGGCCAGCTGGATGCGGCCTGTAGTATCAGCATGATCCCAGCCCCCCTGCGGGTGTCATCAGCGGATGTGGCGGAGATCTTAAAACGCGAATCCAGCGTGCGGGATGTGATCCTTGCCGCCACCGCCGCGGACGTCGCTGTGGTGGGTATTGGATCGGTTAACCAGAAACGTGATGCCACCATTATGCGCTCCGGCTATATCAGCGAAGGCGAACAGCTGATGTATGCCCGCAAAGGCGCAGTGGGCGACATTCTGGGGTATTTCTTGCAGGCGGACGGCGAGCGGGTGGAAAACCTCGACATCCACCGGGAACTTCTCGGCGTCACCCTCGATGAACTGGCGCAACTGCCGACCATCGTCGGCGCTGCCGGTGGCATCGAAAAAGCAGAGGCGATTTATGCCGCACTCAAAGGTCGCCGTATCAATGGCCTGGTGACGGAAGAGACGACAGCACGCGCGATCCTGGCACTGGCGGAGTAACTCCGGCCTGCCGCGCGCCAACAGCGAGGCAAGCTCATGAGTTATCTTTTAGCCTTAGATGCCGGGACCGGCAGCATTCGCGCGGTAATTTTTGATTTGCAGGGGCGGCAGATCGCCGCAGGCCAGGCCGAATGGAAACACCTGAGCGTGGAAAACGTGCCCGGCTCAATGGAGTTCGATCTCACCACCAACTGGCAGCTTGCCTGTCAGTGCATTCATCAGGCGCTGACGCGGGCGCAGCTGACCGCCGCCGATATTCAGTCCGTCGCCTGCTGTTCGATGCGCGAAGGCATTGTGCTTTATGATCGCAACGGCGAGGCGATCTGGGCCTGCGCTAACGTCGATGCCCGCGCCAGCCGCGAAGTGGCGGAATTAAAAGAGATCCACGACGATCGCTTTGAATCGGAAGTGTACGATGTCTCCGGGCAGACGCTGGCGCTGAGCGCGATGCCGCGTCTGTTGTGGCTGGCGCATCACCGGCCCGATATTTATCGTCAGGCAGCGACGATCACCATGATCAGCGACTGGCTGGCGGCGAAACTCTCCGGCGAGCTGGCGGTGGATCCCTCTAATGCCGGCACCACCGGCATGCTGGATCTCTTCTCCCGCGACTGGCGTCCGGCGCTGCTGGACATGGCCGGGCTGCGCGCCGATATCCTCTCACCGGTAAAAGAGACCGGTACGGTGCTGGGCGCGGTGACGCATACTGCCGCCTTGCAGTGCGGCCTGCGCGAGGGCACGCCGGTGGTCATGGGCGGTGGCGATGTGCAACTGGGCTGTCTGGGGCTGGGCGTGGTTCGCGCCGGGCAGACGGCGGTACTCGGCGGCACCTTCTGGCAGCAGGTGGTGAATCTGCCGCAGGTACGCACCGATCCCGATATGAATATCCGCGTTAACCCGCACGTCATCCCCGGCATGGCGCAGGCGGAGTCGATCAGCTTTTTCACCGGCCTGACCATGCGCTGGTTCCGGGACGCGTTTTGCGCCGAGGAGAAGCTGATCGCCGAACGGATGGGGATGGACGCCTACGCGCTGATGGAAGAGATGGCAGGCCGCGTACCCGCAGGCTCCCACGGCGTGATGCCGATTTTCTCGGACGCCATGCACTTCAAACAGTGGTATCACGCTGCGCCGTCGTTTATTAACCTCTCCATCGATCCGGAAAAATGCAATAAAGCCACGCTGTTTCGCGCGCTGGAAGAGAACGCGGCCATTGTCTCCGCCTGTAATCTGGCGCAGATCTCGCACTTCTCCGGCGTCACCTTTGATGGGCTGGTGTTTGCAGGCGGCGGCGCAAAAGGCGCGCTGTGGAGCCAGATCTTAAGCGACGTGACCGGGCTGCCGGTGCGCGTGCCGGACGTGAAAGAAGCCACCGCCCTCGGCTGCGCTATCGCTGCGGGTACGGGTGCCGGGCTGTTCGACGATATGGCCACCACCGGCGAACGGCTGGTGAGCTGGAGCCGGGAATTCACGCCCAACCCGGCACACCGTGAGCTGTATGACGGCATGATGCAGAAATGGCAGGCGGTGTATGCGGATCAACTGGGGCTGGTGGACAGCGGGCTGACCACGTCGATGTGGCAGGCACCGGGCCTGGTGCGGGCAACCGCACCCTAATTCATGCCGGATGGCGCTGCGCTTATCCGGCCTACAGTCGCGTAGCCCCGGTAAGCGCAGCGCCACCGGGGAAGTTCTTTGAGTTGCATCACAATCATTCGATCCCGCTTTTACCTTTGCCCCCGCGCTGGCTAAATTAGTAACTCATCCGACCACATAACAATAATTTAACACTGGAAGAGACTATGAGCCGCTATCCGTCGCTTTTCGCCCCGCTCGACTTGGGTTTCACCACGCTGAAGAACCGCGTGCTAATGGGCTCCATGCACACCGGCCTTGAGGAGCGCCCTGACGGTGCTGAACGACTGGCCGCTTTTTATGCCGAACGCGCCCGGCACGGCGTGGCGCTGATCGTCACCGGCGGCGTCGCCCCGGCATTTTCCGGTGTCACCATGGAGGGCGCTGCGGTGCTGTGTGATGCCAGCCAGGTGCCGCATCATCAGATCATCACCGACGCGGTACACCGCGAAGGCGGCAAAATCGCCCTGCAAATTCTGCACACCGGACGCTACAGCTATCAGCCGCATCCGGTCGCGCCTTCCGCCATTCAGGCCCCGATCAACCGTTTTAAACCTCATGCGCTGACGCACGAAGAGATCCTCGCGCTTATCGACGACTTTGCCCGCTGCGCGGATCTGGCGCGTGAAGCGGGATACGACGGTGTGGAAGTCATGGGATCGGAAGGTTATCTGATCAACGAATTCCTCGCCGCCCGCACCAACCAGCGTGACGATGAATGGGGCGGTGATTATCCGCGGCGGATGCGCTTTGCCGTCGAGGTGGTGCGTGCGGTGCGGGAGCGGGTCGGCAGCGACTTCATTATTATTTATCGCCTGTCGATGCTCGATCTGGTGGAGGGCGGCGGCACCTTCGGGGAGACCGTACAGCTGGCGCAGGCCATTGAAGCGGCCGGGGCCAGCATCATCAATACCGGCATTGGCTGGCACGAGGCGCGCATTCCGACCATCGCCACGCCGGTGCCGCGCGGGGCCTTTACCTGGGCGACCCGCAAGCTGAAGGGCCATGTGGCACTGCCGTTGATCACCACTAACCGTATCAACGATCCGCAGGTGGCGGAGGAGATTCTGGCGCGGGGCGATGCGGATATGGTGTCGATGGCGCGGCCCTTCCTTGCCGATGCGGAGATCCTCTCCAAAGCGCAGGCCGGACGCGCAGACGAAATTAACACCTGTATCGGCTGTAACCAGGCCTGTCTGGATCAGATTTTCGCCGGAAAAGTGACCTCGTGCCTGGTCAATCCCCGCGCCTGTCATGAAACCAAAATGCCGGTGATCCCGGCGGCGAAGATCAAAAAGCTGGCGGTGATTGGTGCTGGCCCCGCAGGGTTGTCGTTTGCGGTCAACGCGGCGGCGCGCGGTCACAGCGTCACACTGTTCGACGCCCAGGCGGAACCGGGCGGGCAGTTTAACGTCGCCAAACAGATCCCCGGCAAAGAAGAATTTTACGAGACGCTGCGCTATTACCGCACCATGATCGCGGTGACCGGCGTCGATCTGCGGCTGAACCAACGGGTGACGCCTGACATGCTGGGCGAATTTGACGAGGTGATCCTCGCCTGCGGGATCGAGCCTCGGACCCCGCCGATCGAGGGGATCAAGCATCCGAAGGTGCTGAATTATCTGGATGTGCTGCGCGATAAAAAACCGGTGGGCGAGCGGGTGGCGATCATTGGCAGCGGCGGCATCGGTTTTGACACCGCAATGTATTTAAGCCAGCCAGGTGAGTCCACCAGCCAGAATATCGCGGCGTTTTGCGCCGAATGGGGAATTGATACCAGCCTGGATCACCCCGGCGGTCTGCGCCCACAAGGCGCGCAGCTACCAAAAAGCCCACGACAAATCGTGATGCTGCAACGTAAAGCCAGCAAACCAGGAGAGGGCCTTGGCAAAACTACCGGCTGGATCCACCGCACCACCCTGCTGTCCCGCGGCGTGAAGATGATCCCGGCGGTGAGCTACGAGAAAATCGACGATGCCGGATTGCATGTGCTTATTAACGGCGAGCCACAACTCTTCGCGGTGGATCATGTGGTGATTTGCGCGGGGCAGGAGCCACGCCGGGAACTGGCGGAACCGCTGCAAAAAGCGGGAAAAATCGTGCATCTCATCGGCGGCTGCGATGTGGCGCTGGAGCTGGACGCCCGCCGCGCCATTGCGCAGGGTACGCGGCTGGCGCTGGAGATATAGCTTCAGAACAATGCCGGGCGGCGCTGCGCTTGCACCGGCCTACATGGGGCGCAATAACCCAACGCCGCCGGATTACAAGATACGGTGCAATAACGTAGGCCCGGTAAGCGAAGCGCCGCCGGCCTACATGGGGTGCAATAACCTAACGCCGCCGGATTACACGATACGGTGCAATAACGTAGGCCCGGTAAGCGAAGCGCCACCGGGCGAGAAATTTAACGTCTGCGTCCGGTTTTAACCGCTTTCAGCACCACGAATTTCTGGTTGGTGGCGATGGTTTCGCAGTTACCGAAAATCTTCTTCAGCTTATGGAAGTAATCCAGATGGCGGTTCGCCACGATGCGCAGCTCGCCATTGATTTTCAGGCAGCGGCGGGCGTGGTGGAACATCTCCCAGGCGATGTTATCGGTCAGCGCGTGCTGCTGGTGGAACGGCGGATTGCAGAGCACCGCATCAAAACGGAACGGCTCGACGCCTGACAGCGCGTTGTTGATCATAAACTCGCAGCGATCCAGCGCCTCTGGCAGGTTGGTTTCGACGTTGAGACGGCTGGAGGCGACTGCCATCGGCGACTCATCCACAAACACCACGCTGGCCTGCGGATTCTTCTCCAGCAGCGTCAGACCAATCACGCCGTTACCGCAGCCGAGATCGACAATCTCCCCTTCCAGGTTATCCGGCAGATGCTGCATAAAGAAGCGCGCGCCGATGTCCAGCCCGGTACGGGAAAAGACGTTGGCGTGGTTGTGAATAGTCCAGTCGGTACCGTCCAGTTTCCAGCTCAGCGTTTGCGGCGCATCGGCCAGCGCCGGGGCGCTGAAAGTACAGTTAATCAGACGCGCTTTTTTCCACGCCAGCGTGGTGGTGGTCGGTCCGAGCACTTTTTCAAACAGCGCCAGCGTCGAGGTGTGAATATCACGCGCTTTGGTGCCGGCGATAATGCGCGTTTGCGGCGTCACCACCCCGCGCAGCGCGCGAAGCTGCTGCTCCAGCAGGGCCATCGTTTTCGGGATCTTGATCAGCACTACGCCCGGTGCGGCCGGGTACGTCGCGGTGCTGTCGAGGAAGGTGACGTCGCCTTCGTTAAGATCGTTATGGCGCAGGTTTTCGCGGGTCGCCAGTTCGCTCAGGTAGGAGTCGCCAATGCTGTAAGGCTTGTGCTCTACCAGCGCGCAGGCCAGCGCACCGAAGGTATCGTTGAAAATCAGGACCGGGCCACTGATTTCAGTTTCGTCCAGTTGTTGCAGCAGGTATTCGTCTGCCGCTTCCCACGCCTGCAGTGGGTTGACGTCGTCCGTCTCCGGAAAACGTTTTAAGTTAAGTGAACGGAAACCGTTGTCTGAATGGCTCATCGGCCCTCCTGGATGGTAAAATTCGGTGTGATCCCCTGAATGGGGGCGTGAGTATACCCTTTTTTGACTGCTATCGTGGGGCAATGATGAGCAAACTTCTCTATCTCCAGGGCTATCCGGAAAATCTGCTGGCCCAGGTTACGTCGCTCATCGAGCAGAACCGGCTCGGCGAGGTGTTGCAAAAGCGTTATCCCGATACGCACAACGTCACCACCGACAAGGCTCTTTATCAATATACCCAGGATCTGAAAAGTCAGTTTCTGCGCAATGCGCCGCCGATCAACAAAGTGGCTTACGACAATAAAATTCATGTGCTGAATAACGCCCTCGGCCTGCACACCGCCATTTCCCGCGTGCAGGGCGGCAAGCTGAAGGCGAAAGCGGAAATCCGCGTGGCAACGGTGTTTCGCAACGCACCGGAAGCCTTTTTGCGGATGATCGTGGTCCATGAGCTGGCGCACCTGAAAGAGAAAGATCACAACAAAGCCTTTTATCAGCTGTGCTGTCATATGGAGCCGCATTACCATCAGCTGGAGTTCGACACCCGCCTGTGGCTGACGCATCAGGCGCTGGGATAACAGACACGCGACTTCTGCGCGGTCGCGCACTGGTTTTGTCATACTGACGTGCTACATTGGCGGATGGTCCCCTTTTACGGAGCACAACGCCGTTTATGATACGTTTCGCAGTCATTGGGACGAACTGGATCACCCGCCAGTTCGTCGATGCCGCCCATGAGACCGGCAAATATACCCTTACCGCCGTTTACTCCCGCAGCCTTGAACAGGCGCAGCATTTCGCCAGCGATTACCCGGTCGAACATCTGTTCACCTCTCTTGAGGCGCTGGCGCAGAGCCATGATATTGACGCGGTGTATATTGCCAGCCCGAACGCCCTGCACTTTTCGCAAAGCGAACTGTTCCTGCGCCATAAAAAGCATGTGATCTGCGAAAAACCGCTGGCCTCCAATCTGCGTGAAGTGGAAGCCGCCATTGCCTGCGCGCGGGAAAATGGCGTGGTGCTGTTTGAAGCCTTTAAAACCGCCTCGCTGCCGAATTTCCTGCTGCTGCAACAGTCGCTGCCGAAAGCCGGAAAGGTGCGCAAAGCCTTTATAAACTACTGTCAGTACTCCTCCCGCTATCAGCGTTATCTGGACGGCGAAAATCCGAACACCTTTAATCCGGCCTTTTCCAATGGCTCGATTATGGACATCGGTTTTTACTGTCTGGCTTCAGCGGTGGCGCTGTGGGGTGAACCGCATAGCGTGCAGGCTACGGCCAGCCTGCTGGACAGCGGCGTGGATGCGCATGGCGTCGTGGTCCTTAACTACGGCGATTTCAGCGTCACCCTGCAACATTCCAAAGTGAGTGATTCGGTGCTGCCAAGCGAGATCCAGGGCGAAGAAGGCGCGCTGGTGATCGAAAAGATCTCCGAATGCCAGAAAGTGTCCTTTGTGCCGCGCGGTGGCAAGCCGCAGGATCTGTCACAACCGCAGCACATCAACACCATGCTGTATGAGGCAGAGCGCTTTGCCAGTCTGGTAGAAAACCATGAAGTGAATCATCCGGGGCTCGCCATCAGTCGTATAACCGCGAAACTGTTGACGGAGATCCGCCGCCAGACCGGCGTGGTTTTCCCGGCTGACAGCGAAGCCGCTGCCGATCCGGTGGCGTAAAGCTATGTAAAACAGTTGTTACGACCCATTGACGGAATGCGATCTCTGTCATATTTTGTTACCAGCAAAGGGGAGTAACTTCATCGCCGGTCGGTCGTCATTACGATGCGTAAGCATCCGGTCGCCGGGCATCCTTAAGGATGTAAGTGAGACCTTGCCGAAAGGCGAGGACCCGTGCATCTAAAATAAACGGCTATCGTCTTTCGACGTCAGCCGTTTTTTTTATGTAAGGAATTCTCTATGAATACTGTCGGCACACCGCTGCTCTGGGGCGGTTTTGCAGTTGTCGTCGTGATCATGCTCGCCATCGACCTTCTGCTTCAGGGGCGTCGCGGCGCACATACGATGTCCATGAAGCAGGCGGCCGTCTGGTCACTGGTCTGGGTTTCGCTCTCTCTGCTGTTTAACGCGGTGTTCTGGTGGTATCTCGCCAGCACCGAAGGCCGCGCGGTCGCCGATCCGCAGGCGCTCGCTTTCCTCACCGGTTACCTGATTGAAAAAGCGCTGGCGGTGGATAACGTCTTCGTCTGGCTGATGCTTTTCAGCTACTTCTCCGTGCCGCCTGCGCTGCAACGCCGTGTGTTGATCTACGGGGTACTGGGCGCGATTGTGCTGCGTACCATCATGATCTTTGCCGGTAGCTGGCTGATTTCCCAGTTCGAGTGGCTGCTGTATGTCTTCGGCGCGTTCCTGCTGTTCACCGGTGTGAAAATGGCGCTGGCGAAAGAAGACGAGGCAGGCATCGGTGACAAACCGCTGGTACGCTGGCTGCGCAGCCATATGCGCATGACTGACAAGATCGAAAGCGAGCACTTCTTCGTGCGCAAAAACGGTCTGCTGTTCGCCACCCCGCTGCTGCTGGTGCTGATCCTTGTGGAGTTAAGCGACGTGATCTTCGCGGTAGACAGCATCCCGGCGATCTTCGCGGTGACCACCGATCCGTTTATCGTGCTGACCTCTAACCTGTTCGCCATCCTCGGCCTGCGCGCCATGTACTTCCTGCTGGCAGGCGTGGCAGAACGTTTCGCGCTGCTGAAGTACGGCCTGTCGGTGATCCTGGTGTTTATCGGTATCAAGATGCTGATCGTCGACTTCTACCATATCCCGATTGCCGTCTCGCTGGGCATCGTGGGCGGTATTCTGGCGATAACCCTGCTGCTTAATGCCTGGGTGAACCACCAGAACGACAAGAAAAAGCTGCAAAGCTGACAGACAGAACCTTCTCCGGTCACGGAGAAGGTTTAATTGTTGTCCATGTCACAAATATGTTATCAGACAGTTAAAAAATACGACACCGCCCGACAATCCAGCCTCTTATTCTTCCCCGCTATCGCGGAATGCGTATACTCCACTTTGCAAACATTTGTTACATCCCGACATGAACGTCCCTGTAGAGGATGTCCGGGATCGCCTCATCACACCATCTAAGGAATTTTTTCATGCGTACGCAACACTCCACGGGTTTGCTGCACCGCCTGGTGCACGGCAGTCTGGTAAAACAAATCCTCATCGGTTTAGTGCTGGGCATTCTGCTCGCCTGGATCTCAAAACCTGCCGCGCTGGCCGCAGGCCTGCTGGGCACGCTGTTCGTCGGCGCGTTGAAAGCGGTGGCGCCGGTGCTGGTACTGATGCTGGTGATGGCGTCGATTGCGAATCATCGTCACGGCCAGAAAACCAATATTCGCCCGATTCTGGTGCTCTATCTGGTGGGGACCTTTTCCGCTGCGTTAACCGCCGTGGTGTTCAGCTTCCTGTTCCCGTCCACTCTGCAACTGGTGACCGGCGCGACTGACATCACGCCCCCTGCCGGCATTACGGAAGTGCTGCGCGGCCTGCTGATGAGCATGGTCTCTAACCCGGTGCATGCGCTGCTGGAAGCCAACTATATCGGCATTCTGGTGTGGGCGATTGGCCTGGGCTTTGCGCTGCGCCACGGCAGTGACTCCACGAAAAGCCTGATTAACGACGTGTCGGACGCCGTGACCTTTATGGTGAAACTGGTGATCCGTTTCGCGCCGATCGGTATTTTCGGCCTGGTGTCGGCGACGCTGGCCGAAACCGGCTTCGCCACCCTGTACGGTTACGCGCAACTGCTGCTGGTATTGATTGGCTGTATGTTCCTGGTCGCGCTGGTGATCAACCCGCTGCTGGTGTTCTGGAAAATCCGTCGTAACCCTTATCCGCTGGTGCTGATGTGCCTGCGTGAAAGCGGCGTGACGGCGTTCTTTACCCGCAGCTCAGCGGCGAATATTCCGGTCAATATGGCGCTGGCGGAGAAACTGAATCTGGATCGCGATACCTACTCGGTATCCATTCCACTGGGAGCGACGGTCAATATGGCGGGCGCGGCGATCACCATTACCGTGCTGACCATGGCGGCGGTGCATACGCTGGGAATTCCGGTTGATTTACCAACCGCACTGCTGCTGAGCGTGGTGGCTTCATTGTGTGCCTGCGGGGCATCGGGTGTGGCGGGCGGTTCACTGCTGCTGATCCCGCTGGCCTGTAATATGTTCGGCATTCCGAACGATATTGCCATGCAGGTGGTGGCGGTGGGCTTTATCATCGGCGTGTTGCAGGATTCCTGCGAAACCGCGCTTAACTCGTCCACCGACGTGTTGTTTACCGCCGCGGCGTGCCAGGCGGAAGATGATCGTCTGGCGAAAAACGCGTTGCGCAGTTAAGGATTATTGCCCGGCGGCGCAAGCTTGCCGGGCCTACGTTGATTCGGAGGTCGGGTTAGACGCAGTCGCCCGACACATCACGTCAGTTCGTACCTGTAGGTCGGGTCAGCGCAGCGCCACCCGACACATCACGTCAGCCCGTGCCCGTGACGTTTACAGCGTGACGCCGCTTTTGAAGATCGCCAGCTCGCGGAAATCGTTACGCTCGTTGCAGGTCTGTTTGCCGCTGGCGATATCCGCAATCACATCCACGAACTCGTTCAGCAGCTCCGGCATCATTTTGCCGTGGATCAGCTGACCCGCGTCAAAATCAATCCAGTGCTTTTTCTTCGCGGCCAGTTCGCTGTTGGTGGCGATTTTCACCGTCGGGACAAAGCCGCCGTACGGTGTACCGCGTCCGGTGGAGAACAGCACCATATGGCAACCGGCACCGGCCAGTGCGCTGGTGGCGACGGCATCGTTACCCGGCGCGGAGAGCAGGTTCAGACCGTGTTTTTGCAGACGTTCACCGTAGCGCAGGACGTCAACCACCTGGCTTGCCCCTGCTTTCTGGGTACAGCCGAGGGATTTTTCTTCCAGCGTCGTGATACCACCGGCTTTGTTACCCGGCGACGGGTTCTCATAAATCGGCTGGTTATGGGCGATGAAATACTGTTTGAAGTCGTTCACCATGGTGACCGTTTTTTCAAAGGTGGTTTCATCGACACAGTGGCTCATCAGGATTTGTTCCGCGCCGAACATCTCCGGCACTTCGGTCAGCACGGTAGTACCGCCGTTGCCGATGACGTAATCCGAGAAGCGACCCAGCATCGGGTTAGCGGTAATGCCGGACAGACCATCGGATCCGCCGCACTCCAGCCCAAACTTCAGCTCGCTCAGTTTTCCCGGCTCACGTTTGTCGTGGCGCATCGCTTCATATAACTGATGCAGATGTTCAAGACCGGCTTCCACTTCGTCGTCCTGATGCTGACAGACCATAAAGTGGACGCGCTCAGGATCAAACTCACCCAGAGTTTCACGGAAGGCGTCGACCTGGTTGTTTTCACAGCCGAGGCCAATCACCAGTACCGCACCCGCGTTCGGGTGACGCACCATGTTTTGCAGCATGGTGCGGGTGTTAATGTGGTCATCGCCCAGCTGCGAACAGCCGTAGGTATGGCTGAACAGGAACACGCCGTCGGTGCCTTCGGCATCGTTGGTTTCTTTCAGAAAACGCGTCTGGATCTGACGGGCGATACCGTTCACACAGCCGACGGTCGGCAGGATCCACAGTTCATTGCGGATCCCGACTTCACCGTTAGCACGGCGGTAGATCTCAACGTCGCGATCGGCCCCCTGCGCGGCTTCCACCTGAGCTTCAGGTTGATAGCTATACTCGTCCAGATCGCTCAGGTTGGTGCGGGCATTGTGAGAGTGAATGTATTCACCCTCAGCAATGTCTGCCGTGGCGTGACCAATTGGCAAACCGTATTTCACCACGTTTTCGCCCTGATGGATGGTGCGCAGGGCAAACTTGTGCCCGCGCCCTACTGCCTGACGAAGCCGCACCGTCTGGTTATCAACGGTAACTTCTGCGCCTTCCGCCAGGTCAGCCAGTGCGACTGCGACGTTGTCCAGCGAATGGATCTTGATGTATTGCATATCAACCTCAGACGGCCTTAGTTCAGTTCAATCGCGAAGTAGTCACGCGCATTGTTAAAGCAGATATTTTTCACCATCTCACCCAGCAGCTGAATGTCGGCAGGGGCTTCGCCCGCTTCGACCCAGCGGCCAATCATCTGGCAGAGAATGCGACGGAAATATTCATGACGGGTATAGGACAGGAAGCTGCGGCTGTCGGTCAGCATGCCGACGAAACGGCTTAACAGGCCCAGTTGCGCCAGCTGTGTCATCTGACGTTCCATGCCGTCTTTCTGATCGTTAAACCACCAGCCGGAGCCGAACTGCATTTTGCCCGGCATACCTTCACCCTGGAAGTTACCGATCATGGTGCCCAGCACTTCGTTATCGCGCGGGTTCAGACAGTAAAGGATGGTTTTCGGCAGCAGGTTTTCTTCGTTCTGTTTGCTGAGCAGCTTAGACAGCTCTTCCGCCATCGGACGGTCATTGATGGAGTCAAAGCCCACATCCGGCCCCAGCAGTTTGAACTGACGCAGGTTGTTATTACGCAGCGCGCCGATGTGGTACTGCTGTACCCATTCGCGACGGGCATATTCCGCGCCGAGGAACACCAGCACCGCGGTTTTAAACTGCGCCACTTCATGCTCGCTCAGGGTTTCGCCTGACAGACGACGCGCGAGGATGCTGTCAAGCTCAGCCTCGCTGGCCTCGGCAAACAGCACCACGTCAAGGGCATGGTCGGAAACTTTACAGCCGTGCGCCGCGAAGTGATCCAGACGTTTGGTCAGGGCGGTTTGCAAATCGCTGAAACGACGGATCTCGGTGTCGGAGACTTCACCCAGTTTCGCCATGTAATCGTTAAAGGTCGCCTGTTCAATATTGAAGGCTTTATCCGGGCGCCAGCTCGGCAGCACTTTAATGCTGAAGGAGGTGTCTTTCGCCACGGTGGCGTGATGCTCCAGTGAATCGATCGGATCATCGGTAGTACCGACCATTTTCACATTCATCTGCTGCATGATACCGCGGGCAGAGAAGGACTCCTGCGCCAGCAGCTCGTTGCCCTGATGCCAGATCTCGTCAGCCGTGGACGGCGAGAGCAGTTTGCCGGTGATGCCGAACGGGCGACGCAGCTCCAGATGGGTCCAGTGGTATAACGGGTTGCCAATGGTGTGCGGCACAGTGGCAGCCCAGGCATCAAACTTCTCACGATCAGACGCATCGCCGGTACACAGGCGTTCAGGCACACCATTGGTGCGCATGGCGCGCCATTTATAGTGGTCACCTTTCAGCCAGATGTCATACAGGTTTTTAAAGCGGTAGTTTTCTGCGATCTGCTGCGGCGGTAAATGGCAGTGATAATCGAAAATCGGCTCATCTTTCGCATAATCGTGGTACAGACGGCGGGCAAATTCGGTATCTAACAGGAAATCTTCGGTCATAAACGGAGTCATTATCGTCTTCCTCTAAAAAGAGCGTAGATGTATGCCTTAATGCTGACAAAGTTATCACACCAATTTCTACAGACCGAAGATATTTTCGTGAGTTAGATCAATAAATCCTGACAAATAAACTACCCCGATTGGGGTAAACATCCCCGCAAGCCGCGCCAGCTCTGGCTTCTCAGACGCCAAACAAAGACCACACAAAGAAACGCACTTTTGTGATGTCACTCACCTTTTAAAGTTGTATGACAAGTTATCTTTCTGCCGTCGCAATACATACACCGACGGAATGCATTACTGGTGATCTAATCACCTGGATTAACGGTACGGATACCGAATTTCGCACGAATAAAAATGGCAAGGTTTGGACCGTACCGGGAGTCAGTCCCGATGTCGCTCCCCCCCGTTACATAACATCCCCCGGCCACAATCGGGAGATGAACCGCCTGAGGCGGAAATAACATAACGATGAGGTTTACATGCGTAAAATTAAAGGGTTACGTTGGTACATGATAGCGCTGGTGACGCTCGGCACCGTGCTGGGTTACTTGACGCGTAACACCATTGCGGCGGCAGCGCCAACGCTGATGGAAGAACTGCATATTTCCACCCAGCAATACTCTTATATTATTGCGGCCTATTCGGCGGCTTACACCATCATGCAACCTGTCGCGGGTTATGTGCTGGATATCCTCGGTACAAAAGTAGGTTACGCGGTCTTCGCCGTGACCTGGGCCATCTTCTGCGGCGCAACGGCGCTGGCGGGAAGCTGGGGTGGACTGGCGCTGGCGCGTGGTGCGGTAGGTGCTGCTGAAGCTGCAATGATCCCGGCAGGCCTGAAAGCCGCCTCCGAGTGGTTCCCGGCCAAAGAGCGTTCCATTGCCGTCGGCTACTTTAACGTCGGTTCCTCTATTGGTGCGATGATTGCGCCGCCGCTGGTGGTGTGGGCGATTGTCATGCACAGCTGGCAACTGGCGTTCATTATCTCCGGCGTGCTGAGCTTTGCCTGGGCGATGGCATGGTTGATTTTCTACAAACACCCGCGCGATCAGAAGAAGCTGTCTGAAGAAGAACGCCAATACATCATTGGCGGTCAGGAAGCACAGCACCAGACTAACAACGGCAAGAAAATGACCGTCTGGCAGATCCTGGGCACCCGTCAGTTCTGGGGTATCGCGCTGCCGCGTTTCCTGGCAGAACCGGCCTGGGGTACTTTTAACGCCTGGATCCCGCTGTTCATGTTTAAAGTTTACGGCTTTAACCTGAAAGAGATCGCGATGTTTGCGTGGATGCCGATGCTGTTTGCTGACCTCGGTTGTATCGTTGGTGGTTACCTGCCGCCGCTGTTCCAGCGCTGGTTTGGTGTGAACCTGATCGTCTCCCGTAAAATGGTGGTCACCATGGGTGCGGTACTGATGATTGGCCCTGGCATGATCGGCCTGTTCACCAGCCCGTACGTGGCAATCGGCCTGCTGTGCATCGGTGGCTTTGCTCACCAGTCGCTGTCCGGCGCGCTGATCACCCTCTCTTCTGACGTATTTGGTCGTAACGAAGTGGCCACCGCGAACGGTCTGACCGGGATGGCGGCGTGGACCGCAAGCACCATGTTTGCGCTGGTGGTCGGTGCGCTGGCGGATACTATCGGCTTCAGCCCGCTGTTCGCTGTGCTGGCCGTCTTCGACATCATGGGCGCAATCGTCATCTGGACGGTGCTGAAAAGTAAATCGGCAGCGGAACTGGAAGCGGAAAAAGCCGCCTATGGCGGACCCGCGACGCAAAGTTAACGCTGCCTGTTAACGCTGTCATACCTAAGCCGCCCGTGCTGTGCCGGGCGGCTTTTTACTGTTCTGCGGTGGTGAGAATCGCGTAAAAGTGGTATAACAAATCTTATCTGCCTTATCCTGCCTGGAGTGCATATGGAAATCACCGACACACGACGTTTGTATCAGCAGCTCGCCGCTGAGCTGAAAAGCCGCATTGAAAACGGCGTGTATCTTGTTGGTGATAAATTGCCTGCCGAGCGCTTCATTGCGGATGAAAAAAATGTCAGCCGTACCGTGGTGCGTGAAGCCATTATCATGCTGGAAGTGGAAGGCTACGTAGAAGTGCGTAAAGGCTCCGGCATCCATGTGATGTCGAACCAGCCCAAATATCAGCAGGTGCCGGACGAATCCCTGGAGTTTGCCAACTACGGGCCGTTTGAACTCTTACAGGCGCGCCAGCTGATCGAAAGCAATATTGCCGAATTCGCCGCCACCCAGGTGACGAAGCAGGACATCATGAAGCTGATGGAAATTCAGGATCGCGCCCGCCAGGAAAAATGCTTCCGCGACTCTGAATGGGATTTGCAATTCCACGTGCAGGTGGCCCTCGCTACGCAGAACACCGCGCTGGCCGCGATTGTTGAAAAGATGTGGACTCAGCGCGTTCACAACCCGTACTGGAAGAAACTGCACGATCATATTGATTTGCGCACCGTGGATAACTGGTGTGACGATCATGACCAGATCCTTAAAGCGCTGATTCGTAAAGACCCGCACGCCGCCAAGCTGGCGATGTGGCAGCATCTGGAGAACACCAAGCAGATGCTGTTTAACGAAACCAGCGATGACTTCGAATTTAACGCCGACCGTTATCTTTTTGCAGATAATCCTGTGGTTCACCTTGATGCTGCCGCGAACGCCGTAAAATAAATTTTTTGCTTTCCCACAGCAGGCGCACCTGCGCTTGCCGTGTTCCCCGCGGTAACAAAAGGTATAGAGTGTCAGCCTTTGTAAATACTCTGGTCTCATCCCACCCCCGCAAGTAAAAATCAATTCTTACACTTCATAAAATCTGAGACGCAGAACTCCGGCATTTGTTACAATTAGATGCAATTTGCCCGCACGTACGCGTGCACAGGACCCGATCTGGCGTGACGTTAACCGATGTACCAGGAATAACGAATGGAACTATTTACTCAGCTACTTAATGCATTGTGGAGTCAGGATTTCGAGACGCTGGCGAATCCTTCCATGATCGGCATGCTTTATTTCGTCCTGTTTATGATTTTGTTCCTGGAAAATGGCCTGCTGCCCGCCGCCTTTCTGCCCGGTGACAGCCTGTTAGTGCTGGTGGGCGTGCTGATCGCCAAAGGCGCGATGAGCTATCCGCTGACCATCGCGCTGTTAACCACCGCCGCCAGTCTTGGCTGCTGGCTGAGCTATATTCAGGGCCGCTGGCTGGGTAATACGCGTATTGTGCAGAACTGGTTGTCGCATCTGCCCGCGCATTATCATCAGCGCGCGCACCATATGTTCCACAAACATGGCCTTTCGGCCCTGCTGCTGGGGCGCTTTATTGCATTTGTTCGCACACTGTTACCAACTATTGCCGGGATTTCCGGTCTGAGTAATGCACGCTTTCAGTTTTTCAACTGGATGAGCGGTCTGCTGTGGGTCGTGATCCTGACGACGCTGGGCTATCTTCTTGGTAAGACACCGGTTTTCCTTAAATATGAGGATGCGCTGATGTCCTGCCTGATGTTACTACCGGTGGTGCTGCTGGTATTTGGACTCATCGGTACGCTGGTGGTGTTATGGAAGAAAAAATATGGAAAGCAGGACTAACCGGATGCTTATTCAACGCACGGTCATGAAGCGCGTTGCTTTGATGGTGGCAACGGTCATGTTGTTCACACTCTTTTTCTTTGCCTGGGCGACGCTGCAACAGCGTGAGTCAACGCTGGCTATTCGCCCGGCCAGCCAGAGCGTCAGCGTGCCTGACGGCTTTTCTATCTGGCATCATCTGGATGCCAACGGCATTCGGTTTAACAGCATCACGCCGCAAAACGACACGCTGCTGATTAAGTTTGATTCCAGCGCGCAGAGCGCCGCCGCGAAAGTGGTACTCGATCGTACCCTGCCACATGGCTATATCATTGCCCAGCAGGATGACGAGGATAAACCCGCGGCCTGGCTGTCGCGATTACGCGATACGCCACATCGGCTGGGTTGAGAACTTCAATAATTCCGAAACTTTGCCCGCTTTTTGGTTTTCTTCCCGTTAGTTACTATGCTTACTACACGGGCACCCATCTTACTCTTTAAATCAACTGGATTTCGGCGCCTCATGTTGAGGCCCGTAACAACAATGGAAGGTTTCAAGAATGAAATACCGCACCGCACTGGCGCTAGCCCTTTTTTCACTGAGTGCCGCTTCACAGGCTGCTTCCCTCTGTCAGGAAAAGGAGCAGGATATTCAGAAAGAAATCCGTTACGCCGAGAAGCACAATAATCAGAGCCGTATTGACGGTCTGAATACCGCACTCAGAGAACTCAGAGCCAATTGCACGGACAGCAAATTGCGCGCCGTTCATCAGGAGAAGATCGCCGACCAGAAAGAAGAGATTGCCGAACGCGAGCAGGACCTTCAGGAAGCGAAGCAAAAAGGCGATGCGGATAAGGTGTCCAAAAGAGAACGCAAGCTGAAAGAGGCTCAGGACGAACTGAAAGCGCTTGAGGCTCGGGATTATTAAAGGAAGTTAACACTCACTCACTGGAGAGAACTATGTCTAAAGATACCAATACGGAACATCTGCGCGCTGAGTTGAAATCCCTGACGGACACCCTGGAAGAAGTGCTGAATACCTCCGGGTCTAAATCGAAAGAAGAGCTGAGTAAACTGCGTAGCAAAGCTGAACGTGCGCTGCACGAAAGCCGTCATCGTCTGGGTGAAACCAGTGACATTATTGCTAAACAGACGCGTGAAGCGGCCGGTAAGGCCGAAGACTATGTTCGTGAGAACCCATGGACTGGCGTTGGTATCGGTGCTGCGATTGGCGTAGTGCTGGGTGTACTGATGTCGCGTCGCTGATTATGGATACTTCACGTCAATCAAACGGGCCCGGAAAAAGCGTTCTGGGCATCGGGCAGCGCATCGTAACGATTATCGTTGAGATGGTGGAAACGCGTGTGCGGCTGGCGGTGGTCGAACTGGAAGAAGAGAAAGCCAATATCTTCCAGTTGCTCCTGATGGTAGGGGTGACCATGTTGTTGGCCGCTTTCGGTTTAATGAGTCTGATGGTGCTGATTATCTGGGCTATTGACCCGCAATACCGTCTGAACGCCATGATTGCCACGACGGCGGTACTGCTGGTTGGCGCGTTAATTGGTGGTTTATGGACCATGCGTAAAGTACGCCGGTCCACCCTGCTGCGTCATACCCGTCAGGAGCTGTCCAACGACCGTTCGTTGCTGGAGGATGATTGAGATGAGCAGTCAGAGCGATCGTCAAAAGCGTAAGGCCATTCTGCTGAGTCAAATCCAGCAGCAACGGCTTGATCTCACCGCCAGTCGTCGCGACTGGGAAGAGCGCATGATCTCCTACGATCGCGGATGGAATACGCTGTTAAGTCTGCGCTCATGGGCGCTGGTTGGCAGTAGCCTGCTGGCTATTCGTACCATTCGCAATCCTAACCGGCTGGTACGCTGGGGCAAACGCGGCTTTGCCGCCTGGAGTGCCTGGCGTCTGGTGCAAACCACACTCCGTCAGCAACATCTCCGTTAATCTGTGATCTGTCCCCTGCCCGGCGGTTTCTCCGCCGGGTATATTCACCCCGCTTATCATTACTCAGAATATTTGATAAAGATTGACAGTTTTCCTTGCTAACAATCTCGAATCGCTACGCTTATTATCCTCTCCATCGACGGCAAACGTGCGTTATGCGCCGTAACTGCCTGAACAATCACACCTGCACACAGCATGAGATTTCTGGAGAGTAAAATGAAAAAATTAGAAGATGTTGGTTTCCTGGTAGCGCGTATTCTGATGCCAATCCTGTTTATTTATGCTGGCTGGGGCAAAATCACCGGTTACGCCGGTACGCAGCAGTACATGGAAGCCATGGGCGTGCCGGGCTTCTTCCTGCCGCTGACCATCCTGCTTGAGTTCGGCGGCGGTCTGGCGATCCTGTTCGGTTTCCTCACCCGTACTACCGCGCTGTTCACCGCTGGTTTTACGCTGCTGACCGCGTTCATCTTCCACAGCAACTTTGCTGAAGGTGTGAACTCGCTGATGTTCATGAAAAACCTGACCATCGCTGGCGGCTACCTGCTGCTGGGCATCACCGGTCCGGGCGCATTCAGCATCGACCGCGTGCTGAATAAAAAGTGGTAAGGCTTCTATACTGAAGGCATCTACAACGACTGACGCATTATGTAGGCCCACGTAAAGGTCGCGCCGCCTGGCATTATCACCATTTGCCAGGTGGCGTTTCGCTGTCCTGGCCTGACATTTTTTTGCGGATCTGCCCAACCTGAAGGAGAACGTGATGGGACAACTGATTGACGGCGTCTGGCACGACACCTGGTACGACACCAAATCAACGGGCGGCAGTTTTAAGCGTTCGGTTTCCGCTTTCCGCAACTGGCTGACCGCCGATGGCGCACCCGGCCCGAGCGGTGAAGGTGGATTTGCCGCAGAAAAAGGCCGCTATCACCTCTACGTTTCCCTCGCCTGTCCGTGGGCGCATCGCACGCTAATCATGCGTAAATTAAAAGGTCTTGAGCCTTTTATTGATGTCTCAGTGGTGAACCCGCTGATGCTGGAAAATGGCTGGACCTTTGATGACAATTTCCCGGCCGCAACCGGCGATACGCTCTATCAGCACGATTTTCTCTATCAGCTCTATCTGCATGCCGATCCGCACTATAGTGGGCGCGTCACCGTGCCAGTGCTGTGGGATAAAAAGAACCACACCATCGTCAGTAATGAATCAGCGGAAATCATCCGTATGTTCAATACCGCCTTTGATGCCCAGGGCGCAAAAGCGGGAGATTACTACCCGGCGGCGCTACGGGCGCAGATTGATGAGCTGAACGGCTGGATCTACGACACTGTAAATAACGGCGTCTACAAAGCCGGTTTTGCCACCAGCCAGAGCGCCTACGATGAGGCAGTCACCGCGCTGTTCGCGTCATTATCGCGCCTTGAGCAACTGCTTGGTCAGCACCGCTACCTTACAGGCAACCAACTGACCGAAGCCGATATTCGCCTGTGGACGACGCTGATACGCTTCGATCCGGTTTACGTCACGCATTTCAAATGCGACAAGCACCGCATCAGTGATTACCTGAATCTGCACGGATTCTTACGTGACATCTGGCAGATGCCGGGCATTGCTGAAACCGTAGACTTTGCGCACATCCGCACCCACTACTATTGCAGCCACAAGACCATTAACCCGACCGGCATTATTTCCATCGGTCCGTGGCAGGATCTTGATGAGCCGCATGGCCGCGATACCCGTTTCGGCAACCGCGACACCGACTGACCCTGACCGCGCGGCGGTGGCATTTACAGACGCCGCAGCCGTGCGATCAGCTCGCCCGCCTCGTCGATCACGGTTTGCGCCGAGGGCCTGCACAAACACTCCAGCGACACCGCCCCCTGATAACCCGCCAACCTGAGCGTGGTGTATACCTCGTCCAGCGGCAGATGCCCGTACCCCGGAAATCCCCGGTTTGAATCCGCCAGATGCACATGACGCAGCCGCGCACCGAGCGTGGCGATGGCCGTTGAAAAATCGGCGTCCTCAATACCGGCGTGAAACAGATCCCACAGCACGCCGACGTTTTCCGGCGCATCGCTGAACGCCATGTAATCCATCATCTCCTGCGCACTGTGCAACTGACACACTTCATAGCGGTTCAGCGCCTCAAGGATCAGCACCACGCCGTTGCGTCGGGCGTACTCGACGCAGGGAAACAGCGCCGTTGCCAGCTCGTTCATATACTGTGGCGTGTCCAGCGGCAGATCCGTGGCGCGCAGCGATCCGATGGTGACGTGGCTGCCGAGCTGCGCCGCCGCGTCGATATGGGCAAATAACCGTTCCTGGGTGCGGCGCACCACGCTTTTTTCTGCCGACAGCAGCGTCAACCCGTCACGCTTGCGTGCCTGGCCGGTGGCTATAGTCGTACAGCCAAGACCAGCGCGATCTAACGCCTCGCGGAGGGCGCCCACCTCTACCCCCGCATAGTCATTGATGCACAGTTCCGCGGCGTCAAACCCGCTGTGCGACAGCCAGGCCAGCCCGCGGGTAAACTGTGCCGCCGGAAAGGGCGAAAAAGGCGTGTCGTACTGACAGGCCAGGGTAGCGCTGAACGTGATCATTTTTTAACGGCCCGCTGTAAAATGCGCCCGGCTTTTTTGGCAAACTGCGACGCCGCCTGTTCAACGCTTATATTGCCCTGGTCGATGTTCTGGATAGTGTCATGCCAGAGCGCCACCAGTTGCGGGTTATCAAAATAGGGCGAGGTGGGGATCTGATGCGGCAGCGCCAGCGAAGACTTGATGCCGGTAACGGTAATATTGTCATCCTTGAGCACGCCGCTGGCGGAAAGCTGTTCCACCGCCTTTTTGCTCAGCGGCGTGCCGCGCTCCAGCCCCATTGCCGCCACGCCTGCCGGATCGTTCATCAGGAAGTCGATCAGCTTCGCCGCCTGCTGCGGATGCTTACTGGTTTTCGCCACGCTGAACATCATGGTCGGTTTCAGGAACAGCCCCGCGTCGGTAGCGCCTGGCAGCATAAAGAAGGGGCCCAGCTCCAGCGTGTTATAGGGCGCGGCGAGGTTGTTCTCGTACATCACCGCATTGGTGTTCCACATGTAGATCCCGCCCCATTGCCCCTGGATCCACGGCTTCATTTCCCAGGTGTTGGATTTGCCGTACGACGACAGCACGCGGGTGGACGGGAAGACATGGTTGTCCACCATGTCTTTATAGACCTGGAAAAATTCCACCCACTGCTGTGGGGTGTAATTAAATTTCCCGCTTTTTTCGTCGATAGCCGCAATATTATGCTTTTGTACCATCCATGACTGCACGAGGGTGATCGACTCCATATAATCGAGCACCAGCGGGTATTTATTTTTGTCCTTCGCTTTAAAGGCGTTGCCGGCGGCTTTTAATTCCTCCCAGCTTTGCGGATAAGCGACGCCCATCTCCTGCCACAGTTTCTGGTTGTAATAAAAACTGCGCGCCGTCATCGCTACCGGAATACCGTTCAGCTTGTTATCCACCATCACGCTTTGCAGCGACTGAGGATCGTACTGGCTGAGATCGATATTTTCTTTTAACGTCAGCAGGTCGTAAAAACCATTGCCGTCTTTGGAAAACAGCGGCAGCCAGTTCCAGTTCGTCTGAATAACATCCGGCGCATCGCCCCCTGCCATTTGCACCGTCAGGCGCGAGAGATACCCCTCCCAACCGGCATATTCCGCTTTCACCTGAATATCCGGGTTTTGCTTTTCAAACAGTTCAATGGCTTTCAGCGTCGCCTGATGACGGCTGTTGCCGCCCCACCAGGAGATGCGAATTTCCGCAGGCTGAGCCAGCGCCGCACAGGCGCAGACCAACAACAACGACGCCGTAACGGGCAAGATTTTCTTTAACATAGCGCGCCCTCTCAGGAATGAATGCTGCGTAATACGCGGTCAGGAATATCCGCCAGATAAAGCGCTGGCAGCCCGTCTTTATCGGAGCTGAACAGCACCTGTTTTTCATCCGGCGTAAACGACGGATGCGGATGGGTAACCTGGCGATCGCCATCCAGTACGCGCCATGACGAGCTGTGGCGTGCCACTTTGTGCGTCTGCTTACGGGCGATATCGAACAGGTAGAGATACGGGTCGGTGGCATCGCCGTAGCCAGCGTTATCGGCGATATCAATGGGTTTACCGGAGCCGTCGCCCACCACCAGCGTGCCGCTGTCGTTACTCATCACATGGGAGCACGGCGGCATGGCGATCAGCTTTTCATCCTTGCCGCTGTCGCCGTTCACCCGGCACAGCCAGCGCACCGGGCTGTCTTTGACGTAGGTGACATACATCAGCGCCGAGCCGTCCGGTACCCAGAATTCATGGGTGTAGCTTTCCCCTGGCGCAGGTTCTTTGGCTTTGCGGATGTGGCTGCCGTCTTCGTTCATCAGCCACATACGGGCATCGACCTGATCCAGCGGCCCTTCGTGACAGAAGGCCACCGTGTTGTCGTCAAAGGGGCGATAGATGGGGTGCCCCAGCCACTGATTTTCTTCCAGCAGGGTTTCACGCTCACCGTTTTCCAGCGAGATACGGATCACCCGGCAGCGCGGCTGCTCGGCATAAAATTCCTGGAACACCGTCCAGTCGCTGATGGGCCGCCAGCTGTCACGGTGGATCTCCACGCCCACCAGTTTGTTGCAGTCAGCGTTCGCCACCCAGGTTCCGTAACCCACCCAGTCGTCCGGTACGCGATACACCACGCTTTCTTCCTGCGTCGCCAGCGTCACGCGCATCAGAGTACGTTCGCTTTTCACGTAATAAAGGTATTTTTCATCCGGCGAAAGGAAGCCGCCAAAGGTATTATCCCCCGGCCCTTCAGTGAGCTGTTTTGCGTCGCCGCTGGCGATATCGAGCAAATAATAATTGCGCGTGCCGCTAAACTCCCCGGCAAAAATTAATTTGCGTCCGTTATCCAGGAAGCACTTTTGATAGAAGTAGTTACGGTGACAAATAATATCCGGTGGCGTCAGGCGAATAACCCGTGCGCCGGTATCTTCATCGGTATATTCAAAATAGTGAAGCTGAACGCTATCCCCTTTCGCCATCATTTTTCTCCGTTGGTTGCAAATAACTGTCGATCGTCCGGGCGCTTGCCCGTATGGTGAGTGAACAGCTTCCCCAGGAAACAGGTAATAATGTCTGCTGCACCCTTGTTATTGCTGGAAGTCAATACGCCGAAAATATGGGACTGGCACTATTTCCAGCACATCGCCGCCCTGGTTCACGCGCACCATTTCAATGGCCTTATCATTCATCAGCAGTCGCTGATTGCCGATCTTGCCGCGCCCTCTCCCGGCTGCCGCCCCGGCGATATTCGCCATCTGATCCATCGCCGTGACCATGCCCTGCTGTATCTGCAAAAGGTCAGTCGCTACTGTGATGAGCACCACCTGCAACTCTGGTTGCAGGGAGAAGCCACGCCCGATTGCAGCGAACAAAAAGCCAAATTCCCGGAGTTCTTTCTCGCCGACGCGCGCGCCGATGACGCCAGCTTTACCGACTGGCTATTCGGCCATGCCATTCCGGAACTGCTGCAGGCGCTGCCATCGGTGCGCGGGCTGCGCCTTTCCCTTTCCACCCCCGACATGAGCAACGAGGCGTGGAAAGGCGTATTAAACCTGCTGTACCAGTCGGTGCGCCGTCAGGGCCGCCAGCTGGTGCTGCGCGATTACCGGGATAAAACCTGGCCGCGGCACATGTTGAAAACCGCGCTGGAGGCGCTGCCCGGTGACGTACGCGCCTCGGTGAAAGCTACCGAGCTGGACTACCGTCCCGGCTTTGCCAACAATCCCAACCTGATCACCCTGGCGGGCTTCACCAAATGGCTGGAGTTCGATATGTGGGGCATCGAATACGGCTGGACGCTGATGCCCTGCTATTTACTGGAGGAGTTCCACCAGCGTTTGCAGTGGTTTGCCGGCCAGGAGGGCGCGATGCCTGAAGCCGTCACCCTGCGCCTTAACTGGGAGTGGATCCCCGAGCTGGAGTTGACCGACTCCGTCAATGAGATCAATCTCTACGGTCTCGCCCGGCAAGTCCGCGATCCGCACAGCTCACCCGCCGCGCTTTCGCGCGCCTGGCTGCAAAGCCATGCCGACCGCCCGTTGCCGCTGCACCTTGAGACGCTGTTCAGTAACCTGTTGAGCACCAGCTACGAGTGGAGCTGTAAAACCCCGACGCTGCTTGGCCGCGTGTTGCAGTCCCACAGCCAGCCGCCCGCCACCTTCCAGCAGACGTTGCATCTGCTGCATCTGGATACCCGCAGCGCAAACTGGGCGCAGGCGTTTCAGCCGCTGATGCCCGCCGACGATCCCGAACTGGGTCAGCAGCAGTTTCAGCTAATCGAGCTGGAGCGGCAGCAGTCGCTGTTTCTCGCGGGCCATATGCAAACCCTCGCCCGGCAGTTGCAAAGCGACAGCAGCCTCAGCCCGGCCTTTACCCGCCGCCTTACCGATGCCACCACGCGCGCCCTGTGGTATACCCGCGCTTACCACGCCGTGACGCGGGCCATCGTGCTGCGTATCTGGATGCGCAAATATGGCGCGCAATCCGGTATGGCGCAGCAGTTCACCGATGCATTACAGGCACTGCGTACCGTCAGCCGCGAACTGGACGCCTGGTTTGCCGGCGAGGGGCAGAAACATCCGTGGATCTTCCAGAACCTGCTCAGTCCGGCGCGGCTCAATGAACTGGCCTGTAGTCTTGAGCAGGAAGCACCGGATGACGTCAGCATGGCGGCAACGGCAGCGGGAGTAAATCAACGCGGGGAAGCATGACTTCACGAAACGACTCCCGCCGATTAAAAAGCGAGCAGCTTCACAGAACGGGAGAATTTCAGGTGAGGTGGATCACAGCAGAGGAAACACGATCTGTGATGCCGATCGGAAAGCGAAAGCAAAAATGGCCGCCTCGATTAATTCGTCTTAGTGATATTTACCGGCGAAATATTCATAGCTATTCTTAATATGATTGCTGATAAAACAGAGAATTAACCACTGATTGAGGCGCTAACATGGACTGGTATCTAAAAGTTCTCAGGAACTACATTGGGTTTCGCGGGCGCGCGCGCCGCAAGGAGTACTGGATGTTTATTCTGGTCAACATCGTGCTGACCGGGGTACTGGGGATCGTGGATAAAATTCTGGGGTTACAACTGGGCGGCGGCGAAGGCGTGCTGACCACCGTCTATGGCGTACTGATTTTCCTGCCGTGGTGGGCGGTGCAGTTCCGTCGTCTGCATGATACTGACCGTTCGGCGTGGTGGTTATTACTGCTGCTGATCCCGGTGATCGGCTGGCTGGTGATCATCGCCTTCAATTGTCAGAGCGGTACGCCAGGCGAAAACCGCTTTGGTCCGGATCCAAAACAGGTCGCCTGATCCTGCTGACTCCTCCGCCCGGAGGAGTCATTTATTTGTTCATAAACAGCTTGGGGATCTCCCGCAGGCACCAGGCTTTGGCCTCACCCATGCTGTCACGTCGCCAGGCCATAATAATGTCCACTTCGGCGGTGTATTCCGGGCTGACCACCCGCAGGCGTCCTTCGGCAATATCCTTCTCAACCATCGGATACGGCATGGTCGCCACCCCCAGTCCGGCCAGCAGCGCCTGGCGTTTATCTTCCAGGCTACTCACCGTCAGACGCGGCTGTTTGTCCAGCAACTGCACGGTTAATACCGGACGTTCCCGCGCGGTATCTGCCACTGCCACGCCGCGGTATTTCACGCGCGTCACTTCTGACAGGGGTTCAGGCTCATCATGGATGGGATGCCCCGGCGCAGCCACATAGACGTTCATCACCTTATACAGCTTGCGGGAGTTAATTTCTGACGAGGAACGAAAATGCATGTCCGGCCCGATAACAATATCCGCCCGGCCCTGCTCCAGCCGCTCCCACGCGCCGGCGAGCACTTCGGTGATCACCGACAGCTGGGTATTGGCTTTGGTCGCCAGCTTTTCCACCAGTGGGAAAAGTGACTGGGTAGGAACCAGCGCTTCGGTGACCAGCGTCAGGTGTGTTTCCCAGCCGCGCGCCAGCGCTTCCGCATCGGTCGTCAGTTTATCGGCCGCTTCCAGCAACACGCGCCCGCGCTCCAGCAGCATACGGCCCACGTTAGTAAATTTCGTGCGATGACCGGAACGGTCAAACAGCACGACGTCCAGTTCTTCTTCCAGCTTTTGCATGGTATAGCTGAGCGCCGACGGTACACGGCCCAGCTCATCTGCCGCCGCCGCGAAACTGCCACGCCGATCGATTGCATCCATCACCCGTAATGCTTCGAGGGTTAACGCTCTTTCTTTAGCCATGTCGTTTTCATTCAGGAAATTTGAACATACCGGGCAGAATATCTGGCTAACAATGCAGCGTCCATACCTTTACCATTGTTAAAGTGTAAAGAGAGGGCAAAGATTATGATCACGACAAGAACAGCCAAACAGTGCGGCCAGGCAGATTTCGGATGGTTGCAGGCTCGCTACACCTTCTCCTTTGGACATTATTTTGACCCGAAACTGCTGGGTTATGCTTCGTTGCGTGTACTGAATCAGGAAGTGCTGGCACCAGGCGCGTCGTTCCAGCCGCGTACCTATCCCAAAGTGGATATTTTAAATCTGATCCTTGAAGGCGAAGCCGAGTACCGCGACAGCGAAGGTCATCATGTTCAGGCGAAAGCGGGCGAGGCGCTGCTGATCGCCACGCAGCCGGGTATCAGCTACAGCGAGCATAACCTCAGCAAAGATAAATCGCTGACCCGTATGCAGTTATGGCTCGACGCCTGCCCGGAGCGGGAAAATGCGCTGGTGCAGAAAATGGTGCTGGCGGATCATGCACAGCAGTTGCTGGCCTCACCGGACGGCAGCGAGGGCAGTTTACAGCTGCGTCAGCAAGTGTGGATCCATCATATTGAGCTGGAAAGCGGCGAAGAGCTAAGTTTTCATCTCCACGGACCGCGCGCCTATTTGCAGTCGATCCACGGCAGTGTGCACGCCGTCACACATCAAACCGAGCAGCAGGCCCTGACCTGTGGCGATGGCGCCTTTATTCGTGATGAGCCTAACATAACGCTCGTCGCCGATACGCCGCTGCGTGCATTACTGATAGATTTACCGATGTAAGTCACCGCATCAGGGGGAGTACCCAATGAGCAAAAAACAGAAGAAAACCAGATCCGCACCGGTTGAGGTGCAGTTTCAGCAGACAGACGCCGCCCATCTGCGTTTGTCATTTGGCTCCGACGAGATGCTGAGTGAACTTGAAGCTATTGTGGCCGACGCCGAGGTACGGCTGTCAGACGAAGAAGCGGCGTAACCTTTTCGACCGCCCGGCGGCGCAAGCTTGCCGGGCCTACAACGGCACCCCATCTCCAGGCTCCACAAGCCACGTAAGCAAAGCGCCCCGCCAAAGCAACCCACCAAACACCATTCGTAGGCCGGGTAAGCGAAGCGCCACCCGGCACGAATAAACAGCAGAAAGCAAAAACCCCGCCGAAGCGGGGTTTTTACTGAATGGTTGAAGCTGACCGATAAGCCGGGTTCTGTCGTGGACAGTCATTCATCTAGGCCAGCAATCGCTCACTGGCTCAAGCAGCCTACCCGGGTTCAGTACGGGCCGTACCTTGTGAACCCCTATTTGGCCTTGCTCCGGGTGGAGTTTACCGTGCCACGGACTGTTACCAGCCGCGCGGTGCGCTCTTACCGCACCCTTTCACCCTTACCTGATCCCGCTTGCGCGGGCCATCGGCGGTTTGCTCTCTGTTGCACTGGTCGTGGGTTTCCCCCCCAGGCGTTACCTGGCACCCTGCCCTATGGAGCCCGGACTTTCCTCCCCTCCGCCCGTCTCCCCCCGAAAGGGGACGACGACGAAGCGGCGACTGTCTGGTCAGCTTCGGCGCGAAGTATAGAGGGTTTGCCCCGCGATGTCACCCTTCCGTCAACATCCCGACCCGCAATGTGGCGGCAATATTGCGCGAAGCGCGATAAATATTGTCAAACGCGCCGCGAAACGCCTCTTCCAGCGTGCAGATACTGGTTAAAACGCTGAACACCGCATCAATACCGTGCTCGTGTACCACGCCCACATCGGCGGTTAAGCTCCCGGCGATGCCGATCACCGGCTTATGGTATTTTTTTGCTACCGTGGCAACGCCTGCCGGCACTTTGCCGTGAATGGTCTGGCTGTCGATGCGGCCTTCGCCGGTGACCACCAGCGTGCAGTCGTGTATATGCTCTTCGAGGTTCAGCGCGTCGGTCACAATTTCAATACCGCTGCGTAATTCCGCATTGAGGAAGGCCATCAGCGCCGCCCCCATACCGCCCGCCGCGCCAGCCCCCGGCACGTTCTTCACATCCACATGCAGGGATTTTTTGATAACGTCGGCGTAGTGAGCGAGGTTTCTGTCCAGCTCAACAACGCACGCCTCGCTTGCCCCTTTTTGCGGGCCAAAGATGCGCGATGCGCCGCTGTCACCGAGCAGCGGATTCGTGACATCGCAGGCCACGCGGATCGTGCATCCCGCCAGGCGCGGATCCAGCCCGGAAATGTCCACCGAATTCAGACTCATCAGACTGCCGCCGCCGTTGCCGATGTCAGTGCCGTTGGCATCGCACAGTTTCGCGCCCAGCGCCTGCACCATGCCCGCGCCGCCGTCGTTGGTGGCACTGCCGCCGATACCGATAATGATATTGCGCGCCCCCTGATCCAGCGCATGCAAAATGAGTTCTCCGGTACCGCGCGAGGTGGTGATCAGCGGATTACGGGAGGCGGGCGGCACCAGGGCCAGGCCACTTGCTGCCGCCATTTCGATAAAGGCGGTCTGCCCGTCGCCGGATATGCCCCAGCGCGCGTCAACGTCATCCCCCAGCGGGCCGGTGACGCGGGCGACATACGCCGTGCCCTGGGTGGCGGCGATCATCGCATCCACTGTGCCTTCCCCCCCATCGGCGACCGGCACACTGACATATTCTGCCTCGGGGAAAATCTCCCGAAAGCCTTTTTCTATCGCCTGTGCCACTTCAGAAGCAGACAGGCTTTCTTTATATGAATCTGGGGCGATTACGATTTTCATATCTGTAGCCTGTTACCACATGTCGCCGGAGGGCGTTTCATTTATTCGGCTTACAAATCAGACCCGGCAGGCGTTGCGCCGCCGGGCACGACGTCATTAGCGAGAAATTTCCACTTTCGCCAGCTTCTCGTAGTAGCAGGCGATGGCGCTGTGGTCATCGTTGCCATGCCCGTCGGCACGCAGAGCCTGCATCATTTCCATTACCGCTGCGGTCAACGGCAGCTGCGCCCCCACGCCGTGCGAGGTATCCAGCGCGTTGGACAAGTCTTTGATATGCAGATCAATACGGAAACCTGGCTTGAAGTTGCGATCCAGCACCATCGGCGCTTTCGCTTCCAGCACAGTGCTGCCCGCCAGACCACCGCGGATCGCCTGGAAGACCAGATCAGGATTGACGCCCGCTTTGGTTGCCAGCGTCAGCGCTTCAGACATGGCCGCGATGTTCAGCGCCACAATCACCTGGTTCGCCAGTTTAGTGACGTTACCCGCGCCAATATCGCCGGTGTGTACCACGGAGGCGGCCATGGTTTTCATCAGGTCGTAGTACTTATCAAAGATGGCTTTATCGCCGCCCACCATCACCGACAGCGTGCCGTCGATAGCTTTCGGCTCGCCGCCGCTAACCGGCGCGTCGAGCATATCAATGCCTTTGGCTTTCAGGGCTTCGCTGATTTCACGGCTCGCCAGCGGCGCAATGGAGCTCATGTCGATGAGCACGGTGCCCGGTTTTGCGCCTTCAATAATGCCGCCTTCCCCCAGCGCCACTTCTTTTACGTGCGGGGAGTTCGGCAGCATGGTGATAATGACCTCACACTGTGCCGCCACCTCTTTTGCCGTAGCGGCGGTTTCCGCGCCAGCGGCGATCACTTCAGCCACAGCGTCATGATTGCGATCCACCACCACCAATGAGTAACCTGCTTTAATGAGGTTCTTGCTCATTGGTTTACCCATGATACCCAGGCCAATGAAGCCTACTTTCATCGTCATAATTGCGTCTCTCTTGTCGTGGTCGTGGTTATTTTTTAAAGGAATCCGCTAACTTCTGCGTGGCGGCGCGGAATACGCCTAAATCGCTGCCGACGGCAACAACGGTCGCGCCCCATTCCAGATAACGGCGCGCATCCACGTCGACCGGCGCCAGAATGCCTGCCGGTTTGCCGTGCGCTTTCGCGCGGGCAAAAATGTGCCCAATAACGCGCTGCACGTCCGGGTGCGCGGCGTTGCCGAGGTACCCCAGGCTTGCGGCCAGGTCGCTCGGGCCAACGAATACGGCGTCCACGCCGTCGGTGGTGAGGATCGCGTCGAGGTTATCCACCCCGGCCTGACTTTCGATCTGCACCATGATGGAAATGTTTTTGTTCGACTGGGCGAAGTAATCCGGCACGGTGCCAAACATGTTGGCGCGATGGGAGACCGACACGCCGCGAATGCCTTCCGGCGGATAACGGGTGGCGGCCACCGCCAGTGCGGCTTCGGCTTCGGTTTCAACGAACGGGATCAGGAAGTTATAAAAACCGATGTCCAGCAGGCGCTTGATCACGACCGGATCGTTGGTCGGCACGCGAACCACCGATGCGCTGCTGCTGCCTTTCAGCGCCATCAGCTGCGGCACGAAAGAGAGCACATCATTCGGCGCGTGTTCACCGTCCAGCAGGATCCAGTCAAAACCCGCAAGGCCCAGCACTTCTGTGGTGAACGGGTTTGCCAGCGCTGACCAGCAGCCGATCTGCACCTGATTTGCCGCCAGCGCAGCCTTGAATTGGTTCGGGAAAATAGTGTTATTCATCGTATATACCTTGAATTAACCGAGACTAAATCTTCAGTTCCATACGTTTGATGTCGCCCACCACGAACAGGTAGCAAATCATCATCATCAGCGCCGAGCAGCCAACAAAGACCAGCGCTGCGTTAAAGGAGTGCAGTTCACTGACCATATAGCCAATCACCAGCGGCGTCACAATTGAGGCGACGTTACCAAACACGTTAAACACCCCGCCGCACAGACCGACAATTTCTTTCGGGGCGATGTCAGAGATCACCGGCCAGCCCAGCGCGCCAAAGCCTTTACCGAAGAACGCCAGCGCCATCAGAGCGATCACCAGCACCGTGTTGTCGGTGTAGTTGCACAGAATAATGCTGGAAGCCAGCAGCATCCCGAGCACGATAGGCAGCTTACGCGCAACCGTCAGGGAATAACCACGGCGGATCAGGGAATCCGAGAAGAAGCCCCCCAGCACGCCGCCAGCAAAGCCGCACAGTGCCGGAATGGACGCCACCAGCCCCACTTTCAGGATCGACATGCCTTTATCCTGCACCAGGTAAATCGGGAACCAGGTGAGGAAGAACCAGGTGATGGTATTGAGGAAGTACTGCCCGAGGAATACGCCGAGCATCATGCGGTTAGTTAGCATCTGCTTGATGTAATCCATTTTCGGACCCGCGGTGCCGCCAGGCTTTTTATGGTCCATATCGACCACGGCGCCGCCGTCAGCGATGTACTTCAGTTCTTCTTTTGACATGCGCGGGTGATCGGTCGGGTTATGGATAAACTTCACCCACATGCCCGTCAGCACAAAGCCAATCACACCCATCACGGTAAACACATGCTCCCAGCCCCAGGCATAGGTCAGCCAGCCCAGCAGCGGTGAAAACAGCGCCAGCGAGAAATACTGCGCCGAGTTGAAAATGGCTGACGCCGTGCCGCGCTCTTTCGCCGGGAACCAGGCCGCTACGATACGGGCATTGGCCGGGAAAGACGGTGCTTCGGAGAAGCCCAGCATAAAACGCATAATGAACATGGACACGCCTGCCCAGGCGAGGGGGAACAGATCGATAAAGCCTTGCAGGAAGGTGAACAGCGACCAGAAAAACAGGCTGTAGGTATAGACTTTTTTGGAACCGAAGCGGTCAAGCAACCAGCCGCCGGGGATTTGCATCAGCAAATAAGCCCAGCCGAAGGCGGAGAAAATATAGCCCATCGACACGGCGCTGAGGTGCAACTCTTCCGCCACCGCCGTCCCGGCAATAGACAGGGTCGCGCGGTCAGCGTAGTTAACTGCCGTCACAATAAAAATGATCAGCAGTATCAGGTAACGGGTATGCATACTTTTTTTAGATTCAACAACCGTATCCAGCATCATATATTTATCCTCTGGTACAAAAATCCATGCATTATTTTTTATTAAGGTAAGAAGGAATTATCAGACTAATTAGCCGACGTCATTAACCCCGGATAACGAACCAGATACAAATAAAACGAGATTCAGTATAAGCAGCGGGCTGGGATCGCGCATTGTGGCATTGCTCAATTCACTCGTTCCAAAAAACAAAGTTATTGAGCATCTGCACAAACTGCTGGGCGCTGATGCACATATTTTTATATTGCCTGCCCCGTCCGGCCTGCTACGGCGGCAATGAGTGATCCAGCTCACATTATTAAACCCTGACACCTGACATGCTTTATTCCATTACTGATCGTTTTAAATATTAATAATCAGAAATCACTTCTGAAATTACTATTTTTTGCCACATATAATTGACTGGAGAATACTGGACAATGGCCGATATCGAAATCAGACAATATTCGCCGGCAGCGTTTTATATTAAGGTTCATGACACTGATAACGTCGCGATTATTGTCAACGACAATGGGTTAAAAGCTGGTACCCGTTTCCCGGACGGCCTTGAACTCATTGAGCATATCCCGCAGGGGCATAAAGTGGCGCTGACCGACATTCCGGCGCACGGTGAAATCATCCGTTACGGGGAAGTGATCGGCTATGCGGTGCGTGATGTCGCACGCGGCAGCTGGATCGACGAATCGACCGTTGAACTGCCGCAGGCTCCGCCGCTGAATACCCTGCCGCTGGCGACCCGCGTACCAGAGCCTTTACCGCCGCTGACGGGTTACACCTTCGAAGGCTACCGTAACGCGGATGGCAGTGTCGGCACGAAAAACCTGCTCGGCATTACCACCAGCGTGCACTGCGTGGCAGGCGTAGTAGATTACGTGGTCAAAATTATCGAACGCGATTTGCTGCCAAAATACCCGAACGTCGACGGCGTGGTCGGGCTGAATCACCTTTACGGCTGCGGTGTGGCAATTAACGCGCCGGCGGCGGTGATCCCGATCCGCACCATCCACAATATTTCTCTTAACCCGAACTTCGGCGGGGAAGTGATGGTGGTTGGCCTCGGCTGTGAAAAACTCCAGCCGGAGCGTCTGCTGGAAGGGACCAGCGATGTGCTGGCGATCCCGGCTGACGGTGCCAGCATCGTACGCTTGCAGGATGAGCAACATGTCGGCTTTAAATCGATGGTCGAGGACATTCTTGCCGTGGCTGAGCGCCATCTGGCAAAACTGAACCTGCGCCAGCGCGAAACCTGCCCCGCCTCCGATCTGGTGGTCGGTACCCAGTGTGGCGGCAGCGATGCGTTTTCCGGGGTGACGGCGAACCCGGCCGTGGGCTATGCCTCGGATCTGCTGGTACGCTGCGGCGCGACGGTGATGTTTTCTGAAGTCACCGAAGTGCGCGATGCCATCCATCTGCTGACCCCGCGCGCCATCAATGAAGAGGTCGGTAAGCGCCTGCTAGAAGAGATGGCCTGGTACGATAATTACCTTGATCTCGGCAAAACGGACCGCAGTGCTAACCCATCGCCGGGCAACAAAAAAGGCGGCCTGGCAAACGTGGTGGAAAAAGCCCTCGGCTCCATTGCTAAATCGGGCCAGAGCGCCATTTCAGAAGTGCTTTCACCCGGCCAGCGCCCGACAAAACGCGGTCTTATCTACGCCGCCACGCCGGCCAGCGATTTTGTGTGCGGTACGCAGCAGGTGGCGTCCGGCATCACCGTGCAGGTGTTTACGACCGGTCGCGGAACGCCTTACGGTCTGATGGCGGTGCCGGTGATCAAAATGGCGACCCGCACCGAACTGGCGAATCGCTGGTATGACTTAATGGACATCAATGCGGGCACCATCGCCACCGGGGAAGAAACCATTGCGGACGTGGGCTGGAAGTTGTTCCACTTCATCCTGGATGTCGCCAGTGGCCGCAAGAAAACGTTCTCCGATCAGTGGGGCCTGCATAACCAGCTGGCGGTGTTTAATCCGGCACCGGTGACCTGATCCCCGCCGTTCACGGCGCAGTACCTAACCTCATCTTCGCCCGGAGATGAGGTTTTTTTATGCCCAAAAGTTACTTTGTTTCGAAGATCGATCCGTTCGATCAGGATCACAAAAAATACTTTCAAATACCTTTATTTTATTTCGAAAGAAATCATTCGAAAGGTAACGGAGAAAGTATGTTCCTCATCTCGACCAAAACGATGCTCTTAAAAGCGCAGCGGGAAGGCTACGCCGTACCGGCATTCAACATTCATAATCTGGAAACCTTACAGGTAGTGGCAGAAACCGCCGCTGAACTGCGCGCGCCGCTGATTGTCGCCGGTACGCCAGGCACCTTCAGCTATGCGGGCACCGGCAATCTGATCGCCATCGCCGCCGATCTGGCGCGCAGCCTGGATCACCCGCTCGCCATTCATCTCGATCACCATGAAAGCCACGCCGATATTGAAGCCAAAGTCTCCGCAGGCATCCGCTCAGTGATGATCGACGGATCCCATCTGCCGTTCGCAGAAAACGTGGCGCTGGTGCAGCAGGTTACGCAGTACTGTCACCGCTATGACGCCAGCGTAGAAGCGGAGCTGGGGCGGCTTGGCGGACAAGAGGACGATCTGAACGTAGACAGCCAGGACGCACGTTTCACCAGCCCGGAGCAGGCGCAACGCTTTGTCGAACTCACCGGTGTGGATTCTCTCGCAGTGGCTATCGGCACGGCGCACGGGCTCTATGACCACGAGCCAGAACTCGATTTTGAACGGCTGGCCGCCATTCGCCAGTGCGTCAATGTGCCGCTGGTGCTGCACGGGGCATCCGGTTTACCGGCGGCAGATATTCGCCGCGCTATCGCTCTCGGCGTCTGCAAGGTCAACGTCGCGACGGAGTTAAAAATGGCGTTTTCCGGTGCGTTAAAAGCGTACTTGCAGGCCCATCCCCAGGCCAGCGATCCGCGCCATTATCTGCAACCCGCCAAAACCGCCATGAAAGAGGTGGTGCGTAAGGTAATAGGCGTATGTGGCTGCGAAGGCAAACTTTGAGAGCCGTCTTCAGAAACACAGCATTATTTTTGCCACCACCTCACAAGAAAACGAAACTAAACAAAACCAAATGGACCCTACAAAATGAAAGAGATTATCTCGCGCCATAAAGCGGGCGAACGACGGGGCATCTGCTCGGTGTGTTCCGCCCACCCACTGGTCATCGAAGCGGCGCTTCGCTTTGATTTGCATAGCCAGGAAAAAGTGCTGATTGAAGCCACGTCAAACCAGGTCAATCAGTATGGCGGCTATACCGGTATGAAGCCCGCAGACTTTCGCGACTTTGTATTTAACATCGCCGCAGAGGTGGGCTTTCCCCGCGAGCGCATTATTCTGGGCGGCGACCACCTTGGCCCGAACTGCTGGCAGCATGAAAAGGCGGCCGACGCGATGGAGAAATCCGTGGCGCTTATCGAAGCCTACGTCGCAGCAGGCTTCAGCAAGATCCATCTTGATGCTTCAATGTCCTGTGCAGACGATCCCCTTGTCCTCGATCCCGTTGTGGTTGCCGGGCGCGCGGCACGTCTGTGCGCCGCAGCCGAAGCAACGGCCACCCCAGAACAAAAACGGCAGCTCACCTACGTCATTGGCACGGAGGTGCCGGTGCCCGGCGGGGAAGCCAGCAGCATTGGCAGCGTTCACGTCACCCGTCCACAGGATGCCGCCGCCACGCTGGAAACCCATCAGGCGGCCTTCCGCGCCGCCGGGCTGGAAGAGGCCATGCAGCGCGTTATTGCGCTGGTCGTGCAGCCGGGCGTCGAGTTCGATCATACGCAAATCATTCATTATCAGCCGCAGGCGGCGCGCGCGCTGTCGGAATGGATCGCTGGCACGCCGCTGGTTTATGAGGCCCACTCCACGGATTACCAGACCCGCGAGGCATACCGGGCGCTGGTGGAAGATCACTTTGCCATTCTGAAAGTCGGCCCGGCCCTGACCTTTGCCCTGCGTGAAGCGATATTTGCGCTGGCGCAAATGGAAAACGCCCTGATCCCACCGGAGCGCCGCAGTCATGTGCTGGAGGTTATCGACGAGGTGATGCTTGACGAGCCTGGCTACTGGAAGAAGTACTACCGTCCGACCTGGAGCCAGTCGATGGTGGATATTCACTTCAGCCTCTCAGATCGCATTCGCTACTACTGGCCGCACCCGCGCATTCGCCAGAGTGTCGAAAAACTGATCGCCAGCCTGAGCGACACCACGCTGCCGCTGGGTCTGATCAGTCAGTACATGCCGGTGCAGTTTGCACGGCTTTCCCGCAACGAACTGAACGCCACGCCACACGATTTGATCCTCGACAGGATCCAGGACGTGCTGCGCGCTTACCGCTATGGCTGTTCACCTGACGTTGCCTGAACGTAAAAGAGGATCTATGAGCCAACTGTTTGTCCGAACCGGTATCGACTTTCCCTCCTGCCAGCATGCGTTGCAGCACATTGGTGACGCCATGCTGGCCCGCGGGGTGGTGCATGAAACCTATCCGCAGGCGCTGCTTGAGCGGGAAGCCGCTTTCCCGACGGGTATTGCGCTTGAGCAGCATGCTGTGGCTATTCCCCACTGCGAGGCGGTACATGCCCGTTCACCCGCGATTTACCTGATCCGCCCGGATAAGCCGGTGCTGTTCCGGCGTGCCGATGATGACGGGGAGATTGCCGTTTCGTTGATCATCGCGCTGATCGTTGAAAACCCCGACGCGCAATTGAAACTGCTGCGTCGGTTATTTAGTGAGCTACAGAATCCGGCCACTCTGGAGGCGCTGCTCCGGGTGGCGGACACCGAACTGGCAGCGTTGTTCAGACAGACGCTGCTTGAGCAAGAACCCTGTCTCTGACCTTATTAATATACTGATAATAAAAGGAATACCCTATGAAACGTAAAGTAATTGTCGCCTGTGGCGGCGCGGTGGCGACCTCCACCATGGCAGCAGAGGAGATCAAAGAGCTGTGTGAAGCCAACAATATTCCGCTGGAGCTGGTGCAGTGCCGGGTCACGGAAATCGAGACCTATATGGACGGTGCGCATCTGATTTGTACGACCGCTCGCGTCGACAGGACATTCGGCACTATCCCGGTCGTCCACGGCATGCCTTTTGTTTCCGGTGTCGGCATTGAGCCGTTACAGCAAAAAATACTGACTATTCTGCAGGGGTAACGTTATGTTTAGCGAAATCATGCGTTACATCCTCGATCTTGGGCCAACGGTCATGCTGCCGCTGGTGATCATTCTCTTTTCAAAACTGCTGGGCATGAAGCTCGGGGATTGCTTTAAGTCGGGCCTGCATATCGGTATTGGCTTTGTCGGTATTGGTCTGGTGATCGGCCTGATGCTCGATTCCATCGGCCCGGCGGCAAAAGCCATGGCGGAGCAGTTTCAGATCAACCTGCACGTGGTGGATATTGGCTGGCCTGGCTCGTCACCCATGACCTGGGCATCGCAGATCGCGTTGATCGCCATCCCTGTCGCCATTGGCGTCAATATTCTGATGCTGGTGACGCGGATGACCCGCGTGGTTAACGTCGATATCTGGAATATCTGGCACATGACCTTTACTGGCGCCATGCTGCATCTGGCCACCGGCTCCTACTGGATCGGCATGCTGGGCGTGGTGGCCCATGCGGCTTTCGTTTACAAACTGGGCGACTGGTTTGCGAAAGATACCCGCGACTTCTTTGGTCTGGAAGGCATTGCCATCCCACACGGCTCATCGGCCTATCTCGGACCGGTGGCGGTCCTCGTCGACACGCTTATCGAAAAAATTCCCGGCCTAAACCGTATTCATTTCAGCGCCGATGATGTGCAAAAGCGCTTTGGTCCCTTTGGCGAGCCGGTGACCGTCGGGTTTGTGATGGGCCTGGTGATTGGTTTGCTGGCGGGTTACGACGCGAAAAACGTGCTGCAACTGGCGGTAAAAACCGCGGCGGTGATGCTGCTCATGCCGCGCGTCATCAAGCCCATTATGGATGGTCTGACGCCTATCGCGAAGCACGCCCGTAAGCGTTTACAGGCGAAATTTGGTGGTCAGGAATTTCTGATTGGTCTGGATCCCGCGCTGCTGCTTGGGCATACCTCGGTGGTATCCGCCAGCCTGATTTTTATCCCGCTCACCATCCTGGTTGCCGTGCTGGTGCCAGGTAATCAGGTGCTGCCGTTCGGCGACCTGGCCACCATTGGCTTCTTTGTGGCGATGGCGGTGGCGGTGCACCAGGGCAACCTGTTCCGCACGTTGATCTCCGGCGTCATCATCATGGGTATTACGCTGTGGATCGCCACGCAAACCATCGGCCTGCATACACAACTCGCGGCGAACGCGGGCGCGCTGAAGGCGGGTGGCATGGTGGCCTCCATGGACCAGGGTGGTTCGCCGATCACCTGGCTACTGATCCAGCTGTTTACCTGGCAGAACATGGTCGGCTTTGTCGTGATCGGTGTGATTTATCTGGCCGGGGTGTTTCTGACCTGGCGACGTGCCCGCCAGTTTGTTATCGCGGAAAAAGCCGCCGCAGCGCAACAGGCGCCAACCGTTTCCTGAGTCCTGGGGGCAGATGCCCCCGTAAATTTCTGGAGAAGTCTATGAAATCAGTGGTCATCCATGCTGAGGGACACGTGCGTGTTGAAGAACGCCCGCAGCCTCAGATTAAAGCGGAAGACGATGTCCTGGTGAAGGTCATCAGCTCAGGGCTGTGCGGCTCTGACATTCCACGTATTTTTGCTCATGGCGCGCATTATTACCCTATTACGCTTGGGCATGAATTTAGCGGCTATGTGGTGTCCTGCGGCTCAGCCGTCACGGATTTACAGGCAGGCGATGCGGTGGCCTGTGTCCCGCTATTACCCTGCTTTCAGTGTCCGCAGTGCGAGCGGCAGTACTTTTCGCTCTGTAAACACTATCAGTTTGTAGGCTCGCGCAGCGAAGGCGGTCATGCGGAATATGTCGTAGTAAAACGCGCTAACCTTTTCGCCCTTCCTGCTGACATGCCGATTGAAGACGGTGCTTTTATTGAACCTATTACCGTCGGGTTACACGCGTTTCATCTGCTGGGGGGCTGTAGCGGGAAAAATGTCATTATCGTGGGGGCGGGCACCATCGGCCTACTCGCCATGCAGTGCGCCAGAGAGTTGGGGGCCAAAAGCATCACGGCCATTGATATTAACCCGCAAAAACTGGCGCTGGCCGAAACGCTGGGGGCGACGCAGACCTTTAACAGTCGGGAAATGAGTGCAGCGCAGATCCAGGCAGCGATGGCCGGCAGTCAGTTTGATCAGCTGTTGCTGGAAACGGCGGGCACCCCGCAAACCGTCTCCCTGTCGATCGATATTGCCGGGCCGCGCGCGCAACTGGCACTGGTGGGTACGCTCCACCAGGATCTCACCCTTACCGCGGCGGTATTCGGCCAGATCCTGCGTAAGGAGCTGACGGTAACCGGGAGCTGGATGAACTATTCCGGGCCGTGGCCGGGGGAAGAGTGGCAAACCGCTGCACGCCTGCTCACTGAAAAGCGTCTCAGCCTGACACCGCTTATCGCGCATCGTGGCGATGCCGGGTACTTTGCGCAGGCCATCGAGGCACTTCACGGCGCACCGATGCAGGGAAAAATTCTGCTTCAGTTCAGTTAAATTTTCGAGCCAGCAACCTGAGCTGGCTCACATTTCCTTTCGAAGTTTGGCATTCAACTTTCATAACCCTTCGATTACACTAACGTGAGTTAATAATCAGGCAGATAAAGATGAACTCATTTGAACGAAGGAACGCGATCGTGGACCTGATCAATACGCAGGGCAGCGTACTGGTATTAGATCTGGCGTCAACCTTTGGTATTTCAGAAGTGACGATCCGGGCAGATCTCCGTCTGCTGGAAAAAAAGGGGCTGGCGACCCGCTTTCATGGCGGTGCAGCACGGCCCGGCAGTCACCTGACCGAACCCGACAATCAGGAAGTCGTGCTTGAAGATCGCTATCAGCTTGCCAGCGATCCGAAAAAGCGTATTGCCCAGGCGGCCGTCGCCATGATCCAGGAAGGCATGACCATTATTCTGGACAGCGGCAGCACCACAATGCTTATTGCCGAAGCGCTGACCAAACACGCCAATATCACGGTGATCACCAACAGCCTGCCCGCGGCTTTTATGCTGGCCGATAACAAAGATATTACGCTGGTGGTGTGTGGCGGCACCGTACGCCATAAAACGCATTCTATGCATGGCACCATCGCCGAGCGTTCGTTACAGGGCATCAGCGCCGATTTGATGTTTGTCGGGGCTGATGGTATCGACACGCAGAATGGTATCACCACCTTCAATGAAGGCTACTCGATAAGCAGCGTAATGGCTGCCGCCGCGCATAAAGTAATCGCCGTTCTTGATGCCACTAAGTTCAATCGTCGTGGCTTTAACCAGGTCCTGCCGATAGACGAGATCGACTGCATTATCACCGATGACAGTATCAAAGACGATGAAGTCAAAGCGTTTCGTAAAAAGCATACCGAGTTGATTATTGTTTGAAGCGGAGCGAGGCTGGTACGTAAAAAAGTAACATAGAGTGATGAAAATGCCCGGCGGCGCAAGCTTGCCGGGCCTACGGGTGGTCGTTTACCGCGAGCGACGAATAATGTCACGGGGCAATACTGGGTACGTACTTCCTGCATTTTTACGGGAAGAATACGTGGTTTTCGCATCTTAACAGCGGTTAAGCAGTTCCCGTTCAAGCAGCTCCACAATAAACTGATTTTTTGATACGGCATGTTGCTGCGCGACCGCAGTTAAACGAGGCTCAAGCGAACCAGGATAACGCAACGTAAAGGATTTTTGCTTCTCTTCGGCTTTATACGGCGCAATGCCATCTTCTTTACAGTCAGCCAGCCATTCGGCGAGCGATTTTTCCCCTTCTCTACGCAGCCCTTCAATGCTGTCGGCAACAAAGTCACAGTAGCCATTCACGTTAAGAAATTTTCCGCGAAACGCGCCGATATCAGCTTCAAAAGTAACCACTGCTGGTTGACCATGAATGTTCATGATGTTTGATTTTTTATTCATAATTCACCCTTACAGAATTAACTAACCATTCTCTCAGACCAGCCAGCGCCCCCCTATCTATCGTGCTTTGTGGATGAGGTTCGTGGGTATGGAACTTCGTTTTTCCAATCTGAAACTTGCGACGCGAACCGTCATTCTTTTTAATCGTGCCACCTGTCGCTTTTATAAAAGCAGTTATATCTTCCCATTTAACACCGACCTTCGGAGGCTCCGTCATGATGTCGTCTAATGTCTGCCGATGGCGGGAGCTTAGGTCCTTAACATTGATCATAGTCATTCCCTTGACGTCATATAATGACGTCATACTATGAAAAACACAGAATGACGTCAAATCCTGACGTCATTCTGTGCTTCATGTACAAAATTCAAGCAACGGCCCTACCTTTTGTAAGTTTTTTGATGAAATCGTAAATCTAAACTAAGTTAATTTTAGCCGCGAATTTTCTTGGTGGCACTAAGGCAAATCACGCCGCCTGTAGCGGCGATTTAGCGTATCAGTGAACGATTGCGCGTTTGCCATTCGCGACTTTCTTAAATCAAAAAAACAAGGGGTGTTATGACCTGGAAAATAATAGATTCTCTGGCTAGCCCGGATACGGGCACCTACTTCTCGATAGCCCAGACGTCGAAAAATCTTAAGCTTATCCTGTGGTGCAGAGGGGATTATTTTTTACGGCAGGGGAATGCCTTTTCAACCGGGGAAATGGGGTTATTTGTCGATGGCAAACTACGAAATATTTCAGTCATTCATGCCTCGCCGTACAACCCCAGGCTGTGGCAGAACCTGTTAAAAAGGACCGACTGTCCCGGCAACAGCAGAGATTTTGTAACGCCCTGCCCGCCAGATAAACAGTGCCGCTTTGAACTCTGTCCCTTTGGGCTTAAGCCGTACCAGCCGAAAAACACTGAGCCGCCTTGTGCGCCGATGGCCCTGCGGTTTTATTCACCACATCCATAAAGGCAGGCGGCTCAGAGAGTTACGCGTCCTGCTGCGCCAGGGCATATTTGTACAGCGCGTTTTTCTTCACGCCATGAATTTCAGCCGCCAGCGCTGCGGCTTTTTTCAGCGGCAATTCCGCCTGTAACAACGCCAGCGTACGCAGGGCATCCGCAGGCAGATCTTCTTCCTGCGCTTTATGCCCTTCGATGATGAGCACCATTTCGCCTTTACGGCGATTTTCGTCTTCTTTCACCCAGGCCAGCAGCTCACCGATGGGCGCGCCGTGGATCGACTCCCAGGTTTTAGTCAGTTCACGCGCCAGCACCACATAGCGAGCGTCCCCCAGCACGGCGCAAATATCTTCCAGGCTGTCCAGCAGACGGTGGGTGGACTCGTAGAAAATCAGCGTGCGCGGTTCAGCTTCCAGCGCTTTGAGCGTGTCACGACGGCCTTTTGATTTGGCAGGCAGGAATCCTTCGTAGCAGAAACGATCCGACGGCAGGCCAGCGGCGCTTAATGCGGCGATGGCGGCACAGGGTCCCGGCAGTGGCACCACGCGGATCCCGGCTTCGCGGCAAGTGCGTACCAGATGGTAGCCAGGATCGTTAATCAGCGGCGTACCCGCATCAGACACCAGCGCGATGTTCTGGCCTTCTTTGAGTTTTGCCACCAGCGTTTCTGCTTTTTGCTGCTCGTTATGATCGTGCAGGGCGAACAGGCGCGCGCTGATGGCGAAATGTTGCAGCAATAATCCTGTGTGGCGTGTGTCTTCGGCCGCAATTAAATCAACGCTTTGCAACACGGTGAGAGCACGTTGTGTAATATCAGCTAAATTCCCGATGGGAGTGGGTACAATATAAAGCTGACCTTGAGAATTCTCAGCTGATTCGCGTTGTTTCATTGTTTCGTCCGTAGTGCCGATTTAATATTGAGCATTGCCTAAAAAATATCACTGGATACAGAATGGTACCGTCAACATTTCTTCGTTCAAAAGCAACGCGTTGTCTGCCTGTGGTGCTGGCCGCCCTGCTTTTTGCAGGCTGCGGAACGCAATCACCGGATCAGAGCAGTGCGCACATGCAGGGCGCAGAGCAGGCTGATTCGGGTTATTACCTGAACCAGATGCAGCAAAGCTCAGATGATAGCAAGACCAACTGGCAATTACTCGCCATTCGTGCACTGCTGAAAGAAGGCAAAACGCAGCAGGCCAGCGAACTGTTCGCGAAGCTGCCGCAGGAACTCAGTGACGCCCAGCGTCGTGAGCAGGCCTTGCTGGCAGCAGAACTGAAAGTCGCGCAGAAAGATTTCCAGGGTGCGCAGGCGATCCTCGGTAAGCTGGATCCGGCGAAACTCGATAAAAATCAGCAAAGTCGCTTCTGGCAGGCGGGTATTACCGCTCAACAGGGCCGCCCTTCCCTGACGTTGCTGCGTGCGCTGATCGCCCAGGAGCCGCTGCTGGCTGCGAAAGAAAAACAGGCCAATATCGATGCAACCTGGCAGGCGTTGTCGCAGATGACGCCGGAACAGGCGCAGGCGCTGGTGATCAATGCCGATGAAAATGTCCTGCAGGGCTGGCTGGATCTGCAACGTGTCTGGTTTGATAACCGTAACGATCCGAACATGCTGAAAGCGGGTATTCACGACTGGCAGGTGCGTTACCCGCAAAACCCCGGCGCGAAGATGCTGCCGTCACAGCTGGTAAATGTGCAGAACTTTACCCCGGCCTCCACCAGTAAAATTGCGTTGCTACTGCCGTTAAACGGTCAGGCAGCGGTGTTTGGCCGTACCATCCAGCAAGGTTTTGAGGCCGCGAAGAATGGCGTCGCCGCCGTATCGGGTCCGGCAGTGCCGTCACAGGTTGCGCAGGCTGCTACCACCGAGACAGGCAGCGAGCCAGCGTCGGACGTTGTTAGCCCGTCAACGGCGCAGGTCGGCGATCTGAACGGTGATGCTCAGCCGCAACCGGCAGCACAACCCGAGGTTCAAGCCGAAGCACAACCGGCAGCGCAACCCGCTGATACCGCTGCGGCAGTGCCGTCTGCAGCGAGCGCGCCAGCTAACCCAGGCGCAGAGCTGAAAGTTTACGACACCACCACGCAACCGCTGGATCAGATCCTCACCCAGGTTCAGCAGGATGGTGCCAGCATTGTGGTGGGTCCGCTGCTGAAGCCCAACGTCGAAGAGCTAATGAAGAGCAATACGGCGCTTAACGTGCTGGCCCTTAACCAGCCGGAAAAAGTCGAGAGCCGCGCCAATATCTGTTATTTCGCGCTGTCTCCGGAAGATGAAGCTCGCGATGCGGCGCACCATATCTGGGATCAGGGCCACCGCGCACCGTTGTTGCTGGTACCGCGCAGCGCGCTGGGCGATCGTGTCACCAATGCTTTTGCTGAAGAGTGGCAAAAAATTGGCGGCGGTACGGTGCTGCAACAGAAATTCGGTTCTACCGCCGAGCTGAAAATGGGCATCAACAGCAATACCGGTATTGCGCTGACGGGCAGCCCGGTCACGTCCAGCCTGCCTGCACAGCAAGGCGTCACCATTGGCGGCCTGACGATCCCGGCACCGCCGAGCGATGCCCAGATCAGCGGCGGCGGCAATGTTGATGCGGCGTATATTCTGGCGACAGCGGATGAAATTGCGCTCATCAAACCGATGATTGCCATGCGTAACGGCAGCCAGTCTCGTGCGACGCTGTACGCCAGTTCCCGCAGTGCGAAAGGTATCGCTGGCCCTGACTTCCGTCTGGAGATGGAAGGCCTGCAATACAGCGAGATCCCGATGCTGGCAGGCAATAATCCGGCGCTGATGCAGCAGGCGCTGCGCAGTGTGAATAACGATTATTCGCTGGCACGTTTGTACGCCATGGGCGTGGATGCCTGGACGCTGGCGAATCACTTCTCGCAAATGCGCCAGGTTCCGGGCTTTGAGATTAACGGCAACACCGGCGATCTCTCTGCCACACAGGATTGTGTGATTAACAGGAAGTTATCATGGCTCAAATTCCAGCAGGGGCAGATCGTCCCGGCCAGTTAACGCATAAACAGACCGGCGAGGCGTGGGAAGTACATGCGCGTCGCTGGCTGGAAAGCAAAGGACTGCGTTTTATCGCCGCCAACGTGCATGCGCGTGGCGGCGAAATTGATCTGATAATGAAACAAGGGCCGACGACGGTCTTCATTGAAGTTCGCTACCGCAAAACGGCGACATTCGGCGGCGCTGCGGCCAGCGTCACCCGGCAAAAACAGTTGAGATTGCTGCAAACCGCGCGTTTGTGGCTTGCCCGGCACAATGGGAGTTTTGATACTGTGGATTGCCGGTTCGATGTGGTAGCCTTCACCGGAAATGATGTTGAGTGGATAAAAGACGCCTTTAACGACCACTCATAATTGCTTAAATTATAGGGATTATCGTGCTCGAGAGAATTAAAGTCTGCTTTACGGAAAGCATTCAAACCCAGATTGCGGCGGCGGAAGCGTTGCCGGATGCGATTTCCCGTGCGGCCATGACGCTGGTTCAGTCCCTGCTCAACGGCAACAAAATCCTCTGTTGTGGTAATGGCACCTCTGCCGCCAATGCACAGCATTTTGCTGCCAGCATGATCAATCGTTACGAAACAGACCGCCCCAGTTTACCCGCCATTGCACTTAATACCGATAATGTGGTCTTAACTGCGATCGCCAACGATCGTCGTCAGGAAGAGATCTATGCCAAGCAGGTGCGGGCATTAGGCCATGCAGGCGATGTCCTGCTCGCCATCTCTACGCGCGGCAACAGCCGTGATATCGTCAAAGCGGTGGAAGCAGCGGTAACGCGCGATATGACGATCGTTGCGCTGACGGGCTACGACGGCGGCGAACTGGCCGGGCTTCTGGGACCTCAGGATGTTGAAATTCGCATACCGTCGCATCGAAGTGCACGTATTCATGAAATGCATATGTTGACGGTGAACTGCCTGTGCGATCTGATCGATAACACGCTTTTTCCACACCAGGATGATTAAGGAGTACACATGAAGGCATTTTCGCCCCTCGCAGTCCTTATTTCCGCATTATTGCTTCAGGGATGTGTTGCTGCTGCGGTCGTAGGGACGGCAGCGGTGGGCACGAAAGCGGCAACGGATCCGCGTACCGTGGGTACGCAAGTGGATGACGGTACGCTGGAAGTGCGCGTCAACAGTGCGCTCTCGAAAGATGAGCAAATCAAGAAAAACACCCGTATCAACGTGACCGCTTATCAGGGCAAAGTCCTGCTGGTGGGACAGTCTCCGGACAGTTCGCTCTCCGCGCGCGCCAAACAGATCGCAATGGGCGTGGAAGGCACCACCGAAGTGTATAACGAGATCCGTCAGGGTCAGCCGATTGGGCTGGGCACGGCGTCATCGGATACGTGGATCACCACCAAAGTTCGTTCGCAGCTGTTAGGCAGCGATCAGGTGAAATCGTCAAACGTGAAAGTCACCACCGAGAACGGTGAAGTATTCCTGTTAGGTCTGGTGACCGAGCGTGAAGCTCAGGCGGCAGCGGATATCGCCAGCCGGGTGAGCGGCGTGAAGCACGTGACAACGGCCTTCACCTTTATTAAATAGTCTCCTCACGTTAACCCTCTCCCGTCGGGAGAGGGTGTCAAATCTCACAGCAGCGCGAGCGCGCCGACAATCATCCCGCACAATGCCACCAGCGCACCGGTCAGCCACAGGGCTTTCGCCGGGAACGACTTACGCAGCATAATCAGCGACGGCAAACTGACCGCCGGCAAGGTGATGAGCAGCGCCAAAGCAGGCGCAGTGCCCATGCCTGCCATCATCATGGTCTGCACAATCGGGATTTCGGCAGCCGTCGGGATCACGAACAGACAGCCGACGATCGCCATCGCGATGATCCACAGCAGGGAATTATCGATCGCGCCATCCGCATGAGGGAACAGCCAGACGCGCGCGGCACCCAGCACCAGTACGGCGAGGATATACACCGGAATGGTGCTCCAGAACAGCGACCACAGTGCTTTACTCCAGCGAGCCATAAAACTGCCCTGCGTCTGGGGGATCGCCACGTCAACCGGCCCGGCGGGCTGGGCGCTGTCTTTAACCAGATGCTGCACCAGCGCGGCCACGCCAATTACCGTGACCAGCCCGGCCACCAGACGGATCAGTGCAAAATGCCAGCCGAGCACAAAGCCCATAAAGACCAGCGTCGCGGGATTAAGTAACGGGTTACCCATCCAGAATGCCAGCGCGCCGCCCATAGAGACCTGCTGACGACGCATACCCGCCGTCACTGGCGCTGCGCAGCAGGAGCACATCATTCCCGGCAGGGAAAACAGCGTGCCGAGCAGCGTACCGCGAAAACGCGGCTGCCCGAGGGTGCGCAGCAGCCAGTCACGCGGGATCAGCACCTGGATCAGCGAGCCGAGCAGCACGCCGAGGACAGCGGCTTTCCACACGGCGAGGAAATAGACCATCGCGTAATCCAGCGCCGCCTGTAACGGGCTGCTGGCGGCCTGACCGAGAATGGATTTACCGATGCTGTGCGTTTCGGCGGCGATGAAGGCTTTACCGTAATACGGCTGCCATTTCACATACCAGAGGCCGACAATAACGACGAGAAAAAACAGAGCAGGTTTCCACCACTGAATGGGGGTAACCGCCTGAGATGAAGACTGACCAGTCATAGCATTTTCCAGGAACAATGAAGTGTGTTTTATTGAGCCGGAAAATACTACGCCTGCGTGCCGCGTTTGGAAACGATTAATCCTGCGCCTGACGGGCTATTTCCCGTAGCCGCGAGGAGTCCAGCACCGTTATGCCTTCCTGAACCGGAGACAGCGCGGTGATCAGCATCGCTTTTGCCACATCACGCGCCTCAATGGATTTCCAGTTCCCCGGCAACAGACTGAACAGGGGTGCCATCAGCGACTCATTAAAACGCTTTTTACTGCGGTCGCCCAGCAGCATCGACGGGCGAGCCAGCGTCAGATACGGCCAGTGCTGCGCCTTCAGCGCTTCTTCCATCTCGCCTTTAACGCGATTATAGAAAAAGGGCGAATGGGGATTCGCACCGGTTGCGCTCACTACCAGCATATGTTTCGCGCCCAGTCGCTGGCCGGTGATTGCCGTATCCACCACCAGCGTATAATCCGCATGAATGAATGCTTCTTTACTCCCCGCTTCCCGGCGCGTAGTGCCCAGGCAGCAAAATACAATATCCAGCGGATCTTTCACCTGCGCCAGCGCATCGCTGAGCTGCGGATCGTGTGGGTTAAAGACGCCGTCAGCATCGGCTAACGGGCGGCGCGTGGGCGCGGCGATGGCGGTGATTTCCGGTGTCTGCCGAAGCATTCGCAGCAGATGTCCCCCTACCAGACCGGTCGCGCCGGTGATCATTACCTGAGTCATGTCATCCCCTTTTGCAGATTAGTCCGCCTTGCAATGTCGCGTCACTGGACCAGGCTTAATAGTACTGTTCGTCATTATTAACGATTTATGGCGAAATCACCTGTCTGAACCCAAAACAGCGGAGGAAATATGGGCAAGAAGATTGCAGTCTTGATAACCGACGAGTTTGAAGATTCAGAGTTTACCTCACCCGCCGAGGCGTTTCGTAAAGCTGGCCATGACGTGGTCACCATTGAGATGGAAGCCGGGAAGACGGTCAAAGGTAAGAAAGGGGAAGCCAGCATCACTATCGATAAAGCTATCGATGAGGTAAAACCTGACGAATTTGATGCGCTGCTGCTGCCAGGCGGTCACTCGCCGGATACGCTGCGCGGCGACGATCGCTTTGTTACCTTTACCCGTGACTTTGTGAATTCCGGCAAGCCGGTATTTGCCATCTGCCACGGTCCACAACTGCTGATCAGCGCCGAAGTGGTGCGCGGGCGGAAGCTCACCACGGTCAAACCCATTGTTATCGACCTGAAAAACGCGGGTGCTGATTTCTATGACCAGGAAGTGGTCATCGACAACAATCAGATCGTTACCAGCCGCACGCCAGACGATCTGCCCGCGTTTAACCGCGAAGCCCTGCGCTTACTCGGTGCCTGATTCGCGGATCCAGTGAAGTTTTTTCCCGAAGCCCAGCGTGTTATCGGTGAATTTTATCTCGTCGAGGGTGATTTCCCAGACGGGAGCCGATAGCGCTCTGGCAACCGGAAAGCGGCGGGTATACTGCCCACGCGGTACGCCGCTTTCTTCCTCGCTCAGACGACGTATCTCCCCTTTAAACTGCACACCGCGGATCAGCGCCACGGTTTTTGGCTGCCCGTTAACGGTGCCCGCCACCGGCGCGTTTTGCCCGGTCATTTGAGCATGTCGTGTATGGTCTTCACTCAGCACATAGAACGCCACTTTTACCGGATCGTAGAGATAAAAGGCGTTAGCGCACCACAGTTCCCCGTCGCGGGTGACACACCATGTCAGAACGTGTTGTTTGGCCAGCCAGCGATTAATGGCTGCGAGTGATTCCATCGGACTTCTTCCTCATGCTATGGTGCGCTCACCTTAACATAGTGAACGCTGTAATGACGCTCTGGTCTGTTTATCTCATTCGCACCGCTGATGACGCTCTCTACACCGGGATTACCACCGACGTGTCCCGCCGTTTTAGCCAGCATCAGTCGGGTAAAGGCGCGAAGGCGTTGCGGGGCAAAGGTGAACTGCGGCTGGCGTTTACCGCACCGGTTGGTGAACGCTCGCTTGCACTGAGAATCGAATACCGGATCAAGCAACTGACGAAGCGCCAGAAAGAGCGTCTCGTCAGCGGCGATGGTTCGTTTGAAGCGCTGTTAGACAGCCTGCAAACGCCGGTGCTTAAAAGCGATTGAAATGATCGTGATACTCCACCAGCCCTGTGACGCCGTTAAAGGCATCGTCTGCCAGGCGATGGACATGGAAGGCGGTTTCCGTTCCCGGCCAGCGGCAGTGCAGATCGTGACTGGCCGCCCGCTCAAAGCCCAGGCGGTCATAGAACGCCGGATCGCCTAACGCTACCACGGCGGCATAGCCAAACTCATTGAGCGAATCCAGCCCTTCATACACCAGTTGTCGCGCGAGGCCCTGACCACGGTAGTTTTCGTCAATGGCCAGCGGTGCAAGCGCCACCCACTGTAAATCCTCACCATGAACGGAGACCGGGCTGAAGGCCACATAGCCCACCACCTGCCCTTCGTCATCCGTTGCCACCAGACCGAGCGTGATTAAACCATCTTCACGCAGATCCTGTACCAGACCCGCTTCGCCATCGCCCGGGTAAGCGCGACGGAGTAATGCGTCAATGCCTGGCGCATCAATGGGGATTTCGACTCTAATCAGCATGGCTCACCTACAGAAAGAGGTTTAGTTTCAGGGGGCGTTTTCAGGCCCGCTTCAACAAATTCAGCCAGTTGCATGAGCAGGACGCGCAATGGCTTCGGCATCTGCTCAGGTTCAATGGCATCCATCAGGTTTTTCACGTACAGACCCAGTTCCGTATCACCTTCAATCACCAGACGGCGCTGGAAGAACAGCGTATCCGGATCCTGTTTACGGGCGGCGATCATCAGCAGATCGCTGGCATTCGCGCTGAAGCTGACATCAGCGTTGGCAGACTGGCGCACGATTAACTGGCCGTTCTCAACGGAGGTGAACCACTGAAGGCCAATGTCCCGCACGTCGATACTTAACCAGCGTCCTTCGAGAAACTCAAGTTCGCCGTCCGCCAGCGCTTGCTGAAACTGCCAGCGCAGCACCTGTTCCAGTACCTGGCGTTTGAGGGCGAAAGGCGCGAGCTTCACAGGCACGCTGAGTAAAGACGGACCCGCGAGAACGAGACGTGAGCGCAGTTTATCCAACACAAGCATTACTCCCTGAAATGATTAGTACGCCTATTCTGCCACATCATACAAACGACATAGCGGCGCAAATCAACAATTACGAAGAAGAAATACGCCATTATTGGTGCCATCAATACGCGATTAACTGCCTCAAATCAAAAATTGTCGCCGAAGGGTTAACTAAAATCCCAGTTCGTTAACATTTTTTGCACCTCGCAGGTGCGTCCGGGTCAGGCTGGCCCGTTGAACCGCAGGATATATTATGGAGTTGCTCTGCCCGGCCGGAAACCTCCCGGCGCTGAAGGCGGCCATCGAGAACGGAGCCGACGCCGTCTATATCGGCCTGAAAGATGACACAAACGCCCGCCATTTTGCCGGACTGAATTTTACGGAGAAAAAACTCCAGGAAGCGGTGAGCTATGTTCACCAGCACGGCAAAAAATTACATATCGCCATTAACACCTTCGCCCACCCTGACGGCTACCAACGCTGGCAGCGGGCGGTGGACATGGCGGCGCAGCTCGGCGCGGATGCGTTGATCCTCGCCGATCTGGCGATGCTCGAATACGCCGCCGAACGCTATCCCCATATTGAGCGCCATGTCTCGGTGCAGGCATCAGCCACCAACGACGAAGCCATTCGTTTTTATCATCGCCATTTTGATGTGGCGCGCGTGGTACTGCCGCGCGTGCTGTCGATGCATCAGGTTAAACAGCTGTCGCGCACCACGCCGGTTCCGCTGGAAGTGTTCGCATTCGGCAGCCTGTGCATTATGGCGGAGGGGCGCTGCTACTTATCTTCCTACCTCACCGGCGAGTCACCGAATACCGTGGGTGCCTGCTCTCCGGCGCGCTTTGTGCGCTGGCAGCAGACGCCACAGGGGCTGGAATCACGTCTGAACGATGTGCTAATCGACCGCTATCAGGAAGGGGAAAACGCGGGCTATCCGACACTGTGCAAAGGGCGCTATCTGGTGGATGGCGAGCGCTATCACGCGCTGGAAGAGCCTACCAGTCTGAACACGCTGTCGCTGTTACCGGAACTGCTGGCGGCCAATATTGCCTCGGTGAAAATCGAAGGCCGTCAGCGCAGCCCGGCGTACGTCAGCCAGGTGGCGAAGGTCTGGCGTCAGGCTATCGATAAATGCATGGCCGCGCCGGAAACCTACGCGCCGCAGGCGACGTGGATGGATACGCTTGGGGCGATGTCGGAAGGCACGCAAACGACGCTTGGCGCCTATCACCGTAAATGGCAGTGAGAAAAGCAATGAAATATGCATTAGGACCAGTGCTCTACTACTGGTCAAAAGAGACGCTGGAAAATTTCTATCAGCAGGCCGCCCGCAGCGAAGCCGATATTGTTTATCTTGGCGAAGCGGTGTGCAGCAAGCGCCGCGCTACCAAAGTGGGCGACTGGCTGGATATGGCAAAAGCGCTGGCGCAAAGCGGCAAACAGGTCGTGCTGTCGACGCTGGCGCTGGTGCAGGCCGCCTCTGAACTGAACGAGCTAAAACGCTATGTGGAAAACGGCGAGTTCATGCTGGAAGCCAGCGATCTCGGCGTAGTAAACATGTGCGCTGAGCGGAAGCTGCCGTTTGTCGCCGGTCACGCGCTGAACTGCTATAACGCCGTGACGCTGCGCCTGTTGCACAAACAGGGAATGGTTCGCTGGTGCATGCCGGTGGAACTGTCCCGCGACTGGCTGGCTAACCTGCTGAACCAGTGCGATGAGCTGGGGATCCGCAATCAGTTTGAAGTGGAAGTGCTGAGCTATGGTCATCTGCCGCTGGCCTATTCCGCGCGGTGCTTTACCGCCCGCTCGGAAGACCGGCCCAAAGATGAGTGCGAAACCTGCTGCATCAAATACCCCACCGGACGCAATGTGCTGTCGCAGGAGGATCAGCAGGTGTTCGTGTTAAACGGAATTCAGACCATGAGCGGCTATGTCTATAACCTCGGCAATGAACAGACCTCCATGCACGGGCTGGTAGATATCGTGCGCCTGTCGCCGATGGGCACACAAACGCTGGACATGCTGGCGGCCTTTCGTGCCAACGCTAACGGTGACGCCCCGCTGCCGCTGGCGGCGCACAGCGACTGCAACGGTTACTGGAAGCGGGTCGCCGGCCTGGAACTGGTCTAGTCGGTAGCGTCATTCACACAGATAGCTCACTTTGTTAACAGCTTTAGCTACGCTTTAATGCAGTATTAAAGAATTAGCCTGTAACAAAGTGAGCACATTATGACCGATACCTCCCCGCTTTTTTCGGTTCTCGACCTCGCACCGATCCCGCAGGGCGCTTCTGCGAAAGACGCCTTTGGTCACTCTCTGGATCTGGCCCGTCTCGCTGAAAAACGTGGCTATCATCGTTTCTGGCTGGCTGAGCATCACAATATGACCGGCATCGCCAGCGCGGCCACGTCAGTGCTGATTGGTTATCTGGCGGCCAATACCACGACCCTGCACCTCGGCTCTGGCGGCGTGATGCTGCCGAACCACTCACCGCTGGTGATCGCCGAACAGTTCGGCACGCTTAATACGCTCTATCCGGGTCGTATCGATCTGGGGCTGGGCCGGGCGCCCGGCAGCGATCAGCGCACCATGATGGCGCTGCGCCGACATATGAGCGGCGACGTTGATAACTTCCCGCGCGACGTGGCGGAGCTGGTGGACTGGTTTGATGCCCGCGATCCGAATCCGCATGTGCGCCCGGTGCCCGGCTACGGCGAGAAGATCCCCGTCTGGCTGCTTGGCTCCAGCCTTTACAGCGCCCAGCTCGCTGCGCAGCTTGGTCTGCCGTTTGCGTTTGCGTCGCACTTTGCCCCGGACATGCTCTTCCAGGCACTGCACCTGTACCGCAGCAACTTTAAGCCCTCGGCGCGCCTTGAAAAGCCGTATGCGATGGTGTGCATCAATATCGTGGCCGCTGACAGTAATCGCGATGCGGAATTCCTGTTCACGTCTATGCAGCAGGCGTTTGTGAAACTGCGTCGGGGTGAAACCTCACAGCTGCCGCCGCCGATCGATAACATCGATCAGTTCTGGTCGCCGTCAGAGAAATACGGGGTGCAGCAGGCGCTGAGCATGTCGCTGGTGGGGGATAAGGCGAAAGTCCGTCACGGACTGGAGTCGATCCTGCGTGAAACCCAGGCGGATGAAATTATGGTTAACGGCCAGATTTTCGATCATCAGGCGCGTCTGCATTCGTTTGACCTGGCAATGCAGGTGAAAGAAGAGTTGTTGGGATAGCGTTAACCTGCCCGGTGGCGCTACGCTTACCGGGCCTACAATATTGATTTTCCAGGCCGGATAAGGCGTAGCCGCCATCCGGCAAGAGATTAGCTACTGATACACCGGCAGCAGATTGAAGCTCGACAACAGATGCACAAGGGCGTTACCGACACCGAAAATCAGGATCAGCGCAATCATGGGTTTGCCGCCCCAGACGCGAAAACGCGGGCTGCCAAAGCGTTTGCGTGATTTGCGCGCCAGCAGCGCCGGAACAATCGCCGCCCAGATAGTTGCCGCCAGCCCCGCATAGCCAATCGCATACAGAAAACCGTTCGGCCACAGCAAACCGCCCGCAACCGGCGGCAGGAAAGTCAGCGCCGCGGTCTTCAGGCGCCCTGCCGCGCTGTCGTCAAAACCAAACAGATCCGCCAGATAGTCAAACAGCCCCAGCGTCACGCCAAGAAACGAGCTGGCGACCGCAAAGTTGGAAAACACCAGCAGCAGCAGATCCAGACTCCGGCTATTCAGTACGCCGCTTAACGCCTGCACCAGCACATCGATATTTCCACCCTGCGCGGCGATTGCGATAAAGGCCGGGCGCGGAATATTGCCCATCGTACCCAGCAGCCATACCGCGTACAGCCCCAGCGCCAGCAGCGAGCCGAGAACAATACAGCGCGTAATGGTGCGCGGATCTTTGCCGTAGAATTTCATCAGGCTGGGGACGTTGCCGTGATAGCCAAACGAGGCGAGGCAAAACGGCAGCGTCATTAACAGGTAAGGTGTATAAGACGCGTTGCTTTCGGCCACGTTAAACAGCGTGGCGGGCTGGACATGCCCCAGCAGACTGCCGAAGGTCAGAAAGAACGTGATGACTTTAGCACCCAGCACAATGGCGGTCATGCGGCTGACCGCGCGGGTGGACAACCAGACAATAAATGCCACCAGCATCGCAAAGCCAAATCCCGCCAGCCGCGCCGGAACATTGAGCGACATTTCCGCAAAGGTGTGATGCAGGATCGAGCCGCTCGCTGAAATGTAGGCGTAGGTGAGGATATAAAGCACAAAGGCGATGGAAATGCCGTTGATGGCGTTCCAGCGTTTGCCGAGCAGATCGCGGGTAATAGTATCGAAGCTGGATCCAATACGATAGTTGAGGTTCGCTTCGAGGATCATCAGGCCGGAATGCAGCATACAAAACCATGTGAAGATCAGCGCCGCCAGTGACCAGAAGAACCACGCGCCGGACATCACCACCGGCAGGGAAAACATGCCTGCGCCAATGATCGTACCCGCAATAATCACAACGCCTGCCAGCAGCGAGGGAGTGGTGTGTGTGGTCGTTAACGTCGCCATCCGTTTTATCTCCGGTGTTATAACAGCTTCGGTCTGTGAAGCATCGCGCATGCATTGTACCAGTACATGAGTACAAAGGAGATAAAAAAAGCCCCGATTGTTAAGATCGGGGCTGGAACGTTTACTTTACAGTAAAGGTTTTTGCGTTACGCGATTATGCATCACCGAAGCGACGACGACCGGAGGCTGCGCCTTCTTCGCGACGCGGGCCACGGTTGCCTTCACGACGTTCGCCGCTGAAACGGCCAGCACCTGGCGCCGCGCCTTCACGACGCGGGCCACGGCCACCTTCACGACGCTCGCCGCCAGCACCGCCACCGAAGCGACGTTCGCCAGCAGGACGATCACCACCAGCACGACGTTCGTGCGGCTGTGCATCACCCAGCAGCTGCATGTTCATCGGCTTGTTCAGGATACGCGTACGGGTGAAGTGTTGCAGAACTTCGCCCGGCATACCTTTCGGCAGCTCGATGGTGGAGTGGGTACCGAACAGCTTGATGTTACCAATGTAACGGCTGCTGATATCGCCTTCGTTAGCGATAGCGCCAACGATGTGACGAACTTCAACACCATCATCACGGCCCACTTCAATGCGATACAGTTCCATTTCGCCAGCGTCACGACGCTCACGACGCGGACGATCTTCAGCGCCACGCTCAGGACGGTCAGCACGCGGACCACGGTCGTTGCGATCGTTACGGTCGCCACGGCGTTCGAAACGCTCGTCACGGTCACGGAATTCACGCTTCGGACGCATCGGCGCTTCTGGTGGCAGGATCAGCGGACGTTCGCCCTGCGCCATTTTCAGCAGCGCAGCAGCCAGCGTTTCGATGTCCAGCTCTTCGTCAGCAACCGGCTGAATTTTTGCCAGCAGGCCACGGTACAGATCCAGATCGCTGCTTTCCAGCTGCTGCTGGACTTTGGCGGCGAATTTTTCCAGACGGCGTTTGCCCAGCAGTTCTGCGTTCGGCAGTTCTACTTCCGGAATGGTCAGCTTCATGGTGCGTTCGATGTTACGCAGCAGACGACGCTCGCGGTTCTCAACGAACAGCAGTGCGCGACCCGCACGACCTGCACGACCGGTACGGCCGATACGGTGCACGTAAGACTCGGAGTCCATCGGGATGTCGTAGTTTACCACCAGGCTGATACGCTCAACGTCCAGGCCACGGGCCGCAACGTCAGTCGCAATCAGGATGTCCAGACGACCATCTTTCAGACGCTCCAGGGTTTGCTCACGCAGTGCCTGGTTCATGTCACCGTTCAGCGCGGCGCTGTTGTAACCGCTACGCTCCAGCGCTTCAGCCACTTCCAGGGTCGCATTTTTGGTACGAACGAAGATAATCGCCGCATCAAAATCTTCTGCTTCCAGGAAACGCACCAGCGCTTCGTTTTTACGCATACCGTAGACAGACCAGTAGCTCTGGCTGATGTCCGGGCGAGTCGTCACGCTGGACTGAATACGCACTTCCTGCGGCTCTTTCATAAAGCGGCGGGTAATGCGACGGATAGCTTCCGGCATGGTGGCAGAGAACAGCGCGGTCTGATGTTCAGCCGGGATCTCAGCCATAATGGTTTCAACGTCTTCGATGAAGCCCATACGCAGCATTTCATCAGCTTCGTCCAGTACCAGACCTTTCAGGTTGGACAGGTTCAGCGTGCCACGTTTTAAGTGATCGAGCAGGCGACCCGGGGTACCCACAACAATTTGTGGACCCTGACGCAGGGCGCGCAGCTGCACGTCATAACGCTGGCCGCCGTAAAGGGCCACCACGTTTACGCCGTGCATATGTTTAGAGAAATCCGTCATGGCTTCTGCAACCTGAACCGCCAGTTCGCGGGTCGGTGCCAGCACCAGAATCTGTGGTGCTTTCAGCTCAGGATCAAGGTTGTGCAGCAGCGGTAATGAAAACGCTGCAGTTTTACCGCTACCGGTCTGGGCCATACCCAGAACATCGCGGCCACCCAGCAGATGTGGGATACACTCTGCCTGGATTGGAGATGGCTTTTCGTAACCCAGATCGGTCAGGGCCTGAAGGATAGAGGCATTCAGCCCAAGATCAGAAAAAGTGGTTTCGATGGTATCAGTCATGTAGTACATGTGCCTCATTGATGGCGGCCAGTCTACGTAACTCATCGTGAAATTGATCTGCAATTTTCATTGAAAAGTGTGAACCGGCTCAAATTTAGTTGATTAACGAACAAAAACGCCCTCACCCGTGAGGATGATGACTTTAGTAATAAAGTTGATGGGCTGATCGTTGTTCGTCAGCTATTGCTGGTCCGATTCTGCCAGGTCATCTTGCTCCTGGCCCAAGAGCGATAATTCCAACAATGCATAACGATGCTCAACGTAGTTGTGTACGTTGTTAGCGACCGCTAACTTGAACAGTGCCGTAGCGCTGTCCTTTTCCCCCAGACTTAGGTAGAACTTACCTAAATAGAAGTTGGTTTCACTGAGATGCTCAGCGAGCGAGGTGTTATCCGTTGCGTCCGCCTTCAGGCGATCCATTAACGTTGCTTCGTTAATGTCACCGAGGTAGAACTCGACAATGTTCCATCCCCATTGCTCTTTATCCGATTTCTCGAAGCGCTGTTTTAGCGCTTCCTTGGCCTGCTTTTCATCGAGCTTACGCTCAGCGATGTAAAGCCAGAGGCTACGGAAAGGATCATTGGGATCGTCTTGATAAAACGCTAGCAGATCATCTTGCGCTAACTTGTTACGACCGCCGTAATACAGAGCGATACCGCGATTCAAGTGCGCGTAGTTGTAAGTTGGATCAAGCTCAAGTACAGAATCAAACGCTTCATAAGCGGCATCAAAATTGCCCGCTTGCGTTAAGTAAATGCCTAAGTAATTGAATACTTCAGGCATATCGGGTCGGATGGCCAGTGCTTGTGAAAAATCATTTCGCGCCAGTGCCCTCAGACCGAGACTATCATACAACACTCCGCGCTCATATAAAAGCTGTGCGCGTTCATCATCGGTTAAAGCCCGACTGGCAAGAATTTGTTCCATGCGTGCCAGAATCACTTCTTGCTGCAAAGTCGGTTGCAATGGCACCGCCAGGACTTCGCTCTTACGCCAGGCAGAGTTGCTGCATCCTGCCAGCGTTAAAGCTGTCGCAACGAAACACCAGCGCAAAAAAGGCTTCATTTCCCACTCCCGAAGACAACAATTAGATGGACATCCTGTCCCCCGGCTGCAAACACAGCATCCTGCCCGGAATGAAAACTCTCCGTCAACGACGGAGAGCTAAACAGCAACCTTACTCGCCTTGTTCTGCTACTGGCGCTTGCGGCGCTTCAGCAGGCTGAGTTTGTTCAGTCGCTTCTTTAATGCTCAGACGGACGCGGCCCTGACGGTCAACTTCCATAACTTTAACCGGGACTTCCTGACCCATCTGCAGATAGTCAGTCACTTTCTCTACACGCTTGTCAGCGATCTGAGAAATGTGCACCAGACCTTCTTTACCGCCACCGATGGCAACGAACGCGCCAAAGTCAACGATACGGGTCACTTTACCATTGTAGACGCGACCCACTTCGATTTCTGCAGTGATCTCTTCGATACGACGGATAGCGTATTTCGCTTTCTCGCCGTCGGTCGCTGCGATTTTCACGGTGCCATCATCTTCGATTTCGATGGTGGTGCCGGTTTCCTCGGTCAGCGCACGGATCACAGAGCCACCTTTACCGATGACGTCTTTGATCTTGTCCGGACTGATCTTGATGGTATGGATACGCGGTGCGAACTGCGAAATATCGCCACGCGGTGCGTTGATTGCCTGTTCCATCACGCCCAGGATGTGCAGACGCGCACCTTTAGCCTGATTCAGTGCAACTTGCATGATCTCTTTGGTGATACCTTCAATTTTGATATCCATCTGCAGCGCAGAGATACCTTCGCGGGAACCCGCAACTTTGAAGTCCATATCGCCCAGGTGATCTTCGTCGCCGAGGATGTCAGACAGCACAACATAGTTGTCGCCTTCTTTCACCAGACCCATTGCGATACCCGCAACGGCCGCTTTGATCGGCACACCCGCATCCATCAGCGCCAGAGAAGCACCGCACACGGACGCCATGGAAGAAGAACCGTTAGATTCGGTAATTTCTGAAACCACACGTACGGTGTACGGGAATTTGTCAGCTTCCGGCATAACAGCCAGCACGCCACGCTTCGCCAGACGACCGTGACCAATTTCACGACGCTTCGGCGAACCTACCATGCCCGTCTCACCAACGGAGTACGGAGGGAAGTTGTAGTGGAACAGGAAGCTGTCAGTGCGCTCGCCCATCAGTTCGTCGATGTTCTGCGCATCACGGGTGGTGCCCAGCGTCGCGGTAACCAGCGCCTGCGTCTCACCACGGGTGAACAGTGCGGAACCATGGGTACGCGGCAGAACGCCAGTACGCACGTCCAGACCACGGATCATGTCTTTTTCACGACCATCGATACGCAGCTCGCCCGCCAGAATACGGCTACGAACAACGTTTTTCTCGATTGCGTGCAGGATGTCGCCCAGTTCGTTCTCGTCCAGGGTTTCATCTTCTGCCTGCAGAGCGGCAATCACATCAGATTTGATAACGCCAACCTGATCGTAACGCTCTTGTTTGTCGGTGATACGGTAAGCATCGCTCAGACGGGATTCAGCAAGCGCAGCAACGCGCGCATTCAGCGCTTCGTTAGCGGCTTCTGGCTGCCAGTCCCAACGCGGTTTGCCCGCTTCTTTCACCAGGTCGTTGATGTTCTGGATTACGATCTGCTGCTGCTCGTGGCCAAATACCACTGCACCCAGCATCACGTCTTCGCTCAGCAGCTCAGCTTCGGATTCAACCATCAGCACAGCGCCTTCGGTACCGGCAACAACCAGATCCAGTTTGCTTTCTTTCAGCTCGTCCTGGGTCGGGTTCAGCACGTACTGGTCATTGATGTAACCTACGCGGGCAGAACCGATTGGGCCGTTGAACGGGATACCGGACAGGGACAGCGCAGCAGAGGCGCCGATCATTGCCACGATGTCCGGGTTAACCTGTGGGTTAACGGAAACAACGGTCGCGATAACCTGTACTTCGTTAACGAAGCCTTCCGGGAACAGCGGACGAACCGGGCGGTCAATCAGACGCGCGATCAGCGTTTCGCCTTCGCTTGGACGGCCTTCACGACGGAAGAAGCCACCCGGGATTTTACCAGCAGCGTAAGTACGCTCCTGATAGTTAACAGTCAGCGGGAAGAAGTCCTGGCCCGGCTTCGCTTTTTTCTGACCCACAACGGTAACGAATACCGCGGTGTCGTCCATGCTTACCATAACAGCTGCCGTCGCCTGACGCGCCATCATGCCGGTTTCCAGCGTTACGGTGTGTTGACCGTACTGGAATTTACGAATGATCGGATTAAGCAAAATTTTATCCTTTCTTAATGAATGACAGCACACCGCTGGGTGTGCTGACGTTAGTACCCGATCTTCTGTGCATCCTCGCGACTAATGACAACCCTAACCCAAATCGGGTAAAGCCTCTCATTAGCCGCGCGAACCTCTGCAACGAAGATCATTCATAGCAACAATACAATAGTTTAGGGTGAATTGCTGCCGTCTGGTTGAAAAAAGGGGCCGTTAAGGCCCCTTTCTGTGAAACTCGCCAGACTTAGCGACGCAGACCCAGACGCTCGATCAGCGCGGTGTAGCGTGCAACATCTTTACGTTTCAGGTAGTCGAGCAGTTTACGACGCTGAGAAACCATACGCAGCAGACCACGACGGCTGTGGTGATCTTTTTTGTGCTCTGCAAAGTGACCCTGCAGGTGGTTAATCTGAGCAGTCAGCAGGGCAACCTGAACTTCGGTAGAACCGCTGTCGTTCTCGCCACGACCAAACTCGGAAACGATTTTTGCTTTAGCTTCAACGCTTAGAGACATTTTAAACTCCAAAATTAAAAGAATGAAAGGGTGCCAATCTCTAATTCAGCAACCCCAGGTTTAACGCCGGAAGATGTTAAACATCTCACCTGACGTTAAGCGGCAATATTCTACTCGCTGTACCTTGTTATCGCAAGGTGACTGCGATGGATTACGCCGGGTACTCAACCACCAGGCGGCGTGGTGCCACGCGACCCTGATCGTCGATTTCTGCCATGCCGATAAACACCGACTCTGGCCCTTCCGTTACGCGCACCAGACCTTCAGTCGGCGCTTCGGCCGCGCGAACGGGCTGACCGTTCTTGAAGTAGGCGGCGCTAACAGCAGGAATATTCACCACCGGGAAGTCCGCAGCCGGACTGTCCATCGGCATCAGCAGCGGATCAAGCAACTGGGCGGCAGGAATATCCTGCTCATCAGCCTGCTCAACCAGCGCCTGTAACTGCTCAAGCGTCACCATGCGATCGACCGGGTATTTGCTGACCGCCAGACGGCGCAGGAAAATCACATGCGCGCCGCAGCCGAGCTTTTCACCGAGATCGTCCACAATGGTGCGGATATAGGTGCCTTTCGAGCAGTGCACTTCCAGCTCCAGCTCATCCCCTTCCTGACGGATAAACAGCAGCTCGTAAACGGTGATCGGACGGGCTTCACGCGGCACCTCGATACCCTGACGCGCGTACTCGTACAGCTTCTTCCCCTGGTATTTCAGGGCCGAATACATGGACGGGATTTGCTGGATATCACCGCGGAAAGTTTCCAGCGCGGCAGCCAGTTGCGCTGCGCTGAAGTTCACCGGACGTTCTTCCACAATCTGTCCGTCGGCATCGGAGGTATCCGTGCGCTGCCCGAGGCGGGCAATAACGCGGTAACGCTTATCCGAATCCAGCAGATACTGGGAAAACTTTGTCGCCTCTCCCAGACAAATCGGCAGCATGCCGGTCGCCAGGGGATCCAGCGCGCCGGTATGCCCGGCACGGTTAGCATTGTAGAGACGTTTTACTTTTTGCAGTACGTCGTTGCTGGACATGCCTTGTGGCTTATCCAGCAACAGTACGCCGTGCACATCGCGACCGCGACGACGAGGACGACTCATTAGTCCTCCTTGGTGTCGTCCGGGTTCACACGACGTTCATCGTCATGACGCACCACGTTGGTCACCAGGTTGGACATACGCATACCTTCCACCAACGAATTGTCGTAGAAGAAGGTCAGTTCCGGCACGATACGCAGACGCAGTGCTTTACCCAGCAGCGAACGGATAAAACCGGACGCGTCCTGTAATGCTTTGATGCCAGCCTTGATAGCGGCTTCGTCTTTGTCGTTCAGAAAGGTAACAAACACTTTCGCATACGCCAGGTCACGGGACATCTCTACACCAGAAACGGTGGTCATCATGCCCAGACGTGGATCTTTAATTTCGCGTTGCAGGATAAGCGCGATCTCTTTTTGCATCTCCTGCGCAACACGCTGAGGGCGGCCAAATTCTTTCGCCATAATAAGTCCTCCAGAATAAAGACAAAAAAGGGGCTAAAAGCCCCTTTTGAAATCGTTGCCGGGTGGTGCTTCCAGGCCTGAAGGCGCGACGCTTATCAGGCCTGCAACCCAGCCACCGGGCAGTACGACGGTTAAGCGATGGTACGCTTGATCTCGATGATTTCGAACACTTCGATCATATCGCCAACGCGAACGTCGTTGTAGTTCTTAACGCCGATACCACATTCCATGCCGTTACGGACTTCGTTAACGTCATCTTTGAAGCGGCGCAGGGATTCCAGCTCGCCTTCGTAGATAACCACGTTGTCGCGCAGAACGCGGATCGGGTTGTGACGTTTGATCGTGCCTTCGGTAACCATACAGCCCGCGATCGCACCGAATTTCGGTGATTTGAACACGTCGCGCACTTCAGCCAGACCAATGATCTGCTGTTTCAGTTCCGGAGACAGCATACCGCTCATCGCCGCTTTCACTTCGTCAATCAGATGGTAGATGACGGAGTAATAACGCAGATCCAGGCTTTCCGCTTCAATCACTTTACGCGCAGAGGCATCAGCACGCACGTTGAAGCCAACCAGAATGGCGTTGGATGCTGCAGCCAGCGTGGCGTCGGTTTCGGTGATACCACCTACGCCGGAACCGATGATCTTCACTTTCACTTCGTCGGTAGACAGTTTCAGTAAGGAATCGGAAATCGCTTCGACAGAACCCTGTACGTCAGCTTTCAGTACGACGTTCACTTCGTGAACTTCGCCTTCAGTCATGTTCGCGAACATGTTCTCAAGTTTAGATTTCTGCTGACGTGCCAGTTTGACTTCACGGAATTTGCCCTGACGATACAGTGCAACTTCACGCGCTTTCTTCTCGTCACGTACCACGGTCACTTCATCACCGGCAGCCGGCACACCGGACAGACCCAGGATTTCAACCGGAATAGACGGACCGGCTTCCATAACTTCCTGACCCAGTTCGTTACGCATTGCACGAACACGGCCATATTCGAAGCCACAAAGCACGATGTCGCCTTTGTTCAGCGTACCTTCACGTACCAGAACCGTTGCTACCGGACCACGACCTTTATCCAGGAAGGATTCGATAACCGCGCCGCTCGCCATACCTTTGCGAACCGCTTTCAGCTCCAGAACTTCAGCCTGCAGCAGGATAGCGTTCAGCAGGTCATCAATACCGGTACCGGCTTTCGCAGATACAGGAATGAACTGAGACTCGCCGCCCCACTCTTCCGGCATAACGCCGTACTGGGACAGTTCGTTTTTCACGCGATCCAGGTCAGCTTCTGGCTTATCAATTTTGTTCACCGCAACCACTACCGGCACCTGCGCCGCTTTCGCGTGCTGGATTGCTTCGATAGTCTGCGGCATCACGCCATCGTCCGCTGCCACAACCAGAACAACGATATCCGTTGCCTGCGCACCACGAGCACGCATAGAGGTAAACGCGGCGTGACCCGGGGTATCCAGGAAGGTGATCATACCGTTGTCAGTTTCAACGTGGTACGCACCGATGTGCTGGGTAATGCCGCCCGCTTCGCCAGAGGCTACTTTCGTTGAACGAATGTAGTCCAGCAGCGAGGTTTTACCGTGGTCAACGTGACCCATGATGGTCACAACCGGTGCGCGAGCTTCTGCCGCAGCGCCAGTATCACGGTCGCTCATTACCGCTTCTTCCAGCTCGTTTTCACGACGCAGGATAACTTTGTGGCCCATTTCTTCCGCAACCAGCTGCGCAGTTTCCTGATCGATTACCTGGTTGATGGTGGCCATCGCGCCCAGTTTCATCATTGCTTTGATGACCTGAGAGCCTTTTACTGCCATTTTGTTAGCCAGCTCGCCAACGGTGATGGTTTCACCGATGATAACGTCGCGGTTAACTGCCTGAGCCGGTTTCTGGAAGCTCTGCTGTAAAGAGGAACCTTTACGCTTGCCGCCTTTACCGCCACGAACAGCAGCACGCGCTTCTTCGCGATCGGCTTTCGATTCGGAGTGCTTGTTGCCTTTTTTCGGGCGCGGTGCTTTAGCAGTACGGGTACGGCTGCGGCCACCTTCTACTTCGCGGTCGCTGTCGTCTTCTGCCTGACGCGCATGTTGAGAAGTGGTTACATGATAGTCACTGGACTCTTCAACCGGTTCAGCAGCCACATTGACACCATTTTTCTCGTTTTCTTCAGCCATACGACGCGCATCTTCTGCCACGCGGCGTGCTTCTTCTTCCAGTTTACGACGTGCCTCTTCTTCGGCTTTGCGCTTAAGTTCTTGCGCTTCGGCCTCACGACGGGCTTTTTCAGCCTGGGCAGTCCTGGTCATTTCGTCAGTTTGTTGATTGCTCACTTTGCTCGTTTCCGCAGCTTCGCGTTTCACCGGGTTAGCGGATTCGCGTTTCGCTTTTTCTTCGGCTTCACGTTTCGCTTTCTCTTGTGCGTCACGCTTGGCTTTTTCCTCGGCTTCACGCTTAGCAGCTTCCTGCGCTTCACGACTGGCCTTCTCTTCCGCTTCGCGCTTCGCCTCTTCTTCCGCGGCGAGACGTTCAGCCTCTTGCGGATCACGTTTTACAAAGGTGCGTTTTTTGCGGACTTCGATCTGCACCGATTTGCTTTTACCGCCGGTGCCAGGGATATTCAGTGTGCTGCGCGTTTTGCGCTGCAACGTCAGCTTGTCAGGCGCTGAACCATGTTCACGGTTCAGGTGCGCTAACAATGTCTGTTTTTCTTGTGCTGTCACTGAGTCGTCAGACGACTTCGGGATCCCTGCATCAGCAAATTGCTGTACCAGGCGGTCCACGGAGGTCTGAATCTCAGCGGCCAGCGCTTTTACGGTTACATCTGTCATGCTGTTCCTTCCTGCTACAGTTTATTACGCTTCGTCACCGAACCAGCAGATATTACGTGCGGCCATGATCAGCTCACCCGCTTTCTCGTTGGTCAGACCTTCAATATCACTCAGGTCGTCGATGCCCTGGTCGGCGAGATCTTCCAGCGTACAAACACCACGAGCAGCCAGTTTAAACGCCATTTCGCGATCCAACCCTTCAAGGCTCAGCAGGTCATCAGCCGGTTTATTATTACCGAGGCTTTCTTCCTGTGCCAGGGCCAGGGTGGTCAGTGCGTTCTTAGCGCGATCGCGCAAGGCTTCAACGGTCGCTTCATCAAGACCGTCAATTTCCAGCAGCTCTTTCATCGGCACATAGGCCAGTTCTTCCAGCGTCGAGAAACCTTCCTCTACCAGTAAAGTGGCGAAATCTTCGTCGATGTCGAGATACTTAGTAAAGGTGTCGATCGCTGCATGGGCTTCCGCCTGATGCTTAGACTGAAGATCATCAACGGTCATAACGTTGAGTTCCCAGCCGCTCAGTTGAGAAGCAAGGCGCACGTTCTGACCATTACGGCCAATCGCCTGCGCCAGGTTACCCGCTTCTACCGCGATATCCATGGTGTGCTTATCTTCGTCCACCACGATGGAGGCGACATCAGCCGGTGCCATCGCGTTGATAACGAACTGCGCCGGATTATCATCCCACAGAACGATATCGATACGCTCGCCGCCCAGTTCGGTAGAAACCGCCTGAACACGTGCGCCGCGCATACCTACGCAGGCACCTACCGGATCGATACGCTTGTCGTTGGTTTTCACAGCGATTTTCGCACGAGAACCTGGATCGCGAGCAGCGGCTTTGATTTCAATGACTTCTTCGCCAATTTCTGGCACTTCAATGCGGAACAGTTCAATCAGCATTTCCGGTTTGGAACGCGTCACGAACAGCTGCGCACCACGCGCTTCCGGACGCACAGCGTAGAGCACGCCACGAATACGGTCGCCTGGACGGAAGTTTTCACGCGGCAGCATATCTTCACGCAGGATCACAGCTTCAGCATTACTGCCCAGATCCAAAGAGATGTTGTCGCGGTTCACTTTTTTCACGACGCCAGTGATGATCTCACCTTCATGCTCGCGGAACTGATCCACAACCATGGCGCGCTCAGCTTCACGTACTTTCTGTACGATAACTTGTTTTGCCGTCTGAGTAGTAATGCGGTCAAAGGTGACAGATTCAATCTGATCTTCAACGTAGTCACCCACATTCAGGCTTTCATCTTCGTAACGCGCAGCTTCCAGCGTGATTTCACGGGTCGGCTGAGTCACTTCTTCTACGATAACCCAGCGACGGAAGGTGTCGAAGTCGCCGCTTTTGCGATCGATTTCTACGCGAACATCGATCTCTTGCTCGTATTTTTTCTTGGTTGCTGTCGCCAGAGCACTTTCCAGCGCTTCAAAAATTTTCTCACGCGGCAACGATTTTTCGTTGGAAACTGCTTCAACAACAGCCAAAATTTCTTTGTTCATTGGGGGCCTTTCACCTCAATCCAGACTGTTAAAAGTGGGGGACCAGGTTCGCTTTCTGGATATTACTTAAAGCGAACACTTCATCTTTACCGTCGACCGTAACGGTGATCATTTCACCGTCAACACCCTTAATTACACCCTGCCACTTGCGACGGTTTTGCACCGCCATACGCAGTACCAGCGTGGCTTCTTCGCCGACATAACGTGCGTAGTGTTCGGCTGTGAATAAAGGACGATCGAGACCCGGTGAGGAGACTTCCAGGTTGTAAGCAACAGTGATGGGATCTTCTACATCCATTACCGCGCTCACCTGGTGGCTGACATCAGCACAATCATCAACATTGATGCCATTATCACTATCAATATAGATGCGCAGCGTAGATGTGCGACCGCGTACAAATTCGATGCCGACCAGTTCATAGCCCAGAGCCTCAACCGGTGCAGTGATCATCTCTGTTAATTTTTGCTCTAATGTGGACAAACCCACCCCCAAGACATAAAAAAAGGGCGCTAAGCCCAGTTATTCTGTAGTCAGATAACAAAAAACCCCGATAAATCGGGGCTTTAGATAACTGAACCCTATAGCCGCAACTGCGGCCTGGAAACCTTCCAGGAGTATTTTTTTTCAAATCCAAAAGAGGAAGGCTCAAACGTCTTCACAGTATATTTGAAAAAGAACACTAAGGGAAAGTGGTTGCGGGGGCCGGATTTGAACCGACGACCTTCGGGTTATGAGCCCGACGAGCTACCAGGCTGCTCCACCCCGCGCCTGAAACGTGGCAAATACTACGCCGATCATGCATTAAATGCAAGTTAAGACAGGTGTAAACACCGGGAACTACTGATAAGACGGGTATTATAATCAATTGATTTTGTTCATTGCAAGGAAAACCACATGCCCTTCCCGGAAAACGCAGAATAACGCCAAAACGCGGGCTACACACTCGCTGTCACGCACCCTTTTGCATAGCCGCTGAGATCGCGCCATACGCACGGCATGCTGACTTAGCCATCTGTAAAAGCCCGCAAGACGCCTACATGCGCGATTTTTTTAACGATTATGTCACTCTTTGCTTTCGATCATCGTCAAAAGATGTTTAAATGAAAACTCACTAATTTTGCATAAACATGCATTAATGATGAGAAGCTAAGCGGTAATCATCTTCCGGTGACAACACATCATGGCGTGGCTGTTAAGTCTCTCACCATCAGTATATTAAGCAGGGATTTATTTTATGACGACGATTCTCAAGCATCTTCCGGTTGGACAACGTATTGGTATTGCATTCTCCGGCGGTCTCGACACCAGCGCGGCCCTGCTGTGGATGCGCCAGAAAGGCGCGGTTCCTTACGCTTATACGGCGAATCTGGGACAACCGGATGAGGATGACTATGAGGCTATTCCTCGCCGTGCGAAGGAGTATGGTGCAGAGAACGCTCGCCTGATCGACTGCCGTAAGCAGCTGGTCGCGGAAGGCATCGCCGCTATCCAGTGTGGCGCGTTTCATAATACCACTGGCGGGCTGACCTATTTCAACACCACGCCGCTGGGCCGTGCCGTAACCGGTACGATGCTGGTCGCAGCCATGAAAGAAGATGGCGTGAACATCTGGGGCGACGGCAGCACCTATAAAGGCAACGACATTGAGCGTTTTTATCGTTATGGTCTGCTGACGAACGCTGAGCTGAAAATCTACAAACCGTGGCTCGATACCGACTTTATTGATGAGCTGGGTGGCCGTCAGGAAATGTCTGAATTCATGATCGCCTGCGGTTTTGATTACAAAATGTCCGTGGAAAAAGCCTACTCCACTGATTCCAATATGTTGGGTGCGACGCACGAAGCGAAGGATCTCGAATTCCTTAACTCCAGCGTGAAAATCGTTAACCCGATCATGGGCGTTAAATTCTGGGATGAGAGCGTTAAGATCCCGGCAGAAGAAGTGACCATCCGTTTTGAACAGGGCCACCCGGTGGCGCTGAACGGCCAGACCTTCAGTGATGATGTAGAACTGATGCTGGAAGCAAACCGCATCGGCGGCCGTCATGGTCTGGGCATGAGCGATCAGATTGAAAACCGTATCATTGAAGCGAAAAGCCGTGGCATCTACGAAGCCCCGGGCATGGCGCTGCTGCACATCGCCTATGAGCGTTTGCTGACCGGCATTCATAACGAAGATACCATTGAGCAGTACCACGCTCACGGTCGTCAGCTGGGCCGACTGCTGTATCAGGGCCGCTGGTTTGATTCCCAGGCGCTGATGCTGCGTGACGCGCTGCAACGCTGGGTGGCAAGTGCTATTACTGGTGAAGTGACGCTGGAACTGCGTCGCGGTAATGACTACTCGATCCTGAATACCGTCTCTGACAATCTGACTTATAAAGCAGAGCGTCTGACCATGGAAAAAGGCGATTCCGTCTTCTCACCAGACGATCGTATCGGGCAGTTAACCATGCGTAATCTGGATATCGCCGATACCCGCGAGAAGCTGTTTGGCTATGCGCAATCGGGTCTGCTGACAGCATCCGCCGCAACCGGTCTGCCGCAGGTCGACAATCTGGAAAACAAAGCGAAGTAATCGCCTCGCAACAGCCCGGTAGTATGCCGGGCTGTGTTTTCAGGAGAACGTTACTTTTTGTTGAGATGGCTGCGATAGGTATCCAGCACCACCGCGACGATGATCACCGCGCCGGTAATGAAGCGTTTTGTCGGCTCACTTGCCCCGACCTGCGCCAGCCCGGCGGCCAGCACCGAAATAATCAGCGCGCCCAGGAAGGTGCAGATAATCGATCCTCGCCCGCCCATCAGACTGGTACCGCCGATCACCACCGCCGCGATCACCTGTAATTCCATGCCCACACCGCTGTTGGGATCTGCCGCCTCGAGGCGCGCGATCTGAAACAGAGACGCCAGACCTGATAAACCGCCCATTAACGCGAACACGGCAATCTTATACGGCCCGGGATTAATGCCTGACAAACGCACCGCCTCTTCATTGGTGCCGATACCAATCAGATGACGACCAAAGATGGTACGCGTCAGTACCAGATGCCCGACGATAATCACCACAATGGCGATAATAAACGACGGTGAAACGCCAAAGAAAATCGGGTCAGCGAGGTAATCAAAAATGGAACCGATGTAGGCAGTGCGCGAATCCGTTAACTGATATGCCGCGCCGCGCGCCATCTCCAGTACACCAAGCGAGACAATAAATGCCGGGATCCGCCATGCCACCGTGACCAGCCCGGTAAGCGACCCCACCAGCGTGGCAAGCGCGATCCCCGCTAGTGCCGCCAGCCAGGGCGACCAGTGCAGATTCAGATAAGTCACGCTGACAACCGCCGCCGACAACGCCAGCAACGAGCCGACAGAGAGATCGATACCAGCGATGATCAGAACGAACGTCATCCCGACAGACATCACGATCAGATCGGGGATCTGATTCGCAATGGTGCTGAACGTGTTCATACTCAGAAAATGGCTGCTCAGAAACGAAAACAGCACAATCATCGCCAGCAGCGCACCCAGTAATCCCAGGTAGCTGCTCAGATTACGCCACGAGGAAGGCGCTCCTCTTTTCGTTTGTACCGTTGCGGCATCAGCCGGTCCGGAAACCTGCGTTTTAATCATAGCGTTTTTTCCTCTGTCCCCGATGGCGCAACATGTTGCTCTGTATGCTGATAACCGGAGAACGCCGCGGCTAATATTTTGTCCTGCGTCCAGTTGTCACGCGTAAAGGTCCCGGCCAGTTTTCCATCGGAAAGCACCGCGATGCGATCGCAGACCAGCATCAGCTCGCGCAGATCGCTGGAGACAACCACGATACCCTTCCCTTTTTGCGTCAGCGCGTTGAGCAGCAGATAGATATCCTGCTTCGCCCCGACGTCGATGCCGCGGGTCGGCTCATCAAATAAAAACACATCGCAGTCACGCTCCAGCCAGCGCCCAATCAGCACCTTCTGCTGATTGCCGCCCGACAGGCTCTCAACCGACTGTGCCGCGTTACTGGCGCGTACGGCCAGGCCATCAATGTGCTTATAGGCCAGGGTTGATTCATGCAGCGCATTCACCACCGACAGACGGCTGATTTTGTCACTGTTGCCGAGAGAAATATTCGCCGCCACCGAATGGGGCAGTAACAACCCCTCACCTTTGCGATCTTCCGTGACCAGCGCAATGCCGTGCCGGATAGCCTCCGCCGGCGAATGCACGGATACCGGTTTAAGGGGATCGCCAACGGAGAGCACGCCGCTGTCGATGGCATCGGCACCAAAAATCGCCCGCAGCAGTTCGGTTCGCCCTGAACCCACCAGGCCACTGATGCCTAACACTTCTCCCCGGTGCAGGGTGAAAGAGATATCTTTGAGTACCTTGCCACGACTGAAGTTCTCGACCTTCATGATCGGTGCCCCTGCCCGCCTGCTGCTCACATCGAACGTGCTTTCCAGATCGCGGCCCACCATCAGGGACACCAGTTGGTCACTGCTGTAGCGTTTAATATCATCCACACACACCAGATGGCCATCGCGCAGCACGGCAATATCGTCGGCAACCCTTGCCAGCTCATCCAGCCGGTGCGAGATATAAATCAGCGCAACGCCACGTGCTTTAAACAGCGCAATCTGCTGAAACAGCAGTTCCACCTCCCGGCTGGTCAGCATCGCCGTGGGCTCATCAAGGATCAGGATCCGGCTGTCACCAATCAGGTTACGGGCGATCTCGATCATCTGCTGATGCCCCAGGCCCAGTTCGCCCACCAGTGAATGCGGATCAATAGCCTGCAATCCCACCATGGCCATTACCGGGCGCGCCATCTCCGCCAGCTTTTTGCGGTTGATCCAGCCCAGCCGATGGGGGAGTTGCTCAAGAAAGATGTTCTCGGCAACCGACAGTGTGGGCAGCAGGTTAAGCTCCTGCATCACCATACGAACGCCCAGACGTTCCGCCTCTTTCCGGTTGGCTGGCGCATAGGGCTGGCCCTGATAAAACATCTGCCCGGTAGAGGCGCTGGTCAGCCCGCCGATAATCTTCGATAACGTACTTTTGCCTGCACCATTCTCGCCGGTCAGCGCCAGCACTTTGCCCGCAAACAGCTTCAGGGTGACGTCCGTCAGTACCGGTTCACTGTACGTTTTCCCGATGCCGTGTATTTCCAGCACTTCCTGCCCACTTTTCATATTCAGGCCTTATCCGATCATTTCCCTCTGGCAATGCTTTTACACGCCAGAGGGGGACGGGGAATTGCTTATTGCTTGACGATAAGCTTCACGGGCGTTTCGACGCTGCTGGATAATTCACTCTGTTTTTTACCGTTCTTCAGGGCGTCCAGCGCCGCTTCAATACCAAAAACGGCTTGCTGCGAGGCAAACTGATCGGCGGTTGCTAATACACGGCCATCATTCAGCATAGGTTTGATGGCTTCGATATTGTCATACCCGACCACCTGAACCTGACCTTTTTTACCCGCGGCGCGGATCGCGGAGACGGCACCAAGCGCCATGTTATCGTTATCCGCTAACAGGGCTTTAATATCGGGATATTCACTCAGCATGGCGGCAGCCACGGCATTAGCATTATTTATTTCCCACTGCCCGGATTGCACTGACACCACTTTCATGCCGCCCTGCGCCATTGCATCCTGGAACCCCTGGGTACGCTGCTGTGAATTACTGGAGGTCGGGATCCCCTCAATAATACCGACCTGATCGCCCGCTTTCAGATGCTTCGCCAGATAATCGCCAATGTCTTTCGCGCCTTTCCGGTTATCGGGGCCGACAAAGGGCACATTCAGTTTTTTATCTTTCAGCACGTCGTCGTCAAATTTATTATCGATATTGATCACGATAATTCCCGCATCAATGGCTTTTTTTACCACCGGTAACAACGCTTTCGAATCCGATGGCGCAATAATAATGGCGTCGGCTTTCGAGACGATCATCTGCTCTACAATCTGGATCTGATTCGCCGTATCGGTTTCGTTTTTGATGCCGTTGGAGATCAAATCAAATTTATCCGCATTCTTTTTCTGATAATCCTTGGCACCGGTTTCCATGGTAAGGAAAAATTCATTCGCCAGCGATTTCATCACCAGCGCAACCTTAGGTTTATGTGCCGGCGCATCGGCGGCAAAAACCGGGGCAGCTACGGCCGCTGACAGCGCTAATCCAACAGTCGCACCGATAACACGATAGAACATGGTCTTTTTCATCAAATTATCCTTTCTGAGCCGGGAAGGTGTGAACAACAATGAAATGACTACTGCATGCGATGATAAACCAGCGCGCTGTTTGGCATATTCGACGCGCCTTTTCGCTCCACTTTCAGCGATGCAAATGCCTGCCATGAAATAACGAACAGATAAAATTTAAGCTTAACTCTTTCAAACCGTTATGAGTGGTCCGGGCGCATCTGTGCGCTCATGGACTGGATACTATTAAATTATCGGTAATGTTTAGCGCGAGAAGCTCAAAAAAAAGCATTCAGTCGGAAATTTTTTCCGATTTTGCGAACGCAATTTGAAAACGGAAAAATAACGGTAAGTGATGTAGCTTGCTGAAAAAGTAGGGTTATGCAGGATGTGAAAAGACCGCTGGGCGACGAAGCGGAAAAAAAGGCAAAAAAAAAGACATCTTTCGATGTCTTTCTTTCGGAATATTGGTACTGAGGATGGGACTCGAACCCACAAGCCCGTTAGGGCACTACCACCTCAAGGTAGCGTGTCTACCAATTCCACCACCTCAGCACTGATACAGCTATTACTGCGGAATATCGCTGGTCGGCTTAGCCGGAGCAGCTGGCTGAGTTTGCTCAGATTTCGCTGGCGCGCTCAGATTTTCCCACTCGCTTCCTTTACTGGTTTTATTGCTGTTAATGTTACCCAACACCAGGCTGATGATGAAGAACAGGGTACCTAACACAGCTGTCATGCGGGTCATGAAGTTACCAGAACCACTTGAACCGAACAGCGTAGCAGATGAGCCTGCGCCAAAGGAGGCTCCCATATCAGCGCCTTTACCTTGCTGCAGCATAATCAGACCAACAAGGCCAATTGCCACAATAAGGAAAACTACCAAAAGAGCTTCGTACATAATCAACCTGTTCCTTGCGGGGCTGCCGCGTAACATTAGCTTCTGACCATAAAAGCAGGGCGTTATTTCGTTTCCCACTGAAGCGGGTGTGAATACTAACCAAAGCGCATGACCTGCGCAAGGGCAATTTCAACACATTGTATCAAGTGCGGAAAAAAACAGCAAAAAAGCAAAATTTGCACATTTCAAAGGCGGCAAACGCCGCCTTTTTAGGGACTTAACTCCAGCTTCAGACCGCTTTCACGGCATCTGCAATACGGTTAGCGAATGCCGTTACCTGCGCTTCGTCTTCGCCTTCCACCATCACACGGATCAACGGTTCGGTACCGGATTTACGCAGCAGCACGCGACCGCGATTGCCCAGCGCCGCTTCAACTTCCGCGGTGACCGCTTTCACGGTTTCATCTTCCAGCGGATCGCCTTTGCCGGCAGTAAAGCGCACGTTGATGAGGATCTGCGGGAACAGCTTCATGCCGCTGCACAGATCGTGCAACGTCATATGGTTACGGACCATTGCTGCTACAACCTGCAGGCCTGCCACGATGCCGTCGCCGGTGGTGGTTTTGTCCAGCAGCAGAATATGGCCGGAATTTTCCGCGCCAATACGCCAGCCTTTTTCCTGCAGTTTTTCGAGCACATAGCGGTCGCCCACTTTTGCACGTGCAAACGGAATGCCCAGCTGTTTCAGCGCCAGCTCCAGCCCCATATTGCTCATCAGCGTACCGACCGCGCCACCGCGCAACTGCCCCTGACGCAGGCCTTCACGAGCGATGATATAGAGGATCTGATCGCCATCAACTTTATTACCCTCATGATCTACCATGATCACGCGGTCACCGTCGCCATCAAAGGCGATACCAATGTCGGCTTTTTCTGCCACTACGCGGGCCTGCAGCGTACGAACGTCCGTAGCTCCCACTTCTTCGTTGATGTTAACGCCATTAGGCTCGCAGCCAATGGTGATGACGTTAGCGCCCAGTTCACGGAACACATTTGGTGCGATGTGGTAGGTGGCACCGTGTGCGCAATCCACTACAATTTTCAGCCCCTTGAGGCTGAGCTCGTTCGGGAAGGTGCCTTTGCAGAATTCGATGTAACGCCCGGCAGCATCCACGATACGGCTGGCTTTACCCAGCAGCGCAGAATCCACACAGGTGATCTCTTTTTCCAGCTCGGCTTCAATGGCCTCTTCCACGTCATCCGGCAGCTTGGTGCCGTCGATGGAGAAGAATTTAATGCCGTTATCGTAGAACGGGTTATGGGAAGCAGAAATGACAATCCCTGCTTCTGCGCGGAAGGTACGCGTCAGGTAAGCGACCGCAGGGGTCGGCATCGGTCCGGTGAAAGAGGCAGATATGCCCGCCGCTGACAGTCCGGCTTCCAGCGCCGATTCCAGCATATAGCCAGAAATACGCGTGTCTTTACCGATAATGATTTTACGGGAGCCATGGCGCGCCAGGACTTTACCGGCGGCCCAGCCGAGCTTAAGAACAAAATCCGGCGTGATTGGCGCATCACCTACACGACCACGAATACCATCTGTTCCAAAATATTTACGTTCACTCATAGCGTTTATTTCCCTTCGCTGACAGTGTGGCTTCGACCACTCGCATAGCCTCTACCGTTTCTTTTACGTCATGGACACGAATAATATGCGCGCCCTGCATTGCCGCGATCACCGCGCACGCCAGACTGCCGCTGAGGCGTTCAGATGGCCCCACATTCAGTAACTGGCCAATCATTGATTTTCGCGACATTCCCACCAGTAACGGTAGCTCAAACTGATGGAACTCAGATAAGCGGGCAAGCAACTCATAATTGTGGGACAGATTCTTACCGAATCCGAATCCCGGGTCGAGCAACAATTTCTCTTTTGCGATCCCTGCCTGTTCACACCGAGCAATATTGTCGATAAAAAAGCGCATGACGTCAGTAATAATATCATCGTATTTTGGCGCGTCCTGCATGGTTTTTGGATCGCCCTGCATATGCATCAGACAGACTGGCAGCCCGGTTTCGGCTGCCGCCTCCAGCGCTCCCGGCTCAGTCAGGGAACGGATGTCATTAATGAGGTGCGCCCCGACGCGGGCGATTTCGCGGATCACTTCCGGCTTTGAAGTATCAACCGAGATCCACACCTCGAAACGCTGCGCGAGCGCCTCAACCACCGGTACCACCCGGGACAACTCTTCATCAACGCTCACCTCCCGCGCCCCAGGGCGGGTCGATTCGCCACCGACGTCGATAATGGTCGCCCCTGCATTGATCATCAGGTTGGCGTGCTTTACTGCTTCGATCAGCGTGTTATGCGCGCCGCCATCAGAAAAGGAATCCGGCGTAACGTTAAGAATACCCATAACGTGTGGATGCGACAGGTCAAGCACGGACCCCTGAGCAAAGCGTTTCATAAGTCATCCCTTGTATAACGAGGCCAACAAAATAATAAAAAACCCCGGAGCAAGCTCCAGGGTTTGAAGTAATACAGACACAGCATCAGTGCGAAAAACTTATTTGTCGCCCAGCTGCTCTGACATGGTATTGCCCGGGTTCGGCGTACGCGGTTCATCGACCGGACGCGGCGCACGCGGGGTGCCGTTGCTGTCAGAGTTGTTGGACGCGCCTGGATCTTCCCAGCCTGCTGGCGGACGCACATCGCGGCGTGCCATCAGGTCATCGATCTGCGGTGCATCGATGGTCTCATATTTCATGAGCGCATCTTTCATCGCATGCAGAATATCCATGTTCGCATTCAGGATCTCACGGGCGCGATTGTAGTTACGTTCAATCAGCGCTTTCACTTCCTGGTCGATGATACGAGCCGTTTCATCAGACATATGCTTCGCTTTCGCAACAGAACGACCGAGGAATACTTCCCCTTCTTCTTCTGCATACAGCAGCGGACCAAGTTTGTCGGAGAAGCCCCACTGGGTAACCATGTTACGCGCCAGGTTTGTCGCGACTTTAATGTCGTTCGACGCGCCGGTAGAAACATGCTCTACGCCGTAGATAATCTCTTCAGCCAGACGACCGCCGTACAGCGTTGAAATCTGGCTTTCCAGTTTCTGTCGGCTGGCGCTAATCGCGTCGCCTTCAGGCAGGAAGAAGGTCACACCCAGCGCACGACCGCGTGGAATGATGGTCACTTTATGCACCGGATCGTGTTCCGGCACCAGACGACCAATAATCGCGTGGCCTGCTTCGTGATACGCCGTGGACTCTTTTTGCGCTTCCGTCATCACCATGGAGCGACGTTCCGCACCCATCATGATTTTGTCTTTCGCTTTTTCGAATTCCACCATCGACACGACGCGCTTGTTACCACGGGCAGCAAACAGCGCCGCTTCGTTCACCAGGTTCGCCAGATCCGCACCAGAGAAGCCAGGCGTACCGCGGGCAATAATTGCCGCGTCAATATCCGGCGACAGCGGTACGCGACGCATATGAACTTTCAGGATCTGCTCACGACCACGCACATCCGGCAGACCGACCACAACCTGACGGTCAAAACGGCCTGGACGCAGCAGCGCCGGGTCAAGCACGTCCGGACGGTTAGTCGCAGCGATAACGATAATGCCTTCGTTACCTTCGAAGCCATCCATCTCAACCAGCATCTGGTTCAGGGTCTGCTCACGTTCATCGTGACCACCACCCAGACCTGCGCCACGCTGACGGCCTACGGCGTCAATTTCATCGATAAAGATGATGCATGGTGCCGCTTTTTTAGCCTGTTCGAACATGTCACGCACACGAGAGGCACCGACACCCACGAACATTTCCACGAAGTCAGAACCGGAAATCGTAAAGAATGGCACTTTCGCTTCACCGGCGATGGCTTTCGCCAGCAGCGTTTTACCGGTACCCGGCGGCCCTACCATCAGCACGCCTTTCGGAATTTTACCGCCCAGCTTCTGGAAACGGCTCGGTTCACGCAGGTATTCAACCAGTTCCGCCACTTCGTCTTTCGCTTCATCGCAACCTGCGACATCAGCAAACGTGGTTTTAATCTGATCTTCGGTGAGCATACGCGCCTTGCTCTTACCGAACGACATGGCACCTTTGCCACCGCCGCCCTGCATTTGACGCATAAAGAATATCCAGACCCCAATCAGCAACAGCATCGGGAACCAGGAAATAAAGATAGAAGCCAGCAGGCTCGGTTCTTCCGGCGGCTCGCCAACCACTTTGACGCTCTTCGTCAGCAGGTTATCAAGCAGTTTCGGGTCGTTTACCGGGATGTAAGTCGTGTAACGGTTACTATCTTTCTTGGTAACGTTGATCTCACGTCCGTTGATACGCGCTTCGCGAACCTGGTCCTGGTTGACCTCTTGCAGGAAGGTAGAGTAATCCACCTTACGGCCATTAGACTCGCTGGGCCCAAAGCTCTGGAATACTGACATCAGCACGACGGCAATGACCAGCCAGAGTATTAGGTTTTTCGCCATGTCACTCAAGGGATTAACCTCATATTACAACTGTGTTAAAAACAGCGTCAGGATACGCCATATCCAGTTTCATTCAAACGATTGTCTGAAATCAACGGGTTATGACTTTCGCCCGGTCGCTACAATGTACACTTCACGTGAACGCGCACGAGAAGAGTCCGGCTTACGAACTTTTACCTTCGTAAACAGGGAGCGAATTTCCCTTAGATACTCATCGAAGCCTTCGCCCTGAAACACCTTCACTACAAAACTGCCGCCAGGGGCCAATACGTCCCGACACATTTGCAATGCCAGCTCCACCAGATACATGGCGCGGGGAATATCCACCGCGGGTGTTCCGCACATGTTCGGTGCCATGTCTGACATCACGACCTGGACTTTACTGTCGCCTACCCTGTCGAGTAACGCTTTCACGACTAATTCATCACGAAAGTCACCCTGAAGGAAGTCCACACCAACGATAGGATCCATAGGTAAAAGATCACATGCGATGATACGGCCTTTGCCACCAATCTGTGTTACCACATACTGCGACCAGCCGCCAGGTGCTGCGCCCAGGTCAACAACCGTCATCCCAGGCTTAAAAAGTTTGTCACTTTGCTGTATTTCATCAAGTTTAAACCAGGCACGGGAACGTAACCCTTTTTTCTGTGCCGCTTGAACATATTTATCGCTAAAGTGTTCCTGAAGCCAGCGACTGGAGCTGGCAGAACGCTTTTTACCTGTCATTTAACATTCCATCTGGGTTCATCGTGAGCCGATGGTGTAAATTTCCACACGGCAATTTGGCGATATAAGGGAGATGGCGGTAGAATGAACCGTTTTCAATCCCAACGTAAGCAAAAATATACGATGAATCTGAGTACTAAACAAAAACAGCACCTGAAAGGTCTGGCACATCCGCTCAAGCCGGTAGTACAGCTTGGCAACAATGGTCTGACCGAAGGGGTACTGGCCGAGATTGAACATGCGTTACAACACCATGAGCTTATCAAGGTTAAAATCGCGACTGAAGACCGCGAAACTAAAACGTTGATCGTGGAAGCCATTGTTCGTGAAACCGGCGCCTGTAATGTACAGGTCATCGGTAAAACGCTGGTTCTGTACCGCCCAACAGCAGACCGTAAAATTGCACTGCCACGTTAAGAATATCCTGAGTTAAACACAAAATCTGTGTAAAACGAGGGGTTTTCTAAAAGCAGACGAGCAAAATGCCACGCTCTGAGTGTTGATAAAAGGCCGCTTCGCGGCCTTTTTCTTTTCTTTACAATGCTTCAACATATTACACATTGTAACCTAATCAAAGATATTCCACTTTGATGATTTCGAATTCGACTTCGCCGCCCGGCGTTTTGATCACAACTACATCGTCCTGCTCTTTGCCTACCAGGCCGCGAGCGATAGGCGAGTTCACAGAAATCAGATTCTGCTTAAAATCCGCTTCGTCATCGCCAACAATGCGATAGGTCTGCTCTTCGTCGTTGTCGAGGTTCAGCACGGTCACCGTACAGCCAAAAATCACCCGTCCGTTGTTCGGGATTTTGGAGATATCGATCACCTGCGCGTTGGACAGCTTCGCTTCAATATCTGCGATGCGGCCTTCGCAAAAGCCCTGCTGTTCGCGGGCGGCATGGTATTCGGCGTTTTCTTTCAGATCGCCGTGCTCACGGGCATCGGCAATGGCGGCGATAATTTCAGGACGGCGCACGGACTTAAGAAAATCCAGTTCTTCGCGCAGTTTTTCGGCACCGCGTAAGGTCATCGGAATAGCTTGCATTTGTTATACCTCTTGAACATTCCTGTAGGGAGCGGTGACCCGCCCCGGCAGCTAAGCCCGCCCGTTTTTCATCGGGTTCCCGGACCAGAAGCAAAAGAAAACTGACCCGGAGTCTACGCCCCAGGTCAGAAGCAATTTTTCAATTTGATATGCATTTTACCGCGAAGTTCACTATGGGTCATCGTTTACTTTCAAGGGCGATGCACCGTAGTATGACGGCCTGTTTCCAGGTTGTTAGCGCGAGATTATGCGATTTTCCAGATTTGTCATCGGATTGACCACCAGTATAGCGATGAATGTCCAGGCGGCGAATGTCGACGAGTACATCAATCAGTTGCCTGCCGGCGCGAACCTCGCCCTGATGGTGCAGAAGATTGGCGCTCAGGCACCGGATATTGATTATCACAGCCAGCAAATGGCCCTGCCCGCCAGTACGCAGAAGGTGATTACTGCGCTTGCCGCCCTGCTGCAACTTGGCCCCGATTTCCGCTTCACCACGACCCTTGAAAGCAAAGCGCCGATTGAAAACGGGGTGTTAAAAGGTGACCTGACGGCACGTTTTGGCGGCGATCCGACGTTAAAACGTCAGGATATTCGCAATATGGTCGCGGTACTGAAGAAAGCAGGCGTACGCGAAATCGCGGGTAATGTGCTGGTTGACACCTCGATTTTTGCGAGTCATGACAAGGCGCCTGGCTGGCCGTGGAATGACATGACGCAGTGTTTCAGTGCGCCGCCAGCAGCGGCTATTGTCGACCGTAACTGTTTCTCGGTATCGCTCTATAGTGCCCCGAAAGCCAATGATCTGGCGTATATCCGTGTCGCGTCCTATTACCCGGTGAATATGTTCAGCCAGGTGCGTACGCTGGCGCGTGGCAGCGCTGAGGGCCAGTACTGCGAGCTGGACGTGGTGCCGGGCGACTTAAACCGTTTCACGCTGACAGGCTGTATGACGCAGCGTGCTGACCCCCTGCCGCTGGCCTTCGCCATCCAGGACGGTGCCAGCTATGCCGGTGCTATTATCAAAGACGAACTGAAACAGGCAGGGATCACCTACTCCGGAACCTTGCTACGGCAAACGCTGGTCAATGAGCCGGGAACGGTGATCGCCAGCAAGCAGTCAGCCCCTTTGCACGATCTGCTGAAAATCATGCTGAAAAAATCCGACAATATGATCGCCGATACGGTGTTTCGTACCATCGGCCATGCGCGCTTCGGCGTTCCGGGCACGTGGCGGGCGGGCTCTGATGCAGTACGGCAAATCCTCCGTCAGCAGGCGGGCGTCGATTTAGGTAACAGCATTGTGGTGGATGGCTCCGGCCTGTCGCGTCATAACCTGATTTCCCCGGCGACCATGATGCAAGTGCTGCAATATATCGCCCAGCATGATACCGAGCTTAACTTTATCTCCATGCTGCCGCTGGCAGGCTACGATGGCTCCTTGCAGTACCGCGCGGGTTTGCATCAGGCGGGCGTGGACGGCAAAGTGTCGGCGAAGACAGGCTCCCTGCAGGGCGTTTACAATCTGGCAGGCTTTATTACCACCGCCAGCGGTCAACGCATGGCGTTCGTGCAGTATCTTTCCGGCTATGCCGTTGAACCTTCTGATCAGCGTAACCGTCGCATCCCGCTGGTGCGCTTTGAAAGCCGTCTGTACAAAGATATCTACCAGAGCAACTAAACAAAAAGCCCGGTCGCATCATGCGAACCGGGCTTTTGACTGTCAGACGGTTAGTCTGTCTTAACGCTTGTAGATAAACTCGACGCCTTCGTCGTCTTCTTCATCCCAGTCATCATCCCAGTCTTCGTCGTCTTCTTCAGCTTCCACTTCTTCCAGCTGCTGGCGATGATAATCATCCCACATGAATTCGACTTTCTCTGGCTGCTTCTCTTCTTCAGCGTGAACGATAGGGTTCTCGATGATGAAGGTCATCACATCCCAGCACAGGTCTTTAACGCCCTGCTGGCTGGCGGCAGAAATCAGGTAATACTTGTCGTCCCAGCCCAGCGCTTCGGCGATAGCTTTCGCTTTTTCTTCTGCCTGCGCTTTGTCCATCAGGTCGATCTTGTTAAAGACCAGCCAGCGCGGCTTACCGGCCAGATTTTCGCTGTATTTTTCTAGTTCGCCAGTGATGATGCGCGCATTTTCCGCCGGATCGGAACCATCAATCGGATCGATGTCGATGAGGTGAAGCAGTACGCGGCAACGCTCAAGGTGTTTCAGGAAGCGAATACCCAGACCAGCGCCTTCTGCAGCACCCTCGATAAGGCCAGGGATGTCTGCCACCACAAAGCTCTTCTCGTTATCCATACGCACCACGCCGAGGCTTGGCACCAGGGTGGTAAACGGATAATCCGCCACTTTCGGCTTGGCCGCAGATACAGCACGGATAAAGGTGGATTTACCGGCGTTCGGCATACCCAGCATACCCACGTCCGCCAGCAGCATCAGTTCCAGCTGAATATCACGCTTCTCGCCCGGCGTACCCATCGTCTTCTGACGCGGCGTACGGTTAACGGACGATTTAAAACGGGTGTTACCCAGGCCATGCCAGCCACCTTTCGCGACCATCAGACGTTGACCGTGTTTCGTCATGTCGCCCATGGTTTCGCCGGTGCCCTGATCGATAACACGCGTACCGATCGGCACCTTAACGCAGGTGTCTTTTCCGCGCTTACCAGTACAGTCACGGCTCTGACCATTCTGGCCACGCTCAGCGCGGAAAGATTTCTCAAAGCGGTAATCGATAAGGGTATTCAGGTTTTCGTCCGCTTCCAGCCAGACGTCGCCACCGTCACCGCCGTCGCCGCCATCAGGGCCGCCACGGGGGATATATTTTTCGCGGCGGAAGCTTACACAACCGTTACCGCCATCACCTGCCACGACCAGGATCGTCGCTTCATCAACAAACTTCATTTTACTCTCCGTTACTCATTCGCCTGAGCGGGGTAAAGTGACAACCACTTCACGCTTGCGCAGACGTCCCCACAGGCGATGGCCTATGGCGGAATACATCGCGCCCGCAACCACGACAAACGCACCGAGATAACCTAAAAGGTTTAACATCGGTCTGGCGAAGACATCGGGCCAGGCCTGTGATAATAAATCTGAAAACAACAGCGTAAACAGCGGGGTGAGCGTGATTAACGCACTCACCTGTGCCGCCTGCCAGCGCGCCATGGCTTCCGCGAGCGCACCATAACCGACCAGCGTATTCAGCCCACAAAACACCAGGCACGCCAGTTGCCATTGGCTGAGTTGGACGATCACCGCCGGTTTCGCCAGCGGCAATAACGCTATTGTACATAAAGTGTACAGCAAAAAGAGGATCTGCTGTGAGGCCAGACGACGCAATAAGACTTTTTGTGCGACGCCATAGCTTACCCAGACCGTTGCTGCCCCGACGCCGAAGATCACACCCCAGGTGTAATCCGTCAGGCGAGTGAAGATCTCCACCAGGCTGGTGTTGAAAAACATCACCAGTCCGCAAAGCAGCATGATAGCCCCGATGATCTGTGTGCCGCGCATTTTCTCCTTCAGGATAAACACGCTGGCGACCATCATGCCCACCGGCGAGAGTTGTCCAATCACCTGTGAAGCCGTTGGGGTCAAATATTGTAGAGAAGAGCTGAAGAGAATGAAATTCCCGAATAAGCCCCCGGTGGCAATAGCAAGCAACACCAGCCAGCGGCGTTGACGGAAAATGCGCATCGGTGGCAGTTTGCCTTTGATGGCCAGAATCAAGCCCAGGCCAATCGCTGCCATTAAAAAGCGATAGAACACGATGGTTGGCGGTTCCATCACTTCCAGCACCTGCTTCATTGCGATTGGCAATGCACCCCAGCACATAGCTGTCGTCAGCGCCAAAAGAATACCAATGCCTGCCTGCTGCTTCATTGCCCGTTTTCCCTACAAGAGATTTTCCGGACGTCGAATGTAAAAAGCCCCGCAACGTGTTGCGGGGCTTTCATCCGTTACCGGGACGCGAAAAACTTATTCAGCAACGATGCTGATGAACTTACGGTTTTTCGGGCCTTTAACTTCGAACTTAACTTTACCGTCAGTCAAAGCGAACAGAGTGTGGTCACGGCCACAACCAACGTTGCTGCCAGCGTGGAATTTAGTACCACGTTGACGAACGATGATGCTACCTGCCAGTACTGCTTCTCCGCCAAAGCGTTTTACGCCCAGACGTTTAGCTTCTGAATCGCGACCGTTACGAGTTGAGCCGCCAGCCTTTTTGTGTGCCATTTAAATCTGCTCCCCTAGTCTTAAGCGCTGATGCCAGTGATTTTAACATCAGTGAACCACTGACGATGGCCTTGCTGCTTACGGTAGTGTTTACGACGACGAAACTTAACAATCTTAATTTTCTCGCCACGACCGTGAGCAACGATTTCAGCTTTGATAACGCCGCCATCAACGAAAGGAACGCCGATTTTGACTTCTTCACCGTTTGCGATCATCAGAACTTCAGCGAACTCAACAGTTTCGCCAGTTGCGATGTCCAGCTTTTCCAGGCGAATGGTCTGACCTTCGCTTACTCGGTGTTGTTTACCACCACTTTGGAAAACCGCGTACATAAAAAACTCCGCTTCCGCGCACCTTTTGTGTGATTCAGAGTGCGCTATAAATATTCACAATAGGGCGCGAATATTACGCAAAACGCGAAGCTTTGACAAGTGTGATCATCAATCCTCGAAGAAAAAAAACACAACGTGTACGGTAACGTTTATCTGGCGCGTTTTTTCAGTACAATCGACGATACTATTCTAACCCGTAACCCTTCGTTATCCCATTTTGATATGTGGTAAACAGGACTTTAAGCCCGGCATTAGCGATGAATTTAGAAAAAATCAATGAGTTAACCGCGCAAGATATGGCGGGTGTGAATGCGACAATCCTTCAACAGCTCAACTCTGATGTACAGTTGATTAACCAGTTGGGTTACTACATCGTCAGCGGCGGCGGTAAACGCATTCGTCCGATGATCGCAGTACTTGCCGCACGGGCTATTGGCTATGACGGAAATGCGCACATCACCCTGGCGGCATTAATCGAATTTATCCACACTGCCACGCTGCTGCATGATGATGTCGTTGATGAGTCTGATATGCGCCGCGGCAAAGCCACGGCTAACGCGGCTTTCGGTAATGCGGCGAGCGTACTGGTGGGCGATTTTATTTATACCCGCTCCTTCCAGATGATGACCAGCTTAGGCTCGCTGAAGGTGCTGGAGGTGATGTCAGAGGCGGTAAACGTCATTGCCGAAGGCGAAGTGCTGCAGCTGATGAACGTCAACGATCCGAACATCTCCGAAGAAAACTACATGCGGGTGATTTACAGTAAAACCGCTCGTTTGTTTGAAGCCGCTGCGCAGTGCTCCGGTATTCTCGCGGACTGTACTGCGGCGCAGGAAAAAGGCCTTCAGGACTATGGGCGCTATCTGGGCACCGCTTTCCAGTTGATTGACGATCTGCTCGACTACAGCGCCGACGGGGAAACCTTAGGCAAAAATGTTGGCGACGATCTCAACGAAGGCAAACCGACGCTGCCGCTGCTGCATGCAATGCGTAACGGTACCCCACAACAAGCGCAGATGATCCGCGAGGCTATCGAACAGGGTAACGGACGGCATCTTTTAGAGCCGGTTCTGGAAGCCATGGCCGACTGTGGCTCCCTCGAGTGGACGCGTCAGCGTGCCGAAGACGAAGCCGACAAGGCGATCCAGGCGCTGCAGGTCCTGCCTGATTCCCCGTGGCGGGATGCGCTTATTGGCCTGGCCCATATCGCCGTGCAGCGCGACCGTTAATCCCCCGGATATCTTTCCGCGTACTGCGCGGAAAGATTCTAATAAGTTCCTATAGAACCCTCCCCGTCTTTCCGATAATCCCCGCCATACCTGCCATTCCATCTTAATGAATTCTGAATTCGACTTTCGTTTACATGAACTTTTTAGAACAACACGCCGTAGGGAGTATAGTGAGTTGCTGCGGCGCAACAGGAAAAGCCGCGCACAATTCAACCGCAGGGAGGAGTGATGGAAAGTAAATTTATCGACTGGCATCCTGCCGATATTATTGCCGGATTGCGCAAGAAAGGGACGTCACTGGCGGCAGAATCGCGCCGGAACGGGCTGAGTTCATCAACGCTGGCGAATGCACTGTCGCGCTCATGGCCCAAAGGAGAATGGATTATTGCAAAAGCGCTGGACACGGATCCCTGGATCATCTGGCCGTCACGTTATCACGATCCGGTCACCCATGAGTTTATCGATCGCACCAGTATGATGCGCCAGCAGAAGCATAAATAACCGCTGCTGACGTCATCAAGACGGCAACAACCCCTTGTCACAAATCAGGAACAGGGGGTTGCATTACTCTCCGGCTTATTCGCCTTTAATACGCTCAATGTTGGCACCCAGCGCACGCAGCTTATCTTCAATACGCTCGTAGCCACGGTCGATGTGATAAATACGATCGACGATGGTCGTGCCTTCGGCGATGCAACCCGCCAGCACCAGGCTTGCGGATGCACGCAGATCGGTAGCCATCACCTGCGCGCCAGACAGGGTTTCCACGCCATGACAGATCGCGGTATTGCTTTCGATCTCAGCATGCGCGCCCATACGGATCAGCTCAGGAATGTGCATAAAGCGATTTTCAAAGATCGTTTCGATGATCACGCCTGTGCCTTCCGCCACCAGATTCAGCAGCGTGAACTGTGCCTGCATATCGGTCGGGAATGCCGGGTGCGGTGCGGTACGCACGTTAACCGCTTTCGGACGTTTGCCGTGCATATCCAGACTGATCCAGTCTTCGCCCACTTCGATATCGGCCCCGGCTTCACGCAGTTTTGCCAGTACCGCATCCAGCGTATCCGGCTGCGCTTTATGGCAGACGATTTTACCGCCGGAAATGGCTGCCGCCACCAGAAAGGTACCGGTTTCGATACGGTCAGGCAGCACGCTGTAAACCCCGCCACCCAGACGCTCAACGCCTTCGATGGTGATCTTGTCGGTGCCCATACCGGTGATTTTCGCGCCCAGCGTATTGAGGAAGTTCGCCGTGTCGACGATCTCCGGCTCACGCGCGGCGTTTTCGATAATGGTGGTACCTTCTGCCAGCGTGGCGGCGGACATGATGGTAACGGTCGCGCCAACGCTGACTTTATCCATCACGATATGCGCGCCTTTCAGGCGGCCATCCACCGAAGCTTTAACGTACCCTTCTTCCAGTTTGATCTGCGCGCCCAGTTGCTCAAGGCCGCTGATATGCAGGTCAACCGGACGCGCGCCAATCGCGCAGCCGCCCGGCAGGGAAACCTGACCCTGACCGAAACGTGCCACCAGCGGGCCAAGCGCCCAGATGGAAGCACGCATGGTTTTCACCAGATCGTACGGTGCGCAGAAGATATTGACGTCACGGGCATCGATCCATACGGAGCCGTTACGATCCACTTTCATCCCGAGCTGGCTGAGCAGCTTCATGGTGGTATCAATATCTTTCAGTTTAGGAACGTTACGGATTTCGACAGGCTCTTCAGCCAGCAATGCGGCGAAGAGAATTGGCAGGGCGGCGTTTTTCGCGCCGGAAATTGTCACTTCGCCCTGAAGCCGCGTAGGCCCCTGTACACGAAACTTATCCATTCATCTGTTCTCTGTTAAGAATTCACAAATACTGACGGTGCGTTACCGGCAGCTCAAAAACCGTTGAGTTTACGATCGCGCGCCCATTCTGCAGGTGTATACGCTTTGATCGAGACGGCGTGGATGCGGTTATCCGCAATGTATTCCATCAGCGGGCCATAAACAGCTTGCTGCTTCTTGACCCGGCTCATGCCGTCGAAAATTTCACCCACAGCAATAACCTGAAAGTGACTGCCATCGCCAGTGACGTGGGCTTCCTGGAGAGAGAGTGCATTGATCAACACGCTCTGAATTTCATGATTTTCCATGGGATCTACTATTGTCCGAGAATGAAAACAGTCCAACATCTTAGAGGAAAGTGGCGCTGTCTTAAATAAGCAAAAAGCCTCGCTAAAAAATCTCGCGAGGCTACGGGTAGTAACGTACTGAAAATATTAGTGAGGCAGGGCGTCGGCAGGCAAATTATAAAGTTGCGCCAGCGTCAGGACGTTATCGCTGACGCCTTCCAGTTTCACCGCCCTGCCCTGTTTTTTGACCAGGGCGATGAAATGCACCAGCAAGGCGACGCCGGCGGTATCCACACGCGTAAGCGCGGTGAGATCGATAACGCTTACGCCTTGCAGCGCCTCGGCTCGCGCATCCCAGAGCGGGTTAAGCACGTCCTGATCAAGCTCGCCCTGCAATGCAAGGCGCTCGCCGTCACGTGTCCAGCTGAGATGCTGCGCCATTATTTATTCTCTTGCAGGGTGATTTTCTGACGAGAAATCGACTGCAGCTGCGCGGTCAGACCATCAATACCTTTAGTACGCAGCAGATCACTCCACTCGTTCTGTTTGGTGGTGATCATGCTGACGCCTTCGGCGATCATGTCATACGCCTGCCAGTTACCGGACTGGCTGTTTTTACGCCACTGGAAATCCAGACGCACCGGCGGACGGCCATTCGGATCCACGATGGTGACGCGGATCGGCACGATAGTCGCATCGCCCAACGGTTTTTCCGGGGCAATCTGATAACTCTGACCGTGATACATGGCCAGCGCCTGACCATAGGCCTGCTTCAGATACTCGCGGAACGCAGCAAAGTAGGCTTCACGTTGTGCAGGGGTCGCTTCTTTGTAGTAGCGTCCCAGCACCAGCGCACCGGCATATTTCACCTGCACATAGGGCAGCAGCTCCTGATCGACGATCTGACGCAGATAATCCGGATTGGAGCGGATTTGCGGCTGTTCATTCTTGAGGCGATCAAAGGTCTTTTTCGCCGCTTCCTGCATCATGGTGTAAGGATTGCTCTGATCGGCCGCGGTTGCCGCAGTCAGCGGGGCAATCACCAGCATTGCTGCCATTAAAAGTCGTTTAAACATGCGTTAATTCTCCTCAATGAATCGTCGGTTCAGCAGGCGTCGTTGCATCAGTATTAGCGGCATCCGGCGCGGGCGCCTCCTCAGATGACTTATTATCGCTTCCTTTGCTGTTGTAAAGGAATTGTCCGATCAGGTCTTCAAGCACCATCGCGGACTTGGTGTCCTGGATCGTACTGCCTTCTTTAAGCATAGAAGACCCCAGCTCCGGGTCGTCAAAGCCGACGTTTAATGCCAGATATTGCTCTCCCAGCAGACCAGAGGTGCGGATCGCCAGCGAACTGGTGTCCGGGATCTGGTTGTAACGCTCTTCAATGTCCAGCGCCACGCGAGGCAGATAGGTTTTCGGATCGAGGGTAATATCCGCAACCCGGCCAACCACAACGCCACCAATGCGCACCGGGGAGTGGCTTTTTAAGCCGCCGATGTTGTCGAAAGTGGCATAAATACGGTACGTCGGCTCACTGCGCATCGAGGCAACGTCCGCTGCCTTCAGACAAACAAACAGCGCCGCCAGCATAGCGATCAGCAAAAACACGCCAACCCAAATTTCACTTTTTTTCGTTTGCATCACTCAATTCCCAAACATCAGTGCGGTGAGCACAAAATCGAGACCGAGAACGGTCAACGATGAGTGCACAACGGTACGTGTAGTTGCCCGGCTAATCCCTGCTGAGGTCGGAATTGCATCATAACCATTGAACAATGCAATCCATGTTACCGAAATGGCGAACACCACACTCTTAATCAGACAGTTCACAAGATCCAGACGCAGGTCAACGGCGTTTTGCATCGCTGACCAGAAGAACCCGGCATCAATGCCTTTCCAGTTCACGCCCACCAGCGAGCCGCCCCAGATACCGACGGCGACGAAAATAATCGTCAGCAGTGGCAGCGAGATCACCCCCGCCCAGAAGCGCGGTGAAATCACCCGACGCAGTGGATCGACGGCCATCATTTCCATACTGGAAAGTTGTTCGGTGGCGCGCATCAGGCCGATTTCCGCGGTCAACGCAGAACCTGCCCTGCCGGCAAACAGCAGGGCTGCGACGACCGGCCCGAGTTCACGCAGCAGCGAAAGCGATACCAGCATACCGAGACTGGTTTCCGCGCTGTAGGTGGTGAGCACCAGATAGCCCTGCAACCCCAGCACCATGCCGATAAAAAAGCCGGACACGATAATGATGAGCATCGACAGCACGCCCACGTTATAAAGCTGGCGAACCAGCAGCGGCGCGTGCTTGCGAAACTCGGGTTTGCCGACCAGCGCATTGAATAACATCAACCCGGCACGCCCGAAGGTGGCAAGCATACTGATGCCACGCTGTCCGAGAGAGGCCAGTGAATTTAATAGCATGAGTGGCTTAACTCCCTGTTCCTAATAAATCATGAAGATAATCGCCAGCAGGAAAACGGAACGGTACCGGACCGTCCGCAATACCATCAAGGAACTGACGTACCCTGGGATCGGCATTTTCCTGCAATCCTTGCGCGCTGCCGTGGGCAACAATTTTTTTGTCCGCCACAATATAGGCGTAATCCGCGATACTCAGTACTTCCGGTACGTCATGCGAGACAACAATACAGGTGACGCCCAGCGTGCTGTTCAGCTCCGAAATCAGCTTAACCAGCACGCCCATGGTAATGGGATCCTGTCCGACAAAAGGTTCATCGAACATGATCAGATCGGGTTCCAGCGCGATAGCCCGCGCCAGGGCTGCACGTCGCGCCATGCCGCCCGACAGTTCAGACGGCATCAGTTTTGCCGCGCCGCGCAGCCCGACGGCTTCCAGCTTCATCATCACCGTGCTTTTCAGCAAAGGCGCGGGTAATGGCGTGTGCTCACGCAACGGATAGGCGACGTTATCAAAAACGGTCATGTCAGTGAACAGCGCCCCGGACTGAAACAGCATGCTCATTCTTTTGCGCACGGTGTAGAGCCTGGTGCGGGACATTTCCGGCACGTTTTCGCCATCAAACAGGATCTCACCGGCATCCGGTGGGATCTGACCGCCAATGAGGCGAAGCAGCGTAGTTTTACCGATCCCTGACGGGCCCATGATCGCGGTGATCTTTCCGCGCGGCACCGTCAGCGAAATATTATCGAAGATGCTTCGGTTGCCGCGGGAGAAGCTGACGCCACGAACATCGACTAAATTCGCCACAGTCTGGCTCATTTACTTATCCTTTTAACCTTGTTAGGGGTAAGCATTTGGCGTTATCGCACCCTGAACCCAGCATTTTTACAGAATATTACTCGCTGTGGTTAGCGAAAGCTGGCATTTGTTTTACTTTTAAGCCGCATAAAGTCAAAATTAGGAATCATTGGTTTAACGATCCCATTCCTGCCAGACGATCGTGGTAGCGGGCCGATGATTATACCTGAAGAAAGGACTTTAGATGCTTTTAGCCACGGCGCTGTTAATTATTGGTTTACTTTTGGTGGTCTACAGTGCCGATCGTCTGGTGTTTGCCGCATCCATCCTGTGCCGCAGTCTGGGGATCCCGCCGCTGATCATCGGCCTGACGGTCGTCAGCATCGGCACCTCGCTGCCTGAAATCATTGTCTCCGCCGCCGCGTCCATGCACGGTCAGATCGATCTGGCGATTGGCACGGCGATCGGATCTAAGATCGTTAATATTCTGCTGATCCTCGGTCTTGCCGCGCTACTTCATCCTTTTACCGTACATTCTGATATTCTGCGTCGCGAATTGCCGCTAATGTTAATTATGAGCCTGCTGGCTGGCAGCGTGCTCTATGACGGCACTCTGAGCCGTCTGGATGGGATCTTCCTGCTCTTTCTGGCGGTAGTCTGGCTGTTGTTTAGTGTGAAGATAGGCCGGCTCGCCGAACGGCAGGGTAATGACAGCCTGACCCGCGAACAGATCGCGGAGTTGCCGCGTGAAGGCAGCCTGTCGGTGGCCTTTTTGTGGCTCGGCGTGGCATTGATTATTATGCCGATGGCCACCCGCATGGTGATCGATAACGCCACCGTGCTGGCCAACTTCTTTGCCATGAGCGAGCTGACCATCGGGCTGACCGTCATTGCCATCGGCACCAGCTTACCGGAACTGGCGACGGCGATTGCCGGGGCTCGCAAAGGTGAAGATGACATCGCCATCGGTAATATCATCGGTTCCAATATTTTCAATTTAGCTATCGTGCTGGGGCTGCCGGCCCTTATCGCCCCCGGCGCGTTTAATCCGCTTGCCTTTAGCCGTGACTATGGCGTGATGCTGGTGGTGAGCGTGATTTTCGCCCTCTTGTGCTGGCGTCCACGCTGTCAGACGGGCAAAGGCGCAGGCGCGCTGTTAATCAGCGGGTTTATCCTTTGGATGGCGATGCTTTACTGGCTGTCGCCTTTTTTTACCGGTTAATTGGGAACTGCATATGTCGCAAATAGATTTGCCGCCGGGCTTTGACTTTCAGCAGGCAGGTAAGGATGTCCTGGATATTGAACGTGAAGGCCTGGCACATCTCGATCAGTACATTAATCAGGACTTCAGCGAAGCCTGTGAAAAAATGTTCTACTGCGCCGGTAAAATCGTGGTGATGGGCATGGGCAAATCCGGTCATATTGCCCGTAAAATGGCGGCGACCTTTGCCAGCACCGGCACCCCGTCGTTTTTTGTTCATCCCGGCGAAGCCGCGCACGGCGATCTGGGTATGGTGGCACCGCAAGATATTGTGATCGCCCTGTCGAACTCCGGCGAATCTAACGAAATTCTGGCGCTGATCCCGGTGTTAAAACGTATGCAGGTGCCACTGATCTGTATGACCAGCCGCCCGGAAAGCAGCATGGCGCGCGCGTCAGATATTCATTTATGCGTTAAAGTACCGCGCGAAGCCTGCCCGCTCGGGCTGGCTCCCACCTCCAGCACCACGGCAGCGCTGGTGATGGGCGATGCGCTGGCGGTAGCCCTGTTAAAAGCCCGCGGTTTTACGGCGGAAGATTTCGCGCTCTCCCATCCAGGCGGCGCGCTCGGACGTAAACTGCTGCTGCGCGTGAATGACATCATGCACACGGGTGATGAGATCCCGCACGTCAGCAAAGATGCCTCGCTGCGAGATGCGCTGCTGGAAATCACGCGCAAAAATTTAGGCATGACGGTAGTTTGCGACGATTTGATGAAAATCGAAGGTATTTTTACCGATGGCGACTTACGCCGCGTATTCGATATGGGCGCGGATGTCCGCAATCTGGGCATCGCTGACGTCATGACGCCCGGCGGTATTCGCGTGCGTTCCGGGGTGCTGGCGGTGGACGTGCTCAACCTGATGCAGTCCCGTCATATCACCGTGGTTATGGTTGCCGATGGCGACCAGTTGCTGGGTGTGGTACATATGCATGATCTACTGCGCGCAGGCGTAGTGTAATAAGGATAAAAAAGAATGAGTAACGCTGGTGCTTCACTTGCTACCTGCTACGGTCCCGTCAGCGTGCAAGTGATGGCAAAGGCGGAGAAAATCCGCCTGCTGATCCTCGACGTGGATGGTGTCATGTCGGATGGACTGATTTTTATGGGCAACAACGGCGAAGAATTAAAGGCTTTTAACGTCCGTGATGGTTACGGTATTCGTTGCGCCCTCACCTCAGGGATCGAAGTTGCCATTATTACTGGCCGTAAGGCTAAACTGTTAGAAGATCGCTGCGTTACGCTCGGCATTACGCATCTGTATCAGGGGCAGTCGGACAAACGCATTGCGTTTAAAACGCTGCTCGCGGATCTGGCGGTATCAGCGGATGAAGTGGCCTATATCGGCGACGATCTGATCGACTGGCCGGTGATGGCCGAAGTCGGCCTGAGCGTGGCAGTGGCCGATGCGCACCCGATGCTGATCCCACGTGCCGATTACGTGACCTATATTAATGGCGGCCGAGGTGCCGTTCGGGAAGTCTGCGATCTGCTGTTACTGGCGCAGGGCAAACTTGAAGCAGCCACAGGGCAATCAATATGAGTAAAACCAGACGTTGGGTTATCATTCTGCTGTCGCTGGTAATACTGGTGCTGATTGGCATTAATCTGGCAGACAGAGACGACACCGATCAGGTGGTGACGAACACCAATGAGCCAACTTACCGCAGCGAGCACACGGACACGGTGGTTTACAGCCCTGAAGGGGCGCTGAATTACCGTCTGATTGCACAGCATGTCGAATATTTTTCCGATCAGGCGCTGTCGTGGTTTACGCAGCCGGTGTTGACGACTTTCGACAAAGACAAAATTCCTACATGGTCAATTAAGGCAGATAAGGCCAAACTGACCGATGACCGGATGCTTTATCTTTATGGACACGTTGAGGTCAACGCCCTGACCGCTGATTCTCAACTGCGTAAAATCACCACGGATAACGCCCAGATTAACCTGATTACTCAGGATGTGACGTCAAACGATCTGGTGACGTTGTACGGTACGACATTTAATTCCAGCGGCCTGAAAATGCGCGGCAACTTACGCAGCAAAAACGCCGAGCTGATTGAAAAGGTTAGAACCTCATATGAAATTCAAAACAAACAAACTCAGCCTTAACCTTATGCTTGCCAGTACGCTTCTGGCCGCCAGCATTCCCGCGTTTGCGCTGACCGGTGATACCGATCAGCCCATTCACATTGAATCCGATCAGCAATCGTTAGATATGCAGGGCAACGTGGTGACCTTTACCGGCAACGTTGTGGTCACCCAGGGCACCATCAAAATCAATGCCGATAAAGTTGTCGTGACCCGTCCGGGTGGCGAAGAAGGCAAAGAAGTGATTGATGGCTTTGGCAAACCTGCCACCTTCTACCAGATGCAGGACAGCGGTAAGCCGGTGAAAGGCCATGCCTCGCAGTTGCATTACGAGTTGCAGAATGACTTCGTGGTGCTGACCGGCGACGCCTTCCTTGAGCAGCTCGACAGCAATATCAAAGGCGACAAAATTACCTATCTGGTGAAAGAGCAGAAAATGCAGGCTTACAGCGAGAAAGGTAAGCGCGTAACCACCGTTCTGGTGCCATCGCAACTGCAGGACAAAAGCGCAACCCCGGCTCCGGCACAAAAAAAGAGTAACTGATCCGTTATGGCAACTTTAACTGCAAAAAATCTCGCCAAAGCTTACAAAGGCCGCCGCGTGGTGGAAGACGTCAGCCTGACCGTTAACTCCGGTGAAATTGTCGGTCTGCTGGGTCCTAACGGCGCCGGTAAGACTACCACCTTTTACATGGTGGTCGGTATTGTGTCGCGCGATGCGGGCAACATTATCATTGATGACGAAGACATTAGCCTGCTGCCCCTGCACGCCCGCGCCCGTCGTGGCATCGGCTATCTGCCGCAGGAAGCGTCGATTTTCCGCCGCCTGAGCGTGTTCGATAACCTGATGGCGGTGCTGCAAATCCGTGACGACCTGACCACGCAACAGCGTGAAGATCGCGCGAACGAGCTGATGGAAGAGTTCCACATTGAACACCTGCGCGATAACCTCGGTCAGGCGTTGTCAGGCGGTGAGCGCCGTCGTGTCGAGATCGCCCGCGCGCTGGCGGCGGATCCGAAATTTATTCTGCTGGATGAGCCTTTTGCCGGTGTGGATCCGATTTCCGTCATCGACATCAAACGTATTATCGAACACCTGCGCGACAGCGGCCTCGGGGTACTGATCACCGACCATAATGTCCGCGAAACCCTGGCAGTATGTGAACGCGCTTATATCGTCAGCCAGGGGCATCTGATCGCCCACGGCTCGCCGCAGCAAATCCTTGAAGACGAACAGGTTAAGCGCGTATATCTTGGGGAAGGCTTCAGACTCTGATAGGGTAGAGAAAATAAAGGGTTTACGCGGAGAAGACTGCTCTGAATATGAAGCAAGGTTTGCAACTACGGCTCAGCCAACAACTGGCCATGACGCCACAATTGCAGCAGGCCATCCGCCTGCTGCAATTGTCTACGCTGGAATTGCAGCAAGAACTTCAGCAGGCGCTGGAAAGCAACCCCTTGCTGGAGCAAACCGATCTTCATGAAGAGATAGACGCCCAGCCGGCTCAGGACACCGAAACCCTGGACTCTGTCGACGCCCTTGAACAGAAAGAGATGCCTGACGAGCTGCCACTGGATGCCAGCTGGGATGAGATCTATACCGCCGGCACGCCTTCCGGCAACGGTGTCGATTATCAGGACGATGAACTGCCGGTCTACCAGGGTGAAACCACCCAGTCCTTGCAGGATTACCTGATGTGGCAGGTGGAACTGACGCCGTTTTCCGATACCGATCGCGCCATTGCCACCTCCATTGTTGATGCCGTAGATGACACCGGCTATCTGACCGTCTCGCTGGACGATATTCTTGAAAGCATGGGCGACGAAGAGGTCGGGCTGGATGAAGTCGAGGCGGTACTCAAACGTGTCCAACGCTTTGATCCGGTTGGCGTAGCCGCCCGCGATCTGCGCGACTGCCTGCTGATCCAGCTCTCCCAGTTTGCCAAAGACACCCCATGGCGCGACGAAGCGCAGTTGATCATCAGCGATCACCTCGATCTGCTGGCAAATCATGATTTCCGTTCGCTGATGCGCGTGACGCGGCTGAAAGAAGACGTGCTGAAAGAAGCCGTCAATCTGATCCAGTCTCTCGATCCGCGACCCGGTCAGTCGATCCAGACGGGCGAACCCGAGTATGTGATCCCCGACGTGCTGGTGCGTAAGCATCAGGGCCGCTGGACGGTCGAGCTTAATTCCGACAGCATTCCCCGTCTGCAAATCAATCAGCACTACGCGGCCATGTGCAGCGGATCGCGCAATGACGCCGACAGTCAGTTTATCCGCAGTAATTTGCAGGATGCCAAATGGCTGATCAAAAGCCTGGAAAGCCGTAACGACACGCTGCTGCGCGTCAGCCGCTGTATCGTCGAACAGCAGCAGGCCTTTTTTGATAAAGGCGAAGAATATATGAAACCGATGGTGCTGGCTGACATTGCCCAGGCCGTCGAGATGCATGAATCGACCATTTCACGTGTTACAACCCAGAAGTACCTGCACAGCCCACGGGGCATTTTTGAGCTTAAGTATTTCTTCTCCAGCCATGTGAATACCGACAGCGGCGGCGAAGCATCGTCCACCGCTATTCGCGCGCTGGTGAAGAAAATGATAGCCGCAGAAAACCCGGCGAAACCACTGAGTGACAGTAAGCTAACTACCCTGCTGTCCGACCAGGGTATCATGGTAGCGCGCCGCACTGTTGCGAAGTATCGAGAGTCTTTATCCATTCCGCCGTCTAACCAGCGTAAACAGCTGGTCTGACTCAACCGATAAGGAAGACACTATGCAGCTCAATATCACAGGACACAACGTCGAGATTACTGAAGCCTTGCGCGAATTTTTACAGACGAAATTTGCCAAGCTGGAGCAATTTTTTGACAGGATCAACCAGGTCTACATTGTTCTGAAGGTGGAAAAGGTCACGCATGTTGCCGACGCCACCCTGCATGTCAACGGCGGAGAGATCCACGCCAGTGCGGAAGGGCAGGATATGTATGCCGCCATTGATGGTTTAATTGATAAACTTTCTCGGCAGCTCACAAAACATAAAGATAAACTGAAACAACACTAATTGTCCGGGCAGTTAACGGGTGCAGGACGGCCTGTTGTGAAACACAACAGGCCATTTGTACAGTTAGCGCTTAGGTGAAATTATGATGAACAACGATTCAGCTCTTCAATTGAGCAATGTCCTTAACCAGGAATGTACCCGCAGCGGTGTTCACTGCCAGAGCAAGAAACGTGCGCTGGAAATCATCAGTGAACTGGCCGCCAAACAGCTAAGTCTGCCACCTCAGGTGGTATTCGAAGCTATTTTGACGCGTGAGAAGATGGGCAGTACCGGCATCGGTAACGGCATCGCGATCCCCCACGGTAAGCTGGAGGAAGATACGCTGCGTGCCGTGGGCGTCTTCGTGCAGCTTGAAACGCCCATCGCCTTTGATGCCATCGACAATCAGCCGGTGGACCTGCTGTTTGCGCTGCTGGTGCCTGCAGATCAGACTAAAACGCACCTGCATACGCTCTCTTTAGTCGCCCGCCGCCTGGCGGATAAAACCATTTGTCGCCGTCTGCGCAGCGCGCAAAGCGACGAAGAACTTTATCAAATCATCACGGAAACAGAAGGCACCCAGGATGATGCTTAACCCGGAAATGGCCTTCGTCTTAGTTGTCCGGAGGAGAAACGGTACATGGTACTGATGATCGTCAGTGGTCGCTCGGGATCGGGAAAATCAGTTGCCCTGCGAGCGCTGGAAGACATGGGCTTCTACTGCGTCGATAACCTGCCCGTCGTGCTGCTGCCTGAGCTGGCGCGCTCGCTTGCTGACCGCCAGATTTCGGCGGCGGTAAGCATTGATGTGCGTAATATGCCGGAATCGCCGGAGATCTTTGAACAGGCGATGAACAATCTGCCCGATGCATTTTCTCCGCAACTGCTGTTCCTTGATGCTGACCGCAACACGCTGATCCGTCGATACAGCGATACCCGTCGTCTGCATCCGCTGTCCAGCAAAAACCTGTCGCTGGAAAGCGCGATCGACGAAGAGAGCGATCTGCTGGAGCCGCTGCGCTCCCGTGCCGATCTGATCGTCGATACCTCGGAAATGTCGGTGCACGAGCTGGCTGAGATGCTGCGAACGCGTCTGCTTGGCAAACGCGAGCGTGAGCTGACGATGGTGTTTGAATCCTTTGGCTTCAAGCACGGTATTCCGATTGATGCGGATTATGTCTTCGACGTGCGCTTCCTGCCGAACCCGCACTGGGACCCGAAGCTGCGTCCTATGACCGGTCTGGATAAACCGGTGGCGGCGTTCCTCGATCGTCATACCGAAGTGCATAACTTTATCTATCAGACGCGCAGCTATCTGGAACTGTGGTTGCCGATGCTGGAAACCAACAACCGCAGCTATCTGACCGTCGCCATTGGCTGTACGGGCGGTAAACACCGTTCGGTTTATATCGCTGAACAGCTGGCGGATTACTTCCGTTCGCGCGGCAAAAATGTGCAATCCCGTCATCGTACGCTGGAAAAACGCAAATCATGACCGTAAAACAAACCGTGGAAATCACCAACAAGCTGGGCATGCATGCGCGCCCGGCAATGAAACTGTTTGAACTGATGCAGGGCTTCGATGCGGACGTGCTGCTACGTAACGAAGAAGGCACCGAAGCGGAAGCGAACAGCGTGATTGCGCTGTTGATGCTGGATTCCGCAAAAGGCCGTCAGATTGAGATCGAAGCCACCGGCCCGCAGGAAGAAGAGGCGCTGGCAGCGGTGATCGCGCTGTTCAACGCCGGGTTTGACGAGGACTGAGTTAGCCCCTCACCTGCCCCTCTCCCGCGGGAGAGGGTGAGTTTACGGGTATAATCCCTGCTCGCGCATAAAGCCTTCACCGCCCAGTTGACGCATCTGGCGCATGATCCATGCCTGACGATTGTGTACATAGCCCGACGGCGCATCGGCCTTAAAACGCAGCGGATTTGGCAGCACCGCCGCCAGCAATGCCGCTTCCGCTATCGTCAGTCGACTGGCTGGCTTATGAAAATAGCGCTGCGCCGCGGCTTCAACGCCAAACACCCCGTCACCAAATTCCGCAATGTTCAGATAAACCGTCAGGATACGGCGTTTACTCCATACCGTTTCCATGCCCAGCGTTAATCCGGCTTCCAGCCCTTTACGCAGCCAGCTGCGCCCGTCCCACAGGAACAGGTTTTTTGCCGTCTGCTGGGAAAGGGTCGAGGCGCCTCGAATACGGTTCTCATTGCGTTCGTTATGTGACAGCGCTTTTTCGATGGCGGCGACATCAAATCCCCAGTGTTCCGGGAATTTCTGATCTTCCGCCGCGATCACCGCCAGTCCCATCCACGGCGAAATATCGCTCATGCTGACCCAGTCTGAATGGGCTACGTAGCCAAAATCCCCGCTGAGCCAGGCCGACACTTGACGCTCGACCATCACCGCAGAAAACGGCACCGGCACGATGGAAAACAGCGCGATGCCGCCGCCCCAGAACAGCGCCAGTACCAGCACGATACGCCACAGATAAGACTTCACCGTTGCCATCAACGGCGCGCGGCGTCGCTTCATTCCGTCAGAACCAGTACGCGGGCAACCAGCTTATCAATGCCCGCCGCCACTTCAGCGATGTTCTGCGCCAGCATGTAAGCCGGGGTAGTGACCACTTTATTGTCTTCATCCACGACAATATCATCCACCGGACAAGGCACGTGCTCTGCGCCCATCTCTTCCAGCAGCTCGGCCGTGTCAATGTCGGTGCCGATGGTCAGGCGCAGCGGGACGTCAAAAATCTTCGGCAGCATCGCCGGGGCGATACAGATAAAGCCCAACGGTTTACCCATTTCATGCATGGCCAGCGCCAGACGTTTCAGATCGGGGTCAACGGTACACTCCGCCCCCTGGCTGGCAAAATTACTCAGGTTTTTTGCCGCGCCAAAACCACCTGGCACGATCAGGGCATCCAGCGTTTCCGCCGACGCCTGCGAGAGCGGCTGGATCGCGCCACGGGCAATACGCGCGGCTTCGATCAGCACATTGCGGCTTTCCGCCATGGGTTCGCCAGTCAGATGATTCACGACATCGCTCTGGCTTTTATCCGGGGCAAAACAGACCGCTTCAGCCCCGTTTCTGGCGATCGCCAGCAGAGAAAGTACGGCTTCGTGGATCTCTGAGCCGTCGTTAACGCCGCATCCGCTGAGGACAATACCTACTTTTTTCATGTTGCTCATCCTTTCTGGCAATAGACTGAAACAGATTAATTGTTTTAATAACAGCGCCGGGCTTCACACATTTCACTGATTCACGTAACAAATGATTCAAGTTTTGGTATCTTAAGAGCGAACTTTCCATCTATCTCGTCTGTGCCTGTAAATCAACAAAACCAACAATCCCGGCGCAGCCACGGTTTCCCTGGTGTTGGCGCAGTATTCGCGCACCCCGGTTTATCCGGGGTTATTTTTTACTGGCAGTCGCCACCCAGGCTTTCAGCACCGCCACATCGTGCGGCCACTCCTGTTTCATCTCGTCGATCCACTCGCCCACGTTATTCCACCAGGCAGGCAGATCCGGCGACTGAATTTGTTGCCCCAGTTGCTGCAAACGGCGCAGACCGATGGAGCCTGCGGCCCCTTTGATTTTATGGCCCTCTTCGGTGATGCCTTTCTGATCGCGGGCGGTGAAATTAGACTCCAGCACGCTGATATAGCCCGGCATCATTTTTTCAAATACCGCCACGCCATCGGTGATCAGCTTCGGCCCGACCAGCTCCAGATACTGCTCCAGCATCGGCAGATCCAACAGCGTTTGTGATTTACCATCATCTACAGGGGTCACATCACTCTCCTCGTCATCACAGGTATCCCAGAACTTTTTAATCATGGCCGTTAACGCCGGTACTGCCAGCGGTTTGCTGAGCACATCATCCATACCGGCGTTCAGATATTCCTGTTTATCTTTCAGTACGTTGGCGGTTAACGCCACCAGAGGCGGCAGATCGTCAGGCGCGTAACGGCTGGTAAGCTGACGGGAGATATCCAGCCCGGTCATATCCGGCAGCTGAATATCCAGCAGCAGCAGATCGTATTCTCCGGGCTTGAACATCTCCAGCGCCGCCTTGCCGGTCATCGCCACATCCACGCTACAGCCCAGTTTTTCCAGCACCGAACGCGCGACAATCACGTTCAGCTCGATGTCTTCCACCAGCAGAACGTTCAGCGCTGGCAGCGGCATATCGTCCTCTTCATAAGCATCGTCCACTTCTTCCGCAACGGCCGGCGCCCGTACTGACAGCGAGAACACCGAGCCTTTACCCGCGACGCTCGACACCGTGATATCACCGCCCATGCTTTTCGCCAGACGACGGGAGACAGCAAGACCAATGCCCGTACCGGTCGCCGGTTTACCGCCGTGGCTGTCTTTCACCTGATAATACATAGCGAAAATTTTATCCTGCTCGGTCTGCGGGATGCCGATACCGGAATCTTCCACCTCAAAGCGCAGCATCTCCTGCGGTGCGTCATAACGCACACGCACCACGACCTGCCCGTGCAGAGTGAATTTCACGGCGTTGCTGATCAGGTTCCACAGGATCTGCCGCAGGCGCGTGCCGTCGGTGATCACTTTATGCGGCAGCGGCAACGCAGGCTCCATCACGAAGCGCAGCCCTTTTTGCTGTGCCTGGAGACCGGAGAGGTTTTCCAGATCGGCAAGGAAACTGGTGAAGTCCACCGGCTGGTTATCCAGCTGAACTTTATGCCGCTCCATTTTATCCATGTCGATAATATCGTTAAAAATATTGCCCAGCGTCACCGCCGACACATGGATAGTTTTCAGGTATTTTTCCTGCTCGGCGGAGAGATCTGTATCCAGCAGAATACGGCTCAGGCCGACGATGCCGTTGAGCGGCGTACGCAGTTCATGGCTGATGGTGGAGATAAAGGTGGTCTTGTCGCGGCTGGCGCGCTCCAGCGCATCCTGATAGCGCTTACGCTCGGTAATATCGCGCCCGAAGCCCATCAGGCCGTGGCGTTTACCCACGCGGTCGTAATAGGGCACCTTGCGGATCTCGAAGCAAGCTTTTCGCCCGTCCGGGTAATCCAGCCACTGTTCATAAGTGAGTGACACATTGTGGCGGAAGACTTTCTCGTCGGTTTCCAGCACTTTCTCGGCGGCTTCCGGGGAGTACACGTCCTGTGGCTTCAGGTTAACCAGCTGTTTTTCGCTTTTACCCGTCAGCAGTTCCATCGCCCGGTTGCAGCCGGAAAACTCTTTGTCTTCGTTACGATAGAAAACCAGATCCGGCGAAGCATCGAGGAATGAGCGCAGGAAAGAGGATTGCTGCTCGAGCTGGATCTGCGTCTGTTCGCGCTCCTGCATTTCGATTTTTAGCTGTTCGAACGTGGCCTGGCGCTCCGCTTCCGCTTTCACGCGGTCGCTGATCTCCTGATTCAGCTGGGAGATATTGTCCCGCAGCTGCACGTTGAGCTTAAGATCGCGTTCACGCATCTCTTCGAGTTTATCCACCAGCCGCGAGAGGCGCTGACGCGACTCTTCGAGCTGTTCAACCACCACCGACAGAAAGTAGACCGCCCAGGGGGTGATGAGCAGACCAAAGAAGATAGAACGAATAACATCAATGCTTTCCACACGGCCATGCAGCACCATGGTGACCGCCATCTGCACGACAATCGCCAGTACCACCAGCGCCAGTGCCAGCAGAATGGAAAAGCGCACCAGGCCGAGCTTCATCATCAGATCGACATAGTATTGCGCCAGTACTCGGATTTGCTTCATAGGGGATCCCTTCGCGACAACCTGGCACAATAATACTCAATTCTGAGCAAGGCGTAGAAGCTTGTGTGAAAAAGTGCGAATTAATCCCCGCACAGCGTAGAAAAGATCAGGGAGAAGGCATCACCCAGCCGCGACCCAGCGCCGATCCCTGCACACCGTGATGATTCAGGTAACGATCCAGTTCCACCATGCCGGTCCAGCGATTTTCGCACCACAGCGGGGCGAGCAGCGTCGGGCGACGCGCACTGGCGGAAATACGATGGTAAATCACCTCAGGGGGCGTATGGCGGATCATCTCCCCGGCGGTGACGGTGTAATCTTCCAGCGCAATGCCAGAGAGACGCCCCGCCTCCCAGGCCTTCGCCATCGTGCTGCCGGTGACAATGTGCAGCGGATGCAGCTTAATCCCGTCCACGCCCGTTTCCACCACGCGGTGCAGCGTGTCGAGGCACTCCGCCTGCCCTTCGCCAGGCAGACCGACAATCAGGTGGCTGCACACTTTCAGGCCGCGCTCACGCGCGCGGCGGGTGGTGCGCTGGTAGCAGGCAAAATCATGGCCGCGATTAATGCGATGCAGCGTTTTATCGTGGGCCGTTTGTAGTCCAAGCTCCAGCCACACTTCGTAGCCCGCATCATGATAGTCGCTGAGCAGATCCAGTACCGCATCCGGTACACAGTCGGGGCGGGTGCCGACGCACAGACCGACGATACTGGCCTGGCTCACCGCCTGCTGATACATGGCGCGCAGCACCTGCACTTCCGCCCAGGTACTGGTATACGTCTGAAAATACGCGAGATAACGCCTGGCGCGGTTCACCAGCGTGGCCTGATAAGCGAGCTGCTCCGCGATGGAGTGATTCTGCTGCGTTTCATCAGCAAAGGAGGCAACGTTACAGAAAGTGCAACCGCCCCGTCCGATAGTGCCATCGCGATTAGGGCAACTGAAACCCCCATGCAGCGTCAGTTTATGGACCTTCTGCCCGTAACGACGAGCGAGATCGCCACCAAACATATTGACTAATTTCTGTAACTGCATAAATTGATAGACCGGCCTGATGAAAGGGCCAAGCCTGCCATTTTTAGTCTTTGTCGGCGATGACCTGGATCAATCGCCAGAGAGGACGCACATCTATTGCATAATCAAGCACAATTACCGCAATTTCATTCAATCCCTTGCTGATTACTTTTACTTATGGTGGCGGGATATTTTTCAAAAAGAATTCCGTCAGCGTAAAACAGTGTCTTTAAGCGGGTTACCGGGGAAAGCCAGTTTAATATTCTGCCTGTAAAACCAAACACAGGACAGCGCGGTGATAACAGCGCTTTCTTATAGTGAGAGGGATCACACTCCGTTACAGGTCGCGGCGCCTGGCAAAGCCGTCAAAAAATCAATAATTACATCTAAATTCAAATAGTTAACTTGTCTTTAGCACATATTTGTATAAATAAGATTGCCATTTGACCTGTGTGCCGATTCCCGATAACTTGAGGATCCGCTGGAAGCTTTCTGGGTGAGCAGTCTGCTCATCATATTTATGCAGTAATTGAGATTCCCTCTTAAGCAAGTCCTCAACACTTGTGTACCGATGCGAAAAGGAAAAAAAAGAGGGCGACACCCAAGGCCTTAAAACCCCGTCGCCATGCTCTTTCTGCGCCTGTGCGCGTCGGTTAAGACGGACTCCCGTAGAGCCTGGGGAGGTTCACTGATATGTTGTACGATAAATCCCTTGAGAAGGATAACTGTGGTTTCGGCCTGATCGCCCACATAGAAGGCGAACCTAGCCACAAGGTAGTGCGTACCGCTATTCACGCACTGGCCCGGATGCAGCACCGTGGTGCCATCCTTGCCGATGGTAAAACCGGCGATGGCTGCGGTTTACTGTTGCAAAAACCCGATCGTTTCTTCCGCATTGTTGCCGAAGAGCGCGGCTGGCGCTTAGCCAAAAATTACGCCGTGGGTATGCTGTTCCTGAATCAGGATCCTGAAAAAGCTGCCGCCTCGCGCCGTATTGTCGAAGAAGAGCTACAACAAGAAACCCTGTCGATTGTTGGCTGGCGCGACGTGCCGACCAATGAAGGGGTGCTCGGTGAAATCGCCCTCTCCTCGCTGCCACGTATTGAGCAGATCTTTGTCAACGCCCCTGCGGGCTGGCGTCCACGTGATATGGAACGTCGTCTGTTTATCGCGCGCCGTCGCATTGAAAAGCGTCTGGTGGAAGATAAAGATTTCTACGTTTGTAGCCTGTCGAACCTGGTCAACATCTATAAAGGTCTGTGTATGCCGGCAGATTTGCCGCGCTTCTACCTGGACCTGGCGGACCTGCGCCTGGAATCAGCCATTTGCCTGTTCCACCAGCGCTTCTCTACCAACACCGTCCCGCGCTGGCCGCTGGCGCAGCCGTTCCGCTATCTGGCGCACAACGGTGAAATCAATACCATCACCGGTAACCGCCAGTGGGCGCGCGCGCGTACTTATAAGTTCCAGACGCCGCTGATCCCCGATCTGCATGACGCCGCGCCCTTCGTTAACGAAACTGGCTCTGACTCCAGCTCCATGGATAACATGCTGGAGCTGCTGCTTGCCGGCGGCATGGACATCGTCCGTGCCATGCGTCTGCTGGTGCCGCCAGCCTGGCAGAATAACCCGGACATGGATCCGGAGCTGCGCGCCTTCTTCGACTTTAACTCCATGCACATGGAGCCGTGGGATGGCCCGGCGGGCATCGTCATGTCCGATGGTCGTTTCGCAGCCTGTAACCTCGACCGTAACGGCCTGCGCCCGGCGCGCTACGTGATCACCAAAGATAAGCTGATCACCTGCGCCTCTGAAGTGGGTATCTGGGATTATCAGCCGGACGAAGTGGTGGAAAAAGGCCGCGTCGGACCGGGCGAGCTGATGGTGATCGACACGCGCGGTGGCCGCATCCTGCACTCTGCGGAAACTGATGACGATCTGAAAAGCCGCCACCCTTATAAAGAGTGGATGGAGAAAAACGTCCGTCGTCTGGTGCCGTTTGAAGATCTGCCGGATGAAGAAGTTGGCAGCCGCGAAATGGACGACGATCTGCTGGGCAGCTACCAGAAACAGTTTAACTACAGCGCGGAAGAGCTGGACTCTATCATCCGCGTGCTGGGCGAAAACGGTCAGGAAGCGGTCGGTTCAATGGGCGACGATACCCCGTTTGCCGTGCTCTCCAGCCAGCCGCGCATCATTTACGATTACTTCCGTCAGCAGTTTGCGCAGGTCACTAACCCGCCAATCGATCCGCTGCGTGAAGCGCACGTGATGTCGCTGGCTACCAGCATTGGCCGCGAAATGAACGTCTTCTGTGAAGCAGAAGGCCAGGCGCATCGCCTGAGTTTCAAATCGCCGATCCTGCTGTTCTCCGATTTCAAACAGCTCACCACCATGACGGAGCATCACTACCGCGCCGACACGCTTGATATCACCTTTGACGTGAACGACAGCACGCTTGAAGAGGTGGTAAAAGCGCTGTGTGATAAAGCGGAAGCCATGGTGCGCGACGGCACGGTACTGCTGGTGCTCTCGGATCGCAACATCGCCAAAAATCGTCTGCCGGTACCGGCACCGATGGCGGTGGGCGCCGTTCAGACCCGACTGGTGGAAAAAAATCTGCGCTGCGACGCCAACATCATTGTTGAAACCGCCAGCGCGCGCGATCCGCACCACTTTGCCGTGCTGCTGGGCTTTGGCGCGACCGCTATCTATCCGTACCTCGCCTATGAAACCCTGGCGAAACTGATCGATACCCGCGCCATCGAGAAAAGCTACCGTACCGTGATGCTGAACTACCGTAACGGCATCAACAAAGGTCTGTACAAGATCATGTCCAAAATGGGCATCTCGACCATCGCCTCTTATCGCTGCTCGAAGCTGTTCGAAGCGGTCGGTCTGCATGACGATGTGGCGGACCTTTGCTTCAATGGCGTGGTCAGCCGTATCGGCGGCGCAAGCTTCAGCGACTTCCAGCAGGATCTGCTGAACCTGTCGAAGCGTGCCTGGCTGGCGCGTAAGCCGCTGGATCAGGGCGGCCTGCTGAAATACGTGCACGGCGGTGAATACCACGCCTATAACCCGGACGTGGTGCGCACGCTGCAACAGGCAGTGCAAACCGGCGATTACAGCGATTATCAGCAGTATGCGAAGCTGGTTAACGAACGCCCGGCGGCGACGCTGCGCGATCTGTTGGCTATCAATCCGCCTGCCGACGCCGTCAGCATTGACGACGTGGAACCGGCGCAGGAGCTGTTCAAGCGTTTCGATACGGCAGCCATGTCGATTGGCGCGTTAAGCCCGGAAGCGCACGAAGCGCTGGCGGAAGCGATGAACAGCATCGGCGGCAATTCCAACTCCGGCGAAGGCGGCGAAGATCCAGCGCGCTATGGCACCAATAAAGTGTCGCGCATCAAACAGGTGGCTTCAGGACGTTTTGGCGTTACCCCGGCCTACCTGGTGAATGCCGATGTGATCCAGATTAAAGTGGCCCAGGGCGCGAAACCTGGCGAAGGCGGTCAGTTACCGGGTGATAAAGTCACCCCATACATCGCCAAACTGCGCTACTCCGTGCCTGGCGTGACGCTGATTTCGCCACCGCCGCACCACGATATTTACTCCATCGAGGATCTGGCGCAGCTGATTTTTGACTTAAAACAGGTCAACTCGAAAGCGATGATCTCCGTGAAGCTGGTGTCCGAGCCAGGTGTCGGCACCATCGCCACCGGCGTGGCTAAAGCCTATGCGGATCTGATCACCATCGCCGGTTATGACGGCGGCACCGGTGCAAGTCCGCTCTCCTCGGTGAAATATGCAGGCTGCCCGTGGGAGCTGGGTCTGGTGGAAACCCAGCAGGCGCTGGTCGCTAACGGCTTACGCCATAAGATCCGCCTGCAGGTCGACGGCGGTCTGAAAACCGGCGTGGATATTATTAAAGCCGCCATCCTCGGCGCGGAAAGCTTCGGCTTCGGCACCGGCCCGATGGTCGCACTCGGCTGTAAATACCTGCGTATTTGCCACCTGAACAACTGCGCCACCGGCGTGGCAACCCAGGACGACAAACTGCGTAAAAACCATTACCACGGTCTGCCGTTCAAAGTGACCAACTACTTTGAATTTATCGCCCGTGAAACCCGTGAGCTGATGGCGCAACTGGGCGTGAAACGTCTGGTGGATCTGATTGGCCGCACCGATCTGCTGATCGCGCTGGAAGGTTACACCGCCAAGCAGCAGAAACTGGATCTGAGCAAACTGCTGGAAACCGCCGAACCGCATCCGGGTAAAGCGCTGCACTGCACCGAGCACAACCCGCCGTTTGATAACGGCGTGCTGAACGCCCAGTTGTTGTCGCAGGCGAAGCCCTATGTGGACGAAGGCCAGAGCAAAACGTTCTGGTTTGATATTCGCAACACCGACCGTTCCGTTGGCGCGTCGCTGTCCGGTTATATCGCCCAGAAGCATGGCGATCAGGGACTGGCAGCCGATCCGATCAAAGCGCACTTCAGCGGTACTGCTGGCCAGAGCTTTGGCGTGTGGAATGCGGGTGGCGTGGAATTGTATCTGACCGGCGATGCCAACGATTATGTGGGTAAAGGCATGGCGGGCGGGCTGCTGGCGGTGCGTCCGCCGGTGGGTTCAGCGTTCCTCAGTCATAAGGCGAGCATTATCGGTAACACCTGTCTGTATGGTGCAACCGGTGGCCGCCTGTATGCCGCAGGGCGCGCGGGTGAACGTTTTGCCGTGCGTAACTCCGGTGCTATCACTGTAGTGGAAGGCATCGGTGATAACGGTTGTGAATATATGACCGGCGGTATTGTCTGCATTCTGGGTAAAACGGGCGTTAACTTCGGTGCCGGTATGACGGGCGGCTTCGCCTACGTACTGGATGAAGACGGCGAATTCCGTAAGCGTGTGAACCCGGAGCTGGTGGAAGTGCTGAGCGTCGATGATCTTGCCATCCATGAAGAACATCTGCGTGGTTTGATCACCGAGCACGTGCAGCATACGGGCTCCTCACGCGGCGAAGAGATCCTGGCGAACTGGCCAGCGTTCTCCACCAGATTCGCGCTGGTTAAACCGAAGTCCAGCGATGTTAAAGCACTGTTGGGTCACCGTAGTCGTTCCGCAGCTGAGCTGCGGGTGCAGGCGCAGTAAGGGGAAGCAATGAGTCAGAATGTCTATCAGTTTATTGACTTACAGCGCGTTGATCCGCCGAAAAAAGCGCTGAAGATCCGTAAAATAGAGTTTGTTGAAATTTACGAGCCGTTTTCAGAAGGCCAGGCCAAAGCACAGGCAGATCGCTGCCTGTCCTGCGGCAATCCCTACTGCGAGTGGAAATGTCCGGTCCATAACTACATTCCTAACTGGCTTAAGCTGGCCAACGAAGGGCGCATTTTTGAAGCGGCTGAGCTGGCGCATCAGACCAATACCCTGCCGGAAGTTTGTGGCCGCGTGTGCCCGCAGGATCGCCTGTGTGAAGGCTCCTGTACGCTCAATGACGAGTTTGGCGCAGTCACCATCGGCAATATTGAACGCTATATCAGCGATAAAGCGTTCGAAATGGGCTGGCGTCCGGATATGACCGGCGTTCGCCAGACCGATAAGCGCGTGGCGATTATCGGCGCGGGCCCGGCAGGTCTGGCGTGTGCCGACGTGCTGACCCGTAACGGCGTAAAAGCAGTGGTCTTTGATCGTCATCCGGAGATCGGTGGACTGCTCACCTTTGGTATTCCGGCCTTCAAGCTGGAAAAAGAAGTCATGACCCGTCGCCGTGAAATTTTCACCGGCATGGGCATTGAGTTCAAACTGAATGTGGAAGTAGGCCGTGACGTGCAGCTTGAGGATTTACTGAAGGATTACGACGCCGTGTTCCTGGGCGTGGGCACCTATCAGTCGATGCGTGGTGGGTTAGAGAATGAAGATGCCTCTGGCGTGTTTGATGCCCTGCCGTTCCTGATCGCCAATACGAAGCAGCTGATGGGCTTTGGCGAAACGCCGGACGAGCCGTTTGTCAGCATGGAAGGTCGCCGCGTGGTGGTTCTGGGCGGTGGCGATACGGCGATGGACTGCGTGCGCACATCTGTCCGTCAGGGTGCCACGCACGTTACCTGTGCCTATCGTCGTGATGAAGAGAACATGCCTGGTTCTCGTCGCGAAGTGAAAAACGCGCGTGAAGAAGGCGTGGAGTTCCAGTTCAACGTGCAGCCGCTGGGCATTGAAGTGAATGCCAACGGCAAAGTGAGCGGCGTGAAGATGGCGCGTACGGAAATGGGTGCGCCGGATGCGCATGGCCGCCGTCGTGCGGAGATCGTGCCGGGCTCAGAACACGTATTACCGGCCGATGCGGTGGTTATGGCGTTTGGTTTCCGTCCGCACAGCATGGAATGGCTGGCGAAACACAGCGTTGAGCTGGATTCGCAGGGCCGTATTATCGCGCCGGAAGGCAATGAAAATGCCTTCCAGACCAGTAACCCGAAAATCTTTGCCGGTGGCGACATCGTGCGTGGATCGGACCTGGTGGTCACCGCTATCGCCGAAGGGCGTAAAGCGGCAGAAGGCATTATGAACTGGCTGGAAGTCTAAGTCATCATCGTGGCGGTGCGCTCCTGCACCGCCACGATGATTCATATGTGTAACCTATATATTTTGCTACTATTTATCCAGATCGCGTTTTTTTATATTCTCCTGCCACTATTTTTTTAACACGCCTCACCCCACCTCACATCAATAATTAAAAGCTTTCATATTCACTCATTGAATAAAGCAGTCCTAAAATCAGAGTCATCTGTAACTATTGACTGATTGCCATTACCGCAGATATTTACTTGAGGAAAGCATACGAATAACATTCCCCGCTTATTTCATTTCTTACATCGGAAGTAATCATGTCATATACACCACATCAATTGAATTTGATAACCAAAACAATATTAAAATTAATGCCCGCCATTGCTTTTTGTTCGTCATCTGTGGCGTTTGCTGAACCAGTTACAAAACCGGGAGAGCTGGACAATCGTTATACGAATTATGAAATTGAAACCAGTACAGTACTTGACAACAATTCTGCTATAAACTCCACATTAAATATTAATGGCGGACTTATTAATTTAGTTAATAATGCAGGTACTATTAAAAATAGTGCAGGTGGGGCGCTTGTCATTAATAATATGGAAGGTGAGTTAAAAAACGCCGGCCTTATTGATGGTAAAACCTATGGCATTGAAGTTGTTAATGGGGCAAGCATCAACATTAATAATGATAAAGATGCTATTATTTCAGGTAATGAAAACGCAGTAGTTGCTGAAACAAGTTTTGGTTTAGAAAATAAAGGTACCATTAAATCCCAAAGCAGTAACGCGATCCAGATAAATAATGGCACTGCAACTATCAAAAACCTTTCAAGTATAAGCAGTGAAAAGGCAACTGGAATAATTGTTGATGGAGAGGGAAAATCAACAATTAGTAATGCTGGTAAAATTAAAGGTCAAGACTATGCCATTAAATTTGAATCTACCAAGCAAAATAGTCTGATATTACTTGAAGGCTCACAACTTGAAGGTGATGTCCTTAGTACTAACTCGAAAAGTAATACATTACTACTTAAAGATAGCGGCACCGAAGACAGCAATTTTGTTGGACTTAATAAGGGTGATGGTTTCGCCTCCCTGAATATGGTGGGCAAAGAGTGGACGCTGAGCGGTACAATTGATCTCCTGGGTAACGGCGATAAAGACGAAAATGATAAAGTCCTGCAGGTCACCAGCGGCACCTTAACGCTAACCGGTACGGTAAATAATGCCGGCGGCACCACAATCAATGAGGGTGCAGCCTTACAATTAGGCGATGCCACGCATACGGCGGCATTCACCTCTGATGCGGTCACCAATAACGGGATGCTGGTGTTTAATCAGAGCGGCAATTCAACCTTCAGCAGCGATATCAGTGGCATCGGTAAGTTAACCAAATCTGATGCCAGCACCCTGACCCTTGACGGCATATTCAGTTATACCGGCGGTACCGAACTCAATGGCGGTACCACGCTGGTCGCCAAAGACAGCGCGCTGGGTACCACTACCGCACCTGCCCGCATTAATATCAACAACAGCGCCACCCTGGCCAGTGCCGGTACAATAACGGGCAACGTGAATATTATGGCTGGCGGCACGCTGGCGGCTGGAATGTGGCGACAGCAGGCAATAGCGCGTCCACAACCGCAGATACCGTGAACGGCACCGTCAACAACAGTGGTTCGCTGGTTATTGGCAGCACTCAGACCCAGCCGGGTCAGCGTTTTACCATTAACGGTGATTATGTTGGTAATGCGGGTAGCCAGATCGTCATGAACACCACCCTCGCGGATGACAGCGCCGCAACCGACCGGCTGACTGTCACCGGCAACACCAGCGGCGAGTCAAACGTGGCGTTGACTAATATCGGCGGACAGGGCGCACAAACGATTAATGGCATTGAGATTATATCGGTAGGTGGCTCTTCCGATGCCACCTTCACCCTTGCTGCTCCGGCAACAGTCGGCAAGTGGGAATACAACCTGACCAAAAAAAATAACGACTGGTTCCTCGTGTCAGAAAAGGATGATGACAACGGCGGCGGTGACAACGGCGGCGGTGATAACGGCGGCGGTGATAACGGTGGCGGTGATAACGACGGCGGTGATAACGGTGGTGACAACAGCGGCGATAACGGCGGCGATAACGGTGGCGACAACGGCGGTGATAATGATCCCACTCCGCCAGAGGTACCGAATCCTGAAACCGGTGCCTATCTGGGTAACTACCTGGCTGCCCAGCAGATGTTTATCCACAAACGTGACGATCGTGAACAATTGCTGGCACGTGGCACCGATGAGAAAAATGGCTGGATGTATGTCCGTGGACGCTACCATGACAACAACGTTGATGGCACTCTCGGTAGCTACAACACAAAAATGCATGTCATTCAAATGGGTAGCGATCTTCTCACCCGCATATCCGAACAGGGCGAATGGCATGCCGGTTTCATGCTGGGCGCTGGCTTAAGCGAAACCCATGCGCAAGCCGCATTAAACAAGCGTTCCGCGAAGGGCCACGTTAGCGGCTACAATGTTGGTCTCTATGCGACCTGGCAGCAAGATCCTGAATTACGCCTTGGCAGCTATATCGACAGCTGGGTTGCAGCAAACTGGTATGACAGTTGGGTGCAGGGCGATCGGGCGGCACGTGAAGACTATAGCAGCAAGGGATTTGCGGCCTCTATTGAAGCGGGTCACGCGTGGCTTCTGGATTCCGAGACCAACCGCCACTGGAAGGTCGAGCCACAGGGCCAAATTGTTTATAGCTACCTCGAACAGAACGAGCACACGGAAAATGATGGGACTCGCATCACCGCGCCGGATGACGACAGCTACCTGACGCGACTCGGCGTTCGCTTCAGCAATGTGGATAAAACCACACCAGGTGCCTGGCAGCCCTGGGTTGCAGTGAACTGGCTTAACGGTGCAGGCATGAACGATCTCGAGTTTAATGGTGAATCGGCGCATGACGAAACCCCAGAAAACCGTGGACAGCTGGAGGTTGGCATTAGCGGCGATCTCAACAAAAACATGTCGATCTCCGTACGCGCTATGGGCGAATGGGGCGAAAACAGCTATGACGCCTACGGCGGCCATGTTCTCTGGAACTATCGCTGGTAATACATGCGGGGGCGCTATTCGCCCCCGTTTTTCAGCCTGCGATCTCATCGCGGTGAACTTTAATCACCGCTTTTTTCACCGCGCCCTCCTGCCCTGTGGTACAGCCGGGCTTATGTGGTTCGCCGGGCAGAAACACGGCAAACATTCCCGCCCGCAAGGTCAGCCTCTGCTGATTATCGATGTGCTGACACAGCTGATAATCCTCGTCATCATGCCACTGGTCACATTCCCGCGCGCTTCCCGCCGCGCCGTAATAAATGAGCTCTTCCCCGGACAATACTAACTGCACATCCACATAATCCCGGTGGAGTTCAGCCTTTTTTGTGTCCGGCAACTGCGTGCTGTAATGCATCACGTTCATAAAATATGCATCACCGCCGAGTTCATGACGTCCGGGCGACAACGCGTGCGGTGCCAATGCCAGCGCCTGCCGCAGGGCATTCCGTAAGCCGGCGGGTAACCCTGCCGCTTCCGGCTGGTGAATATCTCCGTAAATCATGCTTTCGCTCCGTTAGCCCACCATGCCGCGCCAAGCAGCCCGGCGTCATGCTGATAGTGAGCAGCGAATAACTCGGTATGGTACAGCGCCGGTTCATGTAACAGCGCGGTCTGCACACGCTCCAGATAGCCCGGCGCCAGACCTATACTGCCACCGAGCACCACGCACTGACAGTCGGTGATCGCTTTCACATCGGCGATCAGACGTGCCAGCGCCGTAGCCGAGCGCATCACCAGCATACTGGCTCCGACATGCCCTTCTGCGCTGAGGGCAAAAATGGTTTTCGCATCCGCTCCAGCCAGATCGTCCTGCGCGGCCACCGCGATCCCGCGTCCGGAGGCGATGGCCTCCACGCAACCGGTACGTCCGCAGCCACAGCGCGGCCCGAGCGGATCGGCAAGCGTATGACCGACATGTCCCGCCAGCCCGCCCTGCCCGATAACCAGCCTGCCGTCACGCACCAGACCCCCACCGACGCCGGTCGAAATGGTGAGAAATACCATGTCGCGCACGCGTGCCGCCAGCGGCTGATATTCAGCCCATGCCGCGGCCTGCGCATCGTTCAGAGCCATGCCCGTTAAACCGGTAAGCCTTTCGACACAAGCCACCAGCGGAAAATGCATCAGCCCTCCAAGGTTCGCCGGGTTAATGGCCGTCAGCACGCCGTCCTGAATAATGCCGGTAGACGCGATGGCAAAACGCTGCGCCAGTGGACAAAGCGGCGTCAGCAGATCGCGCAGTGCGGCCTCCAGCGCATCAGTCGTGCGGCTGGCGAGCGTCGGCAGCGTGGCGCGGCGGGATAAGTGCCCCGCCTCGTCCACCAGCGCGGCGGCAAGTTTGGTGCCGCCGATGTCGATGGCCAGCGTGGTCATTTCGCCGCCCTCCTGGTTTTCACAATGTCGCTGTTATCCGCGTTATACGTCAGCGCGCCGCTAAAGGGTTTGCCATCAATGGCGTCGTGCGTGCGCAGCGCTTCCGGTCGCAGCCAGCGCTGGACGCGGGAGGGCATATCAAGACCAATTAACAGGATCACCACAAAGGTCAGGCTGAAAGAGAGCGATCCCAGCGCGGTGCCCAGTTCCATTTTTTGCGCGAAGAGCGCGCCAATGATCGGTGCCAGCGCACCGCCCAGCGCCCCGACGTTATAAGTGAAGCCCAGCCCCGCCGCGCGTTGATCGGTATCGAAATAGCCGCCGATCAGCTTCGGTAAGATCCCGGAGATCCCCTGCCCGAGCATCTGCTGGAAGAAGAGTAACAAGCCCAGTACCCAGATGTTGGCACCGCCAATGGCAAACACCGGGATAATCAGCAACTGCGAGGCCAGCAGACTATAAACATAGGCTTTGCGCGTGCCCAGCCAGTCGCCAAGAAAACCGCCTACACAGCACCCCACCGCTGCGCCAAAACCACTGAAGAACAGCACCCGCGCGACGGTAGAGGGATCGTAAGCCAGGTCGGTTTTCAGGTACGTGGGCAACAGCGCCTGAATGGGCCACGAATAGAGGAAGGCAAACAGCACCACCACCATCAGCATCACACCCGTCGGCCAGCGTTTGCCGCTGCTTTGCACCATAAAGCTGATAAAGATCGCCGCGCACAGCAGGCCAAAGACCAGCACCAGCGCCGCGTTTTTCATCTGCGCGGCAAAGCAATACCACAGCGCAGCGGCGGCAATCGCCGTCATTAGCACGTTCAGGAGGCGAAGTTTGCCCCGATAGAGAATGTCGACCATGGTGCGCACCGGCGCTTTACCGGCGTGTTTTTGCTGCCAGTCTTCCGCTTCAGGAATATTTTTACGCAGCCAGAGCGCGAAAACGATCGGCACGATGCCGATAAAAAACAGCGCGCGCCAGTCCCATACGGGGACCACCAGGCTGTAAACCTGAGCGGCGATCACAGCGCCAACGGAAAAACCAGAGATTAAAAAGCCACTCGCCTTGTTGCGCAGTTGCTTCGGCCAGCTTTCAATGACGTAGGTGGCGCTGGAGCCGTATTCGCCCGCCATTCCCATACCAATCACCAGACGGGCAATAAACATGGTGGTGTAGCCCGGCGCGAAACCACAGGCCAGCGTGCCGACGGAGAATAAAATAATACTGGTGACCATCGCGAGTCGTCGACCGTAGCGGTCCCCCATCGCCCCCAGCATTAGCCCGCCGAACCAGCGGGAAATAAAGGCAGCAGAAATCAGGCTCGCTGCCTGCACCGTCGTCAGGCCGAACTCGCCCTGGATCTCGGTTAACACCAGCGCGATCAAGACAAAATCAAATCCATCCAGCAGATAGCCAAGCCAGGCGGCGCTGAACGCCCGCCACTGGCTGCGATCAAGATGGCGATACCACGGGATGCTTTGGACAGGCATAGTCATAACGTACTCCCGACGCTCGGTCTGTTGTGCAGGGCCGGGCTGACCTGTTGCCGCCCGGCATCAGGTTAGCGCTTTTCAGCAAGCAGCTGTTCCGCCAGGGCTTGCAGTTCTGGCAGATAGTGTTCATCAACCGGGGCAAAGGGCTTACGGCACAGCGGCACCGCCAGCACGTCCATATAGTGCAGCACGGTTTTCAGACCGCGGAAGACACCCACCTTGATCAGCAGATCGATCACTTTATTGCACTCGGTCTGCAAACGTTGCGCGGTGGCGATATCGCCTTCGGCGAGCGCGCGGACGATCCCCATGTAGCGCCAGCCCATGATGTTATAGGTGCTGCCGATACCGCCATTCGCCCCGGCCAGCAGACCAGAGGCAAAGATTTCGTCATAACCGTTATAAAGCACCAGCTCCGGATGGGCGCGATGGATCTGCTCCATCTGGAAGAGATCGCCCGAAGTCTGTTTCAGTGCGCCGACGCCGGGCAACGTCACCAGCGTGCTGATTTGCTCAAGCGTCAGCTTCACGCCGCTCAGCGCCGGAATGTTGTAAACCACCATTGGCAGGCCGTCGGCCGCCTCAATGGCCGCCCGATAGTGATCGCAGTGCTCAGCGAAACTAAAGGGATAGTAAAACGGCGTGACGGCGGATACCGCGTCAAACCCGTAACGGCTGGCCGCTTTCGCCAGTTGCTGCGTTTCCCGGGTGCTCACGGTGCCGACATGGGCGATCAGCGTAATTTTGCCTTTGGCTTCTTCGGCCACGATCTCCAGCACTTCCTCACGCTCAGCGATGCTCTGAACAAAGGCTTCGCCGGTGGATCCGCCCACGTACAGCCCGTCGATTCCCTGACTGATATTGAAGCGCACCAGACGGCGCAGGCTTTCGGTATCCAGATTTTCGCTGGCGTCGAACGGGGTTAACAGAGCGGGCATAACGCCTTTTAGCTGAACAGACATGAACTTCTCCTGACGGGTTATGATTGTATGACTATATACCTTTATACCTGTTATACCAGAGCACAAAACAGACATTTCTTCCCTGAACGCAGGGAATGGGATCTAGTTCACTAAACGATCGTGCAGGGATCGTTATGGGATGACAGGATCAGGCGCGGGATTTTTTCTTTTTGTCGAAGGCGTGCCAGGTGGCAAAGACGCTGTTCAGATGGGTATGCAGGGCGCGGTCGGCGGCATCAGGATCGCGCTGGCGGATAGCGTTGACGATCTCAATATGTTGTTGATAGCTGACGTTATTGTGCTGATGCAGTTCTTTTTCCGGTACGGTCGGCCGGGCGGCGATCAGCCAGTCGAGCAGCGAAAGATGAATGGCATTGAAGATAGGATTACCGGGAATCTGCGCCAGCACGCGGTGAAACTCGACGTCCGAGCGGATGAAAAGCGCGTTGTCATCCAGCGTCTGGCTGTTCCACTCCAGGGCTTTGCTGAGCTGTTCGATCTGCGCCTCGGTGGCGTGCTCAGCGGCGTAACGTACGAGACTGGATTCAAAGAACAAACGCAGCTGTTCAAAATGGGCAATACCACCAGGACGCGAAAGGAAGTCTTTCGCCATACCGGACAGCTCGCTGACGATCGTATCGGCAGTGGGACGCGATACGCGCGCCCGTTCGCCGTTGCTGATTTGCACCAGGCCCTTACGCTTTAATGCGGCCAGCGCTTCACGCACCGACGGGCGGCCGACGTTGAACAGGGCCATCAGTTCACGCTCGGACGGCAGTTGCTCCCCCTCCGCGACTTCACGGCGGCGGATCATCTGCTCCAGCTCTTCTTCCACCATCTCCGAGAGCTTTTTACGCGCCAGCGGACGACGGCGCAGCCGGTGCGCGACGTTTTCAGCAGAGTGGTCAGAGTCAGGATCAAATGCGTTCATAGCGCCCGAAATCAGTAGAGTGTGACAGCAAGGTCATCATAACACAGGAATAATAGGCTGGCGAAAGGTGCGGCTGGCGTCCGCGCGTCGTGAAGGCATTCTCGAAGGCAAAAAAAACAGGCCCGTCGGGGCCTGTCAGTTTACTTCACAACGCGTAACGCCGGACGGCCACCACGCGGCGGCGGATCGTCATCAGGATCGTTGTCATCACTGTTATCGGGCTTGTCACCATCGATAACGGACATGACCGTTTCGCTTTCTGACGGGGCGCTCTCGTCATCGTCATTGAGAGAAATGGCATCACCATCATAAGCCGCTTCCGGCTCAAACATGGTGCCTGCACCGTTTTCACGGGCATAAATTGCCAGTACGGCAGCCAGCGGGACGTACACCTGGCGCGGCACACCGCCAAAACGCGCGTTGAAGCGCACTTCGTCGTTAGCCAGTTCCAGATTGCCGACAGCACGCGGCGCGATATTCAACACAATCTGCCCGTCACGAGCATATTCCATTGGCACACGCACACCTTCCAGGGTCACATCTACCACCAGATGCGGCGTGAGCTGGTTATCCAGCAACCATTCATAGAATGCGCGCAGCAGATACGGACGGCGTGGAGACAGTTGTGACATTTCCATGCTTATTAACCCCGGCCAAGGCGCATTTCGCGTTCGGCTTCTGTCAGTGAAGCGAGGAAAGAATCGCGTTCAAATACGCGAGTCATATAGCCTTTCAGCTCTTTAGCCCCTGCGCCGCTGAGTTCAATACCCAGTTGCGGCAGACGCCATAACAGCGGTGCCAGATAGCAGTCGACGAGGCTAAACTCATCGCTCAGGAAGTAAGGCTTCTGTCCAAATACCGGCGCGATAGCCAGCAGCTCTTCACGCAGTTGTTTACGAGCGGTATCTGCCTGAGCACCGGTACTGTTCACGACAACGTTCATCAGTGAGTACCAGTCTTTTTCGATACGCTGCATGTACAGGCGGCTTTCACCACGCGCAACCGGGTATACCGGCATCAGCGGCGGATGCGGAAAACGCTCATCCAGATATTCCATAATGATGCGAGATTCCCATAGGGTCAGCTCGCGATCTACAAGTGTCGGGACGCTTTGATTCGGGTTGAGGTCAATCAGATCCTGAGGCGGATGATCCTTCTCCACATGCTCAATTTCAAAACTAACACCTTTCTCGGCCAGCACGATGCGGACTTGGTGGCTATAGATGTCAGTAGGACCAGAAAACAGCGTCATTACCGAACGTTTGTTGGCAGCGACAGCCATGAAAACCTCCAGGTATATTCAGAATATTACTGCTGCAAACCACAACGTGGCTCGCCAGATGTAAGTAATCCATCCACCCGGGTACATTTCATTGTTCAATATTTAAACAAAAAATGAACTATCCCCGGCATTTGGGCACAAAATTGGATGATAGTTTACCAGATTTTGCGGGCTTTGTGGTGAGGGTATTGCGCAAATGCTCAAAAAGAGGCAGGAATCAATCTATTAGGATGGAGAACTAAATTTTCAGGCATAAAAAAACCCGCCGGAGCGGGTTTTTTCGCCAACTGTATTCTGCGTAAGCAGAAACAGATTAACGTTTGGAGAACTGAGGACGACGACGTGCTTTACGCAGGCCGACTTTCTTACGTTCAACTTCACGAGCATCACGAGTAACGAAGCCAGCTTTACGCAGTTCGCCACGCAGGGACTCGTCGTACTCCATCAGAGCGCGGGTGATACCGTGACGGATCGCACCAGCCTGACCAGAAGTACCACCACCTTTAACGGTGATGTAGAGATCGAATTTCTCAACCATGTCGACCAGTTCCAGCGGCTGACGAACTACCATGCGGGCAGTTTCACGACCGAAGTACTGTTCCAGAGAACGTTGGTTGATAACGATTTTGCCACTGCCCGGTTTAATGAAAACGCGAGCTGCGGAACTTTTGCGGCGACCAGTGCCGTAGTATTGATTTTCAGCCATTGCCATAATCCCGATTAGATGTCCAGAACTTGCGGTTGCTGTGCCGCGTGGTTGTGCTCGTTACCCGCGTAAACTTTCAGTTTACGGTACATAGCACGACCCAGCGGGCCTTTTGGCAGCATGCCTTTAACCGCGATTTCAATCACACGCTCAGGACGGCGGGCAATCATCTCTTCAAAGGTCGCTTCTTTGATACCACCGATGTGGCCGGTGTGATGGTAGTACATTTTGTCAGTACGCTTGTTACCGGTTACGGCAACTTTTTCTGCGTTCAGAACGATAATGTAATCACCAGTATCTACGTGCGGAGTGTATTCCGCTTTATGCTTACCGCGCAGGCGACGAGCCAGTTCGGTAGCCAGACGGCCCAGAGTTTTACCGGTCGCGTCAACAACATACCAGTCGCGTTTTACGGTTTCTGGTTTAGCTGTAAAAGTTTTCATTAAAAGCTTACCCAATAAATAGTTACACGTTGGTGAACACCCAAACGTTTAGTCAGTTGAGGTTCACACGACATTGTCCAGCAAACCTACCCCTTCGAATAGCCTATGCCGGCACACAAAAGTTTTGGGAAAAAAACTTTCTCGTAACGTGGGGTCGCAAGATTATAGGGAAGTCGGGTACAAAGATCGACCCCTTTTTGTGATTGCGACGATACTTTTCCCCGCGCCATCTCTGGCACGGCATTCAGGCCAGATGCTCGCGCTTTAAATACTCCTCGCTTTGCATCTCCTGCAAACGGGATAAGCAGCGCTGGAATTCAAACTTCACCCGCTCGCCCTGGTAGATCTCATGCAGCGGCGCCTGCGCGCTGACCACTAGCTTCACGTGGCGTTCGTAGAATTCATCCACCAGCGCGATAAAGCGCCGTGCTTCGTTCTCCATCAGCGGCGTCATTACCGGCACATCAAACAGCAACACTGTGTGATACAGGCGCGACAGCGCGATGTAATCATGCTGGCTACGCGCCTCAACACAGAGCGTGGTAAAGGATACCGCCAGCGTCTGATTTTCCGCGCCCAGGGTTTGCAGCGGGCGATGATTGATCTCAAGCGTCGGCTGCTGCTCGCGCGGTGCGCCCGCCAGTGCCAGCCACAACGCTTCCATCTGCTGCGCCGTCTCGTCATTTAAGGGCGAGAGCCACAAATGCGCCTGCGTCAGGGTGCGCAGACGGTAATCCACGCCCGCGTCCACGTTCATCACGTCGCAGTTGGCCTTGATCGCCTCAATCGCCGGCAGGAAGCGCGCGCGTTGCAGGCCGTTGCGGTAAAGCTCATCCGGCGGAATGTTGGACGTTGCCACCAGCGTAATGCCGCGCGAGAACAGCGCTTTCATCAGGCCGCCAAGCAGCATAGCGTCAGTAATGTCGGACACAAAAAACTCATCAAAGCAGAGCACGTCGGTGTCGGCTTTAAAGCGATCGGCAATGATTTCCAGCGGATCGGTCTCTCCCTGTAACGCCGTCAACTCTTCATGGACGCGCAGCATAAAGCGGTGAAAGTGCAGACGCTGTTTACGGTTACCGGGCAGGGTTTGATAAAACATATCCATCAGCCAGGTTTTGCCGCGCCCGACGCCGCCCCACATATATAAACCGCGTACGGGGGCGATGGCCGGTTCGTCTTTCTTACCCAGCAGTTTGCTAAAGCTCGCCAGCAGACCACCGCGGGGCGCAGTCGTCGTGGAGGTTTGCGTCAGTTGTTGCCAGATTGCCTGGAGACGGTTAACGGCATCGCGCTGAACGTCGTCTGGCTGATGCGTGCCCGCATCCAGGGCTTGCTGATATCGCGATGTGGGGGTAATACTTTGCATGATGTTATTGTTATTCCTTGAGTATCGGTATGCCGCCGTTCACGGTTGACGAAAAAAAGGCCGTTCCACACTACGCGATGCAGCCCTGGGATTCCACTTATACGGAATTAGCGGTTATAGTGGCATAATCAGGCACAGGCGAGGAGCCTCCCTGCCAACACCCTACGGAATCACAAGACAACGGGAGATGTTCATGACCTGGGAATATGCGCTAATTGGTTTAGTCGTCGGCATCGTGATCGGTGCTGTAGCCATGCGTTTCGGTAATCGCAAGTTACGCAACCAGCAGGCCCTGCAATACGAGCTGGAAAAAAATAAAGCCGAGCTGGAAGAGTACCGTGAAGAGTTAGTCGGCCATTTCGCCCACAGCGCTGAACTGCTTGATAACATGGCCCATGATTATCGCCAGCTGTATCAGCACATGGCAAAAAGCTCCAGCCAGCTGCTGCCGGAAATGTCTGCTGAGATGAACCCGTTCCGTAATCGTCTTTCTGAATCGGAAGCGGGTAACGATCAGGCACCGGTACAGATGCCGCGTGACTATTCAGAAGGTGCGTCGGGCCTGCTGCGCGGTGCCCCGAAACGCGATTAACCGACTGTTGAGCCATCATTTTTACGGGCGCGCAGGCTGCGCCCGCCTCTTCTTTTTCATCCCAGCTATTATTTAGTCATTGTCCTCATTGTTACCCGTGCGAAATTTCAATAACATCCCTCTGTTACGGGGCGTTTTTCCTTACACTTCAGGTTACGAGAGCCAGCATCAATGAAGAAAAAAAATCAGCTGTTGAGTGCGTTAGCGTTAGGTGTCGGGTTAGCGCTGTCAGCGCCGTTTCAGACCCTGGCGGCGTTGCCGTCACAGGTTCCGGGTCAAGCGGCGATCCCAAGCCTCGCGCCGATGCTGGAAAAAGTCTTGCCTGCGGTCGTCAGCGTGCAGGTTGAAGGCACTGCGGTGCAGCAAAATCCGAAGGTGCCGGAAGAACTAAAAAAATTCTTTGGTGAGGACGCGCCGGATCAGCAGGCGCAGCCGTTTGAAGGTCTCGGTTCCGGGGTGATTATTGATGCCGCCAAAGGCTACGTGCTGACCAACAATCACGTCATCAACCAGGCACAGAAAATCAGCGTGCAGCTGAATGATGGTCGTGAGTTTGATGCCAAACTGATAGGCGGTGACGACCAGAGCGACATCGCGCTGCTGCAACTGCAAAACGCGACCAATCTGACACAAATCGCCGTCGCTGATTCCGATACCCTGCGGGTGGGCGATTTTGCCGTCGCCGTCGGTAATCCGTTTGGCCTCGGCCAGACCGCCACGTCAGGGATTGTATCGGCACTGGGCCGTAGCGGGCTGAACCTTGAAGGACTGGAAAACTTTATCCAGACGGATGCCTCCATCAACCGCGGTAACTCCGGCGGCGCGCTGTTGAACCTGAACGGCGAACTTATCGGCATTAATACGGCCATTCTTGCCCCAAGCGGCGGCAGCGTCGGAATTGGTTTCGCCATTCCGAGTAATATGGCGCAAACCCTCGCGAAACAGCTGATCCAGTTTGGTGAAATCAAGCGCGGGCTGTTGGGCATTAAAGGCATGGAAATGAGCGCGGATATCGCCAAAGCCTTTAACCTCAATGTTCAGCGCGGCGCGTTCGTCAGCGAAGTGCTGCCAAACTCAGGCTCTGCCAAAGCAGGCATTAAATCCGGTGATGTGATCGTCAGCCTCAACGGTAAACCGCTCAATAGCTTTGCTGAACTGCGTTCCCGTATCGCCACTACCGAGCCGGGCTCGAAAGTGAAGCTGGGTCTGCTGCGCGATGGTAAACCGCAGGACGTGGAAGTGACGCTCGATAAGAGCACGTCATCTTCAGCCAGCGCGGAAATGATCGCCCCGGCGTTGCAGGGCGCGACCTTAAACGACGGTCAGTTAAAAGATGGCACCAAAGGCATCACTATCTCTGATGTGGAAAAAAGCAGTCCTGCCGCGCAGGCCGGTCTGCATAAAGATGATGTTATTATTGGCGTCAACCGGGACCGCGTGCAGTCGATAGCGGAAATGCGCAAAGTGCTGGAAGCCAAGCCCAATATCATTGCCCTGCATGTGGTGCGCGGTAACGATACGCTTTATTTATTATTACGTTAGGTTTTGGGGTACCGGACATCATCCCCACGTGTGATGTCCGGTTAACTCATGTTATGCTGCCCATTCTCTCTCTGGTGACGCCTGCATCATGTTAGTAAAGCTCATACGCTCCGTTGCAATCGGTTTGATTGTTGGTGGCCTTCTTCTGGCTGCTGTGCCCTCTTTACGCCAGTTCAGCCCTCTGTCGGCACCTAAATTTGACAGTGCTGATGACACGCCGGTGAGCTATAACCAGGCGGTACGCCGTGCGGCACCGGCTGTCGTTAACGTCTATAACCGCAGCGTAAATGCCTCCGCTAATAACCAGCTGGAGATCCGCACCCTGGGGTCAGGGGTGATCATGGACGAGCGCGGCTACATTATTACCAACAAACATGTGATCAACGACGCCGACCAGATTATCGTCGCGCTGCAGGACGGTCGTGTGTTTGAAGCCTTACTGGTTGGCTCCGACGCCTTGACCGATCTGGCGGTGTTGAAAGTTAACGCCACCGGCGGCTTACCGGTGATCCCCATCAATCCTAAACGCATGCCGCATATCGGCGACGTAGTCATGGCGATTGGTAACCCGTACAACCTCGGACAGACCATTACGCAGGGGATCGTCAGCGCCACCGGTCGTATCGGCCTGAATCCGTCAGGCAGACAGAACTTCCTGCAAACCGACGCCTCCATCAACCACGGCAACTCCGGCGGTGCGCTGGTGAACTCCCTGGGGGAGCTGATGGGCATCAATACCCTCTCCTTTGACAAGAGCAATGACGGCGAAACGCCGGAAGGTATCGGCTTTGCCATTCCATTCCAGCTGGCGACCAAAATTATGGATAAGCTGATCCGTGACGGGCGCGTGATCCGCGGCTATATCGGCATCAGCGGCAGAGAGATCGCCCCGCTACATACTCAGGGTGGCGGCATCGATCAGATCCAGGGGATCGTGGTGAATGAGGTGGCGCCGGACGGCCCGGCCGCTCGCGCTGGCATCCAGGTGAACGACGTGATCATTTCGGTGAACAACAAGCCGGCGGTTTCCGCGCTGGAAACCATGGATCAGGTGGCGGAGATCCGCCCTGGTTCAGAAATTCCGGTCGAAGTAATGCGCGAAGACAAAAAACTCTCGCTCAAGGTCACCATTCAGGAATACCCAGCCACTACCTGACAGACGTAAAAAAGCCGGAACAGAATTCCGGCTTTTTTCAGCATTCAGGCACCGCGCAGGCGGTTACTGGTTGACGAACTCTTCGCCCAGCTGAATGTCTTTTTTCAGCGTTTCCAGCATGCCTTCCATCGCGCTTTGTTCAAACGCGCTCAGTTTGCCGATAGGCTGACGCTCTTCCACGCCGTTTTTGCCCAGCAGCAGCGGCTGAGAGAAGAAGCGGGCGTGTTCGCCATCACCTTCAACGTACGCACATTCCACCACGCCTTTTTCGCCTGACAGCGCACGCACCAGCGATAAACCAAAGCGTGCAGCGGCCTGGCCCATCGACAGCGTAGCGGAACCGCCACCAGCCTTCGCTTCCACCACTTCAGTACCCGCGTTCTGGATACGTTTGGTCAGATCGGCAACTTCCTGATCGGTAAAGCTCACGCCCGGGATCTGCGACAGCAGCGGCAGAATGGTCACGCCAGAGTGTCCGCCGATAACCGGCACTTCGACGTCGCCCGGCTGCTTGCCTTTCAGCTCCGCCACGAAGGTGTTAGAACGGATAATGTCCAGCGTGGTCACGCCAAACAGTTTGTTCTTGTCGTAAACACCGGCTTTTTTCAGCACTTCAGCCGCAATAGCGACGGTGGTGTTTACCGGGTTGGTGATGATACCAACACAGGCGCCCGGACAGGTTTTCGCGACCTGGCTGACCAGGTTTTTCACGATGCCGGCGTTCACGTTGAACAGATCGGAGCGATCCATCCCAGGCTTACGGGCTACGCCTGCGGAGATCAGCACCACATCCGCACCTTCCAGCGCAGGGGTAGCATCTTCACCGGAGAAGCCTTTGATTTTTACAGCTGTAGGGATATGACTCAAATCAACTGCCACGCCGGGAGTAACCGGAGCGATGTCGTACAGAGAGAGTTCCGAGCCTGAAGGCAGTTGGGTCTTGAGAAGAAGGGCAAGCGCCTGGCCGATACCACCTGCCGCGCCGAGGACTGCAACTTTCATCCTAAACTCCTTATTATGGTAAGGTAAATATGTTGAAACCGTTGCTGGCGACCATTAATACTTCGGTAAATGTTAACAATATCCATGACAAAAGAATGCGGCCTCGCACGCTTTTAGCATCATTCACTTCCCACTGTTTTGTAAGGAAGCGTACTGCTTTACAGCGTCAGCAACCGAGCCGTGGCGGTACAATACACCTGTTAAAGCCCTCAAAACAACATCATTTTGATAACATTTAATTTACTTTTAACCAAATTCAAGACACGTGATACAGGCATGTTTATCGATAACGTTTTTTGATAAAATCGTGCCCTTTCATTACATTATTTCAGCCTTTAATCGGGTTGACTATTTGCATAAAAATTCAATTATATGCATAATAATGGTGTTTCTCTCGCCATTCCACGGGTGACTTATGCGAAGTTCGGCCAAACAAGAAGAATTAATCAAAGCGTTTAAAGCGCTGCTCAAAGAAGAAAAATTCAGCTCCCAGGGTGAAATCGTGCTCGCATTACAGGAGCAGGGTTTTGACAACATCAACCAGTCCAAAGTCTCGCGCATGCTGACCAAGTTTGGTGCTGTGCGCACTCGCAATGCGAAAATGGAGATGGTGTACTGCCTGCCTGCGGAACTGGGCGTGCCGACCACCTCCAGCCCGCTGAAGAATCTGGTGCTGGATATTGATTACAACGCAGCAGTAGTCGTCATTCACACCAGTCCTGGCGCCGCGCAGCTGATTGCCCGCCTGCTGGACTCATTAGGTAAATCAGAAGGTATTCTGGGTACCATTGCCGGGGACGATACCATTTTCACCACCCCTGCCAGCGGCTTCACTGTCAAAGAGCTGTATGAGGCGATCCTCGTGCTGTTTGAGCAAGAGCTGTAGTTTCATCCTCATCCACAGCTAACTCCCGGGGGATCCCACTGCGGTTCTCCCCTTTTCCGCTATTTATCACCCACATTTCTTTAACAGAAAGTGCGATTTCCTGCCCCATTACATTCATCCAGTGAATAGAACCGCACAAAAAATCAAAATCATCTATCCCTATGATTTTTAAAATTATATGCATCGACACGGATAAAAAACCGTCGTTTTTAATGCTTTTCAGGAATATAAATCGTCAGATCAGTAACCAAAACCACGCCGAAACCATTAGCATGGTATTAATTATTCGCGTGACTAGTGTATACTTGATTCTGTGATGAAGGTCACAAAGAAAGGCCTTCAGTAAAAGAATTCGACGAGGTAAACATCATGAAAATCAAAACAACCGTAGCGACCCTGAGCATCCTTTCCGTCCTGTCCTTTGGCGCTTTTGCCGCTAACTCTATCGGCAGCGACCAGGCACAGAATCGTCAGTCCATCGGTACCGTGTCCGTGGGTGGTGTAAGTTCATCCCCGATGGATATCCGTGCTGCGCTGGATAAAAAAGCTGAACAAGAAGGTGCGTCTTCTTATCGCATCATTGAAGCCCGTACCGGTGACAACTGGCACGCGACTGCAGAACTCTATAAATAATTCCCTCTGCAATGCCACTTTATTGCCCCTGCACAGCAGGGGCTTTTTTTTGTCTCAGGCACGGACATTAAAACGTAGCGCCCCTTCCAGCTCTTCTTCTGCTTCGTCAAATAACAGGATCAGCGCGCCATAGCGGCGACGCTCTTTCTCTGCGAGATGGGTAAATTCTATTTCCAGCGGTACGGGTAAAGCACCGCCCGTCACCACTTCCCAGAGGGAATCCAGATCGTGCACCTTTTCCCGCGCAATATTAAAGGCGCGTGCAAATTGACGATAGAAATCCGTCTGATCCTCTATTTCATCAAAATCAAAAGTATAAATACTATTCATTGCCAGCCACCCAGCGCGCACAGGCGGCGAGTGCCGCCGCTGATGTTTATAATCCCCCCAGATGCAGGGTTTTCACTTCCAGGAACTCTTCCAGCCCCAGCACCGAGCCTTCACGACCAAGGCCTGACTCTTTCACGCCACCGAAGGGGGCGACCTCGGTCGAGACCGCACACTCATTAACGCCAATCATGCCGCTTTCAATGGCCTGTGAGACACGGAATACGCGCGCCAGATTTTGCGTATAGAAATACGCGGCAAGCCCGAACGGCGTATCGTTGGCGCGGCGGATCACTTCCTCTTCCGAGGTAAAACGGAAACAGGCAGCCAGCGGCCCAAAGGTTTCTTCGGCGGCCAGTTTCATGCCATCGCTACAGTCGCCGAGCACCGTCGGCTCCCAGAAGTTACCGCCCAGCGCATGGGCTTTGCCGCCAGCCAGCACTTTCGCGCCCTTCGCCACGGCGTCCTCAACGTGTTCACGGACTTTATCCACCGCAGAGGATTCGATCAGCGGGCCGACCACCACCCCTTCTTCAACGCCATTGCCCACTTTCAGGGCGCTGACGGCACTGGCGAGTTTACCGACAAAGGCGTCATAGACGGACTCATGAATATAGAAACGGTTGACGCTGACGCATACCTGCCCGGCGTTACGGAATTTATTGGCAATCGCCCCCTGCACCGCAGCGTCAATATCAGCATCTTCGAAGACGATATAAGGCGCGTTACCGCCCAGTTCCATCGACACTTTTTTCATGGTTTCCGCAGCGTTACGCATCAGCGTTTTGCCGACCGCCGTCGATCCAGTAAAGGAGATTTTGCGTACTTCCGGGCTGGCCATGATGGCATCGCTGATCTCCGCGGTAGTGCCCGCTACGGCGTTAAGCACGCCATCCGGTACTCCCGCTTTTTTCGCGAGCTGGATCAGGGCAAAGGCGCTGAGCGGCGTATTATTTGCAGGTTTGATCAAGGCAGTACAACCTGCCGCCAGCGCCGGGCCAAGCTTACGGGTCAGCATGGCCATCGGGAAGTTCCACGGCGTGATCGCCGCCACCACGCCAACAGGTTCGCGGGTGGCAAAAATACGCGAGCCGGCTTTGGCGGGCGGAATGATTTCACCGTTAGCGCGCTTGGCCTGCTCGGCAAACCACTGAATAAAGCTGGCGGCATAGTCCACTTCGCCTTCAGCCTCTTTCAGTGGCTTACCCTGCTCGGCAGTCATCAGCTGTCCGAGCCAGGTTTTGTTCTCGATAATCAGTTCATACCAGCGGTAGAGGATGGTGGAGCGTTCTTTGGCCGTTTTTGCACGCCACGCGGGAAAGGCACGACTGGCCGCAGCAATGGCCTCTTCCGTCTCTTTTTTACCGGCTTTGGCGACCTTTGCGATCACCTCCCCCGTTGCGGGGTTCGTCACCTCAAACGTGGTTTCCAGGGTTTTCCATACACCATCAACAAAATAGCCTGTCTGAAATAGCGCGTGATCCTGCAGTGCCTGCGTTGCCATATGTCCTCCTGATCCTCGATTTTCGGGCAATAACATTAAGTATAGCCATAAAAAAACCGACGCTTCTGGCGTCGGTTTGTCGGCTTAACTATCGGTCAGTGCATGCTGATATTTGTGGAGCATATCCACCAGCCGCTTCACGGGATGCGTCACCTGATCCGGTGCGGACCAGTTGCGCAGCTTCTCCTGATAGACATCAAGCTCTGCCAGCAACTGCGTAAAGTAGTGCCGCCGTTTGTGATCGCTGGTGGCAGACATGACCTGATCCGCAGTGTGCCGCAACTGGCGATGCCAGGCGGACAGATCGGCATTCACCGGCACCGGCGCGTCACGCAACCGCTGGTGCGCGATAATCAGCGTCAGCGCCAGACGGAATTTTGCGACATCGTCCGGGAATTTGCTCAGCAGTAAAAACAGCTGCTGATACAGCGCCGGCAGATGGTTTTCTTTACGCCGGGCGGTATTGGTGGTCAGCGAGGAGACCGCAGCAGACATAAACTGATTGAGCAGCATCCGTCCGGTGCGGGCGCGGGAGTTGTCCCGGATCAGCACGATGACGGTGAACGCCAGGATACACCCCACAATCTGCCCCAGCGCGCTGTCCAGAAAGCGGCTGAACTCAAAGGTCATCGGGTTATCCAGCACGATAATGTTAATGGTGCTTGCCAGCGCCCCCAGCGATCCCAGCCGCCGTTTCTGTACCTCAATACCAATAAAGAAGGCCATTACCGCGAGGCTGATACATAACAGCAGCATGCTTTGTTGCGTTGAGGGGAGCACGACGAGGAAATAGAACGCCCCTAAGGGAAGCGCCGCCAGCGTCCCGTAGACAAAATCGACCGCCACCATGCGCGGGTTAGGCAAACGCATCGCCAGCGAGGTCACCACAGCGATCATAACCATCGCGCCATTACCGGATGTCCAGCCGGTCCACAGCCAGAACAGGGTGCCAAGAATACAGGAGATGGTGGTGCGCCAGAAGTTAACCATCGCATGATGGCGCTCGGCGGAACCGGCTTTCACCACCGTTTCACCATCCAGCACCTCTTCTTCCGTGGCGCTGATTTTGGTATTGCTGATCACGCCGCGCTTGAGCAGCAGATAACGTGTCGCAGCCCCTACCCAACTGTAGATGGTCACCGGCGTATCGCGCTCGCCGGTCCAGATGATCACCCGGCGCATACGTTTGAGCTGTTTATGCACGTCCTGCACGGTTTCCACCGGCTCCGCAAAGAGCTCGCGGAAAGTATCCGTCACCGCTTCCGGGCGGGTGTTCTGAATAAGCCAGGTCTCACAGGCCTGAGTGATCAACGTCAGCGACAGGGTATTAATCGCTTTTAACCGCCGGTTTGCCCGTGTCCAGCGCGAGGATTCCATATTCAGATTGCTGCGCATGCCTTCGAGCGCGTTAGTACGACGCACCAGCGCGCCCCAGGCTTTATCCATCTCTTCGCCGCTACCATGCATGATGCACAGCTGCATCAGCTGGTATTGCGCCACCAGCAGACTGTCGAGTTCGCGGTCGATCTCCTGTTTGATCGAGCGCGGCGAAAACAACAAATCCGCCACGATGGCGCAGACGATCCCCAGCACAATCTCGCTGCAACGCTCCACGGCAAACTGCGGCGTCAGCAGCGGTTCATACTGAATGGTGATCACAATGATCAGCGCGGTATAGCCCGCCAGCCCCCAGGCATAGGAGTTTTCAACGCGCACCAGCGAAGAGGCCCAGGTACAAAACCCGGCCCAGATACAGCACACCACCAGCATCAGCAATGGCGCACGGATCATCAGAATAATGATGGTCAACGCCGCCACACAGCCGATAAAGGTGCCGATAATACGCAACATCCCACGGTAGCGGATCGCGCCAGAATAGGGTTCCCCCCCTGCCGCAAAGGCCGGACCTGCGGCGACAATCGCCGCCGTCAGCACCGCCCAGCGCGGGGTTTCGAGCTGGAAGTGAAACCCGACAAACAGCGCCAGCACAATGGCGCACGCCAGTTTCAGGGCGAAGCGGATGTGCTGGGTGGCGATGGAAAAAATACCCATCATGCTTAACCGAACTCACGCAGACGGTGAGCCATTTTGCGGAAGAAGGAGTCCTGGCTTTCATCCCGGTCTTTTTCGCCAGTGATCACTACCGTTGCGGTTGTCCCCGCCGGCCAGAGATTCTCTTTCTGATCGTCAAGGCGAATACGCACCGGCACGCGCTGCGCCAGACGGACCCATTCCAGATTGGAATCAATGGTCGCCATGCCTTTGGCGTCACGGCTGCTGCTGGCGTTGGTGACCCCGGCGGCTACGCTGTCTACGGTACCCTTGATCACCCGGTTACTGCCGAGCGGGGTAATTTCGGCACGATAACCCGCGCGCACGCCTTCCAGCTTCGTCTCTTCCATGTAAGCAAGCACATAGAAGGAGTTCTGTTTCACCAGTGCTACCGCCGTCGAGCCGCGGGTAATGAATTCCCCGGTATAGACGTTAAGGTTGGTGATCCAGCCTGCGGCCGGGGCGCGGATAATGGTACGTTCGAGATCCAGTTTTGCCAGGTCCAGCGTCGCCTGGGCTTTCGCCTGCTGGTGGATCACCGTCTGCAAGACGTTGTTGGACTGGTCGATCTCCTCGCGGGACATCGCCTGAATGCCTAATTTATTCCGGCGTCCGGCTTCGCGGCGTTTTTCACTTGCCAGCGCGCGGTAGTACGCCACGTCAGCCTCCGCTTCCTCGACGGCTTTTTGATAGCGCGGCTGATCGATGGTGAACAGCACCTGGTCTTTTTGCACCAGTTGGTTATCGTGTACCTTCACATCGGTGATCAGCCCCGCGACATCCGGCGCGATAGCGACCACATCGGCGCTAAAACGCGCATCACGTGTCCATGGCGATTCGGTGTAATAGACCCATGCGCGAAAGATGGCGATAAATGCCAGAATAACCATCACCACGGTGATGGCGGTACGGGTAAAATTTCTTGTTAGTGTTTTCACATCTACCTCAGTCGAACAGGCGCGTCAGTAAATAAAATAAGCAGCAATATAGCGCTGTATTAAACAATGCCGGGTGCCAGACAAAGTCATAGATCCCGGTCGGGAGCAACAGACGGCGCACCAGCCAGAAAAGCGCCAGTGATATAAGTAACTCAAAGAATATCGGTGGGAACGACAGACCGAACACCACGACCACGGGAAACAGACTCATGTTGACCTTGATTAAAGCGTGCAGGAGACAAGTATTATTCACGTCACCGCAGGAATAAGGGCCAGAAAAGCCAGGCGAGAGTGACGTATCTATTATTCAGCTAACTATATATTAGCCTAACTGTTATGCTGTTATCTATATAGTGTGATCTAAATCACTTTTAAGCCAGAGTGAACAATGGAACGATTAAAACGCATGTCGGTGTTCGCCCGGGTCGTCGAACTGGGGTCATTTACCGCCGCCGCACGGCAGCTGCATATGAGTGTTTCTTCTATCAGCCAGACCGTCTCGAAACTGGAAGATGAGTTGCAGGTAAAGCTGCTTAACCGCAGCACCCGTAGCCTGGCGTTGACCGAAGCCGGTAAGATTTATTATCAGGGCTGCCGCCGAATGCTGCATGAAGTGCAGGACGTGCACGAACAATTGTATGCCTTTAATAACACGCCCATCGGCACGCTGCGCATCGGTTGTTCTTCAACTATGGCACAAAATGTTCTCGCCGGGATGACTGCGCAGATGCTGAAGGATTACCCTGGGCTGACGGTGAATCTGGTTACCGGCATCCCCGCGCCAGATCTGATTGCCGACGGGCTGGACGTGGTGATCCGCGTAGGTGCCTTGCAGGATTCGAACCTTTTCTCGCGTCGACTGGGGACAATGCCGATGGTGGTGTGCGCCGCGAAAAGCTACCTGACGCAGTTCGGCACGCCGGAGAAACCGGCGGATTTGACTAATCACTCGTGGCTGGAATATAGCGTACGACCGGATAACGAATTCGAGCTGATCGCCCCCGAGGGATTATCCACCCGGCTGATCCCGCAGGGCCGCTTTGTGACAAACGATCCGATGACGCTGACCCGCTGGCTGACTGCCGGTGCCGGGGTGGCCTATGTGCCGCTGATGTGGGTGATCGACGAGATCAATCGCGGCACGCTGGAGATCTTATTCCCGCGCTACCAGTCAGATCCGCGTCCGGTGTACGCGCTCTATACCGAAAAAGACAAGCTGCCGCTCAAGGTACAGGTGTGTATTAACTATCTGACGGATTATTTTGTTGAGGTCGCTAACCTGTTTCAGGCGATGCGCGGGCGGGCGAAGGAGAAATAATGTCGGGACGTTGTCGGGTGGCACTGCGCTTACCCGACCTACAAATGGTGTAGGCCGGGCTATTTACGCAATGAATTACGCCGTACCGCCTACGGTCAGGTTATCCACTTTCAGCGTCGGCTGACCCACGCCCACCGGCAGACTCTGCCCTTCTTTGCCGCATACGCCGACGCCGCTGTCGAGTTGCAGATCGTTACCGACCATCGACACCTGCTGCATGGCTTCGATACCGGAGCCGATCAGCGTTGCACCTTTTACCGGCGTCGTCACTTTACCGTTTTCAATCAGATACGCTTCAGACGTCGAGAATACGAATTTGCCGGAGGTGATATCCACCTGGCCGCCGCCAAAGTTCGGCGCGTAGATGCCGTATTCAACAGACTCGATGATCTCCTGCGGCGTGGATTTCCCGGCCAGCATGTAGGTATTGGTCATGCGCGGCATTGGTAAATGTGCGTAAGATTCGCGGCGGCCGTTGCCGGTTGGCGCGACACCCATCAGGCGCGCGTTCAGCTTGTCCTGCATATAACCTTTCAGCACGCCGTTTTCGATCAGCACGTTGTACTGGCCTGGCGTACCTTCATCATCAATCGCCACTGAACCGCGACGATCGTGCATCGTGCCGTCATCAACAATGGTACAGAGTTCAGACGCTACCAGTTTCCCCATCTGTCCGCTGAATACCGAGGTACCGCGGCGGTTGAAGTCGCCTTCCAGACCGTGACCCACCGCTTCGTGCAGCAGTACGCCCGGCCAGCCTGCGCCCAGAACTACCGGCAGCGTACCGGCAGGCGCCGCCACGGCTGAGAGATTAACCAGCGCCATACGCACAGCTTCTTTCGCCCACGCATCCGCACGGACTTCACCGCCCGCATCGGCGAGGAACCATTCATAGCCGAAACGACCGCCACCGCCACTGGAGCCACGCTCGCGTTTGCCCTGATCTTCCACCTGGACGCTGACCGACAGACGAACCAGCGGACGGACATCCGCCGCCAGCGTACCGTCGGTGGCGGCCACCAGGATCAGTTCATAGACGCCGGTGAGGCTGGCATTCACTTCCTGTACACGGGAATCAGCAGCACGAGCCACGGCATTCACGCGGCGTAAAATGTCGAGCTTCTCTTCGCGGGTCATGCTTTGCAGCGGATCGACGCTGGTATAGAGCGCACCATATTCCACCGCGCCCAGCGTTTTCACTTTGCCATCGCCAGTGTCGCGCACGATAGTACGTGCCGCCTGCGCGCTCTGTTCCAGCGCCAGCAGACTGATTTGATCGGCGTAAGCAAAGCCCGTTTTTTCGCCGCTGACCGCCCGCACGCCGACGCCCTGGTCGATGTGATACGAGCCATCTTTAATAATGTTGTCTTCTAAAACCCAGGACTCGTGATAGCTCGACTGGAAATAGAGATCGCCGTAATCAAGACGGCGCTCGGCCAGTTGGCCAAGAATGGAAAACAGATCCTGATGATTCAGGCCATTCGCCGTTAGCAATTGTTCACTAACCAGATTCAAACTCGTCATGTTGCTACTCTTTGGTTGCCGCCAGGTTAGCGGTAGAAATCATATCTATTGAGAGTGAGGCAATTACTCGCCCCCGTCAAATCATTGCTTAGCCGGGCTGCGCGGCTGACGCAGCACTTCATTAATTTGTGGTTTATCCATGGTGCCGGTGATCTGGTAGCGCAGGATGGAGACTTTATTCCACAATGGCCCCAGCACTTTACTGGCGGCAAAGACCGCGGCGCCAACGATGGGGTTAACCGCAAAGGCCGCCGCCACGCCAACGGTGGCGGAGATTTCCGGTGCGACCACGGCTTCCACGTCAAGCTTACGGCGAACCAGATCCACCGACCCTTTCATGGCGATATCGGCTTCCAGCCCGTCCACCAGCGTATCATCGGTGTGCATCACGCCATCTTTGATCCAGGCGGTACTGCGGATCGAGTCAAAATAGAACCCTTCGCTGAAGGTATCGCTGAAATCAAACCGCAGCTTGCGCAGCAGCGCATCGAAGCTGACCAGCCGCAGCAGCTGTCCGGCACGTCCGGTGCTGACATCGGCGATCTGGCCATTGCCCAGTCGGGTGCGCAAAATGCCGTTGAGGGATGCCTCTTCCGGCTTCCAGGGCGGGTTACGCCAGTGCAGATCGTAATCAACATCAAAAGGCGCGTCCCGCAGCGGCGTGACAACACCAAAGAAATTGGTTGCCGCGTCGACCTTGTTACCCTTCAGTCGTCCCTTAATAGAGGTGCGTTCGGCATCGGCGCGGTTGACCCATTCGCCGTTCGCCGTCAGACGGGCAAAGCCGGTATCCAGCAACCCGTTTTTCAGGGTTAAGGTATCACCGTTGATGGTGAAGTCGCCGTCAAGCCGTCCGTATTTTTGCCCCCAGAACCAGCACTCGGCACAGCGTAACTGGAGATCGGGCCAGCCGCTGAAATCAATCTGTCGTTTGGTGAGCAGCGTCGTCGGCGAGAGCGGATCGCGCTCGGCCGCCGTCGGGTTGTAATAGAGATAGCGGATCGCCGCCAGCCACGGCGCATTATCCAGCAGCGTGACGGTGGCATTGACTTCACGCCCCTGCGCCTCAACTTTCGAACCGCCCGCTACCGGTTGCTTCACGATACTCAGGTTATTCCACTGCTGGCCGCCAAGGGTCAGAGCCGGGGTGCGCAGGGTGATATTTTCCGGGAACGCCGTCGCGCTACTGACGTTTGTCGCCACGCCCTGCTGGAACAGCGCCAGCCATTGCGCGCCATCCAGCGGCGGCAGGTTCAGTTCCACGCCTGCGGTTTCCGGCAGTGGCGGCAGGGTCCGGCTTTCCGAGGTCCAGATAGCGCGATCCAGCGTCAGCTTCTTACTCAGCAGCCAGCGACTGTTGAAATGGCTGTCGCTGCCTGCTTTCCCCGTCAGATCGAAGTGGCGCAGGTCGCCGTCCACTTTTACCGTTAACGGCAGCGGCTGACCGGCGGCTTTTTCCAGCGGCGACGGCAGACGACTGGCGATATTTTTTAAGTCGCCTTTAATATCCACGTTGTAGCGTGCGTCGGCGTGATAAGGCAGCTCAATGCCCACCTTGCCATTCCAGGCAGCGCTACCGCTGACGGCATCCCGCAGCTGTTTCGGCAGCGCGTCGATACCGGCTGGCTGCCAGTTCCCGTCCAGATCTACCGCCACCTGATAGGCTTTCTCGCCTTCGGTGGTGGTGAAGCTGACGTTAAGCGGCTGATTAAACCAGCGGGCGGTGAGCGGCTCGCTTTTCAGATTGCCGTTCTCAAAGCTGAACTGACCATTCAAGTTGTGCAAGGTGCTGTTCAGCGGCTTGATGAACAGGCTGTTGTTCTTCAGCCGGACATCGCCTTTGGCCGTCGTCATTTCACCATCGAGCGGAATATCCAGATGTAAGCGAGCGCTTACATCGCCATCAAGCTGAAGTTCTTCCAGCGTGGCGCCTAAAGATTCTTTAAGCGGCGTGTCGTTAAAGTACGGCCCGACCGCTTTTCCCGGCCCGCTGATATCGGCATCGATCAGCAATTTTTCTTTCAGGTAATCGGGGATCACCGCCCGCAGATTACGGCCTTTAACGCCGCCCAGACTGACTTCGTCGGTCTTCATCCACAGGCCGTCATTAAGGAAATCCAGCTCCATATCGAGATTTTTAAGCGCCGGCCAGCCAGGCTGAAATGCAAAGGTGGCGTTACGCAGCGGCACCAGCACTTCAAACTGGCCTTCGTTATGTTTATACGGGAACAGGTGCGGGTTCCCGCCGTAGACCAGGGTCGCGTTATCCACCTGACCGCCCTGGATGGCGCCGCTCAGGTAATCCACTAGCGCTTTCCCCATCAGGTTTTCCGGGAAGTAGCGCCAGGCCTGTCCGGCATCGTCGGTGCTGATCCCGGCAAGTATGCCAAGCCAGGGTTCAGCACCGGCGGGTTGCAGATAACGGAAATCGCCGCGCGCATGCACGCCGGTGCCTTTCACATCAATCTGTCGGCCATCAAGCTGAAAACCTTTCTCATTTTTCAGCCAGTTAAGGGTAACGTCGCCCTTTTCGATTTCCAGCGGCGCACGGAACACCGTCTTGTACGGCATTTTGGCCTGGTTGATGCTGGCGGTCAGCCTGCCATCTTCCACGCTGCCGGAAAGCGTACCGGTAAAGTGCTCAACGCCCGGCAGCATTTTCCACTGTTGCCAGGCAAGATCGTGCCAGTTGGCCTGAAAACGGGTTTTGTCGGTGGCCTGTAAGGGAATATCCAGCGCCAGCTTTTCCACCAGCCCGGTCGGCTGCATGGCGCGCCAGATCTCACCAAGCGCCGGAGAAATTTTTTCGGCAATCGGCAGCAGCCCGTCCAGCCCGTTCAGTTCAAGATGGCTGGCGCGTACCCGCAGCTCGTCGCTACGGATACCGTTCGCGCCACCCGCTTCCTGTGCTGGCACCCAGGCCAGCGACAGCGCGCCTTTTGGCCAGGGTTTATCATCCATGGTGATACGGGTTTCGGGAATATCAAACTGCCAGCCCTGCTGCTGGCGGCTGACGTGCGCCGTCAGATTATCCACAGACAACTGGTGCGGCTGGGTCTCGCCTTTCCAGCTGGCCCCGCCCTGTTTGAGCCAGACATCCCCGCCGGACACTTCGCCTTTGCTCAGCGTCAACCAGCCTTCAAGGCTAAAGCGGGCCGTTTGCAGGGCTACGTTGTCCTGCATCCATTTACCAAGCCAGGGTTTGACGTCAATATCATCGGCCTGAAGCCATACGCGGCCACGGTTCAGCAGCCCCTCGTCGTCACGCAGATCCATACGTACTTTCATTACGCCGTGCTGGCCAGTCAGACTGGAGAGACTGACTTCGCCTTCGGCGCGATGGCGATCTTTGTCGTTGAGCCACGTCAGCTGCGGCACCGCCAGTTCGGCACGCTGGCCGGAGGGGGTGAGAAAACTGATATGGCTGTCGCGCAGATCGAAATGGTCGAACTGGCGGAGGAACAGATCGCTCAGGCGGTTTGTTTCCAGACCGTCGCTGTCATTGCTCTGTTGCAGGGGGGTATTGGTGCGAACCTGAAACTGATAAAAGGTGAGGTCGCGGAACTGCCAGCGCAGGTGCAGCAGGCTTTGCCAGACGTCGAGCGCCAGCGTGACCCGCTCAATGGACACCTCGCCACCGTCTTTCATTTTGGCGTGAATGCCGCGCACGTCGAGCGTCGGGCCGAAGTTTTGCCAGTTGGCGGTAGCCTGCTTTGCCTCAACCGGTACGCCGGTGGAGGATTCGATTTTCGCAAGGATAGCCGGACGCCAGCTATCCAGATGCGGCAGCAACAGACGCAGGCCGCTTACCAGCAGCGCGATGATGACCACCAGCGTCGCCCCAGTCAGCAGCAATATCCCCGGCAGTCGCCTCACGCATCTCTCCTTGTCAGCCCGCTCAGCAGGCCTTGATCGTGTCGCAGCATGCTACGAATTACATCATCACTACATCAAACTGCTCTTGATTATAGAGCGGTTCAATCTGCACTTTGACCTGTTTGCCGACAAAGATTTCAACTTCCGCCAGCGCGTGGGACTCTTCGCTTTTCAGCGCTTCCGCCACCGCCGGAGAAGCATAGACCAGGAAACGATCGGAATCATATGCATGATGCACACGGACAATTTCGCGCATGATTTCATAGCACACGGTTTCCACGGTTTTCACCGTCCCGCGGCCGTGACAGGTCGGGCATTCGTGGCACAACACATGCTCGACGCTTTCGCGGGTGCGTTTGCGGGTCATCTCGACCAGACCGAGCTGCGAGAAACCGTTGATGCTGGTTTTCACGCGATCCTTACTCAGCGCCTGTTCCAGGGAGTGCAGGACGCGACGGCGGTGATCTTCATTATTCATATCGATGAAGTCGATAATGATAATGCCGCCAAGATTGCGCAGACGAAGCTGGCGGGCGATGGCCTGCGTCGCTTCGATATTGGTGTTAAAGATGGTGTCGTCAAGATTACGGTGACCGACAAAGGCCCCGGTATTGATGTCGACGGTGGTCATCGCTTCCGTTTGATCGATGATCAGATAACCGCCGGACTTCAGTTCGACCTTGCGCTCCAGCGCGCGCTGAATTTCGTTTTCGACGTCAAAGAGATCGAAAATCGGCTGACGCCCACTGTAATGCTCCAGCTTACTGGTCATCTCCGGGATGTATTCCGCGGTGAATTCCAGCAGCGCTTCGAAAGTCAGACGGGAATCGACGCGAATGCGATCGAGGTGTGCATCGGCAAAATCGCGCAACACACGCTGGGCCAGCGCCAGTTCGCCATACATCTGATAACGCGTCTGCGGGCGCTTTTTGCGCTCCATGACTTTTGTCCACACGCGCTTAAGGTAGGCCGCATCAGAAGCCAGATCGTCTTCGCACACGCCTTCTGCGGCGGTACGGATGATAAAACCGCCCTGCTCATCGCAATATTCAGCCACCACGCGCTTTAAACGCTCGCGCTCGGTTTCGCTTTCAATACGTTGGGACACGCCGACGTGAGACGCGCCTGGCATAAAGACCAGGTAACGGGATGGCAGGGTGATGTCAGTGGTCAGACGCGCGCCCTTGGTGCCGAGCGGATCTTTCACCACCTGCACCATCAGATCCTGTCCCTGACGCACCAGCTCTGAAATGTCGCGGACGGTGAAGTTTTTCTGCTCTTCCCCTGCCACGCATTCGGTATGCGGCATGATGTCGGAAGCGTGTAGAAACGCCGCCTTGTCGAGACCAATATCTACAAAAGCCGCCTGCATGCCGGGCAGCACACGGCTCACGCGACCTTTGTAGATATTGCCGACTATTCCACGCCGCGCTTCACGCTCAATGTGAATTTCCTGCAAAATGCCGCCATCAATGTACGCCACGCGTGTTTCTGATGGCGTTACGTTTACCAACAATTCAGCCGTCATCTTTATCTCTTCCCTCACGCAGTGCGTTAAAATTGCTCAGCAATTCATAGGTTTCTACCAGTGGTAAGCCGACAACAGCGTGGTAACTGCCGTTTATGCGTCGCACAAAGCAGCCGCCCAGTCCCTGGATCCCGTAGCCGCCCGCTTTATCCATCGGTTCACCGCTGGCGATATACGCCATGATCTCATCGTCAGAGAGTACTCTGAATGTCACTTCTGTTACTACCAGACAGTCAAGAATGTGCTGGCGATCGGCCAACGCTACGGCGGTCATCACCTGGTGTGTTTGCCCTGAAAGCTGATGCAACATCTTAGCAGCATGAGAGGTATCCTGCGGTTTTTCCAGCACTTCGCCATTTAAAATGACAATGGTATCAGCGCCGAGCACCGGCAAATCTCGCGTAGCTTGCGCCACGCCAGCCTGGGCTTTTTCCCGCGCCAGACGCACCACGTACTGCTGCGCACTTTCCTGCGCGTGTCGGCACTCTTCTGTGCCGGGCAGAATACGTTCAAATGAGACGCCCAGTTGCGTGAGCAGTTCCTGACGACGGGGAGAGCCGGAGGCGAGATAGAGATCTGTCATAACACCCTTTTATTGCACTGCAAACTGCTGGCGAATTTTACGCATCAGCAGGAAAAGCCATGGCCAGAGTACACCGTTAACCACGCTGCTCCAGAACACTTCGGGTCTGAAAGAGACGTTGATCACCAGGAATTCAGCCCAGAACACGATCACCTCAGTGGCAAGCGACAACAGCATCACCACCAGCGCCTGCTGCCAGAGCGCAAGGTTACGGAAAAGCTGGAATTTGAATGCCACGAGGTAAGCAATGATGCTCAGCGACAGGGCCCGCACGCCAAGCGTCGAACCGCTGATGAGATCCAGTATGGCACCTACGGCTAAACCTGTACCCACATTCACGCGGTGCGGCAGGGCGAGGATCCAGTAGAGCAGGATCAGCAGTACCCAGTTAGGCCGGTAGGCAATGATGTCATCCGGCCAGGGCATAATCTGCAACAAAAGCGCGATGAGAAACGAGAGCCAGATCACCCAGCGTCCCTGGCTACGATAACTGGCCACTATTGCCCTCCCGGCGCTGTACCCGCAGGCTGAGACAGCCCGGTTGCAGGTGCAGGCACGGGCGCAGGCGGCCCCATCGAGTCAGGCGCAGGTAATACCTGAGGCATCATCTGCATCAGACGTTCGTTGGCAACGCGATGTACCTCTTCCGGCGTCATCGGGTTAGCCCCGTTACGGTCGGCACCCCACAGCAGCAGCAGATAGCGTAAACGCTGTAAACCTGCGGTTGGTCGCGCCTGGATCACGGTATAAGCCCGTTGCGTATCCAGCTTAACAGACGACACGACACCCACCGGATAGCCTTCCGGGAAACGTCCGCCCAGACCGGAGGTGACCAGCACGTCGCCGACACGGATATCGGTATTGGCGGGCAGGTGCTCCAGTTGCAGATCGTCGGTACAGCCGTTACCGGCCGCAATGACGCGGATATCGTTACGCAAAACCTGGATAGGCAGCGCGTGGGTGGCATCACAGATCAGCAGCACGCGGCTGGTGAGTTTCGCCACGGCGACCACCTGGCCGACCACGCCCTTATCGCTGATCACCGGCTGGCCTTCGTAAACGCCGTTCACGCTGCCTTTATCAATAACCACCTGATCGCTGTAAGGGTCATTAACCGTCGAGATGACCTGCGTCACCATCTTTTGTTCATCCTGGCGCAGCGGTGAACCCAGCAGCTCGCGCAGACGCGCGTTCTCCTGTTTGTACTGCCCCAGCATCAGCAGCTCGCTGTTTTTCAGCAGCAGTTCCTGGCGCAGCGCCCGGTTTTCAAGTTCGAGTTGGTCACGTGAAGCCAGCGTTTGCGATACGCTGTCGAGTAAGGCACGGGGACCATTTGAGACAAAGTAGAAAGGACTGACGGCGGTATCCATGTACGTTCGGATCTGACTGAACGCACCCAGGCGGCTGTCGGCGATAATGACACCAAGCGCAACCAGTACCGCCAGGATAAGGCGAATCTGTAGCGACGGGCCACGGCTAAAAATTGGCTTCATAGGCTATGCGTATTCTCAGGCCGGACAGATCCGAAGCCGCGTCACCGCCGCTTCGGATCTGACGCCGACTATTCTTCGCTGAACAAATCGCCGCCGTGCATGTCGATCATTTCCAGCGCCTTGCCGCCGCCACGCGCGACGCAAGTCAATGGATCTTCTGCAACTACGACAGGAATACCTGTCTCTTCCATTAACAGGCGGTCAAGGTTACGCAGCAACGCGCCGCCACCGGTCAACACCATACCGCGCTCGGAGATGTCAGAAGCCAGTTCCGGCGGGCACTGTTCCAGTGCAACCATTACCGCGCTGACGATACCCGTCAGCGGTTCCTGCAGCGCTTCAAGGATTTCGTTAGAGTTCAGGGTAAAGCCGCGCGGCACGCCTTCTGCCAGGTTACGACCACGCACTTCGATTTCGCGCACTTCGTCACCCGGGTAAGCCGAACCAATTTCATGCTTGATACGCTCAGCTGTTGCTTCACCAATCAGCGAGCCGTAGTTACGACGCACATAATTAATGATGGCTTCATCGAAGCGGTCGCCGCCGATACGCACAGACGAGGAGTACACCACGCCGTTCAGGGAGATAACGGCCACTTCCGTAGTACCGCCACCGATATCCACTACCATGGAACCCGTTGCTTCTGAGACCGGCAGGCCAGCACCAATTGCGGCAGCCATCGGCTCTTCGATCAGAAAGACTTCACGGGCGCCTGCGCCTTGTGCGGATTCGCGGATAGCACGACGCTCAACCTGGGTTGCGCCAACCGGCACACACACCAGCACACGCGGGCTTGGACGCATAAAGCTGTTGCTGTGCACCTGTTTGATGAAGTGCTGCAGCATTTTTTCCGTCACGAAGAAGTCAGCGATAACGCCGTCTTTCATCGGGCGAATAGCCGCAATGTTTCCCGGCGTACGGCCAAGCATCTGTTTAGCTTCATGACCAACCGCAGCGACGCTTTTCGGGGAACCAGCACGATCCTGACGAATAGCCACAACCGAAGGCTCATTCAATACGATGCCTTGTCCTTTTACATAAATAAGGGTATTCGCGGTACCCAGGTCAATGGACAAGTCATTGGAAAACATGCCACGAAATTTTTTCAACATACTGAGGGATAATCCTGAAAGCTGGGGCGGAAAAATAAAATCCGCTTACTTTACCAACCACACGCAGCAGCGACAAGGCGCAAAAATCGACGGCTACGGTGAAAATTAGTGCAGTTTGTGTCCTTGAGTTACAAATCGACCTGACTCCTTCAGGACAGATAGAGACCGCAGCGTTCCTCGCTATCACTTTGCAACCAGTCTAAGGTCATTCACTGGCTTTTTTACTGCACGAACTGGCGGGCAGACATGCACACCCCCACAAGATACAGCGCGCGTTATTCTACGTGAAATAACGTCAAACGGCAGGTCAAACAGAGTATCTTTGTGAATATTTTTTCACTTCTGTGTCAAGCGGCATCGACGAGGCAAAAAAATCGCCCTGTCCGCCTGCCACTCCGCGCTCAACCAGGGTCTGCCATTCGCTTTTCGACCGGATCCCGGTGGCGAAGACACGCGTCTGCGTTCCCTTACACGCCTCAACCAGACTCTGTACCAGCAGCTGGTTTTCAGTGCGCTTGCCAATATTACGGACCAGACTCGGATGGAGCTTCAACAATTCGACATCCAGCGCCTTGATCCAGCTGGTACTCACCAGCGTTAAACCCGCCTGCGCCACAACGATCCGTGCGCCTAATGCTGTCATTAATCGCACGACCGGCTGTAAGCGGCTGATGTGTTGACAAACATCTGCCTCTGCAAGTTCAAAAATAATCCGTTTCCGCTGTGATTTTTCACATTGCATCAGCGTATCCCGCAGCCAGCGCTGGAATTGCGGGCGGATCAGCGCCTCTACGGTGATCGGCAGTGCAAGGCTCTCTTCAGGCCAGAAACGTAAGAAGGGTATCAGCCGGGAAATCTGCTGGCGGTCATACTCCTCCGCGAGGCCAAACTGCAACACCATGGGCATATATTCCGCGGGGATCACCTCCTGATCGCCATCAAAAATGCGGCACATCAGTTCCCGGTGGTGCACCCGTCCATCGCGGGTAACGGCGGGTTTCTGGTAAAAGCGCGGACCGCCGCGGCTGAGCATTTGTTCGATCAGAGTGCGCCAGCGAACATTGCCGCGCCCTTTCTCCGGTAGCTTATCGTCCCACACCGCCCAGCTGTTCCCCCCCTGCAGGACGGCGTTGCGGGTGGCGGCTTCGGCGTGTTCCATAACCTGCTCAGTAGATTGCCCGCCGCGCCAGGCGCAAATGCCGATGTGGATCATGTCATCCCGGTCGAGCATTTTTGACGGCGGCAGCGCATCCACGGATTTGAGCAACTGGGCGGCGATACTCTCTGACTCTTTTAACGTCCGGTGCGAGAGTAAGACGGCGAAGTCGTTACGCTGATAGCGGGCCAGCAGCGCGCCGGGATAACGCAGTATAAAGGTGGACAGTAAATTAATGAGGACAAACAGGTTCTCTTCGGTGGCGGCCGCGCCCCATTTATCGCGCAGAGAATCAAAATCCGGCAAACGGATCAACATCACTACGCCATGCGCCCCGACGTTTTCCTGATCGTCCAGCAGGGTCGCCAGTTGGTTATCAAAGAACAGTCGGTTGCTGAGCCCCGTTTTGGTGTCCTGTGCGACATAGGAGCGGATCAGCGTATCCATATGACTGCGCTGGTCCGCCGCGCTCTGGATCTCCGTTAACAAGACATCCAGTGCGCTGCTGGTGCGCGACGGCCATTCATGAACGCTACCGCGCACCTGGGCTCCGCGCTCACCGTTAAGGATCCTGACCGAGCGGTTTTCCAGCAGTTCCTGCCCGGCGAGCTGTCGCCGCAGCCAGCGCACCGCCAGAAAAATAATGATCACCATAAAGCCGATAGCAAGGGTTAACGGCGCGGTAGCCAGCAGGGAATGGAAGTAGTTCACCATCGGATCCTGATACTGCATCGAGATCGTCGTGCCGGGGTTTTTCAGCGAGTGGATGGTGATTTCACGGTATTGCGTGGTGCTGCCCTGCGGGCGATAGACATCTTTTGCCGTCTGATTGATCAGCGTGTGATCGCCCTGTCGGATGACGATGCGGGCAATATCCACCGGCACCATGATTTCATTGAGCTGTTTGCTGAGGACATTTACCGGCGTTGACACGAGGCGGCTATCAATAATGGTCGCCACCGACTGCACGCGGTTGCTGATTTTGTTCTGAATGGCAGAATAAAAGCTGAATGAACAACCTATCAGGGTAACAATAATTGCCAGCCCGGTAAGCAGCGTGACAAAGGCTGAAAATTTCGTCGTTAATCGCATCCCTGAGTTAACTCCGTAGGTTGAAGGGCGCTTTGTGCCGTCATGACATAGTGTAGAGTAAGCGCTAACTTGCAGCAGGAAACGGGATACTATCAAACAAAAGTTAGCAGGCAAATTTTGGTAACACACTCGCGCTGGCGCAACTCATCCGTCATGCTTATATAAAGCAGACGGAGGATGTAATGAAACCACGAAAACTAACAGAAGCAGATGTCACGGCAGAATCGGTATTTATGCTGCAACGACGTCAGGTATTAAAAACGCTGGGCATCAGCGCTACGGCCCTTTCTCTTTCCTCTGCAGCCCATGCTGATCTGCTGAGCTGGTTCAAAGGTAACGATCGTCCCAAAGCCCCCGCCGGGAAGCCGCTGGACTTTAATAAACCTGATGAATGGCAGAGTAAACTTTCTCTGACGCCCGAAGAAAAAGTTACGGGTTACAATAATTTTTACGAATTTGGCCTCGATAAGGCCGACCCGGCGGCAAACGCCGGCAGCATGAAAACCGATCCCTGGACGCTGACCATCAGCGGCGAAGTGGCAAAACCACTGACCCTTGATCATGATGCGTTGACTACCCGTTTTCCGCTTGAGGAGCGCATTTACCGTATGCGCTGCGTGGAGGCCTGGTCCATGGTCGTGCCGTGGATCGGCTTTCCGCTGCACAAGTTACTCGCGCTGGTCGAACCCACCAGCAATGCGAAGTATGTGGCCTTCGAAACCTTATATTCTCCTGACGAGATGCCCGGTCAGAAAGATCGCTTTATCGGCGGTGGCCTGAAGTATCCCTATGTTGAAGGACTGCGTATAGATGAAGCCATGCATCCGCTGACGCTGTTAACCGTCGGCGTCTACGGTAAAGCCCTGCCGCCGCAAAACGGTGCGCCGATACGCCTGACCGTGCCGTGGAAATATGGTTTTAAGGGCATTAAATCCATTGTCAGCATTAAGCTGACCCGCGAACGCCCCCCTACTACCTGGAATCTGTCGGCACCCAACGAATACGGCTTTTTTGCCAACGTGAATCCCCATGTCGATCATCCACGCTGGTCGCAGGCTACGGAACGTTTTATTGGTTCCGGCGGCGTGCTGGATGTCAATCGTCAGCCAACGTTGTTGTTTAATGGCTACGCCGATGAAGTGGCGTCACTGTATAAAGGCATGGATCTGCGGGAGAATTTTTAAATGCGTTTGACGGCAAAACAGATGACGTGGCTGAAAGTGGTGCTGCATCTTGCCGGGCTGTTACCGCTGCTGTGGCTTTTCTGGGCGGCCAGCCAGGGCTATTTCAGTGCCGATCCAGCGAAAGATATTCAACATTTTACCGGCAGGATGGCGTTAAAATTCCTGCTCGGCTCGCTGCTGATCACGCCGCTGGCCCGCTATGCAAAGCAACCGTTGCTGATCCGCACTCGCCGTCTGCTGGGGCTGTGGTGTTTTGCGTGGGCCACTCTGCACCTGGTGAGTTACGTCATGCTGGAGTTGGGTATCAATAATCTCGGCCTGCTGGGCCAGGAACTGGTGTCCCGTCCGTATCTGACGCTCGGCGGTATTAGCTGGCTGATCCTGCTGGCGATGGCGCTGACTTCAACTCAGGCACTGATGCGAAAAATGGGCAGAAACTGGCAACGTCTGCACAATTTCGTTTATCTGGTGGCGATCCTCGCTCCCATTCATTATCTGTGGTCCGTAAAGGTGTTATCTCCGCAACCGATCCTCTATGCTGCCGCCGCGCTGGTGCTTTTAGCCTGGCGTTACAAGAAGTTCCGTCAATGGTGGCAATAGTGTATGGTTCTGTGCACTTTCCCGCAGTTCTTCTGTCATCCGCTGCCATTTACTGGATAGCGGTTGATAATCTTCCCTGATAAGACCAGTATTTAGCTGCCAAATGCTACGAAATCGTTATAATGTGCGACTTTGGTTTTGCCGACAGGGTTTTTAGGACTCTGAAAAGGTGACAACCGGGCAACGAAGGTATATTTTGTATTTTACCGGAGTATTGCAGGAGATAGCAGCACGATGGCGGACAAGTTGCACATTTTGCTCTTAAACGGCCCTAATCTGAATATGCTTGGCACACGCGAGCCAGAGAAGTACGGCACCCTTACGCTTAACGAAATTGTTACGACTTTAAGCCAGGAAGCCGAGGCGCTCAACGTGTCTCTTTCGCATTTACAGTCAAACGCGGAGTACGAACTCATCGACCGTATTCATCAGGCTAAAGACAATGTCGACTATATCCTGATCAATCCGGCCGCGTTTACGCACACCAGCGTCGCGCTTCGTGATGCCCTGCTCGCCGTGAGTATCCCGTTTATCGAGATCCACCTGAGCAACGTGCATGCGCGTGAGCCGTTTCGCCATCACTCCTATCTCTCCGATATCGCTGCTGGCGTCATCTGCGGATTAGGCGCTGACGGTTATACATACGCTTTACAGACGGCGGTAAAACGCTTGTCACAATCACACTAAACAAGAGTACGGAACCCACTCATGGATATTCGTAAGATTAAAAAACTGATCGAGCTGGTTGAAGAATCAGGCATCTCCGAACTGGAAATTTCTGAAGGCGAAGAGTCTGTTCGTATCAGCCGTGCTGCGCCAAACGTGGGTTATCCCATGATGCAGCAGGCTTATGCCGCACCGATGATGCAACAGCCAGCTCTGGCTAACGCTGTTGCACCTGCCGCCACCCCAACAATGGAAGCGCCGGCAGCAGCAGAAATCAGTGGCCACATCGTACGTTCCCCGATGGTCGGGACGTTCTACCGCACCCCAAGCCCGGACGCAAAAGCGTTCATCGAAGTGGGCCAGAAAGTGAATGCGGGCGACACCCTGTGCATCGTTGAAGCCATGAAAATGATGAACCAGATCGAAGCTGACAAATCCGGCGTGGTGAAAGCCATTCTGGTAGAAAGCGGCCAACCGGTAGAATTTGACGAGCCTCTGGTCGTCATCGAATAACGAGGCGAACATGCTGGATAAAATTGTCATTGCCAACCGCGGCGAGATTGCTCTGCGTATTCTTCGTGCCTGTAAAGAACTGGGTATCAAGACTGTCGCTGTGCACTCGACGGCGGATCGCGATTTAAAACACGTATTGCTGGCGGACGAAACGGTCTGTATCGGCCCGGCACCGTCCGTAAAAAGCTATCTCAACATTCCGGCGATCATCAGCGCGGCTGAAATCACCGGGGCAGTAGCCATTCACCCAGGTTATGGCTTCCTCTCTGAGAACGCCAACTTTGCTGAACAGGTTGAGCGCTCTGGCTTTATCTTTATCGGCCCGAAAGCCGACACTATCCGCCTGATGGGCGACAAAGTGTCCGCTATTACCGCCATGAAGAAAGCAGGCGTACCGACCGTACCTGGCTCTGACGGCCCACTGGGCGACGATATGGATGCTAACCGTGCCCATGCAAAACGCATTGGCTACCCGGTGATCATCAAGGCGTCCGGCGGCGGCGGCGGTCGCGGTATGCGCGTTGTTCGCGGTGATGCCGAACTGGCGCAGTCCATCTCCATGACCAAAGCTGAAGCGAAAGCGGCTTTCAGCAATGACATGGTGTACATGGAAAAATACCTTGAAAACCCTCGCCACATCGAAATTCAGGTGCTGGCAGATGGTCAGGGTAATGCCATTTATCTGGCCGAGCGTGACTGCTCCATGCAGCGCCGCCACCAGAAAGTTGTTGAAGAAGCGCCAGCGCCGGGCATTACGCCGGAACTGCGTAAATTCATCGGCGAACGCTGCTCCAAAGCCTGTATTGATATCGGCTATCGTGGCGCGGGTACTTTCGAGTTCCTGTTCGAAAACGGCGAGTTCTATTTCATTGAGATGAACACCCGTATTCAGGTTGAGCATCCGGTAACTGAAATGATCACCGGTGTGGATCTGATCAAAGAACAGCTGCGCATCGCCGCAGGTCAGCCGCTGTCCATCAAACAGGAAGACGTTACGGTTAAAGGTCATGCGGTCGAGTGCCGTATTAACGCCGAAGATCCGAACACCTTCCTGCCAAGCCCAGGCAAGATCACCCGTTTCCATGCGCCAGGCGGTTTTGGCGTGCGCTGGGAATCGCATATTTACGCCGGTTATACCGTACCGCCGTATTATGACTCCATGATCGGTAAGCTGATCTGCTATGGCGAAACCCGTGACGTGGCAATTGCCCGCATGAAGAATGCGTTGCAGGAGCTGATCATCGATGGCATCAAAACCAACGTTGATCTGCAAACCCGCATCATGAATGACGAGAACTTCCAGCACGGTGGCACCAACATCCACTATCTGGAGAAGAAGCTCGGACTTCAGGAGAAGTAATTAAGCGCTCGCAGCAAAAGGCCGGATTTCCGGCCTTTTTTTTATTCTCTTTTTCTCTCTTGCGGTACAATCCCCGCCTTTCTGATCCCCGAGGGACGATAATGGATACACGTTTCGTTCAGGCACACAAAGAGGCCCGCTGGGCACTCTGGCTCACGTTGCTTTATCTCGCCGCCTGGTTGGTGACCGCTTACTTACCGGGAGATATGCCCGGCTTTACCGGCCTGCCACACTGGTTTGAAATGTCCTGTCTGCTGCTGCCGCTGGTGTTTATCCTGCTGTGCTGGGCGATGGTGAAATTCATCTACCGGGATATTTCCCTGGAGGACGACGATGCAGCTTGAAGTCATTCTGCCGCTGGTCGCCTATTTGCTGGTGGTCTTTGGCCTGTCGGTTTATGCCATGCGTAAGCGCGCCACCGGCTCTTTCCTTAACGAGTATTTTCTCGGTAGCCGTTCTATGGGCGGGATCGTGCTGGCGATGACGCTGACGGCGACCTATATCAGCGCCAGCTCGTTTATTGGCGGACCAGGCGCGGCTTACAAATATGGCCTCGGCTGGGTGCTGCTGGCGATGATCCAGCTGCCTGCCGTCTGGCTTTCACTGGGGATTCTGGGCAAAAAATTCGCTATCCTCGCGCGCCGCTATAATGCCGTGACGCTCAACGATATGCTGTTTGGCCGCTATCAAAGTCGTCTGCTGGTATGGCTGGCGAGCATTAGCCTGCTGGTCGCTTTTGTGGGCGCGATGGCCGTACAGTTTATCGGCGGTGCGCGTCTGCTGGAAACGGCGGCCGGTATTCCTTATGAAACCGGGCTACTGATTTTCGGTATCAGCATTGCGCTCTATACCGCATACGGCGGTTTTCGTGCCAGCGTGCTCAACGATACCCTGCAAGGTCTGGTGATGCTCATTGGCACTATCGTGCTGCTGGTTGGCGTAGTACATGCCGCCGGGGGCTTAGGTAACGCTGTTGACACCCTACAACATATCGATCCCAAACTGGTGTCACCGCAGGGGGCTGACGATATTCTGTCGCCAACCTTTATGACTTCGTTCTGGGTGCTGGTGTGCTTTGGGGTCATCGGCCTGCCGCACACGGCGGTGCGCTGCATCTCCTATAAAGACAGCAAAGCGGTGCATCGCGGGATGATCATCGGCACCATCGTGGTGGCGATTCTGATGCTGGGTATGCATCTGGCCGGTGCGCTTGGCCGTGCGGTGATCCCCGATTTGACCGTGCCGGATCTGGTGATCCCGACGCTGATGATGAAAGTGTTGCCTCCCTTTGCGGCAGGGATCTTTCTTGCGGCACCGATGGCGGCGATCATGTCGACGATCAATGCGCAGTTGCTGCAAAGTTCCGCTACGATCATTAAAGATCTCTACCTGAACCTGTATCCGGCGCAGATCCACAATGAAAAGCGGCTGAAAAAAATGTCGTCAGCGATCACCCTGATCCTCGGCGTGTTGCTGCTGCTGGCGGCCTGGCGTCCACCAGAGATGATTATCTGGCTTAACCTGCTGGCTTTTGGCGGGCTGGAAGCCGTATTCCTGTGGCCGCTGGTGCTGGGCCTGTACTGGGAGCGGGCCAATGCGGCCGGCGCGCTTAGCGCGATGATTGTGGGCGGCGTGCTGTATGCCGTGCTGGCGACGTTCAAAATACAATATCTGGGCTTCCACCCGATTGTTCCGTCGCTGTTACTGAGTTTGTTGGCATTTCTGGTCGGGAACCTGTTTGGTCGCCCGGTTGCGGAAGGTCACGTTATTACATCTGATAAATAAAGAGTTTTGCCATGCCGTGGATCCAACTGAAACTGAATACAACCGGGGCGAATGCCGAAGAGCTGAGCGATGCGCTGCTTGAAGCGGGTGCCGTCTCTATCACCTTCCAGGACACGCACGATACGCCGGTGTTTGAGCCGCTGCCAGGCGAAACCCGCCTGTGGGGTGACACGGACGTCATCGGCCTGTTTGATGCCGAAACGGACATGAACGAGGTGGTATCGCTGCTTGCTCTGCATCCGCTGCTGGGCGCGGATTTTGTGCACAAAATCGAGCAACTGGAAGACAAGGACTGGGAGCGCGAGTGGATGGAAAACTTCCACCCGATGCGTTTCGGCGAGCGTCTGTGGATCTGCCCGAGTTGGCGTGATGTGCCTGACGTTAACGCCGTCAATGTCATGCTCGATCCTGGCCTCGCCTTTGGCACCGGCACGCACCCGACCACGTCACTGTGCCTGCAATGGCTTGATGGCCTGGATCTGACCGGCAAAACGGTAATCGATTTTGGTTGCGGCTCCGGTATCCTCGCCATCGCGGCGCTGAAGCTGGGCGCGGCGAAAGCCATCGGTATCGACATCGATCCGCAGGCTATTCAGGCCAGCCGTGATAACGCCGAGCGCAATGGCGTTGCCGATCGTCTGGAACTGTATCTGCCTCAGGACCAGCCAGCGTCCATGAAAGCGGATGTGGTGGTGGCGAATATCCTCGCCGGCCCACTGCGTGAACTGGCCCCGCTGATTAGCGTACTGCCTGTTGAGGGCGGTCTGCTGGGCCTTTCCGGTATTCTTGCCAGCCAGGCAGAAAGCGTGTGTGATGCCTATGCCAACCTCTTCGCCCTGGATCCGGTGGTGGAAAAAGAAGAGTGGTGCCGCATTACGGGTCGTAAAAAGTAATTCCCTGCCGCAACGTAGCCCTGCGCTGCGTTGCGCCTTTCCCTCTCATATCCCATTTTTTGTCGTTCTTTCCTCCATTAATACCCTTATAATTTCTGCGCTATTTCATTGAAAATAAATATGTTTTTTCATTAATCATTCAAGGGATGAATATTATGAACATTGCATTGCGCAGCGTGGCTTTCCTCACGCTGGGTCTGCTCTCGACCTGTGTGACAGCAAACGAATGGAGTTATGAAGGGGAAAGCGCGCCAGAATACTGGGGGGAACTGAGCCCGGACTATTTCATGTGCAGCAAAGGAATGAACCAGGCGCCTGTCGATATTACTGCGGTAATGAAAGCCCGCCTTACGCCGCTGAAACCACGTTATTCACAAAGCCCGGTGAGCCTCAGTCATGAGGGGTATACGGTGATGGCTAATTTTGCCGCAGGCACTAAAAACAGCGTGAAAATAGACGGGGAGCTGTTCGTGCTTCAGCAGTTGCATTTCCATACGCCATCGGAAAATACCTTTGCCGGCAGGCATTACCCGCTGGAGATGCATCTGGTGCACCGGAACGCGAAAAACGAGACGGCGGTGCTGGCCGTGATGTTTGACACGGGCAAGCTCAATCCCGAATTGCAAAAATTGTGGCACGAGATGCCGCGCGAGGCAGACGAGACCGTCGCGCTGACGCAGGATGTCGATATCAGCAAGCTGCTGCCTGCACGTGCTGCGTACTATCGTTTTAGCGGCTCGCTCACCACGCCGCCTTGCACAGAGGGTGTACGCTGGCTGGTCATGAAAGCGCCGCTTTCTCTTTCAGCGGAACAGCTGGAGACGCTGACCCGCGTTTTACCTCATGAAAATAACCGCCCTGTGCAGCCGCGACACGGTCGGATCATCGTCGAATAGCAGCAAACCCGTGCAGGAAAATCGGCCTCTCGTGATGCTTTTTTAGACAGAAAAAAACGAGAGGCAGATCGCATTATTGAAGACGAAGCGTCTATAAAAACAGCAAGTTACCAGATAACCCGCCGTTTTTTAGCGGCAAAATTCACTGTTTTTAAGTAATTTTAGTTACGTCATGAATTATTACCATTAACATAACTCAATGATTCGCATGATAATTTATTAATTAATCCAATATGAATAGCGGATTCAATGATCTGCAACAGTGGATTGTTCAAAGTTTGGCCTTTCATCTCGTGCAAAAAATGCGTAATATACGCCGCCTTGCAGTCACAGTATGGTCATTTCTTAACTCATGCGAATCGGACACTACCAGCTCAGGAATCGCCTGATCGCAGCACCTATGGCTGGCATCACTGACAGACCATTCAGGACGCTGTGCTACGAGATGGGAGCGGGACTTACCGTATCCGAGATGATGTCTTCTAACCCTCAGGTTTGGGAAAGTGACAAGTCACGTTTACGTATGGTGCACATTGATGAGCCAGGTATTCGTACAGTGCAGATCGCTGGTAGCGTACCTGAAGAAATGGCGGAAGCCGCACGTATCAACGTGGAAAGCGGCGCCCAGATTATTGATATTAATATGGGTTGCCCGGCTAAAAAGGTGAATCGCAAGCTGGCAGGTTCAGCCCTTTTGCAACATCCAGATCTGGTGAAGTCTATCCTGACAGCGGTGGTAGCGGCGGTGGATGTTCCTGTTACGCTGAAAATTCGCACGGGTTGGGCTCCAGAACACCGTAACTGCGTAGAAATTGCCCAACTGGCTGAAGATTGTGGTATCCAGGCTCTGACCATACATGGACGCACTCGCGCCTGTTTGTTCAACGGAGACGCGGAATACAACAGTATTCGGGCAGTTAAGCAGAACGTTTCCATTCCGATTATCGCGAATGGCGACATTACTGACCCGCTTAAAGCCAGAGCTGTGCTCGACTATACAGGGGCTGATGCTCTGATGATAGGTCGCGCGGCTCAGGGAAGACCCTGGATCTTTCGGGAAATCCAGCACTATCTGGACACTGGGGAGTTGCTTCCCCCCCTGCCTCTGGCAGAGGTGAAGCGCTTGCTTTGTGCGCATATTCGGGAACTGCATGACTTTTACGGTCAGGCAAAGGGGTACCGAATTGCGCGGAAACACGTATCCTGGTATCTCCAGGAGCATGCTCCAAATGACCAGTTTCGGCGCACATTCAACGCCATTGAGGATGCCAGCGAACAGCTGGAGGCGTTGGAGGCATACTTCGAAAATTTTGCGTAAACAGAAATAAAGAGCTGACAGAACTATGTTCGAACAACGCGTAAATTCTGACGTACTGACCGTTTCTACCGTTAACTCTCAGGACCAGGTAACCCAAAAACCTCTGCGTGACTCGGTAAAGCAGGCACTGAAGAACTATTTTGCTCAACTGAACGGTCAGGATGTGAGTGATCTGTATGAGCTGGTATTGGCTGAAGTTGAACAGCCATTGTTGGACATGGTGATGCAATACACCCGCGGTAACCAAACGCGCGCTGCCCTGATGATGGGCATCAACCGTGGTACTCTGCGTAAGAAATTGAAAAAATACGGCATGAACTGATACTAATCAGTTAATTGCTTGTTTAAAAAGGCGCTTACCGGCATGGGGAAGCGCCTTTTTTATTGCCTGAAACAGCCCTAAAAAATCCCGCTTGTCGTTCTTTCATTAGCCGCCGTTTCGTGTATATTTCCCGCACTAAATCGGCGAAAGAGTGAACAAATACTATGTTGCGTAAATACGGCTGGCTGATCGTTTTTGCTGTTACCGTTTTCCTGTTTGATGGACTGCTGATGTTCTGGGTAGAGTTGCTCACCACCGAAGTGGATAAATGTCGCAACATGAACTCCGTTAATCCCTTAAAGCTGGTGAACTGTTCTGAGCTTGAGTAATTGATCGTCGGCGATTTTAAGCGAAACTGCCGCTATCCCCTCTAAATACCATGGATTTAAATCTCTTTGCGCCCTTTGCAGACAGTGATAATGTCTCGCCCTTTCCGCCTGTTCTGTAGACAAAACACCACGCCTTAGCGTAAACGAGTTGATAACATCATGCTGGTAAGCCAATACGACCATGTCCTGGTTGTAATCTCTTTTATCGTGGCCATTCTCGCCGCGTATACCGCTCTCAATATGGCAGGACGCGTCACCAGCAGCCAGGGCAGAACCGCATGGGTGTGGCTTATCGGCGGAAGTTTTTCCATGGGTATTGGTATCTGGGCAATGCACTTCATCGGCATGCTGTCGATGGAACTCACCATGCACATGAATTATGCCCCTGGCATGACGACCCTTTCATTGCTGATCGCGTTCAGCGCGTCGCTGTTCGCGCTGTGGCTGGTCAGTAAATCAGATCTCCACCAGCGTCGTTTGATCCCCGGTTCACTGGTTATGGGCGCGGGGATTTCCGCCATGCATTATACCGGCATGGCGGCATTGCAGGTTTCACCGGCTATCGATTGGGATATGCGCTGGGTTGCGGTGTCGCTGGTGATCGCGTTTGCTGCCTCATGGGCGGCGCTGTGGCTGACTTTCCGTTTGCGCGACGAAGCCGCGCAGGTTGCGCAAAGGCGCGCAGGGGCCGCCATTTTGATGGGCCTGGCGATTGCCGGAATGCACTATACGGGGATGCAGGCCGCCGTTTTCCCTGATCAGCACGCCATGATGCATACCGGCGTCAACGGCAACTGGCTGGCGATCCTTGTCAGCGTTGTCGCCCTCTCTATTCTTGGCATCACTTTGCTGGTCTCGATGCTGGATGCCCGCCTGCAGGCGCGTACTTCACTGCTTGCTCTGTCGCTTGCGGAAGCCAACCGCGAGCTGGCGCAACTGGCGCTCCATGATACCCTCACGCGCTTACCTAACCGCGTGTTGCTGGAAGACCGGCTGGATCAGGCAATACGCAAAGCCAGACGGGAAGGCACGTTTTTTACCCTGATGTTTATGGACCTGGATGGTTTCAAAGCGGTAAACGACGCCTACGGACATGACGTGGGAGATCGCCTGCTGATTGCCGTGACTGAACGCCTGAAATCTCCGCTGAAGGGGCAATATACGCTGGCACGCATTGGCGGGGATGAATTTGTCCTGCTGGCAGAAGTGAGCGCGCCGGACGAGGCGGCATCGCTTGCCAGCGAACTGGTGCGCGTGGTGGATCGGCCATTTGCCCTTGAGCCTTATGAACTGATGGTCACGCTGAGCGTTGGCATCGCCCTCTTTCCCCATGATGGCGAAAATGAGCGCGAACTGATGTTTAACGCTGATGCGGCCATGTATCACACAAAACGCGTGGGGCGTAACGGTTATCACTTTTTCCAGCCCTCAATGAATACGCTGGCGCAGGCACAGTTACAGCTGGTGAATGATTTATGGCAGGCACTGGAGCGCAATGAGCTGCGTTTACTCTATCAGCCTAAATTTCATGCGCCCACCGGACCGGTGGTCGGCTTCGAAGCCCTGCTACGCTGGCAGCACAGCAAGCGTGGGCTGTTAACGCCTGACATATTCCTGCCGCTGGCGGAAAAAACCGGGCTGATTATTCCGGTGGGAAACTGGGTGATTGATGAGGCGTGCCGGCAGCTGCAGGAATGGCATCAACAGGGAAATACCTCATGGTCGATGGCGGTCAATTTGTCCACTCTGCAATTTGAGCAACCCGGGTTGGTAGAACATGTGATGGACTGTCTGCATCGCTATCAGATTGCACCCGGGGATTTGATCCTCGAAGTCACCGAAACGACGGCGATGAGCAATCCCGAAGAGAGCGTGCGCATACTGACAGAGCTGACGCGCGCGGGTGTTAAAGCGTCCATAGACGATTTTGGTACCGGCTACTCCAGCCTGCTGTATCTCAAACGCCTGCCCGCCTGTGAGCTGAAAATCGATCGCGCTTTTGTGAAAGAGCTTAACGGTGATGGAGACGATGCCACTATCGTTTCTGCCATTGTGGCACTGGCGAAAACACTGGATCTGAAAATTGTCGCTGAAGGCGTTGAAACCGAGGCGCAACAGGCCTTCCTGACGAAACTAGGTTGCAATACTCTTCAGGGTTTCCTGCTTGGCAAGCCGGTGTCTGCGCATGAAGCCGCACAGCTTGGTCGCGCCGCCGAATAAAAAAGGCCCCGCTCTGTGAAAACAGGGCGGGGCCGCTTAGCCGCTATCAGGCTTTTTTGGTGAAATACTGCCTTACTACCACGAAGAATACCGGCACAAAGAAGATCGCCAGCAGCGTGGCGGTCAGCATGCCTCCCAGCACGCCGGTGCCAACGGCATTCTGCGCGCCGCTGCCTGCGCCCGAGCTTATGACCAGCGGCATCACGCCCAGAATAAACGCCAGCGATGTCATCAGGATTGGCCTAAGCCGCATACGCACGGCGTCCAGCGTGGCTTCAATGACGCCCTTACCTTCTTTATCCATCAGATCCTTAGCAAACTCGACGATCAAAATGGCATTTTTCGCCGACAACCCAATGGTGGTTAACAGGCCCACCTGGAAATAGACGTCGTTATTCAGGCCTCGTATCATCGCCGCCAGTAACGCACCAATCACACCAAGCGGTACCACCAGCATGACGGAGAACGGAATCGACCAGCTCTCATATAATGCCGCCAGACACAGGAACACGACAATCAGCGAAATGGCATATAACGCCGGAGCCTGATTGCCGGATAAACGCTCCTGATACGACATGCCCGTCCAGTCGTAACCGATACCCGCGGGTAATTGGGACGCCATCTGCTCCATTAACAGCATGGCATCCCCGGAGCTTTTGCCGGGCGCGGCTTCACCCAGGATCTCCATGGATGGCAGACCATTAAAACGTTCAAGTCGTGGCGAGCCATATACCCAGCTTGAGGTGGTGAACGCCGAGAACGGCGTCATTTCTCCGTTGCTGCTACGCACATAAAGATTATTGATGTCCCCCGGCAGCATGCGGAATTTCGCATCAGCCTGCACGTAAACTTTTTTCACGCGCCCATGATCGATAAAGTCATTCACGTAGGCGCCGCCCAGCGCGATCGAAATGGTCTGGTTAATATCGGAAAGATCGATACCCAGCGCCTGGGCTTTTTCGATGTCCACGTCAAGTTTGAACTGTGGCGTATCTTCGAGGCCGTTAGGACGTACGCGGACTAACTTATCGGGATGCTGCCGCGCCTGTTCCAATAACTGGTTACGTGCTTTTGTCAGTGCATCATGTCCGAGGTTGGCCTGATCGATAAGCTCGAAGTCAAAACCCGTCGCGGTACCAAGCTCAACAATCGGCGGCAGGTTAAACGGGAATATTTGCCCATCATGAATGCGGCTGAACGCTTTAGTGGCGCGTGCAACAATGCCCTCTACCCCATTCTCTTTGCCTTTACGCTCTTCCCAGGGCTTGAGGCTGATAAAAGCTATCCCTGAGTTCTGCCCTTGCCCGCTGAAGCTAAAACCGTTGACCGTCAGCACCGAATTCACGTTCGCTTTTTCATCATTGAGGTAATACGCCGTCACCTGGTCGAGCACTTTTTGCGTACGTCCCTGAGTTGCCCCTGCTGGCAGTTGCACCATGGTCATGAATACGCCCTGATCTTCGTCAGGCAAAAAGGAGGTCGGTAAACGCAAAAACAGGACGCCCATGCCTACCACGATTAGGGCATATACCAGCAGATAGCGCCCGGTACGTCTGATAATGCCGCTGACGCTGTCGGTATAATGACTGGTGCAGCGTTCAAAAAGACGGTTGAACCAGCCAAAAAAGCCTTTTTTGTCACCATGGGTATGGGGATCAACAGGCTTAAGCAGCGTGGCGCACAGCGCAGGCGTGAGGATAAGCGCAACCAGCACCGATAACGCCATTGCTGAGACGATAGTGATCGAGAACTGGCGGTAAATTTCACCCGTTGAGCCGCCAAAAAACGCCATAGGAATGAAAACTGCTGACAGCACCATGGCGATGCCCACCAGCGCACCCTGAATTTGCGCCATGGATTTCTGCGTGGCTTCTTTGGGGGGAAGGTGATCCTCCACCATCACACGCTCGACGTTCTCCACCACGACGATGGCGTCATCCACCAGCAGACCAATGGCCAGCACCATCCCAAACATGGTAAGGGTGTTAATCGAATACCCGAAGGCTGACAGGACAGCAAAGGTACCCAGCAATACGACCGGCACGGCGATAGTCGGGATCAGCGTGGCGCGGATATTTTGCAGGAACAGGTACATCACCAGGAAAACCAGAATGATGGCTTCGAACAGCGTTTTGATCACTTCGTGAATCGAAATCTGCACGAAAGGCGTGGTGTCATAAGGATAAACGACCTTCATTCCCTGAGGAAAAAACGGGGAAAGTTCCTCTAACCTGGCCTTAATGGCGCTGGCGGTATCGAGGGCATTGGCACCGGTCGCCAGCTTGATGCCTATTGCCGCCGCATCCTGACCGTTGATTTTGGTGACGGTATTGTAGTTCTCACCGCCCAGTTCAACACGGGCCACATCTTTCAGGCGGACCTGTGAGCCGTCTGGATTGACGCGTAACGTGACGTTGCCGAACTGCTCCGGATCTTTCAGACGCGTTTGCGCAATGATAGAGGCATTAAGCTGCTGATTGGGAACAGAGGGCGTGCCCCCGAGTTGCCCGGCGGCAATCTGATCATTTTGTACTTTGAGCTGGCTGACCACATCCACCGGTGTCAGGTGGAATTTATTCAGCATATCGGCATTAAGCCAGATACGCATCGCGTACTGGGCACCGAAAAGCTGCACATCACCGACGCCGTTAGTACGGCTGATGGCATCTTTTATGTTAGAGGCGACGTAATCGGAAATATCATCCTGATTGAGGTTTTTGTTATCCGAAGTAAACCCTACGACCATCAGGAAGCTGCTGCTGGCCTTCTCAACACTGATCCCCTGCTGCTGGACTTCCTGAGGTAAAAGCGGCATTGCCAGCTGCAGTTTGTTCTGCACCTGTACCTGAGCAATATCCGGCTCGGTACCTGATTTAAACGTCAGCGTAACCGTCACGCCGCCCGCAGAATCACTGGTAGACGACATGTACATCAGGTTATCGATGCCATTCATGTTCTGCTCAATAACCTGGGTGACGGTATCCTGCACGGTTTGGGCATCGGCCCCCGGATAGGAAGCGCTGATAGCGATAGCAGGCGGTGCAATAGTCGGATATTGCGCCACAGGTAATTGCATGATTGCTAATCCACCCGCAATCATCAATATGATCGACAGCACCCAGGCAAAAATCGGACGATCAATAAAAAACTTAGACATTTTTTACGACTCTCACTGCGTAGATGCGATTACTGCACGGCAGGTTTTGGCTCATCGGCTAAAACAGGCGCGATGGTTACACGAGTGCCCGGGCGCGCACGTTGCAAGCCACTGACAATGACCTGGTCGCCCTCTTTCAGCCCTTCAGAAATGAGCCACTTATCGCCGATCGCCTGTGTCGCGACGACATTGCGCTGCTCCGCCTGACTTTTTTCGTTCACCACCATCACGGTGGCATCGCCACGCGCATTACGCGTTACGCCCTGCTGGGGAACCAGGATGGCTGTGGGCTGAATACCTTCATCCAGACGCGCACGCACGAACATTCCCGGCAGCAACGTATGATCGGGATTAGGGAAAACCGCACGGATAGTGATCGAACCGGTGCTTTCATCGACAGTAATATCGGAGAAGGCCAGCGACCCTTTTAACGGATAGGCCTGGCCATTTTCCGCGATCAGTTCAACTTCCGCTTTGCCGTCCTCTCTGCGCAGATTACCCTGCTCGACCGCCTGTTTCAGACGCATAAAGTCCCGGCTGGACTGTGTAACATCGACATAAATCGGATCGATCTGCTGTACGGTAGCAAGCGCCGTTGTCTGACCATTCGTTACCAGCGCCCCTTCGGTTACGGCTGATTTGCCAATGCGCCCGCTAATAGGTGAACTGACGCGGGTATAGGCCAGATTGATGCGCGCCGTCTCGACTGCGGCTTTTGCAGCCTGTACGCTGGCATCCGCCTGGCGTGCACTGGCAACCGCAGTGTCATATTCCTGACGGCTGACATACTGCGTCCCCACCAGTGGCACATAACGTTTCACCGTTAAATGCGCAATATTGGCGGCCGCTTCAGCTTTCGCTAATTCGCCCTGTGCGCTTGATAAGGCTGCCTGATAGGTTGCTGGATCGATCTGATACAGCGACTCTCCGGCGGTAATATCGTTTCCTTCAACAAAATTACGCTTAAGAATAATGCCACTCACCTGCGGACGTACTTCTGCAATACGAAATGCTTCGGTTCGTCCGGGTAATTCTGTCGTCACCGCCAGAGGGGCGGTTTTAACCTGCCAGACGCTAACTTCCGGGTCAGGTATTTTAGCCGGCGCGTTTTCATTATCGTTGCAACCGCTAAGTAAGCCGATTGCCATTATAATGACGGACGAAAGGCGAATACATTCACCAAATTTATTCATTGCAGTTCCTCAAAGCACAATGCGCGCCATGCGCCGCAAAGCAGGTAGAAAATAAAACCAGCGGGTCGGGTATCCTACAAATAATCCGCTATTGGTGTAAATGACACCACCGCTGAAGCCAGAAATAATGGCACTTAAAACTAAAAAATACGTTTAATATCGGCACGACATCGTGGGCAATTCGCTTAATATATAAATAAGACGAATAGCATTATTCATATATATTTATTTAGTAAATATATTCATAGCGTATTAACAAAACGTCGCCGAATAACAACAAAGAAAACCGGTACAAAAAATATCGCTAATAATGTTGCCGATACCATGCCGCCCATTACGCCGGTTCCCACCGCGTTTTGCGCGCCGCTGCCCGCCCCCGTACTGAGTACCAACGGCATAACGCCGAGGATAAAAGCCAGCGAAGTCATGAGGATCGGTCGTAAACGCATTTTTACTGCTTCCAGGGTGGCGTCGATTAAGCTTTTACGCTCTTTATCCATCAGATCCTTGGCAAACTCGACGATAAGGATGGCGTTTTTTGCCGACAGACCGATGGTAGTCAGCAGACCTACCTGGAAATAAACGTCATTACTCAGACCACGCCAGCTGGCAGCCAACAATGCGCCTACCACCCCAAGCGGTACCACCAGCATGACGGAGAACGGGATCGACCAGCTTTCATAAAGTGCAGCCAGGCACAGAAACACAACCATCAGTGAGATTGCGTACAGCGCCGGTGCCTGGTTGCCGGATAAACGTTCCTGATAGGACATGCCTGTCCAGTCAAAGCCAATCCCATTGGGAAGCGTGGCAGCGAAGTCTTCCATCATCTTCATTGCCTCGCCGCTACTTTTACCGGGAGCGGCTTCTCCCAGTATTTCCATTGAGGGTAAGCCGTTATAGCGCTCCAGACGCGGCGATCCCTGGATCCAGTTGGCGCTGGTGAAGCTTGAAAAAGGCACCATTTTGCCGTGACGGCTACGTACGAACCAGTGATTGATATCATCTGGCATCATGCGATAAGGCGCGTCGGCCTGGGCATAGACCTTTTTCACTCGACCATTATCAACGAAGTCATTCACATAGGTGCTGCCCAGCGCTGTGGCAATGGTCTTATTGATATCAGCCAGCGAGACGCCGAGCGCCTGCGCCTTCTCCTGATCGACATTCAGTTTGAACTGCGGCATATCTTCCAGACCGTTAGGCCGGGTTCGTACCAGCAAATCCGGGCGCTGCGCCACTTTCTTCAGCAGTTCATTGCGTGCTCGGGTTAATCCCACATGCCCCAATCCTGCCTGATCGATCAGCTCGAAGTCGAATCCCGTAGCCGTACCCAGTTCTGTGATGGCGGGAAGATTAAACGCAAATACCATTCCATCTTTGATACTGCGAAAAGCATGCGTGGCGCGCGCAACTATCGCTTCAACGCGATTTTCCTCACCTTCACGCTGCGCCCAGTCGGTTAAGCGTATAAACGCCAGACCGTTATTTTGCCCTTTGCCGTTAAGCCCAAACCCCGTTACCGTAAATACAGAATCCACATTATTTTTCTCATTCGTCAGGTAGTAACGGGTTACTTCCTGCATGATTGATTCTGTACGCGCCTGTGCGGCACCAGCTGGCAGGGTGACCATGGTCAGAAAAACGCCCTGATCCTCTTCGGGTAAAAAAGAGGTCGGTAACCGTATGAATAAAAAGGCCATTCCCACCACAATCACCAGGTATAACGCCATATAGCGTCCGGTACGGCTTAACAGTTTCTGGACGCTACCGGTATAGTGATCGGTGCTGCGTTCAAAAAGCCGATTGAACCAGCCAAAAAGGCGGTTAGCGGAGGTATGCCCCCCATGTGTGGCGGGTTTTAACAGGGTGGCACAGAGCGCAGGCGTTAAAATAAGCGCTACCAGCACAGATAAAGCCATGGCAGAAACAATAGTGATTGAGAACTGCCGGTAGATCACCCCAGTGGAACCGCCAAAAAAGGCCATCGGAACGAATACCGCGGACAGCACCATGGCGATCCCTACCAGCGCGCCCTGAATCTGTGCCATCGATTTTTGCGTCGCCTCTTTTGGTGGCAACCCCTCATCAGCCATGACGCGTTCGACGTTTTCCACCACGACGATGGCATCATCCACCAGCAGACCGATGGCTAAGACCATGCCAAACATGGTCAGCGTATTAATCGAGTAGCCGAAAGCTGCCAGTATGGCGAACGTACCCAGCAGTACCACTGGTACCGCAATGGTTGGAATGAGGGTGGCGCGTAAATTCTGCAAAAACAGATACATGACAAGAAACACCAGCACGATAGCCTCAAACAGCGTTTTGAAGACTTCGCGTATGGAGATCTTGATAAAAGGGGTAGTGTCGTAGCTGTAAACCAGCTTCAGTCCATGGGGGAAATAGGGCTGCAGGTGGGCCATCTGCTGTTTGACCGCATCTGCCGCATCAAGCGCGTTCGCGCCTGTAGCGAGCTTAATACCCAGGCCTGCTGAAGGTTTACCGTTATAGCGGGCAATAACATTGTAGTTCTCGCCGCCCAACTCGATTCGGGCAACGTCTTTCAACTGGACCCGTGCGCCACTGGACAACACTTTTAACGTAATGCGGCCAAACTGCTCCGGTGTGCGCAGCCGCGTTTGAGCAATGATAGAGGCGTTGATCTGCTGACTGGCAACAGAGGGCGTGCCACCCAGCTGACCCGCGGCAATCTGGCTGTTTTGGGCTTTGATCTGATTGACCACATCAACGGTGGTCAACTGGTATTCATTCAGTTTGTTCGGATCTATCCAGATGCGCATTGCGTATTGCGCGCCGAAGAGCTGCACGTCACCCACGCCTTCAGTACGACTGACGGGGTCCTTGATAGTTGATGAAATAAAATCGGCAATATCATCCTGCGTCATACTGCCGTCTTCCGAAATAAAGCCCATTACCATCAAAAAGGTACTGCTCGATTTTTTAACGTTGATGCCCTGTTGCTGCACTTCCTGCGGTAATAATGGCATGGCGAGTTGCAGTTTGTTCTGCACCTGTACCTGAGCAATATCGGCATCGGTACCAGATTTAAAGGTCAGGGTGACAGAGACGCTACCGGCAGAGTCACTGGTAGACGACATATACATCAGGTTATCCAGGCCATTCATATTTTGTTCGATCACCTGGGTGACGGTATCCTGAACCGTTTGTGCGTCGGCGCCCGGATAAGTCGCATTTATGGCAATAGCGGGTGGTGCAATAGTGGGATATTGTGCGACAGGGAGGTTGATGACTGCCAGCGCCCCGGCCAGCATTAAAATAATCGCCAGCACCCATGCGAATATAGGCCGATCAATAAAGAACTTTGCCATGGTAGCGGTTCACCTTATCTCTGTTCGCATTCACCGACCCGCGTCAGCACTTAAAATAAAAAATGCTCTTTATATTTATGCGATGAATATAAAGAGAGTAACAATAAAAATAGACACGTCATGTTGAATGAACGCAAAAAAAATGCAAGGATACAAAATCATTTTTTGCGGATATTTCATTTAGCAAATGTAAACCACCATTCATCACAGTTATTAATCATGGTAAAAAGAACGAAAGAGGATGCGTTAAAAACACGGCAGTTATTAATTGACACTGCTATTTTAACCTTTGCTCAAGGCGGTTTTTCTGGCACATCACTGGATGATATAGCACGCGCAGCTAAAGTAACGCGGGGCGCTATCTACTGGCATTTTGAAAATAAATCACAATTATTTAACGCTATCTGGCAAGAACAATTACCACTGCGAGATAAGATTGCCGATAAAGTTAAGTTACATTCAGATGCGTCTGCCGAAATAATATTACGACAATCACTCATAGAAGGCATGCGGCTCATTGCCCGGGATCCGCGGGAGCAGGCACTGGTGGAAATACTTTACCATAAATGCGAGTTTACAAAAGATCTTACGGCAGAAACTGAAATACGCGAGCGCCTGCTGTTTAATCATGAGAATGTTGCACTAATGTTGAAACGCTGCTTTACAGAAAACCCCACGTTTCTGAATAATGATATCGAACTGGCTGTTATTATTATTCAGGCCTATTTGAGCGGAATTATCAAAAACTGGCTAATGTCCGATAAAAGCTTTGACCTCGATAAACTCGCCCCGGCGCTGGTGGACGGCCTACTGGCATCCCTTCGCATGACGTTTGTCCCTCTTCCCTGTGCAGCTTCATCTGCGAAGACATCCTCTATTTCTCCATAATCTGTCTATTGTGATGCTTTTTCTCCATGCTTTTTACATTCGACATGCTTTGTAAAACTCCAGCCACAGGTGGCTCTGGGAACAGGTGGTAGAATAAGCGCATTCACATAGAAGAGGTAATTGTGATCATGAAAAAGTTAATCGCCATTGCACTGCTGTCTTCCGTACTGGCCGGGTGTGCTCACGATTCCCCCTGTGTACCCGTTTATGACGATCAGGGCCGTCTCGTCCATACCAATACCTGCGTGAAAGGCACCACGCAGGATAACTGGGAAACCGCAGGTGCTATCGCAGGCGGTGCCGCAGCCATTGCAGGCGTTACCCTCGGTATTGTCGCACTCACCAAATAATACCTTCCGCAGGCGTACCGATGTACGCCTGCTTTTTTGCTCCCGCCCGGTGCAATTCGCCAACATTGTTAAAATTATCCATTACTTTGGATCGTTATTTCCCCCTGCCTTCCTGTATAAGTCATTCATCCCACCAATGGTTCGTCTGCTATGAATTTATTTTGCTCTGATTTGTGGCACAGGTTTTAATTTCGCACCAATCCAGTGCGCTGATTTTATTTTTCCCTGTCTACACTCTCCTTATTACGGGCGTTCTTCATTAATTCCGTCGCACGTAAAACCTGGCACTACCTTTGCTTTATAAAGTATGGCCAAAGCCACAGACAGGTTTCAGGCGTTTCCCGGACGCCTTCTTATAACGATAATTTCGCCACACAGGATGCATTATGAAAAAGATGATGATCGCCAGCCTGGCCGCTGCCGGCGCGCTGTTTGCTGTTGTTAATCAGGCGCATGCTGGCGCAACTCTGGATGCAGTAAAGAAGAAAGGGTTTGTACAGTGCGGTATCAGTGATGGACTGCCAGGTTTCTCTTATGCAGACGCCAACGGTAAATTTAGCGGTATTGACGTGGACGTTTGCCGGGGCGTTGCTGCTGCCGTTTTCGGCGATGATACAAAAGTAAAATATACTCCGCTGACGGCAAAAGAGCGCTTCACGGCGTTGCAGTCTGGCGAGGTCGATGTTCTTTCCCGTAATACGACCTGGACCTCCTCCCGTGACTCTGGCATGGGCATGTCGTTTACCGGTGTGACCTATTATGACGGCATCGGCTTCCTGACCCACAATAAAGCGGGTCTTAAAAGCGCCAAAGAACTTGATGGTGCCACAGTTTGTATCCAGGCTGGCACCGATACCGAACTGAACGTGGCGGATTATTTCAAATCCAACAAGATGAACTACACCCCGGTAACCTTCGACCGTTCTGATGAATCGGCAAAAGCGCTTGAATCTGGCCGTTGCGATACGCTGGCTTCTGACCAGTCTCAGCTGTATGCCTTGCGCATCAAACTGAGCACGCCGGGTGAATGGATCGTGCTGCCGGAAGTGATCTCTAAAGAGCCACTGGGTCCGGTAGTGCGCCGTGGCGACGATGAGTGGTTCTCTATTGTTCGCTGGACGCTGTTCGCCATGCTGAACGCGGAAGAAATGGGTATCACCTCTAAAAATGTCGATGAGAAAGCGGCGAATCCGGCAACGCCTGATATGGCGCACCTGCTGGGTAAAGAAGGGGATTACGGTAAAGATCTGAAGCTGGATAACAAATGGGCTTACAACATTATCAAGAAAGTCGGTAACTACGCAGAAGTATTCGAACGCAACGTCGGCTCAGAAAGCCCGCTGAAAATCAAACGTGGCCAGAACAACCTCTGGAATAACGGCGGTATTCAGTACGCTCCGCCCGTGCGCTAAGACCTGACGTTTTTGTGTCTTGCAGTAACGGACACCGCGTATGCGGTGTCCGGTCCAGAGTTATGGCTACCGAGGTTTTCTTATGTCCCATCGCCGCCCAACCGTTAAAGGATCGATATCCTTCTCTAACCCCGCGGTTCGCGCCTGGCTGTTTCAGGTTATCGCTGTACTGGCTGTCATCAGCGTGGCGATCTATTTGATACACAATACCGTTACCAATCTTAGCAATCGCGGCATCACCTCAGGATTTGCCTTCCTTGATCGCAGCGCCGGGTTTGGCATTGTTCAGCATCTTATCGATTATGAGCAGGGCGATACTTATGGCCGGGTTTTTCTGGTCGGTTTGCTTAACACGCTGCTGGTATCGGCGCTGTGTATTGTTTTTGCCTCATTTCTGGGCTTCTTCCTGGGACTGGCGCGCCTGTCTGAAAACTGGCTGCTGCGCAAACTGTCGACGATCTATATTGAGACGTTCCGTAATATCCCCCCGTTGTTACAGATCTTCTTCTGGTACTTCGCGGTCCTGCGTAATCTGCCAGGGCCTCGTCAGGCAGTAAGCGCGTTCGATCTGGCCTTCCTCAGCAATCGTGGTCTTTACATCCCGGCACCGCAGTTTGGTGAGGGGCTGTTGGCGTTTATTGTCGCTATCGTACTGGCGGGAGTCGCATCAACAGGACTGTTTCGCTTCAATAAAACACATCAGATCAAAACCGGGCAGCTGCGTCGCACGTGGCCAGTGGCGCTGGGGCTTTTCTTTGCATTACCCCTGATAGCACAGGGGATCTTCGGTGCCGCTCTGCACTGGGATGTACCGGAACTGCGGGGTTTTAACTTCCGTGGCGGAATGGCGCTGATCCCGGAACTGGCGGCCCTGACGCTGGCCCTGTCGGTCTATACCTCAGCATTTATTGCCGAGATTATCCGCGCCGGTATCCAGTCAGTGCCGCACGGACAACATGAAGCAGCGCGCTCACTGGGCCTGCCTCATCCCGTTACGCTACGTCAGGTGATCATTCCGCAGGCGCTGCGGGTGATCATCCCGCCGTTAACCAGTCAGTATCTCAATATCGTCAAAAACTCCTCGTTAGCGGCGGCGATTGGCTATCCGGATATGGTGTCGCTTTTTGCAGGGACAGTACTTAACCAGACTGGCCAGGCGATTGAAACCATCGCTATTACCATGTCGGTTTACCTGATTATCAGCCTCGGGATTTCGTTGCTGATGAATATCTATAACCGCCGCATTGCGCTGATTGAACGCTAAGGATCCATGATGACAAAAGCGATCTTGTCTCACCCGTCGCGTCCGGTCAGTACCGGAACGGGGCGCTATTTACTCTGGGCGCGTAAAAACCTGTTTTCCAGCTGGTCCAATACGCTGCTGACGCTGTTCTGCCTATGGCTTATGTGGGAGTTAATCCCCCCTCTGCTTAACTGGGTTTTATTTCAGGCCAACTGGACGGGGACAACCCGTGCGGATTGTACGAAAGCCGGTGCCTGCTGGGTGTTTATCCATCAGCGGTTTGGCCAGTTTATGTATGGCCTTTACCCGCATGAACAGCGTTGGCGTATTAACATGGCGTTGATTGTGGGCCTGCTGTCAATCGTCCCGATGTTTATGAAAACGCTGCCAAAACGTGGCCGCTATATTGCCTGCTGGGCGGTGGTCTATCCGGTGGTTGTCTGGTGTCTGCTGTATGGCGGCTTCCTGGGGCTGGAACGGGTTGAAACCCGTCAGTGGGGCGGATTAACACTGACGTTGATTATTGCCTCTGTAGGTATCGCCGGTGCCCTGCCATTAGGCATTTTGCTGGCCTTAGGCCGGCGTTCAGCAATGCCGGTGGTGCGGATCCTGTCGGTGGTATTTATTGAATTCTGGCGTGGCGTGCCGCTCATCACCGTGCTGTTTATGTCATCGGTGATGCTGCCGCTGTTTATGTCGGAAGGAACCAGCATTGATAAGCTTATCCGTGCGCTGGTCGGCGTGGTGCTGTTTCAGTCAGCTTATGTGGCTGAGGTAGTACGCGGGGGTCTTCAGGCATTACCAAAAGGTCAGTACGAAGCCGCGGAGTCACTGGCCCTCGGTTACTGGAAAACGCAGGGGCTGGTGATCCTGCCCCAGGCACTGAAGATGGTGATACCGGGTCTGGTTAACACCATTATTGCGCTGTTCAAAGATACCAGCTTGGTGATCATCATCGGCCTGTTTGATCTGTTCAGCAGCGTGCAGCAGGCCACTGTCGATCCCGCATGGCTGGGAATGTCGACTGAGGGCTATGTCTTTGCCGCACTGGTTTACTGGATCTTCTGTTTTAGCATGTCACGCTATAGCCAGCATCTGGAGAAGCGTTTTAATACCGGGCGTACAGCGCACTGAGGAAAAACATGAGCAATACAATTATGCAGTCTGACGATGCGATGATTACCCTCGACAAGGTGAATAAATGGTACGGGCAGTTTCATGTACTGAAAGATATTAACCTGCAGGTCAAACAAGGTGAACGTATCGTCCTTTGCGGTCCGTCGGGTTCGGGGAAATCCACTACCATCCGCTGTATCAATCATCTGGAAGAGCATCAGCAAGGCCGGATTGTCGTGGATGGTATTGAGCTTAACGAAGACATTCGTAATATCGAAAAGGTGCGCCAGGAAGTAGGAATGGTGTTTCAGCACTTTAACCTGTTTCCGCATTTGACCGTTCTACAGAACTGCACGCTGGCACCGATTTGGGTACGTAAAATGCCGAAGAAGGAGGCGGAAGCCCTGGCAATGCATTACCTGGAACGTGTGCGCATCGCTGAACATGCGCATAAATTTCCGGGGCAGATATCCGGAGGACAGCAGCAGCGCGTGGCTATTGCCCGCTCGCTGTGTATGAAGCCAAAAATCATGCTTTTCGATGAGCCCACTTCGGCCCTCGATCCTGAAATGGTTAAAGAAGTGCTGGATACGATGATTGGTCTGGCCGAGTCGGGCATGACCATGCTCTGCGTAACCCATGAGATGGGCTTTGCCCGCACCGTTGCAGATCGGGTGATCTTTATGGATCGCGGCGAAATCGTTGAGCAAGCACCGCCAGACGCGTTCTTCGCTAGCCCCAAATCAGAGCGTACAAGAGCGTTTTTATCGCAGGTGATCCATTAATTTGCAGTTCATTACAGCACAGTTGGCCTTGTGAGCAGCTGTGCTGGGTTTTCAAAAAAAATACATAGCAAAAAGCCCAGTCTTTCGACTGGGCTTTTTGCTTTATTTGATGCCTGGCAATTCCCTACTCTCGCATGGGGAGACCCCACACTACCATCGGCGCTACGGCGTTTCACTTCTGAGTTCGGCATGGGGTCAGGTGGGACCGCCGCGCTAGTGTCGCCAGGCAAATTCTTTTCTAAGTGCCGAACTATCAACCGCTTTAAAACTGGTGCTGATACCCAGAGTCGAACTGGGGACCTCACCCTTACCAAGGGTGCGCTCTACCAACTGAGCCATATCAGCACGCTTAATTTGATGCCTGGCAGTTCCCTACTCTCGCATGGGGAGACCCCACACTACCATCGGCGCTACGGCGTTTCACTTCTGAGTTCGGCATGGGGTCAGGTGGGACCGCCGCGCTAGTGCCGCCAG